>OOBO01000004.1_pt1 | contig 196058 bp, 191 predicted proteins | sample 1671031 | NCBI WGS metagenome assembly OOBO01 (sample SAMN06348115, study PRJEB24527) | human gut metagenome | biome: human gut; feature: ankylosing spondylitis patient; material: feces | host: Homo sapiens | place: China | collected 2015-10 | reverse complement strand
CCTTGCTGCCGTTCACGTAGAACAGCACTTTGAATGTACTTCTTGCCATACTCGTTTTTTTTTGTTTGCAAAGTTAAATATCAACGAGTTAGACCTTGATACGCAAATCGGTGACAAACGGTGCAATAGCATCTCTCATATATGTTAAATATTACTCTTTCACGGGTAATGATTTAGTAACGAAACAACGTCCATTATCCGCATTTTTTGTGCTGAAACTAACTGATTATAGATTTTGACAAACAAACAAAATACTGATAATCACGTAAATTCAACACTCTTTTTCCCTCCTTAAAAATGGATGCAACCAATGACATCACCGTCTTTTTTTACGACAATATAACCTCCATTGGCATTGAAACAACCATCCCACGGAGAAGACACTGTCATGCCGAGAGCGAAAGCTAAAAGGAACTGCTTGATTTTGTACGCATACATTGGCTGTCCTTCCGGACTATTGATGTGTAAGGGATCATCTTGCGCAACTTTCTGGGTTGCGACTGAAACTTCACTTCCTTGACCTGAATAATATTTATCCATACATTCAGCGATGATACGAGCCATGCCCAAATCAAGCATAGTAAGATTATTTCTGAGAGTTTCGCCCGAAATTTTTGAAACAATTTTATTTTTCGATAATCAGGCGTCCCTGATAGCTTACATCGAAAGCGCCGGCGCAGGTGAAGGTAACCGTCAGCTCGGTCCTTGCGGCCTCGCCCGTGAGGTTGGTGATTACGTATTTGGCGAAGGGCGTGCCCTTGATTTCCGGTGTGACCGAGGCGGCGCTCAAGTCAATGGTTTTTTCCTCGCCTGTGTAGGAAATACCCGGTACTTCCATTTCGAGGGCGGGCATTTCGGCGGCGAAGCGGGTTTCGTGCATCAGGATTCGCACCTTGCCTTCGCCGTCGGCAACCAGTTCGAAGAGAGCTTTCCCGTCGGTGAACGTGGCGCCCGAGGCGACCGTCGTGACGGTCGAGGTGCCGAAGAAAAGCATGTTGGCCGTGACGGTTCCGTCGTTGATCGAGGTGTTTTCCGTGGCATACGTATACCCGTCGGGGAGTTCCGGGGTAGGATCGGGATTGCCGGTGCAGCCATCCGAGCAACTGCTCAAAGCAGCCGAGGCGAGCAGGGAGAAGGGGAGGAGAAACGTGAAGAATTTTTTCATAGTATGGAATTTTATAGGGTGATGCTCAATGAAACGCCGAAAGTGCGTGGCCGGCCCCGCTGCAGGAACGAGTTGCCGATCGACATGAAATAGAATGTATCGTAGCGGGTGTCGGTCAGGTTGCGTCCCCAGACATCGACGGCCCAGTGGCGGTGTTCGAAGCGAATCGAGGCTTCCAGCAGGGCGTAGAAGGGTTGCGAGAAGGTGTTCGCTTCGTTCCAGTAGATTCGGCCCGCACCGTTGGCAGCCACTCGGAAGATGACGTATTCGAGCCAGTTCCAGCCCGTGCGGAGCGTATAGGACGCTCCGGCGTAGAGCGTGTGCTGCGGGGCGTAGGGGATGAAGTTGCCAGCGTAGTCGGCTTTGCCCGTATCGAATTTGACGAACGTGGCGCGGGTGTAGCCGTAGGCGACTTGCAGGTCGAGGTTTCGCCAGAGGGTAGCCAGCAGCGACGCTTCGCCGCCGAAGCTGCGCGTGCGGCCGGCGTTAGTCATCAGACGGCCCGTGACCTGTCCTTCGGGGAAGACCGTGAGCTGCTGGTCGCGGCAGTCGATGTAGAAGAGCGCCAGATCGGCCTGCACCTTGTGCGAAGGGGTCGAGAGGTGGGCACCCACCTCGTAGTTCCAGCTTTTCTCGGGTTTGTAGGTCACCACGTCGGCCACGTCGTAGAGCGAGCCGAATCCCATCTGTTTCATCACTTGCTGCTGCAGGACATCCGAGAACATCTGGGTATTGAATCCGCCGGCCTTGTAGCCTTTGCTGACGGTGGCGTAGAGCGTGTTACGCCGTGAGCTGCCCATCCGGTAGAGCACCGATATTTTGGGAAGTATCTCCGTGAAGGATTGTTTGAGCGTACCCGGCTGATCGACCAGAATAGCATGGGGATAGCTCGTGCCGTCGGGTGTTTGGGTCGTGTAGGTGGCTTCGGCATAGCTTCGGTAGTGGAGCTTCGAAGCCTCGAAATCAACGCGCAGGCCTGCCGTGAAGCGCCATCGGCCGGCGTCGTAGGTGGATTCGTGGTAGAGGGCCGCTCCGTAGTCGGGCGTGCGGAAGCGGCTGTCGAGCAGGAACGTATCTTCGCCCCATTCGGCGTGAATCCCCTGCGGTTCGAAACGATCGAGGATCAGGTTGCGGATCCCGTCCTCCTTGAAGAGCACCGGTGCGTGCATGGTGGTATGGCGGTAGAAGCCGAAGGCACCGAGGAGCCAGCGGTAGGCTTTGTCGTCGGGGGAGCGGAACACGAGGTCTTCGGTCACGGCGTGCTCCCGGCGGGCCTGTGTCAGTGTAAAATAGGAGAGCGGCAGGAAATCCTGATCGAGGTTCATCCGGTCGTCGAGGTACTGATAGCTGGTGATGCTCGCTACGGAGAATTTCTCTCCTTCGTAGCGGATCGTCAGTCCGTCGTTGAAGTTCGTGCGGCGGTAATCGCTCGGGTCGTTGTAAGCGATCTGGCCGGTTTCTGCATAGGCGTAAGGGTAGCCGCCCTGTTCCAGCTTGACGAACGAGAAGGTGTTGTCGATACGAAGTCCGTGCAGGTTGCGGTATTGTACCTTGAACCGGCCGCCGCCGCTTCTCTCCCAGTCGCATTTTTCACCGGTATAGAGGTTCTTGAAAAAGCCGTCTGTCTTGGAATAGTAGGCTCCGACCGAGAAGCCGACCCGCTCGCTGGTTTTGTAGTAGGTCGAAATCCGGTATTTCTGCGTGTTGCCGCTGCCGTACTCCATGCCCAGCCGCACTCCTTCGAAGGTGAAGGGCGACAGGGTATAGACGTTTATTACGCCGCCCATCGTGTTGCGTCCGAACAGCGTGCTCTGAGGGCCGCGCAGCACTTCGATCCGCTCGATGTCCGTCAAATCGAAGTCGTAGGCGTCCTTGTTCAGGTAGGGGATGTTGTCGATGTTGAGCCCCATCACCGGTTGGTCGATGCGGGCGCCCAGTCCCCGGATGTAGATCGAAGAGGTCATGCGCGAGCCGTAGTCCGGGATGTGGAAGTTGGGAACCGCCTGCGAAACCTCTTTCAGGGCTGCGACGTGCCGCCGTTCCAGATCCGTGCGTCCGATTACGGAAGCCGTTACGGGTTGGTTGCGCAGGTCGAGGCCCTGTTTGATGGCCGTGACCTGGATGTCCTCCACCTGGATAACGGAGTCCGCCAGTGCCGGAGTGGAGTCTTCCGGCAGTGCGGGGGCGGCACATACGCTCATGGCGTGCAGGAGTATGCACGCCGACAGAAAGATGATATGGATCGCCTGGCGGATCATCGGATCGTTTCGAACGGCAAAAACGGCGCAGACCGTAGAGTCCGTCGGGTTTCTCCGATTTCGCCGGAGCGCCGCGTTTGCTTTTACCGCGATTGTTCGAGGACAAAGGAACGATATTCCGATCGTTTTTGCAACCCTCATTTATGAGGAGTGCGGATGTCGCTTTCGTCCACGTAGCCCATGCTGACGGCGCAGATGACGAGTGCGGCGACGGACTGTACGCCGAGCTTCTGCATGATGTTGCGGCGGTGGGAGATGACGGTCGTGAGCCCGATTTGCAGCCGGTCGGCGATCTGTTTGTTCAGCAAACCCTGAGCGATGAGCGTCAGCACTTCCGTTTCGCGTACGGAGAGCAGGTTGGCGGCCGGAGTGCCGTTCTGCCGGGGAAGGGCATGGTCGGGTCGGGGCGCTTCGCTGCGCAGGCACAGCAGATCGTGTACCAGTCGTTCTTCGCCGCCGAAGATATCGATCTGGCGCATTCGGGCGAACTGGGCCGAATACCCTTTGCCCAGCAGGATCGTCTTGTGACTGTTTTCCAGGAAGAAGGTGCGGTGGCGCATGAAAACCTGCATGGCGGCGAAATAGTGGAAATAACGCTCCGGTCCGGATGCGATGAATTCGGTGAAGCTGTCGAACACGGCGATCTCTCCCGGAGGACCTACCTTTTCGAGAATCGTCCGCAGGCCCAGCCCGATCAGGATGTTGGGCGTAATGACGGCGATGGCCGGTTTTGTCGGGGGACAGCTCATTCGTGGTGGTAGGGTTCGTTGTTCAGGATAGTGAAAGCCCGGTATATCTGTTCGGCGAAGATGGCTCGCACGATCTGGTGCGAGAAGGTCATCTTCGAGAGCGACAGCTTGGCGTCGGCTCGTGCATATACCTCGTCGGAGAATCCGTAGGGGCCGCCGATGACCATGACCAGCCGCCGGATGCCGCTCGCCATGCGTTTTTGCAGCCAGTAGGCGAAGTCGATCGAACGGTATTCGTCGCCCCGTTCGTCGAGCAGCACCACGTAATCCCCGTCGCCGAACTGACGCAGGAGGCTGGCGCCCTCGGTCATGCGCTGTTGTTTGGCCGAGAGGTTCTTGGTGTTTTTTACGTCGGGCAGGACCGTGACGGCGAAACGGCAATAGAAATTGATTCGCCGGGCATACATGGCCAGCAGCGATTCGATCTCCTTGGAGTCCGTTTTTCCGATTACGATCAGTTCGATGTTCACGTTGGTTGGTTTATGGTCGTCCTGCCGGCGGCTTTTGGCGGCGGAGCGGCGATAGGTTGTTTCTGCGTTCGGCGATTCGCCGACAGGCATGACGGTTTCCGGCCGAATGTGCGGCCGGGGTACGTTACGGTTTTCAGGGGACTATTTCCAGGTCCGTATTCCACTCTCCGTCGGCATCGATGCAGATTACGGGACGCGAAGGTTCCACGGACTTGAGCCACTGATAGGCTTTGTACATATTATATCCGTTGCCCGACTCTCCGCCCAGAGCGAATCCGATGATGCAGGTGTGGTTGCGGGAGCGGTAGTACATGTTCCGCACGCGTTCGAGGTATTCGTCCGCAAGACGCGGATCGTTGCTCGGTGTGCCGCCTGTGGTGCGGTCGTCGCGCTTTTCCGGAGCGTTGATATTGGCCTGATCGATCACGAAGAGGCCCAGTTCGTCGCACAGATTGTAGAACCAGTAGGGTTGAGGCGCATTGGGCCAGATGGTATTGATCCCTTTTTTCTTGAGCGCCAGCAGTTCTTTGCGCGTGGCAGCGGCGTCCGCTGCCGCGTTGTATCTTTCGGAAACGATAGTGACAGGTTTGTCGAAACGGGTAATCTTCCCGTCTTTCATCTCCGTCTTTCCGAATCCTACTTTGAGGGGGATGTACTCCTTGAAGACTCCCTTGCGTTTGGTGTAGAGCATGACCCGGTATAGCGGGGCGGCGCCTTTGGCTCCCCAGCTATTTTCGTAGGTGTGATAAATGTAGGGCGAGAAGCGTACCGTGTCGAGCGAGCGTCCGGGAACGGTTATGTCGTTTACGCTGAAATCGAGCAGCTTGCCGTTGGGGGCGTAAATGTCGAACCCGACGGTGATCGGTTCCTCGTAGTTGTAGCCGTTCTGCACGATCACCTCCAGGTCGAGCACGCCGAATTTGCGGGTCGAATCGGGGATCAGCGCTACGTTGAAATCGCGTATGCTGCGTTTCTCCTGGGCGAAAAGATAACTGTTGGTAAACGGTTTTACCGGGGTCGGAGTGAAACCTTTTTGCAATTCGGGCGTATTACTTTCGTGCAGTTCCAGTAAAATGAGGTTATCGCCCTGTTTGACGTAGGGGGTAAGGTCGAAGTCGGCCGGAGCGAAAGGGTCTTCGACCACGGCTACGGTGCGGTCATTGACGCGGAGCGTGTAGGCCGTGCCCGTGTTTTCGAGATGGAGGTAGATGAACGAGTCGAACCAACCGTTCGGAAGATTGACCACATTCCCGATTCCGAGCACCTCTTCCCCGTCGTTCAGAAGTTCGGGGGCGAAAACCAGGTATTTGTCGGTGTTTTTCCGGTTGAGCGCATCGGCGTCTTCGCGGGTGTCGAACGGGACGAATTCGGAACGGTGGATGCGTCCCCCGTCTTGTCCGTAAACGGCCCCGGTGTAACACAGGACGGCGATTGCGAGGAAAATTCGTTTCATGGCGGAATTGTACTATAATGCGATTGACAAAGGTACTTTTTTTTTGACAAATCACAAATATATCCTATCTTTGTCTATCTTTAAGAATGAGTAAAAACAAGAAGAAATTACCGAACGTATGAAAAGCTTGAGAATCGCAGAATTGCTGCAGTCGCCGGCGACGGACGCCGAGGTCGTTGTGAAAGGTTGGGTCAGAACCAAACGTGGAAATAAGAACGTGGCTTTCATCGCCCTGAACGACGGATCGTGTGTGGCGAATATGCAGGTTGTGGTCGATCTGGCGAAATTCGACGAGGAGCTGCTCCGTAAGGTGACTACCGGAGCCTGTCTGCGTGTGGACGGACGCCTGGTCGCTTCGTGCGGTGCGGGACAGGGCGTCGAGGTGCAGGCCGAGAAGATCGAGATATACGGTACGGCGGATCCCGAAACCTATCCTTTGCAGAAGAAGGGACATTCGCTCGAATTCCTGCGCGACATCGCTTATCTGCGTCCCCGTACCAACACGTTCGGTGCGATTTTTCGCATCCGTCACGCGATGGCCTATGCGATACATAAATATTTTAACGACAAAGGTTTCTATTACCTGCATACGCCGCTGATCACCGCTTCGGACTGCGAAGGCGCCGGGGCGATGTTCCAGGTGACGACGCTCGATCTGAACAACCTGCCCAAAACCGAAGAGGGGGCCGTGGACTATTCGCAGGACTTTTTCGGCCGTCCGTGCAGCCTGACCGTGTCCGGCCAGCTCGAAGGCGAGTTGGGAGCTTTGTCGCTGGGGCAGATCTATACTTTCGGCCCGACGTTCCGTGCCGAAAACTCCAATACGCCGCGCCACCTCTCCGAGTTCTGGATGATCGAGCCGGAAATGGCCTTTTACGAGCTGGAGGACAACATGGAGCTGGCCGAGGATTTCCTGAAATACCTGATCCGCTACGCGTTGGAGAACTGCCGCGAGGATCTGGAGTTCATGAACAAGATGTGGGACAACGGTTTGATCGAGCGGCTCAACTTCGTGTTGAACCACGAATTCAAGCGGCTGGATTATACCGAGGGCGTGGAGATTCTCAAGGCTTCGGGCCGCAAGTTCGAATTCCCCTGCGACTGGGGGTGCGACTTGCAGTCGGAACACGAACGCTATCTGGTCGAGGAGCACTTCAAGCGTCCGGTGATCCTTATCAACTATCCGAAGCAGATCAAGGCTTTCTACATGAAGCAGAACGAGGATGGAAAGACCGTCCGTGCGATGGACGTGCTGTTCCCGAAGATCGGCGAGATTATCGGCGGTTCGGAGCGCGAGGCCGACTACGAAAAACTTTCGGCCCGTGTACACGAACTGGGTATGAACGAGAAAGAACTCTGGTGGTATCTCGACACCCGTCGTTGGGGATCGGCTCCTCATTCCGGTTTCGGACTCGGGTTCGAGCGCCTGCTGCTCTTCGTGACGGGTATGGGTAACATCCGCGATGTGATTCCCTTCCCCCGTACGCCCAAGAATGCGGAATTTTAATTAAATCCGGACCATTTATCTATTAACCCGTTTTCAGCCGTTCCTGATAATACTTTTATCACGAACTGCAATATTTTATTTTGCCAAAAGAAGAAGCCGATTACTAATTTCGAAGTTAATAATTGGGAGGAGACAAGTATGAGCATGATCAATCAAAAGCAGGTATTGTCCCTGCAACAGAAATTATCACCCCAGCAGATTCAGATGATCAAATTGTTGGAGTTGCCGACCATGCAGCTCGAGCAGCGGATCAAGCAGGAGATCGAGGAGAACATCGTGTTGGAGGAAGACGATCATACTCCGGAGGACGAGCAGCCGCAGCAGATTTCGGTGGAGGAATACCTCCGGGAAGACGAAACTCCTTCCTATAAGAGCCGTATCAACAACTATTCGAAAGACGATAAACCGCGCCAGGCCCCCCTTGCGGGCGGACGTTCGTTGCAGGAGTACCTGGTCGAACAGTTGGGATACCGCAATCTCTCGGAGCAGGATATGCGTCTGGCCGTTTATCTGGTCGGCAGTATCGAGGAGGACGGCTATCTGCGCCGGAGTTTGGAGGCTATCGCCGACGACATCGCCTTCACGCAGGGCGTAGATGTTTCGGTCGAGCACTTGGAACGATTGCTGTCGATTATCCACGAACTCGAACCGACCGGTGTAGGTGCCCGTAACCTGCAGGAGTGTTTGTTGTTGCAATTGGATCAGGAGAATCTTAATACCCGCTCCCGCCGGCTGGCCCGCAAGATCGTGGAGTGCTATTTCGACGAGTTTGTCAAAAAGCATTACGAAAAACTGATGGCCCGGCTTCAGGTTTCCGAGGACGAATTCCGCGAGGCGATCGAAGAGATTACCCGCCTTTCGCCCAAACCGGGCAACCTTTACTCCGAAGGCGGGGCCGATACGACGCCTTACGTGACGCCGGATTTCATCCTCGATTACCACGAAGGGCATTTCGACCTGACGCTCAATTCGGGTAATCTTCCCGAAGCGAGAATCAATCATCGTTATATCGAAATGATGCGGGGCATGGTGGATTCCGACGGTCGGGTCAAGGAGAAGGACCGCGAGGCGATTCAGTTCGTCAAGAGCAAGATCGATTCGGCCAAGTGGTTCATTTCGGCGATCAAGCAGCGGCACGATACGCTGATGCGGACGATGCAGGAGATTCTCGATTACCAGCAGGAATATTTCAAGGACGGTAACAAAAGTAAGTTGCGGCCGATGATCCTCAAGGATATCGCCGATCGCACGGGGTTGGACGTATCGACCATTTCGCGCGTGGTGAACAGCAAATATGTACAGACCCAGTTCGGCATCATTTTGCTCAAGTCGCTCTTCTCGGAGGCGATGCAGACCGACAGCGGCGAGGAAGTGTCGAGCTATGAAATCAAGAATATCCTCCAGCAGTGCATCGACGAGGAGGATAAACGCAAGCCTCTGACCGATGAAACATTGATGGATATCCTCAATTCGAAGGGGTACCGCATCGCACGTCGTACGGTGGCCAAGTATCGGGAGATGTTGAGTATTCCGGTGGCACGGCTCCGTAAACAGATTTAATCGCGTAGAAGATGTATTTGCGTTTGTCGAAGGCTGTTTCCGTTGTGCTGCATCCGTTCCTGGTGCCGCTCTATATGGTGTCGCTGCTATTGCTGGCCGGTACGGTCTATTCGCTTTATCCGCTCAAGGTCAAGATATACCTTATTTGGGTGACGCTGCTTTTTACGACGATCATTCCGGTTTTGGTGATCGCACTGCTCAAGTCGTATCGTAAGATCGGCGATGCGGATTTGAGCGACCGCAAGGAACGCTTCATCCCGCTGCTCGCTATGATCGCCTGCTATACGTTGTGCGCCGTCGCCATTGCGAGGATTCCTTCGGCGCAGATGTTGAGCCGTTTTATGTTTGCGGGAGCCTGTTGTGTCGCCGTGTGTCTTTTTGTCAGCTTTTATTGGAAGATCAGCCTGCATATGACGGCGTTGGGTGCTGCCGTGGCTTTTATCGTTCTGATCAATATCGCCAGCGGCGGGGGACTCTTCGCTGCGTTTATCGCAGCCCTGCTCGCTGCCGGTGCGCTCGGCTCCGCCCGGCTGAAACTGGGGTATCATACGCTGTCGCAAGTGGCGGTGGGATTCGCAACTGGTTTTATCGTCGCCGCAGGCGTCGGTTTGTTCAACTGGTAATATCTATGAAAAATAAGGCAGTGTGTCTTTATGACACACTGCTGTTTTATTATCGGGATGCGGCAAAGTCATTTACGATAGTAAATTCCTGTCGCTCTTACCCGCAAATGCCTTGTCTTGCATCCATTCTGACATTCCTTATTCAGGGGTTGTGCCTGAAATTTTCATTTCGACACAGCCCCGTTTTAATATTACGGGTTGCTATTTTTTCAACTGTCCGCCCAGCATGATGCCGGGATAATTTTGCATGACGGAGGCGATTTGCTGCATTTTCTCGTTCGCAGCGTATTCCGGAGAGGAGTGCCGCACGGCTTCGAGCGCATCGCCTGCATCGAACTGGAGCGTCAGCACCTCGCCGCGCAGGGAGAGATAGCCTTGAAAGGTGGCTTGTTTCCCGTCTTGGATCAGCGTGATGGCGGCTGTTCCGGTGGCGGGATCGTAGCTATACGTCCCGTCGATCTCATGTCCGCCCATAGAGGCGTGGAGCCGGTTGCGTTTTTTGAAGGAAACGGTCCCCTGTCCCGGCACGAGGCCTGCCTTGACGTAATGGGTCGCCAACTGGTCTTGCAATCCGGCTACGGCGATCGAGGCGAACATATCGTCGCCCTTGTATTCGATGCTGGGAGCCTGGTAGGTCCAGACTCCGAGGAGCGCTTCTTCCGACGGATAGGTCGGCGGTGTGGCCTCTTCCTGTTTCGCGGAGTGACTACCTCCTAAAAGTTGCTGGAGTTTTTCATTCATCGATTGTCCCGAAACAGCGATTGTCGCGCATACGACGAACAGGGCGGACAGACATAATGTACGTTTCATATCCGAATGGTTTTTATTTTTCCTGAATCAGAAGATCGATTTCCCGCAACCACAGGGTTGCCGTAGCGTCCGAAGGCATGCGCCAGTCGCCGCGCGGCGAGAGGGAGATGATGCCAACTTTCGGACCGTCGGGCATGGCCGAGCGTTTGAACTGCTGCGAGAAGAATCGCTGGAAGAATACCCGCATCCAGCGCAGGATCGTCGCCCGGTCGTAGCGTCCGTCGAACGCTGTTTCCGCAGCGAAGAGGATTTTTGCCGGGGAGTAACCGTTCTGGATGAAGTGGTAGAGGAAAAAGTCGTGCAACTCGTAAGGCCCTACCAACTTCTCGGTGTGCTGGGCGATTCCTCCCTCTTCGCCGGACGGCAGCAGCTCGGGGCTGATCGGCGTGGCGACCACGTCGAGCAGGATCTCGCGGATCGCATCGTCCTGACATACCTGGGCCATCCATCGTAGAAGCACCTGGATCAGGGTTTTGGGCAGCGAGGCGTTCAGACCGTACATCGACATCTGGTCACCATTGTAGGTCGCCCAGCCCAGTGCCAGTTCGCTCAGGTCGCCCGTGCCGAGGACCATGCCGTGCTCCATGTTGGCGATGTCCATCAGGATTTGTGTCCGCTCCCGGGCCTGGGCGTTTTCGTAGGCGGAAGATTGTTCTTCGGGGTTGAGTCCGATATCGGCGAAGTGTTGTTCGCAGGCTTTGCGGATGGAAATTTCGCGGGAAGTGATGCCCAGGCAGCGCATCAGGGCGATCGAGTTGCGGTAGGTGCGGTTGCTGGTGCCGAATCCGGGCATTGTGACGCCGATGATGCCTTTGCGGTCGAGCCCGAGGCGATCGAAAGTCCGCACGGCGATCAGTAGGGCCAGTGTGGAGTCCAAGCCGCCGGAAACCCCGATGACGACCTTTTTGCAATCGGTATGCTGCAGGCGCTGGGCCAGCCCCATCGTCTGAATGTTGATGATTTCACGACCCGATTCGTCCATCTCTTCGGGCGTTTGCGGCACGAAAGGATGGGAATTGAACTCCCGGTCGAGGGTGACGTTCGCGGGGTTTTCCGGCAGGGGAATTTCGACGATGATGCGCTCGGCGGGACGGTGCGGCGCGAAAGTCGTGGTACGGCGGCGCGAGTTGAGGAGCTTTTCGGTGTCTATGTCCGCGACGATCAACTGTTCCTCGGTCGAAAACCGTTCGGTGCGCCGCAGCATCCGGCCGCTCTCGACGATCAGGCCGTTGCCGCCGAATACCAGGTCGGTCGAAGATTCTCCGTAGCCGGCTGAACAGTAGATGTAGGCCGACTGGGTCCGGGCCGATTGCGATTTGACCAGCGTGAGCAGGTAGTTGTGCTTGCCCAGCACTTCGGGCGATGCCGAGAGGTTGAAAAGTATCTGGGCGCCGTCCACTGCCTGATGCAGCGACGGGGCGGCCGGAACCCACATATCCTCGCAGATTTCCACGCCGAACTTCACGCCTCCGATGTTGAAAAGCATGTTGCGGCCGAAGTCGGTATCCTGGCCGCACATCCGGATCGTGGCCAGGCCGATCTCTTCGCCCGACATGAAGCAGCGGGCCTCGTAAAATTCCGAGTAATTGGGAATATATGTCTTGGGGACCACGCCGTGAATACGTCCCTGAGCGAAAACTACCGCGCAGTTGTAGAGGGCATTGCCGTAAGTGACGGGCATACCGACGATGGCGACGATGGGCAGTTCGCGGGTCTGGGCGAGGATATAGCCCAAGGCCTGTTCCGCCGCATGGAGCAAGGCGGGTTGCTGGATCAGATCGCCGCAGGTATAGGAGGTGATGCATAGTTCTGGGAAGAGGATGATGCTTGCTCCCCGGTCGGCGCCCTTGCGGATCAATTCGGTGATATGTTGGGCGTTATAGTCGCAATCGGCGATCCGTACATGGGGAACTGCCGCCGCTACTTTCAGAAAACCAAATCTGTTCATACGATTTTTGCCGGTTTATTTTTTTCGTTTTCTGTCCCGAAGCGTATCGAACATCTTCGTACGGTCCGGGTATCGGAAAAACTCTCGGTTTGTTTTTTTGCGTTTTTTCGCTCGGCATGATCCGAACGGATTCGGCTTCGTGTCCGCCTGTCGAAAACGCTTGTTGTACAATATTTTTATTTTGTCCAGAGCTGGGCCAGGTTCAGGATCACCTGCATGGCTTTGTGCATGGTCGTCAGCGAGCAGTACTCGTAACGGCCGTGGAAATTCATGCCGCCGGTGAAGATGTTGGGGCAGGGGAGTCCCATGAAGGAGAGCCGTGCACCGTCCGTGCCGCCTCGGATGGGCTTCACGAGCGGTTCGACCCCCGCCATTTTCATTGCCTCGATCGCCTTGTCGATCACCTGCGGATGCGGTTCGACCATCTTGCGCATGTTGTAGTACGAATCCTTGAGCGTGAGGGTCAGTACCCCTTCGCCGTATTTGCGGGCGAGCAGATCGACGCACTCCTGCATGTAGTTCTTGCGGGCTTCGAAACGGGCGCTGTCGTGGTCGCGGACGATGTAGCTGATCTGCGCCTGATCGACCGTACCGTTGAGGGCGATACAGTGGTAGAAGCCGTCGTAGCCTTCGGTGTGTTCGGGTCGCTCCCAGGCCGGCAGCAGGGCGTTCAGCTCGCATGCTACCTGGATGGCGTTGATCATCTTGTCTTTGGCGTAGCCCGGGTGGACGTTGCGGCCCTGAATCTCGATCTTGGCGCTCGCGGCGTTGAAGTTCTCGTATTCGAGTTCCCCCTCGAAGCCGCCGTCCATCGTGTAGGCGAAGTCGGCGCCGAAGGCCTTGACGTCGAAGAAGTCCACGCCCCGGCCGATCTCTTCGTCGGGGGTGAAGCCGATGCGGATCTTGCCGTGCCGGAGCTCCGGATGTGCGAGCAGATATTCCGCAGCGGTCATGATCTCCGCCACGCCCGCCTTGTCGTCGGCGCCCAGCAGCGTCGTGCCGTCCGTGTGGATCAGCGTATGTCCCTTGAAGAAGCTCAGCTCCGGAAAGTCCGCGACTTTCATCGTCACGCCGGCGTTCAGCCGGATGTCCTTGCCGTCGTAATTCTCTATGACGTGCGGTTTCACGTCGGCGCCGCTCATATCGGGTGCGGTGTCCACGTGGGCGATGAATCCGATGACGGGGGCTTTTTCGCAGCCGGGCGTCGCGGGGATCGTACCCATGGCGTAGCCGTACTTGTCCACCGTGACCTCGGTGAGGCCCAGGGCCTTCATCTCTTCGGCCAGATAATCGAGCAGCACCCGCTGTTTCGCGGTCGAGGGGAAAGTTTCGCTCGACTCGTCGCTCTGGGTGTCGAACGAAACGTATTTCAGAAATCTGTCTTTGAGTTCCATAGTATATATCGTTGATTTTTTATTCTTCCTTTTTAGCGCGGAGCGAATGTACGGCGAAATAGATGATAAGCGCCAGATACATGCCTAGACCTACCCACGAGGCTGCGTTCGAACTGTTCCACTGCGTGAGTTTCCAGTCCACGTCGGCGAATTTCAGGATCGCTCCCACTACGCCCATCAGGGCGCCGCCTGCGATGAAGCCCGACGCGATGAGCGTACCCTGGCTCATACGTGCCTTGTTGAGCGCCTGATCTTTCGATCGGGTCGATACGAACCAGGCGATCAGACCGCCGATCAGCAGCGGAAGATTGAGCTGCAGGGGCAGGAACATGCCCAGTGCGAATGGAAGGGCCGGAATACCGATGCCGGTGAGTACCAGCGCGAGGACTGCGCCGCAGAAATAGAGTACCCAGGGAGCCGTTCCGCCCTGCATCAGGGGTTGGATCACGGCGGCCATGGCATTGGCCTGCGGAGCTTCCAGCGGGCTGCCGGGGCCGAAGCCGTAGGTTTTGTTCAGAATAATCATCACGCCTGCGACGGTAGCGGCCGAAACGAAGACGCCGAGGAATTTCCAGCTCTCCTGTTTTTTCGGCGTGGTGCCGATCCAGTAGCCGATCTTCAGGTCGGTGATGAAGCCGCCGGCGGTCGAGAGGGCCGTGCAGACCACGCCGCCGATGATCAGTGCGGCGGTCATGCCGGCCGTACCGTTCAGGCCGATGCTTACGAGTACCAGCGACGCGAGGATCAGCGTCATGAGGGTCATACCCGAAACGGGGTTGCTGCCGACGATGGCGATGGCGTTGGCTGCGACCGTCGTGAAAAGGAACGAGATGACGAAGACGATTAGCAGCGCCACGGCCGTCTGCCCCCAGTTGCCCAGAATGCCGAACTGGAAAAAGAAGAAGGTGGTGGCGAGCGCCGCGATCAACGTAGTGAGAATCGTGCGCATGGTCAGGTCGCGCTGGGTGCGCGGTACGTTCGTTTCGGCTTTTTTCTTGCCCGAAAACTCGCTGACGGCGAGCCCCATCGCCTGTTTGATGATGCCGCTCTGACGGATGATGCCGATAAGCCCGGCCATGGCGATTCCGCCGATACCCAGCGGACGACCGAAGGTCTGGTACAGCTCTTCGGGGGACATGCCTGCGCCCGTGGCGGTCGAACCGACCACCGGAACGACGAGCAGCCAGATCAGGAACGAACCGGCGGCGATGATGGCCGAATATTTCAGTCCGATGATGTAACCCAGGCCGAGCACCGCAGCACTCGTATTGACTTTGAGCAGGGTTTTGAACTTATCGGCGCAGAGGGTGCCCCAAGCCGTCATGCGGGTCGAGATCTCTTCCGTCCAGAGGCCGAAGGTGCTCGCTGCGAAGTCGTACAGACCGCCCACCAGTCCGGCTACGGCCAGCAGCTTGGCCTGATTGCCGCCTTTTTCGCCCGATACGAGCACTTCGGTCGTGGCCGTCGCCTCCGGGAAGGGGTACTTGCCGTGCATCTCCTTGACGAAATATTTGCGGAAGGGGATGAGCAGCACGATGCCCAGGATACCGCCCAGTACCGACGAGAGGAATACTTTGTAGAATGCGGTTTCCAAACCGAGGATGTAGAGCGCCGGCAGGGTGAAGATCGCTCCGGCGACGATGATGCCCGACGAGGCGCCGATCGACTGTATGATGACGTTCTGTCCCAGCATGTTTTTTTTGCCCAGCATGTTGCCGACGCCTACGGCGATAATGGCGATCGGTATGGCTGCTTCGAACACCTGGCCGATGCGCAGGCCCAGATAGGCTGCGGCGGCGGAGAAGAGAACGGCCATCAGCAGGCCCATCGTAACCGAATAGGGAGTGACCTCCTTCGGCTTGGCGTCGGCCGGCATCATCGGGACGTACTCTTCGCCCGGTTTGAGTTCGCGGTACGCGTTGTCGGGCAGAGATTGAGAGGGTTTGGTTTGTTCCATTGCGTATGTAGGTTTTCGTTAAAATTTCGAGGCAACTTACAAAAGTAGGTTTTTCTTTCAGAAAATCAAACGCAATGGCTCCTAAAAATGCGGCAATTCGTATTGCCGGGGCATTTTTCGGTTCCGGTCGTCGAAAAGATGATTATCGCCCGGCGGCATGCGATGGCGCGGAATCCCTGGGTCGGAGCCGGCGTTTCGCTGCGCCGGCAGAAGGTCATATCCGGCGGATGAAATCCGCCATGACCGACACTAACTTTTCGGAAACAGGCGCGGCAGCATCCATATAAATAGTCGTTTTTTGCCGTTGAGGATCGGTCACTTCGCTCTGTTTCAGCAGGTGGGTCATCCCTTCGATGATGACTTTGTCGGCGTCGGGCCGGGCTTGGGCCAGAGCTTCGGCATTGTCGGCGGATATCTGGATGTCGTTGTCGCCATTGACGATCAGGACCGGCTGTTTTACCTGCCGGATCACTTCGCGCGGGTCGTATTGCATCCACGAGATCAGGTAAGGCTGTACGGAAGGTCGGAAGATACCTTGTAAAATTGCGGGAATATCTTCGGTCGTTTTCCCTTGTTTGAGCCGGGAGAGGATGGACTGTACGTTGAGGATGAGTCCGGGATTGTAGGAGATCAGTTCGCGGGTGAGCTGGAATTGCAGGATTTCGTCGATCGGGTAGCCGGCTCCCGCCAGCGAGATGACGGCCGCGACGTCGGGCGATTCGGTCGCTGCGACCAATGCGACGAGCGAACCTTCGCTGTGCCCGGCAAGGATGATTTTTCGGAAGCCGCGCTCCTTGAGGTAATCCGTCAGGGCTTCGGCGTCGGCGATGTAGTCGGCCAGGCGCAGCCGGTCTTCCTGTTTGTAAAGTTCCGGATCTTGGTAACGGCTGCCTCCGATGCCCTGTTTGTCGTAGCGGAGCGAGGCGATTCCCTCTTTTTCGAGCGCACGGGCGAGCATGTAGTAGGTGTTGGTTATTAGGCCCGAGCCGCTGTTGCCGTTGCGGTCGGTCGGTCCCGAGCCGGCGATGATCAGCACCGCTGCGTCGCTTCCTTCGTCGGGTACGGTCAGCGTTCCGGAGAGTTTGCCCCAGGAACGGGAAACCGAGATTTCCTCCTCTTTGGACTGGGAGGGAAGCGCCGCAAGCAACAGCAGTCCGGCGATGAGGTATCTGAATGTTTTCATGGTCGCTGTGTTTGTTAATCGAATCGTTACAGGAGATCGGCGAGCCTCTCCAGTCCGATGCTGTGCGATCCTTTGACCAGGATCAGGGCCTGCGATACGGGATGTTTCCGGAGCTCTGCGGCCAGTACTTCCTGCGACGGGTAGAGAGTCGTGTCGGCGGGTCGGGATTCCAGGCTGCGGTAAGCCTTCGCGAAATGCGGTCCGACCAGCAAGATACGGGCATCGGGAATTTCGGCGGCGAGGGAGATGATATGGCGGTGTTCCGCATCCGACCAGTCGCCCAGTTCCAGCATATCGCCGAGGATCAGTATCTTCCGGGTGCAGCCTTCGAGCGGTTCCTGCCGGAAGTTGACGAGCGATGCCTGCATGCTCGAGGGATTGGCGTTGTAACAGTCGAGAATCAGGGTATTCTGCCCGGTGCGTATTTTTTGTGAGCGGTGGTTGTCGGGCCGATAGGAGCCTACGGCATAGCGGATGCGTTCGTCGTCCACGCCGAAATAACGCCCGACGGCGACCGCCGCAGCGACATTGAAGCGGTTGTAGTCCCCTTCGAGGTGGTGCTCCACGCCGTCGGCCAGCGTGGTCGGGTAACACTCCGCAGCCAGCGTTTCGCGTTCGGCCGCCATGGACATCAGGACCGGGTCGTTGGCAGGAACGAAAACGCGCCCTCCGGTCCGGGCGAGCCAGTCGTACAGCTCGCCTTTCCCGCGCCGGACACCCTCCGGGCCGCCGAAGCCTTCCAGGTGGGCTCGTCCGATGTTGGTGACGATGCCGTAGTTGGGTTCCGCGATCGAGCAGAGCAGGGCGATCTCCCCGCACGCGCTCGCACCCATCTCCACGATGCCGAACTCCACGTCGCGGGTCATTGCCAACAGGGTCAGCGGTACGCCGATGTGGTTGTTCAGGTTGCCCCGGGTGGCATAGACTTCGTATTTCTCGGCCAGTACGCGGCTGACCAGCTCCTTCGTGGTGGTTTTGCCGTTGCTGCCCGTGATGGCGAGGATCGGCAGCCCCAACTCCCGGCGGTGTTCCCGGGCGAGGGTTTGCAAGGTTTGCAGTGCGTCGTCCACGACGATCAGACGGTCTGCCTTGTCGGGGCGGGTGTTCGGGAGCGAGGGATCGTCCACGACGGCGTATGCCGCCCCCTTTTCGAGGGCGTCGGCTGCGAAGCGGTTGCCGTCGAACGACGCCCCCCGGAGTGCGAAGAATACGGAGTCGGGCTCGATACGGCGGGAGTCCGTCGAAATGCGCGGATGGCGCAGATACAGTTCATACAGGGATGACATCGGGGAAATCGAATATTTGGTCATGTTTTCCTTGTCCAAAAGAAGAGCGGAACGCTTGCCGATGGGAAGCCCGGCGAGGGGCATTTGCCTTTTCGGAAATCCCGGCGGCTCCGGAACCCGCGTCGGAGCGGAAATGTTGTGGCCCTTAAATATGTTTGTCGCCTTCGTTGTATTTCACTTCGTCGATGAACTTCTTGATGTTCTGTTCCTCGCTGCGCGGACAGATCAGCAGCACGTCCTCCGTATCCACCACGATGTACTCCTTCAGGCCGTTGATGACGGCTACTTTGCCTTCCGGGAGGGAGACGATGCAACTGCGGGTATTTTCGTCCGTATAGCATCCCTTCTCGGGTTTGGCGTTGGCGTAACGGTCCTTGCGGGCGTGCTGGTAGAGCGAGCCCCAGGTCCCCACGTCGCTCCAGCCGAACTCTCCGCGGCGTACATAGACGTTGTTCGCCTTCTCCATCACGCCGTAGTCGATCGAGATGGAGCGGCATTCGGAGAATACCCGGGCGATGGCTTCCGCTTCTTCTGAAGTGCCCAATACCGGCTGGATGTCCGAGAAGAGGGCGTGGTGCTCGGGCAGGTAGGTGCGCACCGCTTCGATGATGTCGCCGACTTTCCAGACGAAGATGCCGGAGTTCCAGAGAAATTCGCCGCATTGCAGGAACGTCTGCGCCAGCTCCAGGTTGGGTTTTTCGGTGAAACACTTGACCTTGCTGATGGTCCGGTCGTCCGATACCTGGATATAGCCGTAGCCCGTTTCCGGACGGGTGGGCTTGATGCCGACGGTCATCAGAGCCGCCCGGTCGTCGATGAAGTCGAGGCATTCGCCGATGATGGCGCGGAAATCCTCCTCGTTGAGGATCAGGTGATCCGCCGGGGTGACGATCATCTTCGCTCCCGGATCGCGCTTCTGCAGTCCGTAGGCTGCATAACAGATGCAGGGAGCCGTGTTGCGTCCGACGGGTTCGCAGAGTACCTGTTCCGGCCCGAGTTCCGGGATTTGTTCCAGCACGAGGTCTTTGTAGCGGGCGTTGGTCACGACCAGGAAATTTTCAGCCGGAGCCAGTTTTTCGAAACGCTCGTACGTCATGCGTATAAACGACTTGCCGGTGCCGAGGATGTCGAGGAATTGCTTGGGCTTGGATTGGCGGCTTTTGGGCCAGAAGCGGCTGCCGATGCCGCCGGCCATGATGACGCAATAGGTATGTTTGTCCATGATGAGTTGTTGCTGCGGTTTGTTTTTGAATGATTTCGGAATTTACGGCCGGCATCGCCGGATCGATCCATTAGACAAAGATAGCTAAAATTATTCTCGGATGAAAATTAAATATTGTTCGGTATGTTTTTGAAATGCGGATATTTGTCGGCCAGGGAAATTTTACGGATGATACGGACGAATCGTACAACGAACTATCCGGCACTTGGGAAAAAGTGCCGGATAGTGGATGTGGAGTCGAGAGATGCGGTTTACCGCAGTACGACGGTGACCGACATCGGACCGTGCGCCCCGAAGACCAGGGCCTGTTCGATATCTGCGGTTTTCGACGGTCCGGACATGAAGCATCCGTATTCGAAGTCGTCCAATTCCGGTCGGGCGAGAGCCTCGTGCATCGTATCGACCAGCGCATCGCGCGGGATGAGGATCATCAGGGCCGTGGCACCGAAATAGAGGGCTTTGTGGCGGATGTCCTGCCGGATCCATACCGCGCCGTTTTCCGCCACGCCGAAACAACCGTCGATTACGCCCAGGTCGATATCGATCAGCTTCCGGGCGTCGTCCACCGTGTCGGGGTCGATCGTGGCGTGTGCTTCGGGCAGGACGGAGGCGATGGTTTTGGCGTCGGGATAGTATCGGCGGATCAACTCTGTAAGGGGGGGGCCGTCTGCCGCGACGACCTGCCCGCCGGCCGCTTTCACGGCTTCGGCGAAGGCGGCCGTGCGATCTTCGAACCGCAGCGGAGTGAAGTCGAAAGCGGGGTAATCGACCGGAGGCATGGCGGCTCCGGCGATGCGGTTCAGTATTATTTCTTTGCTGTTCATCGTTCGGTCGGTTTTTCGGATTTGACTTTGCCCGCTTTCCACCGGGCGTTGAAGGTGCTTCGGGCGAAGTGGGGCATGTCGCGCCCGTAAGCATACCAGGGGTTCAACTTGTTGTTGAGTACGAAGCGGGGCAGGTATTCCGCGATGCGGGCCGCTCCGACAGCCGCGTAAAAACGGCCCGGACCGCCCATGGCGAAGTCCATACCTTTGACCATGAACTTTTTGTGCCAGTCGATCAGGTTCTTTTCGCCCATCTCCTGCCGCCACGCGTAGATCTGTTCTCCGAGGTCGATCTTGGCCGGGCATACGTCCGAGCAGGAGTAACAGAGCGAGCAGCCCGAAACATTGCCGCCGTACCGTTCGGGCGAACGGAGCATACCCAGGTTGATGCCCAGCGGTCCCGGGATGAAATACGAGTAGGAGTAACCGCCCGATCGCCGGTAAACGGGACAGGTGTTCATGCAGGCGCCGCAGCGCAGGCATTTAAGCATGTTGCGGTGCGCGGCGTTGGCCAGGGATTCCGTACGGCCGTTATCGACGATGATGACGTGGATCTGTTTGCCCGGTGCGGGACGTCGGTAGAGCGAAGTGTAGGCCGTTACGGGCTGTCCGGTGGCCGAGCGGGCCAGCAGGCGGGTGAAGACGGCGAGCGCCCGGTAGTCGGGGATCACCTTTTCGAGCCCCATGATGGCGATGTGCAGGTCGGGGAACGAAGTGCCGAGGTCCGCGTTGCCCTCGTTGGTGCAGACGGCGAACGCCCCGGCTTCCGCCACGGCGAAATTGACGCCCGTCATGGCGATGTCGGCGCCGAGGAACTTGGAGCGCAGGTGAATCCGGGCCTGGTGCGTGAGATAGGTCGGGTCGCTGTTGCCGGGTTCGGTATGCCACACTTTTTCGAAGAGGGCGCCGACCTCTTCGCGGCGGACGGCGATCGCGGGTAACACGATGTGGCTGGGCGGCTCGTGCAGCAACTGCATGATGCGTTCCCCCAGGTCGCTTTCTACGGCATCGACGCCGCGCTGGAGCAGATAGGGCGTCAGTCCGCACTCCTCCGACAGCATCGACTTGCTCTTGATGAGGTTCTTGCCGCCGTGAGCCGAAACGAGCTCCCAGACCGTGCGGTTCATCTCGTCGGCATCCGCAGCCCAGTGGACGACGATGCCGTTGGCGGTGGCGTTGCGTTCGAACTCTTCGAGGTAATGGGCCAAGTGGCTCAGCGTGTGGCGTTTGATCTGTGACGAAGCTTCCCGCAACGCCTCCCATTCGGGAACTTCGTGCATCATTCTGTCGCGCTTGGCGCGTACGGCGAACAGGGCTTTGTCGTGCCAGGCGGTGCGCGGTGCGTCGGCGATGAATTTCGCCGCGGCTTTGGAGTGGCTGCTCATAGTGTCGAGGTGAGGATTTGTACGATGTGCAGGGTGCGGATCGGGAGTTTGTCGTGGTCGATGATGCCCTGCATGTGCATCAGGCACGAACTGTCGGCGCCGGTGATGTATTCGGCGCCCGTGGAGAGATGGTCGCGTACTTTGTCGCGTCCCATGCAGGTTGAAACGGCGTTCTCCTCGACGGAAAACATACCGCCGAAGCCGCAGCACTCGTCGATGCGCGAGGGTTCGGCGATTTCGATGCCTTCGACCATCGTGAGCAGATCACGCAGTTTCGAGAAGCGGGGCTGGTTGAGCTCGCTCGGCGAACCGAGCCCGAGCTTGCGCAATCCGTGGCAGGAGTTGTGGATGCTCACCTTATGCGGGAAACGGGCCGGGAGCGAGGCCGGTTTTACGACGTCGTGTACGAATTCGCAGATCTCCCAGATGCGGGAGTCGATGCAGGCGTGTTCGCGGTAGTTGTCCAGCAGGCGGGGGTATCCCTCCTTGACGAAGACCACGCAACTGGCCGAAGGCCCCACTACGTAGTCGTATTTGGCGAAGAGCGCTTCCATCCGCTCGGCCAGGGCCTTGGCGTCACGCTCGTAGCCCGCATTGGCCATCGGCTGGCCGCAACAGGTCTGATCGAGGGGATAATCTACCTCTACGCCCAACTGCGTGAGCAGCTTGTAAGAGGCTTCGCCCACCTCGGGATAGAGCGCGTTGATGTAACAGGGAATGAAAAGTCCAACTTTCATCGGTCGTGTGTGTTTAGAAGCTGTTTGCCGAAAAAGCAACAAACAGGATTCCAAAGTTAACTTTTTTCTGAAAAATATGGATGTTGAGGGTGAAAATAGCTTCCGGCAATTTTTTTCGATGTGCATTTTACGACGGTCGTGTGCGTGTAACCGATAGATTTTTCCTATATTTGCCTACTAATAGGTGGACTAATTCTTTTACAAATGCGGATACGACTTTTCACGATACCGAATTTATTGACCCTCATGAATCTGCTCTGCGGGTCGTTTGCCGTCGTGGCAGCACTGATGTACAATGATTTGACGCTCGCTTTCTGGCTGATAGTCGCGGGAATCGTGTTCGATTTTTTCGATGGTTTCGTGGCCCGTCTGTTGCATTCGTCTTCGGCGATCGGGGTGCAGCTCGATTCGTTGGCGGATGTCATTACTTCGGGACTGGCTCCTGCCGCAGTGCTCTGGCAGGTTTGCCTGCAGACCGAACCTTGCTGGCTGCCGGAGGGCTGGAAGCTCGGGTATGGCGTGTTCGTCCTGGCGGCGTTTTCTGCGCTGCGTCTGGCCAAGTTCAACATCGACGAAACGCAGACGGTCGAATTCTGCGGACTTCCGACGCCCGCCGGATCGCTTCTCTGCGCTTCGCTCGGCATGCTGTGGCAGCAGGGAATGCTCGCTCTCTCTTCGGACGGGGTGTTGCTGGTCGCCGTGCTGACCTCCCTGCTCCTCGTTTCTCCGATCCGCATGTTCGCTCTCAAGTTCCACGGCTTCGGTTGGCGCGGAAACGAGGTGCGATACCTCTTTCTGCTGGCGAGTATCGTGTTGATAATTATACTTCGTACATACGCTATCCCGGTAATTATCGTTTTATATATCGTCGTGTCGGCGGTTCGCTGGCTCTGCATGCGCTCGGGAAATCCCGATAAAGCACCGAAAGCCTGATTTTTTACTATCTTTGCCGCGATTTGCGCGTACGTATTCCGATGTTTCCGAAGGTGTTGAAAAAAATTCTGTGGATTTTGCTGTGGGGAGGGCTGTTGGCCTTTCCGACGTTGGAGGCATCCGCTCAATTCGACGCCAGCGCGATTCTGCGAAATCAGAACAATCAGAATCCGAACGACCCGAATAATCCGAACAATATGCTCGGCAGCAACCCGTTCCAGACGCAGAACGGCGAGGAACAACCCGCCATGCCGACCGATTCGACCAAGAAAAAGCGGATTCGAAAGCCTCTCGAATCCTATTTTTTCAACGATTCGATCCGTGCGCTGCCCAACTTTTCGTGGACGATCTCGCGGGACTACAACCAGGTGCATATCAATCCGCTCGATACCACGCTCGCCACTTTCCGCATCGACTACCCGTTTTATAAGGAAGGCGTCGGCCATGCTGCCGTGGGTGCGTTGGGACAGGCTTCGTTACCGTACAACTACTTCGAACGGCCTCAATACCGCAACTTCTCTTTTGCCGAAGGGTTCGATGTCTATACCTATCGCATGGAAAACGTCCCCTTCTACAACCTCAAACGGCCGTATTTTCACTTCATGTACCTTGAGTCTGGACAGAAGAAGTTCCGGGAGGAGAATTTCAGCCTGACGCTGGGGCATAATATTTCGCCGACTACCGGCTTCAACGTCAATTATCGGTCGCGCGGTACCAAGGGCCTTTACGAGTGGTCCCGTACCAAGAACCACAACCTTTCGGTCGCCGTTTCGCATACGGGAAAGCGTTATTCGGTGCATGCCGGATTCATCAACAACCACATCGAGACGCGTGAGAACGGCGGCGTGGTGGGTGAATGGGCGATTCGGGATACGACCTTCGAAATGCCGTCGGGCGTGCCGATGAAACTGACCTCTTCGGAAGCCACCAATACTTACCGCAACAATGCGTTCTTTGTCGAACAGTCGTACGGTATTCCGTTGCTGCCGGTTACCGAAAGCGACTTTTCGATCGCCAATCTGCCTGCCGTATTCATCGGTCATTCGTTCGAATACAACTCCTGGAGCAAGGTTTATAAGGATATTCGGGGAACCTATACCGACGACCGTTACGAGCGAGATGCAGATGGTAATTTTGTGCCGCAGGATGGACTCGAATATTACAAGAACTGGTTCATCAATCCCACGCAGACGCGCGACTCGATCTATGAGCGGGTGATTTCCAACCGGGTGTTCATTCAGGCGCAGCCCTGGGATCGTAACGGCGTGGTCGGTACGGTGAACGGAGGTGTAGGACTCGACCTGCACACCTATTCGCAGTTCAGGTTGGATTCCTACCTGAACGGTAAGTACGACAAGGTGGGTAAAAGCAGTTACTTCGTGTATGGATCGGTCGAAGGAAAGATCAAGAAATATGTCGATTGGGGAGCTGACGCCAAGTTCTACCCGTCGGGATATCGCGGCGGTGACGTTTCGTTCGGGGCCAACCTGACCCTGACGGGATATATCCGCAAACGTCCCCTGATTCTCGAAGGGCGTTTCCGTATGGAAACGCGTTCGCCGGATTACTGGCAGGAGAATCTATTCTCTAACCACTACGTGTGGTTGACTCCTTTGCGCAAGGAGAATGAAACTCGTTTCGAAGTTGCTTTCCGTGTCCCCGATTATGCGTTCGAGGTCGGTGTGTGGCAAGGCATTGTCACCGATAAGATTTATTACGGCGCCGACAGCCAGATAACGCAGGACAACGGAACCGTCAGCGTGACGAGCGTGTACGCCCGCAAAGATTTCCGGATCGCCGGACTTCATTTGGACCATAAGGTTTTGTTGCAGTGGAGTACGAATCATAGTGTCATACCTGTTCCGCTCGTCAGCGCCTTCCTCTCGTATTATTACGAGTTTTGGGCGGTGCGCGACGTGCTCCGGGTGCAGTTCGGTGTCGATGGCCATTTCAATACGCGCTACTATGCGCCCGGCTACAACCCTGCGCTCTCGGAGTTCTTCAATCAACGGGAAATCGAGGTGGGGAATTATCCCTACATGGATCTTTTCCTGATGGGCAAGTGGAAGAGAATGCGGATATTCCTGAAATATCAGCATATCAACCGGGGCCTGTTCGGAAACGGCGAATATTTCGCGATTGCGAAGTACCCGCTCAATCCGGGCATGTTCAAGATGGGTATCTCGTGGGGTTTCTATGATTAGCGTACTGTACGGCACAGGAAGCTGCCTGCAAAAGCAAGTTTTATGTTAAAGAAAACCTGTTTAATTTTCGTATTTTTAACATTACAGACCACTTTTTACGGATTCAACGCCGATTTTTCGACGTCGTCCGAAGCGGGGATTACCCTGGAGGAGAAAATGGAAGCCCGGTATGTGATCTCTCCTTACGATCACGTAATTCGGAATATCAGCGAACGGGAGGGGAACGACTGGCGCCTGATGAGTGCCATCGCTTATCATGAGTCGCGTTTTACGGCCGATATCGTTTCCCGCCGTGGAGCGAGGGGGCTGATGCAGATCATGCCTGCAGTGGCCCGGCAGTTCGACGTAGCCTCGGAAGAAGCCTTGCTCGATCCGGAAACCAATGTATTGCTGGCCAATAAAGTGTGGAATCGGATCGATTCGACGCTCGACCTGCCGGCGGGAATTTCCGAGAAAGACCGAATGAGCCTGATCCTGGCCTGCTACAACGGTGGAATCGGTCATGTCAATGACGCCCGGCGGCTGGCCCGTGTGAACGGTGAAGACCCCAATTCCTGGGAGGTGGTGCTCCGCTACCTGGAACTCAAGGCCGATCCCGCCTATTACCAGCATGAGGTCGTGAAATGCGGTAAATTTACCGGTTACCGTCAGACGCGGGCTTTCGTGCAGGACGTAATGAATCGTTATAATAAGTATTGCCGGATCACTCAACTCTGATCCGGAGGGCGCCGAGAGGGTAAGTCCGATAGCAAAACAAAAAAGCAGGGAATCATTCCCTGCTTTTTTGTTAGAAATAGCTGCATTCACCGACTGTCCTTTGTCGTCCGTCCGATCGGAGGAATAGTCTGACGGCGAATATACCTATTCACCGGTTTTGTCCAGCCGGTCGTAAATCAGTTCGAGGTCATCGACGACGAGCACGCTCGAGGTGCTTCCGATGAAATAGTCGCCCCAACGGGAAGCCGAGCAGACGACGACGATATGGGTCGGTTTGCGGTCTGTCGCCACGTACTTCAGCGGTATGGTAAACTCCTGCCATTCGGAGTAGCTGGCGGTGAGCGGCAGTTGTCCGTAGCCGATTACGGCCGGACTCGTCGGATCGAAGAACGAACTGGGGTTGCGGGTGTCGATCGCAATCGGGTTTTCGGCCGATCCGAACTGTTCTCCCTGCGAGATGCCGTACTCTTCCGGGGTCCAGGTGCCGACGGCGATGTAGATCATGCCGTTGTCGGGATCGCCGACCTTGAGGTTCATCCCCGGCGGCTGGGTGCTGCCCACGTTGGTCAGCATTCCCTGGTTGTATTTGAACCAGCCGTGCAGAGCCGTCGGACGGGCTTCGAAAGGTTGTCCGAAGCAGACGATACCGTGCGTGAGATTTCGGATTCCGTAGAATATGCCTGTAAAGAGATTGCCGGCGGCCAATTTGTAAACGCCGACCAGACCTGCGAGCTTCGACGAAAGCTGTGCGGCATAGATGCCCGATGTGCCGGGACGCACGTCCGTCGTCTTGTCGGTCGGAGTAGCGTTGCCGATGCTGGCGCCTTTGTTGCCTGAATTCCAGAAGTGAATGCCGTCGGCCAGGTAGGGATAGACGACTTTGTCGATCGTTTCCCACTCTTCGAAACCTCCGTTCGGGAGTTGTGGTGCTGCTTCGGTCGTGACGCTTGCTACTTCCGTTTCGTTGCTGCCGGAGTAGGCGACTACTTCGTATTGGGTTTCCGGGGTAAGTCCCGTGATACAGGTGTCGAATGCACCGCCCGAGATGTTGATTTGCTTCTTATCGACTTCGGTCCACGCCTCGTCGCCGGTCTTGCGATAACGGAATCCCAGTTCGTCCGCGCTGTTGCCTTCGGCATAGGCCCAGATGACCCCGCTCCAGGCATCGACCTGCGTGAAGCGTACCTTGGTATCGGTAGCTTCGACGTAAAGCGACCATTTCTCTTCGAAGTCGTGGTAAGCGACGTAAACGTAGCGGACCGATTCGAACGAAGTCAGCTCGTCGATCGGAGGTGTCATCGTGGTAATGTCCGCCGGGCCGAGTTTCAGCCGTGTGACCTTGAGGTCGCTCAAATCGGTTCCTTCCGGGACGTATGCTTTCGCTGTAAGTTGATCGACGTCGATTTCTGCGGCACCGATTTGCGATTCGACTTCGAAATAACGCTCGATCTTCTGGTCCGCCACGATCGTCCATTCGTAATCCTGATAAAACGAAAGGGTGATGTATAGCGGAGTCCGCAGGTCGAATGTTCCCGAAAGGGGTTTCGACGACCGGGCATTTTCGGTGACCGATATTTTGTCGATCTTTACGTTGGAGATGTCGGTTTGTTCGTCCAAATGAAGTGTGACGATTCGTTCCTGGGTATTGATATCTTCGGGTGCGCAGGTGAAACCTTCGCCTTCGACACCGAGGATTTGCAGCGTGACGACCGGATATGGAATCGAATTTTCGATGCAGGAGGTCAGCAGCAGGAGTATGCCGATAAGTATATGTCGGAGATGTTTCATCATGCTTTGTTGGCTTTCTTGTTCCATAGATGAACGGTAACGCCGATGCGGATATTGAGCAGGTTGAGCCGGAACCGCATTTTCGAAGCGGTTCGTTGCCCGATCTCGTTGCCGTCGGCATCTTTCTGTTTGATCTTGGTGTATTCGATACCGCCCAGTCCGAAGGAAATGGTGCTGCACACGTTCGGGAAGATATAAACCGCCAGACCCGGGTTGAACCCGAGCGACAGTTTCAGGTCGTCGCTGAACGTGCTTCTGAGGGTGCCTTCGGTTTCGTAGGTAAACTCCGAATTACCGGTCTTCATCGAAAGATCTACTTCACCGAAAAGCCCGAAGTGTCCTTTGCTGTCCAATCCCGCATAGGAGCGGAAATAGAGGCCGACCGACAGTGCACTGCTTTGCAGGTGGAGGTTTTTGAAGGCCAGATTGACGTCGTTTTGCTCTCCCAGATTGAAATTGCCCGTGTCCAGCGTTCCGTTGATGTTGGTGTATCCGAAACGGACGCCGGCCGACATGTTGTCCTTGAAGAAGTAGCCTACAGAGGGGTTGATGGTGAAGATACTGCCGTTCAGATTCAGGTTGTCCAGGATCAGCAGGTAGTCCGTGTCGTCGCTTGAGAGGGTGCCGTAAGATACGGTGAGGCCCAGGGCGATTTCACCTGCATAGGCGAATTTGATTTTGTTGATTTCACGGTCGATTCTCCGTTTCATCGGCAGGAATCGTTGTTTCCGACGTACCGGGGAAACCGAGGTCGGCATCGATGCGGACGAGTCGCTCAGATCGGCGTAGAACGTCGGGGCCGGAAGTTCCTCGATGACAGGGACGGTCGTCGGAACCGGAGTGGCGTAGAGGCTGTCCTGCAAGCGGGAAGACGGAATTGCCTCCAGGGATGTCGGTTCCTGGGCTCGGAGCATGGAAACCGTTGCGACGGCTATCAGTATGGTAAAAATCAGTCGTTTCATCGTATTTCCGCGTTATAGATAGAGAGATATACCCAGCCCGATCGACAGGATATTGACTTTGAAATTCATCAGGCTCGAAGTTCGCTTTCCGACGGTTACCTGGTTGTGTACCTGGCGTGTCCGGGTGTAGGAAAGACCCATTACGCCGACATTGACTTCGAAAGCTACGTTGTTGGTGGCGAAGGCTACCAGGCCGGGCGATATGCCGATCGAGGCGGAGAAATTGGTTTCGTAAGTGCCCCGGATCGGGGAGTCCGCAGCGAACCGGGACTGGCCGCCGCCCAATGTCAGGCTGGTTTCGTTGAACAGGGCGAAGCGCTTGTTTTGTCCCAGAGGGATGTACTGACGCCAGATGAAAGCTCCGGAGTAGTTGTGTTGCAGTGCGTTGTAGAAATCGACACCGAGGTCGATGTCGCTGCCCAGTTTGATGCTGCCGCTATCTATGCGGAGCAATGAGCGGGAATAGATGAATTTGACGCCGATAGCCATGTTGTCCCGGATCGCGTAGGCGATCAGGGGGGTGACTTTGAAGGTGTAGCCGTCTGAGTTGATATCTTCGATTACCAGAAACGTGTAATCTTTGTTCGTGTGGGTAGAGTAGGAGGCGGAGGCTCCGAAAATCCATTGTCCCCGGGGGACGAACTGGTTGGACATGGAAGTCAGGCCCCGTTCTGCGCGAGGATCGGCCTTACGCTCCGGGGCGGATTCCATCGGAGCAGGCGATTGTGCATCGGTCCGAAGCGGATGTTCGGGCCGAGGGCTTTCGGAGCCCGTGTTCACGGTTTCCGAAGAATCGGGTTGCGGTATTGCCGAATCAATCGCAGGTCCCGGAGCGGCCTGCGATTGATTGCTTGCAAAACATAGACACAGTGACAGTGTCAGTGTCAGGATGGCGACGGTTCCTCGCATGAAAATCAATATACAAATTCGATGTCGTCGATATACATTCTGCTCTCCTTGTTCCCTTCCATGTAGTCACCGCGGTAGCTCGCCGAGGCTGTTACCATCAGGTAATTGGGCTTTTCATCACTGCGGTATTTGATGGGAATTACGATCTTTTTCCAATCGCTTTGGGAGGTATCGTTGAGCCAGTCCCCGTGGCCGTAGATGGGGCCTTCGGGCAGGCTTTCCTGGGAAGGATCGAAGAAGGTGCTCTGGTCGTTCGTGTCGATCTTGTGGTAGGAGCTCCATTTGCCCATGCAGACGAAGAAGCGGGCCTTGTCGCCGGACCCGACCGTCCCTTTGTACCAGAATGTGATCGCTTTGGGACGGGCGTTGAAGGTGAACGGACGACCCATATACACATCGCCTTTGGTGATGTTGTGAACACCGCCGAAGGCTCCGATGAAGAGGTTGCCGGCAGCGATTACGCCGAAAGCGCTCTGGGTCTTGAGCAGGGCGGACTTGCTCCCGGTCGATCCCGGACGGGGATCGTCTGCGGGTTCGGTCACCACGATACCGGCGGCATTGGCACCGGGGTTACCCGTACCCCAGAATCCGGTATAGCCTGTACCCATGCCGTTCGAGCCGATTTCGTCCGCCGAGCAGGGGTACCAGGTTTTGCTGTTCGTCCAGGTTTCGAATCCCGCATTGGGAAGCTGAATGCCCGTTGCGGCCGAGAAATTGTGTATCTCGCCCGTTTCCGCATCGTTGATGAGCAACTGGTATTCGTAATCGCGGTCTGCGGCGAAGTCGATGGCTTGTGCCGTATAGGTATAGTCGGCACCCGCAACGGCGGTTACGGTCTTCCACTCACCGAAGGCAGGCGACTCCGCCAGGCGTTCGCGTTCGCGGTAACGTACTTTGACGTTGGTGAGCGCCGGATCGGTGACGATTACCTGAAAATCGGCCGTATTGAGCCAGAGGTCGTACACCGCCAGGTCGGTGAGTCCGGGTGTTGCGATGCGGGCTTTGCCCGTACCTTCGGCTTGTGCGACGTCGGTCATCGTAAATTCTACTTCGTGAATGCCGCCGGCGAACGTGGAGAAGAAGGTTCCGCCGAGGGAGAGTTTGCCGCTGTTGTCGTCGGTCTTGGTGTAGCTGATGCCTTTGGCTGCGGCTTCCGGAAGCAGCGCGCCGTCGCTCAACACCTGGATCGTTTCGTCGTTGGCCTTGATGGAGATGCCCGAAAGCGCCTGTACCGAGGATACTGCGAACGAAATGTCGTCCGTGTTGAATCCGATTACCGAGTTGATGTCGAATCCGTCGCCCTTGATCGTCGGCTGCGGGCTGAAGATGAAGGGATCTTCGTGGATCTCTCCGTCCTGATCGACCTGTACGGTGATGCCCAGGTAACCGTTCGGAGTCTTCGAATACTTGAATGTCAGCGTATAAAGATTGCCGCTTTCGGGTGTCGGAATGACTCCGGTTTTAGAAACGCTACCCAACTCCGTGCTCGAGCTGTAAAAGCCCCAACTCAGGTTGTGAACATCTTCGGGCAGCAGGTAATAACCCGTTGCGTTCTCGGTGTATTTGAGCGTCGGTACCGAGCCGTTTTCAGCTTCCGTTTTGGAGAAGGTGTCGATGGCGCTGACGTAAGCCTTGAATCCCGGATCCATTTTGTCCAGAATCGTCTGATCGAAGACGACTTTGACGCCGATGTTGGTGGTTGGGCAGACTACCTCTTTGAGGACGGTCTGTTGGGGTTCGATATCGACGTCCAATTCGCCGTAATAACTCTTGTTGGTGAAGGTCGCCTGGCTCTGGTCCCCTGCTTCCACTTTGATACGGTAGGACCCTGCCACCAGGTAGAAATCACCCGGAGCTTCCGTAGCCGGCTGGTATTTGCGGATCAGCTTCTCTTCTCCGTTTTCGATCTTATAGACGCGCATGATACTCCGATCCAGAGCGTTGTATGCGTCGGCACGCGAGCCGCCGATATTGACGCTCAGGCGCAGGGTTCCCATCTCTTCCGAGGCGTTGCCGTCGATGTCGCTCTGCGAGCAGGCTGCGGTCAGGAAGGCCACGCCTGCAAGCAGCGAAATATATTTAAGAATCTTTTTCATCACTGTTTCGGTTTACTGTTGGGGAACATAGAGCATGATGGACTTGATGTTCTGTCCCGAAGCATCCGTTGCGGTCAATTTGAAGTCCGTGTTGCCCGGAGCTACGGCATAGAGCATCGTCATAAACTGAGAAATGTCGAATTGCAGGGTTTTCTGTCCGACGATTTCGTCTTTGGTCTTAAACCCTAACGAGTGGAGTCCTTCGTCCATTTTGTCGGAAGCCGGATTGACCAGATCCATATGCGCTTCCAAGCCGATACCGAGGCTTTCGAGGACTTCGGCGGTGAGGGCATCGCTGATGATATCGACCGTCAGGCCGGTTATTCCGCTCTCGGAGGCGAGGTTGATGAAGACGTTCATACCCTCCTCCGTGAGCGTGTGGCGGGAGTCGATATCGACAATATCCGTACCTTCCGGATTGGTGCTCCAGAAGATGTTCGGTCCCTCTGCGGTGCCGCTGTCGTGGGTGACCTTGATGGTCATTGTCGTGTAGGAGCGACGGCCTTCGGAGTCGATGGCGATGAACTTCGCGGTATGGGTGCCCGTGTGGTCGTACAATCCTTTCATACCGTTGTAATTGACCTTGACGAGCAGATCGGAGCCGCTTTGCTTGACTACGCAGTAGTCGCCGGCCGGATTTTCGCCCGGCCAGAGGGCTACCGTGTTGTTGCTGTAGCCGGCCGTTGCGAGAGCTTCCAGGAACTGGGCGTTGTCCGAATCGAAGACAACCTCCAGCGAGGCAACGGTCGAACCCTGGTAAGGAGTTACGACGGCCGTAATCATCGGGGAGCAGCTCTGAACGTCGAAGTCGAACATGCTGGTCGTGATGGGGTAGGGCTGGGCGATATCCCCGTTTTCGAGGGTTACTGCCGGAGAGTTCTCGTCCGAAATTTCTTCGTCGGGAATCTCCTCTTCGCCGTAAGAATAGAACGAAGACATGACATCCACGTCGATTTTCTCGTCGTAAACCCATGTTTCGACCGTAACCTGGAATTGGACGTTGCCGTCGCTGGCATGCAGGATCTTGATGTTGATCTTGCGCCATTGTCCGGCTTTGACGTTCTGTATCTCCTGGCTCCAATTGACCGGCACGTAGGAGGCTGGCTCTCCCTCGCCGGCTTTGTTGTATTGGCCGGAAAGGACGATTTTCAGGGTGTTGTCCGTATCGACTGCGCGGAAGAAACCGGGTTTGAGCGTTTCGCCCGTGGCTTCGGGGCGTCCGTAAACCAGGGAATTGTCCTGGATCGAAAGGGTGACGGTGAGTTTGTCTGTTTCGTCGTCCGGCTTGAACAGGCTGTCCAAATCGGCGGAAAGTCCGACCGTCGCCTTGATATTTCCCAATTTGCAGACCAGGTTATTGACCGTGGTCGTGAGCTTTTTGATTACGTTGACCGAAATTTCGCCGTAATAGACGGGCGTTTCCCACGCCACGTCGGGTGTGCTGGCGTAATTGGGCGATTCCGCCGTGACGGTATAGCTGTCCTGCGGTAATTCGATATTGCCCGTGGTCTTTATTTCAGCATAGGTGTAGCTGCCGACCTGTTCTTTTTTCGAATTGTAAATCTTTACGATATAATCGTCCGGTGCGTCCACCGTGCTGCGCGTCGAAGAGGTGCCGGGAGCGTTGTCCGTCGGCAAAATTTCCATGTCGTCCGCTACGGTCAGGTCCCAGTTCTCAAAGCTCAGGATACCCGTTTCCGAACCGGGTCCTTCCGGTTGTTCGCCCGTCGGGAGATCGTCTTTTCCGCATCCCGCCGCCATGAAAAGACAGCAGAGCGGCAAGAGCAAATATTTGGTAAAAGTCTTCATAGGATCTGTTTTTAGCTTATTTTATACGGGGTTATGCTTCGGGGTTGAGTTCGATTTCCTGCGGGGGTACTTCGGTCAGCGTATCGTCCAGTCGGATGCTGATACTGCCCTGTCCCGCCTGCGAAGCGTCGATCCGGATTTTGTGCCAGGTGCGGGCCGTCGTGACACCGATCTGCTGCTGCGGGAATTCCACTTTCACGCCGTTCTGCGCCTTCACCGCCGTACCTTTGAGCAGAAGTTTGCTTCCCGGCTTGACGAAGATCGGAGTATCGGGCGACGAGGAGTGGGTGAAACTGAAATTGTTGCCCGCTTCGGTCTGGACGGTGAATTGCGCTTCGGAATAGTATTTCTTGAACCACTCGCCGCATTCGAGGCTGATTACCGAGTTCGTGAGCGAGGCGGTAATGGTCTTTTGAATCGTCTTGCGGGCGAGTATTGTAAAGTCGAGCGCTCCCTGGTAGCAGAAAGCCGTGCTGCCCTCCTGCTGCGGATCGCCGTAGCTGATCGTCGCCGTATAGTCGCCGCTGGGCATGAAGGGGGCCGTATATTCGCTGAGCGTGGTGTATTCGGCGAGGTATTCCGCTGTCGCGGTGCCTTCTTTGCCTTTTACGACCAGCTTGAAGCTGTTGCCGGACGGCTTGCAGTTGTCCGGCAGGGACGTTTGCGCCCGGGTCGTCTGCGAATCGACCTCGGAGCAGGTCGTGGTCCGGAATTCGACCGAGCCTTCCCCGTCTGTCGTTTCGGGGATTTCCTCTTTCGAGCAGCCCCCCCCCAACAGTGCAAGGGTCGTTAGAATCAACAGGTATTTTTTCATAGGGTTATTGATTTGGAGGTTTATTTTACGATGGTTACGCGGATGTTGTCGAGGTACATATACCAAGTTCTCGATACCCATCCGTTGCCGGTGAAGTTGTATGTTCTCTGAGTCAGCCACGACAGGCGCGTTGCATTCGTTGCTGCGGGAACTTCGCAGGTGCATACTCCCTGAATATTTCCGAACGATACGCCGCTCAGTGTATTGAGGTTGTCGATCTGTTCTTTCAGCGTGTTTTCGAGGCCGTCGTTACCTTTTTTAGGTGCCGTATCCGTGAGGGTTCCGAAACTGCAATAGAGATAGTCGTTGTCCTTGTTGGCATTGAAGGTCACTTTCAGCTTTACGGTTTTTCCGGGTTTGATATAGGCGAGCGGCGGAGTGTCGAGCCGTCCCGGATACTGGGCTACGGTTTCGTGTCGGACGGAAATACGCATCGCCTTTTGCGAAACCTGAAGACGGGTTCCCGTCCAACCCTCGTCAAAGCCGTACTGCGACAGAGAGATACCGTCCGGATTGGATGTCGTAGCTTCTGTTTTGTATTCGAAATCGGTTTTATCGTCGAAATCTTCCGAAAGAAGGTACGGGATTTTGAGTGCGATCGGCAGATGTTCGCCGGGAGTGAACGAAGCGACGCTTACATTTTGCGGCACGAGGGCATTTTCGGTTTCGAAGCTGACCTGCAACGGTTGTTGAGCCAGCAGATCGCCGTAAAGGTCGCCGTAGAAAGCCACCGTGTATTTGTTGGATTCGTCGATGGGGAAGGTCTGCTCGGTCGTCCCGTCGCGGAAAGTCATTCCTTCGGGAGCTTTGACGATCAGGTTGTAAGGCTCTTCACCCAGATTCGAGGAGTCGCCCGTGACCGAAAAATCGACATAGCTTACCGGCAACTCGGTCGGGATCGTCAAGGTAATGGGGGTGATGTGCCCTGCCGCCATTTCGCGGTCGATCGGGACGGAGAGCGTGTGGGAACGGTATCCGTTTGCTGTATAGGCCGTAAAAGAGATGTCGCCGCTTACCGTCGTGGGGTTGATGAAGGCCCAGGCATAGTTTTCGGCTTCGTCCGTCAGCGGGGTATTCAGATCGAGCGTGATGCTCTTCGAGCCTTCGGTCAGGGACATTGGGGCCGACGGATCGGCAGCGTCGAACGAAACGGTTCCGACGACTTCTGTCGGGAAATCGATGACCAGACGTGTGATCGGTTCGCCCCAGATGTTGCGGCCTGCAGGGACTTCGATTCGCAGTGCGTGGCATTTGTGACGGAAGCGCAGCGCGTGCGACGGTGGAGTTTCGAGCATTTGGTCGGACTGTTCGAACAGGGGAAGCGCGTCGGCGGTCAATGGATCGGCGGCCAGAATATCCCATTTCCCTTCGTAACGGCCCGTCTGTTCTGCCGGGATCCGGTAAGATACCTGCGTGCCGCTGACGCTTTCGGGCACCGGGCTGACGGCCGTGTAGGTATAGGTTCCTGCCGGCATATCGGCGACCGTCGAATTGAAAACGGCGGTCGAATAGCTGGGGGTGAAGTAGGCCAGCGAGAAATTCTGGGCGTTGAGCGTATAGTTGCTGCCGTCGGCGGTCGCCCAGAGGGCGATCTTGTCATTTTTGTCCCAGCGGGTCGAAGCCCAGTCGTTGTCGTCGATCCAGGTTCGGGTACCGTCGGGCAGACTGTAAACCTGCGGTTCTTTCGTGTTGTCGCACAAAATGGCGACTTCGACTCCGCCGGACGGAGAAGTCGGCTGCTCGATTTCCTCGTTGCGGGAGCAGGCGCCGATCAGAAGCAGCGCCAGTACAGGGAGAAGGATCCGATGTTTTTTCGCCATAAGACAGTTAGTGAATGATATTCACAATTTTCACAAAAATAGACGGGTTTTTTCTATAATGGAAATAAATTCAACGAAACGGGTAAAGTTCATCACGAATCCCCGGTTTTACGGGCGTTTTGTTTGAGATAACAGCGTGGAATTAATGCCAAATACCTCCTTGGAATAAGGAGGTATTTGACGGAATATCGCTGGAATGGAGTTAATATACCCATTCGAAGTCATCGACATAGAGGCAGGCTTCCGAGTAGCCCGTCATGTAGTCGCCGTAGGCATTCGCGGCGCATGAGATCACGATGGTGTAGTCTCCTGTGGGAGCCGGGGCTTTCTCTTCGTACCAATGGATTTTGAGTGCATCCTCGGAAGAGACCAAGGCATCGCCGGGGGTGCTTTGATCGATCCACATCGAGCCGTAGCCGACGACTTTACCTTCCGATACGACGTCCGCTCCGTTGGTGGGATCCCAGGCTCCCGTAGTCGAGCTCATTCCCGAAACGACCGTGTGAGGCTGGGTCCAGTCCACGATCGCCACGAAGATACGGCATTTGTCGGGATCGCCCTTGGCCACACCGGGGGCCGGATTTTGCGATCGCACGATGTCGATGTCGCCGGTCGTGGCGTGATATTTTACGCGCAAAGCCTTGGGACGTGCCGTGTAGGTGTATTTGCTGCCGAATTTCACCGTACCGGTCATGCTGGCATAGTTGAAACTCCCGGTAAAGAGATTGCCTGCAGCCAGGACGAACATATTTTGGCTCTGCAGTTTCGCAGCGGGAGCCGCTGCACCGAATTTATCCGTAGTAGAAGAGCATAACCCTGTCGTGACCCCGTTATTGCCGCAGTCCCAGAAGGAGTCTCCGTTTTTGTTGGGGTAGGGAACATCTGAACTGCCGCTCAAGCCTGCTCGGGAAACAGTGCTCCATTCCGACATGTCCGCGTTGGGAATTACATCGCCTTTGGCCGTTGTGAAGCGTCCGGTTTCCTTTTCTGCACCGTCCAGCTTCAGTCGGTAATCGTAGGTCGTACCTGCGAAAACGCCGGTGACATAATCCGGTTCGTAAACGGTTTTACCCATTTCGTTGGTCGATGAACTCCAGGTCGGCTCGATCGCGGCCGTGAAAGTGCCGTCGCCGTTGTCGGACACGGTCGCCTGCTGCCAGGCGGTTTCGGTGCTGCGCTTGTATTCGAGCGTCGCGCTCGCGGCCGTTGCGGAGGGGACGATTTTCAGCGTTGCGGTATTTTGCCACAGGTCGGCGGTTTCGAGCGTTACCTGGCCGTAATGGAAGGTCAGATCTTGTACGGTCGTCTGGCCGGCCAGGTCGGTAACGGACACTTTGAATACGTGGTTGCCGATTGCATCGGGGAGCATTGCAATCATCGGGACGAGCTTGGTGATGTCGAATACGGTCGATTTCGTATATTGGATCTCCGTGCCGCATTTCAGACCCAAGTCCTTGTATTGGATGCTTCCTGCGATCGAGGTTTCGTGTACCAGATCGAGGTTTTCGATTCCTATCGCGTTCAGGGCGTCGGAAACGATTTCGACTTTCAGTTCGGCGATACCGCCCGGTACCGTGATGTCGATGGCTGCGGGGTAGGTGAGCGACTGGTCCGGCCCTACCGTGATTTCATGCGTGGCGTCGATGTCCTGATCGGGCCAGTCGAGCGACGGGGCAGGGATGGCGGAGGGGGTCAGCGTGCCGACTTCTTTCTTGTAGAGGACACCCGCCTCGAACGGCTTGTCGGTACGGTCGATCTTTACGGAGGCCATCTGTTTGGTGGCGGTAATGATGTCCAGATTCAGGTTGTAATTGCCCGGCAGGACATTGAAGAAGGCATCCAGTTGAGCTGCGGCCGATGCAGACCCGCCGTCGAAGTTTATCAAAATCGACTTCGACCGTTCTTCCGTGTCGAGTGCGGGTGCGGCGGCCTCTCCTTGTGCCAGGTCGAAATTCAGGGATTTGGCCGACAGGAAATCGTCGCTTTCCGCCGTCAGCAGCACGCAGCGAATCGGGTCGGAGGTCGAATTGGTCAGGTCGAAATCCAGGATCGACGTCAGCCGCTGCATATTGAAGCGGATCCTTTCGCCGCTGTCATCGACGCCTTCCGCTGAATTGGCCGTAGTTTGTGCGGGTGCTATCAGAATGTCGAACAGGCTGTTGTAGGTTCCGCCCTTCTGGATGCGGGTATTGCCGAAAGGAATGGTGGCCGACGTGCCGTTCAGGGATTGCTCTCCGTGGGGATAATAGGCCAGGTAGGTCCAGGCGCCGGTTCCCGGAGTGAGTTCACCTTTGAAAATGCCTTCGCTCGAAAAGACGAAGGGTTTGTTGATTTGCGCGACGCCGTTCAGCGTTGCGTGTATGCCGAGTTTGTCGATATCGACCTCCCAGGCGCCGTTGAAACGGTCGTCGCCGATTTCGATCGTCGCACGGGTTGCCGGCAGTTCGGCGGCGAAAGAGACAGGGACGGTTTTTCCGTCGTTCCCTCCCGGAGCGGCTTCATCCGTCGCAGGATCGGCGGAGCATCCGCAGAGGAGAACCAGTCCGGCCGTTGCGAGGGCAAGGGTATTGATTATGCGGTTCATAAGTTCGATGGTTTTAATTAGTAACTGTCGTTCGTTGCGTCGTTGTACGACATAGGTTCTACGGTGCCGCCCGGGAAAGAGTCGCCGAATCCGCGCTCTATGCGGATGTCCAAAACCCCGATGCTGGGGGTCACATACTTGCGAAGCGTCTTGGTTGTTTCCATAATGCTTATCTGATTTTAAGTTCGAAGTCAAAATTATAGTTTGCGGAACATGAAAAAAAATAAATTCAACGAGCGACGGAAAAGTTGTCACCAATACGCTTTTTTTATCAATGGCTTCCGATTCCGTTGTGGAAAATAGAACGGCGGCCTTCCCGGAAGAAGGCCGCCGTTCGCATCGAAACGGTTGAAAAACGCTATTTTTTCAGGTATTTGTCGAGCCAGCCGAAAAATTCGCGGTTCCAAACCACCGAGTTCTGGGGCTTCATCACCTGGTGGTCTTCGTCTTCGAATTCGACCAGACGGGCGTCGATACCGTGCAGACGTGCTGCTGTGAAGGCTTCGAGCGACTGCGTATAGGGGATGCGGAAGTCGAGTTCGCCGGTGATGATCATAATCGGCGTATCCCACTTATCGACGAACTTGTGGGGCGAGTTAGCATAGGTACGCATGGCCGTCGCGTTCTGCTTGTCCCAGTAGGGGCCTCCGTAGTCGTTGTTCAGGAAGAAAAGCTCCTCGGTCGATCCGTACATGGCTTCGAAGTCGAAGATACCGCAGTGGGAGATGAAAGCCTTGAAGCGTCCGTCGTGGTGTCCGGCCAGGAAATAGACCGAATAACCGCCGTACGAAGCGCCGACGCAGCCCAGACGGTCCTTGTCCACCCAGGGCTCCTTGGCGACGTCGTCGATGGCCGAGAGGTAGTCGCGGATGTTCTGGCCCGAGTAGTCGCCCGAGATCTGGTCGAGCCACTCCTGTCCGAACGAAGGCACGCCCCGGCGGTTGGGGGCAACGACGATGTAGCCGTTGGCGGCCATGAGCTGGAAGTTCCAGCGGTAGCTCCAGAATTGCGATACGACGCTTTGCGGACCGCCTTCGCAGTAGAGCAGCGTCGGGTATTTCTTCGCAGGATCGAAATCGGGCGGCAGGATTACCCACGTCAGCATCTGTTTGCCGTCGGTGGTTTCCACCCAGCGTTTCTCGACTTTGCCCAGGCGGATTTTGTCGAGGATCGGCTGGTTGATGAACGTGAGCTGCGTGAGGGCTCCGTCTTTCAGGTCGATTTCATAGAGTTCCGAGGGCGAAGAGATCGTGCAGATATCGGCTACGGCCTTGCCGTTTGCGATCGATACGGCGTTGATGTCGTGATCGCCCCGGGTCAGTACGGAAACGTTGCCGTTCATGTCCACGCGGCAGAGCTGGTGCGTAGCCTCCATCGGCGCGAGGAACCAAAGCGCTTCGCTGCCGTCCCAGATGACGTTGGTAGCGTTGTAGTCGAAATTCTTCGTGAGTTCCTTCACCAGGCCCGTTTCGGAATTCCAGACCATCAGACGCTCCTTGTCGGCTTCATTGCCCGCACGACGCTGCGAACGGAATGCGATTTTGGTGCCGTCGGGCGAGAATACGGGGTATTTGTCGTAGCCGACGAAAGGCAGTTCGGTTTTGGCTGCCGCATCGTGACCGGAGATGGGGGTGAGTCCCTTGCAGATGTTGGTCGTGGCGCCTGTCTCCGTGTCATAGACGAAAATGTCCGAGTCGGTCGAAACGGCGTATTTCGCACCTGTCAGCGGTTTGCAGGTGTATGCGAGTCGGGTGCCGTCCGGAGCCCACGCGATTTCGGACATATCGAAATAGGGTGCCAGCGGAGTGTCCCACTCCGCACCTTCGCCGATGATGTCCACGCCCTTCCCGATGCCGCCGGAGGTCAGCTCCGCGATGAAGATGTGGCGGTATTCGCCTTCATCCCAGCGGTCCCAGTGGCGGCACATCAGGTCGTCGTAAACGCGGGCTTTCGATTCGGCCATGTCCGGGTGGATGTCGGACGACTTGCGGTCGGCGACCTGTACGCCCTGTACATAAAAGACTTTGTCACCCGCAGGATTTACGCCGAACCCTTCGATGTCCTTGTCGAGTTTCGAAAGCTGGCGGGGATTTTGTCCGTCGGCAGCCATTTCCCAGATTTGCGAACTTCCGCTGCGGTCGGACAGGAAGTAGATCTTGCTGCCGTCGGCATTCCATTTCGGATCGGAGTTGTTCGATGAGAAGTCGGTCAGCTGGGCGACTTCGCCGCTGGCGGCGTCACGAACGTAGATCGCCGTAACGCCCCGGTTCTCCTGCATATTGTACCAGGTGACGGTGTAGAGCAGCCGACTGGCGTCGGGCGAGAGCGAGGCCAGTCCTACGCGGCCCATTTTCCACATCACTTCGGGCGAGAGAACGCCGGCGGCGATCTCCTCCTGGGTGAGCGAGTTGTCGATAGCGAGGGGCTGGGAGCGCTTTTCACTGCATCCGCCGAGTCCCACGAGCGTAATTGCCATAAAGAGGAATAAATTTTTCATTTGAGATCGGGTTTACTTCATATGATTTATACTTAAATTTGCGCTTGTCAATAGCGATTTTTATGCGTATCTATCTATATTTTGCAGATAAAACTCTGATTTTTACCGATGAAACGTCGCCGGCACGTTTTTTTGCCGTCGATCTTCCGCAGGGCGGGCGTATTTCCCGGACGAAGATACTTAATTTTCTGGAAACTCACAATGAGGTTGCGGTTTGTACGCCCGATCCCGAGCAGGCGTTTTCCCTCTTCCGGCAGGAATTCGCTGCTGTCGAGGCTGCGGGCGGCGTGGTAGTGAACGATCGCGGCGAATATTTGATGATTCACCGCAACGGGCGCTGGGATTTGCCCAAAGGACATGTGGAGCCGGGCGAAAGTACGGCGGAATGTGCCGTGCGCGAAGTCGCCGAGGAAACGGGAGCTGTGGGTGCGGAGGTGGTTCGCTTCCTTTGCCGGACGTTGCATGCCTATTATATGCACGGGCGGTGGGAGCTCAAGGCTACGCACTGGTTCGAAATGCGCGTTTCTTCGAGCCGAGCCCTTAAACCTCAGCGGGAAGAGGGAATCGATGTGGCTGCGTGGTGTCCGGCCGCCGAACTGAAAGATCGGCTCGAAGGGATGTTTCCTACGGTGCGCCGGGTGTTCGAATGTTTGGAAAAATAGAGGCCGCTTTTCGTGCCGGATAGATAGAGGACGATTTTTCCGCCGGCCCGATGTCGCGGCCTGTCCGGGACAGGCGGTTCCAGCCTGATAATTTGCCTTGCCGTATCGGTTTCAGGCTGCGGTATTGTCCGGAACGAGGGTATCAACGAAAAACCCGGTGCAGATCGCACCGGGTTTTTCGTTGGGTATTCGGTATTACATCGGTATTACATCGCGCTGCCGTTCATGGCTTTGGCCATGGCTTCGGCGATTTGGTCGAGCGCTTTTTGGAGCTTGCCTCCGATCATCATACGCATCATCATATTCAGTTCCGCGTGCAGCACCAGCCGCATGCGGGTATCGTAGGGACCTGCCGGCTGCAACTGGATCCAGAAGGTGAAGTCGATGGGGACGCCGCCTTCGCCGCTCTGTATCTTGACGTATTTGGGAGCTTCCTTGGCCACGATTTGCAGATTGACGGTGAAGCCCTTGACTTTGAATGAACAACTGTTTTCGTCGGCCTGCCACTCTTCGACCTTGTCCTGCACCGCAGGAGTGAGGTTGTCGAAACGGCTGATGACCGTATAAATCTGTTCCGCCGAGCGGAGTATCTGTTGGTGTTTCGATTCGTATTTTTCCATTGTCGTGTGTTTGTCGTCAAAAGCGGCGGTTGTCTTTTTTTGCAAATTTTTCGCTTTTCCCGGGCGACCGTTTTTCGAAGCCCTTATTTTTCGGGGCCAAAGATAGTGAAAACTGGGAGAAAACGGGATCTTGTTCCCGGTTTTCCGAGGCGCATCCTATCTAAGACTATGTCAAAGATAGTGAAAGCCGAGCGCTAATCCAAACTTAACTTTCTGTTTTCCTATTCCTTGCATGGTAGAGTTCACAAGTGTCCTCTGCGTATGCTTCGAATGTCGGTCGTTTGAGCCTGCCCCCCCCTATTTGCTGCAAGGATGATAAAGTGTAGCGAGCCGAATCTGACCGGCGGGTTCCCGACTCCTTCCCGTTTCACGTTGCGGGGTGGGGAAACTTACTACGCCCGATATTCGTTTCGGCAGTCGGTCGTTCGAGCCGGGCTGGATCACACACTCTCTGTTGCAACCGTGTGCCGGATGATCTCGCCTGCTGGAGCCGGAGGGCGGGAAGTCTGTGTTGAGAAGTACTATACAGGGATATTGGGCCGAATCGGGAGTCAGTCGATTTCGATCGTGCGCTCTTCGTCGTCGCCGACGGCGATCCGCACGGTCATCACCTCTTCGGGCAGCAGCTCTTCGATCTTCTCGGGCCATTCGACCAGACAGAGATTCCCGGAGTAGAAATATTCTTCGTAGCCGAAGTCGTAAGCCTCTTCGAGCCGGTTGATCCGGTAGAAATCGAAGTGATAGATATTCTTCCCTTCGCGGGTCGTATATTGATTGACGATGGCGAAAGTGGGACTTGTCACTGTGTCGTCGGCTCCGAGCCGGGCGACGATTTCCCGGATCAGGGTGGTTTTGCCCGCCCCCATTTCGCCGCGGAAAACGACGACCGAGCGTCCTTCGAGCGCGTTTATGACGGCGGCCGCTGCGTGCGGCAATTCGTCCAGAGAGTCGATGTGGATGGTCTGCATGATTTATTGTTTGGGTTTTAGTACGATGTAGGGAACGAGCATCTCTTCCATCGAGATTCCCCCGTGCTGGTAAGTATTGCGGTAGTACCGTATGTAACGGTTGGCGTCGTTGTTGTAGACCAGGAAATCGGTGTTGTAGGCGAAGATGTAACTCGACGACAAGTTGATCGACGGCAACTGGATGTCTTCCGGGCGGGTGATTTCATATACCTCGCGGGAGTTGTAGGCCAGGTTGCGGCCGGTTTTGTAGCGCAGGTTGGCCGAGGTTTCGCGGTCGCCGGTCACCTTCACCGGGTTGTCGATGCGGATCGTGCCGTGGTCCGAGGTGATGATTACCGTGTGTCCGCGTTCCGAGAGCAGGCGCAGCAGTGTCAGCAGGTCGGAGTGTTCGAACCACGAACGGGTGAGCGAGCGGAACGAGGCTTCTTCCTCGGTGAGTTCGCGGATGATGTCCGTTTCGGTGCGGGCATGCGAGAGGATGTCCAGGAAGTTATAGACGATCACCGAGAAGTCGGCGTCGTAAATCCGCTGGATGTTGTCGATCAGCTTGCGGCCCGCCTCGGGGCGCACCAGTTTGTCGAAGGTGTATTTGTAGTTCTTGCCGCTGGAGGTCATCAGCCGTTGCAGAAACTGTTCTTCGTATTGGTTTTTGCCTCCCTCCTCGTTGTCGTTGAGCCACTTGTTGGGCATCAGCTTGTCGATGGCCAGCGGCATCAGGCCGGCGAAAATGGCATTGCGGGCGTACTGGGTCGCCGTGGGCAGGATCGCGCAGTAGAAATCGTCGGCCGCGATGTCGTAGTAGCCGCGCAGCAGGGGGCTGATCGAGCGCCACTGGTCGTAGCGGAAGTTGTCGATCAGCAGCAGCGTGGTCTTGGGATTCTCGTCTGCCACCGGGAAGATCTTCGACCGCATGAGCGTATGCGACATGACCGGGGTGGTTTCGTCACGCTTGTTGATCCAGTCGTAGTAGTTCCTGCGGACGAACTTGCAGAACTCCTGGTTGGCTTCGTGCTTCTGGTATTCGATGACCTCCTTGATGCTTTGGTCGGTCGAATCGGAGAGCTCGATCTCCCAGTTCGTGATCCGGCGATAGACGTTGCACCAGTCGGCGAAGCTGTCGGCCATCTGGAGTGCCGAGGAGAGGCGTCCGAACTCCGCCCGGTAATCGGCCGTGGTCTGTTCGGTGACCAGCTGCTGGGAGTGGACGTTCTTCTTGATCGAGAGCAGCACCTGGTTGGGATTCACGGGTTTGATGAGGTAGTCGGCGATCTTCGACCCGACGGCCTTGTCCATGATGTTCTCCTCCTCGCTCTTGGTGACCATGATGACCGGAGTAGTGGGGCGTATTTCCTTGATTTTCGGAAGGGTTTCGAGTCCTGTCATACCCGGCATCATCTCGTCCAGGATGATGAGGTCGTAGTTGCCCTCCGTCGCCATGTCGATCGCGTCGTATCCGTTGTTGCAGGTATCGACTTCGTAACCTTTTCCCCGGAGGAAAAGCACATGGGGTTTCAATAGTTCGATTTCGTCGTCCACCCAAAGTATTTTGACCATATTCGCGGTTTTAGTTGAAACAAAGATAGTGAAAGCCGGGAGAAAACGGGAACCTGTCCCGGTTTCCCGAGGCGCATCCTATCTAAGACTATGTCAAAGATAGTGAAAGGTTGCGGGCTTGCCCGCCGGGATTGCCGAACCGGATCCTATCTTCTACAAAAATAGTGATTTTACCAATTATACAATGCGAATTTCGGGCAATTTATTGTGCCCGACGGACGAAACTTTCGGGCGGCGGTGTCCGGTTCCGGCTATCGGGTTGTTTGATAATGCGTTGCCTTTTTCCGGATATTCTTCGATACGGTCCGGCTCCGGTCGGCCCGCCGGGTATCGAAGCGCGGTTTTATGGCCCGGTATTTGAGTAAGGGGTTTCGAACTGCGGCGCGACGCGGGCGAGGTGAATTGCAAAAAAATGTTCTACTTTGTTGTGATATAATCAAATAAAACTTATATTTGCAGTCCCGAAATAGAGTTTAACTTATAAATATAAAGAGTATGACAAAGGCAGATATCGTTAGCGAAATCGCTAAAAGTACCGGTGCTGAAAAAGTACAGGTCCAGGCTATCGTCGAGGCTTTTATGGAGAGCATCAAGGGTTCCCTGGCGCAGAACAACAATGTATATCTCCGTGGTTTCGGCAGCTTCATCGTGAAAAAACGCGCGAAGAAGGTGGCTCGTAACATTTCCAAGAATACGACCATTACGATCCCGGCCCACAACATTCCGGCCTTCAAGCCTGCAAAGAGTTTTGCGGCAAAAGTTAAATAAATAATAGAAACTTTAAACAATTACAGTTATGCCGAACGGAAAGAAACATAAGCGTCACAAGATGGCGACCCACAAGCGTAAAAAACGTCTTCGCAAGAATCGTCACAAGAAAAAGTAGGTAGTACGCCTTAGTGCTAATTAAGGTAGATAAAGCTAAAAGGGTGCGAGGCCCTTTTAGCTTTACCTGTTTTCCGATTCCCGCTCCGTTCGCAGGGCGGGATGTGTCGGATCGTCGGGAAGGAGAGGACGATGTGTTTGTGAACGTATCACCGTATATCGAATCCGCTCCCGAAAAGCCAAAAGAGGCTTTTTGCGAAGGGAATGTGCCGCAATATCGTCCTCTACGGACCAGGCGAGTTGAAAACAATGGAAGCCGGGCTGTGCTTCCCGAACGCCGAACAGCCGCAAACCCCATAATGTCAGAATCGTCGCCGCGGTCTGCGGGACGAAAATATATATGAACCGAGAATTAATAGTCAATGTAAACCCGACCGAGATTTCGATCGCCCTGTGCGAGGACAAGGTGCTGGTCGAGCTCAACAAGGAGCAGTGCCAGACGGGATTCGCCGTAGGGGATATTTATCTGGGCAAGGTGCGCAAGATCATGCCGGGGCTGAACGCCGCGTTCGTCAATATCGGCCATGAGAAGGATGCCTTTATCCACTATCTCGACCTGGGCTCCCAGTTCTCTTCGTTGCAGAAGCTGGTGGCGAGTTACCAGCCCGGCAAGCGGGGAATCCGCCTGGATGCGATGAAGCTGGAGCCGCCGATCGAAAAGTCGGGCAAGATCGGCTCCTACCTGCAGGTGGGGCAGACCGTTATGGTGCAGGTGGCCAAAGAGGCGATTTCCACCAAGGGACCGCGTCTGACGGCCGATATTTCGCTGGCTGGACGTAACGTGGTGCTGGTGCCTTTTTCGTCGAAGGTGTTCCTGTCGCAGAAGATCCGCTCGGCGGAGGAGAAGAAGCGGCTCAAGGGCATTGCAGCCGCCGTTTTGCCGAAGAATTTCGGCGTTATCATCCGCACGGCGGCTGTCGAGGCCAAGGACAGCGATATCGAACAGGATATCCGCTCCCTGTTGGACAAATGGCAGAAGACCCTGCAAAATATTCGCAAGAACCCTGCTCCGGCCCAGTTGATGAGTGAGATGAACCGGGCCAACACCATTATCCGGGATTCGTTGGGAGGCGCCTTTTCGCAGATCGTCGTGGACGACGAAGCGATGTACCATGAGATTCAGAACTACATCCGTCAGATCGAACCGCAAAGCGAGAAACTCGTAAAACTTTATAAGGGCAACGTCCCCATCTTCGACAATTTCGACATTTCGAAGCAGATCAAGTCGCTCTTCGCCAAGTACGTGTCGTTGCGCCGGGGCGCTTACCTGATTATCGAGCATACGGAGGCGATGAACGTCATCGACGTCAATTCGGGCAATCGCACCAAGGCCGAGGACGATCAGGAGCAGACTGCTTTCGATGTCAATCTGGCCGCTGCGCGCGAAATCGCCCGGCAGCTGCGTCTGCGCGATTTGGGCGGTATCGTCATCATCGACTTTATCGATATGCACAAGGCTGCGAACCGTCAGTTGCTCTATGAGGAGATGAACAAGCTGATGGCCACCGACAAGGCCAAGCATACGGTGCTGCCGCTGACCAAGTTCGGGCTGATGCAGATCACCCGCCAGCGGGTGCGTCCGGTCGCCGTGCAGGATGTTACGGACGTCTGTCCCACGTGCAACGGCACGGGGCGTATCGAGCCGACCGTTCTGCTCGACAAGAAGATCGAGAACAAGATCTCCTATCTGGCCCAGGATGCGGGGCACAAATATATCAAGTTGCGCGTCAGCCCTTACGTTTCGACCTACTTGAATCACGGCCTGTGGTCGTTGCGCCGCCGCTGGATGTGGAAGTATAAGATCCAGTTGAAGATCGTGGCGGACCAGAGCGTCGGTATCGTCGATGTCCACTACTACGACAAGGAGGGCAAAGACCTGTATAAGGATTAGAGATACCGGATGCCGCAGGGGCGGAGGCATGGACTCGGTCGATGTGCCGGATGGGATTCGGCCCCTTTTACTGGCCGGAAGGCGGACGAAGTCCGGAGCCGGACAAAGGCGGAAGGTGGAAAGACATACATGTTCGGTCGCAGGTACGATCTGCAGCCGATACGAATACACGGAGTTGAATAATCGTTTGAGCGCCTTGCGGAATCGATTCCTGCAGGGCATCTTTTAGCTGGGCGGAATATGGGTCCCGGAAATAAACCGAATATCTTGCAGTTGATCGCCGGAGCGGAGCCTCTCGGCGCGATGCGTCGTGCGTACGATTCGGCGGGGCGGACCGTTCTTCTGCGCGATATGGTCGGCGGGGCTCTCTCGGTTTATGCCGCTGCCCTGATCGCCCGAACGGGCGGTACGCACGTCTTCGTGGCGGAAGACCGCGATGCGGCGGCCTACCTGCTCAACGATTTTTATGCCCTGCTCGACGAAAAACAGGTTTACTTTTTTCCGGGCTCCTACAAGCGTTCGATCGTTTACGGTACGGAGGATGCGCAGGGTGTCGTGCAGCGGACGGCGGCGTTGAGTGCTCTGCGTCGGGAAATGGCTGCGGGCGAATACCGGATTATCTGTACCTATCCGGAAGCTCTGGCCGAACGGGTGACCGACCCCGACTCGATGCGGCGCGAAACCGTGCGGGTGAAGGTCGGCGACCGGCTGGCGATCGGAGAGCTGGAGGAGTTGCTGGCCGATTCGGGGTTCACGAAGGTGGATTTCGTTTACGAACCCGGACAGTATTCGCTGCGTGGCGGTATCTTCGACGTGTTTTCCTTTTCCGAGAGCAAACCTTACCGGTTGGACTTTTTCGGGGAAGAGGTGGATTCGATCCGCCGATTCGAGATTTCCAGTCAGCTTTCCGCCGACCGGCTGAACGAGGTGGAGATCGTTCCGAACCTGAACGGTTTTGCCGGGGATCGGATTTCGCTGCTCGCATTTGCAGGAGAGGCGACTTACTGGTTTTTCGATCCCGACTACGTACTGCGGCGCGTGAACGATCTGCGTCGCAAGGTTCTGGGGGAGATGGAGGAACCTGCGGAGATTGACACCCATCTGGTGAGCCGGAAGGTGTTGTTGCAGGACATGGCCGGGATGCGTTTGTTCGAATTGCGTGATAGCCTGAAGGAGCGGCCGGCCGATGCGACGGTCGCGTTCCGCATGGCTCCCCAGCCCAAGTTCAACAAGAATTTCGAATTGCTGGCCGACGACATCATTTCCAATGGACAGCGCGGTTATAAAACCTATATCCTGTCGGAAAACCGGGCGCAGCTCGAACGGCTGGAGAACATTTTCTACCAGTCGGGGCGTAAGGAGGCGCAGATCAACCCCCTGCCGATCACGCTGCACGAGGGTTTCGTCGATCACGACCTGAAACTTTGTTTCTATACCGACCATCAGATTTTCGACCGCTACCAGCGCTATCGGATCAACGGCGAGATCAAGCGCGACGAGCAGATGACCGTCGCAGAGTTGAATCAGCTCCGCATGGGCGATTATGTGGTGCATATCGATCACGGCGTGGGGCGTTTCGGCGGTCTGGTCAAGATCAACGAGAACGGCAAGGTGCACGAGGCTATTAAATTGATTTATAAGGATAACGACGTGCTGTTCGTGCATGTGCACGCCTTGCACCGTATTTCGCGATACAAGAGCGGCGAAGGCGAAGCGCCCAAAATCTACAAATTGGGCAGCGGAGCCTGGCAGAAGCTCAAGACCGCGACCAAGAAGGCCGTCAAGGACATCTCGCGCGAACTGATCGCCCTCTATGCCAAGCGCAAAGCCAGCAAGGGATTTGCCTTTTCGCCGGATACCTATTTGCAGCAGGAGCTGGAAGCTTCGTTCATGTGGGAGGATACGCCCGATCAGCAGACCGCGACGCAGGCCGTCAAGCGGGACATGGAGTCCAATCAGCCGATGGATCGTTTGATTTGCGGCGATGTGGGCTTCGGCAAGACCGAAGTGGCGATCCGAGCGGCGTTCAAGGCCGCGACCGACGGCAAGCAGGTGGCCGTGCTGGTGCCTACGACGATTCTGGCCCTGCAACATTACCGCTCCTTCGTACATCGGCTCCGGGATTTTCCCGTGAAGGTCGAATATCTCAACCGGACCAAGTCTTCGAAAGAGACGTCCCGCATCCTATCTGAGCTGGCCGAGGGTCGCATCGACATCCTGATCGGTACGCACAAGATCCTGGGCAAGCAGGTGAAATTCCACGACCTGGGATTGCTTATTATCGACGAGGAGCAGAAGTTCGGCGTGGCGGCCAAGGAGAAGCTGACGCAGATGAGCGTCAATGTCGATACGCTGACCCTCACCGCGACGCCGATTCCCCGCACGCTGCAATTCTCGCTCATGGGGTCGCGCGACCTCTCCGTCATCTCGACGCCGCCGCCCAACCGACAGCCGATCATTACCGAGTCGCATCTCTTTTCGGAGGAGATTATCCGCGACGCTGTCAATGCCGAGCTGGATCGGGGTGGACAGGTCTATTTCGTCCACAACCGGGTGGAGGATCTGATGACGCTTCAGGGTATGGTTACTCGGCTCTGCCCCCGGGCGCGGGTGGGAATCGGCCACGGCAAGATGCCGGCCGAACAGCTCGAAAAGCTGATTATGGATTTTATCTACGGGGAGTTCGACGTGTTGATTTCGACCACGATCGTCGAAAACGGCATCGACATTCCCAACGCCAATACGATCATCGTCAATAATGCCCAGAATTTCGGCTTGAGCGATCTTCATCAGTTGCGCGGACGTGTGGGACGCGGCAGCCAGCGGGGGTATTGCTACCTGCTTTCGCCCGGCGACGAGCTGCTGACTCCGGATGCCCGGCGGCGCCTGCGGGCCATCGAGGAGTTCTCAGATCTGGGTTCGGGATTCAATATCGCCATGCAGGATCTCGACATTCGGGGCGCCGGCAATCTGTTGGGCGCCGAGCAGAGCGGCTTTATCGCCGACATCGGTTTCGAAACCTACCAGAAGATCATGCAGGAGGCGATCGCCGAACTCCGCTCGGAGGGACTCGAGATGCCCGGCATGAGCGATGCCGAGCAGGGCGTGGTCGATAAGATGAGCTATATTTCGGATAGCGTGATCGAGATCGACGTCGAGGCCGAGCTGCCCGACTCCTACGTGCAGCAGCCCGCCGAGAAACTGCGCTTGTACCGGGAGCTGGATACGGCCCGCAACGAGGAGATGCTCAAGAGTTTCGAGGCCAAGATGATCGACCGCTTCGGTCCGTTGCCCCGGCCCGCTGCCGAGCTGCTCAATGTGGTCCGCCTGCGGTGGGAGGCCGTGCGGCTGGGTATGGAGCGCGTGAAGGTCAAAAACGGCTTGATGATCGTCCATTTCGTAGGCGACGACGATTCTCCTTACTACAAGAGCGATACGTTCATGGAGCTTTTGCGCAAAGTGACGCAGCGCCCCGACCGATTTGTTCTCAAGCAACACAATAATCGCCTGGCGATGACCGTTAGGGGGATTAAGGATGTCGCAGCGGGATACGAGGTGCTTAAATCTTTGTAGAAAGAGCTGGGGAGTATTTTTGATGTATGGACTTGCCCGAACGCGACCGATATGCCTCGTCTTTTTCCCGAAGTTCCTCCCTCGGGAGAGGGTCGGAGGACGGCATAACGCTCCGCAGGGTTGTGGGGTGCCGCCGAAATCGGTAAGAGAACGGTCGTGGTAACCGAAAAGTATATAACTGCTATAAAAACTGAATCCGGACGGTTGTGAACGATTCGTGCCGCAGTGAACTTGGAGAGCGGCCGTGCCGGACGGAAAGAACGAAGCAAAAAATTCAACGATGAACCTGACGATCGACATGGGTAACACGCGGGTCAAGTACGCTGTATTTGACGGCGGTACCGTCGTTTCCGACGGATGTTCGGAAGAGTTCGACGAAGCGGTGATAGATCGGATTCTTGCTGCTCATCCCGGTATTACGCAGGCTATTGTTGCGACTACGCGCGGTCCGGTCGATGACACCGTCGCGCTGGTGCGTCGCCGCATCGGGCGCTGTCTGCGGCTCTCACCGCAACTTCCTCTTCCCATTCGTAACGGTTACACTACGCCCGAAACTCTGGGTGAGGACCGTCTTGCGGCTGCCGTCGGCGCTGCGTCGCTCTACCCGGGCCGCAATCTGTTGATCGTGGATTTCGGGACGGCCATTACCATCGATCAGGTTTCTGCCGACGGGGTTTTCCGGGGCGGTAATATTTCTCCCGGCGTACAGATGCGCTTCCGGGCCTTGCACGATTATACGGCGGCGCTTCCCCTGTGTGAATCCTGTGAGGACCAGACGCTTTTGGGGCGTTCGACCGTCGAGGCGATCCGGCAGGGCGTGATGAACGGCATTGCCTTCGAAATCGAGGGGTATATCGCCCGGCTGTTTCCGGAAATCGATGCGTTGTCGATAATTTTTACCGGCGGGGATGCAAAATTCTTTGTTAAACGAATTAAAAATACGATATTTGCACATTGTGATTTGGTCTTTCTGGGGCTGAACCGAATTTTAGAGTATAATGCAAGTGAAGAAAGCCGCCGTTAAACTGTGCCTCGCGCTGGCCGTCATTGTACCGTGCATGGCATGGGGACAAACCAGCAGTATCAACGCTTTTTCACCGTATTCGATGTACGGTCTGGGTGAACTGCGGACCCCGGGAACGCTTCAGACACGTTCGATGGGCGGTGTCGGCGTCGGTATGCGTAATGCGGCTGCTGTCAATTTGCTCAATCCGGCGGCTTACAGTGCCGTGCGCCCCAAGTCGTTCCTTTTCGATTTCGGTCTTGAAGGGCAGTGCTTTTACAATTCCCAGAAATATTACGGGCAGACGCTCAATACAAGTTATTATACGGTCAATTTCCACGACATTGCGTTTCAGTTGCCGATTGCCAAGCATTTGGGGTTGGGCTTCAGCCTGACGCCTTACAGCAGCGTCGGTTACCGGATGAAACAGGAGGTGGACGACGATGAAATCTGGGGTAATATCGGCCGCGTGCAGTACCAGTGGGACGGCGACGGCGACGTGACGGAGGTGAAGCTCGGTCTGGGCTGGGAGATCTTCCGCGGATTCTCGATCGGAATAGCTGCCCAGTACTATTGGGGCGACATTCAGCGGATTTATAAAACCGCTATTTTGGAGAATATAACCGGAGGAGGTCTTATCGCAGACGCGACGGGAACCGAAACCTACAGCGTTTCCCGTTTTAAGGGACAGTTCGGCGTACAGTGGTCCCCGATCAGCAACCGTCGGCGTATTCTGACGATCGGTGCGACCTACGATATCGGCGGCGACTTGAATCCGAATGTGACGACGAAGGTGCAGACCGGCGATATTTTCAATACGGTCGCTATGGATATGGGAAATCGTCTGGGGCTCAAGTTGCCCCAGCAGGTTGCCGTAGGTATTTATTACAACACGCCTAAAATAGCTGTGGGGGCGGATTACGTCTATCAGGACTGGCGAAGCGGCAATTCTCGGTTGGTCGAGAAATCCGCAGCCGGTTTCGATGTGGCTTACCGGAACACGAATACGGTTAAACTCGGGGTCGAATACACCCCCAATAAAGCGGATGTACGCAGCGCATTGAAACGCTGGTCCTACCGGGCCGGAGTTCGTTATGGTACCTATAACCAGACTTTCGGCGGAGTGGATGTCAATGAATACGCCGTGACGCTGGGCGTCGGTATTCCCCTGACGGTGTTGGGCGGCATATTGGGTGCGTCGTCGGTCGATCTGGGTGTCGAAGTCGGCGGACGCGGCAGTTTCAAGGCGATCAACGAACAGGTGAGTCTGGTTAAACAGACCTATTGCAAATTTTCGCTGGGTGTGACATTGTTCGGTGATTATTGGTTCGTTCGTCCGAAATACGATTAAACCACACATAAAAAATAAATTATAAAGAAGAATATGAATCGCATGAAAATTTTGCTGTCGGCAGTATTGGTGTTCGCTGCGACAGCTTCGATCGCCCAGGATTTCAGTGACCCTCGGTACGCTCCGTGGGGAGATACGCCCGAACAGCGTAAGCAAAACATTCTGACGAGCAACCTGCTGAAGGAAGCTGTCGATACCCGCGATTACGACGCAGCCGCTGTTTATTTCCGTACGCTTGCACAGGAGGCTCCTTCGGCTTTCGAAGCGACCTTTATTCGGGGGGCACAGGTTTATTCGAACAAGGTGCAACGCGCACAAGACCTGAATGAGAAAAAAGCTCTGCTCGATTCGCTGATGATGATTTACGACCTGCGTGTACAGTATTTTCCTTCCAGTCCCAATTACGGTACGGCTTATGTCCTTGACCGTAAAGCTCGTGAATACCTGACTTTCAATCCTTCCGACCGGGAAGGCGTGCGCAAGTTGTATAAGGAGGCGATCGAAGCCGGTTTGCAGAGCGGTTATGCTGCGCTGCCGGATGTCGCATTGGTATATTTCAGCAATTTGTGCGATGATTATAAGATGGGCGAGGTCTATCCGGATGCCGTTTTGGATGAGTACGCTCGTCTGGCCCCGATTTTCGAGAGTGATGCTCCTGGAGTAAAGGAGGCGAAAACACAGTTCGATACTTGTTTTGCGGGTAGCGGTGCTGCCGATTGCGAGAACCTGGAGAAGATGTTCCGTCCGCGTATCGAAGCGGCTCCGGAGGATATGGAGTTGCTCAAGCAGACGGTTTCGCTGATGTCCCGTTCGCAGTGCAGTTCCGAATTTTTCCTTCAGATCGCCGAAAAATATTATGCGATGGAACCTTCTGCCCAGACGGCCATGATGCTGGCTCAAGGATTTCAAGAGCGGGGCGACTTCGCCAAATCGACTACTTACCTGCGTGAGGCGATTGCTGCCGAACAAGACGCCGTTCAGAAAGAATTGCTTCTGGTGCGTTTGAGTATGACCGAACTGGCAGCCAAGAATCCTACGGCGGCTGCAGTTGCGGCTAATGAGGCCAAGGCGCTGAATCCCAATAACGGTATGGCTTATTTCGCCCTGGCGCAGGCTTATGCGGCTTCGGCTGCATCTTGCTCCGGACTGGAGGGTCAGGCTATTTTCTGGGTCGCTTACGATACGATGACGCAGGCAGCCAACCTGCTTGCCAACGACGCCGATGCCGGCAATTTCGCTCAGACGGCGCGTGATGCGGCAGCAAACTACCGTCGCGGATTCCCGACTGCCGAGGAATGCTTCTTCAACGAATTGATGGAGGGTGCACGTTATACGATTACCTGCGGTCCGGCCCGCGGTATCGTGACGACCGTACGCCCCCGGTAGCGACATAGTTTGTACGAACGATGCTCCGAAGCATTCAACGATATGCACAGGTAGCACTTCTCATCGCGGGAAGTGCTATCTTGCTATATTCGTGCGACAAGGAGTCGGTGGCCGAAGAGCCTAACGATGAGGCTTTGATGACCGAGTACAGCGAGCATTTGACGATGACCAATACGGAGAACGGCCGGAAATCCTATGTTTTTACGGCTCCTTTGGTGGAAGGTTACTCTTTGGCAAAAGAGCCTTATCAGGAATTTCGCAAGGGCGTGGATATCGTGACATATCAGAAGGACAGTACCGGAGCGGTCGATGCTACGCTAACGGCTAACTATGCGATTCATTACGGGAATCGGAAATTATGGGAAGCCAAAGGAAATGTCGTAGTGAAAAAATCCAACGGACAGGAGCTCTACACCCAGCAGTTGTTCTGGAACGAGAAAACGCGCCGGATCTGGTCTAACGTCGATTCCAAGATCGTGGAAGAGAGCGGAAATTCCTACATCGTCGAAGGATTCGAGTCGGACGATCAGTTGAAAGACTGGAAATTTCGCCGAATCAAAGGGCGTATGTGGGTCAATATCGAGCCGACACGGGACGCGGATTCTACGTCGGTGAAACCCGTTGCGGACAATGTTTCCGCTGCGAAGGAGGCAGTTTCCGAACAGCCTGTCAAACCGGCCCGGCCGATACGGGGGAACGACCGGAAAATTCAACTGACTCCCGTAGAAAGTAACGATCGTTCCTTATGATAACTTCGGTGTTTATAATTCTGCTGATGTTGTTGCTTTCGGCTTTTTTTTCGGGGATGGAGATCGCTTTTACGAGCAAGAACCGCCTGAAACTGGAGATCGACCGGAAGCAGAGTCGGCTGTTCAATTTCATCGCCGACATTTTTGCCCGTCACCCCGGGCAGTACATCACGACGATCCTGGTCGGGAATAATATCGCCCTGGTTATCTATTCGCTCTATATGTCGCTGTTGTTGCGCTCGCTCGCGGCGGCAGTGGGTTGGACGGAGATCGCTCGCGGCGGGTCCGTCGTTCTGGAAACGGCGGTTTCGACAATCATCATCATCTTCGTCGCCGAATTTCTCCCGAAATCCGTTTTCCGGAACAGCCCGAATTTTTATTACCGCCTGTTTGCTCCTGCGATCTATTTCTTTTATCTGCTGCTTTTTCCGATCGCCAAGCTGACGACCTGGATTTCCCAGGGGATTTTGTGGCTGATGGGGCGTAAGCCGAAGGTTGCGATGATGGAGCCCATTTTCGACCGGACCGATCTGGCCAGCTTGTTCGAATCGGGGAAGCCGGAGGCGCAGCATGAACCGGATAATGAGATCAAACTCTTTCAGAATGCCCTGGATTTTGCCGATTTGCGCGTGAGGGATTGCATGGTTCCCCGTATCGATATGGAGGCGGTCGATATCGATGATACCTCGATCAAAGCGCTTACGGCGCGTTTTGTCGAGAGTAAGTATTCCCGTATTTTCGTCTGGAAAGAGAGTGTCGATAATATCGTCGGCTATGTCAATTCGAAGTCGCTGTTCCGGCATCCGACGTCGATCGATGAGGTGCTGATGGAGGTGCAATACGTCCCGGAGACGATGCCGTTGCAAGCACTCATGCAGCGGCTCATCCGTCATAAGAGCAATATTGCGGTCGTGATCGACGAGTTCGGCGGTACGGCCGGTATTATCTCTTTGGAGGATGTTCTGGAGCAGATTTTCGGCGAAATCGAAGACGAGCACGATGTGCCCGACCTTACGGAGAAACAGGTCGGCGATTCGGAATTTGTCCTTTCGTGCCGATTGGAAGTGGAATATCTCAATGAAAAATACGGGCTTGCCATACCCGAGAGTGACGAGTACGAAACGCTGGCCGGGTATATCATTTTCCGGTATGAAGGGCTGCCGGCGGCCGGAGAAACCGTGCGTTTCGAGCATCTTGAGATCAAGATTCTGCGCAGGACCCGTTCCCGGTTGGAGTTGGCGCGCGTGAAACGGTTGTAGTTTACGGGATATTTTCGACCGGTGAGGGGCAAGTGCGTTTTTTCGATATGCCGGATGCGGAAAATGACGAAAGAATTTGGTCGTTTATCATGGTTTTCAGAATATATTTATTATCTTTGAACACTCATTTTGAAACAATAAATTAAAATAGTTTATATGGCAAGTTTAAACACGTTACGGACCAGATTCGGTGTGGTTTTGTCGATTATCATCGCGTTTGCACTGCTGGCATTCATTCTCTCGCTTAAAACGGATATGGGACTTTCGGGTAACGACCCCAAGGTCGGTGTGATCGACGGTTCGAAGATCAGATATTCGGAATATATTGAGGTATACAACAACCTGAAAGACCAGAGCAACATCTCCGAAAGTAATGAAGAGCAGATGGATCAGTTGGCTGAAATGGCTTGGCAGACTCTGATTGCCAACCACGTGTACTTGCCCGGTTTCGAGAAGATGGGAATCTCGGTGACCGATGCCGAGCGTGAGGGACTTATCAGCGGCGAGTATTATTCCGGGACGATGGCTGCGGCTTTCACCGACCCCCGTACAGGACAGTACAGTGTGGAGGGTGTGAGTGATTTTATCGCCCAGGCAACCGGAAATCCCCAGATGCAATATATGTGGGGGGCTTTGGTCGGACAGGCTATGCGGGAGCGCGAAATCAATAAGTATAACGGCTTGGTCAAAGGCGGTGTATATGTCAATCGGCTGGAAGCGGAAGAAGGCGTCGATGCGCAGAATAAGACTTTCAGCGGTTCTTGGGTCGGCAAGCGTTATCACGATATGCCTGATTCTCTGTTCTCGGTTTCCGATTCCGAAATCAAGGCTTATTACAATAGCCATAAGGCCCGTTATGAGCAGAAACCTTCGCGCACGCTCTCTTATGTGGTGTTCGAAGTGGCTCCGAGTGCAGAGGATATGGCGACTTTGGAGAAGACCGTTCGGGAAGTCGGCGATGAATTTGCCGCGTCGGACGATCCGAAAGCATTTGCCAAGAATAACCGTTTCGGTAAAATTACAGACAATTATCGGTCGGTTGCCCAGCTTCTGGACGATGAGGCCGAAGCGCTGGCCAACGGCAAGCAGTATGGTCCCGTCCTGAAGAACGATACCTGGACGATGACCCGTGTCGTTGAAACTTTGAACGCTCCGGATTCCGTGGGCGTCCGCCATATTGTACTCACCTACGACCAACGCGACCTGGCCGACAGTCTGATGACGGCTTTGCGGCAAGGTGCGGATTTCGCACAGGCGGCTCGTACCCATTCGCTCTATATGCAGGATGCCGGAAATGGAGGCGATGCGGGCGTGATGCCTTTCTCTGCATTCCCGGACGAGCTTTCGGGACTTCTTTCGACGGCTAAGCAGGGGGATATTCTCCGTGTCGAAGTGGGTGACGTTATTCAGATTTTACAGGTTTATCGTCTGGACAAACCTTCGAAGCACATGCGCCTTGCGACGATCACTTATCCTGTTGAGGCTTCGTCGGCGACCCGTCGCAATGTGCATAGTCAGGCAAGTCTTTTCTCTGTCGAGGGCAAGGGTTCTGTCGATGCGTTCAACGAGGCAGCGAATAAGGGAAACCTCACTCCTCGTGAAGCGAAACTCACGCAGGGTGACCGTCTGCTGCAGGGACTGGCTGATTCGCGTGAATTGGTGCGCTGGGCATACGATGCCAAGGTGGGCGCGATTTCCGAGATTTTCCCTGTGGGTGATGACTATGTGGTCGCAGTGGTAACTGAGATCGACAATGAGGATTATACGCCGATCGAGAAAGTAGCGAACAATATTCGCCAGACGCTTATAACCGATAAGAAGTTTGAAAAGATCGTCAGCGAAATGAAGGGTTCGACTATCGAAGAGGTCGCCCAAAACCTTGGTACCGAAGTCGTTCCTTTCGAAGATGTCCGTTACGGATCGTTCTTTATCCGTAACATGGGTGTCGAGCCTCGTGTGATCGGAGCGATTACCGCAACGGAGCAGACGAATACGCTGTCCGAGCCGGTCAAGGGAAATGTAGGTGCTTATGTTTTCGTGGTGACGGATATTCAGGAGGCGGAAACTCCGCAGAGTATCGAAGCTGAAAAGGTACGTGCCGAGGCGTCGTCGCAGGGGATGATTCAGCGTCGTCTGTTCGATTTCCTGGAGCAGATGTCGAATGTGGAGGACTTGCGCGGCAAGTATTTTTAACCGTTACCGGTAGATTTTTTCCGGAATAGTTCCGGCCGAAAAAGAGGGATGTAGCTTATACATTCCTCTTTTTTATTGTCGTTATTGCGATGGCATAGGGGGATGACTTCTCTTCTTAAAAGCGATAAGAGCCGGTTTCCTGAATTCTCTTCTGTGAGGTGCTCGGAGTGGTAGTCCGGCCAATCCGCCATTCTCTTTTTCCGCATCTTCGAAATGTCCGTGATTTTATCGTATATTCCGGAAGTCTTTGGGGCTGGGGGAGGAGAACGACGGTCTCGGCAGTCGAGTTTCTTTCCGGATAGGTGTTTGCGGTATGAAATCGGCTGTTTTCGAGAGTCGGGGAGGGAGGATATTCGCTGTCTGTCTAACGGGAAATATGGCCTACAAACATAATTTGTAGGGTTTGTGGAAATGGCACTGTGACAGCATGTATTCGGTCGTTGTTTGAGATCCGCCGCTGTATTTGCGCGGACTCTGGAGGTGAGGCCGGCGATGGAATTATGAAGGTCGATGGCAAAGTTCTTTTTCGGTCGGCCGGTTCGCTTACCCCATTAAAAAGCCCCGCATCTTTTGATGCGGGGCTTTGATAATAACAGAGGAGTGATCCGGATTATTTCTGCTCGTCGAGCAGGATCTCCATGATCTTGATCGCTGCGGTCGCAATCGGGGTACCGGGGCCGAAGATGGCGGCGGCACCGTCACGATACAGCTCATCGTAATCCTGTGCTGGGATCACACCGCCGACGATAACGATGATATCCTCGCGACCCAGTTTCTTGAGTTCGGCGATGATTTGTGGAACGAGCGTCAGGTGGCCGGCGGCCAGCGACGATACGCCAACTACGTGAACATCGTTCTCGACAGCCTGTTTGGCTGCCTCCTCGGGAGTCTGGAACAACGGACCCATATCGACATCGAAGCCGATGTCGGCGTAACCGGTCGCAACGACTTTGGCGCCACGATCGTGTCCGTCCTGACCGAGCTTGGCAATCATGATACGCGGCTGGCGGCCCTCCTTCTTCGCGAATTTGGCAACCAGCTCCTTCGCGTGTTCGAATGCGGGATCTGATTTCACTTCTGAACTATATACACCTGAAATGGAACGAATAACTGCTTTGTAACGTCCTACGACCACCTCGCAGGCATCCGAAATTTCGCCCAGCGAAGCGCGTACCTTGGCGGCCTCGATAGCGAGTTCCAGCAGGTTGCCCTTGCCGGTCTTGACGCATTCGGTGATGGCCTCGAGCGCCTTCTTCACGGCTGCTTCGTCGCGGTTCGCACGCAACTCCTTCAGACGCTTGATCTGGCTCTCGCGTACGGCCGTGTTGTCCACAGCCAGAATATCGATCGGAGCTTCGTGATCCAGGCGGTATTCGTTGACGCCGATGATCTTCTCGATGCCCGAGTCGATGCGGGCCTGCTTGCGGGCTGCCGCCTCCTCGATACGCATCTTCGGAATACCGGTTTCGATGGCCTTGGCCATGCCGCCCAGCTTCTCGACCTCCTCGATACGCTCCCAAGCTTTGTGGGCGATCTCGTTGGTGAGGGTTTCGATGTAATAGGAACCTGCCCAGGGATCCACTTCGCGGCAGACGTTGGTTTCCTCCTGAATGTAGATCTGGGTGTTACGGGCGATACGTGCCGAGAAGTCCGTCGGCAAGGCGATTGCCTCGTCCAGTGCGTTGGTGTGCAGCGACTGGGTGTGGCCCAGAGCGGCGCCCATCGCCTCGATAGCCGTACGGGCTACGTTGTTGAACGGATCCTGCTCGGTGAGCGACCAGCCCGAGGTCTGGCTATGCGTACGCAGGGCCAACGATTTCGGGTTCTTGGGGTTGAATTTTTTGACGATCTTCGCCCAGAGCATACGTGCCGCACGCATTTTGGCGATCTCCATGAAGTGATTCATACCGATCGCCCAGAAGAACGACAGACGGGGTGCGAAAGCATCCACCGACATACCGGCTGCAACGCCCGCACGCAAGTACTCCAGACCGTCGGCCAGCGTGTAGGCCAACTCGATGTCGGCCGTGGCGCCTGCCTCCTGCATGTGGTAGCCGGAGATCGAAATCGAGTTGAACTTCGGCATGTTCTTCGAAGTGTATTCGAAGATATCGGCGATGATCTTCATCGAGAATTTCGGCGGATAAATATAGGTGTTGCGCACCATGAACTCCTTGAGGATGTCGTTCTGGATCGTACCCGACAGTTGATCGAGGGTGCATCCCTGCTCCAGACCGGTCACGATGTAGAACGCCAGGATCGGCAGCACGGCGCCGTTCATGGTCATCGACACCGACATCCGATCCAGCGGAATGCCGTTGAAGAGCACCTTCATATCCTCCACCGAGCAGATCGACACGCCGGCCTTACCGACGTCGCCCACTACGCGCGGGTGATCGGCGTCGTAGCCGCGGTGTGTCGCCAGGTCGAATGCCACCGACAGACCCTTCTGTCCGGCAGCCAGGTTGCGGCGATAGAATGCGTTGGACTCTTCGGCCGTCGAGAAACCGGCGTATTGGCGGATGGTCCAGGGACGCATTACGTACATCGTCGAATAGGGGCCGCGGAGGAACGGTGCGATACCTGCCGCATAGTTCAGGTGCTCCATCTCCTCCAGATCCTTTGCCGAGTAGGAGCCCTTGACAGGTATCTGCTCGGCAGTCAGCCACGGTTCGGTTTGGCCGCAGCCTTTCGAAGCGCAGCAGCTCTTCTGCTCGCCTCCGTCATATGTTAAATCTGAAAATTTTGCTCTCATGACTTTTGCTTTTTAGATACCCATTTCTTTGAGGTAGAACTTCAGTGTTTCGAGTACGTTGCTCTTGACGTTGATGAAATTCTTGATGCCCTGGGCTTCCAGTTCGGGCATACATGCCGGAGCGCCCGCAACCACGAGGATCGCCTTGTCGCCGAGCAGTTCTTTCACTTTGGGAGCCGCCTCTGCGTAGTCGTCGTCCGATGCGCAGACTACGACGATCTCGGCTTTCGATTCCAGAGCGGCCTTGACGCCCTCTTCGATCGACTTGAAGAACGTGTTGTCGATTACTTTGATGCCGGCGCATGCGAAGAAGTTGCAGGAGAACTGGGCACGGGCACGGGCCATAGCCAGGCTGCCGCAGGTCAGCATGAACGCCTTGGGCGCCTTGCCGCTGCGGTCCACGTGCAGACGCATGGCTTCGAATGCCATGGAGCCACGATAGGGAGCCAGCGTGTTGCCTTCGCTCACGGGGCGGGTTACGGCGGCTTCGGTCAGCTCCTTGCCGGCGACCTCCGTAAAGTTGGGGTATTGGTTGGCGCCCAGCAGGATTTCGCGGCGCGTTGCGATGTTCTTGTCCTTGGCTGCGGCCGATGCCTTGACGCGCTCTACGATGAAGCCGCTTTCATAGGCTGCGGTGTAGCCGCCCTTCTCCTCGATTTCGCGGAAGAGTTTCCACGCCTCGTTGGCGATCGAGTCGGTGAGGTTTTCGATGTAGTATGAACCGCCGGCCGGATCGACGACCTGATCGAAGTGCGACTCGTGTTTGAGCAGCAGTTCGACGTTGCGGGCGATGCGCATCGAAAATTCGTTGGGATCTTCGTATGCCTTGTTGAAAGGAGTCACCTCGAGCGAGTGTACGCCGGCGATCGATGCCGACATCGCTTCGGTCGTACCGCGCAGCATATTGACGTAGGGGTCGTATGCCGTCTGGTTCCACGTCGAGGTCACGGCGTGCGTGAACATCTTGCAGGGACAGTTCTTCGCGGGGTTATAGGCTTTCACGATGTTGGCCCATAACATACGGCCTGCACGCAATTTGGCGATTTCCATGAAGTAGTTCGAGGTGATGGCCTGCGAGAAACGGATCTTTTTGGCGGCCTCTTCGATCGTGAAGCCCATATCCATCAGGCGTACCAGATAGTCGTGACCGGCAGCGAGCGAGAAGGCGAGCGCCTCTACGATCGTCGAGCCGGCGTTGCTGAAGATTTCGCCCGATACCGTGATTACGCGGATACCTTTGTAGGCTTTGGTTTTCCGAACCAGGTCGGCGATTTTCTCGAAACATTTGGCACCGTTCTCCGAACAGAAGCTGCCTTTCGAAGTCAGTTTTTTGACCAGCGGGTCAATGCAGAAATTGATGTGCACCTCTTCCGCAGGCAGTTGTTCCTTTTCGATCTTTGCGATCACCAACTCTGCCACATGGGCGGTTTTACTGCCGCTGAAGGTAATTTCGACTGCAGGGATGTGAATATCCTTGAGCAGCGTATTCAGATCTTCTGCGGAGAAGGTCTCCGGAACGATCTGGAATTCGATCGAATCGACGCCCGCATTGAGGATCTTGAGCGCGACGGCGTTCGCCTCCTTGGGACAATTGACGATGACCGTCTGGTGGATCTTCCAGCGGTTGTGGGCACGGGTGCCCCGCACGTAGGGGAAAACCCCGGCTTCGGAGCCGAGGAACTTCAGTCCGGCGAGGTTTTCAGCCCGGTAGTAGGGACGGACGTTGAAACCTTCCGGCGTTTTCCACACCAATTTACGCTCGTAGTCCGCACCTTTGAGGTCGGCCTTGATTACCTCCTCCCACTGCTCGGTCGAAACGGGCGGAAATTCGGTAAACAACTTTTCACGTTTGGTAGTTGCCATAATAAATTAGAGATTAGTATTGAAATATGTTCAATTGCTTTTAAACTGCCCGTAAAGATATAAAATAATTGCCGGATTGTAAGCAAGAAATGCGGAAAATAGCCGGTTTGTACCAACGAAGGCTCTTTTCGGCGGAGGTTTTGGAAATGCCCGGATCATGAATGGGGCGATTTTTCGAAAAAATGCTATTTTCCGGAAAATAATGTCTGAAATCGACCGGTATGACGAATTTTTAGGCTGTTTTTTCGGGAAAAGTTGTTTTTTTATTGGTTTTTTCGAAAAATATTCGATTTTTTTCTGGAAGATGCGGTTTTTTGTGCGTTTTTGTCGTGTCGGATATTTATCTTTGTGCGCAGAAAGGATGCCGTCCGTCACCCGGGCGGAAGTGTACGGGTTTTACGGTATTCCGAGTTCATAATTCGAAGTGATCCCATGTCATTGCTCCGATTCAAAATGGTGGAGGCGGCCATCGATCACAAAGCCGTCGAAGTGAAGGCTCCCGAGGGAAGTCCTTCCGAGTATTTCGGTACGAAGGTATTCGGCCGCGAGGCCGTGCGCCGGTATCTCAACAAGACGGTTTATGCCCAACTGCTCGATACGATGCAGCGGGGGACGCCGCTGACGCTCGAAGTCGCCGACGGCGTGGCTGCCGGAATGCGCCAGTGGGCGCTCGACCACGGCGCCGACCACTATACGCATTGGTTTCAGCCTCTCACGGGCGGTACGGCCGAGAAGCACGACGCCTTTGCCGAGCCGGACGGCTGCGGGGGTGTACTCGACGAATTTTCCGGAAGGTGCTTGTCCAGCAGGAGCCCGATGCGTCGTCGTTTCCGAACGGCGGTATCCGTAATACGTTCGAGGCACGGGGTTATTCGGCGTGGGACCCTACCTCGCCGGCCTTCATCGTGGGCGGTACGCTCTGCATCCCGACCGTCTTCATCGCCTATACGGGCGAGGCGCTCGATTATAAAGTGCCTCTGCTACGGTCGATTTCGGCCGTGAACAAGGCTGCGACCGAGGTGTGCCGCTATTTCGACAAGGAGGTGAACCGGGTGATTCAGTATCTGGGCTGGGAGCAGGAATATTTCTTGGTGGACGAAAGTCTTTGGGCCGTACGTCCCGACCTGATGCTGACGGGCCGTACGCTCATGGGGCATGAATCGGCCAAGAACCAGCAGTTGGAAGATCACTATTTCGGGGCGATCCCCACGCGGGTCATCGCTTTCATGGCCGATCTCGAATACGAATGCCTGAAGCTGGGCATTCCGGTCAAGACCCGTCACAACGAGGTGGCTCCCAATCAGTTCGAACTGGCTCCCGTGTACGAGGAGTGCAACCTGGCCAACGACCACAACCAGCTGTTGATGACCATCATGGACAAGATCGCCCGCCGTCATAATTTCCGGGTGTTGCTGCATGAAAAACCTTTCAAGGGAATCAACGGTTCGGGCAAACACAACAACTGGTCGCTGGGAACCGATACGGGCGTCAATCTGCTCAGTCCGGGTAAAACCGCATCGGAGAATTTGCAGTTCATTACCTTCCTGGTGAATGTGATTTCGGCCGTGCACAAGCATAACGGCCTGCTGAAGGCGGCCATCATGAGCGCCACCAACTCCCACCGCCTGGGGGCCAACGAAGCGCCTCCGGCGATTATTTCGACCTTCCTCGGTACGCAGGTTTCGGCCGTGCTGGATAAACTCGAGGCCAGCCGCAGCGATTCGGCGATCCGCTTCAATGCCAAGAACGTCTTCAAGATGAGCGGCATTTCGCATATTCCGGCTTTGTTGCGGGACAATACCGACCGCAACCGCACTTCGGCTTTCGCCTTTACCGGCAACCGTTTCGAGTTGCGTGCCGTCGGTTCTTCGGACAATTGCGCCGAGGCGATGATCGTGCTCAATACCGCAGTGGCGGACGAGCTTACGGCGTTCCGCGAGCGCGTGGATGCGCGTATCGAGGCCGGAGTCAGGAAGGAAAAGGCGATTTACGAGGAGCTCAAGAGTATGATCCGCTCTTCGCGGGCGATCCGTTTCGACGGCAACGGCTATTCGGAGGAGTGGCGGACCGAAGCGGCACGCCGGGGGCTCGATTGCGAGACCTGCGCCCCGCGCGTATTCGACCGCTATCTCGACCGGGCGTCCATTGAGATGTTCGCCCGTATGGGGGTACTCTCGAAGGTGGAGCTCGAAGCCCGAACCGAAGTGAAGTGGGAAACCTATACCAAAAAGATTCAGATCGAAGGTCGCGTGTTGGGCGACCTGACGATGAACCACATCGTGCCGATCGCTTCGCGTTACGAAGCTCTGCTGCTGGATAAGGTCTATAAGATTTCGCAAATCGGACAGGGGCTCGACGCTTCGGCCGATGTCGAACTCATCAAACGTATTCAGCAGCATACGGCTCTGATCCAGCAACTGACCCACGATATGATCGAAGCCCGCAAGGTGGCCAACAAGATCGAGGATCAGCGGGAGAAGGCGCTCGCGTACCACGATACGGTGGCGGTCTATTTCGACCAGATCCGCAAGCACGTGGATCGCCTGGAGGAGATCGTGGACGACCAGATGTGGCCGCTGCCCAAGTACCGGGAGCTGCTGTTCCTGCGGTAGTTGCTTCGGCTTGCCGCTCTTGCGGACGGAAACGATAATTGGGATAATCCGGCGGATTCGCCGGATTATTTTTTAACTTTGTATGCCTCGAGAACTTCGGGGCAGAATCAATGTAAGGATTTATGTATCGCAACCTGAGTGAATTTATCGCCCGCCTGGAGCGGGAAGGCGAATTGCAGCGCGTGAGCGTGCCGGTGGATCCGGTGTATGAGATCGCCGAAATTACCGACCGCATATCCAAGCAGCCGGACGGCGGCAAGGCGCTGTTGTTCGAGCAGACGGGGACGCCGTTTCCCGTGCTGACCAATATGATGGGTTCCGATCGTCGGATGGCGATGGCGCTCGGCGTGGAGTCGCTCGACGAACTGACGCGACGGCTCGATGATTTGTTGCAGCAGGCCGTCTCGCCGAAAAATTCGCTCCTGGATAAATTGCGGATGCTGCCTTTGCTGGCCGAGATGTCGCGCTGGTTGCCGCGTACCTCGTCGTCGCGGGGCGAATGTCAGCAGGTCGTGCTGCAGGGGGAGGAGGCGTCGCTCGATGCGTTGCCGGTGCTCAAGTGCTGGCCGTGCGACGGCGGACGCTTCGTGACGCTGCCGCTGGTGCACACCCTCGATCCCGAAACGGGAATCCGCAACGTGGGCATGTACCGGCTGCAACTGTTTGATGCCCGCACGACGGGCATGCACTGGCACCTGCACAAGACCGGAGCCCGTCATTACGAAGGTTACAGGCGTGCCGGGCGGCGAATGCCCGTGTCGGTAGCGCTGGGCGGCGATCCGGCTTATACTTATGCTGCGACGGCTCCGATGCCGGACAACATGGACGAATACCTGCTGGCAGGGTTTCTGCGCCGGCGCCCGGTGAAACTGGTGAAGTGTATCACCAACGATATTTATGTGCCGGCCGACTGCGATTTCGTGATCGAAGGGTATGTCGATCCGTCGGAGCCGAAGACGGTGGAAGGGCCTTTCGGCGACCATACGGGTTTTTACTCGCTGACCGATGAATATCCCCGCTTCCATGTGACGGCCGTCACGCGGCGGCGCGATGCCGTTTATCCTGCGACGCTGGTGGGCATTCCTCCGCAGGAGGACGCCTATATCGCCAAGGCCACCGAGAAGATTTTCCTGGCTCCGATCCGGCTGGCCGTACAGCCCGAAGTGGAGGAGCTGACGATGCCTGTTTTCGGTACGGCGCACAATTTGGCCGTGGTGTCGATCGACAGACGCTACCGGGGACAAGCCCATAAAGTAGCGCAGGGACTTTGGGGGGCCGGGCAGATGATGTTCAATAAATACCTCGTCATTACGGGCGAGGATTGCGACGTGCATGATCCGGACCGGTTGGCCGCCTTGTTGCGCCGGGCCGAGTTCCCGCGCGATTTGATTGTAAGCGAGGGAGTTTACGACGTACTCGACCATGCGACCGCGACGCCCGGGTTCGGCGGTAAACTGGCGTTCGACCTGACGGAGATCGATCCGTCCGCTCCAGCGGAGGCCGTTCGGCTTCCGGAGCGGTTCGAGCTGACGCCCGGTCTGGTCGAGGTCGCGGACGGACTTGCCGGGAAGTGGGGGGCCTTGCTGCTCTTTGCCGACGATACGGTGGAACAGAAGCCGGATCTGGCCGCTTTCCTTGCCCGAAATCCGTGCCGGGGGATTCGCTATGTCGTTCTTTTCGACGGACACGCCCGGACGCTGCGCCCGGACGAGCTGCTGTGGCTCGCTGCGGCCAATACCGATCCCCGGCGGGATGTGGAGTGCCGCGACGGTGTGCTGTGCGCGGATGCCCGGAGCAAGCGGCCCGGCATTGCGGGCAACCCTTCGCGTTTTCCCAATGTGGTGACTTCGCTGCCCGAGGTCGTTCGGAAGGTGGACGAACGTTGGGCGGAGTATGGTTTGGGTGAGCGGCTCGAATCGCCTTCCGACCGTTACCGGACGTTGTTGTTGTCCGACAAAGCTGCGTGGTAGAGGATGGCCGGACTTTTCCAGACGCGTGAGCGCCGGGCGCTCGTGGTGTTCCTCCTGCTGGCGGGAGTGTTCGTCGCCGGACTGCTCCTGGCCGAACGGCGGGAGAGCGCGGTATCTGCCGACCGGGCAGAGGCGGAGATGGAAGCGACGGTTGCGGCGGACTCCGTGAGGCTGTTCGAGTTCGATCCCAATACGGTGGAGTATGCCGATCTGCGGCGGCTGGGACTCACCTCCCGCATGGCGGTCAGCCTGCTGAAGTACCGCGCAGCGGGCAAAGTGTTTCGGATCCCCGAGGATGTGGCTACCTGCTACGGCATGACCGATTCGGTCTATTTTATTCTGGAACCCTATATTCGGATCGGACGCGAGTATGCGTTGACACCTTCTCCGCGTCGGGAATATCGGGAGTATGTCCCGCAGGAGCCGAGGATGATCGTGCCCCGCGAACGATTCAGGATCGATACGGTGTCCGCATCCTATCTCGCGTCGCTCGGTTTTTCCGTCCGTCAGGCCGAGGCCATTGTCCGTTATCGGGATCTTTACGAAGGTCTTCGGGATGAAGCGGGTTTTCGGGCTTGCTATATGATCGCCGATTCGGTGGCCGATCTTTTGCTCCCTTATGTAATTTTTCCGGAACCGGAGCCCGTTCGCTCCGGATTGATCGAGCTCAACGGGGCCGATTCGGCGACCTTACGCTCGGTAGTTGGGATCGGTGAGAAGAGCGTCATGGCCATTATTCGATACAGGGAGCGGCTCGGCGGATTTTACAGCGTGGATCAGTTGGCCGAGGTTCCGCAGGTCACGGAGTCCAATTTCGAGCGGATCGTGAAACAAATTTACTGCGATAGTTTCAAAATTCGAAAAATTGATATTAACTTTGCACCTCCGAGTACGCTCAAGGGGCATCCTTATTTGCCGCCCGCCGTATTTAGGAAGTTATTTAGTAAAAGACAATTGAAAGGAGGTTGGAGTACCGTCGAAGAGTTGGTTGAAGAGCACATATTAACCCCGCGTGAGGCCGAGCGATTGGCCCCGTATCTTCGGTTTACGGTACGAGAAGCCTCGAAAGACATACCGAACGGGGAGTCGGCGTCGTCCGGATGGAGTCCCGCCCCGATACAAGACACGATCCATTAGAAATTAGAGTAAAAAACAATAAAAAAAGCAACGAATTATGATTATCATGCCGGTAAAAGAGGGCGAGAACATCGAGAAGGCCCTCAAGAAATTCAAACGTAAATACGAGCGTACGGGTGTTCTGAAGGAGCTTCGTCGTCGCCAGTATTTCACCAAACCTTCGGTTGCGAAGCGTATCGCCATGCAGCATGCCATTTACGTAGAGAAGCTGCACCGCGACGAGGAATAGGAAGATTTTTCCATATCTTAATCCTGATAATAGACAAGAATTTTTTATCTTGTCTATTATTTTTTTGTTGTTTTACAGCGGGTTGCTCTCTGTTTCTCCTGCAAAACTAAATTTTTTAGTTTGAAAACTATAAAAAATAGTTGTATGTGAAATTTTTTTAGTTATCTTTGTTTCAGAAGATTTTTGTGCAGGAGCCGGCAATGCGGAGCTGTGCTGCCGTTTGTGCAGGTCCTGTTTCGTTCGACTTTAACCGACATTGATTATGGAAAAGCTGACACCTAGAGAAGAGGAGCTGATGCGTTGTTTCTGGACGCGGGGCCCGTTATTCGTGCGCGAACTGGTTGCGCTCTGGCCCGAACCGAAACCTCATTTCAATACGTTATCGACGATGGTGCGTGGCCTCGAGGCGAAAGGGTACGTCGGACACAAGGCCTATGGCGGCACCTACCAGTATTATCCGCTCGTCAGCGAGGAGGAGTTCAGCCGCAAGACGCTGAAGGGCGTGGTGAGCAAGTATTTCGACAATTCCTACCTCGGGGTGGTTTCGTCGCTCGTACGGGAGGAGAAAATCTCCGTGGACGATCTGCGCGACCTGATCCGGCAAATCGAAAGTCAAACCGAAAAACGATAGTCCTATGCCGACCTTTCTGCTTTACAGTCTGAAGGCTGCGGGATGCCTGGCGGTCTTCTACCTGTTTTACAAGTTGTTGTTGAGCCGCGATACGCTGCATCGGATGAACAGGGTGTTGTTGTGCGGAGTGTTGCTGCTGTCGTTTTTGCTGCCTTTGTGCGTAATTACCGTCGAGAAGGAGTTGCCCGGGGTATCCGCCGCTGGGATCGACGTGATTCCGGAAAATTATTTCCGGCGGGACATGGTATTCGAAAACCGAATCCCCGACGATACCCGGGACCTGATGATAACAGAGGAGCCGGAGCCTGCTCCCGAACCGTTCGACTGGGGCGTTTTGCTCGGAATCATCTATTTTGCAGGGGTATTTGCGACGTTGGGATGGACCGTATGCAACATCGTGCGGGTTGTGCGAATGACGCGCCGCGGCCAGCGCATACCGCTTGGAAACGGGAGCGTTTTGGTGTTGTCGGACCGGATTCGAGCTCCGTTCAGTTGGATGAGATACGTGGTGATGTCCGAGGAGGATTATGCCTGCGGCGGAGGGACGATCCTCGTGCATGAACAGGCGCATCAGCGGTTGGGCCATTCGTGGGACCTGCTGCTGGTCGATTTGCTGGGGTGTTTGCAGTGGTTCAACCCCGCGATGTGGCTGTTGCGTGTGGAACTGCGTGCTGTGTACGAGTACGAGGCCGACGAGCAGGTGCTCCGCTGCGGGGTCGATGCGAAAGATTATCAGATGCTGTTGATAAAAAAGGCCGTTGGCGGGAGGTGGTACTCAATTGCCAACAGCCTTAATCATAGTAACCTTAAAAACCGAATTACCATGATGTTGCGTAAAAGATCATCGAGGTGGGCCAGGGCCAAGGCGCTCTATGTCCTGCCGCTTGCGTGCCTGGCGCTCGGCGCTTTCGCACAGACCTCCTATGTTCTTCCGGAGGACAAAACTACGAAAAATTCCGGAAACGGTGAAATGCCTCTTCCTGCTGGTGCGGACGGCCTCACAGTCGGTACACCGGAAGGGGGAATGCCACCGGTCGAAGGCTCCATGGCCGAATTGCTCGCTAATCTCGAGCGTACCGCTCTCGAAAAGCAAACGGCAGAATCGGGGGCGCACACCTTTACCGGACGCGTATTTGGCCGGGACGATAAGCCTTGGGCCGGTTATGAGTTTATTTGCAGCGGCGGCCGGCGGGTTGTGACCGATGCGGAGGGCCGCTTTACGATCGTTACGGAGAAGCCGATCGTTTGTTACCTTGTCGGAGGGGAGACGGATCAGAAAGTAAAATCAGTCGGTAGCCGCTTCGGAATTCCGATGGGGACGGACATTGCCTTGGAATTTCATTTGAAAGAGTCGCTTGCTCTGACCCACCTGCCCGTATCCGATGAACCGGTAGTGTATGCGGTTTATGGCGATCCGGCAGATTTTCGCTTCGATCCGGAACATCCGCCTCTGATAATGGACGGGGGCGAGGAATTGTCGGCTGAAACGCTGGATACCTATTTGGGGTTGCCGGAACAGAAGATGATTGGTGCTTGGATGGTCAAAGGGCCGGAGGCACTGAAGGGATACGGTACGCGGGCGGCGAACGGAGTGTTGTCGATTAGGGTTCAGACCTATCCTTATACGGAGTCTTGGAGTCCGGCCGATCCGTCCTTGTGGGATCCGGAGGATTTGGAGCTTTATCTGGTGTGGGAAGGGGATGAGTTGCCCGAACAGTTTGTCGCCCGCCGCGATGCGTACATGAAAGAGGAGTTTGCCAAGTTGCTGACTGCTGATGCCGGGAAACTCGAACGACTCGGGTATAAATCGGTCGATGGTGCGGAAGAGTGGGTGACTGTCGAGGTGAGCGACGGGGCTGCCCTCATTCCTTTCTGGATTGATCTGTCGGACGAGGGCTTGTATCTGCTCGACGGTGAGGAGATCGATTACAGACAGTTGGGCGCGATGTCACCGTCGAGTATCGCCACGGCGACCCGAATGACCTCCGGCGAGGCACGCAGACGCTACGGCGATCGGGGTCGTTACGGTGCGATCGTCTATACGAGTCGTCCGGAGTCGGAACGTGTGACAATCGAAGAGAAACAGAAGCCTTCCGATTTGTATCACTATATTACGGGCGATTTTGAACCGACGGGTGTGCCCGATACTTACCGGGTGCGGCGGATCGAGTTTAGCCATTCGATGCCGTTCGAATTCCGGCCATTGGTACTGTGGAATGGCAAGGTGTCGAATATCTATCTTTTTACTACTCCCGGTATCGTTCACGAGATAGAAACCGTTCGGATCGTAACCGAGCCGGACGAAGCGACGGTCGCCAGATACGGCGTATCGGCCCGGAACGGGGTGATCGAGGTCGTTTCCAAAACGGCTTCGCGTGAGGATGATTTCGAGGTGACCGTTTATGATAAATACAACAATCCGATGCGTTATCTGAAGGGTAGTTTCCGATCGGTGGATGGTAAAAATACCTATAAGGTGAGCGGATTGAAATTGCGGAACGTGCAGGGAGTACGTCCCGGAATGTTGCCGTTGGTAGCTGTGGACGGGCGTGTGGGGTCCATCACCGATCTGGAGAAGATTCCTGCCCGCAAGATCGAAACCATACAGATTTTTTCCTGGGAGGATGTATTCCGTGACCCGGCATTAGTCGAGCGTTACGGGGATGCCGCCCGTGTCGGAGCGATTCTTGTGACGACTCGTGATGCTGCGAAACAGGCCGAAAAAGAGGCCCGGAAGTCCGGTGCAGGTGAATCTGTCGTCGCATCCGTACCGGAGGGACCGTCGTTCGGTACGGTTCAGACCGGTAATACTCCGGTGGACGGGCAGGGCAAGGTGCGGATTTCCGAAGTTGCTGCACCGAACGATTCGTTCGTGGTTTCCGGTCACGATTTGAGTTCGATGCTCTTCCTGCTCGATGGCAGAAGGGTCGCAGCTGCCGAGGTAAAGGCTTTGAATGAAGCGGAAATCGAATCGATGTCGGTCTTGAAGGACGAATGGGCTGTCGGACGTTACGGCGAGGCGGCGGCGGATGGCGTGGTTTATGTGACGACGACTGAAGGTGCCCGGCAGTTCGACCGTCTGGAGTGTAGTTTCGAGCGTGGAAACTCTTTCCAGGAAGGTCCCGGTCTTTATCGGATCAAGGATACGGGAAACGGATTTACGATCCGTCCGCTCAATGGAGCCCGACCGCTTGTGTTGATCAACGGCCGGCAGGTCGATGATGACTATTTGAAGTCGATCGATGCGGGGAAGGTTCTGTGGGTTCGGATTCTGCAACCCGGGTTCGAATTGCTGGACCGTTATGGCGAGCGGGCGCGGGACGGTGTGATCGAGTTTACGACGAATGAATCCGGAGAACGTACGACTTTGGCGGTTTATTCGTCGAATGCGTCGGGCAAAACGCCTAATAAGATGACAGTTGTCAGGGAGCCTTCCGGCGCCTCCTCGGGGCGCACTTCTGTGTCAAAGTCGATTTCCGTGTCTAAATCGATTGCCACGTCGGCGCAGCCTTTGGAGGAAACCGTTACGTTGACCTATACGACCGGAGCGGATTCGGATTCGGTTTCAGTTGTTGATAACGGTCGTTCTCTGAAGCAGGTCGGTTTAATAGTATTGGATGGCGAGGAAATTTCTGCCGATCGCCTTTCGCAACTGGATCCCTCCCGAATCGACGCGATGACGGTATTGAAAGGAGAGCAGGGGGTCGAACGTTATGGCGAGAAGGGAGCGGAAGGGGTGATCGAGATCACGACGAAAAAAAATCGGAGCGGCGTGGCCGGCGAATGAATATAGAGAAGTTCCAATTCATAAGTGTTATTGTTCCGTCAGGGAAGCATCCTGCAGCCGCACTTAGTTGCGGGATGTTTTTTATAAAAATAGGAGCGTCCTATCTGGGGCTTAGTTTCTAATTTTTAACTGATTGATTATCAGTGTTAGTTTTGCTGAAAATCGCGAACTTGTCTTTGTAAACATACATAGAGGTCGCTGACAGCCAACTAATTGTGAACACAAAGGTATATGAAATTTTTGGATTAAACCACAGTAAGAGAGTTTCTTTTACCGAAGTGTGATATACAAGGTAAAACGGCGTGTGTACGATATCAATATCTCCGTACATACGCCGTTTGCTTAACACTTTAATTATCACAAATTTATACTAACTAATACTATATACTTTCAATTGCTATTAGTTTCATTCGGAGTATAGTATTGTCCGCTTACCGATTCAGGAATATCTTCTTGAAACGGGCTTGATAAGCAGGTCGATATGTTCGTGTTCGAGGATATGTTCCATTGCTTTGTAAATGGGCATCTTTTCGATACCCGCGATTTTCAAGGCTTCCATCTTGATGGTGTTCTCGATAAGCCTGAGATAATCCTCTTCCTTAAGTTCTACATATTTCTGCGCTTGTGATTTCAGTTTCGCCATACCTTGTTACTTATTTGTTTCCGAAATCCGCAGGATTTTCGCCCCACAGTTTGTTGTTCCAATGTTCGATGCGCATATCCTTGATTCGCTCTTCCATGGCTTTGAGAAATATTTCCGCTTTCAGCAGTGCCGGACAATGGCGGGTTGAAGCGGTCCGGCGGTTTAGATACCATGTGATAGCCGTAATGCTGTCGGAATAGATGATCCGTGGAATATCGGAATGTTCAAGAATGTATTTGACAGCCGCGACGATGCCGAGAAATTCACCGATGTTGTTCGTCCAATTGCCTATCTCTTCGCGAAACAACTCCTTCCCCGAAGAGAGATCGACGGCCCGGAAGCTTGTCGATCTCTCCCTCGTGGAATGAGCTCCATCGGTCGCGATACCCGACAAAGGCCGTTTCATCCTTTCCCTCCCGAATGTCTGTTCCCCGCCGTGTAAATGAACCCGTCCATCTCGAACCGGCGTACCAGTGCCTGTGCCTGTCGGGTAAAATCTTCGATAACACCTTCCAGATTGCGGATGTCCCTGCGCTCTTTGAGAATGTCTAAAACCCCGTCGATAGTCTTGCTCATTGAGCTTTTACCGTCTTTGGGGTCGAAATAGACAGTCTTGTTGCCGAATGTCACCGTAACTTTGTATAATGCTTTGGGAACGATTATGCTCTCCACTCTTGCCGGGAACTGAACCGGTGTGGCGGCAACGACCACATATCCATTCGCCTTGTGCATAGGCTTCAGCTCCACCGAATAAAGAACATTTGGCTCGATTGTTCCTTTCAGGTCTTCCGAAAGGACACAAATCTGTTTACCGAATCTCGAGTCTTCCCTGACTCCTTTCAATTGACGTGTTTTGGAGTGCCGCGAAACGAACCCGATGAGTTCTCCCGTACGCTCCGACTTCGCAAACTTGATTTGCGATTTTTCTGATGTCATATCACGCTGTCTTCATATTCAATCTATCACGTTTCAATTAACAATCTGGTTTAATCGGTCAATTACGTTGAGTGCAAATATACGACAATTACGCGTGTCGGCAAAGTGTTTTATCGTTAATTTTCAATCGTTTACAGGTAATATATACAGAGAAAAAAGTGTTTTCAATACAGCCTTTCCTCCTCCGTAAAATGGCTGAAACGCTCGTCTGTATCAGATACTTGCAGCAGATAACGGCATTTCCAGTATCGGTAACGCCGTCCGCCGTTGGGTATATAGACATTGATATCCTGGTCATTGAGGTACTGGTTGCCCTGTTCGGTGCCGTAGTTCATCGACGTGACGCACCCGGGCAGGTTGGGGTTGGGCTGCACGTAATCCTTCATCCTATGACCGGCGATGAAGATGTTGTGTATCTGGATATCGTCATCGATGTGGAAGTTGCGGGCGTACAATGCAAACTCGCAGATGTCCACATCTCTCAAACTTCCGCCGAAATGTTCAGGGGCCTCCCGCTTCAGGCGTTCGAACCCTTCACGGATATGCTGCCGGGAGCGTATCTCCCTGAATCGCTTTTCCGTCACGGCATTCTCGGTGGCATACACCACCCGGAATCCGTTGTAGGTGCTGTCCATCACCATGACATGCTCCAATATTTCACGTGACTTGTTTATGTCGTTATCCATCGGATCTGCCTTGTCGGGCAGACACCCTTTTATCAGACCGACGATAATGACAATGGCGATGATAAACGCCCAGGGACCTATCGCCGCAGCGATGAATACGAGTTCATCGGCTTTGCTTCTAAAATTACTCATCTGCTTTTATTATATGGCGGCCGGATGCACCCCGGACATCGGACACACAGACCGCGTATCCCGCATCTAGCAACCGGTTACGACATGCTTCCATATCCGCCTCGGGAACCCTTGCGGCAGGAATCCTTACGGCAGTGATATTGAATAGCGGCACGCCGGTTGTCCGGGCGACCGTTCGGGCATCGTCATAGTATGCCTCATAATATTCACCGACATGAAAGAGGATCAGGGTTTCCGTTCCATGCCTCTCTTTCATCTGTTTGTAACCGCGTTCGATTAGAGATTCTTTCTTCATGAATATATGGGGTTTATGTACGACAAGCCAAACACCCGGCGTATTTCTATCCGATTCAATACCGGGGATTTCAGCCGAAATGACATATACAGATTTTCATAACAACAAATATATGATATTTACGGCATAAAATCCGTTTTATCCACACAAATCTATGTTCTCGTCTTCACCTCCCTTCTCTCGAACTCCTTCCGCAGCACCTCTACCAGCTGCTGCGAATCGGTTATTTTTTGCTCTTCCCCGCACGGTGCCCCATGAAACAAAGGTGTGAAAACCAGCCCGAAATCCTCATCCACGGAGAATCCGCCTATGAGGACGATCCCGGCTTTGATGCGGTAGTATTCCCCGAACATGGCATATTTGTCCGTGGTTTTGGTGAAACCGTATTCGGGCATAAGGTCTGCCAGCGCATCCAGCACCGGGCGGATAACTTCGTCAAGGAAATTCGGGCGTTCCGGTCGTGTGTTCTTTTTCTCCCTGCCGGATTTCTTCGTGGCGTCCTGCCCGTAGAACGCGTCGAAGCGTTTCCGGTAATTTTCTGTCAGTTTTTGAATGTCCATAGTCTGTATTTTATTGATTTTGTTCAAGCCATTCTTCCAAGGTTGTTTCATCCCCTTCAAAATTGTAGTCTTCGATCTCCGCACCGCCCCAGTCTTCCATCGGGAATTCTTTACGGGAGAGAATGGTGCCGGCATGATTTACCCGAACAGCCGGTTCGATTTGTAGCCAGCATGTCGCCGTCGTCCGACTCGCGGATATCGTAAGCGAACACGTTCTCAGGAATCAACCGTCGGTCGATTCTGAGCGGTGTAAACAATACCGGCACGTCGTTGACGGTCTTCGTTTCGAAATCTTCTGCAAATAATTCGTTTTCTGCTCTCATATCGGGATTCTCGTAATCACTGTTTACTTTGCGATCGGGACTTCTATGGCACGTACCCAGTAGTGCAAATCATCGAATCCCTCGTCGTTGATACGTTCTGCAAATTCTGCCGGAGTCATTGCCCTCGTGGGGAAATCCATATCGCTGTTATTTTCATAGTCGCTAATGATTTCTGCATCTGTCGCATTGCAATCAAGACGGCTCATGTAATATGCGAATATTTTTATTTCTGCGAGCCATTCGTTTGCTGCCGCGACGTTTGAACTCTTCGAGATTGTCCGTAAAGAGCATATCCGTTTTCCACTCTTCTTTCACGTATGCATTAGCCTCGTCTATTGTGCATCGGGTCTTTGCCTGCAAATAGCTGACGGCATGGTCATACCAAAGGTTCTGATATTTCGCCTGTGAGACATATCGTTCCCAGATTGTGATGAGCGATTCCGTTGTCATCTCACAGAGTCCATACGGTTCCTCTGTTGCTATATAGTCTGTTGTCACAGAGCATTCCCCTGTCTCGAAGATTTCGTTCAGCATGCCGGCGTCAGGTATGGTTCCTTCGCCTTCCGAGTCTGTTTCCGTGGTGTCGAGCTGTTCGGAAACTTTCGCATCGCATTGAAAGTAGCTGTTTAACAGTTCTTCTATTGTCATAACGTTACTTTTAATGGTTCGTGTAAATAAAGAATAATGGTCCGGACGACGGAACCGGTGCAAGCCGCCCTGTTATTTTTATGCGGCAGCTTCGTCGATGTGCTGTTGAGCCTCTTCGACGGAAGAGATGGCTTCATCGATAGCATCGATGGCGTCGGTCATACGGGAGCCGTTGTCCGATGATTGGAGGCTTTCGGGCATGTTGTCGTAGGCATCCTGTTCTTCGTCCTTGATGTCGTTCAATGATGCGATGATTTCGTCAAGGGACTCTTTCACATCTTCGAGTTGTTTTCGTCTGTCTTTGTTCATGATTGATTGTATTTTAAGTTTTTGGAAGTGGTACTGGCATTATTAAACTGGATTATTTTATTTACCACTGCTTTTGTGTACCAATTATCATTTTTAAGTTTCTCGTTTAACGCATATATATGAATATCGCTATCTTTGTATAAAGAGTTGTATAGAAGATATTTCTTGCATTCATTTAATTGAAATAAATAGTTATGGAATTTCAGGATTGCTTGATATGTAAAAAGAGCAAAGCAACAAAGACGAACTCGCATATTATCCCGAGTTTTATTGTTGCAAAAGTATGTAGCTACGATGGTAGTGGAAAGCGCGATAAAGAGGTCATGTTTACAATGACGCCTTTAGAAGAAAAATTGTACTTGGGAGCTATTCCTGATACCAAAATAGAGGAGCTTGTTGATACTCAAAAGCTATCAGATGAACGAATAGAACAAGAATTGAGAAACAATACAGCTTCAAAAGACTACATTTTTTGTCCGGAATGCGAGAAGAACTTGTCTGTATATTTGGAAACGCCTTACGCAGAGTGTCTTCAAAAGGGAAAGACACCGAATGTACATTTAGCTTATTTCTTTTGGATGTCAATAGTTTGGAGGATGTCCATATCTAAACAATTTGAATTTTCATTACCTTCTGATATCGAACAAACGCTTGGGAATGCCCTAAATGAATATTTTAATGCTATAAAATCAGGACATAATACAGATATAACTATTGATGAATGTAATTTTTCTTATAGAATGCTTCGTGCTCCATCATATCTTCCTAATGGAATGGCATATTTAGGAGGACGTTATTATGAACAATTCGGGATTCTTACATTAACATTGGGTGATACTATTCTTTGTGCCAAATTTGATAACCCGGATCTTCCAGAAGATTTTATATACCTCGGACTGGAAGAGTATATTAAATCTGCCGAAATAAATAATGGGATGGAAGAAGAGCGTTATTCTGAGGTAGATAATACAACATTTGAAAAAGCAATGCACCGAATGGCAATGGAAGCAGCCTCTATTAGATTACATCATGAAAAAATATTTGCTGATATAATTTGGCATAATATAGGTCTGGAAGGTTCCATGCCTAATAAAATATTTATTTCTTTTATTCAAAGGCTCTATACTGAGAACGTAAAGCCAGGAGACAAAAAAACGCCAGAACGATACATCCAAATTTTCAACGAAACCTTAAGCTCGTTTGGCTTTATACCTAAATAAATTAAAATTTATGTCATCGTTTGAAATAGTTATCAACTGTATTACGGCCCTCGGTGCGTTGGCAACCGCAGGAACCTTTATTTATATGATTAGAGGTCAAAAAGGGGCTCAAAAACAGATTGACAGTCTATCCCAAATGGTAGCATGGGAGATTTGGGTGGTGCTGTCCGATAATGCGAGGAAACAGACACCTCCTTTACGACCAGTCGGATCGAATTTACCCCAAACGGATTTCACTTGTCGCACTGCGACTTTCGGCATACCGGTTTCGTCTGTCCCGTCATACAACAATACCGAAGCGGAATGACGGAGTTTTTTCGCTAATGATTTCGAGATGAATATGGTATAAGTATTTAGAATGGTAGTAGTAATACGGTATAGCTAACGATTTCCTCGTCTTCCCATCCCCGCTTTTTCAGAGCGGATTTCAGGTTCATATAACATTTCACAAATCGAGAATATGGGCTATTTTGGTAGTGTTGACGTTCTATCTCGAATCTTTTTGCATTGACCAGATTCAGCAATTCATCATCACGACACCCCATGTGAAGTCCGTCGGTTTTGATTTGCCTGAACAGCTCGCTGATTTCCGAGAAGTTTTTCTCTATAAGAGAGACGCTATCACAGTATTCCGGATATAGTTCTCGTATAATCGGAAGGAAATTCGTAACTCCTTTCAGCTTGAGCCGGGAATTATTCTTTGCGATTTTTCGTAATTCTCGGAAAAGTTTTTCGACTTCTGTAAGCTGAATCCGCTCCCTTTTTTCAAGGTTTATGAAGAGTGTATTGGAATTACTGACACGTATGAGATTGTCTGTGATCTCATAAACAACGCCCTCTATAAGAGGACGCAGGAGGTATTCTTTCCTATCTGTTCCCATGATGTTTCCGTGTTAATCGGTCATTTGTATGAATCGGACATAGTCTTCGGTATCGTTAAAGCATTCATCGTTGATGCGCTCGGCTAATTCATCGAGCGTCAGTCGTTCGACTTCGTATTCGGTTTCGTCGTCTTCGTCTGTGGTGCTGCGAGAAGGACCGTTTCGCCAGGCTTCAAGCAGTTGTTCATCGGAAATATTGCGGTCCAGATGGCAGCAATTCCAGATGAAAGCATAGTAACGTAGCTCCTTTGATTCATCTTGATGCAGCCAATTCTCAAATGCCTTGCTGTTGTCTTTATCCGGCAGCAGATTCTGCCAGTGTTCCTCGACAAATTCCCGAATCAAATTTTCGTCGGCGTTGCTGTTTTGCCCGAGGACTTCGACCGCGTGGTCTTTCCATGTTTTCTGCTCGATGCTTAACTCGACGTACCAGTTCCAGACGGTTATAAGCCAATCTACGTTGATTTCACAAAGCTCGTGGTCTGTTTCCCGGACATCTGTATTCGGGCGCTGGAGCGTGCAAGAGCCGTCCGCGTGATAGTCGATCAGGTTATACCTGACATAGCAGGGATAGCCGTCTTCTCCTTCTTCTTCCACGAATACGATGTGAGGTAACCACCCGTCGGGACGTTCGGATATGCGGCAGAGAGAATCTATGATATTCTGCGATAATTTCCGTTCTTGTTCTTGCGGTGTCATAATTTATTGTGATATGTAAGTAGTTGGAAAATCAATATCCTCTTCGTCGAAGTCGGTCTGATTTTCTTTGTTATATTCTTCGATGACTGATACCGGAATATATATCTCGCCGTCAATGTCGAGGCTCTTATTTTCGAGGAGTTTATTCAAGGTAGCGCAATCCCCCTGAATGATTTTTTCGATGTCGTCTTTGTCTCCATGCACAGTTGCGCCCAATCGCATCCAAACCGCGCTTTCCGGTTGAGGAATTGCATCTGTTTTCGGGAGGATGTGATAATCGCCCCACAAATGGGCATCCGATACGCCTTGCACATAGGCGTTGTATTCTGCTTTGGTGGAAAATTCGATGTCCTGAACTGCACCGCCGTTGTCCATCAACCATTCGGCTGACGGGATTTGCCCGGTTTCGTTATAGTATCTGATGGCATCACCACCGAAGATGATTGTTGCTTTTGTCATTGTTCAGGGTGTTTGGATAAGTAATCTTGGATGGATTTGTAGCGATTCGGTATGGCTGCGTTTTCGTTGAATCCGTTCAGGCAATGCAGCAGTGCTTTTTCCATGCTGACATACCGACGTGAGAAAGATTGGATATTGTCCAGGCAGTAAGCCTCTATGGCATATTTGAACGGGGCAACTCGCGGTCCGTCTTCTTTGCGGAGTTCTACATACCATCTGAAATCAAGTTGCAGGCGGAAGCCGTCCGACTCTCCGTTTTTCATCAGGCGTTCTTCGTCCAAAAGCCTGCGAACATAAGCGGCATCAAGCGGGCCGTCATACTCTCTGTAACATTTAATTCGGGCAGTGTACATGGCGGCGTATTGCCGGATGTCGTCTTCGGTAAGATGATACTCTTTCGGATAGAAGTCCAACACTTCTTTTGTTGTGACGGGAATGATTCGTCCGTCTATTTCGATTTCGTAAGTCTTATTTTCCATTACATGTCTTTGTTAGTGAATTTGGGTCGTGTTCGCTGAACGACGCGCAGATCGGTATAACCGATGGCTTTCAGTTCATTGAGCAAATCTTTGTATTCGTCCTCTTGCGCAAGAGACGTATCGGCAATGACACCGGCATAGTCTGCGGCCCCATGCTGTCCAATATGCATGTAGGACGTGGTTGTGTAATTGTTTGTACACCAAGGTTTGTCAGGGAAGAGTGCGATGATATCGCCATTTTTCCATTTTCTAAAAACTACCCTCATCATTGCGGCTGCAGATTTCTGTGTTCACGATGAAGTCGCCCACGGTTTTCGTGTCTCGGTGAAGCTGGTCGAGAATGTCGTCGATATCCTCCCCGGACATCTCGCCGCCGTTTCGGTTCTCGATGTCGTAGCGAACCGTGGCGTAAACCGTCTTGACGTTGGTTGCCCGAGAATCGTTGTCATTCCCAGCGATGCCACCGGGAGACGTGATGTCGAATTTCATCAGTTGGGCAAGGCGGTTGTATTCCTCATCGTAGAACCGGTTGTATTCGTTCTGATACTCTTCCTTGTAACAGGTTCCGCTGTCAGGATCGTCAGGGTCTTCCGGTTCGACAAAGGCATCGAAAGGCTGTTTATGCTTGTCAACCAATCGGGCAACGGCCAAATCGCTGGCAATTTCCATAATAGACGAATTGATTTTGTCTTTGTTCTCTTTGTAATACTGGTGTAAGTCCATATCGTTGTTTTTTAGAATTGTATTTAACGGGGAATCGGTTTTATTCCAAGTGCGAAGGCTAGAAAAGCAAGTATCCCTGCGTAGTGCTCGGGGAGAATTTCGAGCTCACGTGTAATGGAACCTTCATGGTCATTGATACCACCGGCTTTTAATCGCCCTGCTTCGTCGAGATAAACGTTGGTAATATTGATATCCCGGGCGCCGCGTCTTCCATAGAAAATCATTGTTACGGGATAATCGCCACCTCCGTATTCGTCGGTAACGGGATATGATGTTATACTCCCGCCATGTCGGGTAAGCAGACGCTCGATGAGCAGTTTCATCTGCTGTTGCAGTTCCTTTTGATACTCTTGCAATTTTCGGTAATCTTGTGCATCCTGCTCATCGTTGTCGGGATAGTCTCGCCGCATATAAGCGGTTATTGCGGCCTCTGCCGATCCGTAATCGTGAATCTCTCCGCCCGGGATGATAAAGCTATTCAGCATCTCGGCTTCCGACGCATCCTTGTGTTGTCGGTACACCCTGCAAAAGATATCGTCCACATGATCGACATGTGTATTGCCTGTCGATGTGTACTCGATAGTATAGTCTTTGTATTTCATAATTTGACGATGTATTTTTCTGTTAACTCTGCACGTAGTTTCCGGTTGCCCTGTGCAATGCGGGCGATGAGTTTCTGAATGCGTTTGTTTGCCAGTTCGGCTACCTTTTGCGGTGTCGGCTGGGGCATTGCGAATTTCCGGCAGGTCGCCGAACAGTATTTCTGTCGGGCACGAAGCGGTTTTCCACAGGCCGGACAGCGGCGGTTGCCATCCTTTTCGAGAATTCCCAATACACCGGCATGGAGACCTTGCCACCATTCCAGGCGGTCTATTTCGTAAGCCTGAAGTGTTACGTTATTGGAGAAGTCTCGGGCTTCCAATTCGACAGAGATTTCGGAGTCCTCCACGATGATTTTGATGGCCGGATCGTCGTAAGGAGTTCCGTCGTCATCGAACCAGATGATGAAGGTCGGATCATACTGTTCGGTGTAATCACCCAACGAAAGTTCTGTCAAACCATTGTTTTTTAGAATGGCCACAATGGCGGCCATGATATTGCTGATGTTGTCCATAAACGGGTTTTATTAAGATTAGCTGATATGTTGAAGAGACAGGCGTTACCCATCTCTTGATTTTTCAAAAAAAGTGGAACTGCCGGGACTCACGTCAGGACAGCTCCGGTTATCATTATGGCGAATGATGTATCAATAATTGAGTTGGATGGTTCCGTAAACTCCGGCAATCTCTTCCTGTCGGATTCCCAGATAGACCATTGTTACTTGTGGCGAGGAATGCTTGAGAATCATCGACAGCAGGATTAGGACCTCGGTTGCGCGCCCCATCGATTCGTAAACGTAGCGACCGAAAGTCTTGCGGAAGGTGTGGCTGGAGAATCGTTTGATCGGCAGCCGATATTTCACCCGCAGATATTTCAGCGTGTCGTTGATGTACTGTGAAATATAGGGCTTCTTCGTTTTGGGGTTGCAGATGACCGGCAACCGTTTATCCGGCGAACCGAGCTGTTTATATAGCGACATGATTCGCCGCTGTACGTTTTCGTTGAACGGAATCTGGCGCGTCTTGCCGGTTTTTTGTTCGATTTTATAAAGTGCATCTCTTTCGAGTACGTCTTTCCATGTCATGGAAAGAACATCTGACACACGGCAGGCGGTACAGAAAGAGATGCAGCAGTAGAGTTCCCAGAGGTAGTTGCCGTCCTCGTGAAGGCTGGAAAGCAGTTGGATGAAATCCTTGAATCCCAGCGGCTCGGCGGTGGTGATTTGACCTTTGACTGACATAGGCAGATAGGATTTACGTTTATGATACGGCATCATGTGCCTGTTTGGGTGGTCGGGGGTTCATGAAAGAGAGACATGACTTTCGCCCACGTTTCCCGCGTCCGGAAATAGTCGTCGTAGCCTTCCTGATTGATGAAGAAAACGTAAGGCGGAATGTCGGACTGCTTGAAGAGGTTGTACTCTTTTTGGTCGAGTTTGCGGACCGTGGGAAGTCCCGTTCTGCATAGGGCTTCATTGACAATCCATGCTCCCCGGAAGTTATCCATCCGGAGTGAGTCGATGCAGACCACCTCGCCCACACAGCCATTTATCAGGAAATTGCATACGCACATCAGGCAGCAGGTGTAGTCGATGTCCCATGCGACCAGATCGCTTTGCGGTCGGTCGGCCTTGGCCGCCAACAGCGTCCGACCACTGCCAGTTCCTGCTGAGCATTTCCGACTGTCCGGACAACTTCTTCGACAGCCTGTATTCCGGTTTCGGCATCGAACGGGTCCAGGTCTCCCGGCCTATCAATTCCGATATCGCCGGAAGGGGCAAGGTGTCTGAAATTATCATCTCGTCCGCGTCCGGATATGACAGGGTACGGCATACGGTTTCGTACACCCTGAAAATTCCGGAGATTGAACGCTGGTTCGTCTCCCCGGATATTTTCTAAGAGACGTCCTCGTCATTGAGCCCGCAGATTTCCGTCTCGATTGCATAATCTTCGTATTGCTTGAATTCGTAGTCTATCTCACTGACGATATCTTCAACATCTTCGTCCGTTATTTCCTCGACTTTCGGGTTGTCGATGTCGAGACGTACGGTCAGATAAATGGTTCTTGTTGCCATATTTACATTTTTAGGTATAACATTGCCAGTCTATGACAGACCGACGGTATATTTCTCTATCAACCGCTTTCGGTATGCCTTGTCCTTTCCGGCAGCCAATCCCGCCAGTTCGCGGATATTTCGGTTGGTTTTCTTCACGACCCGTTCCTCCGTCAGTTCGGGCATCATGATTTTGCGGCATTCGGCGCAGCAATACTTCCTGTTCCCTTTGAGCGGTTTGCCGCAAACAGGGCAGCGACGACGGCCGTCACGTTCGAGGACTTCCAGCATGTTGGCGCGTATGCCTTCCCACCACTCGATACGGTCGATATCGTAGTCGCAGACGGTTATCGTGCTGCCGAAGCCGCGGGCCTCGACTTCAACGGAAATACCCATATCCTCGAGGCAAACCTTCGATACAGGGTCGTCGTTAGGCTCACAATGTCTGTCGTACCAGATGATGTAGGTGGGATCTTCCAGCTCGTCCGGCTCTCCCAGAGATAGTTCCGTAAGGCCGTTGTTCACAAGGATGTTGCGGACGTCGGCCTGCAAATCTTCAATTCTCTTCATAAATCTTTACTTCTTTATATTTGTCTTCGGGATAGTTTCATTTCTCCAGCGGGGTGAAGGAGACGGTCAGTATCACTTTCTCATCTCCCAGATTGAATACTTTCAGGCTATTGCCCTGAATGATCCTTTTCAGTATGCTGCCCCGATATCGGGAATTGTGCACTTTGAAGTGAAAGTCGTCAATGAATGAACCGATGCAGTGAAGGATGCGGGCGAACTCTTCTTCGCCGTACCGTTCCGTTTCAGGAAAGACGCCTTTCAGATGCGCCCGCAGGCTCAGTATGTAGTTCGGGGTCTTACCCGTGATTTTACCCGAGTATGTAATTCTGTATTTCTTATCCATGATGTGCCGTGCTTCATTTAATCGTTATCGTCATACCAGCCCTCGATGTCATCGAAATAGCCGTTCGAGTCCCATTCTTCCATCAAGGTGGTCGGGAATGTCCATTCGAGACTGTAAAACAGATCCAGACACACCTCCTCGTTGCCCTTGCACAAGGCAAGCAGGGAGTTATGCGTGAAACAGTTCTCGTTTTGCGGGACGCGCCACTCCTCGCAGCCTTCCGCCGCGTATTCGGGCACGTAACACACCTCGTCGGGGCGGTTGAGAAAAGCATCCTCGTTCTTGTAGATGTTTCCTTCCTCGCCATATTCCAGTTCATAGAATACACCGTTCGGTGTCTCTATCCTTTTGCCGATTTCTATCATTGTCCAGTTTTTATTTTAAGATTAGCAGCGTCGGTGGTAAAAGGTGTGAAGTATTCGCCTCCTTTAAGGATAAAAAAGACCGCCGCAGCCGCAGCCACAACTGTCCGTCATCATTATGCATGTGATGAACAGGTTATATTTCGTTATTCGTCTTCGTAGTACGGTACGCCGTGCCGAACCACTGTTTTTTCCATTTCCTTCCACCAGATTTCACTATGGCGGTCATTTTCAAAATCTATGGACTCGTTTTCACCGAGCCGCAACCGGTTGCGGGTCTCCATTTCCGTTCCCCGTACGATCTGTTCCATCTGTTCGTCCGTAACATGGCAGGTGTCGAACGGAGCCGGCAGGGATTCCAAATCCCGGCGTGACAGTTCGGATTGCCCACAGGTGAAAACCTTGTCGTAGAAAGCGTCGTCTTTGGGCGGCAGTTCGGGTTCTTGTTCCGGCAGCACATCCAGATAATCCGACTCATACAGGTAGTTTTCGTCACGTCCCTGTGTCTGGCGGTTGTTCTCAAACTCCGTGAGGTCGTCAGCAGTCAGGCGGAACTCTTTTTTCTTGCGTCGCAAATACTCCATCATGTTTCCGAGGGAGGAGAACGGGGCTATAAGTTTCATCGAAGAGCGGCTGTGCCATGCGTCGCTCCGATACAGCAGGTAGACCTGCGGACGGTTCCGGGCTGCCTCTTCACGGTATTCGCCGAACTCGTGCAGGGCGTTGTCGAAACTGCCGAACGCCAGCCGGATCTTGTCCTCGATGGATATAGACTCCCTGCATTCCTCGAACCGGTGTTGCACGTACCCGAAGAAATCCGCATTGTCCAGAGCTTCCCGGACCGTGGCGTCATCGGTTGAGAGCGCAATGTCGGCACCGATGAAATCATCGGTCGAAAGCACGTGCCGCTGCTCATTGTACTCGTCTTCCGTCTGGCAGACCGCCAATCCCGGCGTTTCCGCCTCTATCTCCACGACCTTGCGCAGGGTCTCTTCGATAGCTATCCGGTATTTATTCATGCCGCTTCCTCCTTTTCCGTTACCCGTGGTGACTGTATCTCGTTTTTCAGCGCGGACAGGGAGTCTTTGATTTTAAGCTCCATACCCGGTCGTGCAGTATAGAACACCCGCTCGTCCAGCAGTTCATTGGCGTAGATGGCGACCCCGTCCACTTCCCCGACCTTCTCCACCGCGTAATATCCGTTGAACTGGTACGGTTTGAGTTCTTTCGGTACGGACGGCTTGACAAACGTGGTATCGTTGTCGGCTATGAGTTTTTCCAGCCACGTGGCATGGAATGTGCCGATGGTCCTTTCAAACAACGGAACCGGCCGGAACGCCTGCGGTGTACGACGGGTCACGACAAGTACCTGATAGGTGTTGTAGTAGGTATCCCGTTCTCCACGTATACCGATGTAGGAATTTCCGAGTTTGCAGTAGGTGTTGTTTTCGCGGAATTCCCGCAGGTGGGAGAAGGAGACTTCGCCTCCGAAGAATGCCTCTTCCAGCCCTGTTTCGTTCCGGAATTCAGAAATGAACCGCTGTGGGATATACTCGCGGTGATATTCGTTTTTCCGGTATAGCCGTTGTGCCTGCTCCAAAGATATCAGCTCCGGTCTTACGTTACTGAGATGGTGACCGCCATATTCCAGGACCTTGTACACGATTTCCCTTGTTTGCAGTTGCTTGGGCATCTGTGAAAACCAGCGGAAGGAAGTGCCGTGTGCCATACAATACTCCACGAACTCCGGCGTCCACACGGATTCCGGGAACTCGGGCGTGTCGATATTCTTGCGCACGAAGGTCTTGCAGACCTCTTCGGTGAGGAGGTGTTTGTGACCCTCTCCGAGACGGATGTTGTCCCCCTTGTCGGCCTCCAAGGCTTTGATAAGCCTTGCCGGGGTCTGAAAGGTTTCCGGCAGATATTTGAAGGCGCGGGGTTCTTTTCCGACAATCAGATCCGCCATCTTGTCGTCTATCAGCCGGAAAATGGTCTCTTTGTGTTTTTCCATAATCCCGTTACGGTCATACCGACTTTGGCAGATGGAGAGTTTGTCATGGCTTATAGCTTTCGTGATCGTGTCGTAATCATAGTGGGACGGCGGTACGAAATTGAAATCCGTTCCCGCCATCCTCAGGTAGTATTCCCTGTGTTTGTAGCGGGCCGGAACCAGCACGTCCATGTCCCCTGCTTTCAGGCCGTCAGAGAACATGTCCAGATAGAACCGGCGGTTCAGTATGGCGGCAGGAACAAAACTCAGGAAGATTTGCACCCGTTTGATGTCGTGGGTGGTCTGGTATCCTCCGTACCTGCCGTAACTGTCGTGGGTACGGGTGTAAACGGAAGAGATGCCTTTACGGACCAGTGCGGCGTTCCAGAGCGATGACGGGAACAGGTGGAGGTATTTCATTCCGGCATCTTTCCGTTCGAGCAATTTTTCCAGCATCGCGGATGAGCGGAGGTTTTCCGGGACATGGAGGATGTTGTCGGTGTCTTTTTTGACGGCGAACTCGCAGAGTTGTCTGCCGCGTAGCGACTCCGGTATGTTGGAGAGACGGAATGAGTCCCAGCAATAACTTTTTTCGTTGCGGTTGACGATGGACATGACGGTCTCTTCCGTCAGATAGCGGTGCGGAAGGCAGTCCAACAGTTTGAGATTTCCCTCTTCGACGGCTGCCCGGGCGATTTCCGGCGTCACCAAGTGTTCGGGGAGATTGGCTATGGCTGTATAGATTTCTTTTCCCATGGTCTATAATCTGTTTAACGGATGATTGATGGTTGTGATAAGCCGCTCGTTGCGGAATATGAAATACGGCTCATTGTCTTCTTTTGCTTTGGAAACGAGCATGCCCCAGTTTGAAATTTCACTTTCGGGGATTGCGTGCAATTGTCCGTCTGCGGACATGCGGATTGCCTCCAGACCGGACAAGCCATTGTCTTTGTCATTGTCCAAGGATTCCGGCAGGGACGCGGAGAGTGTCCCTGCCTTGAAATGGTGCCATTGTCCCTCTTTGAACAGAAAGCCCTCCGTTTCGAGTTTCAGCAGGTCCTCTTCCGAATCGGCGTATCTCGGCTGATGTCTGCCTTTCTTCTCCTTGTCATCGCGAATCCGTGCACGGCAGTACACTTTGTCGTAATAGTCCCGGGGCTTGCCGAAAGGAGTCGGTCTGAGCGTAACCAGATTACCAAGGTCAATCAGGGCTGAAACTCTGGACTCTTTCGGGTAGAAGTTTCTCAGAATGTGCGGCAGGTCATAATTGTAGAATTTCGGGACGGAGACATACCTGATGACACCGTCCGGCTGTTGTTGTGCGATGATAATCATATCGATAATTTTCAGTTTAACTTACTTTCTGTGCTCCCCAGCAGATGTAGAAATTACCTTTGTCGTCTTTCTCGCGTCTGAAGAGGGTCTCGATGATGTCCGGAGAGATGTCGAACTCCTCGAAGATGTCAGATTCCTCCGTTACTTTCCCGTTTTTGACGAACTCGTTCAACCTCTCCTTGGCGAGCACCAGCGCCATCAGGTTCTGCTCGATGGAATCCTCGTAGGTGATGTAATAGACATGGCGCATGCCTTCTGAGTCCAGACGGATGAAGCGGAAGTAGAACTGCTCCATGCGAGGGATGTTCCAGAGCAGGGATTCAATGATGATGTCCTCGCAACTGGGAACATTGACCGAGCTTCTCAGGCTTTGCTGCGTGCAGACCAAGATGCCGTCTTTTGTCTTTTCGAATTTGTCGAGCAGGTGCTGGCGCGTTTTGAAGCCCACATTTCCGCGAATGACGAACAGGGGCCTTTGTGGGAAACGTTCCTTGAGGAATTCCTCGTACATGGCCACCGCGTCGAGCGATGTGCAGCCGATGGCGACCTTGCCGCGCAGTTCAAAGCGCAGCTTGCGTCCGATCAGCTTGGCCTTTTCCGGATAGGGGTCGCCGTGGTAGCCGCTCATCTGATGGGGAACCGAGCAGGCTTTGATGAGAAGCTGTATCTGGCGGGCAATTTTAAGGTGGGATTCCTTATTCTTGTCCTTCATAGGGTTGAAATAGAGATGGAGGATTTCATGGAATTTCTCCATGATGGTCCGGTAAACCGCCCGTTCACCCACCCCGGGGGATACGGTGTAGTTGATGATTTCGTACTTGTCCCCGGCGAACTCCTTGAATTTCCGTGTAATGATGGTCTTGTCAATGAGTTCGGAAAGGTGGGACTGGTTGTAGATGTCCTGGTTATGCTTCTCTATCCCGAATACGGTGGCCTTGCCCGGGCAGAAGCTGGCACGGAACAGTTTTGCGCCGCCACGTGCGGGGAATGGACGGAGACAATACTCATTATATTTCTCTGCAATGTTGCGCTCCTTGTCCTCGAAATATACCCGTGAGGCGTAACAGATCATGTTTACGGAGTTGTTGTACATCAATTCGAGTTGCGAATAGAGTTCCACGATCGAGTTACGCGTTGTCGTGCCGGTGGCCAGCAGTTTGAATTCGGATCTGCGGAACAATTCCGTTGTCAGACGGGTCCGTAGGGCGTAAGGGTTAGTTATTTCGTCCGACTCGTCGAATATCAGGCATATTTTGTTGGAACGACGCTTCATGAATGTTTTGAAAGCGGCCTTCAAATCGCCCAGCATTGTCAACGACACCAGCACGAACATGCCGGGCACGACAGCTTGCAGATGTTCGGGACGGCTGACGGTGACAAAGGGTTCGCCGTGGCGTTGCAGGAAGGGTTCCCATGTCATGTGTATGGCGATGGATGGTGCCAGAATCACGGTATTTTTTGTCTGCGACTCACGGAATTTGGCGTAGTGGTATGCCACGGCTGTTTTGCCGGAGCCTTGCTGCCAGTTCAGAAGCACGTAGCGTTTTTGAAAGACCAGTCCCATGTCGTGCTGTTGCAGTGCGGTGAACCGGCACGTCTGCATATCCTTGTTCAGGAAACTTAGGGAGGCGATCCGACCGTCCAGTGCCGTATCCCGCTGCATGGCGGAGAACTTTACCGACTGGAGCTGGTAAGCCCTTCGTTTCTTTGCAATGAAGCGTTCCGCCATGGCGTATTGTTCCTGCTGGCGCGGAGTCATTTCCGGGAGTGCAGGGAGCGGTTTCTCTCCGATAAGGATGTCGTTTATGGACGAGTAGGTGTGCTCCACCCTGTCCAGCAGATGCGGGGCGTATGCCTTCAGTTTGAAGCCGTAGGAGGTCTTTACCAGCGCCACTTCCTTACGGGGAACGATATTCTGGCTGCGGATATACCGCCGCAGGATGCCCAGCACTTTATTGTAAGTCAGCCTCCGGCGTTCCCACGCTTTGTGCTCCTCCACCGTACATTTTTGGGGCGGACGCTGATTCCGGAACTTGGAGACCAACGCAATAGATTTGTCGTAATGTTTTTGCAGTGCCTTGTGGGTCTTGATCTCATAGAGGTATTTTTTCAGCCGGTACTCGAACTTGCGGTTTTCCGCCATCGTTTCTTCCGAGACTTCCTGATGTAATTGCAGTTTGATCTCCTCCCGGATGCCCCTGCCTTCCGCGATCCGCTCTTTGAGTTGTTCCATCGTGCAGAACTCTTCCGCACGGTAGGGGTGCATTTCGATGTGTTTGGATGCCCGCAGGAATGCCATGATCTTGGTGTCGAACTTCGCCACGCCTACCCGCTTGAAGGCGTCGGACGGGAGTTCTGTCTGCCCGATGAAAGAGAAATCCCGGTTTATGGCGTTGATTTTCGTCTTGTCCCAGAATTCGTCTTTCAGGAACGTGGCGGGAACAATGAGCAACAACAGTCCGGCGGGGTTCAGCATCCAGTAGGCTTTGTTGCAATAGTAGAACTGGGATGGGATGCCGTCGAAATCGAGGTTGAACGGCGGATTGCCGATCAGGATGTCGAAACGTTCCTCCGTTTCATAGGTACGGATGTCCGCGACACTGATGTGCGCATTCGGGTAGAGGAATCTGGCGACATTGACCGCGTCAGGGTCTATGTCGAAACCGTAGGCATTATACGGATTGGGCAGGAAATTGAAAAAATTTCCCATGCCGCAGCACATATCCAGAACCATATCCGTAGGTTGCGGGCAGGCGGCATCGACCATTGTCCGGCAAATCTCATGAGGCGTGAAGAACTGTCCCATTTCCTGTTCCCGTTTGGCTTCGGCGTATTCGAAATAGGAGGCAAAATCACCCTGTTTGAGTGTATGAAGTCCGCCATGGCCGGTATAGGAGTTGTATACGGTTTCGGCGGAGAATTCAGACGAGTTGGAACCGATGGCCGCCAGAATCTTTTTATTGGTCGCACGTCTGGCGGCTTGCGACATTTTCTGTGTTTGAATCCGGTACATACTGAAATCGTTTATGGGTTGTATGACAACAGTGATTCACGTATTGCCGAGGACAGGTCGAAGAAGCTTGTGCCTTGTATCTCTTCGTACTGTATTGCGAGGAAATCGGCGAAGGCGTCGCATTGAGCCTCGATCCTACGCTCCAGAGTCTCTTTCGTTTCCTTGTCTGTTGCTTTATGGTACGCTTTTACAAGGTTCTCGATGGTTTCGTCGAAATCCCCGAAGTCGTAGTTAGCGGTACGCATCTCGGATAGTAGCTCAATGGTTTCTCCATTGGGAAGCGTATAGTCTAAACGGTTCGTTTTTGCCTTTACCGCTTTGAGTTCCTTGGCGGTTGCCGCGCGGCAGAGTGGCAGACTCCCGGAGACGTTCTGCCTGTATCCTTCGACAAGCTCTCCGTTAGCTACCATCTTTCCGTAAATCTCCCTGATATAGCGCCACGCCGGAGATGAGCTCGTGGAACCGTATTTTTCGCGGAGCGTCTTGACCCGGATTTTTTCGACAAGTATCTCCAGCACCTGTTCACGGTTCTTGTACAGGTTCCGCCGTTTGGTGCGGAAGGCTTCGCAAAGGACACCTCCGATGGTCATATCATGTACCTCGTGGTAATACGCCAGCTCTTCCTCCTCCGTCAGGTCGAGGATTTCATCGTAGGTGTCGGTACGCAGATATTGGAAGGTTGTTCCTTGCGCCAGAATCTTCTCGATGCGTCCGATATACTCTTTCCTTACGGGTCCGGAGAGTTCTTGCGGGTGACAGTACAGGCATGTCTTGCCGAGATACACTTCGGGACAGTCGTTTTTGTATTTACCCTCCTTGACGCCGAACCCTTGTTCCGTGAAAAGGCGCTTCACCTCGGCGAAGAATGCTCCGGCTTTCTCTTCCGACATGCGACCTCCGTCATAACCGGATTCGATGCGGAAATATGTGTCGATATATATTGGTCTATCCATTATTTACGGTTTTCATTTGATGTATTGTAAATTAAGTATAGCCCGGAACCCGAACAGCGGTTTCCGGACATTGTTGAAAATGTTGTCAGAGATGGATGGAGCCAAACACCTTATCAATGTCCTCCTGAGCCAGTCCGATATAGCGGCGTGTCGTTTCCAGTTTGGAGTGACGGAATATCTCGTTGAGCAGGACCAGCCCCTCGGCATTGCGATTCTTCGTTTCATAAACGTAGCGCCCGAAGGTCTTGCGGAAGCTATGGGTGGAGAAGGCTTGGACGGGAATCCGGTATTTGACGCGCCACACTTTGAGCAGGCGGTTGATGTGTTCCAATGAATACGGATTGCCCGTCTTCGGGTTCATGAAAATCAGCCGGTTCATATCCGGACACCCCTGCAACTCATACAGATTGCGGATCTTCTCCCGCACGCATCGGTTGAATTTCACCCTGCGGCTCTTGCCTGTTTTCTGCTCTATCTTCACCAGCTGGCTGCGGTTGAGCACGTCTTTCCACCGCAGCGAACGCACGTCCGAGGCGCGGAATGCCGTGCAGAACGACAGCCAGCAGTAGGTAGCCCACAGATATTTACGGTCTTCTTCCAGTGCATCGATCAGCTTCCGGAAAGCATCCATCGACAGATAGTCCGCCGTTGTCAGTTGTCCTTTGATACGTGTCATAACCTATGGGGTGCACTTGGCGATAAGCTGTTTGACATTTTGGATTTTCTCTCTCAATTCCTCTTCCCGACGGAAAGACGGCGTACATTTCGTACGCCGCATTCCCGCGCCCCAGCCCGTGTTGTCGATAACTCCGTGCAGGCGCATTTTCTCTTTGTGCAGACTCTCCTCGAGCCGTTCAAGACGCTTTTCGAGCGTCGCCCGTTTGTATGTTCTTTCTGCCATAATTGCGGAGTGTTAATTGAGTTTGTCGGAAAGCAGCACCTCGGCCAACGCCCCGTTCTGGGGAATCATTGCCGGGAGGTCGGTCTTACCGGGTTTGTAGAGTTCCGTCGCAACGTTGTAGATGTCCCATGCGGTGAGCGTCTGTTTCTCCCCGGCGAGTTTGAGCAGATCCTCGGTGAAGACCGATATCTGGGACTGGTTGAGCGGATAGGTCTCCACCTGGGAGGAGAGGCGCTTGTCGGAGCTGTCATGCGAGACGCGCAACGCCGTCAGCAGACCGATGTAGGTGTACATCTCCACAGGGGTGATTACCTTCGCTTTCAGGCGGCGGATACGCTCCCTGTCCTCGTTCATCTGCACCTCGAAGTTCGACAGCCACACGTCCACACGGCCGAAGAGCTCCTCGGTGGAGACCTTCTCCTTGCCATAGTTCGACACGCTGCGCTCGGGCGAGAGGATGCACTGGTTGTGGCACACTTTAACGCACGGCCCTATCGCAGCCTGTATGCCGTCCTGGTGGAATGCCACGACCAGCGTGGTGGTCAGCTCGTCGGTCTCCCAGTTTTTGATACGGATCGTCGTGTACACCCGCCGCAGGATATGGGCCTCGACAGCCAGTGCCCCGAACTCCTGCTCCACCTGCGGCAGGACTACCACGCCCGGCTGCGCCTTGTTCTTGTTCTGGGCGGCGAAAATCTCCTCCACCTCGTAGTTCAGGTTGTACTTCTTGCAGATACCGGCCATGCGTTCTATCACTTCATAATGATAGATTCCCTTGACGGGCTTGCCGAAGATATCGTTCTCCTTGTGCGTGCGGCGGAGCGTGTCGAGCGTCATCACCTCGACATTGTTGTTCTGGAAATCGAACTGCACGGGGGCAGCCGTTGTTGCTAATGCTGTTGCCATAATGATTGATATTAAAGGGTTATGCAATGAGAAAGGCGGTGAACTGCCGTCCATCGCCTTTCCGGAATTCTCATTTTGTGGTTTCAGGCAGGTAACGCCTGCATATATAGTCCGTGATACTCGGATAGAAGGGATTGCCACATGTGCCGTACGGTCCGAAACGAGCCAGATAGCTGAAATAGAAATCTACCGGGCGGCGGCTGTCGGTCTCAATTTTTGTCTTTAACAGACGGTAGGCATAATCATAAGTATGCTCGACCTTGACTTTGCGCCCGTTGAAATAGTAGTTTCCCTTCTCATCTGAAGAAAACGGTATCTCTTCCTTTGCCGGACGGTCGTCGGCAATCACCCGGAAGAACTCGACAAGTGAACAGCAATTCTGATATTCTATCGGAATCGCATCGCCCTTTTTCAGTTTCCCGTCGAGCTTATCGAGCAGCGCATCGATAGCTGGCGTGTAGATGTTTTCTGACTGGAAACATTTTGTATCCCGCCAATATTTCTCGAAAAGAGTGCTGATGTCGAGCAGCAGGGCGAGAGTCTCCCGGGCGGTCTGGGATTTTCCGACCAGATACGGGACGTATTCGGTCGCCAGTACGGAAAGCGAAAGGTAATCCTCCGGATTCAGGTCGCTCTTCTGGTGCAGATTATAATGCCGTTCGAGTAACCCGTCGATGTCAGTCTCCTGCAAAGTTTCGTCCGTCCATGAAAGGTTGCCTTCCGACCGGCAGGCCGGACAGCGGTCGGCGCCGTGCGGCAGAAGCATCACCTTGCCGCAATCGGAGCAAGAGACGAAATCACCATTGATCGTATACACGTCTACTGTCATTATATTCTCCATTCTTTAATCCTCCGTGTAAGACCATTCAAGGTGGCAGGCGTTACAGACCGCCACGCCCTCGTCACCCAGAATGTCAATATCGGTACCGCCGCATTCGGGGCATACCGGCGTTTCTTTCTTGTCTATCCGTCGGTCTGCCGCTTCGTCCGTCAGGAGCAGCGGCACCCAGTATGCCGATGTGCCGAAATCCTGTATCCCGTTTTCATCCTGTATGGATTCACAGCCCTCTTGTCCCATGTATTGCTGTGACTCCGGCCAGCAGACAGCGCGGTAGCACTTTCCCGGGTCGGGGGATTTCTTGAACCTCCGGATATAGTCCTGTTCGGGGACGTAACGGGCACCATTGTCCTCGCTGTCCCATGACGGATAGCCGATTTCCTCATCCTCGAAAGAGGTTGTGTCTTCCGGGAACTCGACCAGCACATAGATGTTGTCATTCCATGTCTGCCCGCATTGGTTGCAATGGTGCAATCCGGAGGTCTCGGTATGGAGATACTCGGACTTACATATTGGACAGACGGGCACTTTTTCCTTCGGAAATCCCAAAATGTCCCCGGCGATGATCTCCATGCTGCTCCAGAACAGCTGCTCGCAGTAATCATCGGCCATTTTACTGGCCAGTTCCTTCATGTCGTCATCGGAAATCTTCTCCACGTCGAACCCTGCGCCTTGCAGGTCGTCGCGATGTACGGACGTGATCGGGAAGTATCCCCCTGACAGCCGCTGTCTCAATAGTTGTTCCTGCTCCGTAAGTCTTTCTTTGGCATCGAAATATGCCTTGATGTCATCTAAAAGTGTTTGTATCATATTTTACTTTTTTGGTTATAAATCAGATATCTTTTCTTGGTAGAAACTATCGATGGCAAGGAGGTAATCTTCTTCGGCCCAGTCCGTACCAGCATGTGTCGTTTCGAATTCCCCTGCCCATCGAATAATTTCCGACACCACGGCACGGGAATCCCTTTCGTCCCAGAGTTTGTCCGCCCCGGCATTGTAGGCAAGGTCCACAACCGCTTCTAACAGTTTGCGGTTGCCGTTGCACTCCCTGCCGAGGGACGAGAGCCATAGCCTCACATCTGCGGCATCCTCCGCGACGGTCTCGTTGTGCAGGCATGTACATTGTCCCTCGCCGTCGTGGCACACCAGTACGGGACGACCTGTATCCGGACAGACGCGCACCAGTACCTCGCCGGGTTGTAACCATTCTGCATCTCCGTCCCTGCGGATATGCGGAACAGCATGGTCTATCCGCTCAAGCAGGCACTGTTCTTCCGCAGTTAAAGGTGTTTTCGCTCCCAGTTGCCGGCGAATATCTTTAAGCAGGTTATATAACATGGTTACTCGTCGTTATTATGCTCCTTCCAGATCACTCTTTTCTCATCGTAGCTTTTTCCGTTCCACCATTTATTGCAGGTCTCCGTAACCTTCCGAGAACGGTTCGCGGAGGAGGTTTGGGACTGAGGAAGTCCTGCGATACGCTCCATTTCCGAAGATTCAAGTCCTTCCCACCAGTTCTGCATACGTTCCTTGAACTCTTTCCGGGAGCAGAACGGGAGGTGTTCTTCACATTCGTCGCACCAGTTGTCGTCGCGGTCGATGCCCGTGGCACCGATGAATAGACGAGTGTTAGGGTCTACCCATGCCTGCGTCTGGATGTCGGTTGAACCGCACTCGTCGCATACGGTAATCCCATCGGCATCGTCCGGGATAAAACCGTATTCTTCGAGCCAGTGGACAATCTCGAACAGCCCTTCGATTTGTACATGCTCGACGGGTTCGTCGAAGTCCTCGCCGGCTTCACCGTTGAGCGTGCAGAGCAGCCTGTCGGCCTTGTCGATGAAGAATTCGTAGACGGTAGCACTTTCGTAGCCGCCGTAACCGTAAAACTCGGAATTATGGATCACCACGATCGGGGAGGTGTCATACTCCGGAAATTCTGCGTCCCTGTAATGTGCTCCGCGGTTCTGGTAGAACGTGCCGATGATGTTGTTCTCCTTTTCCACGGCGCGGCGGATCTTCTCTATAAGCGATTCCCTGATGGAGATGACACTGAGCTGCGTGTAATCCTTACGGATACGCCTGTGCACTTCCTGTTCGAAGAGGTCTCGAACAAGCTCGAACGGAGATACTCCTGCATTCCTTTCGATGCACCCCGTCTCATCGAAGCGGCACTCACGGCAGATGATATCCCTGACGCGGCGAAACTCCTTGCCGGTAAATTCGAGAAGAGCATCTTTCCCCAACGCGGTCGGGAAATAGCATCGCGGCATGTATGCCGTCATTTTTTCAAAAAGGTCATTGCTGTTTTGGAGGAATGCCTTATTGTCGGTGGTCGTTTCCTTATCTGATTTCATTTTCATTGATGGCTGTTTTTACTTCGTTCGTATATAGGGCATTGCGCCCGGTATTTGCATTCGCCACGGGCGGCATCGAGATGTGCACCGTGCCATTCGTCCCAGCCCGCCACGCCGTCCTCCGTGAGAAATACGATCAGTTTCATGCAGCAGAAGCCCCGTTCCCGGCGGTTCTCATCGTGGAGACTTACCAGTCCGTTTCCTTGCGGTCGCATAGTCATAGAACATTACAAGGAAATCGTATCCACGATGGCGCAAATCGTGTCATCTTCGAAATATCCCAGCGGAATTACCGCGCAAGGCGTGCCATCTTTCGAGAGCATGATATCCGGAATATACACAGTCTTTTCCGCGTCGAAGATAACAGGCGTGCCTGTATCATCGGTCAGGTCCCATTCTCCACCATTCCGTTCTAACTGGTCCGTGATGTAATCAAGCATTTCGGTCGCTTCGGCATTTACATCCGGTCTGATTGTTTTTTCGTTTTCCATATTTTAGTTTATTTATTTTTCTAAAACCACGATACATGGATAAAGGCATCGCTCTGGTCGCTGTCATTGATCAGGTTGTCCAGTACGGCGATGAACCCGTCCGTATCCATCCCGATTTTCTCCAGCTCGGCGTGGAAGGCTTCGGCATGCTGCCGGAAAGTGTCATCCCGCCCTGAGATATGCCGTTGCAGCCGTTGCAGTTCGGAACGTTCTATCTCAAAATCATCCGTGTAGATGTCTTCCGCCGAATTCCTGACATCGAACATCTCCAGAATGTTATAAAAGACATCCTGACCGTCACAACCGTACAATCCCGGATATCTATACTCGATTTGCCATACTTTGGCCACATGTAAAACCCTGGACATTATTTCTTCGCTTTTCGGATTTGTTCCCTCACGAGGAGGAGCAGCGCGTCGGCACCTCGGATGCTTTCCTCGTTCTCTTTCAGTTTGTAATAGTAGGTGGTCGCCTCGTTATAATCCTCCCGTGCCTTGCGCAGCCTGCATTCCTTGGCGTCGAGAACCTGTTCATACGACAGGTCGTAGCCGATGAACTCGTCCATAAAATGGGAGACAGTGCGCCCGTAGTAGTGATCCGTACGGGTTTCCACCGCTGAACGGTTAATGTCATCGCACCGCCTGCCGAGTGTCCCGAGCGCGTCACTGATATGCCGGTCGTGGTACTCGTAGCCGAAGAAACGGGCATACCATTCGTGTTCCCGCCGGTGCATCTTCCCGGCATAATATTCGTACCATCGGGCGTCGCATTTGGTGTGCCGCTGGGTAACCTTGAATATGGCGTACTCTTCACCGATCCATGTAAAACGCGAGAGTATCTCGCTCGCTTCTTCCTCATGATAGCAATCCCGCCAATTCAATTCTTCGGTCTGGCTGAGCGGGAGGAATGACTGTTTGGTAATCCACTGCCCGAAACCTTTGTGCGTAACATGCGGAAGTCCTTTTACGACCTTGCTCCATGCCTCGTTGCAGGCTTCATCCAGTGAAGGGAAACTTTCAGGAAAGCGTTCCCTGTCCGTTCCGTCTCGCAACACCTCGTTCCAATCTTTGTCGCAGACAATGAGGGTGAGGTCCTCCCTCACATGGCAGTCGCGTTCGCAATAGCCGTAGGGAGCATCGCAGAGCGTGTACCACTCCTTCGGTCCATAGCCGTCATCGCGGCCCAGACAACGCCCGGGCTTGCCCTTCTCTGTCTGTACCTCCCACACCTCCGTACAGTTTCCACGGTCGATATGGTGCAGGCGTACCCTGATTTCCCTGTTATCTCTTTTTTCTTCCATATCATTCATTTTTAGGACGGTTCTTCTTCTCTTTTTCGAGAATCCGGTAGATCTCTTCAAGGTCGTACTCGTTGTCTATCGGTTGCCCGTATTCCGCATCCACGATGACCACACCGGCGTTGGCGAGGTGGCATTCCGCTACTTTTTTGTCATAATCGCTCCATTCGGGATCGATTTCTGTTACCGTGTTAAATTCAAATCCGTATGATGTTTTCATTGTATTTTCAGTTATCGTGAGTATTTTTCTGTTCTATGCTGCCGCCCTGCTGAGTCCGTCGATGATCTGTCTGCATTCGGCTTCCATCTCTTTCAGGCTGTCCGTGCCGTAGAATCCCCAGCAGCTGTCCAGTTCTTCGGTGTCGTCATCTTCTGGCGTTATGCGGTATCCGAAGACCTCCCCGGTATAGTAGTCGTCGAGGGTCTCGATTTCGCCTTGCAGGTATCCCTCGATCCGCTTCCTGCGTTCCGCGGTGATATTCTTCCACCCGTATTCCCGGCGTACCTTGTCCAGCGGCACAGCGATGATGCCGAAGAATCCGGAATTCCACGGACAACTGAACCGCGAGGTGGATATCGTGACGCCGCTGTGGTCGTAGAGATAGACCGGCAGGGCGATATATTCCTTCAGGAACGATTCCCGGAAATCTCCGATACGTCCGTCGAAAACCTTGTCGATATCGAAGTGGTCGTCGAACTCCTTTTCCGGCCGGTAGTGACGGTGTGCCGTATAAAGCGTACCGAGATTGTCATACGCTTCACGCGGGCTTCGGGCGTCATCATCATAGTAGATGTTGATGTGGTACCCGTTATATTCGGTTTGATTATACAGGTTCATTGGCTTGGTTGTTCTGATGTTTTTATGGGTTATCCTCTTCCGGCGGGGGAAATTCTCTCGTTCGGTAAAATATCTCTCCGAGACGGTCCGCCTGTTCTGCCAGACCCCTCTTCTGAACAGCCGCCACGGCGTTGCGTGCGGCATTCTCATACATGCCCAGCAGCACCGCCTCGGGCAGACGTTTCGTACGCCATACCTCCCGTGCGGTGTCGAGCATCTCCACCTCGCAACCCAGATGGCTGGCTGTGAGGATTATGACGGCATTGCCGATGAAGTTCGGTATGCATTCTTCCTGTCTTTCGTCTTCCATTGCCGTAAACAGTTAATCCAGTTCGAACTCGTCTTCATAGACTTCGATCTCCTTTCCGCTCTCACAGATGCGTACCAGCCAGGTGTATCGGAGCCGTTCCAGTAGTTCTATACGGCGATAGCCTTTGTAGGGCACTTTCAGCGTTGCGATGTCTCCCGGTTTCATGTCAGGCGGGTATTTCAAATTGAACCTGGAAATGGAACTCGCTGATCAGAATACATATATACGGCACTGATTTCGGGTCTTCCCCATAAGGATAGAAGATGGTCCGGCAGCGAGTCAGGCACCGGATACCCTGTTTGCGTAGCCGGTGCAGCAGGTATGCCCTGCGTCGTAGTTGTTTCTTGCTCATTGTATAAAGGATTATGTCATTTTGATTAGAATAGAGGCGTGATTGCCTTCGCGGGGCATTTCTCTATCGTTTTCGATGTAGACACTTCGGGAAGGATGCTCATCTTACGTTAGCAGAGATTGAGCATCGTGTCCCGAAGTGAGCACTGATTCTTGCCGGCCCCTCACACCGTGCCGCCTGCCAGGCGGTCGGACGGAGCGTCCTACTTTTTACGCCACTCAGCCATCTTCTTCCTGATGTCGATGGCATTGTCGTCGAGCAGCTTCTTCAGCACGGCCAGCATACGCCATCCCTCGCCGTCCTTGTAGGCTTCGGCCTTTGCCGTGAGGAATGCCAGCGACTGGTACTTGTCCAGACGTTTTCCCTTGTCGTTGACGGCCGTGCAGCCGTGGAAACGGATGAGATTCTGTGCGGTATAGAACGCTCCGGCACCCTTGTAGGCATTGACCCACGCCTTGCACTGGGGCGTATCGTACGGCATCTTGACGCGTGTCCCGTTGAATTTCCTCGCGGCGCTGTGCAACTGTACGGTGTTCTTGGCTCTCCGGATACCGTACAGAGCCGCTTGCAGCGGTTGGTAAATCTTGGTCTCCATATCCTCCACAAAGACATTGCGGCTGCCGACGCGTTTGTAGGGAACGCCCTTGCATTTCTTGACTTTCATGGAATCGATACGTGCTTTGAGCCGGCACACATAGTCCTCTGCCATCGCGTATACCACCCCGGCGTTGAACCAGCGGTTGCGGTCGGCGAAGTTCTCGGGATCGCGTTCCTCCATCTTCATCTGTGCGTGCAGCTCGTCCAGCAGCATCCTCCACTGGTATTCATAGCCCAGACGGTGGATCATTTCCGTCACGCCTGTCGGCTTGCCGGAGCGGTAGTCCGTGCACGTCATCATATGGAACATCTGCGCCATAATCCAGCGGCGGAACAGGCGGCGGTTCGGGACATCGCCCTGGGCGGTGATCAACTTGAAAAGCGGGTCGTCATCATCGAGCATGGTCAGATGGCCGTCCTTGTTGGAGGCGATGCACTCGCCACCGTTGGCACCCTGCATGGCGAAAAGGTGGCTCACGTCCATACCCATGGCCCGGAGCGCCTCGATGCGTTCCTTCGCCGTTCCGGGCAGTTTCGTCCGAGGGACCTCCGTAACGGAGGCTTTCCCGCCCGTGATTGTAAGTTCTGTCCCGCACACAGGGCACGAGATGTTCTCTGATTGTTTTTTCTTCATGTTGAAATTGTTAAATGGTTCGTTGATTGATTATTCTCTGGTTCGATCCACTCACGGAGTATTACCAAATCTCTGTCTGTCCTGCTTTGCCAGAACCAGCGTCCCATCGTCTCGGGATTCCATTTGAAGCCGTGGAGTATCTGACAGAGAAGGTATAGCTCCAAGGCGACTTGCGCCTTGTCCCGACGTTCGCCGTAGAGCATGTCATCGTCATCGAGGTCTTTTTCCGGCATGGCTCTGAAATACCGGCGGGACTTGCCCTCGCTGCGCTCCGAGGGTACGGAGTGCTTGTAGCGGCAGTACAACTCTTCCACGTTCGAGAAGAACTCGTCCTCCGACGAAGGCGGTACCCCCAGTTCCCCTTCATACCGGCCGTTCTCGATGACGTACCGGCCGTCGATTTTCAGGTTCCGGCGACGGAAGTCCACCTTGAAGCCCGCACCGTTCTCAACAGCGCGGAGGGTTTCTTCGTATATGCTATTCATATTCACTATTAGGTTTCAAATGATTTGCACTCAAACCGATGGCGCATGGCTATATCGTCTCGATGAATACAGTGTGTCGGTATCCTGAAGCTGGGAGTGTCCCAGGCTCAGGATACCGTATGCACACTGTAGGTTGAACGCGGTTCCCCGTGCAATACCCGGTTGCGCTACCGTTGTTGTCGGCGGTCTCATTCAGGCCGGCACATGGCTTTAACCGTCTGATGCGAGCAGCTCTTGCTGCTGGCCCGTGACGCTCGTCCGGGTGATAGCCCGGAGGCGCGGAACTGGCCGCAGTTATAGAGCTGCACCGTTGAAATCCTGACCTTGACCGTTCCTCCCGTGCGGGGCATGGCTCTCAAAATATACCGGCACATGGCTTTACTTCTCCGATGTCTCCCGTGTGGAAGCCTCGGTGGCATCACAGAATCCCATCAGGGATGCATTGATGCGACGGAGGCTTATCAGACACGGGACGCTGAACGTAATCTCTCGAACCATGTTTCTGTGCTGAAAGAAAAAATGAAAGTTCTTATAATACCGGCACATGGCTTTATGTTTCCGATGTTGCCCGCGTGTGCGTCTTCTGCCGGAGTCCGAAGGCGATGATCCGTCGCCTTCAGACTCGGAAAGAAGATGTCTGATACGCGGGGTGCTCAAATCTATTCCTCGAACTTTCCCGATGTGCTCCGTGACGGGTGCCGGACAGGCGGCACATTCCTTTATCCATCTGATATTTACAGGTACGAACCAGAACAGGATGGGATTCACCGGTTGATAGACCGGTGAATACACGATGGTTCTGGTATGCGGACCTGTAACATTGAAATCCTGCCCCGCACGTCCGTCTGTCCGCCGTGTACCCGGCGTATGGTCTACAGCGATGCAGCCAATGTGCCGTAAGCCGCCCGGCTGGTCAGAAGGGCGTTGCGCATACAGCCGATGGTCAGGTAGCCCGGAATGTCATGTCCCGTCTTGGTGCGGTTGGTCTTCACGTGACGTCCCTGTCCCCGGACGATACAACCGTCGCTCTTCGTCTTCACATATCCCAGTCCACCCACTTTCCGCCTGCCTGTGCTTACGGCTCGGAGGCAGTCCATCACGAACTTGTTCAACTCGTCGAGGTCGCTCTTCACATTGCAGACCGGCAATACCTGCGTCGCCCAGCAGAACTCTCCCTTGTACAGGTAGCGGTTCACGGCATTCACGGCTTTTGTCAGGGTCGTATCCCTGCTGCGGACCGTACGCCGCTCGATCTCGTGCTGAAAAGTCTTGATGCGGGACGACGAGAGCGAGATCATGCCGCCCTTGATGCTGAACCCCAAAAACTTGAACCAGACATCGGCTGTCAGATATTCCACTTTCTTGGGATTGAGACTCATGGATTTCTCCGCCAGACGCCTTTGGAGCGTGTCCATCGCCTTTTCGTAATCCCCGCCGACAAAGAGCATGTCATCCGAGTAGCGGACATAGTAGCCGTCCATTTGCGAGAGTTCCTCATCGAGGTCGTATAGCAGCACGTCGGCCAGCCAACTTGCCACGGCGCAACCCTGTTTCAAGGACTGATACGTGCTTTGCAGCCTGTTGTCCTCATCGAAATAGATGTCCGAGTGGTAATACTTCCTGAGTACGTCTATCAGGGCGGAGTGACCGTGCCGGGCCTCCACCTTGTCGAACGCCTCGTCGATGAACCGTATCGGAACGCTGTCGAAGTATTTGGAAAGGTCGGACTTCCAACCCAGACAGCCGTCCCCGCCTGATTCTGTCATCCGGCGGCTGACTTCCGTAACGACCCTGCCGCATCCGATACCCGTCTGGTAGGACTTGCACGCGGGGTGCAGCATCTCCGGCATCAGCTCGAACAGGAGGTCGTTGGCGATGCTCAGCACCACGCGGTCCATCGGCTCGTTCACGTACACCGTGCGGAACTCGCCGTTCTCCTTGGGAATCCGCGCCGTGTGGGGCGGGGAAATCTCGTATCTGCCGCGGCGCATGGCATCGGCCATTGCCAGCCGGGTGCGTTCCTCCGAGAGCCGGATAAGCTGGTCCTTGCGGATATCCTTGCCGACACCTTTCTCGATGGCTTTTGTCCACCGGCCGATGTCGAAGAACATCTGTAATATCCTGTCTTTTTCATTCATGGCGCCCGGAACTTTTTTGGGAAAGGATGAAGTTCAGGATATCCATGCCGGATTCGACTTCGCATACCTGCTCGTATTCCTCGCCGGTGTAGTAACTGTGTCCCTTGACCGTGATTTTCCCGTCGACCCAGAGAGATACTTCCCTGATGACCAGTTCCACGGGGTCACGGTCCTCGACATGGATGTAGATCTGGGATTCCGGTTCATCATCGGCTCCGACGCGGAGATCGCCGCCACACTCGGAAAGCAGTTCCACGGACAGGGCGTAACATCTTTCGTTCAGGGCTTTTCCCGCCACGTGGTGGCTGTTCATCTCTTCCGCAAGTGTTCGGATGCGGTCATCGCGCTTCTGCTCGGGAACCGGCTCGAAAGTCGCCTCGAACATCCAGACGGGCATCCATTCGCGGAAGACGGAGGGAGCCAGCTGGCGTATGTAAACCTCGTCGTTCTCTTTCTCCGTCTTCGGGATATCCACTCCCAATGCCCGCGCTGCTGCGACGGTCATACGCTCGAAGCCACCGAAGCAGGAGGGTGCCGACTTCAAACGGTAGGGGCGTATATTCCCTACGGGAACACCCATCGACATAAGCAGCAATCCTTTGAAGGTGTCGGTGATGGGTGTGTCTTGCTGTCTGTTTTTGCTTTTCTTCATTTCTTCTATTGTTATTGTTTGTACATGATGAGCTCTTACGCGTCTTCCGCAAGGGCGACAAGCCGCTCTTCCGGCAGCAGGAACACCTCGTCCGTGCAGTAGTAGCAGATTCTCCAGTCTATGGCTTCCGCCTCGTCCGAAACGGGTGCCCCGTCTTTACCGATCAGAACATCTTGCAGGCTCGTTACGGAAACCAACGTGTTGTACTCATCGTTCGTACCACGGAACAGCGTCAGTTCCCGGGCGAAATATTCCTTGCCGTCCCACGTGACGATCTCGAACATTTCCTCCACATCAGGGAATAACTGACACAGTACAGGGAACAGCTTGCAGGCATTGCTGCGTAGCATCAGGGAGATACATTCCATCAGGCAGAGCCCGGTTTCTTTGAGCATAGACAGCAATACTTCCGTGCTTGCGCCGTTTGCCTGCGCCGACATCAGGGCTTTCCAGTATCCCTCCTGAAACGAATCCAGCCAGGGAACCAGTTCCGCCGCCCTGACGGGATAAGAGACCGCTATTTCTTCCGGGTTGTCCTCGTCCGAGGGAATCAGTCCTATGCCCGTATCATCCTCGACAGGCTCCTTTACCGGCAGGCAGACCTTCATTTTCCGGAACGTGTCCGTGCTCTCGTCCGCCCACAGGACAAAACCGCCGAATCTTATGTAATCATATTTGCTCATTCGTCTTGATTTTTATTGTCCGTAAGATTACCTGTTCAGATAAAGGGCAGACGGGTATCTTCCAGCATAGGAGCCAGCATTTGACACATCTCGTATGAAGCAAAGTTGCGGTCGTCGATGCAGCGCGAATCTCGCCCTGCCATGGCAAGAATGCAGGCTTTTACGGTTCTGAAAAAGGTCTGTTCCAGAGTCTTGTGGAAGAAAGGCAGAGCCTCGGTGAAACGTTCGGGTTTGAAACCGAAGTCGTTCATGGCGTATTCCAGCTGCTTGGCTGCTTTGTACTCGCGGCTCTGTTCCAGTTGCGGGGGAACATCGCCGAACTGTGCGGTCCGGAGCTGGCGTTCCAGTTCGATGACGGCCACCGAGAGCAGCAACTTGATGGCGGCGGCATTGCCGATACCGTGCTTCTGCCCGTCGGCGGTATGAAACTCGATCAGGTTCACATTGTTATTCTCTTGCAGTTCTTTGCAGCGTTCGAGCGTTTCGCTGAGCGCTTTTGTTTTTTCTTTGTCCATTTTATCTGATTTGATTGTTGTTGCATACAAGTACATTCCCGACGATGAAATCCCCCAATTCCGGATGGTAGGAGCAGAACAACCTGCTCGCTTCAAGGTTGAAGGGCAACATCATAAGTTTTCCCTCCTCGTTTACGACCATCGTCGTCTCTTCGTCCAGTTCAACCTGCTCGATGTATCCGCCGACTATCGACTGCATCTCTTCGAGCGTGAAGTCGGTGCCGTTAGCGGGGCATATTTCCCGGCGTGTCCCGTCCGTTCTGATGATTTGTGCCATTGTCATACTTATGTTCTTTACAGAGTTCGATATGATATTTTCTTTCGACAAGGAGCCGTTCGTATATCTCCGGGCTTTCCTCCTTGCGCACTGTCGTCGGGGTGCCGCAGGCGAAGTGCTCCACCAGTACGCAGCCGCAGGAGTGTGTGATTTTGATGGAGGTGCCGAGGGTTTCTATTTTCGCACCCTCCTTGGGTACGGCATCACTTTCGATGATGCGCAGTTTATCGAGCGTATCCATTATTTCCCTTGTTCTTCCCTGCACCAAGCGTGACATCGCCTCACGGTGCGCAGTTGGTTGATGATATGCATGAAAAGCTCGCGTGAATAGACGCGATAATGGAACGCAGCCGAATACTCGCACACATTGCCGTGAAAGTCTACGAAGGAGCGGTTCGGGGCAAAGCTGAACAGTGCACCTTGAATTTCCAGTGTGTATTTGTTCTGCCGCAGCCAGTCGAAGAACTCGAAGATGTCCTTCTTTGGGGAGTAGAAAGCGCAGTATTCGTAATGGTTCCCACGCAGGTTGCGCAGCAGGGCAGCCATCTCGTCCCGGTTCCGGCGGTCGTCAGATTCGGACCCCGTTCGTGTGGTGAGGCTCCGGAAGAACCGCTTTTTCCCGTCCACTATGAACGAGTACGGGACGTATGTTACGTCCGACCGGTACCATGCCATGTAGCGCACCTCTGGTGTGTCTTTGACAAGGGCGGGACGGCGATTTGCTTTTGCCGTGTGATCCTGAATCTGACGGAGGAGTTCCTCGCCGGTAAGGCGTATGGAACGCTCCGCCATGAAGAACCTGCCGCCCGAGCGAAAGCAGAACGGGTACAGGTCGCCATAGTAAGGTTCCCCGACGAAGAACCACCCGCTGCCCATACGTGCCGGGGGCAGGCAGTCGAGCAGGTCATAATAATGCTCCTCCGTGATTTCCCTGAAAGGTTTGCAGAGCGAGCGGGCATAGCGTCTCACGAGCAGTGCCATGCGCTCGGGCGACACGGTGGTCAGGTGCGGGTTCCGCTCCCTTTCGCGCAGCTCTTCCAGCGTCTCACCGCCGTAATCGCTGTGCAGATTGTCCGACATTGACGTGAGGCATGCACCGTCGAAGTAACGTGAATCGATGATGTATTTCATGGTTTCACGCTGCCTGGAGGTTGATGTTCAGCACTACTTCCGCCGCCCTTACGGCGTTCACCGTGAGCTGGCGCTGCCATGCCTGATTGCGCGGGGACCATTTGAATGCGTTACGCTTCAAGGTCGTGCGCATTTCGGTATCGGGGATCTTGTCGAAAAGGATTTGCAGACGGTCCTCCTCGAAGTTGTAGACTACCTTTCCGCTCTCAAACGGAACCTCGCGGTTTCCGCGGTTCGCCCGTTCTTGCTGCTTCTCACGCACCTTGCGGGTAAGCTCGGGGAATTTGAAGATGGAGTGTCGCTCCGTGACGACAGGTTTCTTGGCCTTGCCGTTCCATTCACGGATACGGGCGATGGCGTGGTCGATAATCTCCACATTTCCGTGATTGACATACGTGGAGAGCCGCCCGGCGAGGTTGCTGACAAACAGCGCACGGCTGTAACCGCGTACGGTTCCCGAGTCGATGCCGCAGATGGTGGCAGCCGTATCGTCGATGGTGGCTTTGACCTTCTGCCACTCTTCTTCGACGCGCTGCTCCTCGGGCTTGGCGGCTTCGGCGGCTTTGCGTATCGAATCGAGGGCACGCTCGCGCCACTCACGGAATGCAGCAACGCTCTTATTGAGGCTGTTGCAAGCCTTTTCATTACGGGCGGTATTGAACCTTGCAGGTCCCGTAATCATCGCACTGGCGCAACGGCTGTTGGCGGCGATGATCGCCGAGAAATAACGTTTGTAGTTCTCCGTGTAACGTTCTCGTTGCTCCTCAGGCATAGACTGCAAATCCTCGTGCAGTTCCTTTTCGTGCGAGGCGATGTCCGATTCGCCCCGCTCGTCGGGTGAGAAAGAGGAGAGGTTGTAGGAACTGCACGCCTGTTTGAAATATTCTTCCAGATAGCCCGGGTGCGCCACCGCAACAACTTCCCAGTCCTTGAAATCTGCCGGAGAGAGAATCTCTCCCTTGTCCGGATCGCCGATAAGATGGGCATAGCTGCGATAGCCGTATCGCTTTCCCTTGAAATGAAACGCCACCGGTTCGCTTTCCGGGGCGTCTACACGCCGCACCATGGTCACACGGTGGGCATTCTCCCGTGTCAAAAGAGTTGTTTTCATACCTTCTTCTTAATTATTATTTGATTGTTTTTGATTTTTATCGTTGTTTCAGCTGGGCGGCATGGTCCATTACGGAGGCGAACCCCACCTCGATGCCTATTCGGTATCCGCCCTCGATGGTCGATTCCAAATCCGTTTCGTTTTCGATCATGGATTCCGAGTCGTCGTCATAAAGCCTGTACAGGGTAAAGACATCTGCAGCCCATAACTTTCGGGCTTTTTCCGCCGGCACAAGCAGCCACACGAACCCGTCCTCACGGGTTACCTTGACGGTGGCTTCGCCATGACGTAGGGTTCGCTGCTCCTTGATGTCCAACGCCGCCATCCATACGATATACATCAACGCATCGTGGCGGCTTTTTATCTCGGGGGAATCGCACAGGTGGCTGACCGCGTCTTTGAGTACCTGAAAAGAGTCCGCCATGAACTGCTCCATGACATACGGTTTTTCGGCAATGGCAGAACAGGCTTCGTCCGCCCTGCCTGATTCCGGCACAGCCTGAATATCCTCCTCTTCGAGAAAGATTTCACGGTGCAGGTAGTCCAAATAGTAATATGATTTCATACCGGTTATTCTTTGGGGGTGAAAGTGATTCTCGTGTACCCGTCATAACCGAATGCTGCTTTCAGTCCGAAGGCTTCGGCATCGCTGCTGATGCAGCAGATGTCCCAAATCTCCAGCTCTCCGGCACAGGTGATGACGGTATTGTTTTCAGAAATTTGCGGCGACTTGCCTTTCAGCGCGACACCGCCGCAGATACCGCGCAGGATGATGCCGCGCTGGTGGGTGGTGAGTTTCTTCGTTTCCATAGGCTAATCTTTTGCTTTTACCCCGAACATGTTCTCCATCGTACTGGCGAGGGCATCCTTGAAACCGTCGCTGACGCCCCAATATTCAAGCAGCCCGTCACCGATGGCCTGCATCTGTTCGTCGGTGGGCATATCGCCGTCGTACCCGTACTCGTCGAGCAGGGTACGGCTGACGATGACACCTTTTACCTCGTTGATTTTATGTCTCTCTCCCATAACCGTCAATACATTTTTACCCGCAGACCGAGGATGTAGCCGCGGCGTTCGTGACGGGCGTCGCTGACATGAAACCCTGCCCTCTCGATTTTTACTTTCAGGGAGGAGCGAGTATTACAGGGATAAACCAGACGGAACGGGTTTTCCACCGAGGGAGTGTCCACATTCTGTTCAGGGCAGCAGATGACAATGGCATAGCCATAGGCCGCTATTTGGGCGTTTATGCCTTCGAAGAGTTTGTCTTCCATTTCTTTCTCGTTCATATTTTCTTGGGTAATCAGTTAGATATGGCAGTCATAAAAAGAGATCAACGTGTCGTCCGGCAGGGCATTCACTATTTTCCAAACCTTGGCATTCCACTCGTCTTCGGAACATTCGTTGGTCGTGACACCCCACCAGCCCATCTCACCGCGGGCATACCACTCACAGTCTTGGATTACTGCATACGGCACGAATGCCCTGTTGGCGCGTCGTGCGGCATACTCGTCCTCAGTACACTGGAAATCCTCGATCTTAGGTCCGACGATGGGAGCGTCGAACCCCGCGGCATCCCAGATTTTGATGGCTTCCTGCGCGTGATACATCGTCCGTTTCTCCTCGATGGATAGATCAGCATATCTCTTGTCATGCAGCAGCGTGTCCCACATAATCTCAGGGCGTGGTATCGTGCCGCCACATTTCGCGGCAACCTCCCTGTAGCATCGGCGCCCGCGTTCTTCTCCGTTATGGCGTATCGCCTCGAAGTCGATGTCGCCTTTGCGTGCGGCATCCCAGCCCGGCTCGTTGTCGAACACGCCCGGCTCGCCCTTGATACCGCTTGCCGCGCCCTCTTTGAGGCGGATATAGGCACCGCTCCAACGTCCGCCCAGCGCGTACCAGTCCCACTTGGAATTTGGATTGTAGGTCGAAAACTCACGCCAGATGCCGTCCTCGCCCTTGCGCCAGCGGTTGCCGTTCCAGTCTTCGCCGTAACGCTTGTAGCAGCTGTCGAAACTGCGGATACGGGACTTGTGTTCCTTCTTGTAGAAATCCAGCATCCGCTGCTTATCTTCCTCCGACACCTCGCCGGTACAATACTCCTCCACGGATTCGTTCTCATCGAAAGGGGCCAATTGCCCCTCGGGGTCATCGCCGATGACCATTACTGTAAAATGACTCATAATCGATTATATTTTCGTTTGATTATTCCGGGTGGTTTTCTGCTGGAACATTTCCCGCTTTTTTTCCGGCAGCATCTCGCATATCAGGTCGTCAGTGAGCAGTTCCGTCAGTTCGCACAGCCTGCTCATCTGACGCTTAGGGGAGACCCGGTCCGGGAACGTGCGGAATTCCCCCAGCCCGTAACTGTGCCAACAATTTGCACCGGCTGTTTTGTGCCATACAGCGCAGTGCAGTTGCGGAATCACGTTGCCCGTGAAGGTCGGCACGGTGCAACCGTAACCGTTCGTGCGTTCGACGATCTCCTCCTGCCAGTTGATTTTGACCTGCACAGTCATCTCGTCCTCCACGAGCGTGATTGTCTTAGAGAGTCTTTTTTCTCCGAATACCGCGAAATCGTGCCTGTCGAAACGGAATCCGTTCCGGCACATCGCATTGATGGTATCGATCTGTTTATCCGTTATTTTTGCCATACTTCGGCTCCTGTTTATAAAAGCATAGGGGCATTCCGCCCCCATAGTTGTTATTAGTTCGTATTATTTTGCATGGATTTCTCCAAGACTCTATCCGGCATAGATGTACCTGAGTTTGGGAACCCCGTTTTGGAAATTACATATAGACTCTGCATTTCCGGTTGCACCGTTTCAGGCTGTCCGCAGACAGCGGGTAACTGCGGTTCAGGTGGTCGGGGAATCCCTCGCGGAACATCAACTCCGCCGTGGCGTACTCCTTGCACCATCTCCGCCGGCGTCTCCCACGGGTAGGTTTCGGCTCCGGCATCCGCCTTTTCGGGGATTTCGACACACGCCATTTCCCGCCGACAGACACGGCTTCATATTCCCGCTGCAACACGCCGCCATGATACGCCGCCACACTGACAGCGGGGACTCTTCCGAGTTGTCCCGTTGCGGCGAGGCTGTCAAGCGTATCGGTGGCAGCCTTGAAACTGGCAAAGCACCCGTAACTGCGGGTACGTTTTGCGTCAAACACTTCGATCATATTTATTCTGTTTTATTGTTGGCACATTCGTTCTCCGCTTCCCTGCACGGGATAACAGCGGAAGCACGGCAGGCGGTTCCGCTGAACGCCAAGCCGTGCTTAACCGTGTTATGTACAAGGTGGGCACAACGCCTCACGGCGCAAGGAAGTCATATCGGAGGGAATTTTAGAAAAGTGAGGGCATTTCAGGGTACAATCCTGACACAGTGTATATCAATGCCCGAAAGAAAGTGCGCACACGCCCCGCAGTTTATGCAGCCCGTGTGCGCATTACATCGTTACTCGCCGTCGTCTCCGCAGTCTATTCCTGCGGTGATGTTGCAGATCTCCTGCAATGCCGATTCTATCTGCACGAGGTCGTCGATGTCGAACTTCACGGCATCGCTGTCCTTTTCCCACACTTTGCGGGCAATGAATACAGCCTCATGCAGCGAACGCTCGGACTCTTCCAAAGCGGTCTTCAGGTCGTCTGCGGTGTACTCCGCGTCCTGCACGGGCACACCTCCGGCAGCATTTCCCGCCGGAATTTTCTTTTCGCCAATCACGTTACCAAGTCATTCGCCCGAAACGGAAGGGCGCATTTCCGGCATACACCGTATATGCGCCCTTCGTCGGCAGATACGAAAAAGACAGGCAATGAGACCGTTTTACGGCACTATGCCTGCGTGTGTCCGCCCGTCTCCGGCAGATTGTTTACGTTGTTCGTGGCGTTATGCCGCCTCTTTTACCGTTTCCGGCATAGCGGACGCCGTTGCCTCGCCTTCAGCCTTGCCCGTTGCCTTGCCGCCGTTTTTCTTGGCGGTCTTTTCGGCTTTCTCGAGGCTGGCGAGGTTCGGGGCGAAGTTCATCGCGTTGCGGATTGCCTTTGCCGCCGCGTGGATTGTCTTGGCAAAGTCACGGTTAGACTTCTCGAGGTCTACTTTGGTCGGCACAAGACCGATACGCGCCCACACGCTGTCCGTCAGGTCGTAGTGCTTGATACGGTTGTTCGACTTGTCGCAGATGATGATTTCCGCCGGAGTTGTCGCACGGAATTTCGAGCGGATACCGTCGGCATCGGCACGCAGTTTCTTCTCCTCCGCAATGGTGTGCCAAATAGTTGCGGTCATGTTTTTAAGCACACGGAAAATCTCGTCGTCCGACTTGTCGGCAGGCTCGAAGTCCGCACCGAAAAAGTGCTGTGCCGTCTGCACGAGTTCACCGTCCTTGTTGGTAGAGTTGTAAACCAACATGATACCTGCAAACGCACTGAGGTTTGCATACTGTTCCTTGTTCAATTTAGAAGTTGCCATAATGATTTGAATTAAACAATTACTGCGCAAAATCACGCATTGCGGGCACTCGGGGAATCGAACCCCGAACTCTGCACCGTAGCGCAAAGTGTGGCATTTCCTGCCACGTACCCAAAATTCGCCGTGCATTTCACCCTGCACGGCAAATTTTTTCGTAACTTTGTCGCACCTTATAACGTACCCCATAGCAGGCTATCCGAATGAGCGTAATTATGGCATATCGTGATTTTGCACACTTTCTGCTCTCCCGTGTCTTGGCTCTGCGCCTGCGTACTCCAATTTCGGCAGGGCGTTTCTCTGGCACGTCCCGAACCTTTTCCAGTTCGGCAGCAAACTTGCGAGCGGTTACGGCTGGTGATTATGTGCATAACATTGGCATACACTTTTCTCAAGTTTCCGTGCGGATAGTTTTTACCGCATAGCGATTTTTATCTCCGAGCGCACAAGGGCGCATTTATGGCATTATTCTATCGCCTCTCTTTTCCATACGACTCTCGCACTCCCAAATTTGCGTGCTTTGCGTATGCGGTCTAAAAACACGTTTTTAGCCGTTCCGACTTGCTACATTGGTTTGTAGTTCCGCTCGGTGTGGTTATTTAACACCCTATTTAAGCGTTCCGAAACGCACGGACGAATTTTTGATTTTCCAAGCCTCAAAAATAGGTTTCCCACAAAAAGGGCCTTTTGTTTCTCGCTCTCGGCGGTCTGTCTTTTCTGTTTCTTAAATCTGTTTTTTACTGTTTATTTTTTCATTCGTTTTTCTCCGTACTTGGTTGCCGTTTGTTTGGCTTTCGAGTACACTGCATTATAAAACCGTTTTTCCAATCTCCAAAATTTTCAGCAAAAAAATTTTTGTGTCGCTCTTAAAAACTCGATTTTCCAAATATGGTACGCCCGCGCGCGAGGCAGGTTTATAAATAATTGATTTATAGTAATTTACAAAAAGACGAAAAAATTTTTTCTTTTGCAAAAATCGAAAAAAGCCCGTTTCAACGAATATAACAAAGTGAAAGTTTTTATAAATAACTGTTTTATAGTGTTTTATATCGTAATGTAATAGTATAAAAGTGCGTTTTACGGAAAAACATATTTTTTTTGCTTCCAATTTGTAAGTATAGACACGACGAAATACCGTTTTAGGTTTACTTTTATACAAAGTAAACATTATAATATATTGATATTCAATGATGTAATAAAATTAAAAAGATTGGGAAGGGTGTCCTCGCCGGTGCGGATTCGGTCTCTGTCCTCGGGCCGTTTTTCCAAGTCCGACTTCTGAAAACGGCTCAGAATGTCCTTCCGGCCTTGAAACTGTAAGCGGGAGGCGAAATATATATGGGGTTACAGGTCTGTCTTGTCGGTTATTCTCTTGTCCTGCCTGCGTCTGACGGTTTTCGGATATATACAGACTTTCCACCGTTTTCCCCGGCCCCCTATTTTCGAGGGGCGCTTTCATGCGGGCATTTATATACAGATTTCCGGTACGGTTCCACAATCCGGAAAGCAATGCGATCTCAGATGACTGTTTTTGCGGTGTGCGGCTGTGTATCAGGACGTAGTGTAATGAGGTCAGATTATGCCGATGATACATAAATCTGTATCTTAGCGTACTATCCAATATACAGGCTATTTATACATAGGCAATATCTGACTTATTTGCGCGGTTTTTGCTTATTTATATTAAAAACCGGAGTTTTGGTTGCCGCATGCCCGGTTCTTTGATGAATAATATATATATTTGTGGAATCATCCCGTTTATATACATACTATATGAGGAGCGGGAAACCCGATATGGAATCAAAAATAGAGAAACAGACAGAATCCTGTAAGGCAGATACACCTTTGCACGATAAGATCCGGAAGGGCGGAGCCATTGTAAACCGCATGACATCGGAGATCGGTGTCGTGGGCAATATTGCAGACGGTTGTGCGGCCGTACCGGTGCGGCGTACCGCAGAGGGGACGTTGTGCGATGAAGAGGTGGTGATGCTTCTGAAAGACTGCCGTCCGGCCGTATCGGCAGAGAAAAGAGAGCTACAACGCCTGTTGAACGAGCACCGCCTGCTGTGGGACATGCGCCGTTGCCGTCTGCGGAGGAATGACTATGTGCCGCAGGAGGGTGCACGCGTGCAGCTCAGCACGCTTGGCGAGGAGGTCGTCATCGGCGTTTTCAGGAAGATAGACGCCGAGGGGCGTGTGGTCATGTACTGCATGATGCGCCCCGGGGAACGCCCCTTGTATTCGGCACATGAGATGGCCGGTGCCGCCTCCGACGTTCAGATTCAGCCCGTCGGCTCCACGGCCCGCATGAAGCTGGACCGGGCGCTTGCCGCCGAGGGGGTCATCTGGAACGGACATCTGCGCAGCGTGGAGATAGCGGGGAGCCGCCTGCTGCGGGAACAGGTATACTACTACCTGAACGAGTTCTTCGAGATCTGCGAAGTCCGGGATGCCTATAAGCCCAGAGACCGCAAGCGTATGGCGGCGGGGAATTATTTCGCCACGCGCGAGGCGGCAGAGAGCGTGCTGGAATGCCTCACGTCGATCTTACGCATGCGGCACAAAGCGGCAGCAGAAATCCGGGATATCGGCAAAAGCGGTATGGGCAGAGGTTGTAAAAGGAAATAATGAGGCTTCTTTTTTAATTTCTGGGAAGAAAGGTGTTTGTGGTGTAGTTGTTTCGAGCAACATGAGTGTCATCTTTCCCAGATAAACGAAAACTTCGACGGACGGCGCATGCCGTCCGCTATGCTTGTTTCTTTTTTGGTATCTTTTTTCTTTGCTGCCAAAGAAAAAAGTACATAATAGTTCTGTTTTATGATCTTTATACTATAGTTCTTATATTACTTGTATTTTTGTACAAGCCTGTGGACAGGCTGTTTGTACATCCGTACACGTTTTCTGCACAATTGTACGCGGCAAGGTGTATTTCACGGTCGAAACTTACTGAAAAGCGGTGAACGGGCTTGCCTGAGAGTGATCAATCAACTTTACCAGAATATGCAGCTTTCAAATTTGCTTATTACTGCGAAATAAAAAGCCACTGAGTAGTCAGTGGCTTTTCTTATCCTGTCTCGGGTGGTTACCGCCCCTCCTTCAACCTGCGAATCTCGTCATCGGTTACGGACATCACCTGCAGTCCCCGCTTTTCGAACATTTCGTCGCAGAACGCATGCAACCTTACGAAATCTTTCGTGCCCGAAACGATCCCGACCAGTTTGCGATATGCCGCCATATCCCAGACGTAGTCGTACTTGCTGTCGACGGGTACTCTTTCCAGCAGTCCCATACGGGTTGTCTTGCTCACGCAACGCTCGAATATGCGCCGTCCCATACCTGTTGCCTCCAAATGTTTTTTCAGTCCGTAGACAGTGACATAACCCCGATTCCTGCGTTCGGCAAGATCGGCCATATACGCCATGAAGATGGCTTCATACATGCCGAATCCTATGGTAAGGCCCTTGTAGACCTGATAGAAGTAAGCCTGTTCCTTTTTCATTTTTTCTCCTCCTTTGCATTTTCTTGTTTGACATCCTCCGTCTCTTCCCGTATCGCCTCGTTGAGATAGCAATGCCGGATTTTCCGGTTGATCATCGGTTTGTAGACGGTGTACCCCAGTTTCTTGGCATAGCGTCCCACGGTTACCCGGTTCGCCACCTTGCCCGTGTTCTCGACCAGATGCGCTGCCATCTCGTCGAAAGTCATTCTTTTCTTCAATTTCATACTGTCTCTATCAAATGGTTCTTTGGAAAAGGTTAGCGCCACCTGGTACGAATTGTTTGCAACCAGTATGAATTAAGACAGAGTCGGAAGGCAAACGGTCTGCGAGGAACTAACGGGTTAATACTATTATAATGCATTTGCCCTCCGGCTCCTTTCTTATTCCGCCATCAGACGGACAATCTCATCGATAAACGCTGCGTTCCTTTTGTCCAGCCACTCCCGGGCGACGTTCCATGAGAGCGAGTGTCCGAACTTGAAGTTCTCTCTGGTGATGGTGTGGTACGAAAGCCTGCCTTCTGTCGGTTTCAGACCGGCGTCATGCAGCTCGCACAGCCCGTTCCGGAAAAAGGTGCAATACCCGTCCGCCTGCCGGGCCTGAACCATCGGCACCGCGTACGGGAGACGCCCCAGCACCAGTCCCACGCCCCACAGTGTGGGCGAGAGCCTTTCTTTGTAGCCGGCTTTCAGAATGCGCAGGATATCCTCGGGCGTACCGAGGCATGGCGTGCGGCATTGCGCCCTGCATGCGGCGCACCGGCACTCCACCACCTTGCGCCCTGTTTTTCGGATTATGCGTTGTAAAGCTGTCTCCATACTCAACGGTATTCAGGGTGTCTTTCCCTCCACAGTTCGATGATACATTCGCGGCCGACCGGAGTCCAGCGTTTTCGGGAGCCGAAGGTGAAGACCTCGCCCCGGTCGTTCTCCCACGTATAAGGGACATCGCATTGCCAGGAGCGGTAGGCGGCCAGCACGACCCACTGCTGCTTGCTGTACATGCAGACACCCTCCTCTTGAAGAAAGCGGTGCAGGTCGCGTGGCGTGGTGTTGAGTTCGTCGGCGATGCGCGTACTCTTGAACCATTCTCGGTTTTCGACGAACTCGTCATAAAAGGCGGCTTTGGGGGCAAATTCCCGTACCACGCCGCGCAGTTCGTCGATCTGTGAAAGGGCGCCGTCCATGTCTGTCGGAACCGGACGGGTCAAGCACGGCAGCTCGGCATGCACGGCTTCGCCATGCGATGCTTTACGGCGGGCGTGTCCGGTCGTCAATATTCCGATTTTTTCCTCGCACCATTCAACCAATCCCGTATCGGGTGCTATCCAGCGTGCCAGCGGTACGAGCAGCGGCGACTCTATCCACGTGGCACCGTTGCCCCGTCCCCTTGTGGTGAAAAGCTGGAACTCGTAACGGTCCGTCTGTCCGGTGCGTGCCAGCTCGCGCCGCAGGTGGTCGGTGGCGGCTATGCGGAGCCACTCGGACGGAATCTTGCCGTAATGCATCGTGATCTGCGTGGCATTGACCATCAGTTTGTCGCCGATACGGCGGAATGTCACGGGAAAATCCTCCGCGAAATGACAGACGCTGTCCACCGATCGCTGCGAATGCAGGTTCCCGGCCTCCAGTTCGAACAGCTGGTTGCCCCAAGCCTCCAGGTCATCGAACAGATCGCGGGGTAAAATACTCTCCTTCCGTACAGCCTGCAGGAGCCGTCTCATATCGGAGGGGCGGAATACCCACAGCTCACGTCCGCCCTTGCGCAGCGGCATACGGATGGCCGACGGGCATATCTCCGCAATGCCACCTTTCTTGACCAGTTCATCCCGTTTGAGGATGCCGCACACGTCATCCGCCGAGATGTGCAGCATCCCGTCATGGTTCCGCGCCACACGGATGGTCGTGTCACGGAACGGTACATTTCTGTTTTCCTTCATATTCATCTCTTTTCTTGTTCATTATCGTTTTTCTTCTTCTCACGCGCCTCCCGTTTGTGCGCCATCTGCCGTACCGAGTAGTAAGTACGTTTCTCCCCGCACAGTGCGTCGTACTCCTGCAGCTGCAGGTTGTCGAGATCGTCCAGCCCCACCTCGACATTCGGGTGCAGGTGCCGGAAATACAGCCCGCCGCTGCAGACATACTTGCCCGTACAGCAGAATGAGATTGCCTGTAAGTTACCTTTCGTCAGTTCCGCCGCGCTATGGAGCGAGCGAATGACAGCGACGAGGACCTGTGCCCCGTTGAAGACGAGTACCGTCTTCGGCCGCTTAAAATTGCTTCGTCTCATAATTCTTAAAAATTTCAGTTAATTCCTCGCGCGTAAATCTAAGGCTGGCAGCTTTTGCCAGCCACGTGTCCGAAACAGATAGGCCGTCGAGCAGCATCTCCGAGAGGCGTTCGAGCATGTAGGCACCGAAAGCGGGGTCGATGTAGACGACGAACAGCAGAGCCAGACATTCATCAATTAACAAGTGCCCCGACGCTTCATCGCGGACGACAAGGTTTTCCGTGTCTATTCCGTATATTCCGGAGAGTGCCGCGATCCAATGGTGGAAAGCGACACGGAACTCCCGGACATTGTGCCGCCGCCCGTCACCCCGGCTGAGGATGAAATGCGTGGCATCGAAATAGTACGGTCCGCCTCCGTCCGGCGATGTTCCGAAAAGCAGGTCGGGAAATTCCTTGTACCGGACCAGCCGGCAAGGAATCGAAACGTTTTTCATTTTCTGTTCTCTTCCATATTGCAAGTTGTTAAAAATTGAATGCAAATATATATATTCCAGTTATAAAGATAGTAATAAAGTGGCATATATTTTCAGATTTAGACTAAATTATTTACGTTGATTATTAGCGAATTAGCACACAAAAAGGAGGTAAAATCTGTATATTTGAATGCAACTTTCCAGTCTGAATTTCAAACCCTAAAATCCGCCTGTCCCATATATTTTTTTTATGGCAAAACCTTCGTCGGGAAATGCCGCTACTCTTTAGGTAAAAGTAATGGCAAATGACGACATCCGATAATTCATTCAACGGCTTTCTTCTGGAAAGTATCTTCCGAACCTCGAAGAAGACCATACAGGAATATGTCCGCGAGATCGAGCGCGACAACCGCTACCGCTCCTCGCGGCAGGATGTGATGCTCGGATGTATCCTCGACGACCGGGCGCGGCTCATCGATCTGTACGATGCCTGCATCCAGCAGGACGCGCATATCCGTGCCGTCATCGAGACCCTCGAAAGCCAGATTCTCGGGGACCGTTACATGCTGGCCCGTGTGAACGATAAGGGCAAGTACATCAAGGACGTGGCGCAGACCCAGAAGATTCAGGGTTCGCAGTTCGACAAGATCATCAAGGGCATCGTGGAGTCCAAGCTCTACGGGTACACGCTACTGGAAATCATGCCTGACATAGACCCGAAAACGGGTAAGATAGCCGAGGTGAACAGTATCGAGCGCCGCAATGTGCTGGCCGACCAACGTATCGTTCTCAAACGCCAGGGGATCTGGGAACCACACTGGGATTTGCGGCATGCGACCTACGCGCGGAACTACATTCTCATCAATTCCGGGGATCTGGGACTCTTCTCGGCTACGACACCGCTCATTCTGGCAAAGAAATTCACGGTCGCCAACTACGTGAACTTCAGCCATACTTACGGGCAGCCCATCATCCACGGCAAGACCGTCTCGGAGAGCAACGCCGACCGCAAACGGCTGGCGAACGAAATCGCCAACGCCGCGCAGAACAAAGTGGTCGTAACGGGCATTGAGGACGAGGTGGATATCAAGACTTTCACGATGTCCAACTCGGAGAAGATTTATACCGGACTTATCGATTTCGTGAACAAGGAGGTCTCGAATCTCGTGCTGGGAAGCGAGTCGATGGCCGGCGGCATGCAATCCTACGTGGGTTCTACCAAGGCGCATCAGGACATCTTCCGCGACCGCATCGAGGTTTACCGCCGCTACATCGAGAACGTGATGAACGAACAGGTGCTTCCCCGGCTGGTAGCCATGGGCTATGTCCCCTCCGGACTTGAGTTCCGGTACTCCAACCGTATCGAGATGAGCAACGAGGACCGCATCAAGCTCTACTCGCTCATCACGGACAAATACGAGGTGGCGGCCGACGAGATCGAGAAGGAGTTCGGCATCAACGTCGGCAGGCAGCTCAATGTCATACCGGAGGGTGTTTACGGCGGCTCCGGAGGCGTGTCGGTCGGTGATAGCAGCAACGACCGGCACATCATGTCCGACGAGGAGTATTACCGGCGTTACGGGCATCCGAGAGGTGTGAAGGTCGCAAATTTTCTGCGGGGAGCGAAGTGACAGCCCGGCTTCCGCTCCCGGACATCATGGCAGTCGGGGCTGAAAAGAGTGATACGCAAAAGCAGTATGAGGTGATTCGGGAGGCGTTCCGCCGGCTGATATTTAATTGGGAGAATGAGGCCGAGCGCAGGGACATCATCGGGGATATCATCACTCTGAGGGCCTCGTTTCTTATAGACAGGGCCTTGACCGGATTGCGGCTGGACTTCGACCGTGCACTGGATATTCTGCGCGGTCATAACGAGTTCACTACGGAGAGAGAGCGTCAGCAACGGGACATCCTTGTTGCCGCTATCGACAACCTCGTGGATTTCGCCGCGGCTGAAGAGTACGCACTGCTGGAAGAGCTGCCCGACGAGCCGCACACGGAGGATATCGCCGCGTATGAATCCCTGTGCGAACGCTACAACCTGACTTATGCCGCCGAAGAAAACGGACAGGTGCTGTTCGCGGCATCGGTGGCGGCGTGGTGGCTGATCATAGACGCCGAAACTGTCGTGACCTATATGACGCAGGGCGATGAACGCGTACGGGCGTGGCACCTGTCGCTCGAAGGACTGTCGTACCGCAAGTCGGAATTCCCGCCGGAGCTGATCCCGCCCATCGAGTGGGGTTGCCGCTGTTTCCTTGTCGCGAATGGATTTGCATCGGTACAATCATCATTATCCTACAAGAAATGTATAGAAAAGGTCGATCCGGTCTTTCGTGAAAGTTTGGCAACGGGCGGCAAGATCTTCTCTCCGGCGCATGCCTATTTTTCCCGGCAGCGGCCGGAATATATACGACAAATCATAAAACGTATAAAAGAAAAGTTCGGTTATGCCCAAGATAACGCTCGATGAATTCTGTGCCCATTGGGTAAGCGGGAAATGGACGACTGCAATGGCCAGCCGGCTGGAGAACAACGCCTTCAACTTTGCCACTGTTGCCGGGGAGTATGCCAAGCGGCAGTTTCAGGCATCCTTTTCTTCCGGCGGTTTCTGCGGCGGAGAAAAATGGGCGCCGCGCACCTCCCGCTGGGGCAGGAAGTTCACGCATCCGGTGATGAACGACACGGGTGCGCTGGCCGCCGGCATAAAGGGGGAAGCCAAGCGGGTCGATATCGTCGGGCGTCGGAGCAACAATACCCGTATCTTCCGTAAAGGCGCATATTACTGGATATACACGACAGAGCAGAGCGTGCCTCAAAAAGGCAAACGCGGCAGGAAGACGGACCGTTACAAGAACTATGCGGCGGTACATAATACAGACCCGAAATTCGGTCTTTACACCGTAAACCAGTATTCGTCGCGGCGGCCCGTTCACCGGCAGTTCATCGGTTTCTCCCCGAAGATAGAGGACCATATCGCCTTGCATTTTGTCGATATGATATTCGAAGGATTCCCCAAATGATAAAGGACAAATACCCTCCCAAGGAGGATGCCGTACCGGAGCATATACCTACATTTTCTGTGGGGACCGAACCCGAAGAGGTTGCGGAGAACCCCTTCGTGAACATGTATCAAGCGGTAAGACGGGCTATCCTGACCATCCGGGAGAATCCGGACGATCCGTCGTCTCCCGCGTTCTTCAGGACCATTGCCATAGACAACGGGCAGTTCGCCCGCATTGTCCGTAACGAGAACACGGAGTACGAGACAGCCTTTCCTGCCGTGTTCATCCACTTCGTCAATGTCCGCTACCTGGTGCAGCAACAGCGTATCGGCGAGGGACGTGCTACAATGCGTGTAAGGTTCATTCTCGACACGCTCAACAACTCCGACCCGGAGCGCGAGTGCGACCCGTTCATCGTCTTCCAGCGCCTGAACACCGCCATACAGGATGCCAAGGACCGGGAGCCGGCGCTCAACGAGCGGTGCAACCTCACTTATTTCGATATGCCGCAGACGACCAACATGCTGCAAGCCTACTGGATAGACTACGAGGTATGGTTCCGCGAGACGTCGGCATGGAAATACCGGAACTGGGTGGAGCGTTACCTCGTGATGCCGCCCTTCACGCAGCATGCCGATGCGCCGGAGCATGATACGGCGGGGCACGGACACCATCCCGACCCGACATACGACGCGGCGACAGGGTTCAGACCATCGGTGGAGGTGGATGAACCTGAAAACGGCGGGAATGATACCGGAGCAGGAGAAGAGTATGAGGAATAGAAGCCCCGTCCGAAAAAATCACGGATACGGTAAACCTTTGTAACGGAAGTCTCCTACGCTATGTATAAGACATAAATCAGTGAAGAGATGAAAGACTCAGGAACAGGAGACAACGCGTTGGTGAAGGTATTCGAGTACGGGAATACCCCCGTAAACTTCCGCATGGAGGATGGTGTAGTGATGGTGAATGCCACGGCGATGGCCCGGCATTTCGGGAAGAGACCGGTGGATTATTTGCGGCTGCCCTCCACCGTGGAGCTGCTCGGGGCAATTGTGAGAAAATCCCACATTTGTGAGCAGAAGCTGGTTATGACGGCAAAAGGCAGTCCAGAATATGGCGGAGGAACCTGGATGCATGAGGACGTCGCCATCGACTTCGCCCAATGGTTGAGTGTCGATTTCCGCCTGTGGGTGAACGACCGCATCAGGGAACTGCTGCGGTACGGCATGAGCGTGACACCCGAAGTCGTGGAACATGCCGCCGACGACCCGCGGTTCGTTCTGGGTGTCGTGGACCGTCTGCGTGAGGGTTACGCGGAAGGCATCCGGCTGCGGGAAGAGAACGACCGCCTGCTCGACACGTTGGAGGTACAGGCCCACAAGGTGGAGTTCTACGACAAGGTGCACCGCTGCCGCCGGGAGCGGGAGAACAGGCGCATTTACCGCATCTCCCAGATTGCCGCGGAACTCGGCATGACGGGAGCCGAGCTCAACAGCATACTGGAAGAGAAAGGCGTGCAGCGAAGGTGCGGACACATCTGGGTTCCCACGCGGGCATACGACGGCAAGGGCTACACTTGCAAGAGGACGTTCCGCAACGGCTTCGACGAAGACGGGGAGCCGGTCTTCTGCACCTTCACTGTATGGACGTCCAAAGGACGGGAGCTCATCCTGAGCCTGTTCGAATGACGGGGAGGCGGCAGGATAGAAAATCTATCACGACGGGAGGCAGATACCTCCCGTCCTTTGTTTTCAACCTTTTGCATTTTCTTCCGCTACTCTTATTCAAAAAATTGTTCCACATGGACATAAATACGCTTCAATATGTCGTCGGTGAGGCAAAGACGGGAGAACCTGCCGCCATCCGCTTCTTCGGGCGCGTGACGGAGGAGAGCACGGCCCGTTTCAATGAGGAGTTCGACTTCCTGGAAAATGTCATCCGTCCTTCGTGTATCCGCGTGCTTATCAACTCCGAGGGCGGCAGCGTGCTCTACGGTATGTCCACCTATTCGACCATTGCGGGTGCCAAGGTCGATACGGAGTGCATCATCGAGGGGGTCGCGGCGTCGATGGCCTCGATCATCTGGGCGGCCGGGCGCCGCTCGCTCATGCGCGACTACGCCATCCTGATGATCCACAATCCGATGTTGCCGGGCGAGGACCCGGAAGACGGGGCTTCCGATATGGTACAGGCATTCACCAGACAGATAGAAACCATTTACCGCAAGCGCTTCGGACTCAAAGCCGAACATATCCGTGCCATCATGGACGGGGAGGCGGGCAAGGACGGGACCTATTTCGATGCCCAGACGGCCGTCAGGGCGGGGATCATCCCAGCGGAGAATGTCATACGCACCTCGAAGCAGTTGCGCGAGAAGGTTCGGGACGAGGTCGCCTCAATGACCGACACTGCCGCCATTCAGGAGCTGATGAGCCGGGTCTCGGCGGAAAATAAACTTTTTGAAATGACAGAGGCTACTCTTAATCAAACGGAAAACGATATGGCAAACGAAAACAAGACACAAGGTTTCGAGTACGGTGCGATTGCCGCCTCGCTCGGCATGAAGGATAAGGAAGTCAAGGACGTCATGGCCCGCATCTCGGAATTGGCGGCGCTGGAACCCAAGTATAAGGAGCTGGAGAAATCGCTCAGCGACGCCCAGACGGTCATTGCCGGCAAGGAGGCCGCGATACAGAACCTCCAGAAAGACCTTTCGGCAGCCACGGCGCAGCTTTCCGTTTACCGAAAGAGGGAGCAGGAGGAGCAGACCTCCCGCATCGAGACGCTCGTCGAGAATGCCATCACCGAAGGTAAGATCGACCGTGAGTCGAAAGTCCAGTGGGTCGAGATGGCGACCTCGAACTTCTCTCTTGCCGAGAGCACGCTCTCCTCCATTCCCGCGCGGGAGAAGATCTCGCAGGCCATCGCCTCCGACACGAAGAACGTGCAGGCGGCAGCCGAGGCGGCCAAGACTGCCGAGCAGCTGATGGCCGAGAAGGTCACGGAGGTCGTGGGTAAGAACTTCGAGTTCCGCAAGCTCGGATAGCATATCCTTCCGGGGACATCCCGAATTTTATAAACTGACATGCCGGAGACCGTGTGTCTCGTGCGGAAGACAGTCCGCCCGTCGGCTGAGATTCATTGCAAAACAAGTAAACTCATTCGACAATGGCAGATACTGTAAACTTTCTTCAGAACGGTTATTCCGGCGAGGTGCTGGAAGACCTTCTGACCTATACCGTTCAGGGCAACGACACGGTGCGCGAGGGTCTTATCCACATCAAGACGGGTATCCAGCACCGCTACACGCTTCCGGCCATCAAGCTGGGGAACGTCATCCAGGACAACGTTCCGACCCCGCAGCCTATCCACGGCGCCAAGGGGGACGAAGGGTTCAACGAGTACCAGCTCACGGAGCGTTACCTCGAACCCTCGGACTTCATGATTTACGTGGAGTTCAACCCCCGCGACTACGAGAAATACTGGAAGTTCGCGCAGCCCGAGGGCAACCTCGTCTTCCGCGAGCTCGACCCGAAGATTCAGGCCACGATGCTGCGCCTGCTGATCGAGAAGAAGAACGAGTATATCGGCAACGCTATCTGGACGGCGGCAAAGGGTGGCGAGACGGTGGCCAAGATTACGGAACCCACAGGTTGCACGAAGATCGGTGCCAACCGTGAGAAGTATTTTGACGGCGTGATCAAGCGAATCATCGATAACGTGAACGCCACGGACGCAGAGATCATTGCCGGCGGTCAGTGCGTGGTCTCGGGCACCACCGAACTGACGGACGGTGCGGCGGTCGAGGCGGCCCTCTACGCCATGTGGAAGAAGTGCTCCAAACAGATCCGCAAGAAGAGCTCGCTGGTCTTCATCGTCGGCTGGGACGCGTGGGACGCCTACGACCAGTACATCTCGGACAAGCAGGTCAAGTACTCGGAGAATACCGAGGTGAACAAGTACCGCTTTAAGGGCAAGCGCGTCCTCCCCATCGTGGGTATTCCCGAGCATACGATGGTGCTGGGCGAGTTCTCCACGGGCATGGACTCGAACCTCTGGATGGGCGTGGATTATGCCAACGACACGGATGTCCTGAAAATCGATCGTCTGCAGGCCAACTCCGAGCTCTTCTTTTTTCAGATGCGCATGAAGATGGACGTGAACATCGTCCGCCCTGGCGAAATCGTCGTACATACCGCCTACAAGAAAACCGTATAACCCGATATTTCCACCTTTCATCTGATTTGAATGTCTCACCCGGGGAGCGGAGTCGAAACCCCGCTCCCCAAATTTTTTCCGACAACGATGGCAAAGAAAATCAATACGGAGGAGAAGCCTCTGACAGAAACCGATGATACCCTGCGAGATGAAGCAACCGCTGCGGCCGATATACCCGATGAAACTGGCGCCGTACACTCCGAAGCGGCGTCGAATCGGTCCGGGACGAAGACCCCGTCAAAGCCGGAGAAACCGGCGGAAGAGAATCATACGGGAGCGCAGACACGGGACGCTCATGTGCTCGACCTGCTGAAAAAGTTCCCGTCCTATCCCTCGCTGTACATCGACGCGCATGGCGGAACTTTCTCTCCGGACACGCCGGCCGCCATTCGGGGCGAGGCGGTGCTGTACGAAAATCCCTTTTACAACGAACTTAAAAACAAATCATAGCCTATGGCACTCGGAAATGTATTTATCAGGGACGTGGACGGCAATATCCCGTACGACACCGGCTCCTCGGGCGAGAAGGTGACGGGACTGCTGTTCGACGTGTCGTTGCAGCCGGAACTCTTTACCGAAGGTTACGGCAAGACGAACGAGTCGAAACTCAGGCTGGGCGATGTGTGTTACATCACCTCCTTCAAGTCCGCCGTCAGCGATTTCGGCATCATCGAGCGTGTGGAGGCAACCGAAGAGGAAGAGGCAACCGTGAACTTCCTGCACGGCATTCCGGCTTACCATATCCGCGAGTTCTTCCGCATGTCGGGTAACGTGAACGGCACGGGGAAACTCTACGTGATGTTTGCCGACTGTTCCGCCACGTGGAATGCGATCGAAGTGATGCAGCGGGCCGCCGGAGGCATGATCTCGCAACTCGGTATCTGGACCGAGCAGCCGCTGTGGAAAGCGGGCGGTGCAGCGGAAAAATACGGTCTGAATCTCGTAAAAGGGCTGAACGATGTCGCCGTTTCTCTGGCGGAACAGAACCAGCCCTTGTCGCTCGTCCTCTCGGCCAATCCCTCCAATACGGGATCGGACACGACCGAGGGTCGTCAGATCGACCTGAACCGCATTCCCTCGTGCATCTGCGAGGCGAGCCGTATCAGCTGTATCTTCGGGCAGGCACACCACGAGGCCGTCTCGCTCATGCAGATGCGCAACCGCAACCACACACCCGTGGGATTCCTCGGAGCCGTGATGGGAGCCCTTGCCAAAGCCAATGTGCACGAGTCCATCGCGTGGGTGAAGCAGTTCAACCTCTTCACGGACCATTTTCAGGAGATAGAGTTAGGCTTCGGAGATATCAATCTCGACGAGGCAGAGGAGAACTTTCTGAGCCTGAACCGTTATGAGTCGTTATCCCCGTCACTGCTCGACGAGCTGGACGACAAGGGCTACATTTTCCCCATCAAGTACGCCGGGCGCGAGAACGGCATCTACATCTCGAAGGATCAGACCTGCTCGACGGGAGACTACCGCACCATTGCCCGCAATAGGACGATAAACAAGAGCCGTCGTGCCGTGCGCGAAGCCCTGCTTCCGTACGTGAACTCGCCGCTGATGGTCAACCCCTCGACGGGATTCCTCGCGCCGTCGAAAATCACCTCTTTCAAGACGCTTGTGGGCGATATTCTCGCCAAGATGCAAGCAGCGCAGGAGATTTCCGGATATGCCGTGACTATCGATGCCAACCAGAACGTGCTGGTGGACGATACGCTGCGCATCTCCTACGTCATCGTGCCGGTCGGTGTCGCCGTGAAGATCTACGTCGAGGAGGGGCTTTCGCTAACCGCTAAATAATCCGAAATATGGCAGTAATCAATAATGTGGCATACTCGTGGTCGATGATAACGCTTGCTTCGACCGCACTGGGCATCGACGAGGGTTCGACCACGCTCGAAGGCGTGTCGGCCATCAAGTGGTCGAAGAAACGCAAGGTGGAAAGCAACTACGGCATGGGCGGCCGTCCCATCAGTCGCGGGTTCGGGAACATCACCTACTCGGCATCGATTACGATGGACTACGCCACGCAGCAACTGCTGCGCTCGGTATACGGCTCGCTGCTCGAAATCGGGGAATTCGACCTGATCATCTCCTTCGCCAACCCCATGGCTTCGGACGACTGGACAACCACCACAGTGACCCTCAAGGGCTGTATTTTTACGGAGGATTGCCTTGAAAGTCAGCAAGATGACACGAATATCACCCACGAATTCGACCTCAATCCGTTCGATATACAAATCGGTTCGGGAGATACTATTTAGGGTGTTTTATGGACGTAACTTTTGAGGGAAAATCCTCAACCGGAAAAAACGAATGGCTCACGCCGCCACATATCCTGAGGCGGCTGGGGTCGTTCGATCTGGACCCCTGCGCTCCCGTGAAACGTCCGTGGGATACGGCGGCGCATCATTATACCATAGAGAATGATGGACTCCGGCAACCGTGGTTCGGGCGTGTGTTCTGTAACCCGCCGTATGATACGACACTCATCGTGCAGTTCATCAAGCGCTCCGCAGAGCATAGAAATGCTATCGCACTGACCTTTGCCCGTACGGATACTCGACTATTCCACGAACTGATATTTCCCAATGCCGATTCGATGCTTTTCATCAAAGGAAGACTGAGTTTCTATCATGCGACGGGTGAACAGGGTGGCACGGCGGGGGCTCCTTCCTGTCTGATTGCGTTCGACAAAGAAAATACCGCAGTGCTTGAACGCTGCGGTATAGAGGGTAAGTTGGTGAAACTATGATGGTATCCAGGTTGTGTCGTTTATTGTCAAGGGATATGCCAGCATATTCTATCTATTATACAATCTCGATGTGCTTTGTTCTGTCAAATGAACTGTGCTCATTACTGAAAACATAGCCCAACTGGTTGCTGATGCATTGTGTATTCCCGATGACCTTATCGATGTTTCTGTGTGAATGTCCATATATCCAGTATTCGATGGGACTTGCAGCAATATAATCTCCCAACTCAACTGTAAAAGCGCCATTCAAGTCACTGCCCTTGAACTCGGGAGACATCAACTCGAATGATGGCACATGGTGAGTTGCCACAATAATGTGTTTCGCCTTGCTGCTGCTTACGGACTCTCTCAGAAACTTGAAACAACGGTAATGCTCATCATTGAACCTGTTAAAGTCTAACGGCTCTACACCATATCGTATCCTGCGGAAGTCACTTATAACGGCTTCCGTTCTGAAAGCATCCTGCAATGGGATATGCGCCCAAAGGGTTGTGGCAATAAGCTCGATGTCATCGCCCAACGGAATAGCCGCATTATAATGGCAGGTCACATTCTCACGAATATTCAACGACCAGCCGTTGTAGAGTTTATCCAGGTCGAACAACTTGTAGAACTCGTGATTGCCGGGAATAACTACTACCTGCCTGTAGTTCTTAGACGCCCAGTCCCAAAACGGATGCTTGGAGTAGTTGTCATCGCCGATATAGCCGATGTCGCCGGCCAATACAAGTATATCGCCGGCCACTTCCAATGGATTCTGTTTCAGATAGCTGCTGTTCTCCGCGAACTCGAGGTGCAGATCCGATGCGTATTGTATCTTCATTTTACTTCGCCGATAAACATCTCTTCAAGAATGTCAATGTAACTTGCTATATCCTCCGACGGGCGTCCCAAAGCCGCTTCAAGCCCCTGATTTGGCAGCATCTCTCTTATCTTTGTCACGAAATCGGTTACACTCTGTAAAATAGCTGAGGTTACGGGAGTCGGATCACCCAACGGCGTTGTGGCAACCAATTTGAGCACATCAGAGCGATGTTTCTTGATATGTTTCGTGTTCACGTGATGTCCTTGTTCTTTCTCCGCCAGCAGATTCAAGTATGCTTTAATCTTAAGAACAATAAGCGCAAGCGGTGATGCCACTTTAAGACCATTGTCCACAAAACTGTTCTTGATGGTGAAGTTATAGTAGTCGTCATCCATAATGATGGCAGAGAGACTTGATACCTCCTCGTCAACAGGGATCGGCTCAATCACAAACCCTGACGGTTCACCGAGAATGTCCGAGTGGCGTGACAGCAGCTCTATCTTTACAGGATATCCCGCTTGGGCTTCTTCAAAACGATAAAGTGTGTAGACTGTCTGACCATCCGTCTCCCTGTCCCGCTTGGTGGGCTTGTACTTGCCGTCACGAATAAATTTCCAGAAAGCCGCTGCAAACTCCGGTGTCATATTCTCCACTATGACAATCATGTCGATATCACTTGTGGCGCGAGGCTTCATGTCTGTATCCCGCAACACGATGTCGCAGGCTGTACCTCCAATAATCACATAGTTGTCGGCATATTTAAGGAATGCCTCTCTGAATTTGTCAAGTCCTGTTACCATATTTCGCCAATCATTATTTCAACCTCATTTTCCACTCTTGCATCGCCGTCATCCTTCAATGTCATATATAGCGATAACTTGTCCACAACCTTCTTGGAACCTATTGGAGGATATTCCCAGACCTCGATTTTAGCTGCTCCGTCTATCTTGTTAAGACCGTAGAAGACATTGTCGCTTTTCATCTTCTTGAACGGCTCTTTCTCGAATGCGAACATAAGCGTATGGTCGGGATTGAGACTAGTGTAGTGTGCCAAAGCATTATAACTGCATACACACAATTCATCATCGGAGCGGATGTCATCACAGTACCAGATCTCCTTGACAGGGTTAATCAGGCAAGGTCGGGCCTTCTCCCATAACGCTTTGCCATCTGACAGGAAATGAACGGTGATTGAACCTCCGGATTCTCTTTTCAACTCACACAGGGAGAACTGCTCCAATACCTTCATTGCGCGTGAGATAGTGATATACTTATACGGAACGAATCTCTCGATATCCTTGTAAGTCTTGCCATCCAACGACATACTCTGCAGATGATAGAACAGTATGTACTGTGCCACAGGGGTCAATGATGACCTCTCGGACACCTCTGCCGAGCGTGCATTGATAACAAGGAATGGAAGAAAGGCGTACTTGTCAGATACGATAAAATAGACACCACGACTAAGCATCCTGTTACGTTCATAGTACACCAGATCATCAAACAGGAATGCGACTGGCTTTCCAAGCGTGCCGCCGATTCTTTTTGAGATATTGGAATACTGCATCGGAGTGTATCTGTCCTTCTTCTTCGGTGCAAGGAGCAAAAACTCGCATCCTTTATAACTTGTCGCATAGAAATTAAAACTGAGTACGGCATCCGTATAGACACCCTTTAACTCAGACCGCTCCATCTTACGGAGTTCCAATCTCTCGTCAGCCAGTATGACATTTATTTCCTTTCCCATGTCTGCTCAATTTTCATACATCATGAAAACTGTGCAAATATAGTGATAAAACACAATATAACAAATATTTGTCGTGATTATTTTTGCAAATAGTGATAAGGACTGTATATGTATTAACTCATAATCTGCTATCTGCCTTCCCATTATGGAAATTTCATTATATACTGGATATATCGCCCGAACAGACGATATTATCAACCAGGTATTTTTGCGGCATTTTGTCAGTCGTTTTTGCGGTGTTTCATCTTGTATTTTTGCGATGACGTGCAAAAATCCGGCGGATACCTTAACCCTTCTCGATATTTCCTGCCTACACTTTAAGAGAACTTTTAACACGTATCGATATGGACGAAAAGATGCTCACACTGGAACAGGAAACCAAGATCAAGGAGAAAGCCCTCAAACTGAAAGAGGAGAAGAAGCTTCGCAAAATCTACCCGATGGCAGTCTTCGGGGAGACGGACTGCGGCGAGAAGGAGGTTTATGTGGCCTATATGGCGGAACCTACTTTCCCGCAGTTCTCGAAATTCATGGCTGCGTCGAAGAAAGACGAGGTGACAGCCATGCGTACGCTTGCCCGCGACTGTTTCGTGGACGGGGACAAGGAACTCGTGGATAACGAGTCGCTGTTCCTCTTCGGGTTGATGGGACAGCTTTCGGAACTCATCACTACCCGGCAGAGCGTACTGGTAAACTTATAGACCGGTGGCGCGTTACGGATGAGCAACGCATCCGCCAGCGGATGATTTACGTGCGCCATTACTTTCCCGGCGTGAACCTGGATACTGTCACGGACGAGGAGTTCGCCATGTTGTCCGAGGAAGCGTTGTGGCTGCACGAACAGATGCTCGTCAGCCGTATGCCGATACCGGTCTCCCTGCCGGAAAAGACTTCCCGATAACCGCCGTAAGCCCCTGCGACTTACGGCGGCTGTTTTTTAATCTCCGCCCTCCTTGCAACACTAATCTTTTATAGCGAACAGCAGATACCATGGCTCAGGAACAGAACTATCAGGTCAATTATACCATCAATGTCGATGCCTCGCAAGGCACCAAGCAGGTTATCGCCTTCGGGGATGCTGTGGGCAAGCTTGTGCAGGCGAAAGCCTCGCTCACGCCGGCTGTGACGAACATCAAGAACATGATGGACGAGATCGACCGTGTGTTCCGTACCAAGAACGGCAAGAAACGCAGCTTCGACTATCGCCTGACCATCGACACGAAGAACAGCGAAGCCAAGCTGGAACGTGTCAAGAACCTCCTTGCCGAGATTTCCACTCTTTCCAAGGGCATCAGCCTTACCATCAATGCCGGACCGGCTCTCGACACGAAGCGGATCAAGGCCAATGCCAAAAGCCTTTATGAAAAGAAGGCTGCCGAGATGCGCAAGGCGGAGGTCGAACGGAATGCCGCCTCGTCCGTCACGACGATGACCGATGCACAGAAACGCATCACCAAGGCCATCGGTAAAATCAATTCGGCATTGACGTCCGTCTCGCAAGGGCGGGAACTCAATATCAAGACCGATGTGGCCGAACGTCGTCTGCAAAAAGTCCTCTCCCTGCTCGGGCAGCTCAAAAGCGCATCGTCTTTCAGTCTGAACATACGCGGTGGTCTTCCTGCGGGCATTTCCGGCGGGACGACCGGTGCGTCGTTCTCATACATGCCGGATGTCCCCGTTCCGTTTGCCCCTCAGCCGTTCGTCATGCCCGAGAAGTCCCGGCAGAAGTTGATGGAGCGGCTCTATACCGACCAGCAGATGCACCGGCAGCGCATGGCGCAGGAGGAGGAACGCTATGCGGTGCAGCAACGGCGGAACAGCCTTCGCATGGCGGAGCAGGAAGAGGAACGGGGACGCCGCAATGCCGCCCGCGAGGCGGAGCGCCTGCGACGGCAGGCGGAAGCTGCCCGACGCAAAGAGGCTGCGGCGGCACAACGGGCCGAAGAGAGACGCTACAAAGCGGAGATTGCCGAGCAGCAGCGAGCCGAGCGAGCCGCCCGGCAGCGTGAACGGCGCACGGCCATGCAGTCCGTGCGACTGATGCAGCGTGAACATACCGCTGCCGGGACGCTTTACCGCAGCAAACGCCGTGCGGCCATCAACCGCATCCAGTATTCGAAAGTCCCGTCTCTCAGGAATCTTCCTTTCGCCTCGATGCTCAACGCCTATATGGGCTACAGCCTCGTGCGTTCGGAGCTGACGAAAGCCATCGACTACTCCAATATCATGGAGTCGGCACACTCCATCCTACGGGTGGCGGATGCCGATCTGAAAACGTTCGAGACACGCTTCGATGAGATGGCGCGTCATGTCCGCAAGATCGGCATCGACACGAAGTTCACGGCAGTTGAGATTGCCGGAGCAGTGAAGTACCTCTCGATGGCGGGCATGAATATCGAGACCATCCACAAGTCCATACGACCGATTACGAACCTGGCGCTCATAGGCGACAATGACGTGTCGTACATCGCCGATCTGGCGACCAACATCATGGCCGGCTACGACATCAACAACGAGAGCATGGACAGCGTGGCGGACATCATCGCCTCCACCATCTCGCGCTCGAACGTCAATATCGTCGAGGTTGCCGAATCCTACAAGATGGCTGCCGGCTACCTGCGTATGGCGGGTGTCGACTTCACGGAGGCGACCGCTGCCATCGGCCTGCTGGGCAACATGGGTTTGAAAGGCACGCTGGCCGGCACGTCGCTGCGTGCCATGGCCACACGCTTCGCCAAGCCGACCAAGGAGTCCCAGAAAGTCCTCGACCGTCTGGGTGTGAAGTTCACCGAGCAGCGCAACATAGAAGGCGTCATGGTCGAGAAGCTGCGGCCCATCGCCGACATCTTCGAGGAGCTAAACCGCAAAGGGGCATCTATGGCAGATATGCAGGCCATCTTCGGCAAGATCGGCGGCAATGCGGCCATGATGCTCGTGCGCAACTACGACCAGCTGCGCCCCCTGACGACCCACAACCGGGGTTCGCAGGGTATCTCCTCGGAGCTGGCACTCGTCAAGCAGAACACGACCAAGGGTTTGTGGGCGCAGGTAACCTCCCAGCTTACGGAGAGTTTCATGCAGGCGTACCAAATACTCGAACCAACGATCCGCAGTGTCCTGCGCTCGCTGCTGGAAAGGTTCAAGGCCCCGGAGTTCACGCGGGGACTGGTAGCGATCGGGAATGCCCTGCTCGATGTCTTCACGGTCATCGGCAGTATCGGCGCGTGGGTCACGCGCAACTTCCACTGGATAGAGCCGATGCTCTTTACCGGAGTGGTGGCGGCCAAATTGTTCAAGGTTGCCGGAGCCCTGACCAACATCGGCATCGCCGTCGGGTTCATCGGCAAGCAGTCGGCCGCAGCAGGAACGATAGAAGCCGTGCAGGGGCTCATCGGATTGGGCGGCACGGGCAAGCTCTCCTTCGCGCAGAAACGGGCCATCGTCTCGACGATGCAGGCTGCGGGAGTCACAGGCCGCGGGGCGATGATGCAGGCCCTGCTGGCCGGCGGCGGGACTATTGGTGCGAAGAATGTCCTGCAATCGCTCTTCGCTACGCAGGTGGCGACCGGTAGCGGCCTGACCGGTGCCGCCGCCTCGCTCAGTGCCATAGGTACGGGAGCCGTTGCGGCGACAGCCGGCATCGCGGCTTTGGTCGGTGTCTTGGGATGGGTAGCTTATAAGACTTGGAAGGTTAAGGAGGCGAAGGATGCCGTGCTGGAGGAGATCGAGCAGAATCGCAAATACCGCTATCCCTCCATCGAGGCTTTGTATTCCTCTCTGAGCGAGACCTACAATATGGCCATGAAAACCAAACGGGCTGTGGAAGAGGTCGTCGCGGGGAAAAGCATCGAGGAGGCGTCGGGTCAGAAGATCGGAGCATTCACCGGCAATTGGTGGACGGCATTTCTTGCCGAAGGAGGTGCGGCCATGTCCAGTTCCCACTCAGGGGTCTACCACAGCCCTGGGTATTCCTATGACGATGCGCGTCAGGCAGATATCCGAAATGCGCTCATCACCTTGGCCAAACGGGACAGCCAGACCCGCATCAACGCTGCCTATGCCGAGTTCGGAAAGTTGGGTACCGTGCTGGAACTGGACGCTTTCCTGAAAACGGTAAAGGAACGCTACGGACAACAGGACAAGGAACTGGACAAAAGTCTGTGGCGCGTAGCGGACGGGAAGATCATCTACACTACGGATTTGGGAGACAAACCCGAAGCGGTCGCGGCACAGACGTACGACTACGCCCGTTACATGAACGAGAAGACCGTCCCGGAGATTATCCGTGCGGCGACACTTTATCGGGATGCCATCTCCAGTCCCGCCAAGGCTCAGGAGCTGATGCGCCGCGGCGGCTTCGATTTCGAGCAGCTTGCGGGATGGGGATTCTCGCAGGACAAGGACGGGCACTGGGTGCAGCGTGTATTGGGCAAGGACGCCACCGACGCGCAGCGTGTGGACAACATTGCGGACCGCAAGCTGGCCCACAACTCCCTCGTCAAATTCTTCTCCTCGCTGCGGCAGACATTCGGAGGTTCGGCAGAGGCTGCGGAGAACATTCTCCGCGTAGCGGGATTCACTCCGGACCAGTACAGCAACGAACCGGACTCGAACGACACACGCCCCTTTGCCACGAATCCCATCACCAACAGTCATCTGCCGGATGACGGCGGAGCCGGCGGCAACTACTCCGGAACGGGGCGGCTCTCGTCGGCGGCACCCAAGCAGGTCATCGTCAATATCGACAGCCTGCTGAGCGTGAAGACCATTGACCTGCTGAAAACAGAGGCGGGACAACGGGAGGAGATACAGAACCTGAAACAACAACTCGCCGAGGCGCTTATCGATGTCGTGCATGACTTCGATGCCTCGTGGAACGCTTAAACGCTTATGTCACGATTACTTAAAATAGCGGCTTCGACCCTGCTGAGCGGAGGTATCCTCAATAACGGTACGCTGGGAGGCTATATCAGCAATGCTACACGCTTGGCGTTGGGCATGGGACTTGCCGAGCTTGAAGACGGGCAGGTGCATTATTTCTCCAAGCACCACGACCTGCTGAAACGGGCTGTCATACAGGTCGCCTCGCAGACGGCATACGGTCTGCTGCGCTCCTATCCCCGCTACCTGAAATACTGGGAGCAGCGCGTGAGGGACAAATATCTGGAAACGCAGTCGCAGTCCAGCCTCGCCAACAAGACGGGGCAATACTACCAACTCATCAGCGAGCAGAAGGCTGTCGCCCAGAAGAAGAACTATACGGATACCATCGTCGGAAGGACCGTCGCCGACTATCTGGAACTCTCCATCTCCAAGGAGGGGCAATACTACGACAACAAGGAGTGCAAGGTGGAGCCCAACAGCAAGTACGGTCTCGTGACATTCGTCGATCTGGGGCCACAGATACAGGTGTCGAGCCGCAACAACATCCTTTTGACGCAGGTGCAGGGGCGGGACTATACCCGTAAGGAGTACATCTCCGGCGGAGACTTGGAAATAACCATTAACGGTAAAATCACCTCCAAATATCCCGATGTGTACCCCGAAGCCGAGGTGTCGAAGTTCATCAAGCTCGTGCAGTACAAGGGTGTCGTGGATTGCGACAATACCGTGCTGCGCCAGTTCAACATCACACAACTCATTATCCAGAGTTATACATTTCAGCCTACGGACTGCCGCAATGTGCAGCCCTATACGCTCACGTGCGTGGCGGTGGAGCCCTCGGAGGCTGTGGAGCTGATATCCGCCGGCCAGGAGGTGGTCGACACGGCTATCAAGCACACGAACAAATGGATCAAGTGGGTGAAGTTCGGAACAGAGGTCATCGACCCCGCCTCACTCTTAAAATTCACGTGGCTATGATGGATGTATTATGTTGCCGGATTACCATAGGAGACGCTGATCCGGCGAATCCGATGAAGATAACGGACGGCGTGGAGATCACGGAGGTGCACACCCTTGAAATCAACGAGAGCTACAAGAAACTTATCGGCACGGCAAAGGTTACCTTTCCCAAAGGGACGGTGTGCCGGTCCACCATCATCGGGACTGTGACGCTCGAAGGCAAGGACGCCTCGCGCCTGACGACTGAAATCATGCAGGACGGCGTTATCATCGAGAAACGTACCACGCAGCGGCTGGTCGATGAGACGACCTTCAAGGTCGGACAGCGTATCAACATCAAGCTCGGATACAACGGCGTGATGAAAAACATGTTCGACGGCTATATCACCGGCTACAACTCCGACAGCATGCTGGAAATACAGTGCGAGAACATGGCCTACAAACTTAAACTTAAAACGGCTCCGCATTTCGAGACGCCGGCAAAGGGGACTACCGTGAACGAGGTGCTGGAAGGGAAATACGACATATTGAAGGATACGGGATTCAAGATACACTCCGACACGAAAAAATGCGAGATACATATCGGCAAGGTCAAGGTTACGGACAATTTCACCGTGGCGGACATCCTCTCCGAATGGTCGAAATACAAGGTCTACTGCTTCCTGAAATACGATGCCGAGGACGAGGGTGCGATGCCGTCGATTGCCGTCGGCCGCCCTTATTCATCGAGCAAGGCGCAGCCGCTCTTTCCCGAGGACGAATCGACGGGGCCGTTCAAAATCCGTTTCAACGAGCATGTGGCGCAGAGCGACCTGAAAGTCGTGAAGACCGACCCGAAATTCCTTGCCGTAACGGGCAAAGCCCTCGGAACCGACGAGAAGTTCTTCGAGGTCACCATACGCCTCAATCCCGAATACGACCCGACGGTTGCCGGCAGCAGGCAGTACCAGACGGTGAACGCCACGCAGATCTCCAGGAAGACGCACAAAGTGACGGGCAATACGACGGCGACAGGCGCCGCGACGAAGACCAAAGTGGATCTTTCGACCTATACCATCGTGCCGTACATGTCGCCGCATATAGGCATCACCTCCGACCAGCTCGTGGAGGAGACGACAGAGTATTTCCGCAACTACAATCTGAACGGCATCACGGGCAGCGTGACCGTCTTCGGGGATTTCGGGCTGACGCCGGCCGTGCAGGTGGAACTCATGGACAACCGCAACCCCTCGAAGAACGGCGTCTATCTCGTGGAAGAGGTGACGACCACATTCGGCGTCGGGGGATACAGGCAGAAATTGAGCATCCCGTACAAAATAAAGTCCTCCAAGGATTAGTCCCAGTCATTGAAATCGTCGGGGTCTGCTTCCACACAGGGCAATTCCGGGTAAGGGGTCTCCTGTCCGTGACAATGGCATTCGCACTCCCCGTCTTCCTCCCGGCAGCGGCACCTTCCCTCCTGACAATTACAGCCATGCGCTTCATTGTCGGGGTTTACATCATTATTATCAGTCATCGTTTTCATTTGCAGATTCATAAACGGCTACAAAAATACGAAAAATTGTCCGGACAAATGGAGAATCAGGGAATTTCAGTTTTTTTAAGAAGCCGATTGCGTCTATCCCTTTCGACGCTTTTATTTTTTCTCTGTGGCCTTGCGCAGCAGAACGTATTCTCCGGAAGCGGCGGCATTGAGCCGCAGGATGGAGTCATTCCCGATCTCGCAGGTACGAATTTCCGGAAGGATTTTTCGCAACAGCCTCTCCACATCCATGTTGTCGCAAGCCATCAACGTCCAGCAAAGACCGCTTATCGTGAGCGAATCGCCCTTTATCGTGTAACGTCCGCCCATTTCATTGCAGTTTGTCTTGATACCGACGGTGCTGTCTTCATTGAACGTGATATACTGCCGCACATCGGGGGCTATCTCCGACGGGCGGGCATACAGGGAGTCGTTCAGCACGACATTCCTTATATACCATTGTCCGGTGATTGAAATCTCCGGGATAACTGCGGCCGTATCTGCCGCGGAACCGTCTGCGGGTTTTGTCCCCCGTCCTTTGCAGGCGGCAAGCGTCATTGCTGCAACAGCCGCCATAATAAACAGGCTTCTCATATAATATTTCTTTTTTATTCTGCCGGTATCTTCAAAGGTAGCGTATTTCGAGCAAAAACTCATGCAAGGGTTTACAAATAACATATAATTAACATGAAACGCGGCTGCGTGTTTCACTTCATCACAGGAGTTCTGACCGGGGGTTAGACCATAAACCGACGTGCGGGCCTATTCTTTTGCAAAACAATCATATGTCATCAGATAAATCCAACCAGCTGCTTATCCGCGAGGCTATCCGTAAGATCGCCCTCGGCCGCAGCATGGAGCGCATCGGGATGGCTCCGGGCGGCATGTCGGGCGTTGGTACGGCGCGTATGGTTCACGGCTATGTCGCCAAGATCCATAACGACCCCTCGGACGGGGAGTTTGCGGAGTACGGCGGCACCGTCGATGTGGGGGAATACCCCGACGAGACCGCCTCGGCGGAGCCTGTCATCCACAAGGGCGTATTGCTCGCGGCAGCGGTAAACGACGAAGGAGGCTTCCTGCTCGTTCCCACGTTGTTTTCCGACGTGACCATCTTCATGGACTCTGCTACCCGCTACGCTTATGTGGTGAACTTCTCCCATGTGGACATCATCCGGCTCAATGCCCATACGGAGACCACCATCGGTGTTACCGAGACCGAAGAGCTGGATGCGGAATCCGACACCTCTCCGGATTATGACGAACTGGAACCTACGGGCAATGCGACCTCCACCCGGTATACGGCGACCGCCGTTACCACCACCGTCAGGAATGACAAGGACAAGGAGGCGACGACGGTCATCGGGGCGGAGAACATCACCCATACCGTGGACAAGTCGGAAGTCAGGCAGACGGCGGACAAGGTGGTGCAGAAAGTGAACTCCACGACCGTTGCCGTTTCCGACGGCAAGGTGACACTCGGCGACGAAAACGCCACCGAGCCGCTTGTGCTGGGAAATGAACTGGCGCAACTGATGCTCGACTTCCTGACCGAGTGCAGCAAGATCATGACGCCGACGCTGATGGGGACGATGTCGCCCATCAATATTCCCAACTTCACGTCGCTGACCTCCCGTATCCAGAAATTCCTCTCCAAAACCAGCTATACGAAATGAGCGTACAACTCCATCCCGATATCGGACAACTGGACCGATCGAGTCTTTGCTACTCGATCTATTCGCAGTTGTATCACAACTTCTTCAATGTCCAGGAACGCAAGAGCGCGGAAAATCCTTACGGCATCGAGGAGGGCGACGAGACGAGCGTGCGCCTGAAGAATACCGCCTACGGCTTCGCCTCGGCCATCGCCGGAGCCGTAACGGGTGAAGGCGGCAGCGGCGAGGGCGGTTTGCTGCTGGACTACCTCAAGAAGTCCGGCGGGGATATGACGGGCATGCTGCGTGCCGCCTACGGTTTCGAGGCGGGTGTCGGAAACACCCGTATTCTGGAAACCTACTCGACAGAAGAAACGGATTCGGAAGGTGTCGTCTCTGCCGTAGAGCATGGCATCCGCATTACCGGCAACCTGCGGCTCGGCGGCGACAGCCTCTATCTCGGAGAGCGGCAGGTGTTGAAATACGATGCGGAGCGTGCCACCGCCACGCTCGACGCTTCGCATCTCGATATGACTGCCGGAACGGTCTCCTGTTCCGGCGAGTGGCTGTTCGGGGAGCGGGAAAGCGGGGTCTTCATCTCTTCCACGCTGTTGCAGGTCGCAGGGCAGGACGTGTATCATCGGGGCAATGCGAACCTTGCCACGGTGGACTGGACGATGCACGATGGTTCGGTGCAGGGCGACCTCGCCGTAGCCGGGGAGGTCCTGCTCGGCGGGGCGTTGTCCGCGTTGCACGGTGTACGGTTAGGTGACGGCGGAAGAACGCTGCTGACCTTTTCCGGCGAGGATGCCGCCTTGAGCGGGAACCTCTCTTTCGGTGAGGGATTCGGCATACGCATTGACGGCAAGGACGTACTCGTGCGCGAGACAGAGAACCGGATACGACTGGGCAGCATCGGCGGCGATTTGCTCTTAGGCAGCGACGACACTCCCAGAATCCGGCTATTTTCGGGTCTCTCGGATATCGACGGGGACTGCCTGCTCGTCTCACCGTACGGACACGCCTGTTTCCCCGGTTCACTGACCGTGCGGCACGACTACGGTGCCGACCTGCTCTCGACCTACCGGACGGATGCTGCGGACGAAGGAATCATCCTCCACAAACGGCTGCGCATGGGAGGTGCCGACGGATTCCTCATTACGGGGGACCGGGAGACCTTATCCTTGACCTCGGACGTGGAGTACGTCGAAGAGGGCGTACAGACACTTGCCCCGCATGCGACCGCTATCGGGCATTATCCCTCGACAAGCCGTTACGCCCCGCAGAACCGTAAGTCCGAATCGTTCGTCCTCACCACCGATGCGGATTTCGTGACGGTCGGCGTGCCGTTGGAGGCCGCCGGACATGTCGGCATCGACGGCTCCGCAACCCGTTTGGCGAACAGCGTGCTATACTTTACCGAGGAGCTGCGCCTGCAAGCCGTCGTTGGAGGGATCAAACACTACGGAGACAGCCTTTTTACGGGCTCGCTCTCCTCGGAGTTTTTCTCCTCGGGCTTTGCCGGCAACGGCTGGGCCATCTGGCAGAACCGCACGACAGGAAATGTTACCGCCACCTTCGACGAGGTGGTGGCCCGCCGTCGGTTCCGCGCCTACGAGTTCGAGGTGAAGAAAATCTCCGCCGCCAACGGCTCGCTATGGGTGAGCGACAGCTGTTCGGGCGACACCGTAGAAAAGTTGTAAGAGATGTCCGTATTCCGCTATTCGACATATAAGATCCGCATCGACCCCGATTCGAACAAGACACAGGGCTTGCAGACCGGGGATATCGTCCGCAGGCAGTATACCGGGCGCGACCGCGCCGTCTATTCCCTTATGGTCGTACTGGAAGCGGGCGTGGAGACGGTCGGCGACAAGGAGGCGCCCTATTTTATAGGGGCACTGCTGGACGGCGACGAGCCGCAGAACGGCGAACTGCTGGATTTCGTGCGTGTCACCAGCCTGTTCGACAGCTCCCGCAGCGGGGCGTTGTACCTGACCGCTTCGGACGGTGAAGCTCCCTATATGGACGTTATCGACGGCATGGCAAGGGAACGCTCGCTCTGCTATCCCGAAATGGCGGGAGGCATCATGGACGTTCCCGACAAGAGTAAGTACACCGTATCCGGAGATTGCCTTGCGGCGGAGTATAAGGCGGCGGATAACGGGGCTTCGCGTATCGTACGGCTGACGCGTACAGTACAACCCTTCGACAGTACACCTTTCGGCTTGAAACAGACGCTCGAAGAGAGTGTCGGACACCCCGAACGGCTGCTCGTCTCGTTCAAGATTCGGGCTTCGGGAGAACATCCGGGCGTTCCCCTTTCTTTCGGCTACACGAACGGGGAGAAATATGACGCCGAGGATACGGTCGCCGTATCGGATGTGTGGGAGTACAAGCTGTGGGTGCTGACCGTAGAGTATCCGAAACAATATGTCCGCAGCTTCCGGCTGGACCTCTCCGGGCTGCTGACGGCGGAGGGCGACTGGTGCGAGGTGGCCGACCTGAACATCATCCGTCTCTCGTCCCTCACCGCCTGTGCGGAGGTGACGAAAGCCCGCGTCGGCAAGGTCTCGGGCATCACGGACCCCGTGTTTGGCGTGCTGGACGGGTACGGGGCTTACTTCCAGAACCTCTATGCCACGCGTAACGTCAATATCGCCGGCACGCTGACTGCCGGAGACGAGAACGGCTTCTCCTCGACCTTCTATGTCGGCAGAATCCACAAGAATGTCATCCCCGACAGCCTCTCCTGCGCTTTCAGCGGGTCGGTAGCGGTCGAAGCCGCCACTCCTGTCGGAATCGGGAGGTGCGTGCAGGTCACGTCCGACAGCCGTCTTGTCGTGCAGCGTGCCGACTGGCGCGAAGCACGTATCGGCAGCCATTACTGTTTCTCCCTCTGGATAAAGTCCGAAGAGGCGGGAACCGCCCGATTGTATCAGGACGAGCACCTTATCGGGGAGATTCCCGTTCCGGAGGGCGGGGAATGGCACCGCTATAAGACCGCCTTCCCCGTGCGGGATTCCGATGCGCCGGAGATGACGCTGGGGATTGCCTCTTCGGTCTCTCTGCTGCTTACGGCACCGCAGCTGGAAGCCGGGAGGACGGCAACTCCCTATCAGGCGACCGACGAAGTATTGTCCTATACGGAGGATTACGGGGCATGGTTCTCGAAGGGCGGCATCGGCGGCACGATCCAGCATCCGCTGCTCCGCCTGAACGAGGACGGCTCGATCAGCTCCCGCGACGGCTCCTTTGTCATCAATCCCGACGGTACGGGACATTTTGCCGGCGGGCGTTTCAGATGGTCGCAGGACACCATCGAGCTGCGCGATGTGACGATCCGCTGGGAAGACCTCGATGAAGAGGTGCAGAAAGAGCTGAAGCCCCGTTCCGTCTCGCTCACAGGCGGCACGGCATTCCATTTTGCCGATGAACTGACCGCCATGGCTGAACCCGCCGCCATCGACATCATCGCCACGGAGTATAACTTCGAACCGACGGCACGACGTTGGGAATATCAGGCTGCGGACGGGATGTGGAAGGATGCCGGGTGCAACGGCCCGCTGTTTCGCCTCACGCCCGATTTTCACGGCTGGGAGGGGCGCGGGGTGCTGACCCTGCGCTATACGGCAACGTCCGGCGGAGAAGAATATGCGGCGACGCACACTCTCTTCAAACTATCCGATGGGGAGAGCGCCTATACTGTATATGTGGAATCGAAGAACGGCACAACCTTCCGCAGCGGCATCGTCTCGACCCTCCTGAGCGCCCGGGTTTACAAGGGCGGCAAGGAGATTACCGGGCAGCTGCCCGACAGCGCTTTCCGCTGGTACCGCACCAGCGCAGACAGCGCGGGCGATGCCCGCTGGAACTCCTTCCCGCATGAAGGGCGAGAAATAGAGATCACAGGGGAGGACGTGTGGCGCAAGGCCGTTTTCGATTGCGAAGTGGAAATAACAAATAACCGATAATCTATTATGGCAGTAAAAGTAGCCCGCGGGCAGGTCACCATCATCGACCAGAACGACGCGGTATCGTTGCAGGCATTCATCGGCTCCTCGCAGCCCCTGACACAGGTGTACAACAGAGACAACAATGCCTATGCCCCTTCGTGGGCGGCTTCTCCCTATCTGGTACTTACCCCTTCGCTCTTCGTCAGCGGTCAGGCGGCGACCGACCAGATCACCTCGGTAGGCAATGTCGCGACGCTTACGGCAGGCGTGAAGAGCGGCTCGGCCAAGTGGTACAAGAACGGTACGGCGATCGTCTCCGGACAGGACAGCTGCACCATCGGCGCGGCATCGGCCAAGTATGCCCTTACCGTCAAAGCCAACCACATGACCGTTTCCGCTCCGCAAGTGCGTTATACTTTCGAGGCGGTTTACATCGACGCCAACGGGCTGGAGATTCCGTTCCGGGCGGAGATTCAGTTCACGCAGCACCTGAACGCCGGAGCGATGATCGCCGCCGTGGCGTATGCACCCGACGGCATCGTATTCAAGAACGACGAGGTGGCGACGCTCAGGGCGCATTGCGACCTGTGGCGCGGAGCCTCTATCGACACGACGAACGTCACCTACGCGTGGGGCATCAAGGATTCGGCGGTATTCGCGGGCACGACACTGACAGCTGCCGCGGCAGCCGGAGCCACGACCATAACGGTCGCTTCGGTAATGAACATGGAGGCGGGAGGCAGGATAACCATAGGATCGGCACAGTACACCATTTCGGCAGTCAACGCCTCCACGAAGGTCGTGACGCTGACCTCCGCACTGAGTGCCGCAGCCGCATCGGGAGCCGCCGTTTCGTGTCCCTACTACAACTCCATGCTGGGTGCCGGCTGGGCATGCCTTACCTCGACCAATCCTCGGGGCGTGACGGCAGGCTGGACGACAAACGAAATCACGATTACGGCAGATGCCGTTCTCAACTTCGAGACCTTCAAGTGCGCCATCAAGGATACGGACACCTCGGCGGGCAACGCCTCGGCGAACAAGGTCGTCTGCGACATCATCTCCTTCACGGATATGTCCGACCCCATCACGGTTGATCTGGTCAGCCAGAAGGGGTTCACCATCAAGAACAACGGCAATGACGTGGATGCCAAAGCCGTGTTATATAGGGGCGGTGAGGAAATCGACACGGGCGGGACAGCTTATACCTATACATGGAAACTGTGGAACTCTGCCGGGACTTCCGTCGTGAAGACCTACACGGGAAAATCCATCACGGTCTCGAAAGCCGATGTGACGGGGAAAGGCGTGCTGATGTGCGAGGTATCGAAATAAACGACATGTCTTACAACGAATACGAGGGTGCCAAATACTTTTTGGGACACCCTCATTGCGTCTGACGTGTTTCCCGACAGGAAAGTCAGTCTCTTGGCATGGATTTCACGATCCCGCTCACGGGGTCGAATTGTACGGCGGCATTGTTGAACAGCCGCTCGATATGCCCGCTGCGGATCATTTCGGAGGTCGGCAGACAGTGAAGGACGGGCGTATCGATAAGGGCTATTCTGTCACTCAGCGAGAGGGCTATATCCAGTTCGTGAGTGGAGAACAGAATGCATTTGCCCTCAGCATGCGCTAACCGTGCGAGCAGGGAACACAATTCGTAACGGTTGGGCATGTCAAGAAACGAGGTCGGCTCGTCCAACAGGATGACGGGCGTTTCCTGAGCCAGAGCACGGGCTATCATAATGCGCTGGCATTCACCGTCCGACATCTTATCCATCGTGCGGCCGGCATACGCCTCCATTCCGACCGAAGAGAGCGACCGCATGACGATTTCCCTATCTTGAGGCTGCATGCGGCCGATCCAGTTGGTGTAAGGGGCGCGGCCGATAGCCACGACATCCTCGCACCGCAGGTTGGCGATGCGTGTGCGCTCGGTCGTGACAAATGCCAGTTGCCTTGCCTTCTCCGGAGTTCTCATGTTTGCGATACAATGTCCGTCGAGCAGGATTTTACCGCAATAATTATGATTCAGTCCGGCTATGGCACGGAGAAGTGTAGATTTCCCCGTGCCGTTCCTGCCAATAAGGGCAGTCAGCTGTCCTCTTTTGAAAGAGGCATCGACCTTATCGAGAAGCCTCTTCTCTGCGTAGCCTATGGAAAAATCGCACAGTTCTATCATACCGTCATCGATTTATTGCGTAAAACCACCCATACGACTATCGGGATTCCCAGCAGTGCGGTAATGGCATTTACGGGCAAAGTGAACATTTTGGAAACGATATCGCAAAGAAGCAATACCGCCGCCCCCGAGAGAAGGGTTCCCGGCAGGAGCACGCGGTGGTCGGCCTCGCGGAAGAGCATCCGCGCGACGTGAGGCATGGCAAGACCGATGAAGCCGATCGGGCCGCAGAAAGCCGTTACCGTGCCGGCCAGCAGCGTCGTCGAGAGAAACAGCAGACCGCGCGAACGGCGGATATTCAGTCCCATCGTTACGGCATATTCCTCGCCGAAGAGCAGGAGGTTGAGCGGTTTGATCGTCCATACGGCCAGCAGCAACCCGACGATGACCGACGGAAGGAGGATGGCGAGCTGCGGCACCGTCACGTCGCCGAGCGACCCCATCGTCCAGATGACGAACGCCTTTAACGCCTCCTCTTTGCTCAGATATTGCAATATCTGCACGACAGCGCTCACGCCTGACGAGAACATCATACCCAAAATCAATATCACCATAATGTCCTTTATGCGGTGTCCGACGGCAGCGATTACGAGCAGCACGACGGCCGCACCCAGCCAAGCCGCTCCGGCGATGCCTATCGACGAGCCGACGCCTGCCAGCACCACGAGCGCCACGCCGAGGCTTGCACCCGAGCTGATGCCCAGCACGTAGGGGCCGGCCAGCGGATTGCGGAACAATGTCTGCATCTGCAAGCCGCTGACCGATAGCGCCGCCCCGGCCAGCAGAGCCACAACCGCCTTTATCAGCCGTATGTTCAGTACGATTTTCGCCGTAGTCCGCGGGCAGTCGCCGCCCGTCAGGGCCGCCCATACGTCGCCGACGGGAATGCGAACCGCGCCCACAGCCAAATCCAACAGGAAGAGGCCGACCGTAAGCACGGACAACGCGGTGAACAGGATGACGGGGCGTGAACGCATCTATTTCAGTTGTTTGTAGTATACGAAATCTTCTTCGACCAACTCGGGGTGGAATATCTTCACGAGGTCGCGCAGAAGAAGGTCGGGATTCACGACGGCCGATTCGTAGTAGTCGTTGCCTCCGGCGGCATTGGTGCGGGCGTTGTTGTTATAGACATAGCCGTTTCGGACGCAGCGGGTATCGGCGAACTTCGGGCAGGCGGCTTTCAGTTCGTCGAGTGTGTTCGCCATGCCGACGTTCAGCCACATATCGGCCTCCGAAGCGAGCAGGTATGCCTCCTCCAAGTCGATAGGCGTCGAAGAGTTGCCCGTGTTCTTCTTGTAGATGTAGTCGCCTCCGGCGTCGGTAATCAGCCGCACGGCATAGTTTTCCGTCGAGGGCATGAACCACGAATCGCCGTAGGGCGTATTGAGCATGACCGACGGGGCATCGAGAACGGCACCGGACACTTTCTGTTTCAGCGCATTGTATCGGATCGGAATATCCGCGAATACCTTTTCGCCCTTCGCGCGTTTCCCGACGACCTCCGAAAGCGCCACCAGCCATTCGGCTTTGCCCAGCGGAGATTCTTCGAGATAATCGCCGACATACATGAACGGGATGCCGAGCTCCTTGAGTTTGCTCTCCATCGCACTGGCCCCGTTCACGCCGAAAAGCAGCACAAGGTCAGGGTCGAGCGACAACAGAAGTTCATAATTGATATTTCCCTCGTAACCCACGTCGCCGATGCTGTCGCGGCGTGCCTGAATGTCGGGATTGGAGATATAGTCGAGTCCCGAAACGCCGACCACACGTGCCGTCTCGCCGATGGCGTCGAGCATGGCGATATGGGTCGAGGACATCGCCACGATGCGCTGCGCATCCCCTTCGAGGACCTGCCCGTCGAAACCCTCGGGAACGGGTTCCCCGTTACGGGAGATGAACAACCGGGTGGTGACGCTATCCGCGCCCTGCCACGGATTCATGACGGAAACCAGCACGCTCTGTCTGCCGTCTGCTCTTTCAATCTTGAATCCCGAGGCATATTCGGGAGCGTAAAGCTGTTTGTTGAAATCGGCAAGTTGGGAACTCTTGCCACGACAGCCTGCAAATGCCAGCGCAAGCAGCACCATCAGGCTCAAATTCTTTAATACTTTCATATCATTACCTTATTTACGTTTACATTATTTTCTGCTTTTCCCGAATTTCGGGGTGATGCCGATGAAGAACTCGAAGTTGATGCCGGGCATAGGACGCGACAGCACCGAGAGATAGTCCTCGTTGAACAGGTTATTGACGGCAAGTTTCAACTGTACATCCAGCGGTTTGAACGACAGCATTTTCTCCAGTGAGATATTGCTCATGAAATACCGGGGCAGGTGGCCTGTCAGCGTGTAATCGTTGCTCGACATGGTGAAACGTTCCGAGTAGTAAGCCCACTTGTAGAGGAACGCCCACGTCCGCCATGACAGCCGTCCTGTCAGCGAGGCGGAGTGCTCCGGCACGTAAGGCAGTTGTTTTCCCACCGACTGGTCGGCGGGCGACATCTTTTCGCCCTCGTTGATGGAGGGGGTCCACGAATAGGAACCGTTCAGGTCTATCAGCCAGTCCTTTGCCGGCTGCACGGCAAGGTTGGCCTTCACTTCGACACCGTAGGCATGGACTTTCTTCACGTTGCGCGGCGAGAAGAACCCCTTGGTCGTCGGCAGCCAGATGATCCAGTCGTCGATGTAGGAGTCGAACCAGCTTGCGCTGCCGCCCAGTTTATATACCCCCTTTTTGCCGACATCGAAACTCACTCCGGCGTCATAGCTGAAGCCGTGTTCGTTTTTAAGGTCGGGGTTGCCGCCCGGCAGAAAGTAGAGGTCGTTCAAAGTCGGAAAACGATAGTTGCGCGATACGGAGGCTTTCACCATCACGTTCCCTTTGCGCGAAATCAGTCCGTCGATGAAGAATGCCGGGATGAGCGGAGCCCATTTGTCGCCCGACATCTCCTCGCGCAAGACCAGCGACAAGCCCAACGGCTCGACAGGCTGCCATTTGGCCGATACAGAACCGGAGAGCTCGACACGCCCCTTGTCATATCCGACGACGGCTTTGTTGCCATCCTGAAGGATGATGTTCTTGTCTTCGCTGCGCACGAGATGCTGGTACACGGATACGTTCGAGGTGAAGAACCATTTCCTGCCGGGCGAGTATTCCGCTTCCGCCTGTCCGTAGAACGTGTTTATCTTGCTCCGCGAACGGGTCATGGAGGCCCAGTTGTCCGGCGCCACCTCACGACGGTAGTCGTAGGCCATCCACGTATGGATATAACCGCCTTTCACGCCGACTTTCCATTTCTCTTTGATATGGTCCCATGACAGGACACCACGAAACGTCTGCTCCCGCTGGCGGTTCTCGAAGGCGGTCTCATCGCCGTAATCGGTCGTGAGCATCGGCAGTTCCCGGTTGGAGTTGATATACCATGCGTTCAACCCGAAACGGTCGCCTTTCAGGGTGTTGTAATATACCTCCTGCAACAGGTGCAGGTCCTTGAACGAACCCGATCGGTTGCGTTCCTTGGGATGATACTGTCCGATGATGTTCTTCTCCTCGTCGTAGATATTTATCTTCTTGTCGTGGTTGGTGTACTTGTAATCGTTGGGCGACGACGAATAGACCGCGCGGGTCGAGACCTGCCATCGGTCGCTGCCGTAGGTGAAGCGGGCGAACTCGTCGAACGTGCGGAACGACCCGATGCCCTGCACGTATTGGGCATGGAAGCCCTCGCCGACCTGCGGCGTAGTACCGAGTTTGACAAGTCCGCCGAGTCCGCCGCCCGTTTCATTCACCGACGACGTGCCATGAAGCAGCGAGGCCTGATCTATGAAGTAGGACGGTATGGTGGAAAAGTCGGTCATACCCAGCATGGGATTGTTGATGCGCATGCCGTTCCACGTCACCTGCGTGTGGCTGGGCGACGTGCCGCGGAAAGCAACGGTGGAGAGCGTGGCGCGTCCGTAACTCTTGACGAACACGGACGAATTGAACGTCAGAATGTCGGCCATCGATAAGGCAATGTTCTCTTTCAGTGCGAGCGAGTCGAACTTCGTCTTCTGCACGCCGATTTCTTTCATCGGGCGTTTGCCCCACACCGTGACCTCGTCTATCTGGTGGATGCGTCGTGTGATTCCCTGCGCGGACAATACGGACGGACAGACGAGCAGTAGCGAGAAAAGTATGTATTTCGTATAAATCATTTGATTCCGTTTTTAGGGTGGGTATTCGCGGAAAAATGTACCGTGGAGGATGCCGGCACGGACGTTTGATGCGGGTCGAACCCATTCTCTTCAAGCAGTTGTCCGTATTCTTCCTCGAACGAGATCTCCTGATGGATTGTATGCTGCTCCTCGATGTGCCGTCTGAGCCGGTGAAGGTCGCTGAACGACACGCTGAACGAGTCGAATCCGGCAGCCCAACCGGAGAAGTCGGCATATTCCGGGGTTTTCTGGTATACCGTTCCCGTGGCGCCTTTCACCTTGTTCACGATCTTGCTGAAATCCCCGGAATTCGGAATCTCGACAAGTACATGCACGTGGTTGAGAAAGGCATTGGCGGCATGTACGCGGCAACCTTTCCCTGTAAAAATCCGTGTCATCCGCTCGAGCATCAATCCTTTTCCCGTTGTCGGAATCGTCATCTTGCGTCCTTTGGTAACGAAGATGAGATGGTATAGGTGTCGTATCCTGCCCATCACTTCCAACAAAATGCGCCGGGGATTATCCCGACATAGAATTCATCGATCAGTTCACCTTCGGACGAGTAGCGGTAGACAATGCCCTGCTGCTGGTAGTCGATGGCATCGGCCACGTAGACATCGCCACGCACGGGGTCGACGGTCAGGCCGTAATAAATCGTACCGCTGTATTCGAGGAACGGGCGCACGGGAACACGTTCCGCATCCACGTCCATCGACCATATGTCCTTGTTGATCCAGTAGAGCTTGTCGCCCGTACCGTTGAGCTGCACCTCCGAAGGCCAGTCGCCCATCTTGAACTTGAACTGCTTCTCTACGGTGAACGTCTCGGCATCGATGCGGTAGAGAGACGGGGCTTCGTAGCCGTAGGGCGAACCCTCGTACCCACCGTCGGTGATCGTCCACATCTTGTGGTTCTTGTCCATTACCAGCGAGGTGGGCTGGATGCCGACTTTCAGTTCTTCTACCACCTGATCCGTTTCGGTATCGATCTTGATGATGCGGTTTTGGTACGACCAGCAGTTGCAATAGACATATTTGCCATACTGCACCATCTGCTCCGTGGAGCCGCTTTCCATCGTCATGTCCGGCACCTGGATGTAACCGGTGATTTCATATTTCTTGGGGTTGATGATGAAGATGCGGTTGTCCCACAATTGGGTGACATAGGCTTTCTCGTCGCTGAGGAAATGGATATAGCGCGGCGAAGTCAGGTTCGTGATGCGGCCCACCTCTTTGAACGTATTGAGGTCGATGGCGAAAATCACGTGGGAATTGTTCACCACGACCCAGCCCTTATTGTCGTGGATGCACATCGATTGCGCCACGTCGCCCAGCTTCATGCCGTTGGCACGGAAGAACACTTCATTCTGCACCTGTTGGGTTTCGGGGTCGTAGTACGACAACGTGGCATTGCCGTACTGGAAGTTGCCCTCGTTGGTGATGAACAACCCGGCTCCGGTAGCGTTGAAATCTTCCACCGCATCTCCGTAGTCCCACTCCATGCAGCCCGCCAGCAACAGCGGCAACCCGCATAGAAGAATGATATGTCGTATCAGATGTTTCATTGGCTTGTTATAAACGGGAAAGAGTACCGGTCTTTCGGCCAGTACCCTGTTCCCTTGTAAAATAATGGGTGTTACTGCTGGGTATAGCGACCGGCTTGCATATCCTCGTAGGTGGGGTTATAACCGCAATTGGTTACAAGCCAGTCTTCTTTCTTGATTTGCTCTTCTTCTACAAAAGATTTGAAGAACGTATAATCAACAAACCGTGTCAACCGGATAAATCGAACTCCTGAGAGTTTTGTTAAAGTTGGCATATTGAAAGTCGTAAGCGATGCTGCATTTGCAGCACAAAGTGTTCCATCAATGGCCTGCAATTTGGGGCATGAAATAGTTTTTACGGCACGAACAGTCATACCAACACCCCCGACATGTTCCAATGACGGAAATGTAAAATCTTTATTTGATGCCATAAAATCTAAAGAACCATATAAAATATTATTAATCACCCCTTCTTTGATATATTGAGGATTGCTTGAACAACCGACTGACTTTAAATTCGTAAAATCATAATCATAGTTAGAAACAGCGTTCAGATTACCGATAATACATAACTGACCTCCGACAATTTCCAATTTCGGGAACGAGATATTGTTTGCCATTGTAGTTTCGATGCTTAAATATCCATCTACACTTACCAAGTTAGGGGCTGAAACGCCTTTTTTTGAACCTCTTATAATTTCCATATTCCCGTAAACTCGTTCAAATTGGAATACAGGATCTGTTGTCATATTGCTAGAATACTTAAAATTCTTAATACTCTTAAAATTCAATTCTGGATCTATTCCAACACTTGAACCGGTAATACCGCTCGGAGCTAGAAACATGCTAACTTGCGACATATCCTCTTTTGTGATAATTTTTGAGAATATAGTCCCGTCTGTAATAGAAATTAAAGGTTCGTTATCCTCAAAAGGTACAAAATTTACTTTGCTCAAATCTAAAATTCGATCAGAACACTCCAATAAACGCAGCAAGGTCAGTCCTCCGAGTTGTTCTAATTTACTCCAATCCGGCAATTTTTTCAAGACTTGGAATTTAGATATTGTCAATGTGCCTTTAACAATCGACAAGTTAGACAGTCCATCTATTTCTTGTAATTTATTATTTCCCGTAGATGTAAAAGCATCGGACGCAATATAACTGGAAACGAGATTAAGGTCGCCGTTTACTACCGATAATTCCGGCAATGAAAGGGTCTCCAACGGAATCGGTATAGAAGCAAAATCCACACTTCCAACTTCTTGTAATTTCGGAAATTCCAAAGAAATCATTTTGCCTAAATTATTAACCCCTAAGCGACCGTTTACTTTTGTCAATTCAGGAATTCTCAAAGATGTGATTTCTCCTCCTGGTTCTCCGTCACTTGTCAGACACTGGAGATCAAAATCCTTTACGACAGTGGTTAATTTAGGGAATTCAAAACTTTGTAGAGATGAAGTCCTGAATATTATATTTCCATCAATCGTTTCAAGGTTGTCGAATTGCACATATGCTACTTGATTGTTGCAGACAACGATGTCGCCAGTAATATGCTGCAAAGATCTCATACTGACCATCTGCAATTTACTGTTGGTCGCAAAGGCAGTTTCAGTTCCTATTTGCAAACCTCCAATTGAAGTGATATTATCAAGTCCCGTAAGATCTTGTCCAACATAACTTTTCCGAATGATGATGTTTCCTTCGACTTCCTTCAATATTTTTAATGCGGCGATATCCGACAATTCTTCTGCATCCTCAGCATCCGACCCGATAATCAAATCACCTTTGATAACCGTTACGTCCGTATCAATGAAAGCCGTAACATCCGCTGTTGTCTTCAATTCCACATCCCCTTCATAGCGAATCTCGTCTTTAATGACTTTATATGTATAATCATTCGCTTCTCCATTGTAAGAGGTTACACGAAACGTTCGTTCCGTATCCCAGTCAGTAATGCTTGCCGGATCGGGAATAATTGTTGCCGAGGATGTGTATTTGAATTCGACTTGAGCATTATTTAACGAAACAGTATATGGAACTGTTATGGTAATTATATTGTCAATTATTTCCGCTGTATAGGATTGACTTGCCACAGTCATCACGACTGATGTGATAAAATTGTCATCGGCATCAGCAGGACTTTCTGGAGTCTGATTATCTTCTGAACATGATAAAAAAAGAAATGGGGCAATGAATAGTAAAAGCCAAAACTGTCTCATATTATTGATTATTAGTTATTGATAAGTCTTCAAATGAAAATACTTCTGTGGATATCTCTCCAAGCCAACCACTTTTCGATAATACTCCACACTGAACTTTGATAAAGTCTATATATTGCAATTTTACTGGAGTCCCGTCATGATATATTGCATTGGCTATTTTGAATCCGTTGCGCTGACCGCTACCATCAATGACATTTCCTCCTACCAGATTATCTGAACCCATATTATCCACATACCCCCACTCATAAGCGTTATTCGCCCAATATCCTGTAACGGGATCTTGATTGTTGCGAGGAGTCAGACGCGTCCCATATAATGTATAGCTATCTTCTTTAATCCAATTGGGATAATAATATTCTTGGCCATGGTATGCATTCATATCGACAGAACCTGAATTACCTTCACTATCTACCCACGGAGTATGTGCTCTGGGTGCAGGTCTATAGTAAGTTACTTCGTAGTCTTGTATTGTACCATCGATGCCGGTTTCAGATCCTTTTAATTCATACCATTCATCGTCTGGCTGGCCATTGCCATTTATATCTTGCATTACCCAAACAATGCCCGGCTCATTTGAGCCACCGCTCGAACTGTTAAAAGCATTTCCTTGTATTGCAAAATCGTATTCTCGGCCACTCGGAGCAATACTATGGTCAAAACCGATGATGATATAACCACCGAAAGATCCCAGTGAAACATGCGCTTTTTTGTTCAATCGTTTCGTTGCATACTCTATGGCTTGTTGGGGCGTCGTTTCATTTCCTATAAATCCGGTATTTTGGGATAACTCATTAATAAACTGTCCGGGAGCAGGAATGAATTCATAAACCTTATCCCAAATACCTGAACTTGTCGCTGTCGCTTGCCGATAGCGTTCTTGTTCCGTTTTTTCTTCACAAATAACCTTAACTGTCGTTGTAATTGAAGTATTACTACGTGTTATGTTACGTGAAAGTGGCTGTGTGTTGGGCATTTTTTCTGTAACAGTAACAGCAACGAAATATTCTCCAGGAGTCGTCGGCGTGAATTTAAAAACCCTGTCGGTAGCGGCTTCCATAATTTTTCCATTGACCTGCCATTGATACTGTGGATAATCGAAATATTCCAGCAAAGGCCGCAAATATACAGGACGCCCTGCAAAAGTATAACGATCCGTAGAAGTTTGTGTATAGGATGGTGTCGGAAACCGTACGGAATAAGGCATTGTTTCCACAACTTCTACGTCGAAATCACGGATTGTTTCTCCGTCTATATTGGATGCCCGGATTGTTATCGAATATGTACCGAGTTCTTTTTCGTGAAACGTATATGCTTTTTCTGTTCCGACGATTTCTCCATCGCGTACCCATTCAATTCTAAAATTTTCAAGATCGTCATGTTGAATATCTGGAGATAAAATATAATCCGTGTTTTGAGGCACTTTTAATCCTTTAGAGGGGATTATGATTGAAATTGTAGGTGGAGTTAACTCCAATACTTCTACTTTTAACTCTTCTTCCGCATAACCCTCTGGTGTATCAACTCGCAATTTGATATATAGATGTTGTTCCTGATTCCATGTATACTTCAATATTGATTCAGATGAAAGAAGTTTTCCATCTACTGTCCATGCATAAAGTGCATTATTCGCATATTTATATGTCGGGGCAATTGTCAGTTCACGCCCAACTTTGATAGTGTAAATGCCAGTCTCACTATCGAGTTCAATTATAGGAGCTTGTTTTATTTCTTCAGTAATTACATCGTTCTTATTACAGCTTGTAATAAAAAACAAAAGTACAAGAATACTAAATATGAAAGCCTTCATAATAAAAAAGGCATAGAACTGAAATCAGTTCTATGCCAAACTATATTAAATTGTTATTCTATTGTAACGTCGTCTATACAAAGATACGCCGGAGTATTGAGTCCATATATAGGATCGACATCAGATCCTTCAAAATTGAATTTTACACTTTGCACATCCGCTACATTAATATCCCAATATGTCCATGTAGTTACGGGGGACACTGTTGGTTTATCATATCGGTAGTCGGCCAACAATTTCGATACAGTGGTGATCAAATTTCCATCTACGTCATAACATTCGATGTTGACTTGGAAATATCCTATATTGTTGCCGTCAGAATCTTTCAGATTACTCAACGGTGTTGCAACACCCGATGTTCCGAACTGATTACCATTTATAATCACACCATAGGTATATGCTGTGTTACAATACCATAAACCCTTGAATTTGCGAGGGGAGTCAAAATAGAATTCAGGTTTGGCCATCCACTCCGTATTTCCGAAATCAGAGTAGCCGTATACAACAGCAAAATTGGAACCGCTGTGACCTGCCCCTGTATTGGCCCCATCTGTGGATGCTGTATTATAGACACTACATTGATTCTCCCAAGTATACCACCAATTAGTTCCAGAAGTCTTGCCGGCAGCAGAATCAGAACGATAATTGTATTTCGACAACGCAATGGCACCACTGGAAAATTCAGTATACGCTCCATAAGAATTGGTTACAGTATTCATGTCGGAGACAAACACAAAATCGGGATCGTATATTTCCCTGATTTGGTTCTCTGCAGTATATCCATAAAGCGTGTAGTAGTTCTCTGCTTTAGGCGAAACCGCCATGAATGTTTCATCGAAGTCATCGAATGTAATGGTTGTAGTGCCATCATCATTAAAGTTGGCTCGGGTTTCGGGAGTTACTGAATCAGTTTGAGGATTCATCAAAAAGTCATCGTCTGAATTACAGCCGGTGAACAGGGCGGTTGCCGTCAACAGGAAAGCTCCCGCCAGAAAGCGTAAATTTCTTTTCATAGCTTACTTGTTTTTTAATAAAACATATTTTTAACAAACACAAAAAATCCCGTTCGCGCAGGTTTACACGAACGGGATTATGTTTGTCTTCAAATATGAGAATGACTCCTACGGCATTCCGTATCTGATCGCAACCCGATTTTCTCCCGCGGGTGTAAATCCTTTTCCGGTCATGGCAGGTCTTCTGACTCGTCCCAGTCGTCGCGCCTTCCCAGCATTACACCAGTGGCAGGTTGCGGCAACCTTGAGGGGACTTACAGCAGCGGGTACTGTCCCGGATTCTCACCGGATTCCCTTTTCATCCGTGGCGGCGAACCGCCCGGAACCATTTCCAATTACAAAAATACAAATATTTTTTATAATAATATCATTTACACGAAAAAAAATCCGCAACCTGCCGGAATCATTCCGCACTATACTTTCAGAAAAAGGTTTCATGGCAAAGATTCTCATCGCCCGGGGACAGGCGACCATCTATGTCCAGAAGGACGGGTATACCATAACCCAGTCTTTGGGTGAATACGTGTTCCCCGCGGATGACACGGGGAAGATTCTCTCGTCCGTCACTCTCACCTCGACCGTACGGGTGATGTGCGGGGACGAGGAACTCACGGCCTTTACCATCGGTGCGGTGGGTAAGCCGGCGGGATTCTCATCCGTTACCGTCAATAACGGCACGAAGACCTTAACCTACGTTATCACCGCCGGTACGACGACCCTCGCCGACCACGGAACAATAGATATTCCCGTGACAATTTCCGGTATTGTCTATCATCTGTCGTTCGTCTGGTCGAAAGCCAAGGCGGGTATCCCGGGCAAGGACGGGGTCGATGCCGACATGCTCGACTGGGTCAAGGAGTGGAATACGGGTAAGACGCTCATCAACGGCAACACGGTCATCACCCCCAAACTCTTTGCGGGCACGAAAAACAGCGACGGCACCGTCTCCGGGATAGCCATAGGCTCGTTTACACTCAATACGAAGACCTCCTCGGGAACGATCGCCGCAGAGGCGGTAAACGGCATCTATGGATTTAGGGATGGCTACAAAACCTTCTATGTAGATAACGGCGGTAACGCCCAGTTGGGTTATGGCGACCAGTATGTCAGGTATAACGCCACGACAGGCAAGGTCGAGTTCGGCAGCGGAGTGAGTCTGAACTGGGTCGGTGCGACCTACATCGACAAGGACGGCGTCTTTACCGGAACACTCTCGGCCGATACGATTAAGACGATTTCCATCAGTGCTTCCCAGATCACATCGGGGATTATCGCTGCGGCACGCATCGACACGGCGGCGTTGAAAGCCTCCTTGATTACCGCCGGAAACATCGAAGCTCTGACCTTGAACGTTACAAAAGGGAAAATCGGCGGCTGGACGGTGGATGCCGACTCCCTTTACCGGGGTACGAAGAACAACACTGTGGGGAGCTGCACCTCTGCCGCAGGTAGCATTACGCTCGGCTCGAACGGTATCCGGGGCTATAAATGGCGGCTGGATGCCTCGGGAGCCGGAGCGGTCGCGGGCGGCAACATCGCGTGGGACGCTTCGGGCAACGTCACGTTCGCCTCGACGGTCAGTGCCTTGTGGACGGCACCTATCGGCTCCCTCACCACGGCTTTGGGCGGCAGCGGCTATCCCAAGCTGACGAAGATCACGGCCGACGGAATCTATACCGGCAGTATCACCGCCTCGCAGATTACCGCAGGAACCATCTCCGCCGACCGCATAGCGGCAGGCAGTATAGCGGCCTCGAAGCTCGATGCCGCCAGCATCAGGTCCTCCATCATCAACACGGACTATATCAACGGCCTGAGCTGTACCTTCACCAAAGGAAAAATCGGCGGCTGGATGATCGGGGCTTCGGCCCTCACTGCCACGCATATCTCGATAGACAGCGGCAACAGACGCATCGCGGTGTACGGGGCCAATTCGGGTGTCGCTAGCGGGCAGCGGGTGCAGCTCTACTACAACAGCGACACGGACTTCGGGCTCTATACCACGGACAGTGCAGGGTACTGCGTGGCACAGCTGGGTTCGAGCAACAGCATAGCCGGCTGGACGATCGACACGACTTCCATTCGCAAGGGCAACGTGTCGCTGGGCAGCGACGGCTCGATCATCAACTCCACGAAATGGAAACTGAACAACGACGGTTCGGGGCAGATCGCCTCGGGCAACATTGCATGGGACACTGCCGGGAACGTTACGTTCGGGGCTTCCGTATCGCTGCAATGGAAGAACGACATCGAAGCGGCCAAGGTTACGAACTTCGGCTATCGATATTACAAGAAACTCATCATCAACGGCGACGAAGCGACCTATTATCCAGTCGTTTTCAAAGGTGGCGACCAGAACATCAAACGTACCATTCTCGTCCGTCGGGGATATGCCGAGCAGGCTCCGGTCTCGTGGAACACATCCACGCACAAAGGAGGTCTGATCGTACTTATCAAAACCAACTTCGGCGGTTGGGGTGGCATTGCCTATTCATGGGATATCTATGACCTTTCCGAGACCTACTGCCGGATGTTCGCCGGGGCGCAGCTGTGCGGCAACTACTGCATGTTCGCCGTCTTCCTGCGTGGCGGCGGCGATACGGGTGCCGTGTACCACCTCTACTCCGACCAGCCGATAGAGAGCAGCAGTTATAGTCCTTCGCCGATTCCGGCAGCTCCGCAAATCGCTTACGGCAACGACCTTATCTTCCAGAGCGGTTCCACACAAGCCTATGCCCCCGCGCCGCGCACCCTCACGGCTGCCGTCGAGGAGGAGATCCGCCGCCATCGGTTCATTGCTCTGGCGCAAAGCACGGACAGCACGCTTGCGGCGCACCCGCTGACCTATATCGGCTCGACAGGGATTTACACGGGCACCCTTACCGCGGCGCAGGTCAACGCCGTGGCGATCGATGCCGGCAGTATCAAGACGGGAACACTTTCGGCAGACCGTATCGCCGCGGGCAGCATCAGCGCCTCGAAACTCGATGCCGTGGGTATCAAGTCGTCCATTATCAATACCGATTACATCAACGGTCTCAGCTGCACGTTCACGAAGGGCAAGATCGGCGGTTTCTCCATCGGCAGTGACAACATGACCATAGGGAACGTCGGAGCTGTGGGTGCCATCCCGTTGCAAATCCGTTCCGCCTCCACGGGCAGCGGTTACTGGTACACGGGAGCCTACAAGCCGCTGGGTATATGCCTTACGTGGTATCAGAGCAGCAATGCAGGGCATATCGTCCTCGGGCAGGTGGCGGCATCCGGCAACAGTGTCAAGACCGGATTCATAGGTCTTCAGATGATGTCATGGGACAATCTGGAATACTTCTGCCTCTCGGTGAACTATACCAAAAGCGGCAGCAAGGAGGTATACAACCGTATCGCGGGGTGGGCCTTCGACCACAACCATATCTGGAAAAACAACATCTCGCTGGGCAGCGACGGATCTATCGCCAACTCCACGAAATGGAGTCTGAACAACGACGGGTCTGGGCACATAGCCTCGGGTAATATCTCATGGAATGCCGCCGGCACGGTTACCTTTGCCGCATCCGTATCCGCCCAGTGGACTACGGGCATCACGACGGCGCAGGAACTCGCTTCGGCCATGGCGTTCGGGAAGATGCTCTACCGCGACCCGACTTTCTGGAACGGAAACAACGGTGTCGTGGTTTACAACAACTCCCAGAACGGTATGGTGACCGTTACCCGGCAGCAGGATGCCACGGCACCCAATGACAGCAAGTATGTCCTGAAAATCCAGACCAGCGGCAGTGCCAGCCCCCGCAACGGAGGCTTCTATTTCGGGGCGAAATGCGGTTACCGCAAGGTGCTCGTCGCCCGCATTATCGCCAAGATCCCCGCCGGCAGAAATCTCTGTTGGGCGACGAACAGCGTCGGCACGGGAGGTTCGCACCGGTGGCTTACGTCGAACGCCGGCACGGGCGACTGGAAAGAATACGTCTACAAGGTCGTGTGCGGCACCGCCGATTTTTCCAGCACCCATTTCTTCTACGTGGACGGCACGCAGGGGACTTCCGATACGCCTGTCATCTGGTATGTGGCCTATGCCACGGTCTTCGACCTTACCTCCACGGAGAAATACACGACCACCATCGATGCCAACGGCATTTACACGGGAACCGTACGCGCCAACCAGATTATCGTGGATTCCGCCCTGACTGTCGGAGGGAGCAGCTATAACGGCAGCATCTCCGTCAAGGATGCGAACAATAGCGTAAAGGTCACGCTGGACAGGAACGGTATCACGGCCGTGAGCGGCAAGATCGGCGGCTGGATTCTCGGAACAAGCGCCCTGACCGCTTCGGCTCCGGCCTCGGGGCACCGCATCGTTATGGGGGCTTCAGGATATATTTACCACGACAACCCTTCCACCGGAGTAAACTATTGGGCGCTGAACACGGACGGTTCCGCCACGTTCGGGTGCGGGAAAATCTCCTTTGCCAATGACGGATCGGGTTATCTGGCCAACCAGAATATCAAATGGGACGCCTCGGGAAATGTCACGATGACGGGCACCATCAACGCCAATGCCGGCACCATCGGGGGATTCGTCATCGGTCAGGGGCGCATCGGCTCGACGGCGACAGGAACCGGCTCAGGCGGCGGCCTTGCCATCTACGACGACCTGTTCCGCGTGGGGGACACCATTTCGTATGTCCTGTTCGGCAGCAACACCATACCGGCATCCGCCGGCGGATCATGTGCCACCGGACGTATTGTGAACAACAAGGTGAACAGCATCTTTAATAACAACTACGGGCTTTATATCGATGTCAAAAACGGTAACCGTAACTACGGAATATGGTCCAATGCCTCTGTTATAGCCCCTGCCTGCATCGGCAACAAGATCAAGAATGTCTATTTCACAGGCAGCGGTTACACGATCGATTTCTCGCAGTTCAACATCTTTTTCGTTTATGCCAACCAGAAGTACAGCGTGACCCTGCCGTCGGCATCGTCCGTGGCCACCATGTTCGGTTACTCGACTCTGCCGTCGGACTTCGCCTGCATATTTACCCTAATTTACAACTACAACTGGGGGAATAGCCTTGTATTCACCAATATCCGTAACCACAACGGGGATCTTGCCAGTTACACGTTAGCCAAGGGAGACTCCATTACGGTATTGTGCGCCAATTACCCCTCGTTCCATTACCAGATATTAAATCACTCTTATTAAAAACTTTTCTGCTGGGAATATCCCTACACTTAATAAAAACAGAAGCGAATTATGAACATCACCAACGTAACGGTAACCAAGGTTGCCGAAGAGAGCACGGAGAATGCCGACTACCAGTTGGAATATTCCATCGTCAATGACGCGCTGACCCGCGTCCACGCCTCCATCCGCAAGAAGGATACGGATGGCTCGGGGAACGCTCCGCAGATAGGTATCATCTACATGGAACAAGGCGTTATTTCATGCAACATTCCTATGGGAGAGCCGCTTGCACCCCTGTTTCATGATTTCGATACCATGATCGACGAAATAAAAAAGAGTAACGTACAAAATGCATAAATAATATGGAACTGTCAGTCAAAGACCGCCTTTACCTGCCGTCCTTTTTGCCGGCACGGGGCAACTTCAAGGACTTCAACCTCAAAAAAGAGATTCTGCGCAAGATCGCCATTCCGGACGAGGAGCGCAAAGCCATCGGTCTTCACGAGAATGCCGAGGACAAGCGCATCGAATGGGATGTGGAGAAGGAGAAACCGCTTGCCGTGGAGTTCTCGGGGGACGAGATGGAGTATCTCCGGAAAGCCTGCGAACGCATCTCGGACGAGGAGCTTCCGGACGATATGTGGGCTACCGTGTCGCGCATCTACGATTTCATTCAGGAGAAGTAAACCATCCTTTCTTTCTGCCGCTACTCTTTTGAAAAGAGTGCCCGGTCGTACTCTGATGTATGGTCGGGCTTTTTGTTGAAGTATCGTTCATGGCAAGACAGGACATAACAATGGACGCCGAATACGGTGAGGTGGAGACTTCCGGCAATATCGCCGGCAAGAGTTTCTACGACTTCCGCCTGCTCGATGCCGTCGCGGGTGCGGACAACGACACCTTCCGCTACGGAGAGATTACCGTCCCCGTCGGCTTCGTGTACACGTATAACGACGGCAAAGGGTTCCATGTCAGGATTCCCTATACGCCCGACATGCGCCGCCTGACGGTCCGTCTGGTTATGGAAAGCGGTTCGGGCGGCACGGAGTACCTGAGAAATCCTGCGACGGGCAAACATTGGTTTCCCGTCGTGGCGGAGACGGAAGCCGGCACGGCCGATATCGCCCTGGCCGCATTTTTCTCCCTCAATGAGAAGGGAGTCTACAACCTGCTGTCACGGGACGGTTACCTTGCCGTGTACAGCGGCTCAGAGACCGACTTCGAAATAGGAGCCGCCAAAGCCCAGAACGAGACGTTTCTGCTGAAAGCTTCAGCCGGAAATCTCTACCAACATTCTACGACAGGTGTCGGCCTCGTCGACTACCTGCATTCGAGTCTGGAAAACAACGGTCTTGCCGCCAAACTGCAGTCGGAATTCCTGTCGGACAAGGTCGTCATCAAGAATGCCTATATGGATTCTGCCACGGGAGAGCTGCTTTTAGAAACCGAGGAAAAGGAGGAGAACGATGGGTAAGTACAGGGTCGTAGCCGGACAGAATATCTACGATGTGGCCCTGTACCTGTACGGCAGCATCGAGGGAGTCGTGGATTTGCTCATCAACAACCCCGATCTCTCCTTCGCCACGACATTGACTGCCGGCCGGGAACTTGTCTACACGGACGATTTCGTTATCCGCGCCGATGTAGTCGCCTATAACGGGTTGCACGGCATCGTCCCCGCTAACGGTGAACGGCATGTCTATCCCAAAACGTTCACCTTGCCGCTTGCTGTCGTCCTCACGCTCGCTGCCGGGATCATCACCGTGCAGTGTGCCGTTTCCGGTGCGGGACAGCTGGAAATCGACTGGGGCGACAACAGCGACACCGAGACCGTCCTCCTCGCGGACACGCCGCAGCTGCTCACCCATACCTTCGACAACAAAGTCAGGGACAGGCGTCGTATCCGTTGGTTTACCGATGCCTGCTTCCGGAGTATCGACTGGAGCGGGCTCAAACCGCGGTCGTTGGTACTGGTGCAGACACTGCCGGTGGAGGAGCTGACGCTCACGCACGCCACACTCTCCTTGGAGAGCCTGCGGCTGCTTTCCGGAACCTACAGCCTGAACCTGTCGAATTGCGCGTTGGCCGATCTTGCACCGCTTGCCGAATGCCGGGAACTGATGACACTCGACCTCTCCGCCGCCCGACTGAAACCGACAGTCATAGATCATTACCTGACAACCCTTGTGGAACATTACGGCGACCGACGGAATTGCACGGTCATTTTACCTACAGCCCCGACGGGAACCTATCGGGAGCCGGACCGGGATACCGAAACGGGGCGCTACCGTATCGCCTCGGGCATGGAAGCCGTATGGGTCATCCTGCACGAGGAGGCCTGGAATGAGGGTGGCGCGTGGAAATTCATTATCGACGATATAACCTATACAGTGGAATGAGCCGGACGATTAAGGAGATATACAATGAAGCCGTGCAGGAACGCAACCGGCGGCTGGAACTGACGGAGTTCGCCAGCGACTCGAAGCTGTCTGTCATGAACGGTATCCTATGGACCGTAGCCGCTGTCATCTACAGTTTCGAGACGCTGCTTGATGTCTTCGCGGTGGATATCTCGGAAGCCATCAACAACCGGATCAACGGCACGCCGGACTACTACGCCAATGCGCTGCTGCAATACCAGCAGGGCGACGAGCTGACCGTCCGCGAGGACGGACTGGCTTTCGGGTATGCCCAGGTCGATGAGACCAAACGCATCATTACGCAGGTCTCCTATGTGGAGAGCACGGACGACAGCAACCTCGACAGCAAGCTGGTACTGAAAATCGCTACCGGCACGAAAGGACATCTGGAAGCTATTCCCGCCGAGGAGCTGGTGCCCATCAATGCCTATATCGGCAAGCTGAAATTCGCCGGCACACGCATCGAGGTCATCTCGACCAAAGGCGACGTGCTGGTGCCGCGTCTTACGGTCTTCTACGATGGTGCCGTTCCCGAGGCGGAGATGTACGACAGCATCGAGACCCGTATCCGGGACTACATTATGGGCATCGACTTCGACGCTGCGGTCTATGTCTCCCGCCTGACGGATGCCATACGCCGTGCCGAACACGTTACAGACGTCTATATCGACGAGACGGCAATCCCCGAGCAGGGCGTGTTTATTGCCTGCCACGATACGGACGGGCAAATCCAGCCCCTGCAACGTGTCGGCCGCATGACATACACCGCCTCGGGCTACCTGAAAGAGTCCTCGCGCAAGGACGAGGAGTCGGAACTGCCGACCTTCCGGGAAGCCATCACGCTCAAAGTCGAAAACCATGAGATATAAGCTGCCCATAGACCGTTCGGTGAACCGGCTCGTGCCGCACTACCTGTCGGGACGGCGGTTCATCCTCTTCGTGCAGAGCTGCCTCTATCCCTTGCAAAGCCTGAACGAACGGTTCCGTACGTTTGCACGGGAACGGCATATCGAGGCGCGCATGACCTCGCAGGTCATCTACTTCGAGTGGTATTTGAACTACAAATTCGGAAAGTACCTCAAAGACGACAGAGACCGTATCTTCATCCGGGAGAGCGAAAGCATCGGCGTGGATCTTTACCACGAGTATGCCCAGTACCAGCGGCCCTGTACCGTATGGTATAACGGTGAGGAGATCACGGCCACGGACGAGGCGGAACTTCCGCGTCCGTTTTACCGGCTCGCCGAAGAGAAACCAATCAACAAGGTCAGTTTCATGGTCTGCGTGCCGCCGGTCGCGATACCCGCGAGGGAGTTCGTCTACATGCTGTCGTACGTGGTGAACCGTTATAAGATTGCAGGCAAGACCTATCTGATAAAAATCGATAGTGAAGAATATGAACCCAATCACAATGCATAGAATAAGATGAAAGAATATGTAGCCGAAACCGGCGGACGTTATACCTATTCGGACGACATCCTGAACTTGCAGGAGCTTACCCTGAGCCTGAGTGCCATCTTCGACGGCTGCTCGGACTTCATCATCTCCGGCTGCGAGACGCATGGGGCAAGGATCTCATCCGGCTACGTCTGGTTAGGCGGCAAAGTGCGCCGCTTCGAAGGGGTTGCGGATGCCGTCTATCCTTATTACATATATGAAGTCAACAGCCACGAATCGGTAGTCTATGCTAATGAAGTGAACAAGCGGGGTCGCACCTGTTACCTCTGTACGGGAGGCAGGAGCATTCCCGATACGACGGATGCCGTCACGGGGAGGATTCCCGCCTTTGTAGAGATTACGGAGGAGTATGCCCCGCGCTTCATCGACAAGTTCTTCGGGCGCTATGCCGTGCTGCTCGACACGCCGTTCGCGCGTCAGACCGTGAAGAAGGACCTTGTGCTGGCCGGGACCTTCACCGGACAAAAGGAGATATGCTCCAAGACGGCGGTATCCGTTGCCGGGGAGAACGGCTATATGCTCAAAGGCATTGTCAGGGCGGACGGTAACGCCTCGCTCGGAGCCTACCTCAGCGGGTTGCTCGTGAATGAGATCGTCATTCACACGGACGGTACCTTCCGCTTTATGAAGCAGGGCAAGGAGCTGGCACGCATCACGGAGAACGGCATTTCATACGGGACATCACTCAGCGACACGGCACGTATCGGAGCCTTGCGGATTCAGGGAAACGACCTTTTCAATACGTCGGATGCCACCGACGACGGTTGTGTGCGTATCAACTTCTACGGACTGAACGGCAGCACGACCAAGTACCGGGACTTCGCCGTTTACGACGGCAAGGCGTGCGGTGTCCCTATTTTGAAAGTTATTGGCAAAAGTGCTGCGGTGGAAGTCGGCGGGTTGCTCTCGGTGCGCAGTGCCGGTCGCGGCATCGATCTGTGCAATACCGCTTACACAAAAGAAGACCCGAAGCTGACCAATCTCCTCTCGTGGCGGGACAGCGCGGGTGCAGCCATCGCTGCCACCGGCTTCGATATGACCGACGGCTTCCGCTTTGTCGTGCGCAACACGCTCGGAGACATTGTCCTCTTACCGTCGGGAAGCGTCGATGTCGTCGGGACATTGAAGGTCAACGGCAAATCCATTGCTGAAACCTATGTCAATGCCGTGACCTATGCCGAGGGAATGAAAGGCAAGGTGGACAAGGTCGCGGGCAAGCAACTCTCCACGGAAGACTTCACCTCCGAGTACAAAAAGAAACTCGATGCCATAACGACGGGTTCGCTCACGGAGGGCGGCACGGGCTATGTCACCTCGGCGGCCGTCGCCGAAGCCTTGAAGATGAAACTCTCGGCTGACGGGAACCTGATCGATGTGATGGACAAGGCGGCAGCCCGCCAGAATCTTGATATCTATTCCAAATCGGAAGCCGGGGAGGTCTTTCTGAAAATCACAGAGGGATTGCAGGAACTGGTGCGACTCTCACCCGACGAGGTAAACAGCCTCACGGCAGAGCAGGTAATGGCATTGAAAGCCGAGAAGCAGGCTGCCGTCCGGGAGACGCTCGACGCGGAAAAATATGGCACGGGAGAACTGAAACTCGCCAAAGCCTCCAACCTCTCTGATGTGCAGGACAAAGGTAAGGCCCGCAAGAACCTCGGGGTTTACTCCATAACGGAAATAGATGATCTGCTTGCCGGCAAGCTCTCGACAGAATCCGCCTATCAAGGCGTCACTTTCACTGCGGAACTTCGGGACAAGCTCCTGAATATCCGAACAGGCTCTTTCGCATATATGGACGATGACGGCAAATCGCATGCGCAGGCCGAGGGATACGTCATGACCTCGGAGGTTGCCAAACAGCTCAAACTGAAAGCCGAGCGTCTGATGACCGGTTACAACTCTTCGGAGCAGGATACCGTCGCCGCGAACCTGAACCTCTATACGAAGAGCGTGGCGGACGGACGCTTCGCCAAGGTCGAAAGCCTCTTCCAGGACTACATTACCTACCTCGTGTCGCAAGGCAAGACAACGGCGCAAGCTCAGCAACTGTTGCGCGAAAAACTGAACCTGCTCTCCAAAGACGAGGTGGTGCGCGACTATCTGCGTAAAGATGCCAAGCTGGCGGATCTCGTATTGAGCAGCACCGAGGCGCAGCGTCAGGTGTGCCGCACGCTCGGGGCCGCCTTCGCCACGGACTACCAGCCCGTACTCACGGATACCGGCTGGCTGCAGATGGAAAACAGCGGCTCGGGAACCGACTCCCGGGGGCTCTTTGTCCGTCAGATCGGCAACATCGTCTCCATTCAAGGATATGTCAATACGGCATTCCGGGACGGGGGCAACTGGGGCGGCGTCGTGGCGGTCCTTCCCAACAAGGTCCAACCGCCCAAATACAGCGTGCGCTGCGCGGCTGCCAACTGGAACGACGACCATAAGTATAACAGGGGTACGACGTTCACGATATACGGCGGCAGCCGCAAGATTCAACTTTACGAGAGCGGCATGTACAACGTGAATGTGGAACTCAATTTTACCTATTTTGTATGATGAAAAAGAGAATCAACGTAAGCGGCGACATCGCGAGTCGCCGGAAGATTGCGGAGAGACGTATTCCCGCAGCAGTGCAACCCGTAATCCTTCCCGAGCAAGATGAAAGACAGGAAAAGGAATCCGGGACGGCCGAAGACGGCAAAGCCGACGTCGCCCCGAAAGCGCGAAGACGGAAGACCGAAGGGAACCCTTAAACGGTTCCCGTTCGATGAGACGCGTCTGGGCTTCATGCTCCGTTACGAGATGCCGGTGGTCTACTACCTCCTGCGGCGGCTCTGCTCCGGGCAGCAGCCGTTCGAACCGGACTGGCGGGTGGTCGACGCCGTGGCGCGAGCCTCGAAAGACCCCTCGTACCGCAAGCCCAAGTTCCGCCGCTATCTGGAGGAATATAGCAGGGACGGGCTCTGCTGCCGTCGGGGAAAGCGGCTCACACCCGAACGAAAGACCTACTACGAAAGTATCCGCCGCCGTAAGACGGAAGCCTTCATCCGGCAGAACCGGGTACAGCTCGAAAAGCGCAACAAGGAGCGCCTGGACGGCGGAATACTGCTGCAAGAGATGAAAGCCGTTATTAAAAAGAAATTGTAACGCATTGACAATAAATAATCTGCAAAACATCTAATTACATCTATGGCTCTTAGAGATTGTTTGTCTATTTTTGTATCCGGTCGTTCCAAGACCCTCGTATATTGTCAAATGAGTATCCCGCCCAAGGGATACGGTCAGCGAGACTCATCTCCCAATCTTGTCAACTGAAACGGACGGTGCAACCGAACCCGTCCGCCCTGCATCCAGTTTCGGATGATACGGCATGTCCGTGTCGTCCCCTTCGGGCATTTTTAATCCATAAACTATCAAGTTACGATGCAAGAAGATTTGGAAAAGACGGGCGGCATGGAAGGCAGGTCTGTCGAAGAGATGTTCCTCGGGATTCAGGAGTCCTACGAGGCGGCACAGCAACGTGCGCAGGAGGAGAACCGGGCGTTCGCCCGCACGGAGTTTTTCAGGATGGACAAGCTGGGTGTGTACAGGCTGCGGGTATTGCCCCTGGCACCCAACGCGGACGGTACGGCCTCACGTCCGGGCTACGAGTTCCCCGTGCACCAGCTGCTGTTGGAATTGGAGAAGCCCACGACGGGAAACAAAGCCCAGAAAATGTATGTCACGGTCACCCGTGCCACGGATGCCGGCTATTCGGTGGACCCCATCGAGACCTACCGCCGTCTGGCTGTGGCACAGGCCAAGGAGCAGGGCGACGACAAGCTGGCGGAGAAGATCGACGGCGGCTCGTTCGGCGGCGGGCTGAAATACAGCTACGGGCATTGCCTCTATATCTTCGACCTGAACGAGCGCGGCAAGGGCATCCAGATGATGACCCTCTCACATGCGCAGTTCAAGGACCTGGACGAACGCAAGTTCAAGCTGTGGCAGAAGAAACTGCAGAAGAACCCGGCATACCCGTGTCCGATCTCCTCGGTGCGCGACGCCTACCCGGTGGAGATCGAGAAGCGCAAGAACGGCTCGAAGACCGAGTATGTCATCTCCATCGACAACGAGTCGGACCCCGTATCACTCACCCGTGAGGAGCTGACGGCATTGATGGGTGCCCCTCGTATTCCCGACATCATCTACCGTTACACCCGTTACCATCTGGGGGCTACCGTCGAGTTTCTCAAACAGTGCGACGCACTTTACGGCATGTCGCTCATGGAGACGGACGACATGAAGGCGGTCATCGACACGCTCGAGGGGGAACTGCCCAAGGAGGATACCTCGGCATTCTCGTTCGACCGCCGCACGAAAGACAGCCGGGAGAACGGACAGAACGGCAGCGGACGCATCTCCTACGACGACCTGAGCGACCGTTACGAGGAACTGCGCAGCCAGTCGCTCTCGGACCGCACCGAGGAGGGACAGGAGCTGCGCTCGCTGATCCGCGCCTTCATCGAGCAGGAGGGTCTTTCCGTCCACGTCACGCGTTCGACGTCCAACGGCGAACTGCTGGACATGATTTATGACGAGATCATGGGTCCGGAACCGGATAACAAGGGCGAAGAGACGTCCGAAGGGGACGATACGCCGCAGGAAGACGAACCGCAACCGGAGGAGCGCACGGAGCGTCCCCGACGTCGCAGATAACCTTTCATAAGCAAACCAGAGCAAGTAATCCGACGGGAGGCATCGCACCTCCCGTCATTATCCCGATATGCTTATGAAAGAGAGTTATCCCTGCCTGCTTTTATTGAACGATATCCATGTGTCGAAAGACAATATCCCCGCATTTACGGCCAACTGGCAGGAGGCCCTCGACATCTGCCGGGAGATGGATATCCGGGAGATCGCCCTCGGCGGCGACCTCTTCTTCTCGCGTGCCGCCCAGACCCTCGACGTACTGCTGGCCGTGCACGACGCCCTGCTTACCGCCGCCGAGCACGGCATACATGTCACCCTTGCCGAAGGCAACCACGACAAAGTCAATCAGGAGTCCGTAAGGGGCTATTGCCACATCTTCGACCGGCATCCCAACGTGCTGGTGTGCGACGATTATGTATCCTTACCTATGGGTGATGACTGCCGGTTCGTGCTGCATTTGATGGGCTACTTCCCGGAAGACGGTTCGTTCTGCACACGCCTCGAACGTCTCAAAGAAGAAGCCCTCGATCCGAAGCGGCTCAACTTCCTCTATATCCATGAGGGAATCAACGGGGCACTGTCCCAGCCCTCCGAAAAGGAACTGCCTGCCCGTATCTTCGAGGCTTTCGACAAGGTATTCGTCGGACACTACCACAACCGGTGCATCATCCCGAAAACCCGAATCGAGTACATCGGGTCGAGCCGTCAGCACAACTTCGGCGAAGACGAGGAGAAGGGCTACACGGTCATCTACACCGACGGCACGCACGAGTTCATCAAAAACAAGGTGAACACGCGCTACAAGGTGCTGGACGTGTCGGCCGAGCGGACGGGTCTGCACCTCATGGACGCACTCAGGGAGATCGATGCCGACGGCCGTTATAAGGTCAAGGTGCGGGTCCATGCCCCGCAGGCGGCCATGAAGTCCGTGAATAAGGCTGCGCTCTTGGAAGCCGGTGCCGCAAAAGTAGAGCTTATCGCCGATGATGAAGAGATGCTCGAAGCCTCGTCCTCGTCGCTCTTCGAGAAATTCGACAGCCGTCGCATCCGCGAGACCTACGAGGAGTTCTGCCGCGAAAAGCAGATCGAGGATGTCGCCGTCGGACTGGAATACTTATCTAAAATCGAGAACAGACCATGTGGAAACTGAAAACCATAGAGGCGGAAAACCTGTGTGCTTTCCGCCGCCTGTCGTACTCCTTGCAGCAAGGCGTTACGACGTTGATATTCGGCGACAACCGTGACAACGACTCGCAGCAGTCGAACGGTGCCGGGAAATCCGCCCTTTTGGAGTGCATCGCCATCGGTATCACGGGCAGTCCGCTGCGCAAGATACGCTCCGAGGAGATTATCAACGATGCTGCCGAGGAGTGCCGTATCAACCTGCATCTGACAAACGATGCTTCCAATGAGGAACTCATCGTTGCACGCTGCATTCCCCGCAAAGGGACATCGACGGTTGCCTGCACGCTCCGGCGAGGCGGCATGAAAGTGGAGACGGACGAGGCCGTGCAGCCTTCGGTCGATGCCTATAACCGTTACATCCTCGACAAATTGGGTATCACACGCGACGAGTTGCTGAACAACTTTATCCTCTCGAAATACCGTTACGAGGACTTTCTGTCCTCCTCGGACAAGGAGAAAAAGGAAATTATCAACCGCTTCTCGAACGGCATTCTCGTGGACGAAGCCATCGCCCGTGTCGAGGAGGACATCGAGCCGCTCGGCAGCGAGCAGCAGCGGATAAACCTCGAACTGGCCGGCATCGACGGCCGTATCGAGATGTTGCAGGAACAGATCGACCGCGAGACGGTGGCGGGCGAAGAGCGCGGGCGTACCCGTGCGACCCGCATTGCGGAGCTCGAAGCGTCCATCGCCGCCAAGCGGGAACAGATACGTGTCCGGAAAGCGTCGGCGGACGAAACCGACGGGATGATGGAGAAAGTCCGGCAGGCGGACGAAGCGTTGCAGGAGCTGGAATCTTCGGACACCTCGTTGGAAGAGTGCCTGAACGCCATCGAAGCGTTTATGCCGCTCTTCCCGAACGCACGGCGCACGGACTGGAACCGTACCCTCCGGCTCAAAAAGGAGGATATGGAAATCGCCCGTGCCTCTCTTGTCAACCTCGATGCTGCGGTCAAGCACGCCGAAGGGACGCTGGCACAGAAGCAGGCGGCGTGGGAACAGTTCAAAAAGGATTACGCCGATTTCTGTTCGCAGTACGAAGAACAGACGGCAGGCTATCAGTCGCGGTTACTGGAAATAGACAAACAGTTGCGCGACCTTGCCGGTCGTTTGGACGAGCTGCGTCGCAAGCGCCGTACCGTCTCGGCCGGTATCGATGAACTGTCCAACAAACTGGCCGGTTCGATTACCTGTCCTGCCTGCGGGCACGAGTTTTTGGTAACTCATCCCGGATTCGACATCAAGGCGGGCACAAAAGAGCTACGTCTTCGCCAGCAACAACTCGGAGAGTTGAACGGTCGCATAGAGACCGGAGAGAAACAATCCGAAGAGGTAGAGATGCAGCAGAACCGTATCCGTACCGAACGCCGCAACATGGAGAACGAGCACCGGAATTGGGAACAAAAGCTGTCGGAACACGAGCGTGCCGTGCACAGTGCCACGAGCAGCGTCGAAGACGCGGAGCATAACCGCAAACGCACCCAAGCAGGGATTGCCGCCATGCAGGAGGAGATCGACGGCATCCGCCGCAAGGTATTCGACGAAGTGTTCGGCTTCATAGACGAGCGGAGTGCCGCACTCGGTCGGGAGAAACGCAAGGCCGAGGAGGACATCCGTTCGGCGGAGTGTGCCGTAGACACCCTGAAAGAGACTATCCGCGAGGTAAACGAAGCTGCCGCAACCGACCTGACCCAGTCGCTCCGCGCCACGCTGAAACAGGAAAAGCAACGCTCGATGGAGACTGCCAGACGCAAGTTCGACGTGGACGACAAAGTGCGGGCATTGGAAATACAGCGGGAGCGTTTCATGCAGTTCAAGACCTACTTGGCCAACACGAAAATCGAGGCCCTCAGCCGCATCACCAACGAGTTCCTCGTCGGTATCGGCAGCGACATCCGCATCCGTTTCGATGGTTATACGGTGCTCAAAAGCGGCAAGGTGCGCGAGAAAATCTCCATCTCGCTGTTGCGTGACGGCGTGGATTGCGGCTCGTTCGGCAAGTTCTCGGCAGGCGAAGCCGCCCGTGTGAATCTGGCGACAATCCTTGCCATGCAGAAACTCGTCAACGCCAACTGCGACGATGAAAAAGGGCTGGACCTGCTCGTTCTCGACGAGATACTGGAAGCGGTGGATGAAGCGGGACTGGCATCCATGTTCGAGGCGTTGAACGCCCTCGGCGGGACCGTACTGGTGGTATCGCACGGGAACGTCGCGGAGGGTTATCCCCATAAACTGGTAATCGTCAAGGAAAATGGAGAATCTCGAATCGGGGAATAGCCTCCTGACAAGGGAGCAGGTGCTGGCGTTGGACATCGCCACGCACACCGGCTACTTCTCGCTGCACGAGGCCGGCGTATGGAATTTCACGGAGTCGAAACGCCGCAACGGCAACAAGATGCACGGCACGTTCCGCACGATGCTCCTCGCTTATATGCGCCGTTACGGTATCCGGCAGGTCGCGGCCGAGGACGTGTCGATGAACCGCCACTTCTACGACATGCGCCGTTTGGCGGAACTGCGGGGAATTTTACTCGAAGTCTGCGACGAGCTGGACCTTCCCGAACCGGAGTTCGTCAATCCCGCCACACTCAAAAAATGGGCGACGGGAGACGGACACGCCACCAAGGCGCAGATGATCGCTGCATGCAAGAGCAAATACGGCATCGTGCCGGTGGACGACAACGCCGCCGATGCCTGCCACCTGTTCTATTACTACATACGCAGACACAGATTGTAAGATGACAAGTTTTTGAGATTCGGGCGGCGGTGAGGCTGCCGCCCGCCCTTTAATTGACGCTCACCGAAGCTGACAGATTGGGACAAGAGATTAGCTATCAACTTCTTTTCAGTCAGTGAAAGTGTGGAAAAGAAAGATGTATTTACAGCGAATCCATCCGCAGGGGATGAATCCGCAAGACGGAGGGCAGCACTTCTACGGAAGTATGTCATGCCCCATAAAAATCTGATATACAGCATTTGCATCAAATATACCTTCAATCAGGAGGATATTGAGGACAACTACATAGAGGCCCTTGCGAATTTCTTCAAGTACATGGACTCGTACGACCCGGCACGTCCCGTGAAAACGTGGATCTATGCCGTCACGAAGCGTCTTGTCGCCGACCTGAACACCCGGAACCGCAGCCGGACACCGGCGGATGACAATGCGCAGATCGGGGAGCTGCGCTCGACACTGCTCGCCGAGGACGAGCCGACGGAGAACTGCATGGGCATGGACAACTACCGGGAGTTCTACAATGACGATATCCTTTGGGCATTGGACCGGCTCAAACCGATTTACAGGGAAGCGTTCCTGCTGCAACAGGCAGGATACAAGATAGGCGAAATCATGGAGATTACCTATCGGAACGGGACGCTCCAGACCCGGAATATCGAGACGGTCAAGAGCCGTCTGTTTCTGGCGAAGTCACAGCTGCGCAACCTTTTGACCCGCAATGGAGAGAGACGAGTGGAGAAATAACAGCCGGAGGCTCTTCACCCGCCTCGTGTGTATGACGCTGTGGAAGGATTTCATCTTCCCTGCGGGCGGCCGCGCGGGAAGGGTGCTGGATGCCTGCTTCGACACGCTGGCTCCCGTCAGTGCGGAACGTCTGGCGGACTTCTGCATCTGTCAGGTATTCGCCATCTCCGGTTTCACCGCGGACTACCGTTTCCGGTGGGATGTCACGCACTCGTTCGGGAAGCGGGCGGTGGAACGTTACCTGCACTCGGACAGACAGCGTCGCAGCCATGAAGACAGGTGGCTGAAAAGCTTCTCCCTGTCGCGTGCCGGGATCACTGCACTCGTCGAGGACCGCAGCCGGCATCCGTTCGAACGGTTCATCTATCCGGAGTATGAAGAGACGACCAAGCGGCGCCTGCTCTCGACCGAAGCAGGCTATGCCGTGTGCGGTATGTCCACTTTGCTGTGGACGCCCTTTTCTCCCTCCTGTCGGCATTGTGCCCATGCCGGACGTTGCCGGCGCAGGACAGCTGCCCTTTACCCGGAACTGTATCGTATCCGCTGCGAGGCGTGGAATAAAAGGGAAAAGGAGGCTAAGGTATGAGCACGACCAATCCATTGAGCGCGGAATTCCTCTACGAACTGTATGCCACGGCTCTCAGGCAGGAGACCCTGTGTGGCATACTCGCACGTCACATGCGTAAGGAATATCTGCCGGACCGCTCCTTCCAGCGGGTGCAGGAGAGCATCGCCGCGCATTACCGCACCTACAAGACGCCGCCGTCGTATGCCGTGCTGGCGCAGACCTTTCAGGAGGACTACGACGCCATTGAACTGATCGACACCTTCCGCGAGTATGACGAGGGACAGAGCGCCGAGGTGATGACCGACATGCTCGAAAGCTACATCAAGGGTGTGCGGTTGCAGGCGGTCTATGCCGAGGTGGGGAAACTCTACAACGAGAACCGGCAGGACAAGGCGGAGAAGGCGCTGCGGGAATATGCCGAATGGCTGGCGGGATTTACACTTAAAAGCACCTCTTTTATCGATGTCGCCCAGACCTTCTCGGAACGGTTCGAGCGGAACCGCCGCCGCGAGGAGGAAGAGGAGCGCTCGACGGCGCCCCGCGTATCGCGGTTCTACATCCCGTATCTCGATGCTCTGAATGCCGGGCGCAACCTGCGGGGACAATTAACCTGCTTCCTCGCATCGACAGGTGTCGGGAAATCCCATATCGCCAAATGGATAGGCGTCAGGGCGGACATCGACGACGGGCTGCACGTACTGCATTTCCAGTTGGAAGGCTCGGAAGAGGAAGCGCTGAATGCCTATTCCGGTGGATTGATCTCCAAAAACGCCTACTACTTCGAGCGGGGAAAGATTTCCGACACGGAGATGCGGCATCTGGAAAAGCAGGTGCTTGCATACGCGGGCAGTATCACCGTACGCAGTTACCCGCGTTTCAATGCACAGGTCTCGACACTCGACATCAAGAACGGCATATCCGAGTACCGCAAGCTCAAAGGGCACAACCCCGATATCGTCATCATCGACTCGATGGATCTGCTGACGGACGCCGCACGCCGTGCGTGGGACGCGAGCCATGAACGGGCGAAACGGATCGCCGTGGCCAATGACCTGAAAGACCTTGCATCGGACGAGAAAGTGTGGATGGTGGTGACCTACCAGTCCACCATCGAGGACCGCGAATGGCTCAACGACGAGAGGAACGTGCTCACGGAGTACAACTGTTCCGAGGCCAAAGGATTGTCGCGCCCCTGCACGCACCTGATCTCGCTCAACCAGTCCGCGGCCGAACGCAAAGAGAACGTCATGCGCCTGCACGTAGCCAAGAGCCGCTTCTTCAAGAAGGGTGATACCATCAAGATTGCCACGGATTATGACAACGAGGTGTTCTACGACAGTCAAAGGACGCTGAACCTGAACAGGGAATAGAGCGCTTGAAAAACATTACTTTTTTGCGGTATTCCATTCATGATTCAACCTATTCTTTGTATTTTTGTGTGTGATTTGAATCAGAAATAAAAATGGAACCGTCAATATACAATTACTCACTTTGTATCGCCCTGCCGTTGATGCTGTTGAACTTCAATGGCATTTATTTCTTCGTCAGGATAAAAGCCATTTCCAGATTGGAACTACTTCGACAGTGGTTCCGTCAATCTCCAACATCCGTTCCTCATCCCTTGTTATTACCATAAGCTTTTTACAGGAAACAGCCGACGGCAGTTTCAACAAAGCCTTGATCTCCCTGTCAAAAGTCTCGGTGTCAGTAAGAGAATAACAGACCTGGATAGCCAGCTCCTCTTCCGGAATGTAGAAATCCACCTCTACGCCGTGGTTGTAAAAATAAACGGCATCTTCTCTGCCATATTTACGCAGCAGATTGACGGCAACCATGTTCTCCAACAAAGAGGTTTCCGGATCAAGAAGGAAAAGATTCAATATCCCATTGTCTGTAAAATAGTATTTGGGGTTAGTCTCCTTGTCTACCAATTTTCCGGCGATGTTGTGAACTGCGGTAACCAGCCATGCGTCTTTTGCATATTCCATGTAAGTTATCACCGTTGATTTTGAGACTTTTATACCGGTAGACGACACAATATTCGTCAACCGGGTAAATGATATCGGCTGTTTTACACTTTCGGCAATCTTCTTGAACAGCACTTTCAGGGCAAAAGTGTTTTCAACGGCATGACGGGTGGCAATGTCTCCCAAATATATCTTCTGATATACACTTGACAGATAGTCCCGCTTCGAGCTCAGTCCTGCCCCTTCCGGAAATCCTCCATGATGAAAATAGTCATCAAAAGCCCTTAGTATTTCCGAACGCTGTTGAGTCGCATATAAAGTGGTAGGAGTAAGATGAATCCCTTTTACATTGAGAAATTCCTTGAAATCATATGGGAACACATTCACTTCAATGTAACGTCCGCCGAGTGTCGAGCGAATCTCGTTACTGAGCATTCTGGCATTGCTTCCGGTTATGTAGACACGATATTTGGAGTCTGCCAACCGACGGGCGAACTTATCCCAGCCTTCAATGTTCTGGATCTCATCAAGGAACAATACAGGGCGTTTGCCGTACATCTCCATGTGTACTTCCAATAAAAGATTGAGGTCCTCGGCGGTCATTGTCCCCAACCGCTCATCCTCAAAGTTGATATATAGAATTTCATCCCAGCCTGTTCCGGAAGAAAGGAGCTGCTGGATACGCTGATACAGCAAATATGATTTACCGGCCCGTCGTATTCCGACGAATACATAGTTTCCGAACTCCTCAAATTCGAATTTACGGGGTATGACATCATGTCTTGGTATCTCGACCTGATTATCAGCCAATACCGATCTTAAAATTTCTTTATTCATAATATTGTCCTTTCGATTGGACAAAAATAGCGTTTTTTTGTCTAATCGACAAGACGGTACGCTTTATACTTTCGATAAAATGGTCCGCCATGATTTTATCGCCTTATCCGGGATTCTTTTTCCAAACATTTCAAACCGATGCTGTTGAACTTCAACGCCGTCAATAGTCGAATCCGAAATGCCAGAGCGGTATCGTATTGCCGGAGGCGAACTCGATGTCGTCTTTGACGACGAAAGCGTTCGGGACGCCCTCGATCTGTTTCTTCCCTTTCCTGCGCCCTCCGACCTCGAACGTAAAGCCGTCGATCATAAAGTCGGAGACGGAAGAGTTGATTACATCGTGACCCACCCGCATCTGGTTGAAGAAGAAGGTTTCCCGGACATTGCCGATTTCGGCTCCCTCTCCTCCGAGATTGTATATCAGGTTCGTATTGTCGAGGTATATCTTATCCACTTTCCCCAATCCGCGTATTCCGCCCGTGTCGTCGCGAAGCTGCGCGATAAGTCCCGCCTCCTCGATGTAGAGACAATAATCGGCCACGCTGTTGCGGCTCACACCCAGTGCCGCGGCAATGCTGCTGATATTGGGCTTGAAGGGTACGCTTTTGGCTATGATGGCCAGCAGCCGTTTCAACTTCCGTCCGGTGGAGACATTCATGCCCGCATATTGCGGTATATCCGATTCGAGGGCGAGGTTCACGATCTGCTGGATGTGTATGCCCTGATTTTCCGGAGAGAAGGGATAATACCCCTGTCTCAGATAATCGGGGAAGAACTGGAGCGGGTGGAACCGCGGCGGAATCTCCACCTTATGCCGCAGGACATCCTCCAGCGTATATACGGGAAACTTCATGTCGTGGAAAAGCAGCAGGTACTCCCGGAACGACAGCCCCTGCATGTGGTACATGACAGCCCGGCGGCTCAAATCCGAGACCCCCTTGTTGATGTCGAGCACCGAAGAACCGGTAAATACGACCTGCAATTCGGGATGGTAGTCGTACATGAGTTTCAACTCCTTCGACCAGTCCTTATAACGGTGAATCTCATCGATGAAAAGGTGCTTGCCTCCATGTCTGACGAAATCGTCGGCCAGATCCAACAGGCGATGGTCTGCAAAGTAGAAATCCTCGGCCGTGACGTACAGCGAGGTATCGGGCGGCAAGTTCTCCTTGATATATTGCAATACGAGTGTCGTCTTGCCCACACCGCGCGGTCCGGTCAGTCCGATCATACGGCTGTTCCAGCCGATGCGGTCGTACATATACCGATGGAAACGGGGATCCGTCTCCAACAGCAGCTTGCTGTATCTGTCCTGTAATCGATTCATATTCAAAATATTTTTCTGCAAATATACAAAAATGCTCACTAATTGAGCAAAAATGAGACGAAAAATGCTCAATCAGAGAGCAATTTTCTTGTAAAATGCATAAGTCCGTCGCTATCACACATCTATAAAGATCTATCTTATGTAATTCCGCCGAATCGGGGCGGGCTGCTTCATTTTTCCGGAGTCCTTTCAAACCTCGCTGCAGCAACCGGTGCTATACCTTAATATGGAGCTATCGGTACAGGAACAGCAATACTTGGTTTCGGAAATCGTCCGCGAGACGGGAGCCAAATGCGACGGCGGGGGCAAGAACCTGCTTGTCCCGCGGTGCCCGTTCTGCGGCAAGACGGGCGGCAAGTTCGGCATCTACATAGGACCGCAGACCGCCCGCCGCACGCCTTTCATGGCGCACTGCTTCTCGTGCGGCGCTTCGACCCGCACCCTCGAACAGCTGCTCGCAGCCATCGGCCGCATGGACCTGATGGTTACTCCCACGGCCGACATCGACGCACCTTTGGAGAACCGACTTCTATTGTCCCCCGAAGCGGAGGAGCTCGACGACCGGTTGCTTCCCGCGTCGTTGCCGGACTTCTACAAGCGTACCTTCCGCCACCCGTACCTGCAAGAGAGGGGATTCCTTTTCGACGACTACGAGTATTTCCCGGTCGGTGTGACCGGCCGGCTCAACTCCCGCTTTGCGGACTATGTGATCTTCCCCGTTATCGACGGCGGGAAAGTCGTGGGATACGTCGCCCGCCACACTTGGTCTAAAGAGACTATCGACGCCTGCAACCGCAAGGCGAAACTTTCGGGGAATTATAAGATTCTGCGCTACCGCAACTCCACGGATAACGATTTCAGCAAGATGCTCTATAACAGCGATGCCATCCGTGAGAACGAGACCGATACGGTCATTCTTGCAGAAGGAATCTTCGACGTCGTCGCCCTGACGCGCAAGCTGGAACTTTACGACAATCCGCATATTGCCGCCGTGGCGACCTTCGGAAAGAAAATCTCCGACGTGCAGATTTTCAAACTGCAATCGAAAGGTGTCCGAACGGTCATCATCGGCTATGACGGGGATGCCGTGGAAGCCGTCAAGCGTACAGCGGAACGACTGAGACCCTATTTCGAGGTTTTCATCGCCGATATTGCCGACGCCCATAAGGACTGGGACGAGATGAGCGGACGGGAGATTTACGAAACGTTCGCCTATCGTCTGCTGACACCGATTGAATACAGACTCAGAAAAGTACAGGAACGATGACCGGAGAACTCGTGACGTGGCTCGATGCCCAAAACATAGACTATACGATTGTAGACAGGGAGGTCGTGAATATTCCCGATTTCGGGCGCCTCTTCGTGGCGGACCTGTCGGGTGTGGGCTCGATTTTCCGGGGCGAGGGCGACACACTAACCTTCAACCTGCTGGAAAGCCCGGAGGTGTTGATGGAGGAAGGTATTTTTCATGTCGCGTTCCCGTTCGGGCGGAACTGGTACTACTACGACTTGCGCGAAGCGTTCCGCTTCAACATCCTCAAATACATCGGTTGTCCGAAGCCGCCGAAGCACGATATCCCGTTCGTGAATCTGGGAATCCATACGCCTTACGAACTGCTGAACGCCTCCGGGTCCTTGGAGACATGGTGCCGCAAAGCCCAATGGCTCGGGCATACGGCCGCCGGCATCGCAGACCGCAACACGATGGCCGCTACGCTCAACATCCAGAAGGAGTGTTCCAAGGCTGGTTTGAAACACATCTTCGGCTATACGCTGACGATGCAGCATGAAGAGGAGCGGGTCGAGGTCAAGGTATACGCCCTGACCGATGAAGGGCTGCACAACCTGCTGCGCATCCAGCGTGCTGTTATGGTCGATTCCGAACGCCATGTGCTGGCGTATGGCCGGCTGCTGGCCTGCGCCGCCGGTTGCGTGCTGGTATTCGCCACCTGCTCGGTCTACTGGATGACCGCTCACCCCGGGCATCTGAAACGGATACGACAAGGTTTCGAGGCGGTCTACTACCAGGTGGACGGCAGCGAGTACAAGGCCGACCGTATCGACAGGGAACGGCTGCTCGCCCTGCAACATTATTTCGAGAAATGTTACGATGCCGCAACCGATTCCTTTACAGTCGAACCGATCCTTATCTCAGACTGCTACTATCCGGACCGGGACGATGCCGTCTCGAAGACCGTGCTGAACAAGATCGCTTCGGGGGCAGCACATGAGCAAAGCGACGACCAGTATTTCAAGAACGTGGACGAACACTACGATACGCTCCGCCCGCTCTTCTCCGCGAAGTGGGATTTCGACGCCCTGTTCAGCCGTATGTGCGGGCATACGGTAGAGATTGCGGAACGTGCCGAAGCCGTATTCGAGACCGGCAGGATGTTCATGCCCGAGTACCGCATGCGTCCCGAGGAGCGGCAAAGCTACGGCGACCGTCGCACGATGTTCCTGCGTCTGCTGGATGATGGGCTCGACGCCAAAGTCCCGGCACCGGAACACAGGCGTTATCGGGAACGGCTGGACGAGGAGGTCTATATCATCGAATCGACAGACAACGTGGACTATTTTCTCGTCCAGTGGGACATGGTGCGGGAGGCGCATCGGCGCGGCATAGCGACGGGTATCGGGCGCGGCTCGGCAGGCGGTTCGCTGGTCGCCTACCTGCTCGGCATAACCTCCATCGACCCGCTGAAATACGACCTGATATTCTCCCGCTTCCTCGTGCCGGAACGTTGCGGGCTCGTCTGGAAGGAGGAGCTGACGGTGCTGGCTCCGGACATAACGGTTCCGTGCGGAGAGCGGTATGTGGAGATAACGATGAACGATGCGACTTACCGTCTGTGCCGGGACGCCCGGCTGAGGATTGTCCGCAGTGGCAAGGAGCTGACGATATATGCCGATGAATTGATTCGTGGCGATGAGATCCTTTTCGACCGCCGAGATTTGCTGTGGAACTTAAAGGAGTGCGAAATCCATGAATCCGAACTACGAACACCGCCGTCCCTGTGACGGCTGCGACCTCTACCGGGGCGATGCCCTCGAAGTGCTTCCGCGGCTTGCCGCTCAGGGCCTGACGGCGGACATGATCTTTGCCGACCCGCCGTACGGCACCACGCACTGCCGCTGGGATGCCGTCATCGACATTCCGAAGATGTGGAAAGAGTTGAAAGGCGTCTCCCTGCCTCGGACACCGGTGCTGCTGTTCTGTCAGCAGCCCTTCACCAGCGTGCTGGGCTCGTCGAACCTGAAACGGCTGCGTTACTCGTGGGTATGGGAGAAGACACAGCCGACGGGATTCCTCAATGCCCGGCGCATGCCGATGAAGGCGCACGAGGACATTCTTGTCTTCTATGACCGGCTGCCCAAGTACAATCCGATGAAGACCGGCGGGCATAAACGGAAAGTCGTCATGGCCGTCCACCAGCTCAAATGCGAGCAGGGAGAGATATACCGCCGACATGACAACTACCGGGACTACGTCTCCACGGAGCGTTACCCGCGCAGCGTGCTGACATACAAGACCGACAAGCAGCTGTCGTGCCTGCATGCCGCGCAGAAGCCCGTCGCCCTGCTGGAATACCTGATCCGCACCTATACCGACGAAGGCGACACGGTGCTTGACTTCGCCATGGGGAGCGGAAGTACCGGCGTGGCATGCCGCAATACCGGACGGCGGTTTGTCGGCATCGAGATAGACGAAGCGATTTTTCAAACGGCATACAACAGGATAGCCAATGGATGACACTCCGGAAATCTGGGTGGACATTCGGAATTATGAAGGAAGATACCAGATCAGCAATAAGGGACGTGTCAAGAGCCTCGAACGGGAGGTCTCGCATGACGGCATCACCTGGACGCAGCCCGAACGCATCCTGTGCCCCTGGTGCGGCACGACATCGCTCTACGACCGCGTGAGGCTTTACAAGGGCGGTGTCGGGACGAAGTTCTCCGTACACCGGCTCGTGGCCGAGCACTTCCTGCCGGACTGGGACCCTGTACTGGAAATCAACCATATCGACGGCAACCGCTGCAACAACGCGGCGGACAACCTCGAAATGTGTACGCACCAACGCAACATGGAACATGCCATTGCGGGCGGGCTGAAAAACGACTACGGCGAGAAAAGCCGCAATGCCAAGCTGACCAACGCACAGGCGGAAGAGATACGGGTGATGTATCATGCCGGCGGGATTTCGCAGGAGACACTCGCCCGAAAGTACGGCGTCTGCCGACAGACGGTAAGCGCCATTATACGATATAAGAAATATTTTCGATGAAAGTGACGGATATCCATATCAGAAAGACCGCATCACCGATAACGGTGACGGATTGTTTTGTGAACAAAGGACTGGTATCGGGAGGACATGCATCGCTCCCCGATATCGATGTAGACTATGCCTCCGACCGCCGTCAGGAGATCAAGGAGTATCTCGAAGAGCGGTACAATACGGCCGGCCGCAGACGGGTCTTCTCCGCGGGAACCTTCACCACGATGCAGCTCAAGGCCGCCCTGAAGGATGTCGCCCGCGTGCATCGCGTGCCGCACGGCACGGTGAACTACATTACCGCGATGCTCGATGACGGAACGGACTGGACGGGGCTGTTCAGGCAGGCTGCCGTCAATAAGAAATTGAAGGACTTTATCCAGACCTATCCCGAGGTCATCGAAGAGGTGCGCCTCGTGCTCGGACAGCCCAAGGCGGCATCGATACACGCCTCGGCCATCATCGTCACGCCTGAAACTCGGAATGGGAAACCGGCGGAGTGTTTCGATTTCCTGCCCATACGCGAGATGGACGGCGTGCTTGTCTCGGAGTTCGACGGATATTCAGTCGATGAGATCGGATTGTTGAAGGAGGACGTGCTGGCGACGAAGGAACTTGCCAAACTCAATTCGATTATCGGGCTCGTAAATGAACACTACGGACAAAGCCTCTCCATCGAACGGATTACAGGTCGGGAACTGGAGGATGAAAAGACTTACCGGCTGCTCTCGGAAGGGAACACGCAGAATGTTTTCCAGTTCTCCTCACCGGGTATCACGCGCTTCATTCAGGACGTACGGCCGGACTGCATCGAGGACATGATCGCCATCAATGCCCTGTACCGCCCGGCAACGCTCGATATCGGAGCAACAGAAGACTACATCCGCTTCCGTCGCGGCGAAGTAGCTCCGGTATACAACTATGGGTGCTACGAGGCGACAAACAACACCTTCGGCATCATGGTCTATCAGGAGCAGTTCATGTCCGTCGCCCATACGCTCGGAGGGTTCGACCTGGGCAAAACCGACCTCTTGCGCAAAGCCATCGGCAAAAAGAAAGCCGACCTGATGGCAACGCTCAAAGCAGATTTCATAGCAGGAGCTGTCCGCAATGGCTGCCCGGATTATGAGGCGGAAGAAATCTGGCACAAGATCGAGGTGGCGGGAAAGTATTCCTTCAACCGCTCCCATGCAGCGGCATACGCCCTGACGGCTTACTGCGGGGCGTGGCTCAAAGCCAACTACCCGTCGGCATTCTACACCGTGGCACTGCAATGGGCAGATGACAAGGAGATCCCCTCGCTGATGGCGGAGATGGAACGCTGCTCGGCGGCGAAGATCGTGCCGCCGGATATCAACCGTTCGGGAGTAGAATTCTTCACCGATTACGCCACTGACGAAATCTTCTGGTCCCTGACCCGCATCAGGCAGGTGGGAATAAAAACGGTGGAATATATCGTTTCGGAACGTACCCGCGGCAAGTTCGAGTGTATCGAGAACTTCATTCACCGCATCTTCCGCTACAAGCTCAAAAAATACTGTTACTGGGAGGACCCGGACAATCCGGACGAGGCGGTGAAAGTACCGGTCAATGCCCGCCATATCAAAAACATGATTCTGGCAGGCTGCTTCGACCGCATCGAGAATGTACGGGCGGTAACGGAACGCTATGCCGTACTGGAACGGGCGGCGAAAGAGTTGGGGTTCTCCCTTTCGGATAAGGACTTCCCTGCGGAAATGCGGGACAAGCACTACTTCTGGTCGCAGCAGCAGATCGCCGTGTCGGGCATCGGTTCCATCGACTACCGCCGTATCTTCGACAGCTCGGAAGCCCGTCAGACGGTCAGGGGGAAAGCATCCTACCTTTCGCTGGAGGAGGTCTCGCGCGACGAGAATGACGGGCGGCGTGCCGCCGTCTGCGCCACGGTCGTGGACGTGGCCGAGCACAGCTACAAGGACCGTGAAACGGGTCAGCGAAAACGCTTCGCCAAGCTGACACTCTCACAAAACAACCATCTCACGGAGTGTGTCTGCTGGAACGATTATTATATAGCGCACCGTACGGAGATACTCTCGCTCAAGGGCAAGGTCGTCATTCTCACGGCTATGATACGTTACAGCGACTACAACGGTTGCAATGCCTTGCAGATGACCAAAAATTCACTTCTATTCATTCAATAACAACGATATGGCACCGAAAACGGAACAGAAGATATATACGGGAATCGGTCTGGACTTCGAGACCGGAGGATTGGACTGCCGCGAATGCGCCTGCACGCAGGTGTCCCTGCAAGCGGTACGTTTCGACACGTGGCAGGTCATGGAACGCTACGAGGCGTATGTCGCGCCTTATTGCCGTCAGGACGCGGGTCTGCCCAAAAAGAAAGTACTGCGCACGCGGCACGAGCAGGCCCGGGAGGAATCCGTACCCATGAAGTACGAACAAACAGCCCTGGAATATTCGGGCATTACGATGGACCTGCTCCGCTCGCAGGGCGCGGACATCCGGAAAATTGCCGAAGAGGTCATCGCATTTGCCGCACGGAACACGCTCTGCGGCGGCAAACAATGCAGACCCGTGCTTATCGGGCAGAACATCGCTTTCGATGTCGGCTTCCTGCAGCAGATGATGAATTATGCAGGGCTGATGGCCGAGTTCGAGAAAACCTTCGCCGGAACGAAGGACTACTACGGCAACTTCCAGCCCCATTATATCGACACGCTGCACATTGGCCGTCTGGCATTCGCCGCGGATGCGGAGGTTTCCTCCTACAAGCTGGAACTGATCGCGGCACGTTTGGGGGTGGAACTGGACGATGCTCACGACGCGGCGGCCGACGTCACCGCGACGCTCGACATACTGGGCGTCTATACCTCACGCCTGCGAAACACGGAGGGGACTGCCGGAGATATGATACAGAAAAAGGAGAAGACACGTAAATACTTCAAGATATAACATGGAACAGGAAAAGCAACATACTGCGCAGCAGGTTCCCGAGACCATCACCTTCCGCACGGCCGACCGCATGACCTACGGAGCACTGGGCTATGACGGCAATGAGCTGATGGCCGTCATTTCGGGCTACGACCTCGAAATCAGGTTCAACATGCGCCTTATCAACTCGCTCGCCGATGCCGAAGCGTGCGCCGACGCGCTGGCGCAGGTTTTCTACGACACGCTCATCGAGCAGCTTATCAACGAGAAAAGGGATTTCGTAAAACCTCCCGTGGATAATCCGCCTACTCTTTAACAAAAGAGAAATATGTCGCAACAGACGAATCACATACAGGAAAACAAGGAGACGAAGCCGCTTACCGACGAGGAGATGCGATTCTGCGAGCTCTACGTGAACGGCGGGCTGGAATATGCCGGGCGTCCGAAGAAGTGCTATGTCGAGGTATTCGGAGACAAGGCGGCGAAGAACCCCAATTCCGCAGCCAACTACCTGATGAACAAACCGCATGTACTGGCGCATATCAAGGCGTTGCTCTCCTCCGAGCGGTTCGAGATGGAGACGATGGCGGTAAAACTGCAGGTCACCGAGACCCTGAAAGCCGTCATGGACGAGACCGCCACGACGGACTATACAGACCGTTTCGGCGTACCGCTCTCTCCCGCGCCGCTGCGGGCCGTGTCGGTCAATGCCGCCAAGGCACTGATGGAGATATTCCCCATCAGGCACAAGGAGGAGAACCGCCTGCGTATCGAGGGCAGTGACGGCAACGTGATTTTCAATGTGATCGTACCGCAAAACCCTTCCCGAGATGACGAGACGCAAACGCAGGATTGACCGCAAGGAAGTTGCCTGGTGGATCTATCTGGCGATCATGGTCGCCCTTGTCATCTACGGGTTCTGGAACAGCGCCGCGGCGGAAGCCCTGCTGCGGGCCGTCAGGGAAGCATTCACACTACTAATGGAATAAAACAGATATGGAACAGTTCAAACAGTTTGTAATAAAGCACTTCAAGATGATTACGGTCGTGCTCTCGTTCGTGCTGACGATGTACATCCAGCACCTGAACAACACCCGGCAGATTTCGGAGCTGGAACAGCGCTGCGGGAAAATAGAAGAGAGGATTCAGGACCAGTACGACCGCATCGACGCCATCAAGCTCGACAAGGCCGTGTTCGAGGCGACGATGACGCAGTTCAACTCCATCCAGAACGACCTGCACGAGATACGCGAGGACATACGCTCGCTGTTGGAACACAGTAACCACTACAACGGGAGGTAGACATGGTCAAGAATACGTACATTACAATCGCAGCCTCGGCGGAACTGTCAGAGATGAAACTCGAAGAACTGGTCGGCCGGCGCGGGTTGGTCGTGGAAGACCTGTCCGATGGCCGGAGCAGAAACCGGGGCGGACTGGTGCTGCTCGAAAAGGCGTATCTGGACGAATTTATATGGTTTATCCCCGAAAGTTCGGTGTCTTATGAATAAGATTCTTGTCAAATGTCTGTTGGTTGCCGTCGTGCTGCTCGGAGGTGCCGTATGGCTCCAGTATCGGTATACTGTCCGTTTGAAGTCCGAGCGTGACCGCTACCTGTCGAACACCACAGCTCTGCTCTCGGAGGTGAAGCGCATGCAGGTGGATTCGGCAACGATGGCCCTCGATGCGAAAACCCTGCAATTGACGCTCGACGAATATAAACGTTTCCGCGCGGAAGATGCCGCGACCATCAAACGACTCGGGATAAAGGTCAAGAACCTCGAAGCGGCGGCAAGACACGACATGGAGGTGACCGGTCCCATTGATGCCATAGTGCGGGATACCATCATCATACGGGATACCGCACCCATACTTCGGCAAAAAGTTGAAATGCTGACACCCCATATCGAGTTGTCGGGCATCATCGAGGACGAACGGCTGAAGGGCTCTATCCGGATTCCCGTAACGCTCAATCAGGCTGTATGGGTGGAATATAGAGGCTGGTGGTTTTGGAAACGGGTCAAGGCCCTACACCAGACCATATCCAGCGACAACCCGTATGTGGAGATAAAGTATTCGGAGTATATCAAAATAAAGTAGGCATTACTCTCGTAATGTGCGGATTGCCTGTCGCAGTCTCCAATGGAACCTGTGTTAAAAAATGTATCGAACGGTTATAAAATAACACTAAAAGTCATATATTTGCGATATTGTTTATATTTTAATCCATAATTCTATGAAGAAATACATTGCAGAAATGCTGGGAACGATGGTTCTCGTATTGATGGGTTGCGGCAGCGCGGTATTCGCCGGTAATGTCGCAGGTACGGTAGGTGCCGGTGTGGGGACATTAGGAGTGGCCCTTGCATTCGGTCTGTCAGTCGTGGCGATGGCATACGCCATCGGGGGCATATCGGGTTGCCATATCAATCCGGCCATCACGCTGGGCGTGTTCCTGAGCGGGCGCATGAATGGCAAGGATGCAGGGATGTACATATTGTTTCAGGTGATCGGGGCCGTTATCGGTTCTGCCATTCTCTGTCTGCTGGTATCGGCCGGTACACATGGAGGGCCGACAATGACGGGCGCGAACAGTTACGGTGAGGGCATGGCCTTGCAGGCGTTCATCGCAGAAGCGGTGTTCACGTTTATTTTCGTGCTGGTAGTGCTGGGGGCTACCGACCCGCAGAAAGGTGCCGGAAATCTCGCGGGACTGGCAATCGGCCTGACATTGGTTCTGGTTCATATCGTGTGCATACCTATCACGGGCACCTCGGTCAATCCTGCCCGCAGTATCGGTCCGGCCCTGTTTGAGGGCGGTGCGGCGCTCGGACAGTTGTGGCTCTTTATTGTGGCTCCGTTTGTAGGGGCAATATTGAGCGCCCTGACTTGGAAAGGTCTTGCTGCAAGCTGTAAAAAATAGGAAAGACCGACCGATACTAATATTTGGAAACCCCTTGTCGTTTACATAGCTGACGAGGGGTTTTCGTTTTGACGCGTGTCGGACAAATCGAGGGACGATGTTCCGACATCCGGTAAAGCAACGTATCAAGATACGCGAGAAAGCCGTCGGACACAAACGGAAAGGCAAGATAACCGGTCGTGGTACCGTTCATGCACCCTCGCCCGAGATACAGGAGAAGTATGCCGAGGCGGTACGCCTTTATAGCACGACCACGATGTCCGCCTTGCGGATAGCCAAAATGACGGGAGTATCGCGAAAGGGATTCTACGAATATCTACACCGCTGGCACATGGATTTGATATGTAGGCGGAAAAATATCCCCTACGAAGAGGGCATGACCATTGACTGGTCCAAAGTCCGGAAGTACAATCCCGCGACAAAAGCGAAATACGCCGAAGCCATCAGACGGCTGAAAGAGAGCGAACTCTCTACGGCCAAGGTCGCTGGCGAGTTCGGGCTGCACCCGGAATGTTTCAGGCAATACCTGAAAGAGCACGAGCCGGAGCTGTATGCACGTCAGGGCATGGTCCGGACAGGCGATGGCAAGGTGATGTCCCGTCATAGCATGGAGAAATACGGAGAGGCGGTACGCTTGTACGGCACGACGACCGAAGGAATAAAATCGCTGGCACGGCGATTCAGTGTGAACGACTGCGCCTTGAGGGACTTTATCAAAAGACATTTTCCGGAAGTCATGGAAAAACACAACGAACTCATCTGTGAAGGGAAAAATCAAAAGCCGCTTTAGGGCATGCATGGGTCGGGTACAAGCTGATTTTCGTAAAACACCGGATGTCACTTTTCGTCAGGTTGATTCGCATTTTTCTTTTTCCAAGGCTTTATGACCGATATAGCCACGATATAAACAAAACCGACAAGTTGAATTATTCCTGCGGCAGCGACATGGTAGATGTTATTCCAATATACATCAGCACTGATATTTTCAGACAGCATATTCTTTGCATATACGACATTCTCCTTTATCGTCACCCCCATATAGCCTGCTCCTATAATTACCAATAAGATGGTAAGAATCCATTTGACTGCAAGCCACCGTTGTTTGAAAAAGCCCCATCGGGTAAATGTGCCATATATTAGAGCCGTAAAGACGATGCCGACGCCACCGGGAATGAGAAAAAACTCGTCCACAATCAAATGGGCGACGGCTGCCATGTACATCATTTCTTTTGTATCAGGGGTTACGCCCAATTGCAGACAGACCAATGCCATAACTCCGCCAATCCACATGACAGCAAAAAGAAGATGACAAATCTTCAAAACTTTAAGTCCGGTTGCACCCAATTTCTTCATAATTATCGACGACTTTATATGCAAAGGTCGCCATTTCAATTGGTCACGAACGATAACAATTGTAAAGAAATGAAGTTAACGACGATTTCTGATGCGGGATAAGGAAACGGGAGTGATGCCCAAATAAGAGGCTATATAATGCTGCGGAACACGCTGTATGATATCGGGATACTCTTTCAGCAATTCTTCCACGGTCTATAACGCCGACGGCCTGCTGGCATGGAACGAAGCCTCACAAAAAGATGAATCGATAAATTGCACCCTCGCCACTGACATCGACCTGACGGGTAAGGAATGGACACGGTCAGGCATATTTACATTCTACTCCGGCGTCTTTAATGGGCAGGGACACCGCATTACAGGATTTAACTCTTCAGCAATGAATAATACTGGATTTTTGGGTTCACTCTTAAGTGAACGTGGAGTGATAAAGAACCTACAACTCATAGATGTGAATCTGTATGGCAGTAGTGGAAATACTGCTGGAATAGTGGGCCGAAATCATGGCCAAATCATTGCCTGCTCTGTGACGGGAAAAATTTCTGCATCATATGGTGGAACTTGTGGTATAGCCGAATCAAATTATGGCGATATCATCGCTTGCTGGTTCGACGGCACATTGAAAGAGTCTAACAATGGAGCTATAGTGCGTTATAACTACGCTGATATAACTTCCTGTTATTGGGGAGGCAATGCCGGGCAAGGAGTATTCCGTATTGAAGGAGGAACGGTAGATGCCACGAAGGTGGACGGCGCGACCGTGAAATGGCAGACTGCCGTCGACGGCATGAACACCGCCCTCACCGCTGGCGACTACCAGTGGATACTCG
>OOBO01000003.1_pt1 | contig 204370 bp, 170 predicted proteins | sample 1671031 | NCBI WGS metagenome assembly OOBO01 (sample SAMN06348115, study PRJEB24527) | human gut metagenome | biome: human gut; feature: ankylosing spondylitis patient; material: feces | host: Homo sapiens | place: China | collected 2015-10 | reverse complement strand
TTTGTATGTCAGTATTTTAGAATCTTTAATTACCGGTTTTAACCGGACAGTAGTGAGCCGACTTTATAAGTTGTACCGCTTGATTGTACCGAGAGCTTATCTTGTCCATCATCTTGCATTTTCCTACAAAGTTAATCTAAAACATGAATATTGCAAACAGAAGTGTTCATCTCTTATGAATTTTTATTCCTAATATCCGATATTCGACTGAAAATCTGTTGTTTTATCTTCTCGTTTTTAATTTTAGAGGTGTTTTATTTGTAATTTTAGATGTATTTCATTTGTAATTTTTGCGGTAAAACGTTTGGCGCTTTTGTGGCATTTGACAACTAACTTTTGTGGCATTTGACAACTATCTTTTGTGGCATTTCATTAGGTATTTTTGCGGTAAAACCTCATTGAACCAGGAGAATAGAAGTCAATCACAACGGATGAAGAATGCTACAAAATTGAGAAGATATAAGCTATTTTGCTTCCCTCCATTCCTTTTTCACACCAAGAAAAAAGCCCGGCTGCAAGCAAGCAGTCGAGCTTTTGGGTATTCTTGGGAACCTTCCTTAGGGGATTGCTCAGTCTATCTTCTTCCATTCGCTGGTGTCGAAGAGCGGACCGATGTAGCCGCGCATCTTGAGCACCTTATCACTGTCAAACCACAGTTTCACCTTATAGGTTTTGCCTTTGGTGGGGTCGTAGATCTTTCCGTTGGTCCACACATTGTTCTTCGCGTCGTAGATCACCTTGTCTATCAGCACTATCTGGTCGGCACGAACGCTACGCTTGCTCTTGTCGGGGTTCTTCTCATCGGTACGCAGAGTGCCGTCCTCCTTCTTGAGGTTATCCACCCAAGTCACCTGAGCGCGGAATCCATCCCCGTGCTTGAACACCTTCACCTTACTGCTCACTCCATTGCGCACCACACTATAGTTGCCCACAATCTTGTCGCTCTGTGCCATCATGCTACTCATGGCCATCACCAGGCACACCAGCATGCTCATTACTCTCTTCATCATACGTTTAGTTAACTGTTTACTTTCGGTCTGCAAAGGTAAGGCGAAACTGCCAGAATAACGAAGGATTTGCCAAGAAAGTTGCACAATGCAAATATTTATGTGCATAAGCAGCCGTCTTTTTGCACAACAAAGCAACATATATGCCTTGTCAGGATACTCATCCAATGCCCCCACCCTATCCCCAACAGACCTACTCACCCATCAAAACTTCCCCAATGCTCTTTGAGAAAAACCAAAGTCCGATATGTTGCCCAACCAGCCATCTCGCGCGTACCTTATATTATATACGCACGCGTAGAGAAGCATTTTGCACAGAACAAATGAAAGAAAACTGGCGCATATACGCACAGAAACGCCTGTCGCAGCATCAACCTGGTTATTTATTTGAAGAAAAAGAGGGCAGGAGGATGATATGAGTTTAGAAATGATTAACTTTGTGTAGTTGCTTCATACTTTATCCCATCGCGTGGGGAAGATGTGGCACTATCCACAGACTGGGTTCTGGACCCACTGGGTACCTGGCAGCAGACACTTGACGTTGCCGTTCTGCCCTTGGAAGAACAAGGTATTGGGAAACCGACAAGAATGAATTAATCCTAACCAAAACAAGACAATGAAGAAAAGACTTGTTCCCTTGGCAATGCTCATGAGCGCTATGAGCATGAATGCTGCTGTAAACATAGAGCGCATAGAACCCACCAACTGGTACGTGGGCATGAAGGATGCTTCACTACAACTGATGGTATGCGGCAAGGATGTGCGCAACACCGAAGTGGAGGTCAGCTATCCTGGAGTGCGCATTGACTCCATCGCACGACTCGACTCGCCCAACTACCTCTTCCTCTACCTCAATCTTGAAGGTGCAAAGGCTGGCGAGATGACGCTCAACTTCAAGCAAGGCAAACAGACAAAGAAGGTGAAGTACCAGTTGAAGGACCGTGCTATGGCTGGCGACAAGCGCATGGGATTCACCAACGAGGATGTGCTCTACATGCTCATGCCTGACCGCTTTGCCAACGGAAATCCCAAGAACGACGTCTTACAGAACCTGCGTGACAAGACCTGCGACCGAACGGCTCCCAGTCTGCGTCATGGCGGTGACCTTGAAGGAATACGCCAGCACCTCGATTACTTTACCGACCTGGGGGTTACAGCGCTGTGGCTTACGCCCGTACTGGAGAACGACAGCCCCAGCAACGGCTACAGCTCTTCCTATCACGGATACGCCACCACCGACTATTATCGTGTTGACCCGCGCTTCGGAACCAACGAAGACTACAAGCGCCTCATAGACGAAGCCCACAGCAAGGGACTGAAGGTGGTGATGGACATGATTTTCAATCATTGCGGTTCCAACCATCCCTGGCTGGCCGACATGCCGTCGAAGGACTGGTTCAACACTCCCGAATGGCTCTTGGACAAAGAGCAAGACCAGAAAACGGGCGGAAGGGCCAAGAGCAACAGCAAGTATCTGCAAACCACCTACAAGCTGACACCTGTGCTCGACCCCTATGCCAGCAAGATAGATTTACATGAGACGGTAGATGGATGGTTCGTCCCCTCAATGCCCGACCTGAACCAACGCAATCCGCACGTGATGAAGTATCTGATCCAGAACAGCGAATGGTGGATAGAGACAGTGGGCATAGACGGCATACGCATGGATACCCATCCGTATGCCGACCGTGATGGAATGGCGCTGTGGCTGAAGACGCTCGACAACGAATATCCGAACTTCAACACCGTGGGAGAAACATGGGTGAGCGAACCTGCCTATACTGCCGCATGGCAGAAGGACAGCAAGCTCTCGGAAAAGAACAGCTATCTGAAGACGGTCATGGACTTTGCCTTCCACGAGCGCATCAACCAGGCGAAGAACGAAGATTCACGCAACGGATGGGGCGGAATGAACCGTATATACAACGTGCTGTGCTACGACTACCTGTATGCCAATCCAAAGAACGTGATGGCTTTCATTGAGAACCACGACACCGACCGCTTCCTGGGCGAAGGTCAGGATACACTGGCGCTGAAGCAGGCTCTGGCGTTGCTGCTGACTATCAACCGCACTCCGCAACTGTACTATGGAACTGAGGTGCTGATGAACGGTACCAAGGCAAAGACCGACGGCTACGTTCGACAGGATTTCCCCGGCGGATGGACAGGCGACACCAACAATGCCTTCACCGAAGAAGGAAGGACAAAGGCACAGAACGACATATTCCACTGGACAAGCCGACTGCTGCACTGGCGCAAGGGCAACGAGGTGATAACGAAAGGCAGCCAGACACAGTTCTGCACCTACAATGGCATTTACGTGATAGCACGCCAGTATAACGGCAAGAATGTGATGACCATAATCAATGGACAGAAGGAAGCGGGCGAACTCAACGTGAAGCGCTACGCCGAAATAATAGGCTATGCCGAAAAGGCCACTGATGTGACCACAGGATGCAATGTAGCAATCAACCAGAACATCAAACTGCGCCCGCGCCAGACGATGGTACTGGAATTCTGACACACACCATCGGCATTTCCAAAGCCAACATCCATCCTGCCAACAGGCATGAAGCCACAACGACAAGAGTCCGCCCTTATACAGAGCGGACTCTTGGTTGTTTGTGCTACGGATTACTTGTCGTAGTATCAAGCCAGTTGAGCAGAGCATCACGTCCCCAATTGTTCTCCCAAGTCTTTCTCACAAACTGAAGAACCGGCTCATATAGCGCAAGTTTATTTGTGAGTTCCCCTTTCACCCCAGGCATCTCATGCTTGAGGTCCAAACTGAGATTCTTGTAGAACTCTGAGTCGTATGTATTGGTATATTGCTTGGCTTCGATGTCTCGTCCCAACTTCCAATAGAAGTCCAACAGGTAGCCATTGGTGGCGCATGATGCCTTTAGGCGATGGCTATAGAATCGTTCCTTGGGTTCACAAAGCCTGCCCTATTCCCTTTTCGGGCAAGGAAATACTGCTCATGGACTGGGCGAAATATAATAGCGCGGCATTTTGGGCAGCTACTTGAAGAAAAAGCATTAACTTTACCAACCGAACAACCCAATAACTAATTATATAATGAGAAAATTATTCACCACTATGATTGCAGCAGCATGCCTCTCGGCCTGCACCAACCGCGAGAATCCGTTCCTCACGGATTGGAACACACCTTATGGCATCCCGCCATTCCAGGAGATTCAGGTTGACAACTACATCCCTGCCATACAGGCGGGCATAGAACAGCAGAAGAAGGAGATAGAGGACATCGTCAACAACCAGGATGCTCCCACCTTCGACAACACTATCCTGCCGCTGGAACTCTCGGGAGAAATCCTGCGCAAGGTGTCGGGAGTGCTCTACAACGTGAGTGAGACCGACCGAACACACGCACTGGACAGCGTGATGGAACTGGCCATACCCATGATGACAGAGCACAGCGACAACCTCTCCTTCAACAAGGGACTCTACGAGCGCATCGCACAACTCTACAAGGGTGACCAGTCCGGTCTCACACGCGAGCAGCAGATGGTACTCAAGAAGCACTATGAGGAGTTTGAACGCAACGGCGTGGGACTGAGCGAAGAGAAACAGGCACGGCTGAAGGAGATAAACTCCGAGATAGCTTCGAAGACCCAGAAGATAGGCAACAACATCCTGGAGGAGAGCAACGCTTTCAAGCAGAAGTTCGGCATCAGCGTATCAGACTACCCCAATGCCATGACTTCCACCACTGACCGGGCCAAGCGCAAGGAGATGCTGGAGGCCTATACCAACCGTGGCAACAATGGCAACAAGGCCGACAACAAGCAGCTCATCCAGGATGTGATGCGCCTGCGTATCGAGAAGGCCAAGCTGATGGGCTACAACTGCCCTGCTGCCTATATCCTGGAACCAAAGATGGCGCACGATCCTGCCACAGTGGATGCTTTCCTGCAGGGAATCATGACCGATGCCGTAAAGAAAGCCCGGGAGGAAGTGGCCGACATGCAAGCCGTGATGAACGAGGATATCAAGGCTGGCCTGTTGCCTGCCGGCAGCAAGATAGAGCCTTGGGACTGGTGGTACTATGCCGAGAAGGTGCGCAAGGCAAAGTATGACCTCGACGAAGAGCAGACAAAGCCTTACTTCAAACTGGACAATGTGGTGCGCGGAGCATTCCTGGCCGCCAAGAAGCTCTATGGAGTGAACATGGAGGAACTGGAGGGTGTACCCTCATACAACACCCAACAGGTGAAGACCTTCAAGGTGACCGACAACGACGGACAACTGCTGGGCATCTTCACCACTGACTGGCTGCCCCGTGACAGCAAGCGTGGTGGTGCGTGGATGAACAATGTGCGTGAGCAGTATGTGGATGTCAAGGGCGAGATGGTACGTCCTATCATCGTCAACGTGGGCAACCTGCAGGAGTATCTGACCATAGACGAGGTGCAGACGGTATTCCATGAGTTCGGACATGCTTTGCACGGACTGCTTACACAATGTACCTACCCCAGCGTGAGCGGAACCAATGTGACGCGCGACTTCGTGGAGATGTTCTCACAGTTCAACGAGAACTGGGCATTCCAGCCTGAACTGCTGGCCGAGTATGCCAAGAATGACAAAGGCGAGGTGATTCCTGCCGAATTAGTGGACAAAATCAACAACTCGCTGAAGTTCAACCAAGGCTTCATGACCACCGAACTGTGCGCTGCCTCTATCCTCGATATGAAATGGCACGAACTGGAGAGCGTGGAAGGAGTGGATATCAAGCAGTTTGAGCACAAGGTGTGTCAGGATATGGGCCTCATCCCCGAGATAGGTCCCCGCTACCGCACCACTTACTTCAACCACATCTTCTCCAGCGGCTACAGTGCAGGCTACTACGGTTACCTGTGGGCAGAAGTGCTCGACAAGGATGCCTTCTCCCTCTTCGAGCAGACGGGCAACGTGTGGAACATCCCCTTGGCAACAAAGTTCAAGCAGACATTCCTTGAGAAGGGAGGCTCCGAAGAGCCGATGATACTCTTTGAGCAGTTTGCTGGCCGCAAGCCCGATGACACGGCATTCAAGAAAGGACGCGGACTGATAGACTGACCACAGCCCCCTTCTGGCCACAACTGAAAATGTCCACAGGGATGAAGCCACTGCCTCTCCCCTGTGGACATTATTCTTTCCGAATGCCGGCACCATTGGCCATCACAGCAAGGATTTACGCCCGCACACAATCTTGCCACTCTGTGTCACTGCCACAAGCAGGCACACGGACACACTCATTGCGTTTTTCTGTTATTGCCGTTTTATGGCGTACAGGCACGACCAGGATTACACAAACAAGTCCTCTGATGTAAGCTGGCAGGGAAATATGTCGGCATATTCATTCTCGGCGAGAGGCGAGTTCCCTATATAAGTAAGCATAAATGTCTTGTTCCTGACACTCTTTTCCAAAGTCTCCTGACGGGTAGCCAGACGGCTGGCGTATGCCTGGGATATGACATACGGACTCTTGGAAAACTTTATTTCACACAGATTTACCACATCATCGTTCCTGTCAATGACAAGGTCTATCTGCATGCCTTCAGTCTTTTCATCTCCCTTGGTGACATATGCAGACTCTGTTGAGGATACAGCTCCGATTTGGAGAGCTTGCTTGATTTGCTTGACATGCCGCAGGCATACCTCCTCAAAGGCAACACCTCTCCAGGCAGCAACCTCTGATTCCCGCAGGTGGTGTTGCCAGTAGTCCTCCTGACTGACGCGCTTGCTTTCCTTAAAGTGGAGCCAGAACCAACAGAAGGGGTCGGTCAACTTGTAACGCTCTTCCTTTGACGAGGCACCGAAAGGCACATATTTACACACAAAGTCACTTCCTATGAGCGCCTTGAGCATCTTAGTAAACTCACCATTGGGGTTGATGCCGGTCTTCTCCGCAATTTCCCGGCGGCTATATCCTGCATGGCGGCCTCCAAGCACCCGAACAATCTGCATGCTCTCTTCAGCGTGGTCGAAGACAGAATTGAAAAGGCGGTTGAACTCATCACCCAATTTGGCATTGCGTGCAAAAAACAGCGCATCAATGTTTTGTGCGAGGCTCAATGAGGGATTGAAGAAATTCATATAGAAAGGGATGCCGCCAAGAGCCATGTAGGCTTGCACCACATTGTAACGGCTCATTCTAATGTGGCGGCTATGGAAGAAGTCCTCGCACTCCTTGAGTGTAAAAGGCGAGAGCCTTATCTCGTCTGTCAGGCGGCCATACAACCCTCCCTTGTTGTTGATGAGATTGTCCAGCATCCAGGAGGTAGCCGACCCGCACACGATGAGCATAAGGTTGTGTCTGGTGTTGCCCCAACCATTCCAGAAAGCCTCCAATGCGGTGAGAAAGCCCGATCGGGCAGTGTCCATCCAGGGCAACTCATCGATGAAGACTACTTGACGGCTGCCATTCTCGTTGATGTCAAGGAACTTCTCCAGCAAGAAGAAGGCTTCCAGCCACGATTTGGGTTGGCTGATGCCTTCCATGCCGTGGCGGATGAGCGAGAAGTAAAAGTTTTGCAACTGGTCCTTAGTAGATACTCTGCGCTGACGGTCATACGGTGACAAGCCCGTGTGATGAAAGACCACATCATCATGGAACAGCTCGTTGACAAGAAATGTCTTGCCCACACGTCGTCTTCCATAGACAGCCACGAACTCGGCTCTGCCGCTATTATAGCAGCGTTTGAGTTCTGCTATCTCATTCTTTCTTCCTATTATCTCACACATAAGCCAAATCCTTGTTTACTTCACAAAGGTACAACAAATCCCTTTATTACTCATGTACAAAGTCGCCTTTATTTAGCTACAGGTACACCAAAACGATGCCTCGTAGCTAAATAAAGGCGATTTTATGCAGAAAAGCAGCCTCCAGATGCGAAGGCTGCATGCTTTTCCCGCTTACTGAAGGAGTCTGACAGGGCCAATGAGGCCTGACTCCTGAAGAGGAGAATCGGCGCTCCAGGGATTGACACTGGTCCATGTGGGACGCTCCTGCTCGGGCAACTTCTGGTCGCCAATGAGGCGGTTCTGCCAGTTGTTCACCACTTCCACGCGCAAGGTGTTGGTTCCCTTGCGGAGCAGACGGCCTATGTTGAGGCGATAGGGCGCTGTCCACACGCCGCCGGCATAGGTGTCATTGACATACACACGCGCCATCACCATCACCTTTCCCAGGTCAATCCATACGGGGGCTGCAGATTCCTTCTTCAGCTTGAATGTATTGGTATAGGTGGCAGTACCCGAGAAGTAACGTATCCGGTCGTCCTCACTCTGGTTCCATGCCAGCAGACTGTCCATGGTGCAGGGCTCTGCAGGACCTCTCATACCCTCCTGGAAGGTCACCTGCCAAGGGGTGCTGATGGTGAGCAAAGTCTGCAACTGGGCAGGAGCATAGGTTGCGAGAGCCTCATCCGCCTCATTGCTGAAGACGATGAAGGCGCTCTCGTTGCCCTCCAGATGCAGGTTGGCTGTGGAGAGAGAACCGTTGTCCTGCACGTCGAGGCGCATACGCTCGGCCGTCACGGGGTTCCATATCTCCGCCTTCATGCCCGTCACACGGAACTGCGGCTGTACATCCTGCGGCTGGTCACTCTGGTTGCTCACGAAATAGATCTCCTTGCCAGGCAGGCGGCGGTGGATAAAGGCAAAGGGCTTGGCAGGCTCCACGAAGCAATCGGGCTTGATGCCCATGCCATCGAGAACCGTCTGAAGCTCTGTGCCGGCTGGGAAGATGCGTCCCTTACCCCACTGACCCGTGCTCCACATCTGACTGGCCAGAGTCTGCACCTGCTTGTCGGCCTGCGGGAAATCCTGCATGCTGGGCGATGCTGTGGGCTTGGGACCAACGATGGTAAGGCCCTCTCGGGTGAGACGGGCTATGTCGGCCAGCACCTCGGGACGCATGGTCTGCTGGTTAGGAAGCACCAGCGTGCGGTAGGTCATTCCGCCTGCCAGGCAGAGACGGCCGTCACTCACCCATGCCGAATGCAGCACCTCGGCATTGACATAGTCGAAGCTGTAGCCCCGTGGGAGCGCCGGCACGCATTCGCCAGTCATCTTCGGAGCGTCCTCCCCTATGAAGTAAGCCACATCGGCAACGTAGCTGCCTTGCTGGAGCATCATGTTGCAGCGGCGCAGATAGTCGGTAAAGAGGTCCATCTGAGAGAACCACGTGTTCTTGCGCTGGAAGTCATTACCGAAGGGGGCACTCACTCCGGGCAGCGTCACATCATCGGGCTGCTGTATGAAGAGGTGCAAGAGAGTGGCATTGATGCCCTCACAGAAGAAGCGGTCAGTGCGCTGCTTCATCACGGCAGGATAGCGACTGAAGTTGGGACCACCGGCTGTACACGACTCTGCCCACACCTTGCGTTTGCCGTAGATGTGTGCACACGAACTGGCTGCACGGTTCTCAATGTCACCCAGAGAGCCCTCACTCCAGAACTCGCCAGCCACTTCATCGCTCTGTCCACCATACATCAGGAACTCACTGGGGAAGCCCCAATGGCCGTAGCACTCAAGCCAGGTGGTGAGTCCATGGCGGTTGCTCACCTCGCGCAGTCCGCCCACATAGTCATAGGCCACGCGGTCGGCAATGAGGCGACGCAGGTCCCACAGGAAACGCTCGCTCTTGTCCTGGGAGCCGATGATGGTTCCGTAGAGCGTGGGAAGGTAGGGAACAGGGTCGTAGCCATAGCGTGTGCGGAACGCCTCGGCCATATCATCAGTCCAGTTGAGTCCGCCGGTCTCGTAACTGTCCTCTACTACTATCTTGAAGGTAGTGCGGTCCTCGGCAGGGATGCGCCTCAATATTTCGCCCAGGAAGGCATCGAAGTGGCTTGCCACATGCTGCCAGCTCATCTTGTCCACCTCGTATCCAGTGGCTTCCTTGCTGGCAGGTGCATTGGTCACACCCGTAGGAGCCATTCCCGTGCGCAGTATGGTCCAACGTCCCTTGGGCGCTTTCCACACCAACGTACCATCCTGCTGCATGTGGGCAGTGAGGTCGATGACCTCGGAGGGCTGCGTGACAGCCACCCCCTGAGGCTCCTGCTGCGTGCTCCACATATACTCTCCCCACATGGGCAAAGGCGACTGGAACATCTTGGCCAACGATTTCTCGGCATACCGCTCCACCTGTGGGAGGTCGGTCACACGGGCCTGGAAGTGGCAGTCCTGCGGGCCGCCGGTGAAGATGAGGCGCAAATCCTGGGTCTGCACATCAGGCAGATTGATGCTGATAGGCGCCCAGGGCATGAAACCCACATTGCGATTGTCGTTGACCCGTTCGAGGTGCGCAAACTTCACATCCTCGTATCTGTCGCCCTTCTTGACCTGTATCTTCATATCCACAAGCAGATACTGAGTGGTGGTGAGGGTGATGTTGCGCAAGGTCTTCACTGCATCGAAGTGGATATCAGTCACCTGGTCCTTGTCTGTCTGCTTGTCTATAGTGACCAGGGTATCGAGCTGGGCGGTGTGACAAGGCATGGCCAGCACCTTCACATCGGTGGTTTCGGGACCCAGTTCGGGAAGCTTGATAATCTGTTCCTTGCCGTTTCCCACTACCTGCGTGCGCACTTCCTTGAGGTAGCGCATGCTCTGCCCGGGCTTTATCCACGGTCCTCCGCTCTGCGACCAGCCGGGACAGTTGAAGATGCCAATCTCGATACCCAGTTCGCCTGCGCGCTTGAGTGCGGCATGGGTCACCTCCCACCATTCGGGCGTGAGCACCTTTATCTTGCCGGGCTTCACTTCATCCTGCCAGATGTTGCCTATATAGGCACGTGTGATACCCGCCTTCTTCATCGCCTCCAGGTCGTGTTGCACGCCCTCCACCGAGATATTGTCGCTCATCCAATACCAATAGACAGCCACCCGCTGGTCGTCGGGAATGCGTTCGAAGCGCCCTGCCAACGAGTCGGCCAGCGCGGTGCTTCCCACAAGGCTGCTCAGACAAAGCAGGCCTACGGAGATTTTCCTTGCAATGTGAATCATTTTGTTTCTGTGTATTTAGTTAGTTGTCCTCATATATATAATGTATAGGCAGGGGAGAGACGGCACAACGGCCAATCGGGGGAAAGCCTCTCCCCTGCCCCACTGTCAGTTGATGCGCACCAGGGTGGCACCGTATCCGTATTCGCGGAAAGAGGCATCCTGCACGGTGCATTGCTTGTTGCGGTACTTGAGTTCCTGCAGAATGTTCTTGCGCAAGACGCCTTCGCCCTTGCCGTGGATGAAGACGATGCGCTGTCCTTTCTTCTTTGCGTTCTCGTCCATCACACGCCTGAACTCCTTCATCTGCGCCATCAGGATGTCGCCGCTGCTCAGTCCGCTGGTGTCATCGAGTAGTTCCTCGGCATGCAGGTCGATGACAAGTTCGCCGGGCTGGCCGCTTGGCTTCGACTGACGGGGCTTCTGCTCAGATGGTTTCTGCTCCCTGGTAGGTGCCGCCCCCAGCAGTGCCTCGCGCATCTGTTCGGCATCGGCAAAGACACTACGCACAGGTCGGTCGTCGCGCACAACGCTCACCGTCCAGCAAGGCTCGCGGAAGAAATCGTCGGGCTGGAAGGTGTGCAGCTTGTAGAACTTGGTACAGTCGAGCCTCAGTTCGGTAGAGAGAGCGGGCTTCAGCATGAAGGTCTTGTCCTGCTTCCACGCCAGAGTCTGTACGCACAGGCGCTCGAGCGAAGCCAGCTGGCTGCGTTCGATGTCGGCCACAAAGAGTTTGCTGTTGGGCTCCACCACAGCATTGAACACCGCACTCCATGCTGCCCCGTCGGTCTTCATGATGAGCGTCTGCACGTAGTAGTTGCTGTCGTTCACCACATAAGCCTCAAAGGTGGTGGAGGAAATCTCCTTCACATTGGCAGGCAGGAAACTCAGGTACAGGTTGAGCTGGTCTCCTCCCTTGCGCTCCTGCGCCTTGGGCTTGAAGGTGATGGGCTTGTCGGCAGGTTCCCATTCGGGTTCCTCGTGGGGTGCCTGCCGCTTGGGCTGCCTGGCTCCCTTGTCGGCAGCCGTGCGTGTGCCCGTATTCACCTTGCCTATATCGTAGTCGCTGTCGTCCACCAGCACCACTTCTTTCCTGAGCATGGGGATTTCGAATCCGTCCTCATCCTCGACCAGCACAATGTCCTTGCCCTGGAATCCGCTCACGCGACCGCCTCCCACTTCGGAGAGGAAGCGCACCTTGTCACCTATCTTCATATCTTATTTGTCCTTTCTTACTTCTCAAAACACAAATTTAGGGGTTTTCTGCGAAACGAAGATGCTTTCTCCCCCCGAATTGCAGTAACTTTGCACCCAAAGAAAAGAATATGATGAAGACAAAGGAAATACAGATAAGCGACTACAACTACCCGCTGCCCGACGAGCGCATAGCCAAATTCCCGCTCCCCGAACGCGACAGCAGCAAACTGCTCATCTATGAGCACGGACAGGTGAGTCACACCGGATTCCGCTCCCTGCCCTCGCTCCTGCCCCAGGGTGCACTGATGGTGTTCAACAATACCAGGGTCATACAGGCACGCCTGCACTTCCGCAAGGACAGTGCCAGCGGACAGGCACAGGGTGCGCTCATCGAAGTGTTCCTGCTCGAACCCGCGCAGCCCATCGAGTACCAGGAGAATTTCTCGTCGCGCGGACACTGCCAATGGCACTGCATGATAGGCAATCTGAAGAAATGGAAGGAGGGTGCGCTGCACCGCACCATACGCATCGGCGATGAGGAAATCGTGCTGTCGGCCACCCGGAACACACAGGCCAGCGGCACCTCACACCTGGTGGATTTCCAGTGGAGCGGACAGGCCACTTGGGCCGAACTGCTTGATGCGATAGGCGAACTGCCCATTCCACCCTACCTCAACCGCAAGACGGAGGCGTCGGACCTGGTCACCTACCAGACGGTATATAGCCGCATCAAGGGTAGCGTGGCGGCTCCCACGGCCGGTCTGCACTTCACCGAGCGCGTGCTGGCCGACATCGACGCGCGTGGCATTGAGCGTCAGGAGGTGACGCTGCACGTGGGCGCAGGCACCTTCAAGCCGGTGAAGAGCGAAAACATAGGCGGTCACGACATGCACACAGAGCACATCTCGGTGAACCGCAGCGTGGTGCAGGCGCTCATACGCCACCAGGCAGAGGCCATAGCAGTGGGTACCACATCGGTGCGCACGCTGGAGAGCCTCTACTACATGGGCATACGCGCCCACCAGCTCATGCAGGAGCATCAGGATACGGGCGACGGCGAGGAACTGCACGTACAGCAGTGGACACCCTATGAAAGCGGAGACCATGAGCCAGCCGCCACCGATGCCATCGCCTGGCTGGCCGAATATATGGACGCCCACGGGCTGGACGTGCTGCACTCGAGCACGCAGATCATCATTGCCCCAGGCTACCACTACCACATAGTGAAGCGCATGGTGACCAACTTCCACCAGCCTCAGAGCACCCTGCTCTTGCTGGTGAGCGCCTTTGTGAAGGGCGACTGGCGCAGCATATACGACTATGCTCTGGCCCATGACTTCCGCTTTCTCAGTTACGGCGACTCCTCATTGCTCATACCATGATAGCCATAGGAAGGGACAACGCAGAGGAGATGTTCCCCATCGTAGATGAGGAGGGGAACATCACGGGAGCGGCTACACGAGGCGAGTGCCACGGCGGCAGCATGCTGCTTCACCCTGTGGTACACCTGCATGTGTTCAATGCGCAGGGCGACATATACCTGCAGCACAGGCCGCAATGGAAGGACATACAGCCCGGCAAGTGGGATACGGCAGTAGGCGGACACGTAGATCTGGGCGAAAGCGTGCAGCAGGCACTCCTGCGCGAGGCGGGTGAGGAGCTTGGACTTGACCTCTCTTCGCTGCAAGTAGAACCATTGGGGCACTACGTGTTCCAGTCTGCCCGCGAGCGCGAACTGGTCTTCCCTCACCGCGTCACCTATGACGGCGAACTGAAGCCAAGCGCCGAGACCGACGGCGGACGCTTCTGGACGATGGAGGAACTGCGGGCTGCAATGGGCAAGGAGGTATTCACGCCCAACTTCGAAAGCGAGTTCAAGAGACTGTTTGAGAAGGAATAGAGACATAGGCCACCACGCTGCAAGTGCCCACACAGCGCACTGCAACGGCCATCGCAGCGCACTGCATTGACGATTGCAGTGCGTTGCGTTTTTTGGAGCAATATTCCGAAAGAATTATGGAAGGACGATGAGAGGCAAAGTGGGGTATGGTATGGCGAAAGGCGAAAGGCGGCACAGGAAACGAAGAGGCTTCCCGCGCATTTCCTCCCAATCCATCAAACGGCGGAAAGGAGCGCACTGGCTCTCTCACTCTCAACCTATAAATCACGAGCAGAACATGGCCTCTGCCATAGCCTCTGACCTATAAACGGCAAGCCGCACCTTATCAGGTGTCAGACTACACATTATTATATTACGCGCGCGAGGGGTCTGCCCGGCGCATGCCGGCGCATGGGTCAGTCGAGCACAAGCTCCACCGGGCAATGGTCACTGCCCATGATGTCGGTAAGGATGTTGGCCTCGCGCACCCTGGGAAGCAGGCGGGTGGAGGTGAGGAAGTAGTCGATACGCCACCCGGTGTTCTTCTCGCGGGCATGGAAACGGTAGCTCCACCAGGAGTAGATGCCCTCCTGAGTAGGATGCAAGTGGCGGAACGTGTCGGCAAAACCAGCCTCCAGCAGAGCCGTCATCTGGTTGCGCTCCTCGTCGGTGAAGCCCGCATTCTGTCGGTTAGTCTTGGGATTCTTGAGGTCTATCTCATTGTGTGCTACATTCATATCGCCACACACCACCACAGGCTTGCGGCTGTCCAGCCCCTGCAAGTAGCGTCTGAAGTCATCCTCCCACCGCATGCGGTAGTCCAGCCGGCGAAGTCCGTCCTGGCTGTTGGGCGTATAGACACACACGAGGAAGAAGTCGTCCATCTCCAGTGTAATCACTCTGCCCTCGTGGTCATGCTCGTCGATGCCCATCCCGTAGGTGACTGCCAGAGGCTCCATGCGGCTGTAGATGGCCGTTCCGCTGTAGCCCTTCTTGTCGGCGAAGTTCCACCATGAGCGGTATCCAGGGAATTGCAAGTCCAGTTGACCCGCCTGCATCTTGGTCTCCTGCAGGCAGAAGAAGTCGGCATCAAGCGACTGGAAGACTTCACGGAAATTCTTCCCCACTACGGCACGCAGGCCATTCACGTTCCAACTAATAAGTTTCATATCCTTTTCTTAGAGTTCTTATATTGATGTGCACAGCGGCAGGACGGCACCGCAATGCCTCATTGTCCCAAGCCCGCAACGCCCCGGCCGGCCTCTTCCGCCCCACTGCCAGGCGCTCCACAGAGCCGCCGCTGCGCGAAGGCAAAGTTAACCATTCTTGCCCACTTGGCAAAGTCTGCCCCCAGGCAATACACCTCCAGAGCACGAGAAAGGCGGCAGGGAGGGTCCCAGCAGCCCCATCATGGGCAGGCAGGAAGCGCAATGGGCACCCCACGAAGCAGACCGTCCGATACAGCACAGCATCCTGCCCCATTCATCCAACTGTATTCCACCTATTTCCCCAAAAAGGTTCAATTTCCCGCACATACCTTTGTCATATCGGGAGAAATGCGTACTTTTGCACGGTTTAAGCATAAATGTGCAATTGTTATACACACTTCATATAGAATAGAAATATGAGTTTCAAGATTGTAGTGCTTGCTAAGCAAGTACCCGACACGCGCAACGTGGGACCAGATGCCATGACTCCCGAAGGCACCGTAAACCGTAGCGCCCTGCCTGCAATATTCAATCCCGAGGACTTGAATGCACTGGAGCAGGCTCTCAGACTGAAAGACCAGAACCCCGGAACCACGGTGACTGTAGTGACCATGGGCCCTGGACGTGCCGCTGAAGTGATTCGCGAGGCTATGTATCGCGGTGCAGACGGCGGTTACCTGCTTACCGACCGCGCCTTCGCAGGTGCCGACACCCTGGCCACCAGCTACGCTCTGGCCACAGCCATCAAGCATGTGCAGCCCGACGTAGATCTCATCATCGGCGGCCGACAGGCCATCGACGGCGACACGGCACAGGTTGGCCCACAGGTGGCAGAGAAGTTGGGACTCAACCAGATTACCTACACCGAGGAGATTCTGGCTTGTGAAAACGGCATCATACGCGTGAAGCGCCACATCGACGGCGGCGTGGAAACCGTGGAGAGCGCACTTCCCTGCGTGCTCACAGTGAACGGCAGCGCCGCTCCCTGCCGCCCCCGCAACGTGAAGAGGGTGATGAAGTTCAAGCGCGCAAAGGCTCCCATGGAGCTCGCTCCCGGCACCACATGGGCCGACCAGCCCTATGCCGACCAGTATGAGAAGAAGCCCTACCTGAAGCTGGGCCAGCTCAACTGCGCCGACGTGAACGCTGACCTGCAGCAGTGCGGCCTGGCAGGTTCGCCCACCAAGGTGAAGAACGTGGAGAACATAGTGTTCAAGGCCAAGGAGAGCAAGGTGCTCACTGGCAGCGACGAGGATATTAACTCACTGGTACAGGAGCTCCTGGCCAACCATACCATTGGATAAAAAGGAGGATAGGACACATGAACAACGTATTCGTATATTGCGAGATAGAAGGCACAAAGGTGGCTGAGGTGAGCCAGGAACTGCTTACCAAGGGCCGCAAACTGGCCGACACGCTGGGCGTGCAACTGGAGGCCGTAGCCGCAGGAAGCGGCATCACAGGACAGGTGGAAGAGCAAATCCTCCCCTACGGAGTGGATTGCCTGCACATCTTTGATGCACCCGGACTGGCTCCCTATACCTCCAAGCCCCACACAGCCGTGCTGGTGAACCTGTTCAAGCAGGAGCAACCACAGATATGCCTGATGGGTGCCGATGTGGTGGGACGCGACCTTGGCCCACGTGTGAGCTCGGCTTTGCACAGCGGTCTGACCGCCGACTGCACCGCACTGGAGATTGGTCCCCACGACGACAAGAAGCTGGGCAAGCACTATGACAACCTGCTCTACCAGATTCGTCCTGCCTTTGGCGGAAACATCGTAGCAACCATCGTCAACCCCGAAAACCGTCCTCAGATGGCCACCGTGCGCAGTGGCGTGATGAAGGCAGAGGTGCTCGACCCCAACTACCAGGGCAAAGTGATCATCGAGGATGTGGCCAAGTTCGTGCCCGAGACTGAGTATGTAACCCGAGTGCTCGACCGTCATGTGGAGGCTGCAAAGAACAACCTGAAGGGTGCACCCATCATCGTGGCCGGCGGCTACGGCGTTGGCTCACGCGAAGGATTCGGCCTGCTCTATGAATTGGCTCACGTGCTGCATGCCGAGGTGGGCGCCAGCCGTGCTGCCGTAGATGCCGGCTTCTGCGACCACGACCTGCAGATAGGCCAGACCGGCGTGACCGTTCGCCCCAAGGTGTACATTGCGTGCGGCATCAGTGGCGCCATTCAGCACGTTGCAGGCATGAAGGAGAGCGGCATCATCATCAGCATCAACAGCGATGAGAACGCTCCCATCAACCAGATTGCCGACTACGTCATCAACGGCACAGTGGAGGAAGTGCTGCCCAAACTGATTAAGTATTACAAACAGAACAGCAAATAAGGATTACGGTCGGGGCTGCCAGGGAGGATGCAGCACCGTGAGAGGACCAGGCCGGCAGGCCGGCCTGCCACACCCAGGCTGCTCCGACATACCGCAGACAAGCAAGACCGGAATCCACAAAACCACATAGAAAGATGGCTAATTACTATAGCGACAGGAAAGAAATCAAGTTCGAGCTGGAGAACAGTCCGCTGATGCAGCGCATCGTGGAGCTCAAGGAGCGTTCCTATGAGGATAAAGACCAGTATGACGAGGCACCTCAGGACTTTGCAGATGCCATGGACAACTATGAGCGAGTGCTCGATGTGGTGGGCGACATCACTGCCAATGTGATAGCGCCTAACGCTGAGGATGTAGATGCAGAAGGCCCTCACTGCGAGAACGGCCGCGTGCGCTACGCCAGCAAGACCTATGAGAACCTCGGTTCAATGGTGCAGGCAGGCATGAACGGCATGACGATGCCACGCCGCTACGGCGGTCTGAACCTGCCCGTGACAGTCTATACCGCTGCCAACGAGATAGTATCCACAGGCGACGCAGGCTTTGAGAACATCTGGTCACTGCAGGACTGCATCGAGACACTCTTCTGCTTCGGCAGTGAGGAGCAGCGTCAGAAGTACATCCCACGAGTATGTGCAGGCGAGACCATGTCGATGGACCTCACCGAGCCAGACGCAGGCTCCGACCTGCAGAGCGTGATGCTCAAGGCCACCTACGACGAAGAGAACCAGTGCTGGAGGCTTAACGGCTCGAAGCGCTTTATCACTAACGGCGACTCGGATATCCACTTGGTGCTGGCCCGCTCCGAGGCAGGCACACGCGACGGACGCGGTCTGAGCATGTTCATATACGACAAGCGCGACGGTGGCGTGGATGTGCGCCGCATCGAGAACAAGCTTGGCATCCACGGTTCACCAACATGCGAGCTGGTATATAAGAACGCCAAGTGTGAGATTTGTGGCGACCGCAAGCTGGGACTCATCAAGTATGTGATGTCTCTGATGAACGGTGCCCGACTGGGTATAGCAGCCCAGAGCGTGGGTCTGTCACAGGCTGCCTACGACGAAGCAGTGGCTTATGCACGCGACCGCAAGCAGTTCGGACGCGCCATCATAGAATTCCCCGCAGTGGCCGAAATGATAAGCAACATCAAGGCCAAGCTGGATGCAGGCCGTGCGCTGCTCTATCAGACTGCCCGCTACGTGGATATCTACAAGGCTCTGGAGGACATTGCACGCGAGCGCAAACTGACTCCCGAGGAGCGTGCAGAGATGAAGAAGTACAGCAAGCTGGCCGATGCGTTCACTCCCCTGGCCAAGGGCATGAACAGCGAATACGCCAACCAGAACGGCTACGACTGCATTCAGGTGCACGGCGGTAGCGGCTTCATGCTCGAGTATGCCTGCCAGCGCATCTACCGCGATGCACGCATCACCAGCATCTATGAGGGCACCACACAGCTGCAGACCGTAGCAGCCATCCGTTATGTGACCAATGGCTTCTACTCTTCAGTGATTGAGGACTATGCCCAGATGCCTGTGGCTCAGGAGCTGGAGGGCATCAAGAGCCGCGTGGCAGCCATGGCCGAGAAGTTCAACGCCAGCGTAGCCAAGGTGAAGGAAGCCGAGAACCAGGAGCTGCATGACCTGTGCGCACGTCACCTCTACGAGATGGCAGCCGACGTGATCATGTGTCAGTTGCTGATGCAGAACGCATCCAAGGCACCGGAAATCTTCGTGCATTCGCTGGAGGTGTATGCCAACCATGCCGAGGCAGAGGTGGCCAAGCACGCCACTTTGGTGGAGCGCATGACAGTGGAGCAGCTTGACAACTACCGTCAGGCATAAAGCCCCACTCACAGAAGACAGATAATCAGGGAAAGGGAGTCTGATGAAGGCTCCCTTTTACTTTATCTCCCCCGACCTGCCAAACGACCATATCTGTCCTGCCAAGCAAATGCTACGGGAGGAGGAAAAGCCCCGCCCGACTGCTTCGGAAGGGAAAGGCGGGAAGCGGGATGAGGCTCAAGACTCTCACCAGAAGTCTGAAGACACTTCGCCAAAGGTACAAGTTGGGATATCCAGCGGCATCAGTCACACAAATGAGAAGCGTCCCTCGCCGACAGGAAAGCGGGCACAGAGGACGGAGAGCGGTGTCAGTCGCCACCAGCCTGCAATCTCCGGCAACTGACGCACTGCGCTGCATCAGCCATTGCAGCACGCTGCATCGGTCTGCGCAGCACGCTGCGTTGGCCATTGCACCGCACTGCATCTGACACAGGCCCCTTCTCCAGGACCCACCGCTTCAGTCTCCTCGGGAAAATCCGCCTCACTGGCCTGCCCCTGTCAAACCGCGTCGAGCCTCCCTCCTGACCATTGCAACATGCAGAGGGGAACACCTCCACCCGCCACCCTGCCTATTGTAAGAAGAAAAGAATACAAGCTGCCCCACCGCATCTGCCCCAATGCAACGAAAAGCAAAGAACTGCGGACAGAACGACAGAGGCAAATGAAAATTAGCATTAAAAGTACAAGTATATCCTCCGCAACGTTAAACCAAGCCCCCTACAGGGAGTCACATTTTCGGAAACAAGAACATCGCTAACCAATGGAAAGAAGATTCATGCTGGCAGCCATTCTGCTGCTCATGCCGTTGCTGGCCTTTGCCCAGCGCATCGCACTCACCGGCACCGTCACCGACAACGCCGATGGAGGACCGCTGCCAGGCACATCGGTAGTGCTGCTCAACCCTAAGGACAGCACACAGGTGACCGGTATGTCCACCGACGAAAACGGCAAGTTCCGCATCCCCTCCGTGAAGGCAGGCAAGTACATCATGCGTCTCACCTTCGTGGGATACGTCACCCAGTGGAAGAACATCACACTGGAGAAAGGCAAGAAAGAGATAGACCTGGGTACCATAGCGCTGAAGGAGAATGCCAGCATGATGAAGGAAGCCGAGGTGGTGGCCTCTGTGGCACAGGTGGAAATGAAGGCCGATACCTTTGTCTATAACGCAGATGCCTACCGCCTGCCCGAAGGCTCGGCCCTGGAAGAGCTGGTGAAGAAGCTCCCCGGCGCAGAGGTGAGCGACGACGGAACCATCAAGATCAACGGCAAAACGGTGTCGAAGGTGATGGTAGAGGGCAAGGAGTTCTTCGAGAAAGACACCAAGATGGCCATGAAGAACCTGCCCACCAAGATGGTGAAGAAGATAAAGGCATACGACAAGAAGAGTGACTATACCCGCATCACCGGCATCGATGACGGCGAGGAGGAGACTGTGCTTGACCTCACAGTGAAGAAGGATATGAAGCAGGGCTGGATAGCCAACGTGGATGTGGGCTATGGCACCGAAGACAGATACACGGCCAAAGCCAACATCAACCGCTTCCTCGACCACCGACAGTTCTCTCTTATCCTGAGCCGGAACAATGTCAACGACAACGGATTCGGCTGGGGCGGGCCACGCTGGGGCGGAGGCGGAGGCATCACCACCAGTACCATGGCCGGTGCAAACTTCTGGTGGGACAACGGCAAGCCCGACCACACGGCCGGACTATTCAAAGCAGGAGGAAACATATTCTACACCCACTCGAAGAGCAGTTCGCTGACCAAGTCGAACAGCGAGACTTTCCTCGATGACGTACACTCCACCTTCAGCAACCAGATGAGCCAGAGCACCAACACCAACAGCAACGTGCGGGTGGGGCTAAGGCTGGAATGGATGCCCGACAGCATGACCAACATCTTCTTCCGCCCCAGTTTCTCGCACTCGCAGTCCAGCCGGCGAAGCTACAGCCAGAGCGTGACATTCAACGATGACCCCTATGCCACCTATGACGGAGTCACGATGAGCGACCCGCTCAAGGAGTACAACCTGGAGGAGAACCGCATGATACGCGACAGCATAGCAGTCAACGACAACCTGCGCGGAAGCCTGGGCGACAGCCACTCCAACGAAGTGGAGGGCCGCCTACAGCTCAACCGACGGCTGCACAAGGCGGGGCGCAACGTGACGCTCAACTTTGGCGGTTCCTACCGAGACAGCGAGAGCGAGTCGTTCAGCCGCTCGGAAATCAACTACTACCAGCGTAAGACGAACGACTTCAACAACCAATATACCACTTCTCCCAGCACTTCGTACAACTTCCGCACCCGTCTGAGCTACAGCGAACCCATCATCGGCGCACTCAACTTGCAGATGAGTTACCAGTTCCAGTACCGTTACAGCGACAACGACCGCAGCATGTACAGCATCGACAGCCTGCTCACCAAGTTCGGCGGCTACTATACACAGGAGCAGCTCTACCTTGGCTACATCCCCGGACTGGACTCCCTCAACTACTGCTACAATGCAGAGAACAGCCAGTACGCCACTTACCGCGAGTACAATCACGAGGCCAACATCATGTTCAGGTACAAGCAAGGGGAGAACCGCCTCAATGTGGGAGTAAGCCTACAGCCACAGACCACCCACATGGACTATGCGAAGAACATGCTCGACACCACTGTGGTGCGCAACACATTCAACTGGTCACCGCGCATCGACTACCGATGGAAGATAAGCGACACCAGTGAACTGCGCGTCAGATTCAATGGCGACATGAACCAACCCAGCATGACCGACCTGCTGGAGGTCACCGACAGCAGCGACCCACTGCACATCAGCACCGGCAACAGCGGACTGCGCAGCAGCTGGCGAAACAACTTCAACTTCTTCTACAACGCATACGTACCCACCAAGCAGCGCGGATGGATGGTGAACGCATACTACAGCCAGACACGCAACAGCATCAGCAGCGCCACCATATACAACACCGAGACGGGTGCCAGATACACCCGACCCATGAACATCAACGGCAACTGGAACTCAGGCGGCTCGCTTATGTTCAACACGGCAATGGGCGAGAAGAAGTACTTCAACATCAACACCTTCACCAACATCAACTATGGCAACAACGTGGGATACCTGAGCAGCAACAGCGACGGCAGCAACTGGGACAATATCTACCTGCCCAACGGCAACGTGAACATGGACTACATCTTCACCCACACACCGCTGCAGAAGGCAACCACCAAGACTACCAACATCAACGAGAACCTGCGTCTCAACTTCCGCAACGACCTGCTGGAGGTGGGTGTGAGCGGTGGAGTGAACTACCAGCATGCCCGCTCGGCCCTGCAGAAGAGTGCCAACATGGACAACTGGCGCTACAACTATGGCGGAAACATCACTATCAATGCACCCTGGGGAACCAGCCTCAGCACCGACATCAATGAGCAGTGCCGACGCGGCTACGAGGATGCAAGCATGAATACCAACGAGCTGATATGGAACGCACAGGTGAGCCAGACGTTCCTCAAGAACCGTGCTGCCACCATCAGCGTGCAGTGGTACGACATTCTGAGGGAGCGCAGCAGCATCAGCCGAAGCATCAGTGCCACCATGCGAAGCGACTCCTGGACCAATGCCATCCACTCCTATGTGATGGTACACTTTATCTACAAGCTCAACCTCATGGGCAGCAAGGACTCACGCACACAGGGCAAGGGTGGTCCCATGGGTCGTGGCGGAGGCCACGGAGGCCGAGGCGGTGGGCCGGGGCACTTCTAAACCCGCCCCTCCCGACAGCATGCAAAGTGCAAAGTGAAGAACTGAGAGTGACCAGCTAAGCGCCTTCTCAAACAGGCGCAGCAGGCTGGCACAAAAAAGCAAGCAAGGTTACTTGGCAAAGTATCCTTGCTTACTTGCCCGTTTATCCTTGGATACATTGCCAAGTATCCAAGGATACTTTTTGGGGGCAACTTATAGGTATGAAAAAGCCACCGGTGTGCTTTGTCTCCTCCATATCCCTTCAGACACGCCTCTTCACTGCCGACTGAATCGTTGGACACTATTGTGGAATCCATACTGAAACAGTTGACACTTGCATGATAACCTGTTCTGCTTCTGATGACATTTAGCTCACCCAGTACGTCCATAATCCGTCTGATATCTATGTAGCATAACAGACGAGAGAACTTTCACGTTTTCTCGGATTGGAAAGGCAGACTTACCTTTCCCAACTAAAGTTTCTGCGAAACTTTTTCTGTTCACCACAAAACGTTTCTCAACAAATTGCCGTAAATTTGCAATTGCGCCAAACAGATGGGGCCAAAACACCATCGCTATCCCCCGATACAGGCTAAGGGAAAAAGAACAGACAAGCAAGACGAGCCAGAGACTCTAATTATAGAAACGATATATTATAATACTAAATTTCATTCATTATGTTGAGAAAACTACTCCTGCTCTGTGCATTAGCCACATGCACAGCATCATTTGCGCAGAAAACACTTAAGAGTGGAACACTTATCCCCGTAACCTTCACGGAGAAAGTGACAAGCAGCAGCACAACGGCCAACCTCATCGTGGCCCAGGATGTGAAAGTAGATGGCGTGACAGCTATTGCAGCCGGCACTCCTGTGCTCAATCAGGTGACTGGCACCAAAAAACGTGGATGCGGACGGCCTGGCACAGTGACCGTCACCATCCTCTCTACCACCGCCACCAACGGAGAAGTGGTACGCTTGATGGGGCAACCGCTGGTCAAGGAAGGGCAGATCAAGAAGGGTAAAGCCATAGGTCTGGGAGTGGGCCTGGGCATTTTCGTGTGGCCATGTCTAGGTTGCCTGGCCATCAAAGGCGGTGATGCCGAGATCCCCGCAGGCACTATAGTACAGAATATGATGACTAATAACGAGGTGGTCATCAAGTAGGCTTCTGCGAGACAATACAGCAGGCCCGTCCGCAAGGCGTGATTCTATCATGCAACTTGCTGGACGGGCCTGCTGTATATAAGCTAATATTGCTGTCCAGTAAACCCCTAAGAGGACAAATCCCAGCCCCGAAGCCCTGTAAAATCAGACTGCTGGGTTTGTCTGTCCAAAAGCAAGCCTCTCCTAATGGAAAAGACATAAGCACCCGAAACAATACGGTTTGTGTCGGATGCTTACACTGGCGATGCAAGGCCGAATATGTTTGCGAGTGGGGATGCAGATGGCTTATGAGCCAACTTCATTAAGCCTCCAGGGATGGGCAGGCTGTATGCTCCACCGTCCAACCCAAGGCTGGACGGTCAATGAATATATACTTCGATGCAAAAGTATCCAAGCTTCATCCACCGTCCAGCCTTGGGTTGGACGGTGAAGGAGAGTCTCTCTTCCGTCGTGACGACTAACAGGAAGTGCACAAGAAACTTTCTTCTCCGTGATTGTCAACATAGTAGAAATGAAGTGGGAGATTCTTTTGAGACTGTTGGTGACCCGATAGTCCATCTAAGGCGATACACTCATGAGAAGTGCCTGTCCAAATATCTGCTGCTTGCAAAAGTTTTACCGGACAGCAACAATACGCCAAGAAAGGCTTATGCAGGACGGCACCAATGAGCTGGCTATTGCTTTTCTCCAGCCAGGTCACGCACGATGTAGTAGGCTGGCTTGGGCTTGTAATTGCGGTCGAAGAGCAAAGGGAAGTTGTCGGCACCGAGCCATGAGTCGCGGTCAGAGAGATTCCAAAAGGTGACGTTGCCTATGATATCGCGGTGGCGAAGGAACACCCTGAAGAGGTTGGCATACTGGCTGTTGAAGCGTGAGAGCGTCTGCTGGTCGGGGGTACCGCTCTGCCCTTGGCTGAAATGCAGGCTGCCACCGCGCTCATGATTGGCCCGCACGTCCAGTTCGGTGATGTGTATCACGTCCACCACCTGTGCAAAGGAGTCGATGGCCGCCTCTATCAGGGTGGTGTCGGGCCAGTGGACATTGTAATGGGCCTGCATTCCCAGCCCGTGTATAGGCACGTTCTGCCTGCGCATCTGCCTGATCATGGCAGTGATGCGGTCGCGTTTGGCGGGATCGACAGTACTGTAGTCGTTGTAGAAGAGCAGGGCATTCGGGTCGGCCTCATGGGCAAAGATGAATGCCTTGGCGATAAACTCATCGCCGCACAGCCTGTAGTGACGGGTGTCGCGATAGGGACAGGGGATGCCGGCAGGCCCGTCGGCAACGGCTTCGTTGACCACATCCCAGGCATAGACTACGTCCTTGTAGCGGTTGACCACGGCATGGATGTGCTCGCGCAGCCGTTTGTAGAAGACCTCCTTGGATACTTCCCGGCCAAGCGAGTCGGTAAACATCCAGTCGGCAAACTGATTGTGCCAGCACAGGCAGTGGCCTCGCATCTTCATGCCATGCCGGCGGCAGAAGTCGGCTATGCGGTCGGCCCCTTCCCAGGTATATACTCCTTCGCGCGGATGAACGGATGCCGGCTTCATGGCATTCTCGGCGGTGGCGGTGCTGAAGTTGGCTGTCACCAGTTCATGCTGCCCCTGCTGGCCCACGTTGGCGACACTCAGTCCCACTCCGATGTCAAATGACCCGCGATAGGCATCCTTGAGGCCGCGCACCGCCTGCGCATTGGCCGACACAGAGAAAGCCGCACCCAGGAGCACAACCATCAGCCCCGCAGGGCGACAGAGCCTTTTGAGCAAAGCAGCAAAGAGCGGCTGCACCAAGCAGCAAGCAGTGTGAGAGGGGATGGGAGAGGTCATAAGATTGGGGGGATTGATTAGTATAAAGTGTATGTGGGAAAGTGCTTCACTGGAAGAACGAGAAGTTCACGCTGCCATAGGCACGATGCTCCACGAAGCGCGGATGCTGCGAGAAGTCGTTGCGCTTGCCGTGCTCGAGCACAAACAGGCCGCCCTCGTTGAGCAAGTCACGTTCCATGACTATGTCGGGCATCTGCGCCAGCTGCTCCAGAGCATAGGGCGGGTCGGCAAAGATGAAGTCGAAGCGCTCGCGACAGCGCGCCAGATAGCGGAACACATCAGCACGCACGGGGAATGCCTCCTTGGCCTGCAACTTGTCGATGAAGCTGCATATGAAGCCAAAGTGAAGCGGATCGTTCTCTACCGACACCACATGGCCACATCCCCTGCTGAGCAGTTCGAGCGTGATGCTGCCGGTGCCCGAGAAGAGGTCCAGTGCCGAGGGAGCCTCATCGAAATCAATATAACCCTGCAGGACATTGAAGAGATTTTCCTTTGCAAAGTCCGTCGTGGGACGGGCCTTGAAGGTGCGGGGGATGTCGAAACGGCGTCCCTTGTATTTTCCAGTGATTACGCGCATACTTCCACGTGTAGTATATAGTTGGTAAGTTCCTTATTGAGTGTCTCTGTCCCACCGCTCACCAGGCAGCGGGTCTTCTGTGCATCGAGGTTGAGATTGCGCCACACGGCCATGAGGAAATAGATGCGGTCGGCATCGGAGTGCGCCTCATAGCTGCAGGCATAGCGCAGTTGCCCGCCGGCCAACAGGCACACGTGCAACTCGCGGCCTTCGGCACAGACATGCATACGAGGCTCCACGCTTCCGCTCTTGCTGTCGGCCTCGGCAGCCTGCTCTATCAGCTGGCCCGCCCTACCCTTGAGCACAGCCTGGGGGAAGAGGTCGGCCACCACCTGCGCGACGGCCTGGCTCAGGGCGAAGACCTCCACGGCATCCATCCCTGAGAGTATCCGGTGACGGATGTCAGCATTGCCCACCCGGGCGTTGGAGAAGGTGAGCCTGTAAAGCGAAGCGGCATCCGAGCGGCGGAACAGTTCCACAGGCACATAGGTGGAAGGGGCATGCGACACCAGTTCCACCTGTGTGAAAGTGCGGGATGAGACTCGCGAGTCAGTCAAAGCGGCACGCAGTGCGCTGGCTTTCAGCTGATTGTCACCATCGGGCACAGTCTGCTGGGCCAGCTGTGTCTGCCGCCCGGCAGAGTCGCTGACAGAGACAGAAAATCCATCCACGAGAGCGTGGATGGACAGTCTGTATGTGGTCTGAGGGCTATTACTCCCAGTTGCCTGCATTATTGTTCCAGTTTGAACCTGCTTCACCAATCTTCAGGCCAGGGTAAGCACCCTTGGCGTCGGCCTCCTCGGCACGGTTATAGATAAGGCGCTTACCGGCCTTGCCCATTCCCTTGAGGAAGCTGCTGTCGGGAGCGTTGCACTCCATCACCTGCATGATAGTGCCAGAACGTGTGGTCACGGGCACGGCTATGAGCTCAAACTTATCGCCCTGTGAGAAGGGGATATAGCACAGAGAGTCGGCCACGAAATCCTCTGACTTGTACAGAGAATCGAGGAGAGAAACCCATACGGTGTCTCTGCGGAAGTTCTCCAAGCCGTTTGCTGCGATGGCTGCCTTGTCGCCGCTGTTGACGATGGCTGCTGCTGAGGCCTCGGTCAGACCCTTGTCCATCTGGTCGTCACTCAGGTCTCCCTGCTTCATCACAACGGGCAGCTTGCCGTTCTTCACGAACTCGATCAGCTCGGGCCACTCGGCACAATACACTCCCTCATGCTGGGTCTTGTACTCCTCCTCCGCCTTGCGGATGTCAATGAGACGTGCCTTCACAACCTGCTCACGCTGAGCAACCTCCTTGTCAAATCCAATTGTGTCAGAGATGCTATGCCAGCTGATGAACAGCAGCAGCACGGCACACACACCCAGGACAAGATTTACAATCTTCTTCTGCTTCATGTTGTATTTTGTTTTTTATTTCGTATATTCGCATTACAAAAGTAGGATAATTTATTCACATACAAGGTCTCCTTGGAGATTTTTCTGCTATAGAATGTCATTTACAGAGGATTTAGAGGGGTTGGTGCACGCTCATTTCGCGCACAAACCGACAAAATGCCAGCAAGAAGCCATCACAGAGTGGGCTGAATTCATGTTGAGCAGAGAGGCCGACGCAGCCTTCCTGCTGAGAGGCTATGCGGGCACAGGAAAGACATCGCTGGTGGCTGCCATGGTGCAGACATTGGTCCAACTGAAGCAGCCCGTCATGCTGCTGGCTCCCACCGGGCGCGCCGCCAAGGTGTTCTCGCTCTATTCGGGCATGCCCGCCTACACCATCCACAGGAAGGTGTACAGGCAAAAGACGCTCACCGAACCGGGCTTGTTCCAGCAGGGCGTCAATCTGCACAAGCACACGACCTTCATCGTGGATGAAGCCTCAATGGTGTCCAACGCGGGGGGCGACGGCGGTGTATCGTTTGGCACTGGGCGCTTGCTTGACGACCTCATCCATTATGTGTATTCCTGCGAGGGCTGCAGACTGATGCTCATAGGCGACACCGCGCAGCTGCCACCAGTGGGAACCGACGAGAGTCCGGCGCTTGATGCGGGGATGCTGGCCGGCTACGGCCTCACGGTGTGGCAGGTGCAGATGACCGAGGTGGTGCGTCAATCCACCGATTCGGGCATCCTGTGGAACGCCACCATGCTGCGGCAGATGCTGGCCGAGGGCGATGGCGGCTTCGGGTTCCCGCGCTTCCGCATCCAGGGTATGCCCGACATCGAGGTGGTGACGGGCGATAAGCTGATCGACTCACTGGAGAGCAGCTACAGCCGATGCGGCACGGATGACACCATAGTAGTGACCAGGAGCAACAAGCGAGCCAACATCTTCAACCAAGGCATACGCGCGCGTATATTATATATGGAGGAGGAACTGGGCGGTGGCGACCAGGTGCTGGTGGCGAAGAACAACTATTTCTGGGCCGAGAAAGAGGCTTCGGGTACTCCCGCCAAGGAGCAGCAGATGGCCTTCATAGCCAATGGAGATACTGCCATAGTGCGCCGCGTGCACAACGAGAGGAGCTTCTACGGATTCCGCTTCGCCGATACCACACTGGTCTTTCCCGACTACGCCAACCGCGAGATGGAGGTGACAGTGCTGCTGGACACGCTCATGAGCGAGTCGCCGGCACTCACGCGGCAGCAACAGGACATGCTCTTCCAGGCCGTGTGGGCCGATTACCCCGAGATAGGAGACAAGCGCGAGCGCATGAAGAAGCTGCGCACCGACCCCTACTTCAACGCTCTGCAAATCAAGTATGCCTATGCCGTAACCTGTCACAAGGCGCAGGGCGGCCAGTGGAGCTACGTATATATCGACCAGGGATACCTCACCGAAGACATGCTCACGCCCGACTATCTGCGCTGGCTCTACACTGCCCTCACCCGAGCCACCGAGAAGGTCTTCCTCATCAACTGGCCCGAAACGCAGATAGAGCAGTGACTCCCCCCGCTGGGCACCGCCCTTCGGAAGAGAAACAGGCGGAGAGGCGGAAGACGGCAGGCGGCTTCCTCCACCAAGTGCAGTGCGCTGCATGTGTCGTCGCAGCGCGGTGCGATGGCCAACGCAGTGCGCTGCATCGGCCTTCGCACCGCACTGCATTCCCGGCCCCATTCCGCCAGCCTCCATCGCCCTGCCCCATTTCAACGGCGACGCCACGGCAATCGAACTATCCTTCTTCCACACCGGCATCCGCACACCGGCAAGTTTCCCCAACAACAGCAACACCATCAGCCCATCATGCCAGCCTGATTCAGAATGCAAAATCCAGCATTCCTGATTAAGGCGGAACCGGGTTCCCGATTCAAGAATCTGCTTTCTTGATAAAAACGAAGCGTGGAGCGAAGGAATCACACCCTCGCTCCACGCTCTGTGAATGTTGGCTTCGTCCCGGTGAGAGACGCATTATGCTATGCTGTGAGCAGCTCCACCAGCTTGTCGATGGCTGCCTGCAGTCCCTCGGGATTACGGCCGCCAGCGGTGGCGAAGTGAGGCTGACCGCCGCCGCCACCCTGGATGAGCTTGGCAGCCTCGCGGATGTTCTTGCCCACGTGAACGCCAGCTGCCACAGCCTCATCAGATGCTGCTGCAGTGAGCAGAGGCTTCTCGTCATTGATGCTGCCCAGCACCACGATGCTTCCAGGCAGTTCGGCACGGATCTGGAAAGCCATATCCTTGACAAACTCAGCAGGCAGGGGAGCGATGCCCTTCACCACCTTGAGCCCGTTCACCTCCTTGGCCTGGCTCATGAACTGCTGCTTCAGCTGTGCCGCCTTGTCCCTCATGAGTCCGCTCAGTTCGCTGTGAAGCTCGCTGTTCTCGTCTATGGTCTTCTGCACAGCGGCCTTCAGGTCGGGTGCGTTATTGAAGATAGAGCGCAGCTCGGCGGCTGTGTCGATAAGGCTATAGAGCAGATTCTCCACCTGGGCGCCGGTGATGGCCTCCACACGGCGCACGCCGGCAGCCACACTGCTCTCGCTCAGAATCTTGAACATGCCCAAGCGTCCGGTGCTGGCAGCGTGACAACCGCCACAGAGCTCTACGCTCTTGCCGAACTGTACAACGCGCACCTTGTCGCCATACTTCTCGCCAAAGAGAGCGATGGCACCCAGTTTGCGAGCCTCATCGATGGGCATATCACGGTGGTCCTGCAGGGGGATATCCTCGCGGATGCGCGCATTGACTATCTGCTCCACGCGGCGCAGTTCCTCGGCTGTCACCTTCTGGAAGTGTGAGAAGTCAAATCGCAGACCCTCGGGAGTGACCAGCGAACCCTTCTGCTCCACGTGCTCGCCCAGCACCTCGCGCAGAGCCTGGTCGAGCAGATGCGTGCAGGTGTGGTTGGCCTCGCTGGCGTGACGCAGGTCGATATCCACACAGGCCATGAAGGGAGCCTGAGGATTCTGGGGAATCTGCTTGGTGATGTGCACGGGCAAGTTGTTCTCGCGCTTGGTGTCGATGACCTCGATGCTCTCTGTCTCGCTCACGAGCACACCACGGTCGCCCACCTGGCCACCCATCTCAGCATAGAAGGGAGTCTTGTCGAGCACTATCTGATAGAAAGTCTGCTTCTTCTGTGTCACACGGCGATAGCGCAGGATGCGGCACTCATACTCGGTGTGGTCCCAACCGACAAAGGTACTGTCGCCGGGCTGAACCTCCACCCAGTCATCATTCTCCACGGCAGCGGCATTGCGTGCGCGCTCCTTCTGCTTCTGCATCTCGGCATTGAAGCCGTCCTCATCCACGGTGAGTCCGTTCTCCTGGCAGATAAGCTCGGTGAGGTCAAGGGGGAAGCCGTAGGTATCGAAGAGGGCGAATGCCTTCTCGCCTGAGATTACGTTGCTCTGGGCAGCCTTGGTCTCCTGCATCACACCGTCGAGGAGACGGATGCCGGTCTCCAGTGTGCGCAAGAAGCTATCCTCCTCCTCCTTCATCACTTTGGAGATGAGTTCCTTCTGTGCCTGCAGTTCGGGATAGGTGGCACCCATCTCGTGGATGAGCACAGGCAGCAAGCGGTACATGAATGCCTGCTTCTGACCCAGGAAGGTGTAGGCGTAACGCACGGCACGGCGCAGGATGCGGCGGATGACGTAACCAGCCTTGGCATTGCTGGGCAACTGGCCGTCGGCAATGCTGAAGGCGATGGTGCGCAGGTGGTCGGCCAATACGCGCATGGCCACATCAGTCTCCTCCTTCTCGCCATAGCGGAAACCGCTCATGTCGCAGATGGCCTGGATGATGGGCTGGAACACATCGGTGTCATAGTTGGAGTGCTTGCCCTGGATGACGCGCACCAGTCGCTCGAAGCCCATGCCGGTATCGATGACGTTCATCGAGAGGGGTTCCAGATGTCCGTCGGCCTTGCGCTCATACTGCATGAACACGATGTTCCATATCTCGATGACCTGTGGGTCGTCCTTGTTCACCAGGTCGCGGCCGGATACGTTACCACGCTCCTCGGGCAGACGGTTGTCGATGTGAATCTCGGAGCAGGGGCCACATGGACCCGTATCACCCATCTCCCAGAAGTTGTCGTGCTTGTTGCCGTTGATGATATGGTCGGCAGGCACGTGCTTGAGCCAGTACTTGGCTGCCTCGTTGTCGCGCTCGAGACCTTCCTCCTCACTTCCCTCGAAGACGGTCACATAGAGATCCTCGGGGTTGAGCTTGAGCACGCCCACCAGATACTCCCACGCCATGTCGATGGCTCCTTCCTTGAAGTAGTCGCCGAACGACCAGTTGCCAAGCATCTCAAACATGGTATGGTGGTAGGTATCATGGCCCACCTCCTCCAGGTCGTTATGCTTTCCGCTCACGCGCAGACACTTCTGGCTGTCGGCACGCCGGCGGGGTTCGGGATTGCGTGTACCCAGTATGATATCCTTCCACTGGTTCATGCCAGCGTTGGTGAACATCAGTGTAGGGTCGTCCTTAATCACCATAGGGGCTGAGGGCACAATGGTGTGTCCTTTGGACTCGAAGTATCGGAGAAACGAGTCACGTATTTCGTTTGCTGTCATCATGAATATAGTTTATTCGAATAATCTCTTTGAAAAACAGTTGCAAAGGTAATTTGTTTTACGTATTTTTGCAAAGGAATTTGGATATAAAAGGGCTTCCCCACCGAATATGGCACTTAACAAAGACAAGGATCTCAAGAAGTATTTCTCCATCAGCGAGGTGGCGACGCAATTTGGCGTGGCTGAGTCGGTGCTGAGATTCTGGGAGAAGGAGTTCCCAAACATCAAGCCACGCAAGACTCAGCGCAACGTGAGACAATACACTCGCGAGGACATCGAGGAGGTGCGCACCGTATATACCCTGCTCAAGGTGCGGGGCATGAAGATAGCAGCCGCCAGGGAGATGCTGTCCAAGAACAAGAAGGGTGCCACCGACATGACTGTGGTGCTCAACAAACTGGAGTCCATCAAGGCCGAATTGCTGGATATCAGCCGCGAGCTGGCGGAACTGTAAGGGACAGGAAAGCACATCCGCCTGCCGGCGAACCAGCCCAAGAAGAAAATCTGCCCGCCTCTAAAGGGAAAAGGAAGACTTTACGAGAAGATTTCCCCCACACATTTTCCATCCACGAAAAGCACACCAGCGCACAGCCCGACTGCACAGCGGCATTGCCACAACAGTACCGACTTACCGAAGATAGTCCGTCATCTGCCCCGCCTCACAACGGAGAAAGGCTCTAAGATTGCGGCTCGCAACATCGTATTCAGCAGATGCGAAGGCAAGAGAAGCCCCCTCATGACCTATGTGAAGTCGGGAGGGGGCTTCGTCTTGGTTCTTAGAATCGCACCACATCCTCTATCTCGGGAATGCGTTTGAGGTCGCGGCAGATGTCCTGCACATCGCTCACATCATGCACGCCCAGGCGTATCTCGCAGTCGAAGATGCCGTCGTGAGTATCCACCTTCAGCTGTTGGATGTTCACATTGAGCTGTTGCGAGAGCACTCCGGTGATTTGGTGCAGCACGCCCACGTGGTCGATGCCATTGACGTGGATGGTTGCAGGGAAGAAGAGTTTCTTGTGCGTATCCCAATTGGCCGCCAAGATGTGGTTGCCGTCGCTGGCTTTCAGTTTGGCCGCTATCTCGCACTGACGCTTGTGGATGGTGATGTTGGTCTTCCCGTCAAAGTATCCCAGCACATCGTCACCGGGGATAGGATGACAACAGTCGCAGATGGTATAGCGCCCGATAGTCTCTTCGTTGAGTATCAAGGGTTTCTTCTTGTCGATGACCAGAGGCACAGGTTCCTCCTGAGGCTTGGCTTCCTCATTGTCATCATGATGGCGCATGAAGAAGGTGAGGTACTTGCTCCAGCCCGTGCGGTCGGGGTTCTTGCCCTTGAGAACAGCCACGTCGGCATCACCCAGCGTGATGACTCCGCCTCCCAATGCCAGCAAAAGGTCATCGCGGGTGGAGAGGTTGTGGAAACTGCGCAACTTGTCAATGTTCACGCTGCTGGCTTCCATGTCATGCTCACGCAGGAAGGCATTGAGCAGCTCCTCGCCCTGTTTCTGCTTCTCGCGTTCTTCGCGGCGCAGCACAGCCTGTATCTTGCCCTTTGCCTTGGCGGTGGTGACAAAGTTCATCCACTCCGGTGCCACCTTCTGGCTCTTTGAGGTGAGTATCTCCACCTGGTCGCCGCTCTGCAGCACGTAGCTGATGGGCTCCAGCTTGTGGTTGACCTTGGCGCCGATGCAGTGTGTACCCAGGAAGGTATGGATGGTGAAGGCAAAGTCCAGCACGGTGCTGTCTGCCGGCATAGTCTTGAACTCGCCCTTAGGAGTGACCACGAAGATCTCACTCGCGTATAAGTTGAGCTTGATGGTGTCCAGAAAGTCGATGGCGTTAGGCTGTGGGTCGTCCAGTATCTCCTTGATGGTGTGCAGCCACTTGTCCAGTTCGTTCTCGCTGTCTTCGCTTGTCTTGCCGCCCTCCTTGTACTTCCAGTGTGCGGCGAAGCCCTGTTCGGCCATCTCGTCCATGCGCTGGCTGCGTATCTGCACCTCTATCCACTGGCCGGTGTGGCTCATCAGAGTGGTGTGCAGAGCCTGGTAGCCATTGGCTTTCGGATGCGAGAGCCAGTCGCGGAAGCGCTCTGGATGTGGCTTGTAGATGCTGCTGGCGATGGCATATATCTGGAAGCACTCGGCTATCTCATCCTGCACCCCTTCGTTCTGGAAGATGATGCGCACGGCCAGAATGTCGTATATCTCCTCAAAGGAGATGTGCTTGTTCTGCATCTTCGTCCAGATGCTGTAGGGCGACTTGATGCGTGCCTTTATCTCATATTTGAGTCCCGTAGCGTCGAGACGCTCTCTGATGGGGGCGGTGAACTGTGCAAAGATGGTGTTCAGATGGTCCTGCATGTCGGCCAGCTTCTTCTTGATATCACGATATTCCTCGGGATGCTCATAGCTGAAACTCAGGTCCTCAAGCTCTTCCTTTATCTTGTTCAGGCCAAGTCGGTTGGCCAGAGGTGCATAGATATACAGAGTCTCTCCTGCTATCTTGTACTGCTTGTTGGGCAACTGACTGCCCAGCGTGCGCATGTTGTGCAGGCGGTCGGATATCTTGATAAGTATCACGCGGATGTCGTCACTCATGGTGAGGAGCAGTTTCTTGAAGCTCTCGGCCTGTGCCGACGCCTTGTCTCCGAATATTCCACCCGATATCTTGGTGAGTCCGTCGGTAATCTGTGCTATCTTGGGACCGAATATATTCTCGATGTCCTCCACCGTGTAGTCGGTATCCTCTACCACATCATGAAGCAATGCAGCACATATGCTGGTACTGCCCAGCCCTATCTCCTCGCAGGCAATCTGCGCCACGGCGATGGGGTGCATGATGTACGGTTCGCCTGACAGGCGGCGCACTCCCTTGTGGGCCTGCCGTGCGAAGTTGAAGGCTTTCTCTATTATCTCAGTATGCTTGCGGTGACGCGACTGCAGGTAGGTATCTACCAGATGCTTGTAAGCCGCTTCCACCATACGTGCGTCTTCCTGTTCTCTGCTTGTCATCTGCTCCATAACATCCGCATTAATGAGGTTCTATATATAATAGTACACGTGTGCGCGCGTTCTTTATTACTTTACCCTGGGTGCCTCGGCGCGTTTCACTTCACGCGCAAGCGCTGTCCGGGATTGATGCGAGTGCTGCGCATTTTGTTGAGGCGCTTTATCCTATTCACAGTGGTGTGGTTTCGACGGGCAATGGCACCCAGCGTATCGCCTCTGCGCACCTTCACATACACTCCGCGCGACTGGCGTGAATCACGCGACTTGGTGTCGCGCACAGCCACTTCCACCACATTCTTCTGTTCCTCGGGCTGCACATAGATGCTGTCTCCGGCCTCGATGAAGGCGTTCACCTTGTCGCCTGGCAGGCGCAGGATGCAAGGGCGAATTTCACCGGGAACCATATTGGTGCGGTACTGGGGGTTGAGTGCCTTGAGTTCGTCAAGCGGCACTCCGCACACCTGCTCCACACGGTCAAGGCGCACATTGCGCGATACGTGCAGGGTATCAGAGGTAGGCGGAAGCGTTGTCTTCACGGGACAAATGTTGTGCTCGCAGTAGTAATTCATGATGTAGTTGGCTGCGATGAATGCCGGCACGTAGCCCTGGGTCTCCCGGGGCAGATAGGGATAGATGGTCCAGTAGTCTGTCACACCTCCCGCACGCTTGATGGCCTTGCTCACATTATTGGGTCCGCAGTTATAGCTGGCTATTACGAGCGTCCAGTCACCGAATATGTCGTAGAGGTCCTTCAGGTAGCGTGCGGCTGCGAAACTGGCTTTCACAGGGTCGCGGCGCTCATCCACCAGGCTGGTCACCTCCAGTCCGTACTGCTTGCCGGTGCCTATCATGAACTGCCAGAGTCCGGCGGCTCCCACGCGGCTGGTGGCTCCGGGATTGAGCGCACTCTCTATGACTGGCAGGTACTTCAGTTCGAGAGGCACCTGGTAGGCTTCCAAAGCCTCCTCGAAGATGGGTACATAAAAGTTGAAAGCCCCCAGCATCACACTCACCGAGCGGCGCAGACGGCTTCCATACTGGTCTATGTATTTCCTCACAACGTCGTTGTACGACATGGCCACCACATTGGGCAGACGGCGCAGGCGCTGCTGATATACTTCAGGAGCGAAGGTGACCACCTCGCCCGTAGTGTGACACTCGTCACCCATAGTGAGTTGGGTGCGCACTGCCCAGCTGTGGAGCAGGCTGTCCATCTCCTGTGTCTGCATGCCCTCAGGCAGCACCAGCGAATCGTCGTTGCCGTCGGCAATACTGTCGGAGGCCACTTCCTGGGCACCGGCAGCCACTGTGCCGGCTATCATGAAAGCCGCCGAGAGTGCGGCTGTATGCAATATCTTATTCAATCGTTTCATTGTCGTTTACTTTTTCCTCAGAAGTTCAGACAGACACTCAGCGCGGGCACTTGGCGCACTCCGCGCCCTCCCACCATGTAGGTCTTCATCATACTGGGTTCGAGATGCATGCTCAGGTCGCTGCTGATATCAAACGAAGAGAGCTCGGCATCCACATAAGCATCCACCACCGACAGCAGATACACACCCGCAAAGGCGAATATGCTCATGTCGCGAAAGCGGCGGAAGTGGTTCTTCTTGTTCTTGAAAATCTCCTTGAAGCGCTCTTCCTTGCCCGTGATATCGTATCCCAGGGGGAGCATCTTCTCGTAGCTCTTGGTATTGGGGTCGCTGTCCATGATGTCGAGATAGGCCTGCGAATAGTCCTTCAGCATCTGGTTGTTCCAGGTGAGGGCATATGCACAGCCCAGGTATCCGCCGTAGATGATAGGCAGCTTCCAGTACTTGCGGTTGTATATCTGGCCTCCTCCGGGCACCACAAGGGCAAGCCACATGGCGCGTATGGGGTCGGGCCGGAAATGGGAGAGGCGGCTCTCGGGTTTGGCTATGCGCAGCAGGCTGTCGGTCACAGCGGCCAGAGCTGCCGTGTCGATGTCCAGTGTGTCGGCCGAAAGTTCCTCGGTGGTATCGGCCTGGCAGATGTCCTGAGGCAGGCACGCTGCTGCATCAGGCTCCACAGCCGCCTGGTTCTGCCCAGGCACAGACGTGCACGGAGCCTGCAACCCCACCTGTGCATGCAGCAGGGCCGTTATGCTCCAGCAGACGAAGGCCAGCACCACGGCCAGCCTCCTGCTTCCTGATATGAGGCAGCGCGGTGTCAACTCTTCAGACGGTCAAATATTCCCATGATGCGCTCCAGCTCTGCCTCGTTGGCAAAGGGGATGCTTATCTTTCCCTTGCCCTTGTCAGAGCAGGTCATCTGCACTTTGGTCTGGAAGAAACTGCTCAGACTGTCGCGCAGCACATTGTATTCCGTGCTCAGTGTGGAGCCTTTCTGGCGGATGCGCTTGCCGTCCTTGCCCTTCACGGTGCCGCCTGCCGACAGTTCCTTGACCATCTCCTCCACACGACGGACACTCAGTCCGTTGGCCACCATCTCGTCGAAGACGTGCAGCTGGGCCTTTGGATCGTCCAGTGACAACAGGGCACGTGCATGTCCCATGTCTATCTGCCTCTCCTTGAGAGCTACCTGGATGGGTGCGGGCAGCTTGAGCAGCCGCAGGTAGTTGGTCACCGTAGCGCGGTTCTTGCCCACCTTCTCGCTCAGCTGCTCCTGCGTGAGTCCGTATTGTTCTATCAGATGCTGGTAGGCCAGAGCCACCTCCAGGGCGGTGAGATCCTGCCTTTGGATGTTCTCCACAAGCGCCATCTCCATCATGTTCTCGTCATCCACAGTGCGGATGTAGGCCGGCACGCGCTCCAGGCCGGCCATCTGACAAGCCCTCCAGCGGCGCTCTCCGGCAATGATGGTATAGAATCCGTCGCCCGTATCACGCAGGGTGATGGGCTGCACGATGCCTATCTGCGCGATGCTGTCGGCCAGTTCGCGCAGGCTTTCCTCATTGAATTCCCGGCGTGGCTGATCGGGGTTGGGCTTGATGAGCATCACATCCACCTCGCCTATGTTAGACGAGCCGCCTGTGTTCACCTCGCTGGTGTCCAGCAGTGCGTCCAAGCCTCGGCCCAGTGCCGGAGTGCCATATTTCCTTCGTATAGTCATGTGTATTGTCTTTAAGACTCGTTTTTGCTGACAATCTCTTCGGCCAGACTCACGTATGCCTTGGCTCCTGCCGAGTCGGCATCATAGAGTATGGCAGGCATTCCATGCCCGGGCGCTTCGCTCAGCTTCACGTTGCGCTGTATCACGGTCTGGAACACCAGGTCGCGGAAATGCCTCCTCACCTCGTCCCTCACCTGATTGGCCAGTCGCAGACGGCCGTCATACATGGTGAGCAGGAAGCCCTCGATCTCCAGTTCCTGATTGAGCCGTGACTTCACGATCTTGATTGTATTGAGCAACTGACTGATGCCCTCCAGGGCAAAATACTCGCACTGCACGGGTATGATGACGCTTTGCGCCGCCGTGAGAGCGTTGACCGTGATGAGCCCCAGGCTGGGGCTGCAGTCGATGAGGATGTAATCATACTCGTTGCGAACATCGGCCAGCAGGCGCTTGAGCACGGTCTCCCGGGAGCGCATCTTGAGCATCTCTATCTCTGCACCCACCAGATCCACATGCGAGGGGATGATGTCAAGGCCCTCGATGTCAGTTGTATAGATAGTCTCACGTATGGACATCTGTCCGGTCAGTGCGTTGTAGATGGAGCTGTCCACCTGCTTGCTATCTACTCCGAGTCCGCTTGAGGCATTGGCCTGCGGGTCAGCGTCAATCAACAAGACTTTCTTCTCCATAGTGGCCAGCGATGCGGCCAGGTTCATGCTGGTGGTGGTCTTGCCCACTCCACCCTTCTGATTGGCTACTGCAATAATCTTGCTCATTCGGTATGTCCCTTTCATGTTGTTTATCGGGTGCAAAGTTATGCCTTTTGAGGCGATGTTGTCCCAGCCAGGGGAGACGAATGGGAAAAGTTGTGGATAACTCACCGTTTTTGTGGATAACTCACTCCCCCATCCATCGCGCGAAGTTAAGATTTTCTTTTCAAACCACAGACACATTGCGCGAATTTCGTACCTTTGCACTACAAAATTCACAGAATTTATGACAGAAAGACCTTTGATACTCATCTCCAACGATGACGGAGCTGATGCGCAAGGCATCAGGGAGCTCACCCGAATGCTGCTCCCGCTGGGCGACCTGGTGGTGGTGGCACCCGACGGACCGCGCTCTGGCGCTGCCTGCTCGATGACTGTGACCAGTCTCGTAAGCCTCCGTCTGCTGGAGCACACCGATGGTCTCACACGATATGCATGCTCCGGCACCCCTGCCGACTGCGTGAAGCTGGCGCTGGAGCACGTGGTTGACCGCAAGCCTGCACTGATGGTGTCGGGCATCAACCATGGTGACAATGCATCGGTCAACGTGCACTACAGCGGTACGATGGGCGCTGCAATGGAGGCTTGCATGAAGGGCATACCGGCCATCGGATACAGTCTGCGCACCCGCGACAAGCAGTGCGACTTCTCACCCTATGCACAGGCCATCGTACGCATTGCCCGTCACGTGCTGGAGCACGGACTGCCTCAGGATACCTGCCTCAACGTCAACTTCCCCCAGGTGGAGCGCCTGCAGGGGCTGAGCGTATGCCGTATGGCACGGGGCAAATGGGACACTGAGTGGGTGCCGGCCGACAAACCGGGACAGTTCAAGCTCACAGGGCACTTCACCTGCCTCGAACCAGAGGCCGAAGATACCGACTGGTGGGCAATGGACCACGCTCTGGGAGCAGTGGTGCCACTGCAAATAGACATGACCGACAACGCAGCGCTTGGTACGCTGAAAACCATAGAGACAGCATTATGAAGTACTATCTGATTGCAGGCGAGGCCAGTGGCGACCTGCACGCAAGCCGGTTGATGGCGGCCATCAAGAAGGAAGATCCCCAAGCAGAGTTCCGTGCCATAGGCGGCGACCAGATGCAGGCCGAAGGTGCCACCCTGCTGATGCACTACGACAAACTGGCCTACATGGGCATACTGCCCGTGCTCCTGCACCTGCGCACCATACTGACGAGCATGAAGAAGTGCCGCAAGGACATAGTGGAATGGAACCCCGATGCGCTCATCCTGGTGGATTACCCGGGATTCAATCTGCGCATGGCCAAGTATATCCACACCCACACGCGCATACCCGTAATCTACTATATAGCACCCAAGATATGGGCGTGGAAGGAGCATCGCATCAAAGACCTGCGCCGGTATGTGGACTTGGTGCTCAGCATCTTGCCGTTCGAACAGGCGTATTACAAGAACAGACACAACTATACAGTCTATTATGTGGGCAACCCCACACTGGACGAGATAGAGGACTTCCTCGACGAAAACCCCAAGCCAACGGTAGGATTCAGACTGTGCAACAGACTGGGGCCGGAGCCCATCATCGCCTTGCTGCCCGGCAGCAGAAAGCAGGAGATAAAGGCCAACCTGCCCATCATGCTGGAGGCTGGCTGGTCCTTCACCCCACGCTTCCAGCTGGTGGTGGCCAAGGCACCGGGCATCCCGTCCAGTTTATACTATAAGTTGATAGGCAAGAAGTACATACACCTGCTGGGCGACGGCCATCTCTCCCTGTTGCCAGGCAATGCGCTGTACCTGCTGCAGCAGGCCAAAGCCGCCATGATAACCAGCGGAACCGCCACTCTGGAGGCAGCCATGATGGGTGTGCCACAGGTGGTGTGCTACTACATGTGGGCGGGACGACTGGCTTCGTGGGCCCGCAAACTGGTGCTCAAGGTGCCTTACATCTCTCTGCCCAACCTGATAGCAGGAGAAAAGGCAGTGGATGAACTGGTGGCCGAGAAGATGGAGCCGGTCAATCTGGCCTACACTCTGCACGACGTCATATTCGATGACAAGATACATACCAGGCTGATAGTGGGCAACGCCAACGTGGCAAGCGCCCTGGGAAATCCGGGCTCTCACAAAAGGGCTGCGCAGTACATCATGGATTTCCTGGCAGGCAAACCGTTGGTTCAGGCACGCAATCTGGACGAAAACGAGCTGTTCGACAACATGCCCCCAGCTCATTATCGTGACTGACGCGCTCGCGCTCAGGCTCGACGGGGAGTGAATGCGAGCGCCAGCAGAGCATACAGGCCCAGCAGCACCACCAGGATGGTCTGCAGCGTGTGGACGATGAGCACAAACAGCGCAGCGTCGGTCTGCGGCACGGCATAGAGCACCAGCACGCTCTTGACAGCGAAATGCCAAGGGCCGGCACCATTGGGCGTAGGCACAAGCACTGCGAAGGTTCCCACCACAAAGGCCACCAGAGCGGCCATCATGCCCAACCCCGAAGTGGATGCAAAGCAGAAGAAGGTGAGATAGAAATGCAGGAAATAGCTCACCCATATGCCCAACGAATAGAGCAGGAAGAGCGTGGGGCTATCCACCTGACGCACCGAGAGGAGTCCGTCACGCAGGTCGGCCAGCACAGCACGGGTACGCGAAAAGACACCCATACGGCGCATCACCAGCCAGGCTGCCAGCGCGACAAACAGCACGCAGACCACCGTCACGGCCCATCCTGCGGGTGAAAACGAGGAGAGGAAGCCGCTCAGGGAGACTCCCGTGGAGCGGAAAAAGGTGACGAAGACGGGTACCTGGGACAGGAAAACCAGCAGGGAGAGCAGAGCCACCATGGCCATATCCACCACACGCTCGGTGACCACCGTCCCCACAGAGCGCCCAAAGTTGGTACCCTCATACTGTCGGAGCACACCGCAGCGCAGCACTTCGCCCACGCGGGGTACCACCAGACTGCTGGCATAACTGAGAAACACGGCATTGACACACGTGTGCAGGCGGGGACGCTCGCCCATAGGGCGCATCACCTGCTGCCATCGTGCACCGCGCAGCACCTGTGCCAGAATGCCGAACGGCATGCTCAGGAGCATCCAGGTCCACGACATCTCGCCGGTGAGCACACAGCGCAACTGCTCCCACTGCAGCCCACGGTACATCCACCAGAGTATGGCTACAGCCAGAACAAGCGGCAAGGCCACCTTGGCCAGTTTTATTATCAGTCTCTGCATCTTCATTTGCGCCCTTCTTCGTTCGCGCTGCAAAAATAGCAATAAAATGCCAAACAGCTCCCAAGCAAGGCTCGAAAAGCCGCTTGCTCCGCTTTCCGCCAAGGGAGGAGGGCTGCCGGGAGGAACGGAGAAGGAAAGTCCCCTTCCTCAGAAACATCCTTTAGAATGGGGGCGCAACCACCTTCGGTGCCCGACGGGAGCCGATTTTGCCACTCCATCATTACCGTTCCGCAATTACTTACAGACCTATGCAGGCTGGCGGTTCTGCAGCCACAGCACCCCTGGCAGCAAGGCCGATTTCGCCCAAGAAAACAGTCCGACGGGAAGCGCCGACGGCCCAATCGCCCGACTCACGGCGCTGCGATGACAGATGCAGCACGCTGCGATGACGGATGCAACGCGCTGCAACGGCCAACGCACCGCGCCGCTGTCATTTGGCCAGGAAACAGGCCAAGGCATGGGAAATGTCCAGGTAGGTACGCTCAAAATCACCTGTGTACCAGGGGTCTGCCACATCGCGCGGATTGCCGGCCAGCTCCATGAGCAGCTGCACCTTGCCGTCGCGGTCGGCCCAGCCCTCAGGGGTACGCCACACAAGGTCGGGCATGAGGCGCGAGAGCCAGGCGTAATTGTTGTTGTCCATCAGGAAGATGCGGTCATAATAGTCGTAGTCGGCACGGGTTATCTGCCTTGCCTCACGGTGCTCAAAGGGGATGCCGTGGGAGCGCATGCAACTGCGGGCGGGCGGATACACGTCATTGCCCACCTCCTCCAGGGAAGTGGCGGCGCTATCTATCTCATATTCATGCTGAAGTCCAGCATCACGCACCAGCTTCTTCGTCACGAACTCGGCCATCGGGCTGCGGCATATATTGCCGTGGCAAACAAACAGTATCTTGTGTCTCATAGTGCAAAGTTAAGGAAAAAACTGCAATCCACACGCAGATACCGCCCGGCAATGGACAGCGGGAGGCTGTGACACTCTGAGGCGAAGCCTGGCATTTTTATCCCCGCAAAAGAAAGTCTCCTGCAGCCGTGCGTCATGTGACGGCTGCAAGAGACTTTCCTTGCTGTCCTAAAGGCCCATTTTCAGTAGGCCAGAGGCTTACTTCTTGACAGTCCGGAACACGACGGCATCGCTGACGCCTATCATAGAGCCCTGCGATTCGGGCTTCTTCTCGCCCTTGACCACAATCCTCATCTCATGCTCGCCCGGCTTGAGGTTGAAGATGTGATAGATGTAGGCATCCTTGTGCTCATGGTTGCCGTAGTTATAGTAGCAGTCTATCGTGCGCTTGGAAGTGCCATCGACATAGACGTCGGCCTTGCCGCCGTTTTTCACCCACCAGCCACATACGGCTATGCCGGTTCCATCGAAGCAGAAACGGATTTCGTTGCCCTGCCGGTCGCTGTACAGCACATGTCCCTCGCGCTGCCAGTTGCCCTTGGTCACGCACGAACTTTCCTTATACACGACGAGGCGCTTGTCGAACGTGGCATTGGGGAAAGAGACCTCCAGGGGCAAGGCTTTGGGCTTCTGCACCTTAATCTCCACGGATGTGTCATCGACCTTTCCGCCATTGCCGAGGGCGTTCTGCTCGATATTGGAAAGCGTGCGGTCGATGGATTTACGCAAGGTGTAATTGGTGTAGATGAAGGATGTGTCCTTGAGGGTCTCCAGTACATCGCGGTATTCAGCGGGGAGATAACTGTATCCCTTCATCACGCCCAACACGCCCAAGGCCGTAGAGGGATTGCAGTCGGAGTCGTGTCCGCAACGGGTGGAGATGTCCATCGTGCGGAACACATCGCCTTCGCCATACAGCAGACCGATGACGATGTAGGCTCCATTCAGCTTGGCATCGATGTTGTAGTCTATTCCGGCACCGCAGATGTCGGTATATTCCCATTTGTCCTGCAGCTTGTGCCATGCCTTCTTCCAGTCTGTGGGATCCTCCCTGTAGAACTTCAGCACATCCTGCACTATCTTATAATAGTCGGACCCAGAGGGGAGAGAGAGCGATGCCTGGCTGGTTTCCCAGGATTATGTCACGCCGCAGGATTGGCCTGCCAGGTTGTTGCAACAAACAAGCCATTCCGTCGAGTGACAGCATAAAGGTACAAAGATTTTCCGAGAAAAAAGGCTTCTTTTGCCGGAATATCGACATTGGCACAAGAATCCAGAGGGGTTTCCCGGAAAGCTTCACGGAGCATTCCCACAGAAACCCATGCGACAGGCAGGCAGTCTTCTCCCTTCTGCCATTGGCCCTGGAACGGGCTTGGCTCTTCAATCCATTGCAAAGAAAAAGCCTTGCTGGAAGAGATGCATTTCAGAGTTTCTGGCTAAATTTGCACCTGCCGGCTGGCTCGGTTGCCCTGCCACACGCCGCAATTCACGTCAAGAGCACAAGACAACGCCAAAGAACGACAACAATGAAAATCATCTACAACCGCTTCATCCCATTCGGACAATACCTGGGCATCAACCTCTTCGGCATCCTATTCGTACGCAAGGAATACGAGGCGGACATGAAAAGCAACATCCAGATGCGCAAAGAAGTCATCAATCACGAACAGATACACACGGCCCAAATGCAGGAGCTGTGGTATATCCCGTTCTACCTGATATACATCTTCTGGCACATCAAGCTCCTGTTCAAGACCCGCAACAACACCGAAGCATACCGCCAGAACCCATTCGAACTCGAAGCCTACGCCAACGACCACAACCTGAACTACCTGCAGACCAGAAAGAGATTCGCCTTCAGACGTTATATATAATATAGTAGAATAGCACAGCGGCCCACACCTGCCACCCTCTGGCATCAGGGTTCAAAGCCAAGAAATCCTGCCTGCGGGCGTGTCGCGAGAATGCAATATTCGGAGCCACGGGCAGAAGCGGGCGCAAATACACGATTCTCAGAGAACATACAAAGAGCCTCACCTATGGGGCATAAAGACAGCGTGAGCCCTCGGCCTATGGTAAAGCCGGGACTCACGCTGACAGCTTTTATGGCATGCTATCTGGCTGCCTTGCGCATCTCCAACTTATAAAGGTCGTCGCGACGGTCGCGCAGGTTGCGCACAGAACCATAGGTGTGCAGTTCGTTGAGGAGCGACAAATCCACATCCGACACGAGAATCATCTCGGTATTAGGCGTAGCCTCGGCACGCTTTCCATCGTTGGGGAAAGCAAAGTCACAGGGTGTGAACACCGCCGACTGGGCATACTGGATGTCCATATTGTGCACACGCGGCAGGTTGCCCACGCTTCCGGCTATAGCCACATAGCACTCGTTCTCGATGGCTCTGGCCTGTGCACAGACCCTCACACGGGCATAGGCATTCGGGGTATCGGTCATGAAAGGCACAAAGAGTATCTTCATACCATCGTCGGCCATCAGTCGCGACAACTCGGGAAACTCCACATCATAACAGATGACAATGCCTATGCGGCCGCAGTCGGTGTCGAATGTCTGTATGTGCGAACCGGCACTGAGTCCCCAGCACTTCTGCTCGTCGGGGGTGACATGTATCTTCTCATACATGCTCACCGTTCCGTTCCGGCGGCACAGGAAGCCCACATTATAGAGTGCATTGTCCCCCTTCAGATAAGGCATGGAACCTGTGATGATGTTGATATTGTACGAGATGGCCAGTTCACGGAAGCGGTCGCGTATCTGGCTTGTATATTGTGCCATGGCGCGAATGGATTGTGCCTCACCCATATCATTGAACTTGGCCATGAGCGGCGCATTGAAATACTCGGGGAAGAGGATGAAGTCGCTCTTGTAATCGCTCACGGCATCCACGAAGAACTCCACTTGCTCGAAGAGGTCATCCAGCGAGGCATAGGGGCGCATCTGCCATTGGACAAGGCCGATACGCACCGTGGGACGCTTCTCTACATAGGAATCCGTGGGCGGCTGGTAGTAGATATTGTCCCACTGGAGCAGTGTGGCACAATGCTTGGACTCCTCGTCATTGGGCAGATAGTTGCGTATGACGCGGCGCACATGGAAGTCATTGGACAACTGGAATGTGAGTACGGGGTCGTAGATTTCGCGTGAACGCACATGGTCGATGTACTCCTTGGGGCGCATCTTGTCGGCATACTTGTAGTAGTTGGGAATTCGACCGCCAAACATGATAGCCTTGAGGTTGAGCTTCTCACACAGTTCGCGACGATACTCATACATGCGTCGTGCCAGTCGCAGTCCACGGAAATCGGGATGGATAAACACCTCTATGCCATAAAGGATGTTTCCATTTGGATTATGAGTATTGAAGGTCTCGTTGCCTGTCACCTGTGCATAGGTGTGGTCACCCTTCACCAGATTGTAGTCAACGATGATAGAGAGGGCGCATCCCACTATACGATTGTCAACCACTATCACCACCTGGCCTTCAGGGAATATGGTATTAAGCTTCTTGATTTGTGCTCTGGTCCAAAACACATCCTCGTCACCATAGATACGTTTGAACGAACGTGCGAGCTGGTCATAGTCATCCATCTGGAGATTACGCAGCTCAACCTTGTTGATGTTGTGCGATTCCATTGTCTTCCTAAAATTCTATCCTACCCTTTGTCCCACAATAGTTTATCACGTCAATGAGCCAGACGTCTGGGGATAAATGGCGAACATCCGGTCGTGACAAATGCCACGTCTTCCTCTGAAATACAACCAACAGAATGGGCCTAAGCATTTTGACGGGGCAAAGGTATGGATAAAATCTGAGAGCACACACCTTTCACACACTCATTTGCAGCAAATCGGCCTTTAATACAAGACTCTCCCCCACAACTTGTCCAGACATGCTCCCCACCGAATTGCTTCGAGGCAAAGAGCAACTATTCCCCTTCACCATTTGTCCCAAAGAAAAGAAGATTCTGGGTACACAATGGCAAAGTCAGGGAAAAAGTACGTAACTTGGATGCGCCAAAGGGAATACATCACCTGCCCGAAAGAGTATGACGCATCTGGCTGATTCTGCAAAGGCATCGGCTCAGGAAGAGAAGAATATATAGCGACTGCCTGACAAGCAAGGGGGAAAAAACAAATGCCGCACGTTACCTTTTGCCCGTCAGACGTGTTATTATAGTGAATCGGTTCAGACAACAACAAGTTTAACATTACAAAAAGAACAGTTATGAGAATTATAGAAGATTTGGTGCCAATAGCCATTTGTGTGGTTCTACCCATAGCCATCGTATGGATGACAACAAGAACGAGAATCAAACGTGATAACCTGCGAAAGGAAATCATCCTTGCCGCTATGGAGAAAAACTCTGATATTGACATCGAAGAGATGACGAAGAAGCTGAACAGACCCAGGAAACTGCTGAAGGAGAAACTGATCATGAGACTGCTCTATGGAAGTATATTCTTCGGTTTCGGCATTCTCACGTATGTTGCCTTGGCTGTATATATGTGCATTTTCAGACCGGACAAAGACATGTTCGTAGTGTTATCACCGCTAGCAGTACCCTCTCTGGCTGTCGGCATTGCCTTCCTGATAAACTTTTTCGTAGGCAAGAACATGCTGGCCAAGGAGATGGAGGCAGAAAGAGACGCCAAGACATCTGAGAAGAAGTGACACGCGAGCAATTCATAGCACTTGTAAGAGAAGAGCAGGAAGCCCTCAGAGGCTTCGTGCTCGCTCTATGTGGTGGCAACAAGGATGATGCCGACGACATTGCCCAGGACGTATTGGTAAAGGCTTACTTGTCTTCATCCGGCTATCAAGACAGAGGACGGTTCCGTTCTGGCTGTTCAAGATAGCCTACAATACGTTCCTGCATCACGTGACAAGCCGGCATGCCTTTGAAAACATCGACGAAGCAAGAATGGCAGTCGATGCTATCGAAGCGGACTCAGGCTATGACTATCAGAACCTCTATCTGGCATTATCCACGCTGCCTCCCAAGGAACGTTCAGCAATAGTGTTGTTCTATCTGAACGGTTTTTCGGTCAAGGAGATAGCGAAGATGACTGACACCAGCGAAGGAGCAGTGAAGATGCAGCTCACCCGTGGACGTGACAAATTAAAATCAAGACTGAAACTATGACAAAGGACAAATCACTTGAGAAGATATTCCTCACCCAGAAACCGGTATTCAATGACCAGGATATCTTTCTGCAGAAGCTGGAACGGAAGTTGGAAGCAGTAGAGTTCATCAAGCAATATGAAGAGGCGCACCTTCGCCGCTACAAATATGCCATGATAGCAGCCTTTGTCCTGGGAATTGTTTCCGGAGGTGTGTCACTCACGTTCATTCTACGTATGCCCATCGATGAACCCCTGTTTACATTCGATGTAGCCTCGGGCTTCCTCCTCACATTACAACAGAACTCACGCATCACCATCTCCATTGCCCTCATGCTATTCTTAAGCTACGCTGTGATTGGCATCATCAACAGCATACTTGACATCAAAAGCTTCTACGAATTACGCCCACGGCAAGCTGTGGAATAGCTCCATCCCGTTTATGCATATAAGCATAGCCGGTATAATCCATTAGGGAATCTTTGACAGATACTCCTTCCCGTCCTCAGCATGCAACTGCATTTGAAGAGAATTAAGCATTCCGAGGCCAGCAGATGGGCTATGCAGAATGATTTCAACCTGACAGCAGTCCGTCCCACAGTTCATGTTCTCCCCCCCTTATGACATGACCACACAAAAACTGTTGCAGTCTGTTCTGCAAGAGTGCAAAAAGCAAGGAGATGAAGGCTCCTTCTGCCCTTCCAGTCAGTCATCATGACGGGAAAGACACATCCCGCCACCGTCCAACCCAAGGCTGGACGGTGGATGAAGCCAACTTACTTTGCAAAGTAATATATATTCTCTGACCGTCCAGCCTAGGGTTGGACGGTGAATACATACTGCATCCCTCCCCCAGGAGGCCAAATAAAGCTTGCACATGAGACATCTGCTTCCCACTTGCAAATATAAAGCATTCTACCCAAACCTTCTTTGCATTTCTATTCTATCCAAATCCTCAAGATTGCAGCAAACATAAAAAGCGAATGGTCACTTACCATGATTCTGCAACAAGCAATTATGCGAAATTTATCACATCGGCACTTAAGTCACCAACCAAAAGCACAACCACACAACAAGAGATTCCCCAACAGTAAACTTAATACAAGAATGCAAAAATTCCACAAACTCTTTGGCAAAAGAAAGAAAACGCCATACCTTTACAAACAAGAACCCGAAACACAAAAGTCAACGATATGGCACAGGCTGCAATCCAAGACTCGATAGATAGGACAAAAAAAACCTTGAAGGAACGGACCGCAACTCAATAGTCTTTCTACCGAACCACGGTACTCCATCAGCCACTAAACCATAATCGTATCGGACGTACGCAGACAGCTTAGGGCCATATACTCTAACTTACAAATGCCATAAGGATATAGAATTAAATGATTGGGAAAAGATGGATTCAAGACAATACCTATTCAACAGTTCCACGCTTACGGTAAAGTTTGGCAACATTCTTGACACAAAGGCAGAAATCATCGTCAGTTCCGACGACTGCGATATCACAATGGGTGGCGGTGTTTCAGGTGCCATTCTTAGGGCAGGTGGCGACACCATCATCAAGGACGCACAGAAAATGTGTCCAGCGTCTCTGGGGGGATGTAGTAGTCACCACCGCAGGAAAGATGGAAAGGCAGATGTATGTATATCACTGCATCACAATAGACAAAAAACGGAGATTGCAGATACATGCCAGACAGGTGACGGAAGAAGATATCTTGAACTATCTTCTTCAACATGCCGTTGACAAGTGTTTTCAACTGATGTCGGCTATGGACCTCACCTCTATTGCATTCCCGGCCATAGGCGCGGGAGCAGCACGTATTCCCATAAAAAAGGTGATAGAGCAAATGTCCATTGCCATAGCACACAATCTGGCATGTACCAACAAGGCCCTGAACGTAGAACTATATCTATATGATATATACAATCTCTACACGGAATCTGACTACATCTCTATCTTCGAAAGTCTTGCGGCAAAAGCAGCGTTAGTGGAATACGAGAAGAGAGCGGCCAACGAAGATATGGCCCGCGACGCCATTACGACAAGCAAAGATATCCCTCTTCCCACTCGCAGTGCAATGAAACATCATGTTTTCATCAGTTATTCAAGAAAAGATCAAAATACAGCTGATTATCTTTGCACCTTTCTTAAAGAAAACGATATAGAATATTGGATTGACAAGGAGGGAATTTTCAGCAGCAGCAACTACAAGGAACTAATCGTTGATGCCATCGAAGTGTCCCAAGCCGTTATCTTCATAAGTTCTATCAATTCCAACTCATCCATAAATGTCATACGCGAAATCGGATACGCCGTAAACATGAACAAGCCTATACTTCCACTCGTACTTGATGATGCACAATACGCAAAGAGTATCCGTCTCGACATCTCCGACATAGACAAAATAGACTTCAAGAATCCCGTCAATGCCAGCAAAAGACTCATCACAAGCCTGATGTACGTGGTGAATAAATAGAAAACACCCATTAGAAACGAATGAAGTGCAGCAACGGGCATCCGATTTATATGCAAGCCATCAGTCACCCCCAAAGTAAAAACAAAACCATATATGAAGCATAGGACTATTGACCCAGTAGCTATCAAGGAATTGATTTGCTTAGATTTTCACATTCCATCATACCAACGCGGTTACAGATGGACTACGCAACAGATCAAAGAGTTACTTGAAGATATTGAATGTTTTTGTGAAAAGGGAGCAAAAGGTATTTATTGCATACAGCCGCTTGTGGTGAAGGGTCACGGCGCTTACTGGGACGTGATAGATGGACAGCAGCGGCTAACCACCATCAATATCATTCTTTCCTGTTTGAATCAGGAGACGTATAAACTACGATATCAAACACGCCCCAAAAGCCAAATATTTCTCAGCTGTATTCTCAATCGCACAGAAGAGGAAGCGAAAGAGAATATCGACTTCTATCACATGATCAAGGCTCGAAATTTTATTCTACGTTGGAAACAAGATAAAAATGATGAATATATCAAAAATTTCACAGAGGTCTTGCTAAACAAGGTCAAATTCATCTGGTATGATACAGACACCCAAGACCCAATTGAGGTGTTTACTCGATTAAACATTGATAAAATACCGCTTACTTCAGCAGAACTGATAAAAGCAATCTTGATCAACCGTTCCAACTTTCAATCGATGGAGAATTATGAGAGGAATCGACTCTAACGACCGATTGGGAGTAAAAGAAAAACGAAGCCGCCCCTAATCCTTCACGGACAAGGGGCGGCTCACTATGTTATGCAATTTAGAATTATTCGGCTGCGGGCTCTGTTGTGGGAGCCTCTGTAGCAGGAGCCTCTGTCACAGGTGCCTCTGCTGTTGCCTCAGCATTCTTCTTTGAAGAACGACGTGTACGCTTAGCCTTCTTGGCAACCTTTGCCATGTTCTCATCGAAGTCAACGAGCTCAATGAAGCACATGGGAGCGTTGTCGCTTGCACGGAAACCAGTCTTGATGATGCGTGTGTAACCACCGGGACGGTCAGCAACCTTCTGAGAAATTACAGTGAACAACTCAGTGATGGCCTTCTTATCCTGCAAGTAGCTGAAAACTACACGACGAGAGTTTGTGGTGTCCTGCTTGCACTTGGTAATCAGGGGCTCCACATACTTCTTCAAAGCCTTAGCCTTGGCGAGGGTCGTAGTGATTCTTTTGTGCATGATCAGAGACGTAGCCATGTTGGACAACATTGCTGCTCTGTGGGATGCAGTACGACCCAGATGATTGAATTTCTTATTATGTCTCATCTTGTTTAATCTTTATCTAATTTATACTTGGAAATATCAGTTCCAAACGTAAGATTCAGACTCTCGAGCAAATCATCAAGCTCAGTGAGCGATTTCTTGCCGAAGTTGCGGAACTTCAGAAGGTCTGTCTTGTTGTACTGAACCAGGTCACCCAGTGTCTCCACATCAGCAGCCTTCAGGCAGTTGAGTGCACGCACTGAGAGATCCATATCAGCAAGCTTGGTCTTCAGAAGTTGACGCATGTGGAGGATCTCCTCATCAAAGGCCTCGTCGTCACCACCCTCGCCATTCTCGATGGTAATCTTATCATCAGAGAACAGCATGAAGTGCTGGATGAGAATCTTTGCGGCATCCTTCAACGCATCCTTCGGATGTATGGAACCGTCTGTCGTGATTTCAAGAATCAACTTCTCGAAGTCAGTCTTCTGCTCTACGCGGAAATTCTCGACAGAGTATTTAACATTTCTGATAGGAGTGTAAATCGAATCAATGGGAATGACATTAACATCGGTGCAGAACTCACGGTTCTCATCCGCAGGAACGTATCCACGTCCCTTGTTAATGCCAATCTCTATTTGCATCGTTGCTTTTGCGTCTAAATGGCAAATAACCAAATCAGGGTTTAACACTTCAAATCCAGTCAGATACTTGTTGAAGTCGCCTGCCTTGAACTCTGTGCAGTTCTCGACAGTAACACTAACTTTCTCGGTCTCGAATTCATCTACTAACTGCTTGAACCGAACTTGCTTCAAGTTCAAGATAATGTTGGTTACATCCTCTTTGACTCCAGGTACTGTAGCGAACTCGTGCTCAACTCCAGAAATAGCCACAGTGTTGACTGCGAAACCATCCAGTGAAGAAAGAAGAATGCGGCGCAAAGCATTGCCTATAGTGGTACCAAAACCACCCTCAAGCGGACGAAACTCGAACTTGCCGTACTTGTCGTCTGCCTCCAACATTATTACTTTATCGGGCTTTTGAAATGCTAATATCGCCATTATCAATTATTATTTAGAGTACAACTCAACGATCAACTGCTCCTTGATAGTCTCAGGAATGTCTGCACGCTCGGGCTTGTGGAGCAACTTACCAGACTTCTGGTTCTCGTCCCACTCAATCCAAGGATACTTGCTGTGGTTGAAACCTGCCAGGGCGTTCTGGATAACCTCAAGGCTCTTTGAACGCTCACGCACACCTACAATCTGACCAGGATTCACATTGTAAGAAGCGATGCCTACAACCTTGCCATCTACAGTGATGTGCTTGTGGTTAACCAGCTGGCGGGCAGCGGCACGAGTGGGAGCAATACCCAGACGATAAACCACATTGTCAAGTCTGCACTCAAGGTTCTGCAGCAGAATCTCACCAGTAATGCCACTGGCACGAGAAGCCTTCTCAAACATGTTGCGGAACTGCTTCTCCAGAACACCATAAGTGTACTTTGCCTTCTGCTTCTCAGCCAGCATGACACCATACTCAGATGTCTTGCGGCGACGGTTGTTACCATGCTGCCCAGGAGGTAACTTTCTCTTAGAAAGAACCTTGTCAGCACCGAAAATAGCTTCGCCGAAACGGCGGGCAATCCTTGATTTAGGACCAATATATCTAGCCATGTCTATTCTATTTTTACAGCCTCGTTATACAATACTTATTAGACTCTTCTTCTCTTAGGAGGACGGCAACCGTTGTAGGGCAGCGGAGTAACATCCACAATCTCAACAACCTCGATGCCTGCACCGTGTACTGTACGAATAGCAGACTCGCGGCCGTTGCCGGGACCCTTCACATAAGCCTTCACCTTGCGGAGACCCAGGTCAAACGCAACCTTTGCGCAATCCTGAGCAGCCATCTGAGCAGCATAGGGAGTGTTCTTCTTAGAACCACGGAAGCCCATCTTACCGGCTGATGACCAAGAGATAACCTGTCCCTCGCTGTTTGTCAGAGAGACAATAATATTGTTGAACGAGCTGTGTACGTGAAGCTGACCCATTGCGTCAACCTTCACAACTCTCTTCTTTGCAGCAACAGTTTTCTTTGCCATATCTCAATTGTTATTTAGTAGCCTTTTTCTTGTTTGCAACAGTCTTCTTCTTACCCTTGCGTGTACGGGCATTGTTCTTGGTGCTCTGACCGCGAACGGGAAGACCATTACGATGACGAACGCCACGATAGCAACCGATGTCCATCAGTCGTTTGATGTTCAGAGCAATCTCAGAACGGAGGTCACCCTCCACCTTGTAGTTTGCTGCAATAATCTCACGAATCTTACCAGCCTCCTCATCAGTCCAGTCAGACACACGCTTGTCCTTATCGACACCTGCCTGCTCCAGGATCTTGGCTGAGCTACTGCGACCTATACCATAAACATAGGTCAAGGCGATTTCGCCCCTTTTGTTCTGGGGCAAATCTACACCAACAATTCTAATTGCCATATATACTTATCTTTTCTTTTGTCTTAAAGACTTAACCCTGACGCATCTTGTACTTAGGGTTCTTTTTGTTAATCACATACAAACGACCCTTGCGACGAACAATCTTGCACTCGGGGGTACGTTTCTTCAAAGAAGCTCTTGTTTTCATATCTGGTTTTATTTATATCTGAATACGATTCTGCCCTTCGTCAGATCATAGGGACTCATCTCCACCTTGACCTTGTCACCGGGCAGGATCTTGATGTAATGAAGTCTCATCTTGCCGGAGATGTTGCAGATTATCTTCTGACCAATCTCCAACTCCACACGGAACATTGCATTGGAGAGACTCTCCACAATAACTCCGTCTTGCTCTATCACTGCTTGCTTTGCCATATATCTTTGTTCATTCAGTTCTGTTGGTTCTCAATTTTCTCAAAAGACGAGAGGATATCGGCTTTGCCATGGTGAATGGCTATTGTGTGCTCGAAATGTGCTGCTGGCTTGCCATCTCGTGTCTTGATGGTCCAGCGGTCGGGCATCATGTAGATTTGTGGAGAACCCATTGTTATCATGGGCTCAATGGCTATACACAAGCCATTCTTTATCAAAATGCCGTTTCCCTTACGCCCATAGTTTGGAACTTGAGGATCCTCATGCATCTCCTTTCCTATGCCATGACCAACAAACTCACGAACAACACCGTAACCGGCACTCTCGCAGTGTGTCTGCACAGCATAACCCACATCTCCAAGACGCTTACCTGCACATGCATTGCGGATTCCCTCATAGAGAGACTCTTTGGTAACCTTGAGCAGGTTCCTGACCTCTTCACTGACCTCGCCAACACAGAATGTGTAGCAGGAATCACCATTGAAGCCATTGAGAAGAGCTCCACAATCTACCGAGATGATATCGCCATCCTTCAGCACTTCCTCACCAGGAATTCCATGAACGACAACATCATTTACAGAAGTGCACACAGACCCGGGAAACGGCCCTCCAAACGGATTGGGAAATCCTTTGAATGTAGGAACAGCCCCATGGTCTCTTATATATTCCTCAGCCACCTTGTCCAGTTCTGCTATTGATACTCCTGGCCGAATTATCTTACCTAACTCGGCCAGGGTATCAGCCACCAGAAGGTTGGCAGCCCTCATCAATTCTATCTCGTCCTCAGTCTTGAGAAAAACCATCAAATGACTTTTTTAACAATCAATGAGTGGTCACCCCAGAACGTCCATGTATGCGGCCAGAGCTCAACAGACCATCATAATGTCTCATAAGCAAGTGACTCTCGATCTGCTGCAGAGTGTCGAGAACAACACCCACCAGAATCAGAAGAGACGTGCCACCAAAGAACTGGGCAAACTCCTGCTGCACATTGAGCAGACCAGCGAAAGCAGGCATACAAGCAATCAAAGCAAGTATGAGAGAGCCAGGCAGTGTGATATGATCCATGATGCGGTCAATGAAGTCAGCAGTATCCTTGCCCGGACGAACACCAGGAATGAAACCGTTGTTACGCTTCATGTCCTCAGCCATCTGAGTAGGATTCAGCGTAATGGCCGTATAGAAATATGTGAAAAGAATAATCAGGATTGCAAAGACAATGTTGTAAGCCAGACTAGTGTGGTCTGACATTGCCATCAGCACAGGTGAAGCTGTCTCAGCATTAGAGAGGAAGCCCATAAGTGTGACGGGAATGAACATGATTGCCTGAGCAAAGATGATGGGCATCACATTTGCAGCGAATACCTTCAAGGGAATGTACTGGCGAACACCACCAACCTGCTGGCCTGCGTACATGCGCTTTGCATACTGTACAGGAATCTTACGAGTTCCCTGCACAAGCATGATGGCCACAAGGATAACCGCAAAGAGCAGAAGAAGCTCAATGAGGAACATCACGAGACCGCCACCGCCAAGATTGTTCAGTCGAGAAACGACTTCCTGGCCGAAAGCCTGAGGCAGACGGGCGATGATACCCAACATAATAATGAGGGAAACACCATTTCCAATACCCTTGTCTGTTATGCGCTCACCAATCCAGAGTACAAACATGCTGCCAGCAGCCAAGATGACAGTGCTGGCAATGATGAACAGCGACCAGTTGAGACTGGGATTCAAGGCACCGCCTGACTGAACACGAAGGTTGATCAGATAGCCGGGAGCCTGGAACAGCAGGATGAAGATGGTCAGGTAACGTGTGTACTGATTCATCTTTCTGCGACCGCTCTCACCCTCACGCTGCAACTTCTGGAAGTAAGGCACAACGAAGGCGAACAACTGAACCACGATAGAAGCAGTGATATATGGCATAATTCCCAACGCAAAGATAGATGCGTTGGAGAAAGCGCCACCCGAGAACATATTCAACAGAGACATCAGTCCTGTGTTGGTCTGCTCACGCAAAGCAGCCAAGCCAGCGGGGTCGATACCGGGGAGTACAATGAATGAACCGAAGCGGTATATTGCCGCAAAGGCAAGGGTGATGAGGATTCGAGTCTTCAAATCCTCAACACGCCATATGTTTCTCAGAGTCTCAAAAAACTTCTTCATGAGAATTACAGTTTAGTAGCAGTTCCACCTACGTTCTGAATAGCCTCTTCAGCAGACTTAGAGAATGCATTTGCAACCACCTCAACCTTAGCGGTCAGAGTGCCGTTGCCCAGAACCTTTACAGGACCCTTCTTTGCATTAACCAAACCAGCAGAAACCATGTCAGCCACAGCAATTGTAGCCAAACCAGCCTTCTCTGCCAGCTCCTGGATAGAAGACAGGTTCACCACCTGATACTCTACACGGTTGATGTTCTTGAAGCCAAACTTAGGCAGACGACGCTGCAGAGGCATCTGACCACCCTCGAAACCAATCTTCTTCTTGTAACCAGAACGAGCCTTAGCACCCTTGTGGCCACGAGTAGATGTGCCACCCAGGCCAGAGCCAGGTCCACGACCAAGTCTTCTGCGGCTGTGTGTTGAGCCACAAACGGGTTTCATATTATGCAATTTCATAACTTGTTACGTTTAATGTTGATGTACAGATTAGTCTATCACCATAACCAAGTGGTGCACAGCCTTGATCAAGCCACGTGTAGAAGGTGTATCCTCCACCTCAACCACCTGATTCAGTTTCTTAAGACCCAGAGTGTCCAGAGTGGCCTTCTGAGTACGGGGAGCATGGATTCTGCTCCTTACCTGCTTAACCTTTATTGTTGCCATAATGAACCTCCTTATTAACCTCTAAACACTTTCTCCATGCTAATGCCACGGGTTGCAGCCACAGTCTTAGCGTCACGCATCTGAGCGAGAGCAGCGATAGTTGCCTTCACCAGGTTGTGAGGGTTAGAAGAACCCTTTGACTTAGCCAGACAGTCTGTAACACCAACGCTGTCAAGAACAGCACGCATAGCGCCACCAGCCACAACACCAGTACCCTGAGAGGCAGGCATAATCAGCACACGAGCACCACCAAACTTGGCAGCAGCCTCGTGAGGCACTGTACCGTTCAGCACGGGAACACGCACGAGATTCTTCTTGGCAGACTCTACACCCTTAGCAATAGCGGCAGTAACCTCGCCAGCCTTACCAAGACCCCAGCCGATGATACCATTCTCGTTACCAACTACAACGATGGCTGCGAATGTGAAAGTACGTCCACCCTTTGTAACCTTGGTTACGCGATTGATGGCAACGAGCTTGTCCTTGAGTTCGACATCGCTACTTATTCTTACCTTATTAATTGCCATATTCATCTTAGAATTTAAGTCCACCATTACGTGCAGCGTCAGCCACTTCCTTAACTCTACCATGATACAGATAGCCGTTGCGGTCAAACACAACTGTGGTGATGCCAGCCTCGAGAGCCTTCTTGGCAGCCAACTCACCTACCTTGGCAGCCTGCTCCTTCTTGGGGCATGCCTCCATGCCGAGAGAAGATGCTGATGCAAGCGTAGTGCCGTTCTGGTCGTTGATTATCTGAACATATATTTGCTTATTGCTTCTGAAGACCGTCATACGAGGACGCTCCGCAGTGCCAGAAATCTTGTTACGGACTCTGAACTTAATCTTGATTCGTCTTTCTATTTTAGTTGTCATGATCTTACGGATTTGAAATTACTTGGCTCCTGCAGACTTACCAGACTTCCTACGTATTTGCTCACCAACGAACAAGATACCCTTACCCTTATAAGGCTCAGGCATACGGAAAGAACGAATCTTCGCACACACCTGACCCAGGAGCTGCTTGTTGCAAGACTCCAGGTTAATCTTGGGATTCTGGTTACGCTCAGACTTAGTCTCAACCTTTATCTCAGAGGGAAGCTGCATGATGATGGGGTGAGTGTAACCCAAAGCGAACTCCATGAGATTGCCCTGGTTAGACACACGATAACCTACACCAACGAGCTCCAGCTCCTTCTTGTAGCCCTCTGAAACACCGACTACCATATTGTTAACCAGAGCACGGTACAGACCATGGAAAGCCTGCTTCTGCTTCTTGTCAACAGTATCGTTCTTCTCGTCAATATCGAAGGTAACCACACCCTCCTCAATCTTCACGATGATTGAAGGATGTACAGTCTGAGTCATCTCGCCGTTCTTACCCTTGACGGTAACCACATTTGCGTCACTAACAGTTACAGTGACACCTGCGGGAATGTTAATTGGCAATTTACCTATTCTAGACATATCTTACCTCCTAAATTAATATACATAACAGAGAACCTCGCCACCAATCCGAAGGTCAGCAGCCTCTTTGTTTGTCATCACACCCTTGGAAGTGGACAGGATAGCGATACCCAGTCCGTTAATAACCCTGGGCATATCCTTGTAACCGGTATATTTACGCATACCAGGCTTGGATATTCTGATCAGCTTCTTGATAGCATTAGCCTTTTCAACGGCATCATACTTCAGAGCGATCTTGATTGTACCCTGAGGACCATCCTCCACGAACTTGTAGTTCAGGATGTAGCCCTTCTCAAAGAGAATCTTAGTAATCTCTTTTTTCAGATTTGACGCAGGCACTTCCACAACACGGTGCTTTGCCATGATTGCGTTGCGCAGTCTTGTCAAATAATCAGCTATTGGATCTGTCATTTTATAAAAGATTTAATTAATCGGGACTCTCCCGACAATATTAAAGGATTTCTTACCAGCTGGCCTTTCTTACGCCAGGAATCAAACCGCTTGATGCGAGCTCACGGAACTGAATACGTGAGAGGCCGAACAGGCGGATGTAGCCCTTGGGACGACCAGTAATCTTGCAACGGTTGTGCAAGCGGATGGGGTTGGCATTGCGAGGAATAGCCTGAAGCTTCTGTGCTGCCTCGTAAGCCTCTGCAGGCTCACCTGTGTTGACAATCTTCTTCAGTGCGGCACGCTTCTCAGCATACCTTGCCACCATCTTGGCTCTCTTGATCTCACGAGCCTTCATTGATTCTTTTGCCATATCGCTTAATCGTTTTTAGCGTTCTTGAAAGGAAGGCCGAATCCTTTGAGGAGTGCATAACCCTCCTCGTCAGTCTGGGCTGTAGTAACGAAGGTGATGTTCATACCCAGGATACGATCGATAGTATCGATGTTGATCTCAGGGAAGATAATCTGCTCCTGAATACCGAGTGTGTAGTTACCACGGCCGTCGAGCTTGCTTTCGATACCCTTGAAGTCACGGATACGGGGCAGAGCCACACGCACCAGCTTCTCCAGGAACTCATACATTCTCTCGCGACGAAGTGTTACCATAACACCGATGGGCATCTTCTTACGGAGCTTGAAGTTAGCCACGTCCTTCTTAGAAACAGTAGCTACGGCCTTCTGACCCGTGATAGAAGTGAGCTCGTTGATGGCAACCTCGATAATCTTCTTATCGGCAGTAGCCATGCCCAAACCCTCATTGATAACAATCTTCTTGAGCACAGGAATCTGCATAGGAGAAGAATAGTTGAACTTCTTCATCAAAGCAGGTGCAATGCGCTCGGAATATTCTTTCTTAAGGCTTGCTGTATTTGCCATTATTCTATCTCCTACTTAGTTTTTAACTTTTACATTTCTGGCCTTGCCGTTAGAGCGGACAACCTTGCCGTCCACTACAGGGTTCAGCTTTGAAACTTGAATGGGAGCCTCCTGCTTTACAATGCCACCCTGGGGGTGCTTGGCACTGGGCTTCTGGCTCTTTGACACCATGTTGACACCTTCAACGATGGCGCGGCGCTCCTTTACAAGCACCTGCAACACCTTTCCTGTCTGTCCCTTGCTGTTGCCAGAGTTGACATACACGGTATCGCCTTTCTTGACATGTAATGTGTTCATTACTTCAAATCTCTTAAAATGATTAAAGAACCTCAGGTGCGAGAGAAACGACCTTCATGTTGACGGCACGCAACTCACGAGCCACAGGACCGAAAATACGACTACCACGCAGTTCGTCTGCATTGTTCAGGAGAACGCAGGCGTTATCATCAAAACGAATATAGGAGCCATCAGCACGACGGACTTCCTTCTTAGTACGTACAATCAGGGCCTTTGATACTGCACCTTTCTTAATATCACTTGATGGGATCACGTTCTTGATTGCAACAACAATCACGTCACCCACCGAAGCATAACGACGGCGAGTGCCACCGAGAACTCGGATGCACATGCACTCTTTAGCGCCGCTGTTGTCTGCTACGACCAATCTGGTTTCTGCCTGTATCATTTTTACTTAGCTCTTTCAACGATTTCTACTACTCTCCATCTCTTAGTCTTGCTCAGGGGGCGAGTCTCCATAATCAGAACAGTGTCACCCTTGTGGCAGTCGTTCTTCTCGTCATGAGCATGGTACTTCTTCGTCTTGGCAACGAACTTACCATAAATGGGGTGCTTCTCCTTGAACTTGGCAGCCACAACAATGGTCTTATCCATCTTGTCGCTAACCACGACACCCGTTCTTGTCTTTCTTAAATTTCTAGCTTCCATGTGTAAGACCAATATTATTTGTTAAGTTCTCTCTGGCGAAGCACTGTCACCAGACGTGCGATATTACGACGTGCAGCCCTGATCTGAGCATTGTTCTCAAGGGGAGAGACTGCGTGGTTCAACAACATCTGATTGTAGTTGGCCTTCTCGGTCTGGATGCGCTCTGCCAGTTCGGCAGTAGTCAACTCCTTAATTTCTGCTACCTTCATAATTATGCGTTTTTGTCGTAATCACGTCTTACAATGAACTTCGTGGTCACAGGAAGCTTCTGTGCAGCCAGTCTCAGAGCCTCCTTGGCGATTTCGTAAGATACTCCCTCAATCTCGAAGATGATTCTTCCAGGTGTGATGGGGAACACATATCCCACGGGATCACCCTTACCCTTACCCATTCGCACGTCAGCGGGCTTCTTTGTGATGGGCTTGTCGGGGAAGATGCGAATCCAGCTCTGTCCCTCACGCTGCATGTAACGTGTCATAGCCACACGTGCAGCCTCAATCTGGCGAGCGGTAATCCAGTGCGTATCCAGAGACTTGATACCGAAGGATCCGAAAGCCAACTGGTTTCCGCGCATGGCGTTACCTTTGCAACGACCTTTTTGCGGTCTTCTATATTTGGTTCTCTTTGGTTGTAACATAATAATCTGTGTTATTAGCGGTTATTGTTTCTCTTACGACGGAAGTTCTTGCCGCCGTTGTTGCCATAATTGCGTCCGCTCTCCTTCTGCTGTGCGAAGTTGGGAGCAAGATCCTTCTTGCCATAAACCTCACCACGGCAAATCCACACCTTAATACCGAGCAGACCAACCTTTGTCAGAGCCTCAGCCTGGCAGTAGTCGATGTCAGCGCGCAGTGTGTGCAGGGGAGTACGACCCTCCTTGAACATTTCAGAGCGAGCAATCTCAGCGCCGTTCAGACGACCGCTGATGAGCACCTTGATACCCTCAGCGCCAGCCCTCATTGTGTTAGCCACAGCCATCTTGATGGCACGGCGATAGGCAATCTTACCCTCCACCTGGCGAGCGATGTTGTTGGCAACGATCACAGCGTCGAGCTCAGGCTTCTTCACCTCGTAGATATTGATCTGAACATCCTTGTCTGTGAGCTTCTTGAGCTCCTCCTTCAGGTTGTCCACCTTTTCGCCACCCTTACCGATGATAAGACCCGGACGAGCAGTGCAAACAGTGATAGTCACCATTCTCAGGGTACGCTCGATAACAATTCTTGAGATGCTGGCATCACCAAGACGAGCGTTCAAGTACTTGCGGATCTTGCTATCCTCGAGGATTGTGTCTCCGAAGTTCTTGCCACCATACCAATTGGAGTCCCAACCGCGAACGATGCCCAGACGGTTACTTATAGGATTTACTTTCTGTCCCATACTCTTCTAATCTTAATCTTTCTTAGTGTCGACGAACAAAGTCACGTGATTTGAACGCTTGCGGATTCTATAACCGCGACCCTGGGGAGCGGGTCTCATACGCTTGAGTGTTGTACCCTCATCCACAAAAATCTTTGTGATGAAGAGCTCACCATTCTCAGCCTTGCGCTCATGCTTCTGCTCCCAGTTTGCAATGGCAGAGCGGAGGAGTTTCTCCACGTCAGCGCTTGCAGCCTTGACACAGAACTTCAGAGTTGCAAGTGCCCTGTTCACCTCCATACCGCGAACCAAGTCAACCACATATCTCATCTTGCGGGGAGAAGAAGGCACATTGCACAACTTGGCAAAACTAACGGCCTTGCGTGCTTCCTTTCTACTGTCGGCAGCTAATCTTTTTCTCTTTCCCATTATATTATTACTCTTATTTTAACGATTGACACCTGCTTACTTCTTCTTGTTACCAGCGTGACCACCGAACTTGCGTGTGGGAGCGAACTCACCCAGCTTGTGTCCAACCATGTTCTCGGTAACGTAAACAGGAATAAACTTATTTCCGTTATGAACGGCCACCGTATGTCCCACGAAATCGGGTGAGATCATAGATGCACGAGACCAAGTCTTCACGACGTTCTTCTTGCCACTCTCATTCATGGCCAGAATTCTCTTCTCGAGCTTAACCTCAATATACGGACCTTTCTTCAATGAACGACTCATACTTACTCTAGCTTACTTTAAGGTTACTTATTGCATCTTTCGATAATATACTTGTTGGACTGCTTCTTAGGAGCACGAGTCTTGAGGCCCTTAGCGTAAAGACCCTTACGTGAACGGGGATGTCCACCAGACTGACGTCCTTCACCACCGCCCATGGGATGGTCATGGGGATTCATGACAACACCACGGTTGTGTGGACGACGACCCAACCAGCGAGAGCGTCCAGCCTTACCAGAGCTCTCCAGAGCGTGGTCTGAGTTGCCTACGCTACCCACAGTAGCCTTGCAGGCACTGAGGATCTGACGTGTCTCGCCAGAAGGCAACTTAATCACGCAGTAACGACCCTCACGGGAAGTGAGCTGAGCAAAGTTACCAGCGGAACGAACAAGGAGAGCGCCCTGTCCAGGACGGAGCTCGATGTTGTGGATTACTGTACCCACGGGAATGTTCTGCAGGGGCAGAGCATTACCCACCTCGGGAGCAGCTTCAGCACCACTCATCACAGTGGCACCCACCTTCAATCCGTTGGGAGCAATAATATAACGTTTTTCACCATCTGCGTAGTACAACAGAGCGATACGAGCCGAACGGTTCGGATCATACTCGATTGTCTTTACCACAGCAGGCACACCATCCTTCTCACGTCGGAAATCCACAAGACGGAACTTCCGCTTGTGGCCTCCACCGATATAGCGCACGGTCATCTTACCTGTGTGGTTACGACCACCTGAAGAGCGCTTACCGTAAACGAGAGACTTCTCAGGTACCGATGCAGTAATCTCTTCGAAGGTACCTATAATTTTGTGTCTTTGGCCCGGAGTTGTGGGCTTAAATTTACGTACTGCCATCTTTTATTAAATGTTGCTATAGAAATCGATAGTATCGCCTTCCTTGAGGGTCACGATGGCCTTCTTGAAAGCGTTTGTGCGGCCCTTGAGCAGGCCAGAGCGCGTATAGCGGCTCTTGTTCTTGCCAGCGTAAACACAGGTGTTCACGTCAGTGACAGTCACATTGTAGAGAGCCTCCACTTCCTTCTTGATCTCAACCTTGTTGGCATCAGGACGCACAATGAAGCCGAACTTGTTCTGCTTCTCTGTGATAGCGGTCATCTTCTCGGTGACCAGCGGCTTAATGATATATCCCATATTAGTTGTTTCGACTCTTTATTTGTTCAAGTTACCGTCAACCACACTGAGCGCACCCTCTGCCATAACCAGCACATCAGCATTGAGCACCTTGTAGGTGTTCAGCGCTGCTGCGGGTATAACATTGATACGTTCTATGTTACGAGCAGACAAATTTACGAACTTATTGTTACATGGCATAACGAAGAGCACCTTCTTGCCTGCAACTTTAAGATTATTTAAGACTTCAACCATAGATTTTGTCTTCGGAGCCTCAAAAGTGAAGTCCTCAACCACAATAATGGCATTCTCCTGCGCCTTGTAAGAAAGAGCAGACTTACGTGCCAATACGCGAACCTTTTTGTTCAGCTTGAAGCCATAGTCTCTGGGCTGGGGACCAAACACACGTCCACCGCCTACCAACACGGGCGAATTGATATCACCACGACGTGCACCGCCGCCGCCCTTCTGACGACCCAGCTTGCGTGTGGAACCACTTACCTCGCTTCTCTCCTTTGACTTGGCTGTTCCCTGACGCTGGTTAGCCAGCAGCAGTTTCACATCCAGGTAGATAGCGTGGTCATTGGGGGTAATGCCATACACGGCATCGTTCAGAGAGACCTTACGACCAGTCTCCTGACCCTGAATATTCAGTACACTAACTTCCATTACTTGATAACGCTTACGATTGAACCTTTGTAACCGGGAACACTACCCTTGATGAGAAGGAGGTTGTGCTCGGGGATTACCTTTAAAACTTGCAGATTGTGTGTGGTGACACGGTCGCAACCCATCTGTCCACCCATACGCATACCCTTGAACACCTTTGCGGGGTAAGAGCAGGCACCGATAGAACCTGGCTTACGCAGACGGTCATCCTGGCCATGAGTGCTCTGGCCTACACCGCCGAAGCCATGACGCTTCACAACTCCCTGGAAGCCGTGGCCCTTGGAAGTAGCAATAACATCTACGTACGAAGTGTTTTCAAAGAGCTCCACTGTAACAGTGTCGCCCAGATTCAACTCCTCTGTAAAACCTGTGAACTCGGCCAAGTGTCTCTTGGGTGCCACACCAGCCTTAGCGAAGTGACCCTTCATAGGAGCAGTAACATTCTTCTCCTTAGCGTCAGCGAAACCGAGCTGAACGGCGCTATAGCCATCCTTCTCTACGCTCTTCACCTGAGTGACAACACAAGGACCCAATTCGATAACAGTGCATGGTACATTCTTACCCTCGGCACTGAAAACGGAAGTCATTCCGATTTTCTTTCCTAATAATCCTGGCATTTCTCTTAATATTATTTATATCACTTGAATATTACACCTTGATCTCTACCTCTACGCCGCTGGGGAGCTCCAACTTCATCAGTGCATCCACAGTCTTCTCTGTTGAGCTGTAGATATCGATGAGACGCTTGTAAGAGTTCAACTCAAACTGCTCACGGCTCTTCTTGTTTACGAAGGTAGAACGGTTCACTGTGAAGATTCTCTTGCGTGTGGGCAAGGGTATAGGACCGCTCACGATAGCACCGGTCACCTTCACCGTCTTCACGATTTTCTCTGCAGACTTATCCACCAGGTTGTGGTCATAAGACTTCAGCTTGATTCTAATTTTCTGACTCATTTTATTGTTTGTAGTTATTATTGTATGCGAGGGAAGGAAATCTATAAAGAGTCATACGCTTACCGACTCCTCCCCTCGCTTTACTCATTATATATTATACCAAGTCTGTGCGACCCTTGATCTCCTCAAGTACGCTCTTAGCGATGCTTGCGCTTACAGGAGCATGGTGGTCATAGGTCATAGAACTTGTTGCACGACCAGATGTGATAGTACGCAGTGCTGTCACATAGCCGAACATCTCTGCCAGGGGAACCATAGCCTTCACCAGACGGGCACCTGTACGAGTGGTATCCATACCCTCTACCTGGCCACGACGCTTGTTCAGGTCACCGATCACATCACCCATGTTCTCCTCAGGAGTAACAACCTCAAGGCGCATGATGGGCTCCATCAGCACGGGCTTAGCCTTAGCGCAGCAAGCCTTGTAAGCCATCTGAGCAGCCAGTTCGAATGACAGCTGGTCTGAATCCACAGGGTGGAAGCTACCATCCAGCAGCTCTACCTTCAGGCTGTCCATGGGGAAGCCGCCGAGGATACCATTCTTCATGGCGTTCTCGAAGCCCTTCTGTACAGAGGGGATGAACTCCTTAGGAATGTTACCGCCAGTCACCTTGTTCACGAACTGCAGACCGCCCTCCTTGTAGTCCTCGTCAACAGGACCAAGGTTAACGATGATGTCAGCGAACTTACCGCGACCACCAGACTGCTTCTTATATACCTCGCGGTGGTTAACAGTTGCAGTCACAGCCTCCTTGTAGTTCACCTGAGGTTTACCCTGGTTGCACTCCACCTTGAACTCGCGCTTCAGACGGTCGATGATGATATCCAGGTGAAGCTCACCCATACCGGAAATCACAGTCTGACCGCTCTGCTCGTCTGTACGAACGGTGAAGGTGGGATCCTCCTCAGCCAGCTTGGCCAGGCCGTTGCTCAGCTTATCCAGATCCTTCTGAGTCTTGGGCTCAACTGCGATACCGATAACGGGATCGGGGAAATCCATTGACTCCAGCACGATGGGTGCATCCTCATCACACAGAGTGTCACCGGTGTGAATATCCTTGAAGCCTACTCCTGCACCAATATCACCTGCACTGATAACGTCAACAGGATTCTGGTGGTTAGAGTGCATCTGGAACAGACGGCTCACACGCTCCTTCTTGCCAGAGCGAACGTTGAAGGTGTAAGAACCAGACTCAATCTTACCGGAATACACACGGAAGAAAGTCAGACGGCCCATGTATGGGTCTGTGGCAATCTTAAACACCAGAGCAGCTGTCTTCTCGTCCTCGCTGGGCTTACGGTCTTCCTCCTCACCGGTCTCGGGGTTAGTACCCACGATATTGGGAGTATCCAGGGGTGAGGGCAGGAACATGCACACATAGTCGAGCAGAGTCTGCACACCCTTGTTCTTGAATGAAGAGCCACAAGTCATAGGAACGATATCCAGAGCCAGAGTACCCTTACGGATAGCGGCTACAATCTCCTCAGTGGTGATTGAATCGGGATCCTCGAAGTACTTCTCCATGAGGCTCTCATCCTGCTCGGCAGCCTGCTCCACAAGCTTTGCACGCCACTCGTTGCTCTCGTCAACGAGATCAGCAGGAATATCATCCACCTCATATTCGGCACCCATTGTCTCGTCGTGCCACAGGATAGCCTTCATACGCAGCAGGTCAACGATACCCTTGAAGCTCTCCTCTGCGCCGATGGGCACAGCCAGAACCACAGGGTTAGCACCCAGAACGTCCTTCATCTGGCGAACAACCTCGAAGAAGTCTGCACCAGAACGGTCCATCTTGTTCACATAGCCGATACGAGGTACGTTGTACTTGTCAGCCTGACGCCATACAGTCTCAGACTGAGGCTCCACACCACCTACTGCACAGTAAGTAGCCACAGCGCCGTCGAGCACACGCAGAGAACGCTCCACCTCAGCGGTGAAATCGACGTGTCCCGGAGTGTCAATCAGGTTGAACTTATACTTATTGCCATTATAATTCCAGTAGGCAGTTGTAGCAGCAGAAGTAATGGTGATACCACGCTCCTGTTCCTGCTCCATCCAGTCCATGGTGGCTGCGCCCTCATGCACCTCTCCGATCTTATGGGTCTTTCCTGTGTAGAAAAGGATACGCTCCGACGTAGTTGTCTTACCGGCGTCAATGTGCGCCATAATGCCGAAGTTACGTGTCAAATGAAGATCTTGCTTTGCCATTGTATGAACTTATATGAGATTAGAAACGGAAGTGTGCGAACGCACGGTTAGCCTCGGCCATACGGTGCATATCCTCTTTGCGCTTGAATGCACCACCCTGCTCATTGTATGCGTCCATGATCTCAGCGGCCAGCTTGTCGGCCATAGTCTTACCACCACGCTTACGTGCGAACGCAATCATGTTCTTCATGGAAACGCTCTCCTTACGGTCGGGGCGGATTTCTGTGGGCACCTGGAAGGTAGCACCACCGATACGACGGCTCTTCACCTCCACCTGGGGAGTAATCTTGTCGAGAGCCTCTTTCCAGATTGTCAGAGAGTCCTTCTCCTCGCTGGCCATCTTGTTCTTTACAATCTCGAGAGCACCATAGAAAATCTCGTAAGAGATGCTCTTCTTACCATCATACATCAGATGGTTAACGAACTTGGATACCTTCACGTCACCGAAAACGGGATCGGGAAGCACCACACGCTTCTTTGGTTTTGCTTTACGCATTTCTTGGTTTGTTTTTGTGTTCAGGGCTGCATTTTCGCGTTCTTCAACTCTCCACACCAGGAGGTTTACTCAACCTTAGTTTACAACCAAAAACAAAGTTAAAAGTTCTGTTTGTTGCGCTCTTAGGGCCAATTACTTCTTGGCAGCCTTAGGACGCTTTGCACCGTACTTACTACGACGCTGTGTTCTGTTGGCCACACCAGCTGTATCCAGTGTACCACGAACGATGTGATAGCGCACACCGGGAAGGTCCTTCACACGACCGCCGCGCACCAGCACGATGCTGTGCTCCTGCAGGTTGTGTCCCTCTCCGGGAATGTAGCTGTTGACCTCCTTAGAGTTAGTCAGACGCACACGAGCGACTTTTCTCATCGCTGAGTTAGGCTTCTTAGGTGTAGTGGTATAGACACGAACGCACACACCACGACGCTGAGGGCAGTTGTCCAAAGCGGGGCTCTTGCTCTTGTCTTCCAATACAGTACGGCCTTTTCTTACCAATTGCTGAATTGTAGGCATTTTGTTTTGTTTTATTTATTATTGTATATTATTATATGTCTTGAGTTGCTCACGAACGGGTATAATATGCCCATTCGGGGTGCAAAGGTACTAATTTTCCTTATTTCCACACACATATTTTGCATGAAATTTATTGTTTCTCAGTGAAATTTGCCTCTTTCCACCCATATTGCCACATTCACGTGACAATTCCTGCCCGTACTTCCATCCGTCCCGCGCACCTATCATCACAGCACCACTACACATTATATATATCATACGCGCGCATGCGAACGCGAGAGATTTTGCCCTAACGGCTGGCCGGATTGGATTCTTTTGCCTATCTTTGCATTGCCGACCAGTGCACACAAGGCACCCAAGGACGGTTTCCACCCTATTAAACTAAAACATTCATGAAAGTAAGAAACGTACTCGCAGTTTGCCTGGCAGCCCTTATGCTGCCGCTCTCCACCCCATTCTCCAGTTGTCATGCCAAGGCCGGCAAGCCCAAATATAAGTTGGTATGGAAGGACAACTTCAAGGGGAACACCTACGACAGCAACTCCTGGAGCAAGATTTCCCGAGGCAAACCAGACTGGTGCAAGAAGATGTCCGATGACGACCGCCTCTATGATGTGAAGGACGGACTGCTCATCCTGCGCGGCTGCGTCAACGACGGCAGCTACCAATACGAGGGGAAGACCGACACTGCACGTTATGTGACAGGCGGACTCTTCACCAAGGAGAAGCGCTTCATCGGTTATGGAAAAGTGGAAGTGCGCGCTCGCTTGGGTTGTGCCCAAGGCGCCTGGCCAGCCATCTGGATGTTGCCGGAGAAGGGCGGTTGGCCCGACAACGGCGAGATAGACATCATGGAGCACCTTAATCACGACTCCATTGCCTATCAGACCGTACATTCCTACTACACCTATACTCTGAAGGAAACCAAGAATCCGCCTCAGGGAGCCACCGGTCCCATCCGCCCGGGCGAATTCAACACCTACACGGTGGAAATCCTGCCCGACAGCCTGGTACTCTCCATCAACGGCACCAAGACGCTCACCTATCCGCGCATCAATACCGACAAGCGCGGGCAGTATCCCTTCGGCCAGCCCTCCTACCTGCTCATCGACATGCAGATAGAAGGCAGTTGGGTAGGAAAAGCCCGCCCGGAGGAATACCCCGTACAGATGGAAATCGACTGGGTAAAGATGTACGAACTGAAACAATAAGCCTTCTCTGGCACACATCTGCCTGCAGTGGCAATGCCACAAGCATCATACAGGCACAAGGAAATCTGCTTCAAGAGAAAGCCCGACACAAACAGCAACCGTTCTACCAGAGCAACCATTTTCCATAGGCACTCATGATGCCCATTTGGGAAAAAAGCAATACCTTTAGCGCCAAAATCTGCAACGTGACGTTTGATTCTGCTCTACAACGGCAGGAAAACGAGCCATGTCAGGCATCGAAGTATCAACAACCCTAAACAGTCATTCTCACTTTAGACAGGAGGCAACATGCTGCGGAGAAGCTTCTGCACGCATGCAATGGCCATCCCGACTAAACAAAAACAAAGAAACAACGTCTATAAACCAACAACAATGAAGAAGACCTTACTCTTACCAGCCTGTCTTGCCATCGCTCTTGGGGCAAAAGCACAGGTGTATCCCGAGGTGGATGAAAACCTCTACCGCGGATACCAACCCACGTTCCAGCCCGACAGCAGACTGATGCAGCATCATTCTGCCGCCAAGAAGGTGAAGGCCAAGGGGGCTTCGGGCACCACACTGCCCGACCACGTAAACAATGCAACCGCCCTGTGGTTCCCACCCACATTCAGCCAGGTGGGCAATTCATGCGGTGCCGCATCACGCATCGGCTACATGCTCACCTATGAGTGGAACGCATTCCACCTCTCCAACGCTTCTGTTCTGGAGAACCAGATGCCCGCTCACTTCCAATATCCCTTCTCCTACGACGGTCTGTCCAAAGACCAGATGGCCATCTATGTGGGCTATCCCGATGGTGCCCACTACGGCGGTACCGACGTTAGCAGCACCTATGGTGCCTATGAGACCGATGCCAACGATGCAGGTTGGATGCAGGGGTACGACAACTGGTACAACGCTATGCTGCACCGCATCAGCGGAACAGCCAACTTCACCCAGAGTTCGCACACCAAGGAAGGTGCCGAGGCTATCAAGTGGTGGCTCTTCAACCACAACGGTGACACCACATGGCCAGAGGTAGAGGACGAGAACGGCCGCCACATCGTGGGCGGCATCTGCGGTTTGGGCTGCGGAATGGGAGCCAGTGCCACTGCACCGATAGGAGCTACCGAGGCCAACAACAAGTTGGGTGTAGTGGGCAAAGCCTATCTCCTGCACTGGAACACCAACCATGTGGATCATGCAGTGACGCTTGTTGGCTATGACGACCGCATTGAGTTCGACCTCGACGGCAACGGAATCTATGGCGAAGAGAACAACCAGCTGGGACAGAATGAGACAGGTGCCTGGATAGTGGCCAACTCATGGGGTTCCGGATGGGGCGACAATGGTATCTTCTATGTACCTTATCCCATGGCAGGAGGTGTGAGCCTGGAAGTTACCACCAACGAGGGCAAGACTGCCTACAAGGACAAAGCCGGCGGCTGGTGGCCCGAGGTATATTACCTGCGCCAGAACTATAAGCCCACACGCACCATGAAGGTGACCATGCAGTACAGCAAGCGCTCGGAGATCAGCATTGTGGCAGGTGCTTCACAGGATACCACCGCCACCAAGCCCGAGAAGGAGTTCGTATTCCGCTACATCAACTATACAGGTGACGGTGACGGCAATGGAATCGATGCCGAAACACCGCTGCTGGGACGATGGGCCGACCGCAAGATGCACGAAGAACCCATGGAGTTCGGTATCGATCTTACCGACCTGAGCCAGGGACTCGACCTCTCACGTCCGGTGAAGTACTTCCTCACCATCAACTCAAAAGCCTCGGCCAGCGGTACAGGCAAGATCTGCGCTGCCAGCATCATGGAGTATCTCTACGATGCCATGGGAACAGAGACTCCCTTCCGCATGAAGGATGTGGAAATCAAGAACAATGGTGCATCCACCGTCATCAGCGTGGTGGTAGGCGGCGAGGCCATCAACCCGCCCACCAACCTCACCCAGAACGGCAGCACACTCTCATGGGACAAACCACAAGGTACAGGCTACCAGCCCACCACGTACATTATCTACATGAACGGCAATGAGATAGCACGCACAGCCGAGACCACTTACGAGGTCACTGGCGAAGGTGCTTTCACCGTGAAGGCTCTCTACACCCTCGCAGGCACCGAGCACATCTCAGTGGCCAGCAACACTGTGGCTGCTGCACAGACAGCCGAAATGGCTTATGACAATGCGGCCCAGACCTTCACCAACGGTGGTTTCCTCATTCCCAACATCACCAAGAAGAGCCACAACCAGCTGACTCTGGAGTTCTGGATCAAGCCTACAACCATCAAGGACTGGAACCAGCAGATTGGTGGTCCATGGGGCTCTTTCCTTCTCCATGCCAACAGCGACGGTACGATGTACTTCGGTTGGAACACAGCCAACCGCCGTCTCTCCAACACAGTGTTGCGCATAAGAACATGGACTCACCTGGCTCTGGTCATCGACAAGAACACAGCCACCCTCTATGCCAACGGCAAGGCTCAAGGCTCCATCACATCCACCTCGTCCTCTGGCTTCCCTGCCTTCAACGACGGACTGCTGATGGGATATTCGGCCGACTCCGACAATGCCCTCTATGGCACCATCGATGAAGTGCGCGTGTGGGATGTTGCCAAGAGCGCCAAAGAAATCAGCGGCAACTATACCCGCCCCATCGTATCGCCTGCCACCACCAAGAACCTCCTGGCCTACTTGAAGATGAACACCATCACCGAGGACGGTGTGAAGAAACTGGAGGACTGTGCACACGGCAACCACGCTACATTCATCAATGCCAAGCACCAGGCTGCCACTGTGACCACCAACGCTACCATCAGGCACATGCAGAACCTCTCAGCCGCCATCAGTTCGCCTGCCGAGGCACTTTTGGGCGAGAGCACTCCCATGGCAGTGAGCGGTGGAGTGGATGCTGCCCAGTTCCTCTGGACTGCCACCAATGCTACCCCCGCACAGAGCCAGGCATCCGAACCCTCGTTCGTGTTCAACCAGGCCGGTGAGCAGACGGTGACACTGACGCTCACCACATTGGATGGTGTTTCCTCCGAATTCAGCAAGAAGATAATGGTGACAGAGCAGGTTGCCACTGCCGACTTCGAGATTACCAACGCCCAGCCTCGCTGCGGTGAGCGCACATCGTTCCTGCCTCTCAACATGGCACCTGGCTGCACCTATCAGTGGACCATGCAGGATGCCGATGTCACCACGGCTTCCACCAAGAATGCATCGGCTGTATATACCGCCACAGGAAACCACGAGGTGACACTGACCGTCACCCTGCCCGACGGCAAGCAGCTGACCCGTACTGCCACAGTCAGCGTCATGGCCTCAAAGCCCAAGATAGCCTACAGCATCGACTCCATCTCACACGTCATCCTGAAGGGCAACAGCGTCACCTTCACCGATGCATCCAGATACGAGCCTACCACCTGGAAGTGGCGCCTGATGAGCACCAACGCCATCCTCACCGACCAGGGAAGCAAAGTGACCTTCAAGCCCGCCAAGGCCGGAGCCTATACCTTGAACTATAAGGTGGCCAATGACGAAGGAAAGACCGAACTGACAGAGGCTCGTGCTCTGCTGGTATGCAACGCCGAATCGGGCAACGGTCTGAACTTCACCACCAATGCTACACCCAAGACTGTCGTTACCGACCAGATAGGCAGCATCGGCAAGACCTGGACGCTCGACTTCTGGATGAATCCCGCCACATTCTCAAGCGCCTGCAACGGCATCTATGCACTTGATGATGAGGGTACTGAAGCCTTCAACATCAGCGCCACCGGACAGGGAGCTGCCATCTTCCGCATGGGCAGCCATAGCGCACAGTGCACAGCCGGATACTTCATTGCCGGCGAATGGCACCATTATGCCATCACACGCAATGCCGGCACCATCTGCTTCTATCGCGACGGTCTGCTGTTTGAGAAGATAACCGAGAAGACACAGGACTACAAGACGTGGACCAAGCTGCAGCTGGGCGGCAGCATACAGATGAACGGTTGCGTGGATGAGTTGCGCGTATGGGACAAGGTGCTGACACAAGCCAACATACAGCGCTATGCCGTGGAGCCGCTCACCGGCAGCCTCTTGCAGACAGCCCTGAAGGGCGGACTGCAGGCTTACTACGACTTCAACCAGCACGACGGCATTGATATCGAAGACAAGTCGGGACGTGGCATTACCGCCCATCGCAGCAATTTCGGTCCTGGCGGAGATGCTTGGACACCCAGCAAGGGTGTGTTTGCACTCGACTTCAGCGCTCCTGCTACAGAGAGTCTGACTGGCTGCGGTACCGCACTCAGCAAGACCAACTACCGCGTGGTGGGCGTGAGCGACGAGGAGACAAGAGCCGAGTTCAGTCCTGCCGAGCATGCTCTTGATGCCAACTCCAACACATTCTGGCATTCAGCCTACAGCAGCGGCGAGACAGCCTACGGCCACTCCATCACCATCGACAAGCAGACCAACGATGTGGTGAACGCCATGAAGCTCTACTTCTCACGCGAGAGCAGATACCGCGCAGTGGCTGCCAAGATAGAGCAGAGTGCCGACAATCAGGAGTGGGAGACACTGGATGAGGATCATGCATTCTTCGACATGAGCCGTCCAGCCATCGTCTTCGACACTCCTTGCACCAAGCGCTTCATGCGCATCACGTTCCTCCGAGGCGCCACCAATGGCAATCTGCTGGCGCTCAACAGCATCGACTTCTATGGAACAGCATCGCAGATGCCCGAGATGAAGAAGGTGACGCTGAAGTACGAGAGCGTATCCGACGAGGAGACAAGCAGCGAGAACGCACCCGGCCGCTTTGCTGTGGACAACAACGAGAGTACCTTCTGGCACTCACGCTACTCAAGCGGCGCAGTGGCCTATCCCCACAGCATCACGCTGAGTACCGATGAGCGCATCGACGCACTCACGCTCATGCAGCGCTCCACAGCCAACAACTCCACCTCCTACGATGCTGCAAGCATGGTGGTATATGCCGGCGACGACGTGGAACACATGGACAGCATCGCCACCGTGCGCCTGCCCTTCTACGTGACATCCACCATACAGCTGCCCACTCCCGTCAGCAAGAAGTACTTCACGCTGAAGTTCACACGCTCGCAGCAGGGTAGCTCGGCATGGCTGGCCATTCGCGAGATAAAGGCATTCCAGCTCAATGATACCCCCGACGGCATTGAGAACATACAGCCAGGAAATGCAGAGGCACAGGACAGCATCTACGACTTGATGGGTCACTGCATGGGCACCGATGCCGAGGCGCTGCCTGCCGGCATCTACATCCGGGGCGGCAAGAAGTTTGTGGTGAAGTAAGCCACATCTTCTGAGGCCATCCCTCACATCAGCAACCGTTCCGTTACAGGAGAAGCTTCATCAGGCTGTGCAGCCCACAGGCAAGCAGCCACGAAGCGCTCCGTAACGGAACGGTCTTTTTTCTGCCTCATCATCAGAGCCGCCCCGCAGCCTGCATCGCAGAGGCTGGCTGTACACTGAGCCCGGCCGTCGGCATGGTTCGGAAGAGCCTCCTTGGAGATGCCTGTTTCCCTCCGGCACGCTGCGGTTGCATTCGCAGCGTGCTGCACAGACGATGGCAGCGTGCTGAAATGTCCCACGCAGCGTGCTGAAATCTCCGTTTGCAGGCTTTGTACGGCCATCCAAAGGCTGCAAACGGCCATCCAAAGACTGCGTATGTGCATCCAAAGGCTGCAAACGGAGATTTCCTTTAGCTTCCCGAAGACTTTCTTTAGAATGCCAGGAGGAATTATGAAGGCTGGCAAAGGGTGGAACATACAGAGAAGCCATTGCACCTCTCCCGGTGCAATGGCTTCTTTTCATATTCTCAGAGCGGGATTATCAGCGTATCATCACCTTCCTGACTGAGTTTCCTGCCCTTACCACATACATACCGGGGGCGAGGGAGATACGGCGGTCGGCGGTGACAGTTGAGCGGTGGACTATCATACCGCTGGTTGTAGTCACCAGCACCTCAGTGGGTTGCGTCACACCAGTCAGCTTCACTCCACCCAGCTCGGCGCTTATCAGCACACCATCGGCAGTGGCTTCCACGTCTTCCACTCCCACCTCCAGGGGAACATAGAAGGTGCGTGTGGCTGTCACGCCCGAACCGTCGATGGCCTTGGCCTGCACCACCACATCGCCACTCAGGCTGCCAGCCTTCACCTGCAACACTCCATCATCTGACACCTGGGCAAGCGTCTCGCCCGAGAGCAGCGACCATTCAACCTTGCCGATAGAAGCCAGGGCGGGAGTGATATAGGCGCGCAGATGCAGCGACTGGCGCTCCTGGGTGAATGTAGCATCCTCCTCCACAGTGGTTATCTCGATGGTCTGCACGGCTTTCACCGCATAGGCATCGGCACTGCTGATGATATTGGATGCCATCACATCGCGGGCAGGAGCCTTGGCCTTCACGCTGAGTGCCGACTTGGGTACGAATCCTACGGCATAATAGGTGACTGCCTCGCTGCTGCGATGGTGCACATAACTGCGTGCATAGCCCGACAGACGCTCCACGAGCTGCATATTCTCGGGGCTGGTGCCTGCATACACCACGTACTGGGCTATGGAGGTTCCCTCATAAGGAGTCCAATGCAGGTTGATGTCACTGCCCAGTCCACAGTTGGCCATCACGTGCATGGTGGCATGCACACGGCTTGGACGGCTCTCCACACCTGCCTTGGTAGAGAGGGTCATCTGATAGCGGTAGCTGCGTACATCGGCTCGGCTCTGCTCATCCACATACTGCCCTTGGCTCATGGGCACCTGGGCAATGAGGTCGTAGGAGTCTGCCACATCGCTCTCACGGTAGATGTTCACCATGCCTGTGAAGAGTTCCTGGGCAGGCAGATTCTGATTGCCCCAAGTGAGCACGCTGTGGCCTTCTGCCACTGTCACCTGTGCTATCTGCGGAGCCCACTTCTGCCCCACCACACGGATGGTGTAGGTGCGGGTGAGTGACTTCTGCCACACCTCGTCGGTATAGGTGAGCACCAGGCGGCAGTCGCCGTTCTGCTCGGGAAGGCTGATGGTAGCCTGGTTGCCTACAGGCTCATAGCTCACCTGGGCATTCTCGCAGGTAACGGATGCCTTTGCACCCTCGTTGCGCATGCACTCCGGCATATCCAGCACCAGCGTCTGCCCGGCCAGAGCCAGTTCGGGCACCTGTATCTCCAGGTTGGGCTTATCCACTATCAGGATTTGTGTAGTGCTCCTTGTCATCGAGCTGGTGTTGGTGGTCACCACAGTCTTCACGCCTGGTGTGTTCCACTTGATATAGCCGGCCTTTGAGAGGTCCATACCTTCGGCCTGCCTGATGCTGAGTGACCCCTGTACGTTGCTCACCGTGCGGTAAGGAACATACTCATCCACTCCTGCCTTGGCAGGAAGCGTGATGTGGCACTCGGCCTGCGGTGTGAACTCAATCACCTTAGAGAACGGCGAACTGGCATACCAGGGGTCAATAGCCTGCACACATATCTCATAGGTCTTGCCTACCTGGAAACGGCTGACAGGCATGGGCAGCCGGGTAGCCTGACGGTAATAGGTGGGAATGCCGGGTACGAGGCTCATGCGTGCCTGGTTGCTGGTGGCATTGAGCGGCGACCAGATGTAGGCATCATCTCCTGTTGCACCCTTCTCCTTGATGCTGATGTTGTAGCGCAACTGGCTTGTGGTGCTCTCCTTGTCGGTAGCGCCATCCCAACTGATGATTACTTCATCGGCCGTCTGAGCAGCTATCAGCGTGGTTGGGGCAGTAGGAGCGGTATTGCTGTTGGCAATTCTCATGATGACACTTCTGTCGTTATCAATATAATCAGGCACGCCATCATTATTGATATCAGCAAAGTCATAGTGAAACAAATTGCACTTCGTTAATGGCACCTGAACAGGCGAACCATGATTGCTCACAATGATACTTTCGTCATCCCTCAGCTGGAAGTCGGCCAGTCCATCCTGGTCTATATCCATTGTCAGCAAATATCCATCAAGTTCCTCCAGCTCAGCAAACTCACGGTTGCCAAGATTACGCGAAACCGACTTACTTGTCCCCCAGTCTCTCTTTACAATATCTGTATATCCATCACCATCCACATCATATGCAACCATATCAGATAAGGGTTCGTTGGTCTGCAGGATAGGTTTCACAGTCCAGCGGCCATTGCCCTCATTGAAGAGGATTACCCAGTATGGGCGACCACTCTCACTTCTTGCAGTACAAAGTATGTCCAAACGTCCATCGCGGTCAAAATCGGCACATACATCAAGGCAAAAATCCATATTCTTCGATTGGTCTCCCAAATCCATATAGTCTATCTTGACCAGACCTTCATTCATATCGGTTCTACAGAAACCACGAGTTCCATCATGGCCACTATAGAAGCGCTCCATAAGACCATCATTATTGATATCCATAGGGCTATATATACTACCCGAACCAGAGAATTCGCCCGAAACGTTACTCTTCAAGAAGTCGCCATCGCCCTGATTGACGGCCACAATCAGACTATACTGCCCGAGATAATGGTCGTCCACAGCAGGATCAGGCAGGCCGTCCATATTGGCATCAAAGACAAATTTGTCAGGTGCACCATCGGAGAAGTCGAACACAGGCTGCTTCTCATACTTATGGCCATTCCATTTATAATAACCATCAGAAGCCAAAGCCTGCAGCGTGCCCAACTGGGCAAAATCAAAAAAAGGAGCGCATACTACTTGTGAGTCCAAACTTTCCCACATTATCATATTGCTTGAAAATCGACTCCACACGCACTGGCTGCACCTCTATCCTGCGGCTTATGGTCATGCCATTCTGAGCGGCAATCTCTATCTTCTTGGTTCCATGCGAAGCAAACACAAAGCCCTTTCGTCCATCCTTGTCAGTCACCAGACGGCCGTCGGGCAGAGCTTTCATCTCACACTTCATGCCACTCAGTTCGTGCACAAAGACGGTATCGCCCGTGCTGGCATTGTAGGGGCTGCTCAGAGCCACAGAAGGTACAGCGAGGATGCCATCCTGCCTGGCCACATCGCTCCACTTGCCTTTCATGCCACTGCCATCAATGGCACGCACACGAGCCTGCACGCTGCCCGTACCCCAACTGCCTGCCGAAGCCAGTGTGAAGAGGCTCTTGGTGAAGGTGCGGAACAGATATTCGCCGCTGGGCGAAGTGATTTCGAATTCATAGCTGAGGTCGCCCGCAGAGTTCTCGGCATCAGTTCCGTGCTCCCACTCAGCACGCAGCATGCCCGTGGATTTGTCCAGCAGAAGCTTGGGAGCCTGCATCCGGGCTGGAGGAGTATTGGCTTTCTCCACCTTGCAGTGGAATATGCCGAACTCTCGAGATTTCCTTTCGCATGGCATATCTATCTTGCCGTCACCATCCTGATCCATGAGGAAGGACTTGTGGATACCTCTCACCCCGGAAGTCAATGCCACCTTTCCCACATTGAACGACGCATCCCAGTTCCAGCACATGAGATCTTCACCGGCATATGAAACCATGCTGGGCAGTCCGTTATTATTGATGAAATATGGTCCCACCCAGTCCACTGACTCCTCGAAACTCCTCACCGTACGCTTGAACTTGCCGTTGCCCTGATTGCGGAAGAATGCCAGGAAGCTGGCATCACCAGTCGTGACAGCGGCCAGGATATCCAGCAGTCCGTCGCCGTCACAGTCCAGCATATACACATCACGCAGATTTCCGTTGCTGAGCAATGCCACATCCCGGAATCCCTGTCCCGTATTGGCACTGGAACATGAACACGTTCCTGAACAGTGCCAACACCGGACTTTCGGACAGATCCATGTCGTAGATGAGGTTGCGCTCCTCCAGGGTCAGATAGTAAGGGGTGCCATAAACGAGCCTCGGCATCTCATAGCGGTCGAACGGTCTGTTGTCCGTTGCGCCCTGCTTCATTGTCCAAAGAAAAGCCGTGCGCAGCCTGCCCATGATGCCACTTATGTAGTTGCCGCCTCTGTTGCCCCTGATAGCTGAATCCCTGACATCCCTGTACAACATGGGATATTTCATCTTGTAGTCATATTCATTGCGGATATACTCTTCAAGGTCTCGCAAGTCGTGTGCGGTCATCGTGTCTATATTCAGCGTGAACGAATCGTTCTTGTCTATGTGCTGCCTGAGACGCTCATACCTCTTGATGAGCCTGATGAAGGAATGATAAAGACCCTGCTGTTTCTTGTCACCCAGTCTTGTGGTAAGATACCGTTCTATCCAGTATGTCAGTGCCACATTCACGACTTCCTTCTCCTGAAACTTGTTGGCATTGGGATGATGGTAAACGAACAGAAGACGTTTCAACCAACGGCTGTCTGCACCTATATAGTATTCTTTTGATATAAGGGCGAGAATCTCCTGTACGGCATGGTCGAAGTCCTGCCTCTGCTGTTCCCCGACTAAGGAGACACGAAGCTTGTAACCCTGCCTTTTGGCATCCCAATAGTTGGGGAGGATAGCCAGTTCGCTTGCCGCCTTGATGTCACATTCGTTGTCCCTCACACGGAAATAGACGGTGGCTTTCGCCATGCCGTTCTTAGGACTTGCCGTTGTTCTTATAAATGCGCTTGCTCTCATAATGATGTTCAGTCTATAAGTGATACAAGTTCGTTCTTCATATCCTCGTCAATGTGGCGGTAACGTGCGAAAGCCTTGCTTCCTTGGCTATGGCCAGTCATGGAGGCTATCAGTTCCTGGTCTTTAACCTTCTTGTAGAGGTTGCCGATGAAAGTCCTCCTGCCAAGATGCGATGTCGCAAGCTCATACAGGGGATGCAGCTCCTCCTTGTGCGTGTGGCGGTTCAGAATAGTAACGACACGGTTGATGCCGAGAAGGTGCAGCAACAGGCGGATGTCTGAGTTATAGTCGCCACGGCAATGGTAGGGGAACAAGGAATCGCCTTTCGTCTGCTGCCTTGCCAGCAACTCTTTTGCCTTGCTGTTGAGCGGGACACGCACCGTTGAACCGATGCCGCGGTTGAGTGACTTCTGCGGTATGTATTCAAGAAAGTCACCCTTGACGTTGGCTTTCGTCAGTTTGTTGAGGTCGCTCAGACGGCATCCGACAAGACACTGGAACATAAACTTGTCCCTGTTCTCCACAAGGTGCTTAGGCCAGCCAGTGAGGTCAGCATAGAAAATGGTGTCACGCTCCTCCAAGGTCAGATAATAGGGTGATCCATATACCAGTACACCGTAGTCAAAGCTCTTGAAGTTGAGATTGGTCATGTAGCCTTGCCTGACACACCAGTTGAGTACAAAAGTGAACCTTGCCATGAGTGCAGTCAGGGTATTGGGGGAAATCTCAGCGACAAAACGGATGTCGTATTTCTTGTAGAAGTCGGGGTATTCCTTATAATATATGCGCTCATGGGCGATGTAGTCACGGAGTTCTGACAGGAGCATGGTGTCGATGTCATCAAGCAGTGACGAAAACTCCTCGTCTCCCAGCATGTTACGCTGCCAGTCGATGAAGCGAATCACCTTGCGCTCGATGTTATGTGTCTGTTCCGTATGCCTTTTGCTGAATGAGTTCTCTTTGAGGTAACGCTTGAAGGCTTCACGGATGTCCATGCCTCTGTCTTTGGAACATTTTTTTGAGACATAAGACTGTGGCTTTTCCGTGCCATGTGCATTGTCTCTGAAAAACTCCTCGATGATTGCCTTCATGGTCTGGTTGTCTGCCTTGTCGGTCAGATGTTCCTCCACGAAGTTGGCAAGCAGGATAAGTCGTCGGTTGAACTCTCTCCGTGTCTTGCGGTCTATTACTGCAACAGGTGTCGTGTCCCTGTACCCGGGAGCAGACGCCTCCCAGTAGGCTACTTGGACTGTAAGAGGAGTAGCAACCTTCAAGTCATATTTGCCCTCCCTGATTCTAATGCCGATGGTGCCTGTGTCACTCTTTCGGCTGCTCTTTCTGATGTAATAACTTGTTTTTGCCATTTCTTAATGGTGATTTAAATTAAACATTATGTGAACACTCTCTATATACGTTTTCCGCATCTTGGGAACATATTTTTGATGCAAAGTTATAGAATGTTCCCAAATTTGTTCCCATAGAATGGGAGAAAACTTCAATACGGTTAAGTATTATTATAATTTGATTCTGCTTCAATTATCCTTGATTATAAGTGATTTATGAACACTTCAAGTTTGATTTGCAAGTATGATATATGAGTATGGTTTTGCCGAAAAATCTCGTATAACATAATTGGCAACACACAAGATAAGGATTGGACAGGTAGAACTGAATTCTATCAACAAAAATACGGCCAGTATTTCTATTGCTACACCAAAGGCTTGCGCGGCTTCAATTTCTATCAGGACGTGAAGGTACACATGGGAGGATGGTACCTGCTGCGATGCAACGGATTCAGCACAGCGAACAGTTCGGAGAGCATCACTACGAACGGCAAACCGCTGGCAAACCTGTTCATTACAGTGCTCGATGCCGACGGCAAACCGATTAAAGAGATATACTCAGCAGCATCCCTTGACGGTATAAGTCAGGCTGATGCCGAGACGCTTGGCAATACATACGAAGGAGCCGGTATCGGACGTGCCTTCTTCGAGGGAGAGTATGAGAACCAGGTGCAGATATGTCTCGACAAAGCCCCGAATGGGAAAGAAATAACAAACGACAATCCCGTTACGCTCCGCATAGGCTTCTACGTAGACTCTACAGACAAGTCGGAGGTTGACGCCAATGAGCTGACCGCCGTTGACAACTTCAAACTGCTTTATGCCGGACCGCGACGCAACCCGGAACTGATTCTCGATGAGGAATCTACCGACCTGCGCTATCTGACAGAGGCTGCAGACGAATACAAGAACACCGTGCTGCATCTGAACCGCAAGCTGAACGCCAATAAGTGGAACTCGCTTATTCTGCCCGTAGATCTGACATGGGGACAGATGAAGCGCACGTTTGGAGATGCCGTGAAGGTGGCAAAGCTTGCGGCACTGACGGAAAACAGCGTACAGTTCGTGACCGTGGAGCCCAAGAACGACGATGACGTGATGGTAACAGCATTCGAGCCATATATCGTCTTCCCGCCATATACACAGGTGAAGTCGGCACCCTACACCGTAGATCGCTTCTATACATCAAAGGGCGAGGACAACAGCGAATGGCTGGGCACCGACTACAAACCGACTTCCGACCCAAACAATCGACTGACGAAGACTTTGAAAGCCGACCACTACGATATCACGATGGTGTCGCTCGACAGGGAGAAGCTGGAGAAGTTTTTAAACACCGACAATTGGGAGTCAACAACAACCTTCCCTGCCACCGGCGGCAACCATGGCACGATGGTCTGCAAAGGCACCATGGCAAAGACATACGACAATGGCAAGATTATCGAGAACAGAGACAACCTCAACGGCGACTACTTCATGTATAAGGGAAAGCTGATACAGGTGCCAAGCGGCAATATGGACGACGGCAACCCGTATTCATACGGACTGAAGGCGTTCCGCTGCTGGTTTGAGCTGGCGGGCAATACTTCTGCCGAAGGAAAACCGCGCAAAGTATCGCTGTACATCGACGGAGTGGCAGACAGCGCCACCGGCATCGACGACATACACGGCAACACCAACTGCACATCCTACAAGCGCGGCATAGACGGCGTGTTCAACATGAACGGACAGATGGTGCGCCGCGGTTGCAGTCTGGAGGGATTGCCCAAGGGACTGTATGTAGTGAACGGAAAGAAGATAGTTATCAGATAAATCCAAAATAACAGTTACGCAAAATGAAGAAGAACTATATAACTCCAGAAATTAATGTGATACAGCCCGAGGCTCTTCTCTGCAGCGGAGGCCTCGTAACGACGAGCGTATTACAAGAAAGTACCGAGGGAGAATGTATCGGCAAGTTTGATGTGGTCAACGAGGATGCGTCCAAGACTGATTACAAAGACTTGTGGGGAAGCGGTAATTGGGGCGAAGACTGACACCATCGTCTGCTATAGAAACAGATAATGAAAAGAGCGTCAAAGGGCTGGATTCCGGATTTGGAGTCCAGCCCTTTGTTTTTTTTAACACCTTACGGTTGGACTCTCAAAGAGCAGCAGTAATCCTCCCCAACTCAGGAACCACAATAAGCCAGCCCCGAATCGCAAATGCCAAGCGGTTCGGGGCTGTCTGTATTGGGGAAGAGAAGTCTTATTTCTGGTCGAAGAAAGCATCTATAGCTACAAGAGGAACGTTCTCCATCCACTCCTGATTGGCATACCCCTTCATGGAGAGGCGAAGTCCCTTGAGCCCAGGATTGTCCTTTATGAACTGCGACAGTGAGCGTGCACGCACATTCTCCTCAGCTTTCACCTCGATGGGAACCACCCTGCTACCCTGCTGAACGATGAAATCTATCTCTGCCGGCGTCTTTGCATTGCTCCAGTAATAGGGAGTGAGACCGGCTGCAAGGAGTTGCTGCAACACATACTGCTCTGTGAAAGCGCCCTTGAACTCCACAAACACGTTGTCGCCAATGAGCATCTGGTCGGCAGGAGCATCGGCCATGCAAGCCAGCAAACCACAATCAAGCAGGAAGAGCTTGAAGGCATCGAAGTCCTCATAGAACTTGAGAGGCACACGAGGTTCCCTGATGCGGTTCACCTTATATATTATGCCCGCATCCAGAAGCCATTGGATAGCCAGTTCGAAGTCCTTTGCCCGACTCCCCTTACGCACAGCTCCATATACAAACTTCTTGCTCTCCTTGGCCAACTGCATCGGCAGAGAGGCCAACACCTGCCTTATGCGAACCGACTCTGCTGCCGATGTGTGCTTGGAGATATCACGTCCATAGGCATCCAGTATCTCGTGCTGTAACGTGCGCACCTGCTTCAGGTCCCTGTTCTCCACATATCTGCCCACCACGCCAGGCATTCCGCCTACATAATAGTATTGCCTGAGAAGTTCCACCAGTTTGGGCAACAAGGCATCCACAAGGGGCCAGTCATGCGAGCGCAACAGCCCAACCCACTCACCATGGCCCGTTGCCTCCAGAAACTCTTCATAATCCATCGGATACATGTAGAGCATATCCACCTTGCCCACAGGAAAGGATTCTCCACCACCCAAAGTAACTCCAAGCAGTGAGCCAGCCACCATAACATGATACTCAGGCGCCTTCTCGCAGAAGTATTTCAGGCTATGCAGCCCCCTGGGAACCTCCTGTATCTCATCGAGAACTATCAGTGTGTCACCAGGTGTAGCCTTTTGCCCCGTAATGGCCTGCAAGGTTGTGAGGATGCGTTCTATATCGTAGTCAAGGTCGAAGATTTGCTTCATTCGGGGCTCGTCATCACAGTTGACATACACCACCTTACTATATTCCTGCTCTCCGAAATGCCGCATAATCCAGGTTTTACCCACCTGTCTGGCTCCGAGGAGCATGAGCGGGCGCCTGTCCTTACTATTCTTCCATTCCAAGAGACGACTATATATCTTTCTGCGCATAATTATCTCATATTTAGGTTACAGCACCACAAAGTTACACTTTTTCGAGGATAAAAGCGCTCATTCACCACACTTTTTCGAGGATAAGAATGCGCTTGGACTACACTTTTTCGAGGATAAGCCTCCCCTGGCACCCCATCAGCCCACCCCAGAAAGCACACTCCCAGGCCCACAGAACGTGTAAAATAACGCGTTCCAGAACTCCCAAACTTGTAAAATAAGGCATTCTGCAAGCCCGAAAACTGTAAAATAAGGCGTTATTGCAGCCAACTGCCACCTCTCTGTCATGCCCAAAGGATGAGTTCGGAAAGCTTCAGGAAATAATCATTCGACCAAATGTCCAGTTCTTTGGGATTCCTCACAAAAGGAAGCACATCGGCCTTTACCTGCCTCATATCAGCAGCAGATATGCGCTCACGAAGGCGCTGCTGGAACTGAGTACGGTCCATCTGTTCGCCATTGAACTCCATGATTCGCTCCTGCAAGTGGGTAAAATCAAGAGGAATACCATGGCGCACGTACCATTCAAAATCATACCAATCCCTTCCCTTCACCCTGCTCTTCCATGTCCGAAACACTAAAGCATGCATTTTACCTGCAAACAGACAAGGCAAGGTGAAGCATCTCGCCATAAAAGAGCGAGGCTGAAGAAGCAGGCGCAGTTCGGTGTCAAAACGAAGAGGAGGGCATGTATCAACCTCAATCTTTATCTTCACCGACCGTTCAGTCTGGAAGGAAATGTCATACACATCGGTATTATCCTTCAGAAAAGCCGATTCAACACGCCCGAAATTCTTCTTCTCCTTTTTCTTTATCTCCACCCTTCTGCCCACCAGAGCAAACTCATCCATAATGGGCTGGAAATAGCGGGTGAAGTCGAACCGTTCATCCTTGACCAGCAGAGAGAAGTCCATATCTTCGCTAAACCTTTGCAAACCATGAAACACACGCAAGCATGTGCCGCCATAGAACGCCGCCACATCAAAGAAACCGCCCTGGGCAAGCCCGGAAAGGATTATCTGCTGATTAACCTCAAAGGTTGCATTCCTCACGTCCTGTGCTGTAGTGAGGTCATAAGCCTTCAGCATATTGCGATAGAGTTCATTCATGAGTCAAAAGCTTTAGTATAGTCTCTACAGAGTTCGCCTTTCGGCCCACTCTTATATACTCCTCAAATACAGAAGGATTGAACTTAGAGAAGGCTTCCATATCAAACCGCAGATCCTCCTCCAGAAAGTGTGATGCCTCCACGCGATAACGCAGGTTGAGCCTGGGAGAGTATGCTATCAGATCGCACAAGGCCTTTTCGGGAGTGGCGATAACAAATACAGCGTCACCATCATGCACCTGTGTCACCCCAACGGGAAAGGATTCTGCTGACACACACTGGTATGTAAAAGCACCCACAGGAGTGGTAAAATCGCGCGAATGCTTCACCGTCATAGACTGAGTAACATACACCGCCTCGGGAATCAATCCGTAATAGCGCAGAGCCGAATGCATTGAAACGTAGGAGGGAGCATAAAGATGATTGGCAATGAGACCCAAAGAAAGATTAGCACCACCGGCCAGAGAACCGGCCACAAAGAGCCCCTTCTTGAGCCGGATGATGTCGCCTGCACGCTCCAAAACCGCTACCTTATTGTTCTTGGCCTTTATATCAGGATAAAGCGAAGCAATAAGGGAGGAACTCACAGGAACGTTTCCCAACACATCTATTTCTCTTCTCATGCTGCAAAAATAGTCAATTCCAGTACAGCAAACAAGCTTTTTCTCCATTTTCTGTACTCTGCTTGACTGTTTTGGGCATTTTGGGCGGGATGAGAAGACGGATATATTCATCCCAGAAGCCATACTGCTCTGACGATGGCTGCATGCCGAAAATGTAATACGAAAGGATTGCTACGGGCAATGATGCCACGACAATTCTGTAAAACTGCGGGGTGAGGAGCAAGGAGAAAGAGAATGAAAAGCAGCCCCGAACTGCACCAGACGGCAGTTCGGGGCTGATTGATATCCGTAAGCAAGCCAGCTGACGCTTGCGAGCAGGCTGACTGACATTCGTAAGCAAGCAGGCTGACGCTTGCGAGCAGGCTGCTTGATGTTAGAGGCCCAACTTCTTCTTGGCCTTGTCGGTAGCGTCCTGAATAGCCTGGTCGGCCTTTTCGCTGGCCTTGGCAGCAGCCTCATCCACCTTCTCGCCGGCTTTCTCCTTGGCATCCTCTACAGCCTGGTCGGCAGCAGCCTTGGCATCGGCCTTGGCCTTTTCTGCGGCTGCATCGGCGGCCTCTCTGGCTGCATTGGCATCAGCCTTCACGGCATTCTTGCCGTCGTGGGCTGTCTGCCGGGCATTGGCAGGAAGGTTCTTGGCGGCATCAATCAAGTTGCCCACCGTGAGGGTGTTCACATCCAACGCCTTCAGTTTGTCGGCATTCTGCTCCACGAACGCCTTTATCTGGCTGGCATACCTCTCTGCCGCCTGCTGGTCACCGCTCTGGATGGCAGCCTGCACTTCGCCTGCCACCTTCTCGATAGCGGCCTGCACCTGTGCGGCATCACCGCTCTGGAGGGTCTCGGTGAGCTGTGCCTGAACATCCTCGGTGGTATCCTGCTCCAGTGTAGCCACGGTGTCGATGACGAGTGAATCCTCCTGAGCCACCTTGCCACCTGTGTTTCCTCCGCATGAGGAGAACATGACGAAAGCTGCCATAGCAGCCAATGCAAATGATTTTTTCATCTTCCGGGTCTGTATTTAATGGGTTAGACAAAAGTGCTTCATCTCAATTCCTTGCGCACCTGAGCACCCTGCCGCACGATGTTGATGCCTGCGATGGGCTGTGCATGCGCCGCTCCGTCGGTGGAGAAGTAGGATGCAGCAGCCGGCGCAGCTCCATCGGCCGCAGGAGCATCAACGGCAGTGGGAGCTGTACCCAATACCGGCACCACCATGGCATCATCGGTCATGGTCAACGTATTTCCGCTGCACTTGACGGTGCCGATGTACATGCGGCGCGGATGAATATTCTCCTGGGAGTCATGGGCATGGAAGACTATGCGCAGCTGGCCGTCCTTGTCGGTGAAGAGGGAGTGATGACCAGTGCCGTAAAGCCCGTTCCAGCGATGCAGGAAAGGACTGTGGGTGCGCTGCTTGCTCCAGTTGCCACGGGCGATGTTGGTGGTAAGGGCATATCCCACAGCGTAGTCCTGGCTACGATAGTCATTGGCTGAATAGGTGAGGAAATAGCGTGCGCCGGACTTATACACATTGGGACCCTCGGTCACTCGGCCCATCTTGAGCTCCCACGCATCAGCCGCCCACAGGCACTGCTTGAGGGTGCCAGGCACCGGGGTGATGCAATCGTCGGCCAACTTGACCTGCCAGATGCAGTTGCCATTATTGAAGCGGACAAAGAAGAGGTAGGCTGAACCATCCGTATCAAAGAAGACGTGTGAGTCGATGCACTTCTCATCCTTGAGCAGGCTCTCCATCTGATAGGAGCCTACCTGCCTGAAGGGTCCCTTGGGCGAACTGGCTGTGGCGGCAAAGAGATGCTCGTTGGCCGAATAGTACATGATGTAGCGGTCGCCCACATGATACACCTCGGGTGCCCAGAACCAGCGGTTCTCGGTGGTGTTGGCCTTGTTGAGCGCCAGCCCGCTGTACTGCCAGTACTTGAGGTCGGTGCTGGTGTAGCAGCGTATGCCGTCGGCATCGTAGGTGCCGTAAGCGTAATAGATGCCGTCCTCGAGCAAGATGTAAGGGTCGGCGAGCGTCACTGCACTCTTCTCTGTCTGTGCCTCTGCCCGCAGGCAGAAGCCGGCAAGCAGAGGTATGACAATAAGGTAAATCAGTCTTTTCATCATTCTTATTTCATCAGGTTAGAGTTCTGATACGGGCTGTCAGCGCACCTGCCAACCGGCTGCCTTGGCCATTCTCAGGGGCAACTCGGTGTTGTCCAGACGGCCCTGCAGCTGTTCGGCACCCACACCGATAGAGAAACAGGGGACATAGCCATTGGTATGGCTGCCGGTTCCCCATGTGAGACGAGCGCACTCGCTCATCACCCTGTTGACCGTGCCGGCAAACTCGCTGTCCTTCTGATACAGCGACTTGGCGTCAACGCCCTTGCCTTCGAGCACGCGCTGAAAGGAGCGCTGCAGGCGGGCAGTCTGGTCATCACTGAGCTGCACCTTGTCCCAGAAACCGAAGTTATCGGTCAGGAAGGCCTTTGCCACCTCCCAGTCATACTTGTCGCCATACTTGCCGTGCAGTTTGCGAAGCTCTGTACCCAACCGGGATATGCTCATGCGCTGGTTGGCAACAGCCTGCAGATTGAGCTGGTAACCGCCTCTGCCCAACACCAGTCCGCCAGTCTCGTGGTCGGCTGTCACCACGATAAGTGTCTCGTCGGGGTGCTGCTGATAGAACTCAAAAGCCACCTTCACGGCATCGTCCATCTCGATAAGTTCGGGGATGAAAGCCACATCGTTGGCATGGCAGAGCCAGTCTATCTTGCCACCCTCCACCATGAGGAAGAAGCCGTCCTTGCCTCCCTGCTTCTTGGTAAGGAAGTTGATGGCAGCACGTGTGATGTCGGGCAGCGTGAGGTCACCCTCCTGGCGGTCAAGAGCATAGGGGATACCGCCTCTATCCACCTTGCTGGCCTCCTCTGACTGGAGCAGTATCATCTTGTCGGCTTTCTTGCTGCGCTTCTGATACTCCTTGTAGCTGCGGGTGATGCAGTAGCCTTTGTCCCGAGCCTGCTGGTAGAGGTCGGCTCCTCCATCGGGATTTGCAGGAGTGGTGAAGTCCGAACCACCGAAGAAGTCAAAGTCTGTAGCGACGAGCTGCTGCCCTATCATATAGGTATCACCACGCTTTCCTACGTGGGCGTAGAAGGCAGCCGGAGTGGCATGATCCACAGTCACACTGGTGGTGATGCCCACTGCTGCACCTGCATCATGCGCCCACTGGGCGATACTGTTGACGGGAGTAGTGAGATCCTTGAGCACTCCCAAGGCTCCGTTCTTGGTCTTGTTGCCTGTAGCAAGTGCGGTGCCGGCAGCGGCAGAGTCGGTCACACCGTTGGTGGCACTCTGTGTGTTGACAAAGGCAGAGAAGGGAAAACTGGGGAAGCAGAGCGGCGTGATGCCGATGCGACCGTCAAGCGCACCCAGATACGTCTCGGCGGCATTGACCTGGTTGACGCCCATACCGTCGCCTATAAAGTAAAACACATACTTGGCCTTGCCTTCGGCCATTACCGCCAGAGCCAGCAGGAAGAGGCTCAGAAATGCACTAATTCTCCTTTTCATTTGCAGTTTTGTTACTTTTTTACCTACAAAGTTACGAATTATCAATGAGATTTGCCGCCCCTGCAAGCGCCATTATTCAGTATGAGAAGCAAAAAAAGAGGATTTGCGGAGCATGTTTCGGACAAAATCATAGCTTACCGAAACATGCTGCACAAATCCCTGCGCACATGCGGGAAGTACATTCCCGCACGCATCCAATCTTTTTTCTCAGTCAGAGAAAACCTCTCGGAGTCCTCACGAAGCCCGTTTCTCAGCACCCCATACTGTCGCGGTAGAAGTCGAGCGCCTCGAAGATTTCATCCTTGGAGGCAATCTGGTCGATGTGGATATCGCCCACATCGGAGAGCAGCGTGAAGTTGACCTGCCCTGCGGAGAGGTTCTTCTTGTCGTGCGTCATATAGTCATACAGGCGGTCGTACTCCTTGCAGTCGATGAGGAAAGTGCCGTAGTTCTCCCTCACGAAGGTAAGAGCCTGCTGCAGCACATCGTGCGGGAAGTGCATGCGCACGGCACTCAGATACAGCTCACATATCATTCCCCATGCCACTGCATACCCATGCAGCACGGTACGCTCCTCGGCAAGTGCCAGACTCTCAAAGGCATGCCCGATGGTGTGACCCAGATTGAGCGCCTTGCGGATACCCTTTTCGGTGGGATCCTGCTCCACTATGCGCTCCTTCACAGCCACGCTCTCGGCTATCATCTCCTGCAAGTGTGGCAGATCGGGCTGCGTAAGGTCGAAGCCCACAAGCTCGTCCCAATGCCTGCGCGTGCTGATGAGTCCGTGCTTGAGCATCTCGGCATAACCCGAACAGAGGTTCATGTCGTCAAGCGAAGCCAGGAAGCGCGACGAGAGAATCACCGTGCGGGCAGGACAGAAGACTCCTATCTCGTTCTTCAGACCGCCGAAGTTGATGCCCGTCTTGCCGCCCACACTGGCATCCACCATGCTGAGCAGCGTGGTGGGAACGTTGATGTAAGGGATTCCGCGCTTGAATGTGCTGGCCGCAAAACCGCCCAGGTCGGTCACCATGCCGCCGCCCAGATTGACCATGAGGCTGTGTCGGGTGGCTCCTCCTTGCTGCAGCGCTGTCCATACAGACACGAGCGATTCGATGTTCTTGTGCTCATCGGTGGGCTTGACGACGATGTCCACCGCTCCGTCCAGGCACTTCATGCCGGCGAGCAAAGGGCGGCAAAGCCGGTGGGTAGTGGTGTCGGTGAGCACAAACAGGCGGTCAAAGGACTGCCGTTCCAAAGCCTGCGTCAGACTCTGCTCCAGGTCTTGGGATATGATGACATTCTGCTTCTCCATAATCTGCATATATATAATATGTATAGGACAATTCGCCTCTGGGGGCTTTCTACATGCAAAGGTACGCACTTTTGGAGGCAAAGGATGCACATCGCACCCGCATTTTACACCATCGGCACCCTTTTTCGGTCCAACGGGGAGAGTGGGCGGGAGATGGCGGGATGCCGGTGCACCATCCACCCCACCCTTTCGCCCCCGATAGCGCACTGCGGTGCGATGCCCGGTGAAGCGTGCTGCATCGGCCTGCGCAGCGTGCTGCATGAGCCATCGCAGCGCACTGCATTTTCCGTCCCAGCCTCGCCGGCATACCCACGAAGCGGCACAAGCCTGCCGGAAGAACCGACTTCCCTGCCCCGCCAGCCCCATTACGAAAGCCAGGAGGCTGCCCCTGCTCTGCCTGCACAGAATGCCAGCAGAGGAGAGACAGCCTCCTGTGTGCCTTTTCCCCTTGCGCCTGACGCAGCGGGACAGTCCCGCAGCGCATGGCAGGAAATCAGTAGCCCGTGTGCTCCATAAAGGTCTTGTACTCCTTGTCATAGGAGTCCACGATGCGGAAGTTGGGCTTGATGAAAGTGACGTAATGCAGAGCATTGTCGGAAGCATAGCTCCGGCCACCGCAGCGGAACATCAGCCAGCGCCAGTTGTCCTTGTATTCCTTGGCCTCACGAATGTTGCCCTCGATGCTGTAAAAGCCGCTGGGACACTCCACATTGCCTATCTCGCGGGTGTTCTCACCGTCGTTGATGCCCTCTACCTGCATATTCTCACTGGCAATGCCACTATATACCAGTCCGTTGACATAGTGGGGTGCATCGCCGTACTCATACTCGTTGGCCACCATATCCATCCTGTCCATGAAGAGCGCGCCCGACACTTGGAACTTCACCCTATAATATACCCACGGCATACCCACAAGTTCTACCTGCTTCCAGTTACCGTCGTCGTCCTTGATCATGTCGGTGCTGTTCTTGCCCACGGAGCGCTCATAGTCGGACAGGAAAGTGACGGAGACGGGCTGGTCATAGAGCAATGTCGCATTGCGGGCAGTGCTCACGCGCTTGAAGTCCTCGCCCTCAAGTTGCGCCCAGATGCGCACCGGCACCTGGGTGCGAGCCTGATGCTTCTCCACATTTATCTCCTGAAAGGCATCTCTGCGCACGGGTATGACGAAGATGGCATCATCGTCGTCATCGTCATCATCCAGCGTAGATACGGGATAGAATCCGTCTCCCACGCTCACTCCCCAGCGGCTGATGTGCTCGGCAGAGGGCTTTGTGGCAGTAGCCTTACAGCGGAAATAGGCAAAGCCCAAGTAGCTGTAATACTGCGCGCTGAGCACTTGCAGCCCAGCATCATTCTCGCAGTCGAGGGGAGCATCGGTGCTGAAACGGGTCCCCTTCTGCTCAAACATGTAGGAGTAATCGCGATAGGACTGCAGATAGAAGCGGCATACATACTCGGTGCCAGGCTTCAGGCCCTCGACCACAAACCGCTCGGGTATCGTGATGGACTTGACTTCTCCCCGGGCGTTGGCCTTGAACTTGCCAATTCGGTGCAGGCTCTCGGCTGTGACGGGGCTGCCCACCTCGGTCACACACACGCCATAGACGAAGTTGCTCACCTCGCCTATGCCTGTGGTCAGGAGTTCTCCGAAGAAGTTCACCGTGCATGAGTTGGTACCGGGAATCACCTCGGTATTGACCCCCATGAACACTATGGGCCGCCTGGCCCACTCGCTGCGGCTGGCCACCAGCGCGCTGCTGCCGCCATTGACAGTCTCTTTCCACGCGCCTATGAGTGCCTGCAGCTGCTTCTCATCAGCAGTGAGGGCGGCAGAGGAGCCGAGCACACCGCCCACGGCACAGCTCACCTCGCCCTTGTCGGGACAGGCGCTCTGGATGGTCTGGGCCAGTTGGGAAGAGCTCTTGTCGCTCATCTGCATGTAACGGTTCAGCATGCGCGTCATATTGAGGAAGCGTCTGATGTCCCGGTTCTTGGCATCCGGCGTGCCCAGAGAGCCTGTGCTACCCTTCAGTTCATCCTCTATCTCCAGTGCTTCACTGAGTCCCTCGAGCTGAAGCTCCGTGAGAGACAGCCCCTGGAGCAGGGTTGTATTGTCCAAGGCATTTTCCTTGCGATGCACTGCCTTGGCACCTTCCTCGCCATCGTCATCAGTCAGCACGAACGACTTACCGTAGGCCGTCACGTAGAGCTTGGTGGCTGTCTCCTTGCCGCCAGCGGCTCCCGTCACCGTGTGCATCTGCAAGAGAGGACCGCGGATGTACTTCAAATGACCCTCCTCATCGAAGAGCAGATGGAAATAGTTGCTGTCCATCTGGCAGTCGAGGCGGGGTTCGAGACCAGGCTGATAAAGCATGTAGGCATCCTTGTTCATAAAGCAGGTGGTGGTGCTGCCCTCCCACTTCACCATCGCATAGAGGTTGTCGGGCAAATCCGCCGGCCTGGATGGGGGTGTTGGGCCGGGTTCGGGCTCATCAGAACCGTCACAGGCAGCCATCAGAAGTGTGCCGCAGAGGGCGCAGAGGCAGGTCAGAAACCAATACTTTTTCATATTCCTATTCTTTTTGATTAGTCTGTATTCACCATTTCATTCTTTTGGGACAACCGCAGCAGGCGCACAGGCTCACCGGCAGACTCTGATGACACGTATGCCCACCGACGATGGATGCTTCTGCAGATAGCGGTAGAGAGGCACACTGTCGAGCACCACCCGATGGCTGATGCTGCTTGCGTTGAGCAGATGAAGCCGCCCGTCACTGCCCCACACGGCGATTCCCAGGTGACTGACATCCAGTCCGTCACGGCTGGTAACGAGTGCCAGTATGTCGCCATCCTGTATGCACGACAGCTCACGGCGCCCCTTGCCGGTCAGGCTGGCGGGGATATATCTCACCTGCTGTCCGCTGGACTCCTGCTCACGCTGCGCCACACGCTCGGCCGCAGCCTCATCGCTGCCTATCACAGGGTAGGCGCTGCGGTGATGCGACATATAGTGCAGGTCGAGTTTCTGCACTTGGGTGAACGGGTAATGCCGCTGGCCGGTACCTTCCTTCACCTCGCTCACCAGTCCGCGCCTCTCTGCCGATGCTATCCATTGGCTGAAGTAATGGCAACGGCTGGCGTATCCGTCCATCTGTCCATCAAAGTAGCGGATGGCCAGAAGCCAGTTGCAGAAGTCGGCCCAATGCCTTCCCCCATGCCGGGTAGCCAGTGTGAGAGCGGTTACGGTCTCCACCAGAGTGGTGCAGTCCATCTGCCTCAGGTTGACCACCAGCTCTTCGCGTCCGTCCTCGCTCTCCAGTGTACGGCCCACATAAGGCAGTCCCAGGAACTGCCGTGCATAGTACAGCATGAGGGAGGAGTCGGCTGGCAGAGCGGCCCCATCACGCAGCAAAGTCTCTACCCTGATGCTATCGGACTTTTCATAGCGCACTGCCCACGAAGCGGCAGGCAGCAGCAGGAGGCAGAGCAACAGGCTGAGCGTGCGTCTCATCGGCGCTCCTCCTCGGGCAGATGCACCAGTGCGGTGACTGCGAAAGTGACCAGGCAGAAGGCCATCACCAGCCAGAAGAACTGCACATAGCCCACCTTGTCGGAAATCCAACCGCTCACCATGCCCGGCAGCATTACGCCACCCAGATACTGGAAAGCGGTGCAGAGCGAGAACACACTGGTGCTGCGCTCGCCATGGGCAAAGGATACCAGATAGAGGGTATAGGCAGTGAAGCCCAGTCCGTAACCTATCTGCTCAAAGAAGACACAGGATGCCACCAGCCAAGTTGCAGTGCCTTGGATGTAACTGAGGTACACATACACGATATCAGGAAGGGTGATACTGAGCACCAGAGGCCACAAGCATCGCTTCAGCCCATACTTTGACACGAGCCAGCCACCCAGCAGACCGCCCAACAGGAGTCCGATGACACCTATCGTACCATACACTACGCCATAAGTCACATCGTCCATCGCCAAACCTCCCTCGGCCAAGGAACGCTTCAGGAAGAGGGGTACGATTTTGGTCAGAAGCCCCTCAGGCAGGCGGAACAGCAGTATGAAAGCCAGTGCCGTAATGATGTGCGGCTTGCGGAAGAACACGTAGAATGTCTGCAGGAAGTCGCTCAAGATATCCTTACGAGATACGCTGGGAGCCGGCTGCTCCACCACTGGAAGCGCACGCACATGCCACATATAGAGCAACACCATCAGTGCAGCAACGGCAAGGAAAGTGACCGACCAGGCTACGCTCACGTGCATGCCGCTGTGCTGCAGCAGCCCTGCCAGAGCCACCAGACCGCCCTGACCTAGCACCAGACCCACGCGGTAGAAGGTGTTGCGGACGCCTACGTAGAACTCCTGATCGACGTTGGAGAGGCCCAGGATATAGAAGCCATCGGCCGAGATGTCGTGTGTGGAACTGGCAAAAGCGACGAGCATGAACAGCGCCAGCGTAGCCTGAAGCCACATGGGAGTGGGCAAACTGAGTGCCACAGCCGCCAGCGCGGCTCCCACAAGCAGCTGCATGGAGAGTATCCACCAGCGTTTGGTGCGGAAGGTATCAATGAACGGACTCCACAGAGGCTTGATGACCCATGGCAGGCCAAGCCAGCTCGTGTAAAGGGCTATCTGCGTGTCACTGAGCCCCATCTCCTGATAGAGCACCACTGACATCAGCATAACTGCTGCAAAGGGCAGCGATTCGCCCAGGTACAGACTGGGCACCCACATGTAGGGTTTCTTTGTCTTCATCACTTGTCAGAATATATCGGTTTGTCTTGTTTCGGTTTCCTCTTCTTATATTATCCGTCTGCACGGTTCGACTTATCGGCCTGCACGGTTCACCGCTTGCCTGTGCTCACGGTGGAGCAGCCCACCAGACGGTCGTAACGAGCGCCCTGCGCGCGGAAATAGACCATGGTGGTGTATTCGTTCTCTGCCTCAAAGAAATCTCCGTCGGTGCGCTTCGTGCTCCCGTCCTCCTGGCGGTACTGATAGCTGTAATAGCCCTGCTTGAGCATAATGGCGGCATGATACTGCTTGGCCAGTTCGTCGTATTCCATGCGGCATTCGGGTGCAAAGGCCTGGCCGGTCCACAGTCCGCACACATACACGTCGCCTCCCGGCAAGCGCGGAGTGCCCAGCAGGAAGTGTACCACCACGTATTCGGCCTGTGTATCCTCGGCTCCGTCATCCGGTGCACGCACCACCCGCACCCCGTTCTGGTCCTCTACGTAGGAATAGTTACGGGCAGGCCGGTCCTCAAAGAGTGTGGCGTGGTAATAAGGTTCGTACCATTCCATGCGATCGACACCTGCTGCCGCACGCTGTACGTCCAGTATCTCAAAGCGATGGAACTCGTTTCCTGCGGGGAAGACAAGGCGCCGGTTGTGGGTGAAGGACATGCCTGCGGCATTGCGCTCATTGGGCTTCAGGTCGGTCACCATCGAATCCCACCGGCGGTTCTGGAGCACTTGCACGCGGAACTCTTGCAGTGGATCTGCCACCCTCAGCGTGCCATATCCCACCTTGAGAGTGAGTTGCTGATGGCCGGCATTGAAGTCGATATCGGTATTGGAGCTCACTTGCTGGGCTATGCTCACGCTGTTCTCGTACACACAGAAGCGCGCTTCGAGCACGGGGTCATCCGCATCGGGGTCGTCGCCGTCAGCGAATACCTTCACGCAGTAATTGCCGCTCAGGAGCACGGTCACGTCCTTGTTGGGTATAGTGAGACGGTAATGGGTGTATATCTGTGTGGTATTGAAACTCTTCTCATAGTCCTCCACGGGCTGTCCGTTGGTGCCTGCCAACCAGTCGCTCTCGAAGATGCCATCGCTCACGCGCCAGTCTGCATCGCAGTGATATACGTAATAGACATAGCGATGATAGTCGTGGCTCATCTGGTCCCACGACACCTCCACATGCTGGTGTTTGCCCTGCGCCAGCCAGGGCGGCAGCGTGGGGTTGCCATCGGCACACACCTGCAGGGTGCGCACCGTCTCGTCGAAGATGCGCTGCTCCTGCGCTGCACCTCCCCAGGGAAGCAGGAGCAGGATGAAGGCAAGCAATATGGCCGTGCGATGTATCATGCGTGAGAGGATGATGGTTTCACTTCAGAATCTCTTCGTCACCCGACAGGATGGGCAGGCGCCACTGGTAGTGTACAGCCAGCACACGCATCAGGATGACGGTGACAATGCTCAGCAGGGCGTTGACCTCCAGCGTGAGTCCCAGGCGATGGCACCCCGCATAGACCAGTCCACCCGCCACGCAGGCCAGGGCATATATCTCCTTGCGGAAGATGAGGGGCACCTCGTTGATGAACACATCACGTATCACACCGCCTGCCGCGCCTGTAATCGACCCCATGGTAATGGCCACCCAATAGGGGAAGCCCATGTTGAGCGCCTTCTCGATGCCTATTACATTGAAGAGGGCAAGGCCGATGGTGTCGAAGATGAACCACGTGTTGTTCTGCCGCACAAGGTATTTGCCGAAGAACATGACACCCAACACAGCCAAGGCGCAGCAGATAAAGTAGCTGCCGTTAGTCATCCAGAAGGGGTTGACACCCAGCATGAAGTCGCGCAGGGTGCCGCCTCCGATGGCAGTGGCCATGCCCACTATCCAGGCGCCGAATATGTCGAACTGCTTGGCCGACGCAAGTCTTACACCCGAGAGAGCGAAGGCGAAGGTGCCAATGAACTCAATGACCACGAACGAGACGGGCAGTCGGAGTGCCACTCCCATCTCCTGCAGGATGCTGATTAACCAGTCCATGTGTGTCTGTCTTAGTGTTGAAAAACCAACAGAAGCCGCTTACTCCAGCAGTCCTTCCCGAGTCCACTGCGCCAATATCTCGGCCGAGTCGGCCAGCGCACGGTCGTGCTCCACCTCGTACTCACCGCAGAGCAGGTCGGCCATAAGGGGTGCATCGAAACTGCCATCGCCCACGGCCTTCCACAGGAAAGCCGCTGTCTCATTGAGGCTGATAATCTTGCTGAAGTCTATATTCTCCATACCATAGGCCATGATGACGTGTTCGCCGCACACGTCACGGAGTTCGAATCCTTTCTTCTTTCTCATATCTTGAACTTGTTATCTGATTTCGTTTTTGTTTTCTCCTGCCTGCCGGGGTGCTCAGGGCAGCGTGGCCTTGTAGAAGAGCAACAGCAGGCGGCGCATCGGACGCAACCGGCGCCACAGCCAGATGCGCCTGCACAGACCCGGGTCATCGGCCATGATGGTACGGCCGGGGCGCATGTATTCGGTGACCACGCCGCACACATCATCCAGGCGGCACTTCTCCACGCCTCGCAGATTGCCGTCACCCTGCAGGGTGAGCTGGTTTCCGTCGCGGTGTACTATGCGGTGCAGGACGTAATGTCCGGGAGCTATCCGGGCCAGCACAGCATCGCCCACCTGTACCTGCTGCGGGTAGGCCAACTTCACTCTGTCGCGCTCATGCTCCAGGAAAGGGCGCATGCTGAAGCCCTTGACCCAGATGGTGGCGGTGTGTCCCTGCTCCAGCGCCTCGGCCACAAGGGGCAGCAGGTGTTCGTTGGGCAGACTGATCCGCCCCGTGGTATCCACCGTGCCGTTGCGCCTGACGCTCTGCCGCCGCACGGGTGTGAGCATCCATCGCAGAATGCGCTTCACCAGGTTCCTCATCCCACTCATTTCGTCACCGTATCATGGCAGAGCAGGGCCGCCTCGGCATTGGGCAGGCAACCCAGTTCGTAAACTGCACGCAGGCCTATGAGCCGCGTCACGGTGTCATACACACCGCCATACACGCGCTTGTCCCACTTCATGCTGCTCATGGCGGGAAGCAGTGCCACCAGCGCCTCCACGGGGCTCAGCCGCCTGATGCTGTTGGCCGGGCGCTGCTGTATGCGCACCACCGCACCCAAGGGCGCCGATATGTTGCGGTAACAGGGAGTCTTTCCGCTCCATGGCGAACCATACACCACGGGCTCCCCATCCACTATGCGCAGCACAGGGTTATCGTCGTTCATCAGGTCGCATCCTGGTATGTGGTCGTACCACAAGCGCGTGTGGGTGCTCTTGCCAGTACCGCTGGGGGCGGTCATCATATAGGCGCGGCCGTCGCAGCGGATGACTGAGGCATGCACCAGCAGGGTATCATAGGGGGCTGTGGAGAAGGCATAGGCCATCATCACGGCATTGTTGAGCCCATAGGCCTGCCGGCTCCTGGTGTCGGCACACAGGTGTACGCAGCACCGGCGGAAGTCGTGCGATGCCTGCATCAGGCAGCACAGGGTGCCGGCCTCATCGCGCAGATGGAACTGGTAACCGCCATCGGGCATGAGGAACACGCCGTGTACACAGCCTCCGCAATCGAACTGCCCCACCTCGCGCTCCGGCTTGTCCATCGTCCGTGAGGGATCTACATCGACATGCACAAGGGGTTCCGCGCCATCGTCCTCCATGCCGAAGCGCTCATACGAGGGGAGCAGACTGCGCACATCAGTACCGTCAGCAGCACTGACCATCAGCAGATGGCCACCCACCTGATAACGTGCCACAGTACGGGCAGCCATCAGCGCTTGCCTCCTTTCGCAGCTTTCTTGCCCTTCTTGGCCGTGACGGCAGGCTTGTCCTTGGCCGTGGCGGCAGGAGCAGGAGCGGCAGCCTCTGTGGTGGCGGCTTCCTCCTCGTCTATCATAGTCACGCTGGTGTCGATATACTGCTCGCCTATGAAGCGGAAGTCGGCAGCAGCGATGGTATGGAGACGCACACTTGGGTCATTCTCCTGACGCTTGCGCATCCTCTCCACACGCTTCTGCAGGCGGGCCTGCTTCTTATCGAAGAGCACCATGCAGGTGTAATGCTTGCCTCCGAATTGCTTCTTCACGAAGTAGTTCAGCTGGTCGGAGTAGAGGTTGCGGTCCATCAGAAACCCATTCCTGCTCTCCACATAGGCCGTGTCAATGCACTGTATCTCGGTCACATAAGCCGCCGAGTCGGCAAAATTGACAGCATATCCGCAGATATACACGGGGCGCTGCTCCACCTTGGCATGCAGCAGCGAGGCATGGGTTGCCAGCATCAGCAGCATGGCGAGCAGGGCTGTCACCCTGAATCTGTTCTTCATCTTGCTTGTATTGAATATTCTCATTTACTCTCTGAATGCTTGTCTCTTGCGACGAGCAAATTTACGACCTTTACACGAAACCCGCAAGCATTGGGAGTATCTATTCCATGCAATCCTCCCCTGTCGCCGTCAAAAGGAACGGGCGGGCGCCCTCTGCAAGGGCGCGCAAAAGGCTCTGCCGTCACCATCTCACCACTCCTCGCTGCAAGGGTATATTTTGGGGCAGATGACACAGCGCGGTGCATCGGCCATCGCAGCGCACTGCATCGGGCATCGCAGCACGCTGCATCGGCACATGCAGCGCCGTGCATCCGTCACAGGCACTTCCCGGCATACGCCACACACCCGCCTGCGCGGGGTGAGCCAGCGGATTTCCATAGATAGTTTGGCAGAATGCCTGGGGCGCATCGGCCGTCTCCCTGCCCCGCTTTCATCGCCTCCATGCACACACACGCCCCACTCCTGTTTTCCTGCCAGATGGCCATGGAGCCTTCTGTGGCGCCCGACTGGACAAGACGAAGCCAGCCGCACCACCCCGATGAGAGGTGTGCGGCTGGCCCTGCAATTATTCCCCTTAGGCGGGGGACTGTTTTACATCAATTCTGTCATTTCCCTTCGAGGGACGGACCGTTGCGCTGCGGCATCAGTCGTTGAGGTCCACCACCAGGCTCACTTTGCGCCCGCTCGGTGTCATGGCCTTTATCCACAGGGTGCGGTCAGTGCTGCGACTGGCCTCCTCCACGGCAGTCTCCCAGTCATCCACAGTGGATACCTTCTTGTCGTTGACCTGCAGGATGATGGTGCCCTTGCTGGCTCCGGCGGCCTTCATCTTGCCTCCCTGGCGCACGGCATTCACCTCCAGACCGTAATCGATGCGCAAGGCCTTCTTCACGTCATCGGCTGCGGGCTTCAGCGAAACGCCCAGCTGGTCCATATCCACCTCTTCCATCACCTTGGTGGTACCCTGACTGTTGCGCAGGGTCACGGTGGCGGTGCGGGTCTTCTTGTCGCGTGTGTAGTTGACAGCAACCTTGTCGCCGGGGCTGTGCTGCGTGATGGCCTCCTGCAGTTCGCTCATCTTGGTCACCTTCTTACCGTCGAACTTCGTGATCACGTCGCCCTTCTTCAGACCGACTTCCTGCGCTGCACTGGCATCGCTTACCTCGTTGACATACACGCCTTCCACTTCGCCCAGGTCCACATCATTGCCTTTGGCCTTCTCGCTATCGATATAGTTGGTCACGTCTGTGCCTGTGACTCCCAGCACGGCACGCTGTACGGTGCCATAGACTTTGAGGTCGGCGACCACCTTGTTCATAATGGTAGTGGGAATGGCAAAGCCATAACCGCTGTAGCTACCGGTCTGACTGTAGAGCATCGCATTGATGCCCACCAGCTCGCCACGCTCATTGACCAGAGCGCCACCGCTGTTGCCGCTGTTGATGGCTGCGTCGGTCTGTATGAAGCTCTCTATTCCGTTGGCCCCCAGAGTGCGCGCCTTGGCACTCACGATGCCTGCGGTGACGGTACTCGTAAGGTTGAAGGGGTTGCCCACAGCCAGTACCCACTGTCCCAGTTTGAGGTCATCGCTGTTACCCACGGGGATGGCAGGCAGGTCCTTGGCTTCTATCTTGATAAGAGCAAGGTCGGTGGTGGCATCACATCCTATGATGCGTCCCTTGAACTCGCGGTTATCGTTGAGCTTCACTTCTATCTCATCGGCATCACCCACCACGTGGTTGTTGGTCACGATGTAGCCATCGGCGCTGATGATAACGCCGCTGCCGGCTGCATGACGGTCGGGAGCCTTGTATTCGCGCTGCTGTGGCTGACGGCCTCCAAAGCCGAAGAAGTCACCGAAGAAGTCGCTGAAGGGGTCCTGCACCTGCACCCGCTGGGTCTTGCCAGCCTGGGTGACCTTGATATACACTACCGAATTGACGGCCGACTCAGCGGCAGAGGTCAGATCGACCAGTCCGCCAGGAGCGGCCACAGAAGCCGCTGGCGATGCCTGTGAAGCCTGCACAGGCTGGGGGGCAGGCTCAGTGCGCTTGATGACGGCACTGGTTACAGCACTGCTTCCAAACACAAGCGCGGCCACTCCGAGCCAGTTCTTAGTTGTCTGTTTCATAACTCTATCTTCCTTTTATGTTAATTCCTAAAGACTGTCCAATGCGGACTGCGTTGCAAATATATGCTGTTTTGCACTGACTTCAATACGCTTGCACCCTATTTTTGAAATTATTTAACAGAGCACAGAGCGTCATTAACCATTGTTAAACACTCGCTGCCCCTACTTTTACATTCCTTCACCAGGATTGGGGCAAAAAGGTGGCAGATGCGGGACAAGAGACTCATCGGGTACGAGCAACGACACAACTCACCGCAAGAAACGCTCCAGGAACGCCACAGAAACAGCCCTGAAACACCGCAGAAACGACCTAAAAAGGCGCAGGAACAGTTCTGAAACGCAGCAGGCACCAGCCTCAGAGGCCCTTCGGAAATGCGCTTTTAGGGCACGCGAGGAGCGGTGCACGCGAGGAAAGAAACAACTTTTCGCTGTAAGCCAAGGGAATGAATGGTTTTTCTTTGTACCTTTGCACTGGATAGTGGACAGTCTGGCCCTCCCGCAGGAGCCGCATGCACAGCACTGGCCACATCCCTCAGACAACAAAGAAGGACAGCAGGCCGGTCTGCCGCTGGCCCCTGGGCGCAAGCCCGGAGAGCGAGAGGAAAGTCCGGGCAGCACAGGGCATCCCGCTTCCTAACAGAAAGAGGTCCGCGAGGGTCTGTCGATGTAGAAGAAAAGAACCGCCCCGCTTCGCGTGGGGTAAGGGTGAGAAGGTGGAGTAAGAGCCCACCAGGCCAGTGGTGACACTGGTGCTGTACATCCCGGGAGCTGAAAGTTCATGTAAACCGGCGACGCATTGAGAGGGCGGCCCGCCCGAGCCGGAGGGTAGAACGATAGAGGCTGATGGTGACATCGGCACTGGATAAATGGCAGGCACCCCCGCACTGCGGGGCATACAGAACCCGGCTTACAGGCCGGCTGTCCTTTTCTGCAAGACAACACACGGCACGCCGCAAGGCTGCACACATTATATATATAAAGAGAAGCAAACACACCCCCAAGCAATACCCATGCCTAACCTGGACTATATCTGGAGCGTCAACGAGCAGAAACTCACACCTATGAAAAGGTGGAGGCTGCGTGCCACCAAGAGGCTGGTGATAGTGGTGGAGAGCATCACGAAGAACAATCTGATGAGCTACGCATCGGCACTCACCTACAGCAGCATACTGGCGGCCGTGCCTGTGCTGGCCATTGTGTTTGCCGTGGCACGAGGCTTCGGGTTCGGTTCGCTCATCGAAGACAAGCTGAGGGAATCGCTCCAGGTGGGTCCGCAGATAACGGACACCGTGCTGCAGTTCGTCGATTCGTACCTCGAGCATACGCACAGCGGCGTGTTCATCGGCGCGGGCATCATCTTCCTGCTCTACACTCTGCTCTCCCTGACAAGCAATGTGGAGACGGCCTTCAATACAATCTGGTTTATCAACACACCGCGCAATATCTACCGCCGCATCACCGACTATATCAGCGTGTTCCTGCTTCTGCCCTTCGTGGTAGTGGTGGTGAGCAGCCTCAACATCTACCTGCTCACCGTGCGCGAGCTCTTTCCCGATTACGTTCTACTGAGCGACACCGCCGAGCGCTTCGTCAAGGTGTCGCCCGTGCTGCTGGTCTGCACCGCCTTCGTACTGCTCTACAAGCTCATGCCCAACACCCATGTGAAGTTGCGCCACACCTTCTGGCCGGGCATCGTGTGCGGCATATGCTTCATGGCCGTGCAGTACTTCTACTTCCACTACCAGATTAAACTGAGCAACTACAACGCTATCTACGGCTCGTTTGCCGCACTGCCTCTGTTCATGCTCTGGCTCAACATTTCATGGTGCATCTGCCTGGTGGGCGGACAGCTGAGCTATGCCAACCAGTGTCTGGACAACTATGCCTTCCAGCGCTACAGCGATGACCTGAGCCGCCGATACCGCGACACCATCTGCCTGTTGCTCATGTCACGCATCGCCAAGCGGTTTGCCTCGGGCGGCACACCCTACAGCGACCGCACGCTCGCCGAGGACACCCGGCTGCCGCAGACCGTTGTGTTCAACCTGCTGCAGGAGTTGGTCAAGATGCAGCTGCTGGCCGAGACGCGCAGCGAGAGCAGTTCCACCACCCACTACCTGCCCGCCATCGACATCCGTCACCTGACTGTGAGGATGGTGACACGCCGCATCGAGAGCTACGGAGTGGAGAACCCGCAGCACACCTGGCGCGCCAAACCCAGTGAATGGGAGGAGCTGCGCCGCCTGAGAAACACCAACGAGGATGCCCTGCTGACCGATGTGTAGCAGGGTGCACGCGCCCTTGGCCCTCCGCCCCACACTTTTCGTCAGGAAAAGGCAATGCGGTGCGATGGCCGATGCAGCGCGCTGCGTAGGCACATGCAGTGCGGTGCGATGACCAACGCAACGCACTGCACCATTTGCCCCGGCACACCGCCCATACTGCCGCACGGCAATCCACCCATCTCCCCTTGCCCCCAGAAACGGAAAGTGCTGCGTGATGACAACCACCACGCAGCACTTTCCGCTCCCCAAGGAAGAAGACCGGGCTCTATCCCGCCAGGCTCTCCCTGTACATCCTGGGAGTCATGCCCGTCTTGGCACGGAACACCTTGTAGAGGTGGGCATGGGACGAGAAGCCGCACTCCGAGGAGATGGCCTCGTTGCTGTAATGGGGATTCTCGATGAGCATACGGCGTGCCTCCTGGAAACGGATTTCGCTGAGCCACACGCGGAAACTGCTTCCCACACACTGTTCAAAGTAGGCCGAGAGCTCCTGACGGTCGATGCCCAGGCGGCATGAGAGGGCAAGCATATTGATGCCAGGGTCGCGGAAACCGCGATTGCCGCACCATGCCGACAGGGTCTGCCCTATCTCCTCCGCACGGCTGTCCTCCAGCTTGATACGCGAAGCAGCATCCTGCCGGTCATCCTCGGTGCCGCATGCCCCAGAGCGGGCCGCTGCAGCATCCTCACCGCCGTCATCGATGACACCGTCAAGGGGAGCTATATTGTAGCCCAGCCCCACAAAACTCATCACGAAGATCAGTAGGGAAAGAAGCATGAAAGGCCCCACAACAAAAAGCAGCGGGCGTGAGATGATGGCCACAACGAGTACCAGCATCGTGGCACTGAGGAGCAGGAGGCTGGTGAGCGTGTAGCGGTCATAGGGCAAGAGGTCTGCAGCCGTCTGGCCTTCGATGATGCGTCGCCGGCGGAGCGCCTCGCGTATGTTGGCGATGATGTAGAAAAGCATCAGCCCAAAGAACAGGGCCAGCATGACATATGCAATGCCCCCCACACGCAGGCTGCCTGCACGCAGGAAACCAACGGCAAAGACCGCATGGATGAGCAGATGTCCCAGCACACCCACAGCGAAATAGTTGCGGCGCGCCAACGCACTGCACTCCAGGTTGATGATGCCCATGCTCACCAGCACAGCGGCAGGGGTATAGAAAAGGATATTGACCACTGCGCCCACGTCATCGCCTGAGGCGCGGAAGCCACGGCTCATCTGCAGCACATAGTGCAGCGTGAGAAGCACCATGGCAGAGCATATCAGCCATCGGGAACGCTCGTAGCGAGCTATCTTCCAGCGCATCTGAAAGCGCGAATATATCAATATCAACGCCAGCATGCCCGTGGTGAGGCAACTGGCGAACTGCAGCATCAACAGGTGGTCCATTATAAAAACTTGTCTTGTGCGCGCCGTGCCGGGAACAGAGGCGATACTCTGCCCCTACACGCGCATTTCTTTGTCTTAGCGGATGCAAATGTGCGACATTTCTGCCAAAAGCAGGCCTCTTTGGACCGTTTAATTTACTCTTTCGTCGCAAAAAAGCAGTAACTTTGCAGAGAAACAAGGGCTGCATACGGCCCGAAAAGCTTCTATATGGACAAAGAAAACAGCAAAGGGCATCCGCTGGAGCGTTTCCGCCACTGTCCCATGTGCGGCTCCGGCCACTTCGAAGCCAGCAGCGAGAAGAGCAAGAAATGCCGTGACTGCGGATTTGAATTCTTCCTCAACTCAGCCGCCGCCACCGTGGCCATCATCGAGGACGGCCATGGGCGCGTACTGGTGACCCGCAGGGCCAACAATCCCGCCAAGGGAACCCTGGACCTGCCAGGCGGCTTCTGCGACCATGGCGAATCGGCAGAGAGGGGCGTGGTGCGCGAAGTGATGGAGGAGACAGGGCTGAGGGTGACCGATGTGAGGTATCTGTTCTCGCTGCCCAACGTGTATCCCTACAGCGGACTGGACATCTTCACCACCGACCTCTTCTTCCTGTGCCGTGTGGAGGAGGGGACTGCCAAGGCCATGGATGACGCGGCCGAACTGATGTGGATACGGTGGGAGGACCTGAGGCCAGCCGACTTCGGACTCGACTCCATCAGCCGAGGAGTGAGGCTCCTGCTGGCCAAGAGGGGGATGCAGGCATGACAGAGCCCGCCGGCAAGAAGCATAGGCCAGGCCGGCCACCATTCTCCGGAAAACGACTAAAACGGCCGTGAGAACCCGATCATAAGTTCAAACAACAAACATATCACTGATAAAACGATGAAAAGAGTACTCTTAGCACTTGCACTCTTAGTGGGTGCCAGTTGCATGTATGCATCTTCGGACAAGGAGATGGACCGTTTCGTCTCTTCACTCATGAAGAAGATGACACTGCGGGAGAAGCTTGGGCAACTCAATCTGCAGCCAGGCTCCGACGCCACCACAGGCGGCGCCATGAAGACGGAGTTCGGTCAGCTGGTGGCCGATGGCGAGATGGGTTCCGTGCTCAATGTGATGGGCAAGGACAAGATACGCAGCATACAGCGTATGGCAGTGGAGGGAAGCCGTCTGGGCATCCCCATCCTGTTCGGCCTCGACGTCATTCACGGCTACCACACAATATTCCCCATTCCCCTGGCACAGTCGTGCAGCTGGGACACCGAAGCCATAGAGCGCGGAGCGCGCATCGCAGCCGAGGAGTGCACCACCGACGGTATCAGCTGGACCTACAGCCCTATGGTGGATATTGCGCTCGACGCCCGCTGGGGCCGCATAGCCGAGGGAAACGGTGAAGACCCCTACCTGGGAAGCCTCATCGCCGCCGCTCTGGTGCGTGGCTATCAGGGCAACCTGAAGGGTGCCACCGACATTCTGGCCTGCCTGAAACACTATGCCCTCTACGGAGCAGTAGAGGCCGGCAAGGACTACAATACCGTAGATATGAGCCACCTGCGCATGTACAACCAGTACTTCCCGCCCTACCGTGCGGCTGTGGAGGCCGGCGTGGAGAGCGTGATGACCAGCTTCAACCTGGTGGATGGACAGCATGCTACGGCCAACCCATGGCTCATCAATGACGTACTGCGCAAGCAGTGGGGCTTCAAGGGCTTCGTTGTCACCGACTACGCAAGCATCAGCGAGATGACGACCCACGGGTTCGGCGACCTGAAGCACAACGGCGCAAAGGCCCTGAAGGCCGGTACCGACATGGACATGTGCTCGCGCGCCTTCATCGCCACCGCCGAGGAAGCTCTGCGCGAGGGCCTTATCAGCATGAAGGATATCGACCAGGCTTGCCGACGCATACTGGAGGCCAAGTACAAGATAGGGCTTTTCAAGGACCCCTACAAGCACTGCTGCATGACCGACAGCGAGCAGAAGACACGCCTCTTCACCCCTGAGCACCGCCAGACAGCACGCGACTTCACCGCCGAGACCTTTGTCCTGCTCAAGAACCAGGGCGATGTGCTGCCACTCAAGAAGCAGGGCACCATAGCCCTCATCGGCCCCAATGCCGTGGCCTCACGCTCTCTGTTGGGCACATGGTGCATTGCCCAACCCAAGCCAGAGCAGTACCTCTCACTGCGCGAAGCCATGGAGCAGGCCGTGCAGGGCCGTGCCAAGGTATTGTGCAGCCAGGGATGCAACCTCACCTCATCGGCCCGCGACCTGGAGGGAGGCGACTCACAGGAGATTCCCATTGTGGATGCCGCCAAGGCGCACGACGAGGCCATGGACATCGCACGCCGGTCCGACGTGATAGTATGCGCCATGGGCGAGGGCAGCAACTGGAGTGGAGAGAGCCGCAGCCGCACCTCGCTGGACCTTCCCGACGAGCAGATGACACTGCTGCGCGACCTTGTGAGCCTGGGCAAACCGCTGGTGCTGCTCAACTTCAGCGGCCGTCCCACGGTGCTGGACTGGGAAAGCAAGCATGTGCCGGCCATACTGAACGTGTGGTTCGGAGGCACTGAGGCAGCTCCCGCAATCTGCGACGTGCTCTTCGGCGACAAGGTGCCCTGCGGACGCCTTACCACCAGCCTGCCCCGCGCAACAGGCCAGGAGCCGCTCTACTATAACCATCTGCCCACCGGGCGCCCCGTTGCCAACGACACACCAGACTTCCAGCGCTATCAGTCCAACTACCTGGACATACCCAACGGACCCGTATATCCCTTCGGTTACGGACTGAGCTACACAAAGTTTGAGTACGGCAAGATGAGCGTGAGAGTGGATGGACGCAAGGTGCTGGCCACGGTGAAAGTGACCAACACAGGCAATTACGACTCCTACGAAGTGGTGCAGTGCTACATACACGACCTGGTGTGCCGCTACTCACGGCCCATCAAGGAACTCAAGGGATTCAGCCGCATCTTCCTCAAGAAAGGCGAGAGCCGCGAGGTGACCATCACTCTGGACGAAAAGAGCCTGCAGTTCTACGACATGGACGGCACGCCCGTCTTTGAGCCCGGCGAGTTTGACATCATGATGGGAGCCAACAGCCGCGACCTGCAGAGCCAGCGCGTGACGGTGCTCTGACGCACTGCCCCACCCCAACAAGCATTTTCACTAACACAAAACAACAAGACAATGAGAAAACAGCTCACTATCCTGGCCCTGCTGGCAGCCGCTTCGCTGCCAGCCAAGGACATCTTCGTGAACACCCCCCGAACCACTCTTCTGCTCAAGGCAGAGGACAACAAGCCACTGCACATCAGCTACTATGGCGACAAGGTGACCGATGCCGAGGAAGTTTACCGCGCCTTCAGCCTGTGGCAGGAGGCATATCCCGCCTTCGGTCTGGGCAATGACTTCATCCCCGCACTGAGCGTGCGGCATGCCGACGGCAACATGAGCACCGAACTGGTATATCAGTCCGACAAGGAGACCAAGGAGGCGAACGCCACCGTATATACCATTACGATGAAGGACAAAGCCTATGACTTCTACGTGGATATGTGCTACCGCGCCTACGACAACTGCGATGTGATAGAGGCATGGAGCGTGATACGCAACGGCGAGAAGAAGCCTGTCACACTGCTCAAATATGCAAGCGCCTACCTGCCCGTGCGCCAAGGGGACGTGTGGGTAAGCCACGAGCACGGCAACTGGGGCGCCGAGGCATACATCACCGAGGAGCCTCTCAAGCCCGGCATATTCGAGATGCATGACCTGACCGGCAATAAGAACTCCTATGAGAACCGCCCCAACATGATGCTCTCACTGGACGGCAAGCCCCAGGAAAACAGCGGACGCACCATAGGTGCAGTGCTCTGCTGGAGCGGCAACTTCCGCTTCACGGTGGATACGCAGGACAAGAAGACACACCACCTGGTGGCAGGCATCGACGACGCCAACTCGCAGTACAGCCTGGCCAAGGGCGAGACCTTCACCACCCCGGCACTGGCACTGGCCTACAGCGACGAGGGAAAAGGCGGTGTGAGCCGCAGTTACCACCGATGGGCACGGCTCAACAACATGGTGCACAACGGCAACGCCCTGCGCAAGACACTGCTCAACTCGTGGGAAGGAGTCTATCTGAACGTCACCGAGGAAGGCATGGTGAAGATGATGGACGGCGTGAAGCAGGTGGGCGGAGAGCTCTTTGTGATGGACGACGGATGGTTTGGCAACAAGTACAAGCGCAGCGTGGATGACTGCGCACTGGGCGACTGGGTGACCGACAAGGAGAAGCTGCCCCGCGGGGTGGCCTATCTGGAGCAGGAGTGTGCCAAGCGCGGACTCAAGTGGGGCATATGGATAGAGCCCGAGATGACCAATACGAAGAGCGAGCTATACGAGAAGCACCCCGACTGGGTAGTGTGTCATCCCACACGCCAGCCCAGTACAGGACGTGGCGGCACGCAGCTCACCCTGGACATGAGCAACCCTGCCGTACAGGACTTTGTGTTCAAGGTGGTAGATGACATTATGAAGGAGACGCCCAACACATACTATATCAAGTGGGACTGTAACCACACACTCACCAATTTCGGTTCGCACTATCTCTCTGCCGACAAGCAGAGCCACCTCTACGTAGATTACCAGCTGGGACTCATCAGCACACTGAAGCGCATCCGCGAGAAGTATCCCAACCTGGTCATCCAGTGCTGCGCAAGCGGAGGCGGGCGCGTCAACTATGGTCTGATGCCCTATTTCGACGAGTTCTGGGTGAGTGACAACACCGATGCACGCCAGCGTCTCTACATCCAGTGGGGCACCAGCATGTACTTCCCGGCAAACTCCATGGCACAGCACGTGAGCGCAAGCCCCAACCACCAGACCGGTCGCCGCATCCCCCTGAAGTTCCGCTTCGACGTGGCCATGACGGGACGCCTGGGCATGGAGATGAAACCATCTGACCTCACAGCCGATGAGATGAAGTTCGCCCAGGGCGCGTTCAACCTCTACAAGGAGACCATCCGACCCCTGGTACAGCTGGGCGACCAGTACCGCATCATATCTCCCTATGAGGGCAACGGCTATGCAAGCCAGCTCTTCATCAATGAAGAGAAGACCAAGGCCGTGTTCTTCGCCTACAAGTTCGACACTGACGTGTTCATGTCACGCCCCCGCTTCATGTTTGCCGGCCTCAATCCCGACGCACGCTACACCCTTCGCCAGGTGAACGCAAACGGCCGCAAAGACCACTGGGAGGGCTATACCTTCACCGGCAAGTTCCTCATGAACCGCGGCATAGAAATCAATCTCAACGGCGAATATGACAGCTGCGTAATCCTGCTTGACAAGCAGTAAGGCACCCGCAAGGGGACTCCCGGCCCGCCGCCTCGGCACCGGAGCACCCCTGTCCTGCCTTTCTGCCCTGCCCCCGCAGGGATTGACCACGTACCACGAGTGCGCCAGGACACATACAAGAGTGTTCTGGCGCACTCTCTTTTCCCGTCCGACCGGAGGAGAGAGCAGCGACAGGGCGGCCGATGCAGTAGCCCAAGGGAAGCAGGCAAACGCCCCCGGCATCCCCAGCGAAGCCACGAAGACCGACACCACAGCCTGACCGCCTGTCAAACGCAAGGCACTGCAAGGCCCGACGCAGCGCGCTGCGATGAGCGATGCAGCGCGCTGCGATGGCCAACGCACCGTACTGCGTCATCCGACCCACAACAAAGACGCATGCCGGGAGGCGCACCCACAAGCCCCACGAAGGCCTGCCGCCACACCGGGCCATCGCCCCGAAGCACCCCCAGGAGAGCACCCGACCGCCCCCGGCAGGAAGCCTCAGAATCCAAAAAACACTTATATATAATGTGTAATAGCGAAAATTGCACTACCTTTGCCGCCGCTAAACGTTCGATAGAAGCATAAGGAGAACTTACGATGAAGGAGAATTTGGTAATCGTGGAGAGCCCTGCAAAGGCCAAAACCATAGAGAAGTTTTTAGGAGAAGACTACTGTGTGATGTCCAGTTATGGGCACATACGCGACCTGAAGAAGAAGTCGTTCAGCGTAGATGAGAAGACTTTCCTGCCCCAATATGAGATTCCCGCCGACAAGGCACGCGTGGTGGCACAACTGCGCAAGCAGATGCAGGAGTCGGGCACAGTGTGGCTCGCATCCGATGAAGACCGCGAGGGAGAGGCCATCAGCTGGCACCTGAGCGAGGTGCTGGGGCTTGACCCCAAGCACACACGACGCATCGTGTTCCACGAAATCACCAAGCCCGCCATCCTGGAGGCCATCAAGAACCCCAGGGAAATCGACCTCAATCTGGTCAACGCACAGCAGGCACGCCGCGTGCTCGACCGTATCGTGGGCTTCAAGCTCAGCCCCGTGCTCTGGCGCAAGGTGAAGCCCGCCCTGAGCGCAGGACGTGTGCAGAGCGTGGCAGTGAGGCTGATAGTGGAGCGCGAGAGGGAGATACAGCAGTTCCAGGGCGAAGACAACTTCCGCATCACCGCCGTCTTCACCGACGCACAGGGTTGCGAAGTGAAGGCCGAGCTCAATCATCGCTTCGCCACAGAGGCACAGGCCGAGGAGTTCCTGCGCAAGTGCATAGGTGCGAAGTTCACTGTACAGGACGTGAGTGTGAAGCCGCAGAAGCGCACACCCGCCCCCCCATTCACCACCAGCACTCTGCAACAGGAGGCGGCACACAAGCTGGGCTTCACCGTAGCGCAGACCATGATGGTGGCACAGCACCTGTACGAGAGCGGACGCATCACTTACATGCGTACCGACAGCGTCAATCTGAGCAACCTCTGCCTGGGTGCATGCAGCACCATGATAGCAAGCAGCATGGGTGACAATTACGTGAAGACACGCCAATACCACACCAGCTCGAAGGGCGCACAGGAGGCCCACGAGGCCATCCGCCCTACGTACGTGGAGAACCAGCAGATTGAAGGCACCCAGCAAGAGAAGCGCCTGTACGACCTGATATGGAAGCGCACCGTGGCGAGCCAGATGGCAGACGCCGAGGTAGAGAAGACCCAGGTGAACATCAGCGTGGAGGGGACAGACGAGTACTTCGTTGCCCAGGGCGAGGTAATCAAGTTTGACGGCTTCCTGCGCGTATATAAAGAGACCGAGGGAGAGAATGAGAGCGCCACCGAGGCCGAGGCCACGCTGCCCGCACTCACCGTGGGTGAGGCTCTCAACCGCAGCACCCTGACCGCCACACAGCGCTTTGCACAGCACCCCGTGCGCTACAACGAGGCAAGTCTGGTGCGCAAGCTGGAGGAGTTGGGCATCGGACGTCCCAGCACCTACGCAGCCACCATCACCACCATACAGCAGCGCGAATACGTGGCCAAGGGCGACAAGGCCGGCGAGGAGCGCACCCAGGAGGTCATCACACTGGCAGGCGACGAGCTGGCACACAGCCAGAACAAGACCACGGTAGGCGCCGAGCGCGGCAAGCTGATGCCCACCGACATCGGTATCGTAGTCAATGACTTCCTGCAGGAGAACTTTCCCACCATCATGGATTACAACTTCACCGCCGACATCGAGAAGGATTTCGACGAGATAGCAGAGGGGCACAAGGAGTGGACAGGCGTCATCAAGCAGTTCTACAAGGAGTTCGAACCGCTGGTGGAGCAGTCTATCAATGCCCGCGGAGAAAAGCGCGTGGGCGAGAGAGAACTGGGCGTTGACCCCAAGAGCGGGCTTCCCATATCTGTGAAGATAGGTCGCTTTGGTCCCGTAGTACAGATGGGCAAGACCGACGACAACGTGAAACCCCGCTTTGCACAGCTCAAGAAGGGCCAGACCATGGAGACCATCACCCTGGAGGAGGCACTCAAACTGCTGCAGCTGCCGCACAAGTTGGGAGAATATCAGGGCAAGCCCGTGACAGTAGGCGCAGGCAAATACGGCCCCTACGTGGCTCACGACGGCACCTATGTGTCCATCCCCAAGGACATCGACCCGCTGAAGATAACCTTCGAGCAGGCCGTAATCCTGGTGCACCGCAAACAGATAGAGGAAGAAGAGCGCCATCTGAAGCGTTTCGAAGAGGATGCCAGCATGGAGATACTGAATGGACGCTACGGCCCATACATTGTACTCGACGGGGTCAACTACCGCATCCCCAAGGGACAGCAGGCCAAGGCCGCCTCGCTCACCTACGAGGAGTGCAAGGCCATCATCGAGGCACAGGGCGAGAAGGCGCAGAACGCCAAGGGCACACACCGCAAGAGTACACGCAAGACACAGGCTTAAGGCACAAGACAGATGAAGAGAATCATACTGGTGGGCTACATGGGGTCGGGAAAGACAACCATTGGCCGGCAACTCGCACGCAACCTGGGACTGGAATTCTACGACCTGGACTGGTACATCGAGACCCGTTACCACTGCACCGTGGCACAGATCTTCGCCGAGCGCGGCGAGGAAGGATTCAGGGAGATGGAGCGTAACATGCTGCACGAAGTGGCTGAATTTGAGAACATCGTACTCTCTTGCGGAGGAGGCACACCCTGCTTCTATGACAATATGGACTATCTGAACAAGCAGGGAGAGACCGTCTATCTGAAAGCCACACCGCAAGTGCTGGCCAAACACTTGACGATGGGACGCGTGGAGCGGCCCCTTATCAAGGGCAAGAGCGAAGGCGAGCTGCTCGAGTACATACAGACTTCACTCAAGACCAGAGAGCCATTCTACAGCAAGGCCAAGCACACGCTCGACGTGAATCTGCTGGACAACCACAGCAAGATACAGGAGAGCGTGAAGCTGATGTGCCGGCTCCTGGACCTCCCCTACACCACTGAACCCAAGAACAAGACAAGCAAATACCCGTACTGAAATGAAGAAATGGAGAATAGAAGACTCGGAAGAGTTGTACAACATAAAGGGCTGGGGAGTAAACTACTTCGGCATCAATGAGAAGGGACACGTGTATGTGACGCCCAAGAAGGACAGCGTGCAGGTAGATCTCCAGGAGGTGATTGACCGCCTGTCGGCACGCCACGTGACCACACCCGTGCTGCTGCGATTCCCCGACATACTGGACAACCGCATCGAGAAGACCGATGAATGCTTCCGCAAAGCCGAAAAGGAATACGACTACAAGGGCGAGCACTTCATCATCTTCCCCATCAAGGTCAACCAGATGAGACCCGTGGTGGAGGAAATCATCAGCCATGGCAAGCGTTACAATCTGGGCCTGGAAGCCGGTTCCAAACCCGAGCTCCATGCCGTGCTGGCCACTAACATGGACAGCGACAGCCTCATCATCTGCAACGGACACAAGGACCAGAGCTACATCGAGCTGGCTCTTCTGGCACAGAAGATGGGCAAGCGCGTGTTTCTCGTTGTGGAGAAATTGCCCGAGCTTACCGCTATAGCCGAGACCGCAAGCCGCCTCGGCGTGAAACCCAACCTGGGCATACGCATCAAGTTAGCGAGCAACGGTTCGGGTAAATGGAGCGAGAGCGGAGGCGATGCAAGCAAGTTCGGCCTCAACTCCTCTGAGCTGCTCATGGCTCTGGAGTTGCTTGACAAGATGGGCCTACGCGACTGCCTCAAGCTCATCCACTTCCATATAGGCTCGCAGATAAACAAGATCAGGCGCATCAGCACCGCCCTGCGCGAGATAGCACAATATTATGTACAGTTGCGCACAATGGGCTTCAACATCGAATTTGTAGATTGCGGAGGCGGACTCGGTGTCGATTACGACGGTACGCGAAGCAGTAACAGCGAGAGCAGTGTGAACTACAGCATACAGGAGTATGTCAACGACTGCGTCTATACAGTGGCTGAAGCGTCGGACAAAAACGGCATCCCGCACCCGAGCATCATCACCGAGGGCGGGCGCTCGCTCACTGCCCACCACAGCGTACTCATCCTCGACGTGCTCGAGAGCGTGAGCGCACCGCAGATGCCAGAGGATTTCCAGCCCGGAGCAGAAGACCACCAGCTGGTGCACGACCTGACGGAAATATGGGACAAGCTGTCCCAGCGCTCCCTCCTGGAGGACTGGCACGATGCCGAAGACATACGGGAAGAGGCACTCGACCTCTTCCGCCATGGCATCATAGACCTGAAGACGAGGGCTCAGATTGAGTCGCTCTATTGGGCCATAAGCCATGAGGTGGCCGAGTTAGCGCACCATCAGAAGCATGTTCCAGACGAGCTCCGCAAGCTGGACAAGCAGATGGCGGACAAGTACTTCTGCAACTTCAGCCTCTTCCAGAGCATGCCAGACTCCTGGGGAATTGACCAACTCTTCCCCATCATGCCCATCTCACGCCTCAACGAGCAGCCTACGCGCAGCGCCACACTGCAGGACATCACCTGCGACAGCGACGGCAAGATCACGGCCTACGTGAATGGCGGACAGCAGACAAACTATATCCCGCTGCATCCCGTACGCCTGAATGACCACTATTATATAGGTGTGTTCCTGGTGGGAGCCTACCAGGAGATACTGGGCAATATGCACAACCTCTTCGGCGACACCAATGCGGTGCACATCTCTGTGGATGAGAACGGCTACAACATCGAGCAGGTCATCGACGGAGAGACCGTGGCCGACGTGCTCGAATACGTACAGTACAACCCCAAGAAACTGGTGCGCCGACTAGAGATATGGGTGAGCAAGGCCATCAAGGACGGCAAGATTACCGAGACCGAGGGCAAGGAGTTTATCAACAACTACCGTGCCGGCCTCTACGGATACACTTATCTGGAATAATACAACATGGAACACATCAACGTGATAAAGGTGGGCGGAGCCGTGGTGGAGGACCCCGCGGCGCTGGCCAGCCTGCTCGACAACTTCGCACAGATACCCGGAGCCAAGGTGCTGGTGCATGGCGGCGGCCGCTCTGCCACACGCATAGCCGCATCGCTGGGCATCGAAAGCCACATGGTAGGAGGCCGGCGCGTGACCGACGAGCAGATGCTGCAGGTGGTGACAATGGTCTATGGCGGCCTGGTGAACAAGAATGTGGTGGCATCGCTACAGCAAAGGGGCATCAATGCAGTGGGACTCACAGGAGCCGACATGAACCTGATGCTGAGCCACAAGCGTGCTCCCAAACAGATGAAGACGGACGACGGAAGCGTGCAGACCGTGGATTTCGGCTTCGTGGGCGATATTGACCGAGTAGATGGAGACATGCTCGCCACCCTCATCAGCCAAGGGCTCGTGCCCGTAATGGCGCCTCTCACCCACGACGGAGAGGGGCATCTGCTCAACACCAATGCCGACACCATCGCCAGCCAGGTGGCTTGCGCACTCACACCACACTATGACGTGACACTCACATTCTGTTTCGAGAAGAAAGGAGTGCTGGCCAACCCCGATGACGAAGACAGTGTGATAAGCAACATCAACGAGGCCGACTTCCACCGATATGTGGACGAAGGAGTCATCGCAGGCGGCATGAGGCCCAAACTCGAGAACTCGTTCGACGCCATACACCGCGGTGTGAATCAAGTCATAATCACTCGCGCCGACGACCCAGAAGGCAAGCAGGGAACTGTCATTAGAGAATTTTAACACATCAGGGCTGTAACATTTGCAGCCCTGATTCGTTTACCTATATAGAGAGCAATGCTGAATATCCTCTTCGAAAAAGATGTGCTGCCACTCAAAGACCGGTTCTACAGGCTGGCGCTGCGCATCACACTGAACCCAGCCGAGGCTGAGGACGTGGTGCAAGAGACCCTCCTCAGGATATGGCAAGGCAGGGACAAGCTGGAGGACGCCGGTGAGATACAGGCATTCGGCTACACCGTGTGCCGGCGACTTGCACTCGACTGTGCCGGAAAGGCCGGTCATGGCAACGTCACACTCGACCTCGACAGGCACGACACAGCACTCACCCAGCCGTCCGAGCAGATGGACAGGCAGGAGCGAGTGGCTCTCATAAGGAAACTGATGGACAGTCTGCCCGAGACACAGCGCAGCATCATGCAGCTGAGAGACATCGAGGGAAAGACCTACATAGAGATAGCAGACATCCTGCAACTGACTGAAGCACAAGTGAAGGTGTACCTGCACCGCGCCAGGACCAAGGTCAGGGAGCAGGCCGAGAAAATTGAGAAATATGGACTATAAGTACATTGAGCAACTGTTGGAGCGCTACTGGGCGTGCGAGACCACGCTGGAAGAGGAGCAGATACTGCGTGCCTTCTTCCTGCAAGAGAAACTCCCCAGCCACCTGAGCGCCTACAGGGACATATTCGCCCTGCAGGACGGACAGGCACAGCCTCATCTCTCGGCCGACTTCGACCGCCGCATGATGGAACTGATAGGCGAGGAGGAGAAGCCCGCACAGGTATTCCACGCTCACCGCATCACCTTCCGCCACCGCCTGCGCCCCCTCTATCAGGCTGCGGGACTTGTGGCACTGCTGCTCACAATAGGCACGGCAGCACAGCACAGCATGGTCACCGATGACGACCACACGCAGCCCGCCTACGCCGCCACAGAGAAGCCCGACAGCCAGGAGAACGCCTACATGGCCATCCCCAACCAGCAGTCGGCATCGCTGCAAGGCACCGCCACGCCAGCCGATACGCTGGAGCACAAGCGGTGAAACACAGAATCATTTCTATTGCTTTTTCTAAAATAAAACAATTTAATGCTTACACAATGTCCTGACACCGAGAAGGCAGCGGCCTAAGAAAGTCAAGAACAATGCATGACGACATTCCGAAGGGAAGCTTGTAACACGCTGCGAAGCATGACAGCCTCACTCAAAGTACAAGAGACATTACATAAGATGAGCGGCCGCGAGGTCGCTCATCTTGTCGTTTTGGCCCTTCCCTCATCCACAGCAGCCATCTCCCAGACACCGCGCCCGGCATTACTGCCCGATGCATGGCACCGTCCCCTATTCCATTTTCCACACTACGAACCAGAGCAAAGCGCTGCCCCGACCTACACCCACGATTTAGAGCAGATGCACCCCAAGGCGCATGCCAGGGATGACAGAGGGTCAATGCTGTCAAATGACAAGCCCCAAAGCAGCCCGGGAGGCGGCAGCACCGACGGTCTTTCGGCGCAGCCCACCGCACCGCACCATTTCCTGGCAGAAAACGCAGCGCGGTGCATTGGCCATCGCAGCGCGCTCCTCAGCTCATCGCAGCGTGCTGCGACGGACATCGCACCGCAGTGCACAAAAATGAAGAAAACAGTAAAGAATTCCCGACTGGGCATTTCACCATCTCACGAAAGGTCACCGTACACCTTCCCCACTCTGCAGCAGGGACCCGTGGCAAGGCATTTCCATTCCCCAGGGGAACCGCCTCCGAGAGGCATCGCACAGCACGCGAGCCGTGGAACTTGTCGCGATGCTATGGAGGAGGGACAGCCTCACGAGAGGCACCACACAGCCCGTCGGGAACCATTTCTCCCCTTTGGGGAGAGAGGGCAGGCATGCCAACCTCCCGTCTTTTTGCATTTTCCCCGTCCAAGACACCCTTTTATTCATCGTAAAGCACTATCTTTGCGGACACGCGGGAGGGCGGCCGTGCGTAGGCACCGACGCAAGGACTACGCCCAGACACAATCCCAGCGGACACACGGGAGAGCGGCCTGCCGAGAGGGCAAGCCCTGCCGCCCCACACTCTGAAAACATTAAACAACACTATATACATGAGAAAAAAGATGATTTCACTGGCTCTCGTCCTTTCAGCCACCCTGATGGCCGGGGCAGAGACACTTGACGGATTCCTCTACGAGAAGGTCTCCGCGCCCGACGGCACCGAATGGCAATCCCCCGAGCGCCTGTCTCTCAACAAGGAGCAGCCGCGCGCCTACATGTTCCCCTTTGCCTCCACCGACGAGGCCAAGAAGGTTCTGCCCGAAGGGAGCACCTACTACCAGACCCTCGACGGTACGTGGAAGTTCCACTGGGTGGCCACTCCCGAGGAGCGTCCACGCGACTTCTTCGAACCCTCTTACGATGTGACAGCATGGGACGACATACAGGTGCCCGGCTGCTGGAACGTGCAGGGACTGCGCAAGGACGGCACCATGAAATGGGGTGTGCCCATCTACGTCAACCAGCCCGTCATCTTCTACCACGAGGTGAAGGTGGGCGACTGGAAGGAGGGAGTGATGCGCGAGCCCAAGGACAAGCGCTACACCACCTACAAGTACCGCAACGAAGTGGGTTCCTACCGCCGCTCGTTCACCCTGCCCAAGGAGTGGAAGGGCCGCCACATATACGTCAACTTCGACGGCGTAGATAGCTTCTTCTACCTATGGATCAACGGTCAGTACGTGGGTTTCAGCAAGAACAGCCGCAACACAGCCTCGTTCGACATCACCCCCTACGTGCAGAAGGGTGAGAACACAATGGCAGTGGAGGTATATCGCAGCAGCGACGGTTCGTTCCTGGAGTCGCAGGACATGTTCCGCCTGCCCGGCATCATCCGCAGCACCTACCTCACTGCCATGCCCGAACTGCAGGTGCGCGACATGGCAGTAAGGACACTGCGTGCCGATGCCAACGAGGCCACCGTGAAGGTGGATGTGCAGGTGCGCTCGATGGGCAAGAAGGTGCCCGCTTTCACCATCAACCATGAGGTATATCCCGTGAAGCTCTACACCGACGACACCGAGCCCATCGCGGCATCGGTAAGAGACGCTGCCAACGACGGTATCATCACCCTCAAGACCCCCCGCATGTGGAGTGCCGAGGAGCCCTGGAGATACGTGCTGGTGACCACGCTGAAGGATAAGAAGGGCCGCACAATCGACTGCACGAGCACCTACTTCGGCGTACGCACCGTGGAGATACGCGACACCAAGGCCGAGGAGGACGAGTTCCACATGGCAGGACGCTACTTCTATGTAAACAACAAGCCCGTCAAGCTGAAGGGCGTGAACCGCCACGAGACCAACCCCACCACGGGCCACACCATCTCACGCGAGCAGATGGAGCATGAGGTAATGCTCATGAAGCAGGGCAACATCAACCACGTGCGCCTTTCGCACTACAGCAACGACCCCTACTGGTACTACCTCTCCGACAAGTACGGCCTCTATCTGGAGGACGAGTGCAACATTGAGAGCCACCAGTATTACTATGGCAAGGAGTCTCTCTCGCACCCGGCCGAGTGGAAGAACGCCCATGTGGCACGCAACATGGAGATGGTGCATGCCCACGTCAACCACCCGAGCATTGTCATCTGGTCGCTTGGCAACGAGGCCGGACCGGGCGAGAACTTCGTGGCTGCCTATAAGGCCATCAAGGACTACGACGCCAGCCGACCCGTACAATACGAGCGCAACAACGACATCGTGGATATGGGTTCCAACCAGTACCCCAGTGTGTCGTGGGTACAATACGTGGTCAAGGGCAAGGCCGGCATCAAGTATCCCTTCCACATATCCGAATACGCGCACTCCATGGGCAACTCCTTGGGCAACCTCATCGATTATTGGGATGCCATCGAGAGCAGTAACTTCCTGTGCGGAGGCGCTATCTGGGACTGGGTTGACCAGGCCATCGACACCTACACCGCCGATGGAACACAATACATGGGCTATGGCGGCGACCACGGAGACTGGCCCAACGACGGCATGTTCTGCATGAACGGTGTCATGCTGCCCGACCTGAGCCCCAAGCCACAGTACTTCGAGGTGAAGAAAGTATATCAGAACGTGGGTGTGCACGCCACCAAGGACGGCCGCTCACTGGTCATCTTCAACAAGAACTACTTCACTCCCCTCGACTATGACGTGACTTTCCGCACCGAGATAGACGGACGCGTCATAGCCAGCGGCAAGCTGGAGGGTGTGAGCGGACTGGCCGCACGTGACTCTGTGACCGTTCCCTTCCCCAGCGACAAATGCATGCAGCCCGACGCACTCACCACTATCGAGTTCAGTCTCAAGCAGGACATGCCTTGGGGCAAGAAGGGTTTCGTGCAGATGGCAGAGCAGATTGACATGCAGGACTTCAAGGCTCCCGCAGCCAAGCAGGACATCGCCCAGGCAGCAGCAGGCCACAAGGCAGCCAGCATGAAGCAGGACGAGAAAGGCATCACCGTCAGCGGCGATGGCTTCGAAGTGCGCTTCGACAATGCCAGCGGCAGCATCAGCACCCTCACCTACGGTGCCGAGAAGGTGCTCACAGAGGGCAACGGTCCCCGCCTCGATGCGCTGCGTGCCCCCACCGACAATGACAACTGGGCCCGCAATGCATGGTTCAAGAACGGACTCCACTGCCTGGCACACACCACCCAGGGTGCTCCTGTGGTGCAGCAAGGCAAGGACGGTTCGGTGAGCATCATCTACCACATCTACAGCCAGGGCACCCATGAGGGCCAGCTGGAGCTCCGTCCGGGCAAGGCCGGCAACCCCTACACAGGCGTGAAGCAGGGTCGTGCTCTCACCGAGAACGACTTCCACTTCCTCAACACACTGGCCTACACCGTTTATCCCGACGGTTCCATCACCATGGCAAGCAGCATCGTGTCCAGCGACCCCAGCCTTGTGCTGCCCCGTCTGGGCTATGTGATGAAGCTCGCACAGCAGTATGACCAGTACACCTACTTCGGCCGTGGCCCGCTCAACAACTATGCCGACCGCAAGACAGGCTCCTTCGTAGGCCTCTACAAGAGCACTGTGGCCGACCAGTTCGTGGATTTCCCCAAGCCCCAGAGCATGGGTAACCGCGAGGAGGTACGCTGGTGTGCACTCACCAACAAGCAGGGAGCAGGCATACAGGTGGTGGCTTCCGACCGCATGAGCACCTCGGCTCTGCCCTGGAGCGCAATGCAGATGACACTCGCCGAACACCCCTTCGAGCTGCCCAAGAGCGACGGCAACTACCTGCACCTGGACTGCCAGGTGACCGGACTTGGCGGCAACAGCTGCGGCCAGGGCGGCCCTCTGGAGCACGACAGAGTGATGGGCGACCGCCATCAGATGAAGCTCATCATCCGTCCCGTGAAGGCCGGCACCGATCTGGTGGCACAGTCCCACGTGACCAGCAGCCAGGAGTGCCCCCTCACCATCACCCGTGACCGTGCAGGCCGAGTGACCGTGACCGGCGACACCAAGGTGGCCTCACCCAGCAACATATGCTACACCGTGGCCTCACCCAATGCCAAGAAGGGCAAGCTGAAGGTGCAGACCCACAAGGCTGGCAGCGAGCCTCTGACCATCGACATGCGCGCCGGCGGTACCGTGACAGCATGGTACGAGGGCCAGGAGGGACTGCAGACCAGCGTCACCTACCAGCGTGTGGAGAGCGTGCCAGTGACCATCGCCTACGTGAGCTCACAGGAGGATCCCAACGGCGAGGTGGCTGCTAACCTGGTGGATGGCGACCCCGCCACCATATGGCACACTATGTACAGCATCACGGTGCCCAAATTCCCGCACTGGGTGGACTTTGACTGTGGCGAGATGAAGACCATGAAGGGATTCACCTACCTGCCTCGTCAGGACGGCGCAGCCAACGGTAACATCAAGGGCTACCGCGTGCAGGTGAGCAAGGACGGCAAGAACTGGAGCGACCCAGTGAGCCAGGGCGAGTTTGCCAACAACCTCAAGGAGAAGCGCGTGCTCTTCGGCCAGCCACAGCAGGCCCGTTACCTGCGCTTCACAGCACTCTCCAACCACCAGGGCAACGACTTTGCCAGCGGTGCCGAGTTCAATGTGCTGGCCGAGTAATGACTGTACCATTATATATATAATGTGCAGCATGTGCCGGTGCACGACAGTCCCTGGCACTTCGCACTGCAATGGGGATTATATATAAATGACACAAAGGTCCCGTCCGCAGCTGCGGGCAGGACTCTTGTTATCGGCCTGACTGACATTCCGCGGGGGCAAGGCCGTGATGCCGCACATCATCGGGCAACCCCATGAGAAGCTTTCACCACAACCAGAGAGACTGGTGCACATGCCGGTTTGCGGCACCGCCCCACACCAGGCAGTATTCCCAGACAAATGGCACAGTGCGGTGCACAGGCCATCGCAGCACGCTGCACAGGCCATCGCAGCGCACTGCATAGGGACACGCAGCGCACTGCGCCCTGACACGGCTGCCGGCTGCTGCCTCCACAGCACCCGCCTTCACGGGGATACCCACCCCGCACATTCATGTTCATCTTACTGCCCAAGAAACCCATTTACCACTATGAAACAGATTTCCATCACACTGCTCCTGCTCACCATGCTGGCCGGGAGCACCCGGGGAGCCACCATCCCCGTGAGTCTGCAGGGCGACCACGGACGCCTGGCAGCAGTCATCCAGAGACCCACCAATACACAGCACAAGCGCATCCCGCTGGTCATCATCTGCCACGGATTCACTGCCGACAAGGAAGGAAACCTGCTGCGCGTACTGGCCGACAGCCTGGAGGCACACGGCATAGCCTCTATCCGCTTTGACTTCAACGGGCACGGACAGAGCGAGGGACGCTTTGAGGACATGACCGTACCCAATGAGATAAAGGATGCCATGCATGTGGTGGCCTATGCCAAGAATCTTCCATGGGTGGGCAAAGTGGTGCTGGCAGGACACTCCCAAGGCGGTGTGGTGACAGCCATGACAGCCGGCATGCTGGGCAAGAGCGAGGTGGCAGGGCGCATCCTGCTGGCTCCGGCAGCCGTGCTGCGCGACGATGCCCTGAGGGGCAACACCTTCGGCGCACAGTATGACCCGTCTGACCCGCCCCAGAGTGTACCCTTGTGGGGAGGCCGCAGGCTGGGAGGGGAGTTCATCCGCACTGCCGTGTCGCTCCCCATCTACCAGATGGCACGCCGCTACAGAGGCCCCCAACTGGTCATCCACGGCGAGGCCGACCGCATCGTGCCCTACACCTATGGCGAACGCTTCCACGAGGAGAGCCGCAAGAGCCGCTTTGTGCTCATGCCCGGAGCCGACCACGGATTCGGGGGGAGTGAAGCCGAAGTGGCCTCACTCTGCGTGAAGTGGGTAGAGAAAATACTTTAGGTAAAAGATATAAAGACGCTCAGCGGATGACCTTATACCGGGCGCGGGCCTGAGCACGGGTGATGAGATTGAAGTGCCACCACTCTGTGCGCAGCGGTGTGAAGCCTGCCTGGCGCATCACAGAGCGCAAGAGTTGGCGGTTACGTTGGGCTTCGCGGCTGATGATACCCCGCTTCACCAGGGCATCCTCCTGGTCGATGTGCGCTTCGCGGCCCAGATGATCGACCTTCGTACCCATGTCCAGAGTGTCCCCCGTCAGGGCATCGCACAGCGTGATATCCACTGCCATGCCATAGTTGTGCAGCCCTCCGCCGTTGCGCGGATTGCTCACATAGTTCTGCTGCGGCGTTCCGGCCACCACCCTCCACATCTTCGCCTGCACCGACATAGGCCTGGTGGCGTCATATATCTTCAGACTGAGGTCGGGTCTGCGCCGCTGGAGCAACCGCTGCGCCTCGCACAGGGCCTTGGCGGCACGCGGATGCAGGAGCGCCTCACGCAGGTCGGTGTAGAGCACCTGCCCTGTGAAGTTGTCGGCGCGGCTGTACATCAGGCTCACCCTGATGGTGCTGTCCAGCGTGGCGATATCCACCATCCCCTGCGCCTCCATGCTCTGCGCCGTGGCACTCTTCTGCGCTCGCAGAGGGAGGCACGGCAGCACGACGAGAGCCGCAAGTAGCCACACCAGCCGGCCCCGCGCCATTGCCCGGGCATGCCTTGTGGCTTTGTCATGTAATAGGATTCCGTTCATATTGTCCCTCCATCGGCCTGGGGCAGTCACGCCTCGGGCACCGTTATCTCTCCGCAGAGCGATTTGCCCATGAGCGCACGCACCGTCTCGGCGTCATCATGCAGCGCGTTGAGGTGCATGAGCTTGGCCACAGCCGCCTCCACGGTACTGTCGTAGCCGCTCACCACGCCAGCGTCCTGCAACTGCATGCCCGGTGCATAGAGCCCCATCTCCACGCAGCCCGTCTCACACTGGCTTATATTCACGATGGTCACGCCGCGGTCGGATGCATCGCGCAGGAGCTTCAGTATCCACGGGCTCTGCGGTGCGTTGCCCGCCCCAAAGCTGCGCGTGACTATTCCTCGCAGTTCGGGAGCCGCCAGCACATGCCTCACGATGCACTCCTGAATGCCCGGGAAGAGCGAGAAGACCACCACGTTGGTGTTCATGCACGTCTGCACGTTGAGTGGCAGATGGCGGTCGGGCTGCAGGATATGGTGGGTGCGGAAGGTGAAGGACACGCCCGCATCGCACAGGTGAGGATAGTTGAAGGACTCAAAGGCATTGAACCCCTCGGCATTCTGCTTCGTTGCACGGTTGCCCCTGAGCAGGTGCCCGTTGAAGTAGATGCACACCTCCGGCACCCTGGCAAAGCCTTCGTCGTCGCAGGCAGCCGCCAGCTCGATGCTCGTGAGCAGGTTCTCCTTGGCATCGGTGCGCGGTTGTCCTATGGGCAACTGGCTTCCCGTGAGGATGACAGGCTTGGTGAGGTTCATCAGCATGAAGCTCAGGGCCGACGAGGTATAGGCCATCGTGTCGGTCCCGTGCAGGATGACAAACCCGTCGTAGGCGTTATAGCGGTCGGCCACAATGCGTGCCAACCGCGCCCAATGCTGCGGATTCATGTTGCTGGAGTCCAGTGGATGAGCCAGCGAATAGGTGTCCACCTCGGTATTGAGCGAGCGCAACTCGTAGAGGTTGTCCATCAGATGACGGAAGTCAAGCGGCTCCAGCGCCCCTGTCTGCGCATTGCGTCCCATACCGATGGTGCCTCCCGTATAGATGAGCAGCACCCTGCGCAGCGCGTGTCTCGCAGCCGCGTCCTGCCAGTCAAAATTGTGCATTGTCCTTGCCATGCCACAAAGTTAGGCATTTTCAGCGAAGCGGAAGGGATTATCCAGGAGAAAGGTTTCAACAAAACAACACACTGCGGAGGAATTATGAATGCTGGACGAGGTAATTAAGAATGCAGAATTTTGAATTAAGAATTAGGCTGGCGCGATATGGGCATTGCACCTCTCGCCACCGCGCAGCACTTTTCACTTTTCACTCTTCACTTTTCACTTCCCGAAGGGGACGCTTTTCGCTTAAATAACGCAGTGCGGCGCAATGGGCAACGCAGCGCGCTGCGATGGGCGATGCAATGCGCTGCGAAGGCACATGCAGCGTGCTGCGTTTTTCCGGCCATTTCCGTGCGCCACACCACACAGGGCATTTCGCCACAGAAGCCATCTGCCTGCGGCTTCTCTCCCAAAAGGGCGGGGAATTTGGAAAAAAGAGGCGGCAGAGGGGCAACATGCCAGCGAAAAGCGGTAACTTCGCCACTGGAAAGGACATGGAGCCGCGGCTCCACAGCATAAAGAACATGATATACAAGGCTTTGATATTCGATTTGGACGGCACGCTGACCGACTCGCTGGAGGACCTCCGGCTGGCCACCAACCACGCGCTGCGCACTATGGGATGGGCAGAACGCTCACTCGACGAGGTGCGCACCTTTGTGGGCAACGGTGTGCACCGGCTCATAGAGCGGGCCGTACCGCAGGGCACAAGCCCCGAAGGGCTGGAGAAGTGCTTCGGGGAGTTCCGTACCTACTACGTGGAACACTGCATGGACCACACCGCTCCCTACGCTCACATACCCGAGATGCTGGCTGCGCTGGACAGCCGAGGCTACCGCATGGCCATAGTGAGCAACAAGCTGCAGGCCGGGGTAAGCGTGATGCACCGCCAACTCTATGCCGAGCATGTGCATGTGGCCATCGGTGAGCATGCAGGCGTAAGGCGCAAGCCTGCCCCCGACATGGTGCTCGAGGCCATCGGACAGCTGGGCGTGAAGCCCAAGGACTGCGTATATGTGGGTGACTCCGACGTGGATATACTCACCGCACAGGGTGCCGGACTGCCCTGCATATCGGTCCTGTGGGGATTCCGCGACCGCGAGTTCCTGCTCCGCCACGGCGCCACCACCCTGGCTGCAAAGCCGTCGGACATCGTGGACATCATGGACAGCGGCCAGGTGCTCCCGCATCCGGGCACCACACAAACACAATAACAAACAAGGAGAAAAAGACTACCGACTATGAACCAAGCATCCGCCACACTCCGCCTGGCAGGCTCGCTCCTGCTGGCATTGCTCCTGGGGCACTCCGCCCTGCGGGCCGACAACGTGCGCACATACACCACCACCGCACAGGGAAGCACACGCCTGCAGCGCGCAAGCAGCGTCACAGGCACCCGCACAGGCAGCAACATCATCACACTCTGCCCCGATACCTTGCACCAGACAATGGACGGCTTTGGCTATGCCATCACCTACAGTTCGTGCTACAACCTGCTCAAGATGGATCCCAAGGACCGCTACCAGTTCCTGCTCAACACCTTCTCGCCCACCGAGGGGCTGGGTGTGAGCTACGCACGCATCAGCATAGGATGCAGCGACTTCAGCAGTACGGAATACTCGCTATGCGACAAGCCCGGGCTGCAGAACTTCGCTCTCTATACCGACGAGACGGACTACGTGATACCTGTCATCAAGGAGATACTGGCCATCAACCCGCATCTGAAAATCATGGCAGCGCCCTGGACATGCCCCCGATGGATGAAGGTGGAGGACCTGAAGACGCTCAAGGCGCACGACTCATGGACGAGCGGACACCTCAACCCCAGGCTGCGCAGCACCTATGCACAGTATTTCGTCAAGTTCGTACAGGCATTCGAGCAGCAGGGCATACCCATCTATGCCGTCACGCCGCAGAATGAACCGCTCAACCATGGCAACTGCGCCAGCCTGTACATGCCGTGGGACGAGCAGGCACAGTTCATCAAGTATCTGGCACCAGCCTTCAAGAAGGCAGGACTCAGTACGAAGATATACTGCTTCGACCACAATTGGAACTACGACAACATGCAGGAGCAGAGGGGGTATCCAGTGAAGGTATTCAACGCCCTGACGGGCTTGCAGGAAGGCAGCGAACTGGTGGTAGGGTCGGCCTGGCACGATTACGGAGGCGAGGCAAGCGAGCTGGACAACATCAACAGGCAGCTGCCCGACAAGGAGGTCATCTTTACCGAGGCCAGCATAGGCCAATGGAACGACGGACGCAACCTGGAGAAACGCCTGCTCACCGACATGAACCGCCTGGTATATAACACTGTGAGCCGCCAGTGCCGCGCAGTGATGGTGTGGAACCTCATGCTTGACCTGAAGCGCGGACCCAACCTCGACGGCGGTTGCACCACATGCTATGGGGCAGTGGATATCGATGAGAACAACTACAAGACGCTCTCGCTGAACAGCCACTACTTCATCATAGCGCACAGCAGCGCCGTTGTGCAGCCCGACGCACGGCGCATAGGGCAGCAGGTGAAGGGCTGCAAGGGCATCAACACAATATCCTTCCTCAACCCCGACAGCACCACAGCCACCCTGCTTGTCAACAATGGGACGAGCGACACAAAGGTGTCCATCGTCAAGGAAACGGGCTGCGTGGCCAACGTGAAGGTGCCTGCACGCAGCGTGGTGAGCGTGCTCATAGGACCCGCAGACAAGGTCAGACACAAAAGAGAAGCATACTATGCCAACTACTAACCGACACTCACACGACCAGAGGAGCAGGCATTCTGCCTTCACACTGCCCTCCATGGCGCTGGTGCCACTGGCACTGATGGCCGTCGGAGGAGGCATGCCGGTACACGGCAAGGGCGCTGCAGCAGCCCGCACAAAGGACCAGGGACAGAAGCCCAACATACTGTTTATCCTGTGCGACGACATGGGATACGGCGACCTGGCGTGCTACGGCCAGCCCTACATACAGACTCCCAACATCGACCGACTGGCCTCGCAGGGCATGCTCTTCACGCAGGCTTATGCCGGCAGCCCCGTCAGCGCACCCAGCCGAGCATCGTTGATGACAGGCCAGCACACGGGTCACTGTGCCATCCGAGGCAACCGCGAGTACTGGAGCGGCGATGTCATGTATGGCCAGAACCACGAATATGCCGTCACCGGACAGCATCCGCTCGACACGGCCCACGTGGTGCTGCCCGAGATCATGAAGGACAGAGGATACACCACAGCACAGTTCGGCAAGTGGGCCGGCGGCTACGAAGGCTCGGTGAGCACGCCCGACAAGCGCGGCGTAGATGAGTTCTTCGGCTACATCTGCCAGTTCCAGGCCCACCTCTACTACCCCAACTTCCTCAACCGGTTCAGCCGCTCGAGGGGCGACACGGCCGTGGTGCGCGAGGTGCTGGAGCAGAACATAGGCCACGCAATGAACGGCGAGGACTACCGCAGGCGCACGCAGTACAGCGCCGACCTCATTCACCGCCGCGCCATGGAGTGGCTCGACCGGCAGGAGAAGGGCAAGCCATTCTTCGCCCTGCTCACTTACACCCTGCCCCATGCCGAGCTCGTGCAGCCCGACGACAGCCTGGTACAGCACTACATGCGCCAATTCCAGCAGGACAAAAACTATCCCGGTGACAAGGGCAGCCGATATAACGCCACCATGCACACGCATGCCCAGTTTGCTGCCATGATATCGCGACTGGACTGCTACGTGGGTGAGTTGATGCGCGAACTGGACCGCAAGGGGTTGTCCGAGAGCACTATGGTGGTCTTCACAAGCGACAACGGCCCCCATGAGGAGGGCGGTGCCGACCCCACGTTCTTCGGCCGCGACGGCAAATTGAAAGGCCTGAAGCGCAGTTGTCACGAGGGTGGCATACGCATCCCCTTCATCGTGCGTTGGCCGGGGCATGTGGCTCCGGGCAGCGTGAGTGAGCACCAAATGGCCTTCTGGGATGTGCTGCCCACGCTCTGCCAGGCCATCGGCGTTGACGACTTTGCCAGCCGCTATGCCCGTGGCAGCGAGGACCGCTTCGACGGGCTGTCCTTCCTGCCCACCCTGGAAGGCCGCCCCACAGAGCAGCCCATCCACGACCATCTCTACTGGGAGTTCGGTGAGACCAACCAGATAGCAGTGAGGTGGGGCAACTGGAAGATGGTGGTCAAGCGCGGCAAGCCCGCTCTCTACGACCTGGGCACAGACATCCACGAGGACCGCGACCTGAGTGCCATCTACCCCGGAATACTCAAGCGACTCATCCGCATCGTCCACGAAGAGCATCAGGAAAGCCCTGTCTTCAGCGTGACATTGCCCAAGAAGATGTAAGGGAGAGAGAAGAGGCAGGAGAGACTGCCGTCTATAGATCAGGTCGAAGACCCCTCACTCGATTGGAGGGAAGGGGATGAAGACAAGCCGAAGACCCCTCACTCGATTGGAGAAGAGGGGATGAAGACTGAACTTAGCGCGATAAGCAGAAACAAACAGAGGTTAGAGTAAGGCTTGGCGGCCTGCACTCTAACCTCTGACTGTATCATGAGGCTGACGCCACAAAGCGCAGCCCCTCTCATCACGGACCGATAAGTTCATCACGGAAGAAACCTCTGCCCCAAACCTTTCCCCTATAAGCCACAAACGTAAGAAGACTCCAAACGGTGAGGCAGCCGTTTGACTGAAGCAGGCGAGCGGGGTGGATCTCCTCAAGCGTGCCACTACGGAGAACCAGGCAGCGAAATCACGTGCCAAGGGCAGGGCGGTGCATCGGCCGATGCAGCGCGCTGCGATGGGCGATGCAGCGCGCTGCGATGGCCAACGCACCGCGCTGCGTCAATTGGGCAAGAAAGCAGCAACTCCACGAAGAGCGCCAGCCGCCTACAGACTGAATGCGCTCAAGGATGCCAACGTGAGCTCCAGGTCACGCTTCGCTTCCAGCTGGCGGGTGCGCACCGACAGGTAGTAGGCATTCTCCATGAGGTATGTGAGGAGCGTCATCTCGCCCCCTTCATAGGCACGGCGAAGCATTGCCTCGTGGTCGTTGGTGCCCAGCGAAGCCTCCATGGCCGCTATGCCCTGCTGCTGCTGGCGCGCTTGTTCGTAGAGTCCGCGCAACTGGGTGTAATACTGCACCCTGGCATCCTGGGCCGCCAGTTGTGCTGCGCTGGCCTCTGCACGTGCCTGACGCACCTTTCCCTTATTCTCCCACAAGGGGATGGACATGCCTACGCTCACTCCGTTGTAGTTCTGCGAAGGGACAAGCTCGCCCGTGTAGCCCACCGAGAACTTGGGCAGCCCCTGTGCTCGCGCCACCCTCACCTGGCGGCGGCTGGCCTCTACCTGTGCTCCCAGATACTGGAGGGCAGGGCTGGCAGATGCCGCTTGGGCAAACCACGCTTCGAAGTCGGTGGGCAGGGACAAGGGGGCGGGATAGTCGGCCAAGTCGAATGAGATGTCCTTGCCACCAGCCATCGCCGAGAGCGTCACCAGCAACTGCTGCCGCGTGACCTGCGCCTCGCGCAGCTGGCTCTCCATCTCCGTGAGGTTGAGCGCTGCCTTGCTGTACTCTATCTTCCCTGTCTCGCCCCCGTCCAGCATGCGCTTGCAGGCCTCGGCCGTCTGTCTGGCCCATTCGGTCTGCTGCCCATAGAGACGGCACAGAGCGTTCTGATAGACCAGTTCCACGCAGGTCTGCTTGGCCTGCAGAAGCAGTTGCTGACGCTGCTGCAGATAGTCGAGTTCGCTGGTGCGGTCCAGCGCGCCTGCCAGCTTGGCACGCTCCACATAGGCCGTGGGGAAGTCAAACTGCTGGCTGAAGGCCACATCCTTGCGGTTGCCGCCAGCCGAGGGATGCGCCCACAGATAGCCGAACTCCACCTCGGGGTCGGCCGGCGTGAGTCCTGTATGGTTCTCCGCCTTCCGTGCCAGCGCCTGTTCGTGCAGGGCGCGCAGCGTGGTGCTTCCCTCCTCCACGCTCTGCAACACATTCTTATATATGTCCTGTGCACTGGCGGCAAGCACTGCACCTGCCGCCACAAGCACGCAAATGATTCTCTTCATAACCTTTCTCTTTGATAGGATTAAACGTTCCTGTTCATCAGCCTCTGCTCTCCTCACTCACTTCTGCTCCGCTCTGCGGTTCCGGCAGAGGTGCCCCGTGGGCAGTCCCGGCAGCCCTGCGGGCCTCGTGGAGTCCCCTGCGCTGTGCATACCAGCGATACACGATGGGCATGACATAGATGTTGAGCAGGGTGGATGACACCAGTCCGCCCAGCACCACAATGGCCATCGGGCTCTGTATCTCATTGCCGGGCTCGTCCCTGTTCACTATTAGGGGAATGAGCGCAAGCGCCGAGGTGAGTGCTGTCATCAGGATGGGATTGAGCCTGTCAATGCTTCCGTGGAGCACCGTTTCGTGCAGCGGCGTGCCTTGCTCCTGCAAGTGCCGGTACTTGGACACCAGTAGGATGCCGTTGCGAGTGGCTATGCCAAACAGGGTGATGAAGCCGATAATGGACGGGATGCTGATGACAGCCGAGGTGCAGTACACTGCCAGGATGCCGCCAATGAGCGCCAGGGGCAGCCCCATCAGCACGATGAGCGAGAGCGACACCTCATGGAACTCCCCGTAGAGCAGCAGAAAAATGACCAGGATGGCGATGGCTGTGGTCAGGAGCAGCGTATGACGGGCGCTTCGAGCGCTCTCAAACTGTCCTCCGTACTCGATGCGGTAGCCCTCGGGGAGCGTTATCTGACGGTCCAGAGTACGCTGTATCTCCTCCACCGCACTGCCCACATCGCGCCCCGAGACGTTTGCCTGAACCACCAGTTTGCGCTGCACGTTCTCACGCGAGATGCTGCCCGGCCCGCCCGATGACACTATGTCGGCCACGTCTTGCAGTGCCACCTTGCGCCCATTGCCGGTGTCGATGAGCGAGCGGCCCACCTGAGCGGCCGTAGCAGTGTAGTTGCTGTCAAGCCGCAGCACCAGGTCAAAGCGCCTTTGGCCCTCATAGATGTCGCCCAGTCTTGCTCCCGGGAACGCCAGCTCCACGTAGCGGTTGAACTCCTGCAGGCTTATGCCGTATTGGGCAAGAGCCTGGCGGCGGGCCCGAATCTGCAACTGGGGCGTCTCGGTCTGCTGTTCTACGGCCACATCCACCAGTCCGTCGATGCCCTCAATGGCGTTCTTGATCTGATTTCCCAGCATGAACATGCGGCTGAGGTCGCTTCCGAAGAGCTTGATGGCGATGTTCGCCCTGGTACCCGACAGCATGTGGTCGATGCGGTGGCCCAATGGCTGGCCTATGACACACACTACGCCGGGCACAGCAGCCATATGGCGGCGCATGTCATTGAAGACTTCCTGGCGTGAGCGGTGCGCTAAGCGGAACCTCACTTCTATCTCCGAGCTGTTGATCGCCTGCGAGTGTTCGTCGAGTTCGCCGCGTCCTGTGCGTCGCGCAGTCTCGTACACCTCGGGTACCTTGAGCAATTCTTCCTCGAGCATGCGCCCCAACTCACCGTTGACATCGAGCGACACGCCTGGCTGCGCCACGGCAGAGACCACCGCGCTGCCCTCATTGAACTCCGGCAGAAAACTGTTGCCCATGCCCAGCAGCAGCCCGAGAGCCACCACGAAGGCCGCTGCGGTGCCACCCATGACAGAGCGATGATGGCCGAGCACCCAGCCGAGCGAGCGGAAGTAGGCCCTTGAGAGCCACGAGGTGACGCGGCTGTCCTGCTCCTTAGCGCTCAGGTAACGGTCGCCCGTGAGTATCATATTGCAGAGCAAGGGCGTCAGCGTCATGGCCACAATGAGTGACATGAAGAGACTGATGATATAGGCCAGGCCCAAGGGCTTGAGCATCCTGCCCTCCATACCCGACAGGAAGAACAGGGGCACGAAGGCAACCATGATGATGAAGGTGGCATTGAGGATGCTCGAACGTATCTCGCTGGAGGCTTCGAAAACGATGCGGATGGCGGGGAGGCGCTCTGCGAGGGGGCGGCGACGGTTCTCCCTGAGCCGTTTATAGACGTTCTCCACGTCGATGATGGCGTCATCTACCAGCGAGCCGATGGCTATGCACATGCCGCCCAGCGTCATGGTGTTGACATCCATGCCCAGTGCATAGAGCACAATGAGCGTGCCGAGCAGGCTCACGGGGATGGCCACCACCGAGATGATGGTGGTGCGGAAGGTGCCCAGGAACACGAAGAGAACGATGATGACAAACACTGCGCCCTCGAGCAGAGCACGCCCCACATTGTGCACCGACGTGGAGATGAAGTCGGCCTGGCGGAATACGTGTGTGTCCAGATGCACGTCGGCGGGCAAAGACTTCTGTATGTCCTGCAGGTTGCGCTCTATCTGCTCGGTCACGTCCAGCGTGTTGATGCTGGGCTGCTTGGATATTGACAGGATGACGGCAGGCTGTCCGTTGCGTGAAGCCATGCCCATGCGCACGGCACTGCCAATGCGCACCTGTGCCACATCGCCCACGGTGACGGGCTGTGAGCCAGTGTTCTTGACCAGTGTGGAAGCCATATCGGCCAGGTCGCTGGTGCGCCCCATGCCACGCAGGGCATACTCGTTGCCATACTCACGCACCACGCCGCCCGTGCTGTTCTGGCTCATTCCTTCTACAGCCGCAGCCAGCTCGTCCATAGTCACCCCATAGGCTTGCATCCTGGCGGCATCGGCCAGCACCTGGTATTCCTTCACGTCGCCTCCTATCACGGTCACCTGTGCCACACCGCCAGTAGCCAGTATGGCGGGCTTCACCACCCAGTCGGCCAGCGTGCGCAGCTCCATCATGCCGGTGGTGTCACTGGCCTGCATGCTCACGAAGAGTATCTCGCCCATGATGCTGCTCTGCGGTGCCATGACCGGTGTGATGCCACTGGGCAGTTCGTCGCCCATGGCCACCATCTTCTCGTTGACGGTCTGCCTGGCACGATAGATATCGGTGCCCCAGTTGAACTCAACCCATACGAAGGAGTATCCATTGAGGGAGGTAGAGCGCACGCGGCGCACATCGGTGGCCCCGTTCACCGCAGTCTCTATGGGGAAGGTGACGAGTCGCTCGGTCTCCTCTGCCGTCATGCCCTGGGTGTCGGTCATCAGTACTACGGTGGGCGCAGTGAGGTCGGGGAAGACATCTATATCCATCTGGCGCGACGAGAAGTAGCCTCCCACCACCACCAGCAGTGCTCCTATCAGCACCACGAGGCGGTTGCGGAGCGAATAGCGAATGATATTGTTGATAAAGTCCATGCTTTTCTTCTTTACTGATTTACCTTTCGGTCAAATGGTTTCGCTCTCATGCCGGGATGCAGGCACCGCAGTGCCCCACCCCTTGGCATCAGTGTGAGTGGCCGGCATGAGGGTCAACACCGCCCGAAGCCTGCGTGAGCTTGACCAGCACGGCACCGCTTGCCACCACACGCTCGCCAGTCTGCAGGCCCTGGAGCACCTGCGTCCTGCGACCGTCGGTACCGCCCAGGGTGACCTCACGCTTCTCGAAGAGTTCGGGGTTCAACTGCACATACACGAAGTACAGACCCATCTCCTCGACGATGGCCTCCACGGGAACCGTGATTGCCTGGCTGTCTGTATGGGTGAGGACAAACATCTCCACCCACGAGCCGGGCAGCATGCGGGCATTGTTGCGCACCCTGAAAAGCACGGGTACAAGCGGCTCCTGCATGCTCACCTGGCGGCCGTAGGACAGCAGGCTGCCCTGCAGACCCGAGAGCGAAAGCAGGCTGTCGCAACCCGGCACGCGTATGTTGGCATCCTGGATGTGCGGCAGCAGTTGCCACGACTGCTGCGGCACCTGGGCGCGGAGCGTGAGCCACTGGGTGGACGACACGCTCACGAGGGTCTGTCCGGCCTCCACATACTGTCCGTTGCGCACGCTCACCTGTGCCACATAGCCAGCCATGGGAGCCGTCACAGTCTGCCTGCCGCTGCCGAAGAGCCGCTTCAGGCTCTCCCACTGCGCCTTGGCAGTGGCATACTCAGCGCGTGCCGCCTGCAGGTCGCTCTGGCTCACGATGTGCTCCCCGGCCAGTGGCTCCTTGCGCTCCAGCTCGCTCCGGGCACGCTGATAGGCAGCCTCGGCCTCCTGCAGACGCACATTGAGGTTGCCGTCGGCAGTGGTGCTGCCATCCACGCTGAGCAATGCCTGCCCTGACCTGACGGCCATTCCCTCCACAGGAGGATTGCTGCCCATGCGCACGATGCCAGCCACGCCTGCCACCACATCGCGCTCCTCGCCCTGGGCAGGCTCCACCTGAGCCATCACCCTGAGGGCTGCGCCGAAGGGAGCCATGCGGCACTCCTCGGTGCGGAAGTGCGACTTCCAGCCCATCTGCTTGCTGAAGTTCACCGTGTTGCCGCCGTGCCGAGCCTCGGCCGCGAGGGCTTCATGGGCCTGGCTGTGGTCTGCAAAGACGGTCACAGGGATATGCGCCGTCTCGGGCTGCGCACCGGGAGCCTTCACCTCAACGGTGAGGGTGCCCCGGCCAGCCTTCTGCGGCTTGATGCCGAGCGCCACCATGCCGGGGCGGTCCAGCGAGTCGCAGGCCGCCTGCACTGTGCCGCCACCCGCACTGAGGCGGAGCGACACACTGGCGCGAGGCTGTGGCTTGAAGTCCTGCAGGCGGGTCAAGTGCACCAGCACCTGCGCCTCCTCGCCAGCCACCAGCGGGTCGGTCTCGCAGTAAAACTCATAGGTTGGGCCATAGCTGGCCAGTGCCATCTTCTCCTTATGGGCCTCCTTGGCCTCATGATGGCCGGTGTGTGCCTGGTGGCACGACACCATCACTCCTGCCGCAAGCAGGAGACAAGTAAACAGGGAATTGTGTCTCATTCTTCAATGAAAGGGTTGTGGATAAAACTGGAAAATCGTGGGCATACAGGCACAGCAGGCCGCATGCCGGTGGGCACGGAGCCCTCAGCATCCACAAGGAGGGGCGCGACGCCCGGAGCACAAGCCATGAAAGGCGCCAAGAGCAGGCACCGGCCACACATCCCCTGGCTTGCAACGGCCGCCAGCCGCCATCAAGGGGCCGGGACAAAGGCACTGCAGCGCAGGGAGGAAATCAAGGGGAGGGACAAGGCGGTGGCATGCCGGCATACTGCCATGCCACTGGCGCACTGCAGGACGCAAGGCCGCCTGCCCCTGCTGACCGCACGGATGGCAGTCGGCAGAGTCCTCGGCCTGGCATCCCTCTCCACTGCCGGGGCAGACAGGCGCGGCCAGATGAGCCTCACCGGCATGATGATGCAGGCACACGAGCGCCACGAAATGGGTATGGTGATGGTGTGGCACAGCCGTATGAACCAGCATGGCCAGCACCGCCACCAGCATGACCCAAGCGGTCAGCCGATATCGCAATCGCAGTTGACGTCTCCTCATCGTAGCCACAAAGGTAGTGAGACTACCATGCAACTGAGTTGCAAAAGCCATCCATCCGCCATGCCAACTGCAAACGACAGCCAGGAAACAGGCTTCCTGCCCCAATGAAAAGGGGCGAACAGGGCACCGCTCCACCCCAAGGAGCACAGCGCACAAAATCACGCACAACAGCCCCTGCAAAAACGCAGTGCGCTGCGATGCCCTACGCAGCGCGCTGCATGTGCCATCGGAGCGCGCTGCAAGTGCCAATGCACCGCACTGCGTGATTAAAGTGAATAGTGAAGAGTGAAAAGTGAAAAATGCTGCGCGGTGGCGGGAGACGCACTGCCCGCACCATGCCAACCCTATTCCCCGACAAAGGATAAGGCACTGCCCGGCAGAGTACATTGCGCCGGGCAAAACAAAGGACCGCCATGTCCCGCCAGAGACATCACAGTCCTTTATCCGAAGAAATCAGCCAAGCGCCCCGCGCCAGCCCAATTCTCAATTCAAAATTCTACATTCTTCATTGAACCAAAGCCCAATTCCTAATTCAAAATTCTACATTCTTAATTGAAGCGAAGCTCACTTCTGAATCAGCACAATGGCATAGGCCGACATGCCCTCCCCTGTGCCCACAAAACCGAGGCGCTCTGTGGTGGTGGCCTTGATGCTCACGTCGTCGGCATCGATGCCCATGACCTGCGCCATGCACTCCTGCATGGCAGGTATGTGCGGCCCAATCTTGGGAGCCTGGGCACACAGTGTGGCATCGATGTTGCCCACCTGCCAACCCTGGCCGGCCAGCAAGCGCACGGTGTCGCGCAGCAGAATCTTGCTATCCACACCGGCATAACGGGGGTCGGTGTCGGGGAAGTGATAACCGATGTCACGCATATTGGCGGCACCCAGGAGTGCATCGCAGATGGCATGGATGAGCACATCGGCATCGCTGTGACCCAGCAGCCCGTGGGTGTGCTCTATCCTGATGCCGCCCAGCCAAAGCTCACGGCCCTCCACCAGACGGTGCACGTCATATCCGAATCCTACTCTTATCTTCATCTTGTATCGTTGTTAATGTCTGGAACAAATGAGCCTCGGGCCGTCACGCACCAGCCCGTCAGGGCATGGGATGGGCAGAAGAGGCTCCGTAATAGCCCTTCGCCCTGATCTGCTCCCACACCTGCGGTGCCAGTCCCTCGCCGTTGTAGCCGGGCTGGGGGAGGCATTCCCTGATGTGTGTGGAACTGATGTCGAGCAAGGGAGTGGCGGCGCGGTGCACGCCCTGGGGCAATGCCCCGATGGGGTAACCGGGGCGCGGGAAGACGATGAGGGGGTAATGCTCCATTATCCAGCGGGCCTCGTGCCACTGAGGGAAGCGCACCCAATTGTCGGCCCCGATGATGAGCGAGAACTCGCGCCGGGGATACCGCGCACTGAGGGTGCGCAGGGTGGAGGACATGAACGAGGGGCGTGGCAACGCGAACTCCACATCGCTCACCTCTATGCCCGGCTCATGCTCCACGGCCAGGCGTGCCAGGGAGAGGCGGCACTGCTCGTCGAGCAGCGAGGCATCGGCCTTGAAGGGGTTCTGAGGCGAGACCACCAGCCACACCTCATCCACCAGCCCCTGCCCGATGAGGTGCCGCGCCAGACTCACGTGCCCGTTGTGGATGGGGTTGAAGGACCCCCCGTAGATGCCCGTGCGCGTCATCAGGGCCTGTTGATAAACTCCCTCACGAGCGTGGCAGTCTGCTCCACGGCCGTGAGGAAATCATCGTTCACCACGATGTGGTCAAATCGGGGCGCCTGGGCAAGCTCCTGCTCGGCCTTGCCCAGGCGCTGCACTATCTGCTCCTCGCTGTCTGTATTGCGCGAGCGAAGCCTGCGCTCCAGTTCCTCTATCGAGGGAGGCTGCACGAAGATGCTCATTGCCTGGGTGCCGTAGATGTCGCGTATGCGGCAACCGCCCGCCACATCCACATCGAAGACAACGTTCTGCCCGGCCTCGAGCTGGCGGTCAACCTGCTGGCGCAGCGTGCCATAGAAGCGGTCGGCATAGACCTCCTCGTACTCGAGAAACTCGCCGCGGTCGATGCGCCGGCGGAATTCCTCGGGCGAGATGAAGAAGTAATCCACTCCGTCCTGCTCAGTGCCGCGCGGCGGACGGCTGGTGGCGCTGATGCTGAAGGCAAGGTGAAACTCCGGGTAGTCCTGCATCAGACGATGCACGATGCTGCTCTTGCCGCTACCCGACGGCGCGCTGAATATGATAAGTTTGCCCATTGCTTGGCGTTGGTGATATGAGTGAGTGATGTGTTACATTACATTGAGCACCTGCTCCTTTATCTGTTCGAGCTCGTCCTTCATCATCACCACCAGGTTCTGCATCTCGCTCAGGTTGCTCTTGCTGCCCGTGGTGTTGATTTCGCGACCCATCTCCTGAGCGATGAAGCCCAGCTTCTTGCCCTGCCCGTGACCCTCTTCCATGGTCTCGCGGAAGTAGCGCAGATGGTTGGCCAGGCGCTGCTTCTCCTCGCTGATGTCCAGTTTCTCGATGTAGTAAATCATCTCCTGCTCCAGACGTCCGCGGTCGTACTCCACAGCGGGGATGGCTGCCAGTCCGTCCTCGATGCGCTGGCGTATCTTGGACACGCGGCTCTTCTCATAGGGTTCAATGCCGCTCAGGAGCTGCCCTATGCGGTCGAGCTTCTCCTGGAACTTGCGCTGCAGGGCCTCGCCCTCCTGCCGGCGGAACTGCACCAGGGCATCGATGGCAGCCTCCACAGCTCCTGCCGCCACCTGCCACTCCTCGTCGGTAAGCTCCTGCTGGGGCGCCTTCTCCACCACGTCGGGCAGGCGCATGAGCAACGGCCACCAGTCGGCAGGCTCGGCGATGCCCAGTGCCTGCGACGCCTCGGCTATCTCGTTCTTGTAAGCCAGTGCCACAGGCAGGTTCACGCGTGCGGCCTCGGCGGCCTCGTCTTGCTCCACCCACAGGCTGAAATCTACTTTGCCTCGCTCCAGACGGCGCGAAACCATGGCACGTATCTCCATCTCGCGTTCCCTGTAGATGGGCGCTACGCGGGTGCTCAGATCGAGTGCCTTGCTGTTGAGCGACCTTATCTCTGCGGTTATCCTCTTCCCTTCGTATTCGGCCACAGACTTGCCGTAACCAGTCATTGATAGTATCATGGGCGTATATGTGTGTGATTATTCCACCGCAAAAGTACGGAATAAATGGCAAATTATCGTACCTTTGTCCCGAAATAACGCTCATTGAGTGCCTTCCCGAGCGGGAAGGGAAAACAAGGAAGGAGAACTACGACATGTCTTGCATCCTACACATAGAGACAAGCACAAAGGTCTGCTCCGTGGCTTTGAGCCAGGAGGGACACCTGATTTATCACGAAGAGGACTTCAACGGGCCCAACCATTCCGTACAATGCGGCGTGATGGCCGAGGCCGCCCTGTCGTTTGCCAACAGCCACGCCATACCCGTGGATGCGGTGGCGGTGAGCAGCGGGCCGGGTAGCTATACAGGCCTGCGCATAGGAGCATCGATGGCCAAGGGCATCTGCTACGGCCGTGCCCTGCCGCTCATAGCCATACCCACGCCACTGATCATGTGCGTGCCTGTGCTGCTCAAGCACGATGACCTGCCCGAAGACGCCCTGCTGGTACCCATGACGGACGCCCGCAGGATGGAGGTGTATGCCGCCGTGTATGACCGCAGCCTGCGCGAAGTGCGTGCCATAGGGGCCGACATTGTGGAGGCCGACACCTACAAGCAATACCTCGACGAGCATCCCGTGTATTTCTTCGGAGACGGCTCGGCCAAGTGCCGCGAGGTGATCACCCACCCCAACGCACACTTTATCGACGGCATCCTACCACTGGCCAAGAACATGTTCCCGCTGGCAGAGAAGGCCATGATGCGGGGCGAATTTCAGGACGCAGCCTACTTTGAACCCTTTTATCTCAAGGAGTTCGTGGCCCTGAAGTCCAAGAAACTTTTATAAGAAGAACGACAAGAAGACACATGCAGTACAATACACAGAAACCCTTACTGGTCATGCCCGAATACGGAAGGGGCATACAGGAGATGGTGGAGCTGGCCGTAGGGCTGCCCACCAAGGCCGAGCGGCAGAGATGCGCACACGCCATAGTGAACATCATGGCACGCATCCAGCCACAACAGTCGGGGCAGGCCGACTACGAGCAGAAGCTCTGGAACCACCTGGCACGCATCTCACGCTACCAGCTCGACATCGACTATCCCGTGGAGATAGTGAGTGAGGAGGAGGCGTTTGCGCACCCCAAGCCACTGCCCTACCCCATGAAGAACATCCGCAGCCGCCATTACGGCTATCTGGTGGAGAGTTCGCTGCAATACGCCAAGACACTCCCCGACGGCCCCGAGAAGGACACACTGGTGGCGATGGTGGCCAACCAGATGAAGCAAGACCTGTTCGTGTGGAACCGCGACTCGATGGACGACCGCCTGGTGGCCGCTGACATCAGCCGCCTTACGCAGGGCGAGGTGAGACTCGACCTCAACCAGCACCGCTTCTCACCCGTTGGCGCACCCGAGCAACAGCCGCAGAACGGCGTCCTGCGCAAGAAGAGAAGACGCGGCTAAGGCTCTGCGGCACACAAGCCGCAGGCACGAGCAAGGCCAGAGAAAGCGCCGGAGAGAGAAAAAGAAACAGGTAACAACCAACAGACATACAGAGAGATGCCATCATTCATCATCGAAGGAGGACACAGGCTCAAGGGTGACATCACGCCACAAGGAGCCAAGAACGAAGCTCTGCAAGTGCTGAGTGCCGTGCTGCTCACCGAAGAGCCGGTCACCCTACACAACTTGCCGGACATCCTCGACGTGAACAACCAGATACGCCTACTGCAAGACATCGGGGTGCGCACCACGAGGACATCACCGCACGACATCACTCTGCAGGCCGACTCAGTGGATACCGCCTATCTGCAAAGCGACGAGTTCCTGCTCAGATGCGGCAAACTGCGGGGCAGCGTAATGCTCATGGGGCCGCTGCTCGCCCGCTTCGGACAGGCTATGGTGGCACGTCCGGGAGGTGACAACATAGGCCGGCGCAGACTTGACACGCATTTCCTGGGACTGAAGAAGCTGGGTGGCAACTTTCATTATGACGCATGCCGACAGGTGTTCTCCATTACGGCCAAGAGGCTGAAGGGCACCTATATGCTGCTCGACGAGGCTTCCATCACCGGCACCGCCAATATCCTCATGGCTGCGGTGCTGGCCGAGGGAACCACCACAATATACAACGCGGCATGCGAGCCCTACGTGCAGCAGCTCTGCCACATGCTTGTGAGCATGGGTGCAAAGATAAGCGGCATAGGCAGCAACCTGCTCACCATCGAGGGAGTGACGCGTCTGGGAGGAGCCGAACACAGCATCCTGCCCGACATGATCGAGGTGGGATCCTTCATCGGCATGAGTGCGATGGTGGGCGATGGCGTGCGCATCTGCAACGTTGCCTATCCCCAATTGGGCATCATACCCTATACGTTCCGCCGTCTGGGCATCCAGGTGGAGCGCCAAGGCGATGACATCTTCATCCCGAAGCAAGATCACTATCAGATAGAGACGTTCCTCGACGGGTCGTTCATGACCTTTGCCGATGCGCCGTGGCCCGGTCTCACACCCGACCTGCTGAGCGTCCTGCTGGTGGTCAGCACGCAGGCCAAGGGCTCGGTGCTGGTTCACCAGAAGATGTTTGAGAGCCGCCTCTTCTTTGTCGATAAGCTGATAGAGATGGGGGCACAGATTATCCTGTGCGACCCACACCGCGCCGTGGTGGTGGGACACGACAACGAAAGGAAGCTACATGCCGGTCGTATGACCAGTCCAGACATCCGCGCAGGCATCGCCTTGCTGATAGCAGCCATGAGCGCCGACGGTACGAGCCGCATAGATAACATAGGACAAATCGATCGCGGCTACGAGAACATAGAGACGCGCCTCAATTCTCTGGGCGCAAGAATAAGCCGTATAGACTAATGATAAAGGAAGACGAGGTTTACAAGATAGGGCAAATCACCCGCACCCACGGCGTGAAGGGCGAGGTGGCGCTCAGTTTCACCGACGACGTATGGGACCGAGCCGACGCCGACTACCTGGTGCTCCGCATGGACGGCATCCTTGTGCCGTTCTTCATGGAGGAGTACAGGTTCCGTTCCGACACAGTGGCGCTGGTCAAGTTTGAGGATTACGACACCTCCGAACAAGCATCCGCACTCTGTGGCAGCGAGGTCTTCTTCCCCCACAGCCTCACTCCTGAGGCCGAGCCAGAGGATGAATACACCTGGCGATACTTCACCGGATTCCAACTCATCGAGGTGGAACACGGCCTGCTGGGCACTATCGACCACGTGGAAGACAGCACCGCCAATGTGCTCTTCATGGTGGGCGACCTGCTGATACCCGCTGCAGAGGACTTCGTGACAGACATCGATCACAAGGGGAGACGCATCACCATGCGCTTGCCCCACGGACTTTTGGACTTATGACAATGAAGAAAAAGATTTGCCTGCTGGGTAGCACAGGCAGCATAGGCACACAGACGCTACAGGTCATCGACGAGCATCCCGACCTCTTCGAGGCTTACGTGCTGACAGCAAACAGCCGCGCCGACCTGCTCATCGAACAGGCACGCAAATACCAGCCCGCTGCAGTGGTCATCGCAGACGAGAGCAAGTATGAACAGGTGCGCCTGGCTTTGGACAAGGAGCCTATTCAGGTATATACAGGAAGCGAGTCGCTGTGCCAGGTGGTGCAGATGGGTCCCGTAGATGTCGTGCTTACGGCACTCGTAGGATTCAGCGGTCTGCGCCCTACCATCAGCGCGATAAAGGCACACAAGACCATTGCGCTGGCCAACAAAGAGACGCTCGTAGTGGCAGGCGAACTGGTGACAGGGCTTTGCCTCGAGGAGAAAGTGGCGGTACTGCCCGTTGACAGCGAGCACAGTGCCATCTTCCAGAGCCTGATGGGCGAGGTGAGTCCCATCGAGAAGATTATCCTGACAGCCAGCGGAGGCCCCTTCCGCACCTTCACCAGCGCACAGCTCGAAACGGTGACACCCGCTATGGCGCTCAAGCATCCCAACTGGGACATGGGAGCCAAGATAACGATAGACTCGGCGAGCATGATGAACAAGGGCTTCGAAGTAATAGAGGCCAAGTGGCTCTTCGACGTTGACCCGCATCAGATACAGGTAGTGGTGCACCCGCAGAGCATAGTGCACAGTGCGGTGCAGTTTGCCGACGGAGCCGTGAAGGCACAGTTGGGCGCACCCGACATGAGGGTACCCATCCAGCTGGCACTCTCTTACCCCGAGCGTCTGGCCAGCCACTTCCCCCGTCTCGACTGGTGGCAGATGAAGGACCTCACCTTTGAGAAGCCCGACGAAGAGAAGTTCCGCTGCCTGGGCATGGCCTACGAAGCCATCCGGCAGGGCGGCAACGCAGCCTGCATAGTGAACGCCGCCAACGAGGTGGCCAACCTGGCTTTCCGTCAGGAGCGCTGTCCGTTCCTGGCCATGGCCGACATCATCGGCCACTGCCTTGCGCATGTGCCCCATCAGGAAAAGCCTTCGCTGGACGACTATCTGGCCACCGATGCCGAGACGAGGCGCGTGGCCGAGGAGGCCGTACGTGCTCTGGGGCTATAGCCACAGCACCGCGCCAAGCCAGCCTGGCCCATCAAGCCAGGCAAGCACAACGCCGAGCACAGGCAAGCATGAAGCCTAGCGCAGGCAAGCACAACATAAAACATAAGCAAGCACAACGCTGAGCGGAAGCAAGCATTACTATACATTATATATATAAATACAGCAACTACACATGAGCATCATCCTGATAAAGGCACTGCAACTCATTCTGTGCCTCTCCCTACTGGTCATCCTGCACGAGTTCGGCCACTTTGGCTTCTCGAAGCTATTCCATGTGAAGGTGACCAGATTCTACCTCTTCTATAACCCCTACTTCCATCTCTTCAGCACCAGAGACCGCTGGTTTACCCGCCTCTTCCCCTATTTCAAGGACAACGAGACGGAGTACGGCATCGGATGGCTGCCACTGGGCGGATACGTGCAGATAGCCGGCATGGTGGACGAGAGCATGGACACCGAGCAGCTGAAGAAGCCTGCACAGCCCTGGGAGTTCCGCTCGCAGAAGGTATGGAAGCGATTCTTCATGATGGCAGGCGGCATCCTGATGAACCTGCTGGCTGCATGGGTCATCTACAGCGCCGTGATGCTCACCTGGGGACGGGACTATATCCCCATGCAGAGCATCAAGCAGGGATTCCAGTACAACGAGTATGCCCAGCGCCTGGGATTCCGCAACGGCGACATTCCCGTAGCGGCCGACGGCAAGGAGATAGCCGAATACTCGGGCGCCATATACCGCACGCTCTCCAACGCCGGCACGGTGACTGTGCTGCGTGATGGCCAGAGGGTGGATGTGCAGATGCCCTCGGGCGGCCTCAACATGGTGGAGATGCTGCACATGGTGCCTGCCTTCATGTCGCCCACGGCACCCTCGGTAATCGAGTCGGTGGCAGCCGGATCGGCCGCCGAGAAGGCCGGCATGAAGGCCGGAGCGCAGATTCTGGCCGTGAACGGCAAGGACATCAGCACCTGGAACGACTTTGACTTCAATGTCACACTGCGCCGCCAGGACATACTGGGAGCACCCACATGCACCCGTCAGGACAGCCTGAAGCAGAGGCATCTGCTGGTGGTGTGGACCGCCGACGGCGGTGTGACCAAGGACACAGCCAGCCTTCACCTCGACGAGACCTACCTGATGGGAGTCACACGCCGCCTGCCGGAGTTCGGCACAGAGCACGAGAGCTACACACTGCTGTCCTGTATCCCCGCCGGTCTGAAGCGCGGCTGGAAGCAACTCTCGGGCTACGTGAATGACCTGAAGTACATGGCATCGGCCGACGGAGTGAAGTCGGTGGGCTCGTTCATCACCATCGGAAGCATCTTCCCCAGCGCCTGGGACTGGCAGCAGTTCTGGCTCACCACGGCCTTCATCAGCATTATCCTGGCTGTGATGAACCTCTTGCCCATCCCCGCCCTCGACGGTGGACACCTCTTCTTCCTGCTTGTGGAGGCCATCACAGGCCGCCAGCCCTCCGAGAAGGTCATGCAGTGGATGGAGATGATAGGACTGGGACTGCTGGCCATACTGATGCTCGTGGCATTCAGCAACGACGTGCGCAACTTCATCCTGCCGCTCTTCGGATTCTGAGCGGTGCAACAAAACACAGCAAGATATGAACTTCACACACCAATATCACAACCTCCCCACCGACCCGGCCATGCTGATGAGCTTCATCAACACCAAGCTGCGCGACGAGTTCAGTTCGCTTGACGAACTCTGCTCAACCATGGGCATCGACCGCAGCGGGCTGGAACAGCAGCTCGGGGAAGCAGGATTCGAGTACAGCAAGGAGTACAACAAATTCTGGTAAAGACATCTTAGCCTATGAACAAGCTCCATTTATCCATCAAACACACCCTGGCCGCCGCGCTCACGCTCCTGCTGGTCATGCTGTCTGCATGCGCCAGCAACGAGGAACGGGAAGCACAGCAGATGCTGCAGCAGGCGCGCTCCGCTCTGCGCCACCGCCTCTACTCCGAGGCCAGGGACAGCATCCTCTCGCTCCGCAAGAAGCATCCCACTGCCATCAATGCACGCAAGCAGGGCATCCTCCTGCTCGACAGCATCGAGCTGCAGGCTGCCGCCGACAGCCTCACAAAGGCCGAAGGCAACGAGTGGGAAAGGCTCGACGTGAAGAGAAAATTCTATGAGCGGAAACTGCAAGAGGACCAAAAGAGAGCACTCAGAGAACTACAAACAGAAAAGAAATAGCATGAGACACCTGACCGACGCCGACCTGGCACAACTGCTCGACGCTCCCATCTTCCACCAGATAGGCGAGGCGGCCGACAGTCTGGGCATGGAATGCTATGTGGTAGGCGGATATGTGAGAGACCTCTACCTGGAGCGGCCGTCCAAGGACATCGATTGCCTGGTAGTAGGCTCCGGCATACGTGTGGCCGAGCAACTGGCCACACGGCTGGGACGCGGAGCACACATCAGCGTGTTCCGCAACTTTGGCACGGCACAGCTCAAGTACAAGGGACAGGAGGTGGAGTTCGTGGGGGCGCGACGCGAAAGCTACTCCAGAGGCAGCCGCAAGCCCATCGTCGAGGACGGCACACTGGATGACGACCTCGACCGACGCGACTTCACCATCAATGCGCTGGCCGTTTGCCTCAACAGCGCACGCTACGGCGAGCTGGTAGATCGCTTCGATGGACTGCTCGACCTGGAGGATGGAATCATCGCCACACCGCTTGACCCCGACGTGACATTCAGCGATGACCCACTGCGCATGATGCGCTGCATCAGATTCTCCACCCAACTCAACTTCCGTATCGAGGACGAGACGGAACAGGCTCTGGCACGCAATGCCGAGCGCATCAGCATCATATCACAGGAGCGCATCATAGATGAGCTGAACAAGATAATGCTCGCACCCACACCCAGCATCGGACTGGTGGAGCTGAGCCGAAGCGGTCTGCTGCCGCTCATATTCCCCGAGCTGGCAGCCCTCGAGGGCGTGGAGGTGCGCAACGGACGAGCCCACAAGGACAACTTCTACCACACGCTGGAGGTGCTCGACAACGTCAGCCACCACGGCGGAGAGCGCGCCACGCTGTGGCTCAGATGGGCGGCACTGCTGCACGACATAGGCAAGCCACGCAGCAAAAGGTGGGAGAACGGTGTGGGATGGACTTTCCACAACCACAACTACCTCGGTCAGAAGATGGTGGCAGGCATATTCCGGCGCATGAAGCTGCCCACGGACGAGCGCATGAACTACGTGGAGAAACTGGTGGGACTGCACATGCGCCCCATAGCCATCGCCGATGATGAGGTGACCGACTCGGCTGTGCGCCGCTTGCTCTTCGAAGCGGGCGAGGACATAGAGGACTTGATGATACTGTGCGAGGCGGACATCACGAGCCGCAACCAGCAGAAGAAGCAGCGCTTTCTGGACAACTTCCAGCTGGTGAGGCAGAAGCTGGCCGACCTGCAGGAGCGCGACAACTACCGCACATGGCACAATCCCATCTCGGGCGAGGAAATCATGGAGACCTTCCACCTCGGTCCGTGCCGCGAGATAGGCTTGCTCAAGCAGGCGGTGAAGGACGCCATCTGGGACAGCGTGATACCCAACGACCACGAGGCCGCCCGCGAGTTCATGCTCGCCAAGGCCGCCGAGATGGGACTCAAGCCTGCAAGCGAGTAAGCCCCAGGGCGCAAGCCTCGCCCCACACCATCACATACCAAGGCGGAGACAGCACACCGGCTGTCCCCGCCTTTGCTTTTCAGCTCTGGCACAAGGGGCCGTGAGCGGGTTCCACAGCCTGCCCGCTACCAGAAGGACAGAGTGGCACGAATGCCCCAGGAGCCCCTTCCGTGCCCTCCTTTCACAAGACTGGAAAACATGCCCGAGCCGCATCCCGCCGCCACACAGGCGAGGCGTATCCCGGCCCACGCGTGAGAGGCCGCCAGCCCGCAGCGCGCTGCACTGCCCCACGCAATGCGCTGCACCGGCCAACGTAGGGCGCTGCATCGGGCAACGCACCGCAGTGCATTTTCCCGTCCGGCACTGCAGCCCACACCACGCGCGGACTTCCTCCATCCATCCTGCCGCACCTGAAATCAGGCAGAAACCTGCCACCATGCAGTCCGCATGCCTGCATTTCCATCATTCCACAGAGGGCCAACCAATAAAAAATCGCGCTGCGGGCGCTGTCATTTGCCGTAAAAGTTGCAAATTTGCAGTGCAGAGGGCCAAAGAGGTGCCCGATGTACATTTTCACGAACCAATATTCGCAACCAATGATAATAGAAGAACTACTGAAATTCAACAAGGAGTTTGTGGAAAGGAAGAGCTATGAGCGGTTTGCCACAAGCAAATACCCCGACAAGAAACTCGCCATCCTGTCGTGCATGGACACCCGCCTGACCGAACTCCTGCCGGCTGCGCTGGGACTGCGCAACGGCGACGCCAAACTCATCAAGAACGCCGGCGGACTGGTCATCAGCCCCTTCGACTCGGCCATGCGCAGCCTCCTGGTGGCCATCTACGAGCTGGGCGTGCAGGAGATAATGGTCATCGCACACTCCAACTGCGGCGCGTGCCACATGAACGGAGCGCAGATGAAGCAGCTCATGATAGAGCGCGGCATACGGAAGGACGTGATAGACACCATCGGGCTGTGCGGTATCAACCTCGACCATTGGCTGGAGGGATTCCACGACACCGAGGACTCGGTACGCAATACAGTGCGCACCATACGCAACCACCCGCTCGTGCCCCACGACGTGAACCTGCATGGCTACATCATCGATTCACACACAGGCGAGCTTACCGAGGTGAAGTGACCGCAAAAGCAACATTCCGAAAAGCAAAGGGGACTTTAGAACGCGATGAAAACCAAAAAGGTGACATTTATGCCGCATATGCGCGAGAAAAGCATTACCTTTGCCCCGTTTTAATTCATAAAAGCATTTCGATGAAGAAGATAACAGCACTCATGACTATGGTGGCGCTTGTCCTGCTGATGACGAGCTGCGTCTCCACCAAGAAGATTGTATATTTCCAGGGCTCAGACTCCACATTCATGCAGGCACAGCAAATCATGCAGCAGTATGAGATGAAGCTCAAGCCAGCCGACCAGATACTGATCAAGATAACATGCAGCGAGCCTGACCTGCTCACGATATTCGCCCAGGACGTGGTGATGGGCACAGCGGGAACCACAAACAGCTCCAATCTGAACATGCAGAGTAACATGAGCAATGCCTATGCCTACACGGTGACCAATGACGGACACGTGGTTCTGCCCGCCGTGGGACGGGTGAAAGTGGAAGGGCTCACCAGCGACGAGGCCGGCAAGATGATAGGCGAGAAAATCAAGGAAGCCAAGCTCATCAGCGACCCCGAAGTGACCGTGCGGCTGCTCAACGGCCGTGTGGCTGTACTGGGAGCCGTGAGAAACCCACAGGTGGTGAACCTCACCAGTGAGCGCAACACCATTCTGGATGTGCTGTCGAAGTGCTCCGACGTGGACGACACAGGCCTGCGCCAGAAGGTGACACTCTACCGCGAGGAGGGAGGCAAGCGCACCATGTACCGTCTCGACCTCACCCGCGCCGACATCTTCACCAGCCCGGCCTACTACGTACAGCAGAACGACATGATCTACGTAGAGCCCAACAAGAGCAAGAACATAAGGAGCAGTGCCTTCTACACATTCCTTAGCGTAGCCGGCTCAAGCATCTTCAGCCTGGCATCGGTGGCTATCTCAGTGGTGGCACTGACGCGCAAATAGTATCAGTCTCCCACTCTTGCGGGTCACGCGAAACGCAAGAGAGGTCGAGTCCCAAAAACCAGCGGCCTGCGCTCAACGAGCGTAGGCCGTTCTTGTTATAGTACTTCGAAGGCACGCCCCGCAGCATCACACACTGGCGGAAACCCGCAGGCTGCCGCGACAGGGCAAACTGGTTCTGCCACTTGGCGGAACCGAGTTCTACAGGGATGCAGCGTGACACTTGGGTGCAAGCGGAATCGGCACTGAGAAGGAGGCTGGAGGAAGAGGCTGAAGAGGGGCTGAAGGTGGCCTTGTCAAGCGAGCGATAGGCCGAACCCACGGCATAGCCTATCACCCACACCTGCGATTGAGACTGCGCAGCCTTGCCCTTCATCACATCGCCCACAGTGAAGGGACGCTCGGCGGTGCCCTCTCCGAATCCGACGGGAGAGGCACAGGAAGTGCCGCTGCTGCCGCCCGTCTCCTCCTCCAGCGACATTTGCTGGCAGGAGGGAAGCAGGAGCACCAGGCACAGAATTGAGACGGTGAGTTTACTCCTCCTCGGTGAACGCATCGAGCACACGCCTGTAGATACGTGGCACATCATACTGATAATACATGGTGTCGAGCCATGCAAAGATATAGACCAGCGCTACAAAGCCCAGCCAAATGTAGAGTGCAATCATCCAATCCATAGTCCTATTCTCTTTATTGCATTACAAATTTACACCTTTTACGCCGAAGGAAAAAGGTTTCAGGCAACTTTACGCCCCATGACTCCGTTTTTCTGCGCACCAGGGAGCATGGAGCGGCCTTTCACTCAGCCTCCCTGTCGCGGTCTATCATCCGCACCAGGGCATCGCTCTTGCCTGTCACCACCTTGCGGCAGAACATCTTGCCGCTCTGGCGCAGGCGGTCGTAGTCGTTGGTGTCCATCACATGGATGGTGGTGGCATAGTCGATGAAGTGCAAGGGCGTGAGAGCTTCCAAGCCGGGATAGCGTCCTTCGGTGAGGATGCAACGGCTGCGCCAGACGGGATGATTGAAGGCAATGGTCTGGATGAGGGTCTCTGCGGGACAGAAGCTGTTGCGGAAGTAGTGGAGGAGCTCGGCATTGTGGTCGAACTCGTCAAGCAGTTGCACGGCCAGCTCCTGCGAGATGCACCACCACGCACTGCCCTTATACAGTTTCCACTCAGTGCCGCGCACGGTGAAATGCATAGGCTTGCGGTAGCCCGTGAGACGCAGCAGGATGCGTGCCAGAATGCCCAGACGCACATTGCAGAAAGCAGGGCGCGCCACGGTGTAGGTCTCCTTCTGGCTTGCCTCTATCTGGTCGGTGTCCATGCAGAAACCCTGCAGGATTTCCCTATCTCCCTGCTCCTCGAGCCAGCGGGTGATGCGTGCATTGCTCCACAGGGGATAGTCCATGCCGCTGAGGAAGAAGATGCGGTCGAAATGGCGGGGGAATGTGACAGCCGCCCTGATGAGGTTCATCTGATACTGCACCTCGCGAAGTGTGCCCCAGCGCACATCTACGCGGTCCTCTATATAATGCACATTGGGAAGGCTGAGGACGGCAGCAAACTGGCTGAGGTCGCTCTTGGCATCTATATGAACGAAATACTCGGCATCGGCATGCAGGGCGAGCACCAGGCGGCGCAGTTGTGCGGGGTCGGTGTGAGCGGATATCAAATAGGCAATGTTCATGGTGAAGCGGGTTGTGTTGTATTGTTTGTCAGATTATATAATGTATTCTTTGGGGGCAGAGAGTGGATTGCGGGAGGTGGCCTGGGACAGCCATAGGATTAGACCGAAGTCTTGCGGTGCAGCAGATAGCCTGCCGCCTCTCGCATGATGCGGGCTCCGGTGAGCCACATGATGGTGACGTAGAGCACAGCGGCCACCACTATCTTGGCCAGCATGAGCAGCCACAGATGCTCGATGGGGCGCGTTACCCACCAGGTGAAAGCCATGCAGGCGGCACTGAGCAGCAGGAAGGGGAGCACATCGCAGAGCGCCTCCCACAGCCTCAGACCTATCAAGCGCCAGGCAAAGAACTGCCATACGAAGAGCCACGCGATGTTTATCGAGATGAAATAATACACCATGGCATAGAGGCCGAAGGAGTGCATGGCCACCAGGCCAACCAGTATGAGGATGCTGAGCGACATGGTGCTCCACATGTTGAGGTTGCTTTTACCCTGGCTGATGACCATCTGGCCATAGAGGGTGAGCAGGGGGAATACGGCACCATAGATGCATAGCAGGGACAGCAGAAAGGCGCTCTCCTCCCATTTCGGTCCCACGAATATCAGCAAGAACTCCCTGGCGATGAGTCCCACACCGAACATGCAGGGGAAGGACACGAAGGAGACAAAGCGAAGCATCTTGCGGAAGACCTGCCGGCTACGCTCCTTGCTGTCACGCACCTGCGCCATGACAGGCTGTGCCACACCAGTAAGCATGCCATTGATAGTGCAGGAACACATGTCGTTCCACTTGCGTGCATTGCCATAGACACCCGCTGAATGGGCACCGTAGAACTTGCCAAGGAGGAAACTGAAGGCGTTACTGCTGAGTGTGTTGACGATATTGGTGAGCAGGAGCTTGCTGCTGAAGCCGAACATCTGCCAGGCCGGACGGAGGTCGATGCGCAGTGAAGGACGCCAGGGAGAATAATGCCAGTTCATCACCGTCATGCAGGAGATGAAGAGCAGGCTCTGTGTGGCGAGTCCCCAATAGGCATAGCCCTGCCACGCCATGAGGATGCCCACCACATTGGAGAGCACCAGACTGGTGACGGCGATGATGCACGTCTGCTTGTTCATCATGTTGCGGAACAGCCAGGCACGCTGTACGGTGCCGAAGCTGGCGGCCAGGAAGCCCAGGAACATATAGCGGCTGAGCCAAAGCAAGTCGGGATCGCCATAGAAGTCAGCGATGAGCGGTGCACACAGGTAGAGCACTGCGTAGAGCGTGCCACCCATGAGGATGTTGAACCAGAAAACGGCATTGTAGTCCCTGTCGGTGGGCTGCCTGAGATTGCAGAGAGCGGCCATGAAGCCGCTCTCCTGCAATGTGCTGGCCAGGTTGGCAAAGACCGTGAGCATGGCTATCTTGCCATAGTCACTGGGCGAGAGCAGTCGCAGGAGGAAGATGCCGAACAGCGCGCCCAGCAACTGCACAGCGCCATTGTTCAGTCCTCCCCATAGAAATCCTCTCGCAGCCTTCTCCTTCAGTTCACCTGCCATATTGTGTATTTGTCCGTAACGTACAGAATGTACCGTGCCAGCGGTGCCCTGCAGTCAGAGCAGCCGCCTGCCGGCTATTCCACAGTGCTTCCGCCCTTTACCTCATCCAGCGTGGTGGTGACACTGAGGTTGCCATCATAGTTCACCGCACTGAGTATCATGCCATGACTCTCCTCGCCCATGATCTTACGGGGAGCGAGGTTGGCGATGAAGAGCACACGCTTGCCCACCATCTGCTCAGGCTCATACCACTGCGCGATACCGCTCAGGATGGTGCGGTCGGTGCCGCTGCCGTCATCAAGGGAGAAGCGCAGGAGCTTCTTGCTTTTCTTTACCTTTTCGCAAGCCTTCACTATGCCCACACGTATGTCAAGCTTCTGGAAGTCCTCAAAGGGCACGGTCTCCTTGACGGGCTGGGCCTTATAGGCAGCCTCCTCATTGGCCTTGATGGTATCCTGCAGCTTCTTCACCTGCAGCTCGATGGCCTCATCCTCCACCTTGGTAAAGAGGAGCTCGGGCTTGGGCAGGCGCTTGCCGGGTGCCAGGAGGTCGGTCTTGCCGAGGTCTTCCCAGCTGAACTCAGGCATGTCTATCATGGTGCGCAGCCTCTCGCTGCTGAATGGCAGGAAAGGTTCAAAGGCAATGGCCAGGTTGGCCGTCAGCTGAAGACTGATGTAGATGACGGTCTTCACGCGCTCCGGATCAGTCTTCATCACCTTCCAAGGCTCGCTGTCGGCTATGTACTTGTTGCCTATGCGGGCCAGGTTCATGGCCTCCTTCTGCGCCTCACGGAACTTGAATGCCTCGAGCAAGCCCTCCAACTTCTCCTTCACACCGCGGAACTCATCGAGTGTCTGCTGGTCGTAATCGGTCAGCCGGCCCGGTGCGGGCACCTCGCCGTCGTAGTACTTCTGTGTGAGCTGCAGGGCGCGGTTGACAAAGTTGCCATATACGGCCACCAACTCATTGTTGCAGCGGGCCTGATAGTCTGCCCAGGTGAAGTCATTGTCCTTCGTCTCGGGGGCGTTGGCAGTGAGCACATAGCGGAGCTCGTCCTGCCTGCCGGGCATCTCGTCGAGGTATTCGTTGAGCCACACAGCATAGTTCTTGCTGGTGCTTATCTTGTTGCCTTCCAGATTGAGGAACTCATTGCTGGGCACGTTATCAGGCAGGATGTAGCCGCCATGTGCCTTGAGCATTGAGGGGAACACAATACAGTGGAACACGATATTGTCCTTGCCGATGAAGTGCACCAGCCTGGTCTCGGGATCCTTCCACCATGTCTCCCAGCTTCCGAACTTCTCGGGCTGGGCCTCGCACAGCTCTTTGGTATTGCTTATATAGCCGATGGGGGCGTCAAACCACACGTAGAGCACCTTGCCCTCAGCGCCCACCACGGGTACGGGGATGCCCCAGTCGAGGTCGCGGGTGACGGCTCTGGGATGCAGGCCACCGTCGAGCCAGCTCTTGCACTGCCCATAGACATTGCTTCTCCATTCCTTATGATCCTGCAGAATCCACTGCTCCAGCCATGGCTGATACTGGTCGAGAGGCAGGTACCAGTGCTTTGTGGCACGCTTCACCAGCGGATTGCCCGTCTCGGCATTGTAGGGATTGATGAGTTCCTCAGGGCTGAGCGTGGCACCGCACTTCTCGCACTGGTCGCCATAGGCATCCGCTGCGTGGCATCGCGGACACTCGCCGCGTATGTTACGATCCGTAAGGAAATGGCCGGTCTGCTCGTCATAGAACTGCTCGCTAACCTTCTCCACGAACTTGCCCTCGTCATAGAGTTTGCGGAAGAAGTCGCTTGCAAGCTTGTGGTGAGTGGGGCTCGTGGTGCGGCTGTAGATGTCAAACGAAATGCCGAAGCGCCGGAAACTGTCCTTGATAAGCTCGTGATAGCGGTCCACGACCTGCTGCACAGTGATACCCTCCTTGCGGGCACGGATGGTGACGGGCACTCCGTGCTCGTCGCTACCGCCGATGAAGGCTACCTGACGCCCCTTGAGACGCAAGTAGCGCACGTATATGTCGGCGGGCACATACACCCCCGCCAGGTGACCAATATGCACGGGGCCGTTGGCATAAGGCAAAGCGGCCGTGACGGTTGTTCTCTTGAAGTTCTTTTCCATCGTGATTTCTTGATTTGTGCAAAGGTACTATTTTTCCCTTGTAAATCGCTGCCCTGCGGCTGGAATTTTGCCTCTTGGGGCCTGCCAGGCCATTTGGGGCGACACTGCAGGCGGCTGCGGGCTACTCCACAGTGAAATCCACCAGTATGGGCAGATGGTCGGAGGGGTGATAGAAGTTGCCCAACTTCTGTGCATCACGCACCTGGCTGGTGTAGGCATCACGTATCACGCGGGCCTCGGTGATGCGCTCATACACGGGTCGCGTGCAATAGACAAAGTCGATGCGGCCACCTGTGGAAGTGCTGACAAACTGGTGGGGATGCCTGTAGGCAATGATGTCGATATAGGGGGTGTGCTCCAGGATGAATCCCTGAGTCCAGAAGCGCGGGTCCTCGGGCGCATAGTGATAGTGGAAGTTGTCCAATGGCGAGCGCGAGTTGAAGTCGCCCATCATGAGCCACATCTGCCTGTCCCCATCGGGCACGCTGCCCAGGGTGTGCCTGTAGATGTACTCCACCTCCATCCGCCGCTGCCTGTCACCGCCATGCCCGGCGATGCTCTGTTCGCGGTCCTTGGCGCCCTGGGCATAGGCCTGAGGCCATGTGTGCAGCGTCACAAGGTTGATGCTCTGCTTGCCCACCTGCATCTGCGCCCATCCGGCACCGTGTGCCACCAGCGTGTCGGCATTGCCGCCCAGACGCTTCACATTGGTCAGAGGGAAGCGCGAGGTGATTACCTGGGGATAGTTGTCGCGGTGCTCTCCTATATATATATAGGTATGACCATAGCGCGCTGCCAGTTCGGGCCAGCGTCCGGGCAACTGGCGCTCCTCCTGCGGCAGAGCCTTGTCGGAATTGGTGCGCCATATGCTCTGTGCCTCACACCACACGCACACGTCGGGCTTCAGGCTGTCCACCCACGAGGTGAAGCGCCGGTAGTCATCGGTCTGCCCGTCCCACATGCCGTTCTGTATGTTCCAATACAGCAGACGCACGCTTTGTGCACGCCTCGCAGTCTTCCCCTTGCGTGCCAGCATGCTGCCGGCACACGTGAGGCAAGCCAGTACCAGCATGGCCAGCACCCTCATGATGCGGCCGTTCATACCTGCTCCTCCTTGCCTGCCTGCGCGTCCTCCCATTGCTGCCACTCCTCCATGGCCTTCTTCCAATCGGTTCCCTCGGCGGGCGGATTGGCGTCAAGCCGGGCGGCCTCATCGCGTGCACGGTCACGCGCTCGCTTCTCCTTCATATCGGCAATGGTGGCATCGTCGAGTATCAGGATGGCCCCGCGCTCCAGAGCAGCATCGAGCTCGGCCTCTCCGAAAGCCTTGCCCGGCTCGTTGAAGTCGGATATGTTGAACTCATAATCCACGCGCAACACGTGGCGAATCATCTTCTGGCCGAACCTCTTCGTGCTGTTCTTCCTCCTCAGAAGGCCCTTGATTTCCTTTATCTCCTGCGCGGAGAACTTGTTTCTACCCATAGTCCGTTCAGCAGGAGAAGTTTTCGTCCACCGTCCATTCCTTCATCTCCAGCCCGTGCGCGGCAGTGCAGTGGTCATGTATCCAGCGCTGCTTCTCCTCCTCAAGGCTGTTCCACACTACGGTACACTCGGGGTAAACCACCTCGCGCCCAGCCACTTTCGAGGCTATGCGCTGTTTCTCGGCCACGGTGAGCGAAGCCCACCACTCATTCAACGTATAGTTCATCGCATTCTCTTTTAGTTGCGGGAAAAGGCCCGGCGCACCCCTTGGCATGCCTCAGGAGCCACTCCCTCACCACAAAGTTACGTGTTTTTGGGGCAAAATAGCCGTCTTTCCTTGATTTATATCAAGAAAGTTGGACTTCACAGCGTTTTTCTTTGGATTTTTTTGGGCGCTGCGAAGATTTCGCCTTAACTTTGCACCAGCAAAAGGGACGGATACTTAACGGAACTGTGAAGCTCTGACTTCCGTCTTAGGTGTTTTTAGGTTATAAAGATTGTTAGTTTTTGTTTTTTAGGTTAATAAAGATTGTTAGTAAGGAGAAGCTTTTCCGTGAGGAAGTGCTTCTTTTTGTTTTCTAACAAGCGGCCTACCCTTAAACCTGCGTCTGCGCAACTGTAGAAGTCCAGGAGCCGCAGGAGGGTCGCAAATCACAGCCCTGCCTACGGTTTTTTGTTTTTTGGCAGGGCTTTTTCTATGCCCTCATCAAGCCCCACCACTTCGCTTCACTTTCATCAGGAATGCCGATTCCCGGATTACCAACCGTGCACCGCCACATCTAAGGATGCGTCACATGGGGACAAGAACCCGGCTTCGCCTTAATCATGAGCAGAGAATCTTGAATTCCGGAGCAAGGCTGCACGGGGCTGAAACTACGCCCTTGGGGTTCAAGCAGCACACCCCACTTCATCTTTACAGCAACTCCCATGCCTGAGGTTCTGCATTGCACAGGAATATGCACTGCGGTGCGATGGCAGATGCAGCGCGCTGAGCAGACAGATGCAGCGCATTGCGGAGGCCGATGCAGCGCACTGCGTTTTTTGCCACAATCCGCCCTCCCTTTCGCCCCACACCATTTCACCAGTCCAAGGACTGCTCTCCCCTATCTTACGAAATGCCCAACAAGCTCTGCACCAGACCGATTCGGACGCCCCTGATACCGCATTCTGAAACAAGCGGGAGAACAGCGCGTCGCCCCATAGAGCACAACGCCCGCCCCGCACCAGTCCATTCCGAAACTTTTGTTTACCAATTCCTTATTATAGCGAAGCGAAATCCACAAAAGCACAGAGAGCAGTTGGTTTTTCCGGCAAATTGTTTAACTTTGCAAGAGAGAAGGGGAAAGACCAGCCCCCGAGTGCATGAAAAGCAGCCGGACAGAACTCCCCAACCAGCGTAACAACCTAAAAAAAGAACGTATGGAAACCATCAAGCTCATCGTGAAATGGGTACTGATCATCGGTGCCATCATCCTCTTCGACCGAGCCTGCTCGCCTCGCGACATCAGCAAGATGCCGCCGCGCACGGTGCTCATCGAGAGTTACAGCATGTACAACCCCGCCGGCATAAAGTCGGCATACCAGAAGTTCGACTCGCTGAGGGCAAACGCTCCCTTTGCACAGAGGATCGACAGCCTGGAAGCCACCGCAGAAGCCGACACCGCCAAGGCCGATACGTCCAAGGCGACGATACAGCAGAAAATCACGTACTACGCGCAGGGCATCAGGTGCTTCACCTATAGAGAGACGGTAGCACTGAGCCTGCCGATAGTACTGACGGTGTTTCTGCTACTGATTCTGGTGAGCTTCTACAAGATGAAGAGCAGGAAGACCAGAGTGAAGCTCCCGCATGGAGCAAAGGGTATAGACGCTAACGGGAGGAACCAAGCATGAGTGAATACAGAAAGAATGCGGTGCGCACACTCACTGCCGCCCAGGTGCAGGAGTTCCGCAAAAAGGCAAACGCGCTGTGCGACGCGGAGAAGAACTACAAGGGGAAACGCTTTGGTGACACACTGGAGGTGATAGAGGCCTACGATGCACCCATCTATATGGCCATGCTCAAGGCGCAGCACGACAGACGCACGCTGTACTTCTCGGAGCCCGTACCCACCAGTGCCTACCACCGCCCCACGGTGATGAACTTCAGTCAGGTGGATGTCACAGGCATGGCACCCTACCCCACCCGCTTCACCAACATGGAGACGAAGATAGAGGTACCCGGCTCCAGCGAGACCATCACCTGTAAGCACTGCGGCGGCGAAGGCACCGTGACCTGCAGCCACTGCCACGGCAAGGGCAAGGTGACCGTGGAGGAACGATGCAGCTCGTGCTATGGCCATGGCTACACAACCGTCACCAAACGAGAAGTACGCTATGTGCGTGATTCCGACGGGAGAACTGTGCAGGAAGTCACACAAGTGCCGAAGAGCGTGACCTGCACACGGTGTGGCGGAAGCGGCAAGATAGCACACGAGGAGCAATGCCCCACCTGCCACGGCTCCAGGCGTGAGAGCTGCCCGGCGTGCAACGGCTCGGGACGGCTGGAGAGGCACATGGTGATGCGGCATGAGCAGTATGTGGATATAAGCAAACGCTACATCACACCCGACATACTGTCGTCCAACGACAAACGGGAGCTGGAACGGATACTCGACAAAATGAGCGGGGGATGGAACGTGCGCGACAGCTATGACATTCAGGGTACGGCATTCGGCACCTGCGAGGGACTGGCCCTGCCCGTGGTGGGAGGCATCGTGAGGGACGTGACGGCACACCAAGGTTCGTCAAAGGACAACAGACTGTGCTTCAGCACGCTCTACGTGATGGAGTGCAGCAGCACAGCCATCAGATACCGCTTCGAAGGAAAGGAATACACAGCGGTCATCTATGGCGGCACGGACACGCTCTTTGTAGCCACCTCGCCCATCTCGGACTACTTCAACGAACTGCGGGACAGCATCGAGGAGAGCGCCAAGAAGACCAATTACGGCCAATCGTGGAAAAAACTGAAGCAACTGGTGGAGTCGAGCCAGGCCACCAACGAGGACCGCCACACGCTGCACATGCTGGAGCAAAGACTGGAGGAGACGGCCATGCTAGGACACTTCACGGGACTGGTGATAGCCATGGTGCTGCTCTTCCCGCCGCTCAACTGTTATCTGGCAAACTTCAACATCGTGGCTCCCTGGACCGACCTCATCTACCACTACGTCTATCCGGCATGGGTAGATAGCACAGTGCGAGCCCTGGTGGGGCTGGGTCTGTCCTTCTGGATAATAAAGGACGGGATGCTGCTGAGCAAGTTTACCTGGCAACACGAGTCGGGAGCCACCCGTTTCTGGCTGGGCCTGGCCAACGGACTGGGAGCCATGCTGCTGTGCACGCTGCTGGTATGCATAGCCAACTATCTGGGCCTCATACAGCTGTTCATTGCGTTCATCATATTGGTTCTGGGCCTCATCTCCTTCCTCATATCGATAGTCATCACCATCGTCATGGCGGTGACAACCCATCTCTTCTAAGGCGCAGGGGGCCGACAAGCCCCCTCCTCCACACTTCGGTTCGCACCCTGCGCAGAGCTGGGGCATGGATACAAGAAAAGGCTTGCCGGCCGCGCGGGAACCATCTCCCCTCTGGCCGGCAAGCCTTACTCTATTGTGCCTATGGATTACAGGGCGTTGGCTGTCAGGATGAGCACCAGCAGACCCAGGATGGCGTACAGCTCGGGGAACACAGCCAGCACCATGGTGGTACCGAAGGCATTGTGTCCGGCACCGATGGCACTGATACCATTGGCGCAAACCTTAGCCTGACGTACAGCAGAGAACAGGGCCACCAGACCCAGAGCCAGACCTACGCCGAAGATGGCGCAAGCAGCAGGCATCTGAATGGTAGGCACCACCTTGCTGTTGAGCATGAAGAAGCCCACGAAGCCATACAGGCCCTGAGATGAGGGCAGAGCCGACAGACCCATGTAGGCACCGCTGGCAGAGGGGTTCTTCTTGAAGGCACCGATGGCGGCGTTACCGCAGATGGTCACACCGTAAGCACTGCCAATACCAGAGAGGGCAACGCAGAGCGCAACGCCCAGATAAGCTAAAAAGATTTCCATAAATTTGTTTGTGTTATTGATTATTATTTGTTGTATTCTTTCTTGAAGGGTTTATACTCCTTGCCACCACCCTCGTAGTCAGCGTTCTTGAAGAACTCCACAAAGGTGAGTCGCATGGGGTGGACGAATGCCGAAATCATGCTGAGGGCAAAGGTGATGCCATGTCCTGCCAGCAGGATAAGGAACATGGGCACCCAGCGCACGTAGATGGGCAGCGACGAGGTCATGTCTATGGCAAGCGAGTTGAACACGCCGCCCAGCACGCCGCCGGTGAGTCCGAGCGCGAAGAGACGGATGTAACTCAGCAGGTCGCCCAGCAAGCCGGTGGCCATGCCATAGGTTGCCCACACACCACCTCCGATATTGCCCAGCAGGCCCAACAGGGGTCGCTTGTAACTTCCAGGGGAGTTATAGAAGAAGATGCCCAGGGCGCACAGGCCAATGAGAACCGTCAGCACCGTCTGCACAGCGGCAGGCAGCTCCACACCACAGGCAGGAAGTCCGTAGAGGACTACCGCCAGAATGATGGCCGCCACCCAGCTGAAGGTGCCAATGCCATAGGCAAAGCCATAGTTCTTGACAGCCTTGCAACCCTTGAGTATCATGCCCAGGAGCACCTGCACCAAGCCTATCACCACCGAGAGAACCATCATGGGCGAATAGCCGAAGATGGGTCCCACGCCGTTGTCATTGAGGAAATAGGGCTTCACAGGAGCCAGGAACGCCCAGTCCTGCTGGCTGAGGTCGATGCCGAAGAATGTACCCATAAGCAATCCGCACACGACGGTCATGCCACCCAGCCAAGCCATCAGTTTGCCATAGTTGCGCATGTCGCCCTTGCCATACTTTGCAGCGGCCAGTCCACCCAGCAGCACCAGCAGGCCATAGCCGCCGTCGCCCAAGCAGAGGCCGAAGAAAAGCATGAAGAAAGGCGCGAAGAAGACCGAGGGGTCCAGGTCGTGATAGTTGGGGAGGGAGTACATACGCAGTATCGGTTCGAACAGCGTGGTGTACTTTCCATTGGTGATCTGCACAGGTACATCGTCCTCGAAGGCCGGGTCTTCCATACTATAATATATATGGTCGGCGTCGAGCTTGGCCGTGAGGTCGGCTGTGCGGTCGGCACGAACCCAGCCCAGAAGCAAACGCAATGCGTTGCCCGCCACACGCTCATCGCTCAGATGAACACGCTCGAGCTGGATGCTGTCGCGTGCCTGGGTCTGTCCGTCAACCAGCGCAGAGCGCAGATTGGCCTCGATGTACAGCAACTCTCCGTGCAGGCGGTCGAGTTCGGCCTGCACACGGGCGAGCTCCTCGCGCTTCTCCTTGAGCGAGCTCTGAGGCAGGAATATCTGCTCGGCCTGGATGTCGGGCTTCTCCTGGCTGAAGGTCACGAAGTAAGTGCTCTTGGAGAGCTCGTTTACGGGAATAGCGAAATACTTGTCGGCCCACTCCTGCAGGAAGAACTTCGTGCTGCAGCGGAAGAATGCCACCTGCAGGCCGGCAGCCTCCGACAGACGTCGCAATGCGCTCATGTCGAAATTGCCCCACGGCTCAAGTACATGGATATCCTTCTCCACAGCATCGCGCCCATGCATGAGCTGCTGCTCCTCGTGCTGTATGGCCTCCACCCTATCAAGCAAGACCCCGGCACAGGAGATGTGTTCGGCGGCCGGTGCCTGAGGCTCCACCTTGTAGGTCTTGGCGGCGGAGTCGAGTACGCGGAGGGCTGCCACATAACGCGCCTCCAGCTCCATCACCTGCTGCAGTTCGGCACTGGATGCCCCCTGCTGCAGTTGCTGCACATGCACAACGCCCAGCTGGCGCAAGGAATCGATGAATGCATCGTATTCCCTATCGGTCACCAGGAAGGTGAACTTCTTCATCTTCTCAATCATGCAGTAGCCTCCTTTCTCTTTTCCTGCAAGGCCTTCAGTATCTTCTGCGAGGATTTGGAGAGGTTCTCCTCATCCTCCATGAAGCGCTTTATCTTGCGCACGGCCTCCTGGTAGCCTGGTATCTGCACCTTCTCAAAGAGGTTCACCTTCTGGGTGGTCTTCTTGCGCGCGTGCTCCAGGAGGTGCAACTTGGCCTCCACAAACTCACGCTCCACGGCTGTCTTGGCCAGTCCCTGAAGCAGGTTGATACCATCAAAATACCATTTGGGCGCGCTGAACAGGCCAAAGGGATGCACCTCCAACTCGATGTTGGTGAGCACAGGAACCCTCACGCCCGCTATCTTGCGTACACCCAACTGCACATCACGCAAGCTCACCAGCGAGGTGTCAAACTCACCCCACAAGGCATACATGCGCTCATAACCTGCAATCTGGGTCTCAAGCAACTGCTCCAGACGGGTCGCCTCTTCCTTGCATTTCTTCACTTCCAACCGCAGAGCCGTCTCCTTGCTCTTTATTATGGGCAAGGTGCGCTGGCGCATCTTCAGGTTCTTCTCCAGCTGTTGGAGCGAAGTCTTGTTATATTGAAACTTTATTGCCATAATGGTAAATTCCCCTTCCGTCCCCGCCACAGGGGAAGACAGATGCAGGGGACATTATTATTGTTCTACAGTCTTGTTTACCATCACACTGTTCTGGAAAGCCTCACGCGGCCTCCTCCGCCCTTCTTCCCACGCCTTTGCGGGATACCGAAGAGAGGCGTGCGAGTGCCTTAGTTCCAGTATATGTCGGTGAACTCTTTCTTGATGTTGACCTCCTCCAGCTTGAAGTACTTGCGGAAGAGACCCCATGTAACATCAAGCATATCCTCTGTGTTGAGGTTCACATCAATGGCAAGCAGCTGTGTGGCATAGTCCTTGGCGAAGTCCAGACAGCGGTTGTCATAGTCGGTCAGGTCGAAGCCGTTCTCCAGCTTGGTCTTTGCATTGGCAGCGTCAGCGTAGAGGCGGATGGCTGCATTCATCACCTGAGAGTGGTCGGCACGCGTCTTCTTGCCCGCCACAAGCTGCTTCAGACGTGAGAGCGAGCGGAAGGGATCGATGATGACCTTGCCCACATCGCTGTCCCTACGCAGGTAGAGCTGGCCCTCGGTGATGTATCCGGTATTGTCGGGCACGGCATGGGTGATATCGCCACCGCTCAGCGTGGTCACGGCGATGATGGTGATAGAACCGCCACCTACGCTCTCGGGGAACTGCACAGCCTTCTCATATATCTTGGCCAGGTCGGAGTAGAGTGATCCGGGCATAGAGTCCTTAGAGGGAATCTGGTCCATGCGGTTGCTCACGATAGAGAGTGAGTCGGCATACGAAGTCATATCCGTCAGCAGCACCAGCACGGTCTCATGCTTCTCCACAGCGAAATACTCGGCAGCTGCAAGGGCCATGTCGGGCACGAGCAAGCGCTCCACGGCAGGGTCCTCGGTGGTGTTGATGAAGGATATGATGCGGTCAAGTGCTCCCGCATTAGAGAATGTGTTGCGGAAGAAATAGTAGTCGTCGTTGGTCATTCCCATACCGCCCAGGATGATCTTGTCGGCCTTGGCGCGCATGGCAACCATAGCCATCACCTCATTGAAAGGCTGGTCAGGGTCGGCAAAGAAGGGTATCTTCTGTCCCGAAACCAACGTATTGTTCAAGTCAATGCCTGCGATACCCGTGGCGATAAGCTCGCTGGGCTGCTTGCGACGCACTGGGTTCACACTCGGACCGCCTATCTCCACCTCCTTGCCCTCGATGGCTGGACCACCGTCAATGGGCTCACCATAGGCATTGAAGAAGCGTCCTGCCAGCTGCTCGCTCACTTTCAGGGTCGGTGCTTTGCCCAGGAATGTCACTTCTGCATTGGTGGGAATACCACCAGTGCCCTCAAATACCTGCAAGGTGACGTCATCGCCCGAGATTCTCACCACCTGAGCCAGCTTGCCGTTGATGCGTGCAAGCTCATCATAACCGACGCCCTTGGCCTTGAGCATGCAGGTGGCCTTGGTTATCTGGCTTATTTGCGTATATACTTTTTGAAATGCTGTTGCCATAATTCATACGTTTGGAATAATGCACCGAGAACGCTGCACAGGGCGGTACAGCTGTCTGGCCGGGGTGGCACATAGCGCTTCAGGCCTCCTCGCACGCCCTCGGTCCATCATTCTTGTTTATTTGTTAATCATTGCCTGCACCTGTTTCTTGTAGTCAGCATACTGCTCGCTCTGGTACTGCGAGTAGTTCATCTGCTTGCAGAGGTTAATCAACTTCTTGAAGAAATCGGTCACCTCAAGGAAAGTATCAAAGGTGAAGTCGTCCTTGTCACATATCTCCGTCACCAGGTCGAGCAACTCCTCCTGTCGTGCCAGCGGTGTCATGGCATCCACATCGTCGAATGCGTCCTGCTGCAGAATGACGTAGTCGATGACTTCGCTCTTCCAGAAAGTCACGTGGTACTCCACTGGAACGCCGTCGTCACCCAAGATATTGATCTGTTCAGCTATCTCCTTGCCTCTCTGCATGCGCGTCTTGAGCTTCATCACCTTGGGTATCCACTCGCCGTTGATGTGCTTGGTGATATAGTCGGAGAACTCCGGGTACTCCAGATATTTGGAGTAGGAGTCGATGGGATTCACGGCGGGATAGCGCTTCTTGTCGGCACGATCCTGCTCCAGACCGTAGAAGCAGCGGGCCACCTTCTTGGTGTTCTCGGTCACGGGCTCCTTCAGGTTACCTCCGGCAGGCGACACCGTACCCAGGAACGTCACAGAGCCTACCTCGCCGTTGCGCAGACGGACATATCCTGCACGGCCGTAGAAGTTGGAAATCAGCGCACCCAGGTCCATGGGGAATGCGTCCGGACCAGGCAGCTCCTCCATACGGTTACTCATCTCACGCAGCGCCTGAGCCCAACGAGAGGTGGAGTCGGCCATGAGGAGCACACGCAAGCCCATCGAGCGATAGAACTCTGCCATGGTCATGGCTGTATATACCGAAGCCTCACGCGCTGCCACGGGCATGTTACTGGTGTTGGCTATGATGATGGTTCTCTCCATTAGCTTGCGCCCGGTATGCGGGTCAACCAGTTCGGGGAACTCCGAGAAGATCTCCACCACTTCGTTGGCACGCTCGCCACACGCCGCAATGATCACGATGTCGGCCTCCGCCTGCTTGGATATAGCATGCTGCAGCACGGTCTTGCCCGTACCGAAGGGGCCGGGGATGAAGCCCGTTCCTCCCTCTACGATAGGATTGAACGTGTCGATGGTGCGCACGCCTGTCTCGAGGAGTTTGAATGGTCGGGGCTTCTCGGCATAGTTGGTCATGGCGAACTTCACGGGCCAGTGCTGCACCATATCCACCTTTATCTCGTTGCCCTTCTCGTCCTCCAGCACAGCCACCACATCGTGTATCTTGTACTTGCCTGCGGCTGCCACGCTCTTGACGGTGGCGAAACCCTTCATCTGGAAGGGCACCATAATCTTGAGCAACTGGTGATTCTCCTCCACCTGACCCAGCCAGTCGCTTTCCTGCACGCGGTCACCTGGCTTGGCGATGGGCACGAACTCCCACTCGCGGTCGGCGTCCAGCGGCTCGGTATATTGGCCGCGCTTGAGGAAGACGCCCTCCATCTTGTCCAGGTCATTCTGCAGTCCGTCGTAGTTCTTGCTGAGCATACCGGGACCCAACTGGATTTCCAGCATGTGTCCGGTGAACTCCGCCACGGCACCCACCTTCAAGCCACGGGTGCTCTCAAACACCTGCACGAAGGCATCCTGCCCTGTGACCTTGATGACCTCCGCCATCAGTCGGTCGCCTCCTGTCTCTATGTAGCATATCTCTCCCTGCATCACGGGTCCGTCCACGCGGATGGTGACCATGTTGGAGACTACACCACTTACAGTTCCTTTAGTCATTGTATGTATTGTTTATTATTTACTTTTGAATGAATTCCTCGGGTACGCGAGCCTGCGAACGCAGGTTCTCGATGATTTGCCTGAAGGTCTCCTTGCCTGTCTCTACGTCCAGACGCGCCCACCGATACTGCATCTCCAGCTTGCAATGGTAGGCGAACACGGCATCGATGGAGAATGGATTGAAGAACGTGCGCTCGTCGAGCCACAGCCACTTGAAGGCGTCTATCATCTTCTCCTTCCTTACGGGGTCTTCCTCATCCACTATCTTCATCAACTGCTTCACGTAGTCGAACTCGTGTGTGAGGTCAAAGTCGTGTGTCTTATTCTCCTTGATCATGGTCTGCACCTCGCCGTCGCCCTTGATATAGTCGGCCACGTTCCATCCGTTCTTGCGTGCGAGCATGGCTGTGAGGATGTTTGTCACATCCAGGTTGAGCTGGTACCAGTCACGCATCATGCGGTTGGGACAGGTGGTGATGGCGTAGTTGAGGAACTGGTAAGCCATCTCATCCTCGGGGAAAAAGCCCTTCTTGCCCTTGTTGTAGTCGTATTCTCGGGCAAAGACACTCATGAAGGACGGGAAGCGATGCACGTTGAAGTTCATCTCCCGCGCACTTGTGATGAGGTCCTGATACTGCTCCAGGGTATAGTTACCGTGCAGATCCACCTTTGCCTCGGGGTCTTTGAGCAACTTCACAAGGTTCTTGCAGTCAAGCCTCAGATAGAAGTAGAAGATGAGTTTGCGGTCCTGTGCCGACAGTTCAGCGTCGCACCACTCCCTGAGCTCCTCGAACGAGAAGCCCGGCTGGGTGTCTGCCAAGTCGATGTCGGGCAGTCCCGCCACCAAACAATAATAATTGCCCATGTGTTTGCTTGTTACTTTTGCTTTATGTCCACACCTCCCTGCCGGCTCTGCTGAAAGCCTTCACCGGCGGGAGCTTCTCGTTGCCCTTTTCTCAGAAGAGCATCTCCACGAGCTGAGGACGCAGGAAACTCTTGAAATAGTCCTCGAATTCCTCGCGTCCGAAGTTCACCTTGTAGCTACCATCAGCGGGTGCGATGGTGAGCATGGTGTCCTTTCCGCTCACCTGCTCGATGGTCACTCCCTTGTCGAGCAGGTCCTTTGCCTTGGCGGCGAAGTACTTCCTGAGGTTCTCTGCCTCGGCTGTGCTGAGCACCACCGGGCCATCGCCGGCCCACTTGCTTGCCAGTTCCACGGCAAACTTAGGCAGGAACTCGGGGTCGGCCACCAGTCCCTTGACAGCCTCCTCCACGGTATTGTTGGTAAGCACATTGGTTATCTCGCTCCTGAGAGCGTTGAGAGCCTGGCTGGTGTAGAGCTTCAACTCGCCCTTGGTGTTGGCATCCAGCTCGGCGGCCTTCTTCTTGGCCTGTGCCTCGATGGTCTGTGCCTGCTCACGGGCATTGTCCAGGATTTTCTGTGCTTCGGCTTCGGCTTCAGCCTTGATCTTGGCTGCCTCAGCCTGACCACGCTCCACGCCTTCGCGGTAGAGCTTCTCTGTCAGTTCTTGAATCTTCTCCATTATGTATCTTTCTTATTGTTATATTCTTACTTCCAATGCACCCTTTGGTTCCGCTAAGTTCGCACTTTCCATTCACATAGAGTCATCCTTTTAACTATCATTGAGTTAAAAAGTGCAAACAAAGGGCATTCAGAACAATCATTTTCCATTATCGACCACTCTGCGCCCCGCTTTGCGGCCGCTTTTCAGGCGCTCATTGTGCACTTCTCTTGGCGTATGTGTCGAGTCCCTGACGCAGGAAGGCCATATAGGCATCCACGCTCTCGTCGAAGGCGTAGGAGGGTCCCAGAGGCTTGCCATTGCCATCGAGCAGCACATAGAAGGGCTGGGCATTGGCCCCGAACTTCACCCTTTGCAGGTAGCTCCACTTGTCGCCCACGGTGCGCAACTTGGTCTGTGCACCGTTCTCACTCACTGTGATGGTGCTGTCGAGGGCTGTCTTCTCATCCACATAGAGCGAGATGAGCACATAGCGGTCCCTTATGGTGGCAGCCACCTGCGGGTCGGTCCACACGGCGGCCTCCATCTTGCGGCAGTTCACACAGCCATAGCCGGTAAAGTCCACCAGCACGGGTTTGCCATGCTGGCGCGCATAGGCCATTCCCTCCTCGTAGTCGGTGAACTGTGCATGCACTTCCTCGGTGCCTCCGATGCGGAAGTCCTGTGTCTGCATGGGGGGAGCAAAGGCGCTCACAGCCTTGCAGGGCGCGCCCCACAGGCCGGGTACCATATAGAGTGCAAAGGCCAGGCTCAGGAGTCCGAGCAGGAAGCGTGTCACTCCCGTGCGGGGATTGGCCACCACCTCGCCCATTTCGTCGTACTCGTCTTCGTCATGCGGGAAGCGTATCCACCCGATGAGATAGGCTCCCATCAGCGCAAAGAGCACTATCCAAAGGCAAAGGAACACCTCACGGTCCAGTATGTGCCAGCCGTAAGCCAGGTCAGCCACCGAGAGGAACTTCAGTGCGAAGGCCAGTTCCACGAAGCCCAGGCACACCTTGATGCAGTTCATCCAGTTGCCGCTCTTGGGTACGCTCTTGAGCCAAGCGGGGAAGAGGGCAAACAGCGTGAAGGGAAGAGCCAGGGCGAGGGCAAATCCGAACATGCCCACAGTGGGGCCCAGCAGTTCGCCGCTCGTGCTCACCTCCACCAGGAGGAAGCCTATGATGGGACCCGTGCACGAGAAGCTCACGAGGCTCAGCGTGAAGGCCATGAGGAAGATGCTCAGCAGACCGCTCGTGGCTTCGGACTTCTTGTCCACGGCATTAGTCCAGCGACTGGGCAAGGATATCTCAAAACCGCCCAGGAAACTGGCGCCGAAGAAGACGAGCAGAAGGAAGAAGAAGATGTTGAACACCGCATTGGTGCTCAGCGCATTCAACTGGCTTGCCCCGAAGAACACGGTAACCAGCAGCCCCAGGAGCACATAGATGACCACGATGCTCACTCCGTAGGTCATGGCATCGCGTATGCCCTGGCGGCGGTTGTCCTTGCTGCGCTTCAGGAAGAAGCTCACGGTCATGGGGATGATGGGCCACACACAGGGGGTGAGCAGGGCTACCAGTCCGCCCAGCATGCCCAGCAGGAAGATGGCTATCAGGCTCTTGTCGGCCAGCGGCCCCATCGGCTCGGTCTGATGCAGCTCCTCGGTGACGGGCGCCCACAGGTCGGCAGCTCCCACCGCCGCGTTCCCGGCGGCCACCTGCTGCTCTGTGGTATCGGCAGCAGCGGTATCAGGCTCTCCTGCCTTGGCCTCCAGGGCATCGGTGCTAGCCGTCACGCCCTTGGACGAAGCCTTGCCTGCAAATGAGAACTCCACCGTGGAGGGTGGCATGCAGTTCGATTCGCTGCACGCGCCATAGGTAAGATATCCCTCCACCGAATACTGTGCATCGGTGATGGTGAAGGTCTGCTCAAAGGAGGCTGTGCCTTCCATATATGACACCGTCATGCCAAACATGGCATCCTCGGCGCGCTTCACCTTGCCGGTGGCACGCAATGCGCCGTCGGCCTTCAGTCCCTTTATCTTCTCCACGGTGAGCGTGGCGGGGGTGGGGCCACCCTCTGGTATGTCGGTGCCATACACATGCCAGCCGGCATTCACCTGTCCGCTGAAGCGCACAAGGAGCTTGCCATCGGGAGTCTCTTCGTTTGTCACGCTGAACGTCACCGGTGTCTGCATCTGCGCCAAGCCTGGCACGCAGAAACACAGAACGGCAATCAGCAGGAAAAGAATTCTTCTCATATAAATCCGTTACTCTGTTTTATATACTATTTTACCAAACTGCAAACTTACAAAAAAAAACGCAATTTTCATCCATCAGCACTCTGAATTTTGGCCTTATATGCCCTACCGCGCACCAAGGCGGGCCGGAGGAGCGAAAAACGCAGTGCGCTGCATGTACCAACGCAGTGCGGTGCAACAGCCGACGCACCGCAGTGCATCCGCCATTGCACCGCAGTGCATGTTATGAGCGGGAAGGATGCCCGATGCCGGGCAGGGCTCCCGGTCTTATTTCTTACGGGCCTTCACCGCACCCATCACCACGTAGCCGAGGGTCAGGAGGGTGAGCAGGGCCAAAGCGGCATAGGCGATGGCCTCGGTCGTGTGCACGCTCTGGGGGTCGAAGCGCATCTCTATCTTATGCTTGCCGGCGGGCACGCGGATGGCACGGAGCACGTAATCGACACGTCCCACAGGGGTGTCCTCACCATCTACGGTGCAGGTCCATCCGGGATAGTAGATGTCACTGAAGACCACCACACCACCCTGCTGCGACGTGCACTCATATACGAGGCGGTTGGCATCATAGCTCTGGAGCACCACCTGCGACAGGCTGTCACGGCCGGAGGATTCGCCCAGCACATCGCGGAAACGCTCGTCGGCCACGGCTGTCAGCTTGGGGTTGATATGGTGCAGAGCGGCCAGCTCGGCATCGGCATCCGCCACATACTTCACCTCGGAGGCGAACCATGCATTGCCTGCAGCCCACGGATTGGCCACTGCCATCGGTGCGCTCTTGCCGTCGCCCACTATCACCCAGCGTGTGTTGAGCATGTTGAGCACGGGAAACAGGCTGTCTCCATCACACTGCGTGAGGTCCTGGCCCGTGGCATAGATAGCACCGCTGATGCGCCCCATCTCCTTCTGGATGTGCTCCTCGATGAGTTCCTGGTAGCGGCGGAGCTTGGCGGGATGGTAGCCGCCCACACTCTTGTGATGATATGAGGTGGTGTTGTCATTGAAGGTGCTCACGGTGAGGTTGAGCACGCGGTCGTATGCACCACTGTCCTGCTGCAGGATGAACTGGTCGGCGCGCGTGGGTTGCAGAGTCTGCTGAGTGGCTGTGGGAGTGCTGAACATGGCATCGTTGAGGTAGCGCTTGTTCACTCCCCACATGTCGGCCAGACACAGGATAATCAGGCATGCCACCATGGGCACCTCCTTGATGCGCTTCCAGCGGTAGGCCACAAGCACGAGCAGCCCCACACCCACCACGATGAAACTCCTGAGGGCGTCTGCCCTGAACATGGCACGACGCATGTCACTCATATTGTTCAATATGTCGCCAGCCAACTGCTGGGGGATATACCCGGCCTCGACGAACTGTTTCATGTAGGTGTGGTCGGCACTGGAGAGGTAATCGCCGAAGAATGCATCGGGCATCGCCCAGAAAAGCAGGGCCACACCTCCCGTGATGCAGAAGCTCAGGGTGAGGTAATGCTTGCGGGGCATATGCAGGTGCGTGCTCTTCCCCTCCAGGCAGGCAGGGTCATCCACAAGCTTCTTGAGGGCGAGCATGGCCAGCAGGGGAATGGTGAACTCGGCTATGACCAGTATGCTGGCAACGGTGCGGAACTTGTCATACATGGGCACGTAGTCGAGGAAGAAGTCGGTGAAGCCCATGAAGTTCTTGCCCCAGGAGAGCAGGATGCTGAGCACCGTGGCGGCCAGCAGACACCACTTCATGGGTCCCCTCACGATGAAGAGGCCCAGGACGAAGAGCATCAGCACAAACGCGCCAACATACACAGGGCCACTGGTGCCGGGCTGTTCGCCCCAGTACTGAGTGAATGCCTGATAGACGGGCACGTAGGTGCGGTTGGCATGCTTCATGGCTGTCTCGCTCTGGGCAAGGGGCACACTGGCACCGCCCTTGGTGTTGGGCACGAGCAGGGTCCACGTTTCACCCAGCCCGTAACTCCACATGGTGATATAGCTGCGCTCCAGTCCGCTGCTCGTCTGATCGGCCTGGTTCTTGGTCTTCTGCGTGAGCTCACTCTTGCCGCGCATGCTTTCCTTGCTGTACTGCCAGGTGTGGTAGAGGTTGCTCAGGTTGACGGCTATGCCCAGCAAGCCTGCCACGGCAAAGCACGCAGTAGCCTTCGCCCACTGCCCCAGCGTGTGCTTGCACACCGCATCAATAAGGTAGGCGAGCACCATCAGCCCCATGACAAAGAGGAAGTAATAGGTCATCTGCACATGGTTGCTCAGTATCTGCAGGGCCGTGAACAGGGCTGTCACCACGATGCCAGGCAGATAGCGGCCCCGATAGCACAGTACCATACCGGCTATGGTGGGTGGCACGAAGCTCAGGGTAAGCAGCTTCCAGATGTGTCCGGCTGCAATGATGATGAAATAGTAACTGCTGAAGGCCCAGAGCACAGCGCCCAGGGCGGCCATCCACACGCGGAAGTTGAAGGCGCGCAGCAGGATGTAGAAGCCCAGGAGCATCATAAACACGTAGGACGCAACGTCGGGGAGTCCCAGCTGATACACCTTCTCGAGCCACGAGAGGGTGTCTGTGCTGTCATAGCTGGGGCTCATCTGATAGGTGGGCATTCCGCTGAAGAGGGTGTTGGTCCAGCGTGTGCGCTCACCATGATGAGTCTCGCGGTAATGGTTCATCTCCACGTTGCTGCCTACCGAGGCGCTGTGGTCGTGTCCCGAAAGCACGAGTCCGTCACGGATGGGTGTAATGAAATAGAAGACGCTGATGGCCACGAAGAACACCACAGCCAGCAGGTCGGGAAGGAATTGCCTCAACTTGTTCATATCGAATCTGATTGTTTTCGCTTTTCTAACTGCAGACTCCACGCCGCAGAGCTTGCTGCGCGGAGTCTGCCAAACTAAAAAAAGCTGCAACCTCCTGCGGAGGAATACAGCTTTTGGCTTTCATCTGTGAGCAGAGCTGCGTGATTACTTACGCAGACCCAGAGCCTTCACGATAGCACGATAGCGGTTGATGTCGCGGCTCTTAAGGTAGTTGAGGAGGCTACGACGCTTACCAACCAGACCTGTCAAGGCGCGTTCTGTGCTGTGGTCTTTGCGGTTCTGCTTCATGTGCTCGGTCAAGTGAGCGATACGGAATGTGAAGAGTGCGATCTGGCTCTCTGCACTGCCGGTGTCCTTACTGCCCTGACCATACTGGGTGAAAATCTCTGTCTTTTTGGCTGAATCCAAATACATGACTTAACTTGTCTTTATGATGAAACTTGTTTGACGGGCTGCACCACTCTTCGGAACAGCCTCGCAAATGCGGTGCAAAGGTACTAACTTTTTCATTCTCACAGCAAGAAAACGGAGAAAAACTTGCTTCGAGGCGATTAAGATTGCAGAATGAGGGAATTATGAATGCTGGACGAGGGAATTATGAATGCTGAACGAGATAATTAAGAATGCTGAATTTTGAATAAAGAATTAGACTGGCGCGATGTGGGCATTGCACCCCTTGCCATCGCGCAGCACTTTTCACTTTTCACTCTTCACCTTTCACTTCCCGAAGGGGGCACTTTTCACTATCCATTTTTCACTCTTCACTTCCCACAGGGACACTTTTCACTTCCCACAGGGACCACTCTTCACTATTCACTCTTCACTTTTCACTTCCCGAAGGGACACTTTTCACTTAAATGACGCAGTGCGGTGCATCGGGCATCGCAGCGCGCTCCATTGGGCATTGCAGTGCGCTGCACAGGCCGTTGCAGTGCGTTGCGTTTTTCGGTGCACTTTCATGCACGGCCGGGGGCACGCCGCCAAGCTCTCTTTTCCAGAAGACCGAAAACAAAAATGCTGCGCGATGGGATACACCGCACAGCATTGTTTGCCTTACACTTTTGTCCTGTCTGCCCAGCCTGCTTAAGCCTATGCGAGGCAGAAGGGTTTTCCGTTCCGATTTATTCACGACCGCGCCGGCTTTCCTAAGGGTATCCTTTCCGATTCCCAGAGAACTGCCTTGGGCGGCTTCATCCATGCTTCTGCCCCACCCCTTTGGAGCAAGGCGTTTAGCAGGGACGAGACTTGGGCAGATGGAATGTCTCCTGCACGGCCTTGACGGCCTCCTCGGTCATGCCGTCGGGCTCAGAGCCCATGCTGCGGGCACACATATAGATATGGGCCGACTTGCAGAGCACATCCGTCTGGTCGAAAGCGTCCATGATGTCGATGCCGACCGATGTGGTACCGTGCTTCTCCCACAGTACAACGTCGTGTGTCTTAATCTGCTCCAGCGTGGCATCCGCCAATTCCAGGCTGCCGGGCATGGCATAGGGAACCACGCCAATGCCGAGGGGAGCAAAGGCCAGTGTCTCGGGAATCATGGACCAGAGCACACGGGTCATCTCGCCTGGGCGCAGGAAGCGCTGGATGTGCGACATGGCCACCAGCTCGATGGGATGTGTGTGAAGCGTGGCCTTGTAGCAGCTGCCGGTACCTATCAGATAGTCCTGCAGGGAGAGGTGCGACGGGAGTTCGCTGGTAGGCAGCACCGCATTGTCGGCTATTATCTCGTAAGAGGCGCAGTCATCGCACACGCGTATGATGGCACCGTTCTCCATGGGACGGCGGGCCAGGTCACGCATGCGCTTGCCGGTGCCTTTGGCATAGAAATAAGTGCCCTTCAGATTGGGCAGAATCTTGCCGATGGGGCGGGCGGGCGCTATCGCAGGCAACGCCTTTATCTCGTCATCGACCAGGTCGGTCACGTTGACGGTGATGTTGCCGCCGTTTCTCTCGGCCCAGCCTTTCTGCCACAGGTACCCGGCCACCTCGGCCACTTGGTCTATCACTGCCGCCAGAGCGGGGCGGCCTTCCAATACACTTTTCATTTTCATTCTTTTGTTAGAGGGGTTCCGAAGTTGTGTCCCACTTATCTCTATGGGCTATGCCATACCGTCCGACAGATTCCCGAGGCATGCCCTGGGCACCTCTCGTTGTTCCGAAGCCCACAACGGACATCCAGCCATTGGTCCATGCGACAGCCGTCACCACTCCGCCACCCGATTGCTATACATTATATATAATACCTCTCCCGCCATCCTGCAGGGTGACGAGAGAGGTGTGTTCAGTATGCCATTCGCATCCTGCTATACAGACTGCCCGTCAGATGAGCTGCGGCAGGAAACTGCTCAGGATAAGCACAGCCAGTCCGAGGATGAGCACAGCGATGGTCTTGGGCGAGCAACCCTTCCACTCCTTGAGGATGATGCCCCATACGTTGCTGAACGTAACGTTGAGCGCCATCAATATACAGAAGGAGAGAGTGGTAAGCGTGGGCGATGCGGAGAGGAAGCCTTTACCCAGCGAGAGGCCGAAGAACTGGCTGTACCACAGCGCGCCTGCCAGCAGACAGAAGAACAGATTGTTGCCCCACACGCTGCCCTTGGCATAGTCGGACCACGTGTGGTTCTTTGTGTTCTGGTAGAAACAGTAGATGGCGTTCGTGACGAAGCCGCCCAGAGTCACCAGGAAGGTGGCTGGCAGGGTCTTGTAGATGTCGGGCGTGAGGTCACCGAAGTTGATGCCTTTGCCAAACTCAAGTCCTACGTTGAAGCATCCACTCATAAAGCCAGCCAGCAGAGCAATGGCGAGACCGCGTGTGAAGTTGAAGTCCTTCACCGCTGCACGCTTCTCCTCCTCCGACAGCATCGCAGCCTTCATCGAACCGGCCACGCCTATGATGGCTATGCCCAGCAGGGTGACTGCCACGCCTATCAGCACTGAGGCGGTAAGGCTGGCCAATGCATTCTGCTCGGGGAAGAAGATGTTGAGCAGCACGGGGCCCATAATGGTGCCCAGTCCGGCGCACGTACCCAGGGCGATGCTCTGCCCCAGGGCGACCCCCAGATAGCGCATGGAGAGGCCGAATGTAAGGCCGCCTACGCCCCAGAGGACGCCAAAGAGGATGGTCATGCCGATATTGAAGGAGTTCTGCCCCGTGATGAGTTCACAGATGCAGTGCCCTTCGGGAACCGCCAGTAAAGCGCCCAGCAGCGGCAGGAGCAGCCAGGCAAAGGCGCCCTGCACTATCCAGTAGCTCTCCCAGCTCCATTGCTTGATCTTGTTGATAGGCACATAACTGCTCGACTGGCAGAATGCACCCGCTGCTATAATGAGCAGTCCGATGAGGATGTCCATAGTGCCGCAGTTTTATGATCAGCGCTTGCTGGTTACGTTAGCCTCGTAAGAGTCTATCTCCTTCATGAAGTCCTGGCCCACGGGGACGGCATTGCGCACGCAGAATTCGTCATAGACAGCCTGCCAAGGCATGGCCTTCTGCTCCTCGAGGAGTGCCAGCACGCGGTAGCCCTGGCCCTTGAGCTCGGCCTCGCTGATGGTTGCCTTGGGCTCCAGAAGGGCACGCAGCATGCACTTCTGTGCGGCGCGCGAACCGATGACGTAGGCTCCGATGCGGTTGATACTGCCGTCGAAGAAGTCCAGACCGTAGTGCACACGGTCGAGAGCATCGGCGCGTACAATCTCAGAGAACAGTTCCTGCGTGGGGTCATCCATTATCGTCACGTGGTCACTGTCCCAGCGCACGGGGCGGCTGACGTGCAGCATCAGTTCAGGAACGAACTGCAGCACGGCGCTCACCTTGTCGGCAGGACTCTCGGTGGGGTGATAATGACCTGTGTCAATGGTAAGTATCTTCTGGTTCTGTGCGGCGTAGGCGGTATAGAAGTCGTGTGAGCCCACGGTGAAACTCTCCAGACCGATACCGAACACCTTGCCCTCGATGCAGTCCTTCATCATTGGCTGCTTCTTGGCAAAGATTTCGTCCAGCGACTTCTTCAGCAAGCTGCGGTAGAGCATATGGTTTACGCTCATGTCCTTACAGCCGTCGTGCACCCACAGATTCATGATGCAGGGGTCGCCCTGGGCCTCTCCCATGGCATTGGCAATGTCGCGGCAGCGCTTTGTGTGCTCCACCCAGAAGCCTCGGATACCCTCGTCGGGGTTAGAGAGCGACAGGCTGCCACTCTTGGGGTGCGAGAAGCTGCTGGAGTTGAAATCGAGCTTCGTGTCATTCTCCTTTGCCCAGTCTATCCATGACTGGAAGTATTCTACGGTCACCTCATCGCGATCGACCACCTTTCCCTTGAAGTCGCCATATATCTCGTGCAGGTTCAGACGATGGTTGCCAGGGATAAGGCTCTTGGCCTCCAGTATGTCGGCACGCAGCTCGTCTATGTTTCTGGCCTTGCCCGGATAGTTGCCCGTGCTCTGGATACCTCCGCTGAGCGAACCGGCCTGCACCTCAAATCCGGCCACGTCATCGGCCTGCCAGCAGTGGAGCGACAGGTGGAAGTCCTGCAGCTGCTTGAGTACCTTCTCTGTGTCAACGCCAATCTCAGCATAACGCTCCTTGGCAACCTCGTAAGCTTTCCTTACCAATTCTTCTTTCATAACGGAATGTGTTTTATAGTTTTTGAATGTTGATAAACCTCTCATACGCCTTGTCCCAGGCCTCGGTGTGCTCTGGTTCATACAGGTTGGTCTCTATGCTGTCGGCTATGATGCGGCGCATCTCGTACATGTCGCCCACCAGACCGGCCGCCTTGGCCTGCAGCATGATGTTGCCGATGGCGGTGCCCTCCACGGGACCCGTCACTACGGGCAGCGAGATACTGTCGGCCGCCATCTGCATCAGGTAGTGGTTATAGGTGCCGCCGCCTATTACGTGGAGCTTCTCAATGGGGAAGGGGGCCAGTTCCTTCAGGTATTCTATCACCTGCCTATAGCGCAGGGCGAGGCTCTCAAAGATGCAGCGTGCCATCTGGCGGTAGTCTTCGGGCACCGGCTGATTGGTCTCGCGGCAGTAGTCCTGTATGGCCTGTACCATGCTCTCGGGGTTTGTGAAGCGTGGGTCATCGGGGTTCACCAGCGAGCGGAACGGCTCGGTCTCCATGGCCTGGCTGTTTATCTCGTTCACGTCGGCGGGTGCATCGGTCCACTCCTTGCGGCAGCGCTCCAGGAGCCACATGCCGCAGATGTTCTTCAAGAAGCGTGTGGTGCCCTCGATACCGCCCTCGTTGGTGAAATTGTACTGATAGCTCTTCTCGTTGATGATGGCATCCTTCACCTCGATGCCCAGCAGGCTCCATGTGCCACAGCTCAGGTAGGCATAACGCTCGTCCCTGGCCGGTACGGCTGCTACGGCTGCTCCTGTGTCATGACCGGCCACCGCCACCACAGGCACGGGGCCAAGTCCGGTCAGCTTCTGCGCCTCGGGAGTGAGCACACCCACCTGGTCGCTGGGGTTGACGTAGCGTCCGAACTGCTCCTCGGTGAGTCCCACGGCCTGCAGCAGCACGGGGTCGAGCCGCTTGGTGCGCGGGTCGAGCATCTGGCTTGTGCTCAGGATGGTATATTCACACACGGTCTCCCCTGTGAGCATATAGCTCAAGGCATCGGGGATAAAGAGCAGCTTGCCGGCTGCCTCCAGCGCAGAGTCACCGTGCTTGCGCATTGCGGCAAACTGGAAGAGCGTGTTGAAGTTCATGAACTGTATGCCTGTGCGCTCATAGACCTCCTCTCGGGGAACCTTCTGAAAGAACTCCTCCATGATGCCCTCGGTGTGTGGGTCGCGGTAGGAGAACGGATTGCGGAGCACGTTGCCGTCGTGTCCCACACAGACGAAATCGACGCCCCAGGTGTCGATGCCTATACTCTGGAGCCGGATACCCTCGTCGGCCACCACACGCAGGGCGCGGATGACCTCGTCATAAAGTGCATAGATGTCCCAGTAGAAATGCCCGCCCAGCTGGGTGATGCGGTTTGGGAAGCGCGTCAGTTCGCGCTGTATCAGCTGGCCCTTCTCCACACTACCCAGTATGGTACGGCCGCTCGTTGCCCCCAGATCCACTGCCATAAAGCAGGGACAGGACGTTGTCGTGCTGTGGTTAGTATTCATGTGCTAACAAAGAAATATTATTGTCTCCACCTACAAATTTAGTGAGTTTCGATGAGAATACGTGCATGAATGGCCAAGAATTTTCTTCTTCGGACCCATTCTGCCCTCTCGCCGGCCTCCTGCAGAAGCATCGGCATGCAATTGTCTCACGCCTACTGCCCTTTCACTCGCTGATGCGGTGGTGTCCGGGAGGCAATGTGACCACCTGCCCTGTGTGGGGCAATGTGAGGCGGGCGGTGCTGTTGGCCGGAACGGTCACGCTCAGATTGAGTTTCCCGTCCCTCCGCGTGCGCCATTCCACCCCTATGCTCCCGCGTGGCGAGGGCTGCACGATGCGGGCATGGGGCAGCCCGCCGGGCTGCGGGCAAATGGCAATCTCCTCGAATCCGGGCTTGAGCGGCCGGATGCCCATCAGCCTGCGTGCGATGACGTTGGCGGCTGCAGCGCCCCACGCATGGTTCCAGTCGAGGTTGGACTTATATACATTGTCCCATGCCTCGGCGGTGATGGTGGAGCCCATGCGCAGCATGTTGTACCAGCTGCGCCGCCCCTTGCCCGCCATCAGGCGCAGGGCAGCCTCGTCGCGGCCTGCCAGATAGAGTGCATCAAGCAGGAACTGCGCCCCATAGACGCTGCAGGCCATGCCGCGCGACTGCACATAGGCGGCCACACGCTGCACCCTGTCCTGGGGTACCATGCCGAATGCCAGGGGAAACATGCTGCTGTGCTGCGAGCAATGCTGCGAGCCGAGCCCGTCGGTATAGGCTCCCCTCTGAGAGTCCCAAAGCAGGCTGTCGATGCTGCGCGCCGTCTGTGCTGCCATCCGGGAAAAGCGTATGCTGTCGGCCTCACGCCCCAGCGCGCCTGCCACCAGGCTCATCATGTGCAGCGCGTCATAGTGATAGGCATTGACCACAGTGTTCACCTCGCACATCTCGTGCCCGTCGGCCTCGCCCGCCGACTCCTTCTCGATGCCCGCCGCACCGCTCTGAGGCCAATCGACGATGTCGCGCAACGTGCGGCCACGGAAGTGCACCGAGCGCTTGACCGAGTCGCTCACCAGCCCAATGCGTGTGCTTATCAGCCCCCGCTCATCGCGCAGCGGAGCCAGTGTCTTGGCGGTCAGGTCGGTATAATAACGCTCCAGCATGCGGCGGTCGGCGGTGTAGAGATAGTCGAGCCATGCCATGCGCGGAGTGATGAGAATCCATTCGGTGGGCCAGGTGGGGTGCTCTATCAGATGGGCTATGCTGCGCCTTGCCGTGGTGTATTCCCTGTCGGTGGTGTAGTGAGAGAGCTGGTTGACCAGGGCATCTGCCTCGTAGGGGATGCGCTCGCGGTCTCCATCCACATAGATACCGGCAAAAGAGGTGGCGCGGATAGAGTACTTGCAGAGCTCCCACACCTGATTGAGCACCGTGTCGGAGCAATGGAACTGTGCCTCCTGCTCGTCGAATGGCACATGCACAGCCTGCCGCCACACAGCCCGCACCTGCCCCCGGCCCTCCACCTCAACGTATCTGAAGGGGAACACCTCGCCTATGCCGGGCGGCATGAGTATGGGATCCACCCCACTCTCATTGGCTCCCGGGGCCGTGTTACGGCGGTCGGGTCTGAGACGGAGCGGATAGTCGTGGGTGCCCCGGCGCAATGGGATGACATAGAAGGCGTAGCGCACGCTGCCCTGCGGCTTGCTATCTACGCGCCCTTCGCGCATTGCTTCGCCCAGGCGAACCGTGATGCTGTCGCCGTCCTGGGTGGTGCGCACGCGCAGGGTGAGCTGGGCAAAGGCATCCTTGCCGAAGTCATACACACTCGTCAGCGCGGTGGGGCGGGTGGCCTTGAGCGGCCTCTGCATGGTCTTCACCAAGGGGTAATGGCTGAAGCAGGAGTCCTGCACGGTGGCGGTGACAAACTGCATGGGACTTGCCCAGCGGCTCTCGCGTCCGACGCTGGTGCCTGCCTCGGCACGGGTCCACGTCTTCACGGTCCACCAATAGCTCGTGCCTGCCTTCAGCGGGGCACCTTCAAAGGCCACGCCCACCGACTGGGCCGACTCTCTCACGCCGCTGTCCCACACATCGGCCTTGCCCTCGCGGAGCAGCCCTGGCTCGGTGGCCACCAGCACACGATAGGCTGTCTGGCTGGTGCCGGCGGGCAGTTGCCACCCCAGTGCAGGTCTGCTGGCACACGCCCTTCCTGCCACCCCATAGGCAGCAGCGGGTCTGCTCTCCATCATATCCACGGTGAGTCTGTCGGGCCTGTGCCGCCCGCACAGTCGCCCACCGCCCATGACCGGCAGAGGCATCAGCATGAGAAGCAAGCAGAGAGAGCATCGCACGGACGCACGCAGAACATTCCTCCAAGGGGAGCAGACGGGACAGTCAGTCATAGCAGAGCTTTTCATTTCTCTATACAATTTATATTACAAGGGAGCCGATGCCATCCTCGCGCAGAGCCACATATATGACGCCACCGGCTCTCCCTGCTTGCAAATTTACAAAAATCCGCTCCAATATGCCTGCCAATGGGCTGGAAAATGAAGCTCCAGCGAAGTTCATGAGTCTGGATTCCGCATCCGCCATCATGCCGAAGCAGGCTGCACACCGCATCCCCGGCTATCTGGAAAGGTACGGAAAGCGCCATGCCCCCTATCGCACAAAAAGATGTCTGGAAAAACGCAGTGCGCTGCGATGCCCGATGCAGTGCGCTGCGATGGGCAATGCAGCACGCTGCGATGGCCGATGCACCGCACTGCGTTATTTAAGTGAAAAGTGTCCCTGCAGGAAGTGAAAAGTGAAAAGTGAAAAGTGAAAAGTGCTGCGAGGCAAAATAAATCGCGCAACAAATGCTCATACACTTGCCACAACAAGTAATATTATGTAACTTTGCAGGGCAATTTACAAGGGAATTAGAACAAAAGGAAGCAATATGAGTGACAGATTGTTTATCTTCGACACCACCCTGCGCGACGGTGAGCAGGTGCCAGGATGCCAGTTGAACACCGTGGAGAAGATACAGGTGGCGCGCCAGCTGGAGGCTCTGGGAGTGGATGTGATAGAGGCCGGATTCCCCATCAGCAGTCCGGGCGACTTCAACAGCGTGATAGAAATCAGCAAGGCAGTGACATGGCCCACCATCTGCGCCCTTACACGAGCCGTGGAAAAGGACATCGACGTGGCAGCCGAGGCACTCAAGTATGCCAAGCACAAGCGCATACACACGGGCATAGGCACCAGTGACAGCCACATCAAATACAAGTTCAACTCCACACGCGAGGAAATCATCGAGCGCGCCGTGGCGGCTGTGAAGTATGCCAAACGCTATGTGGAGGACGTGGAGTTCTACGCTGAAGATGCCGGGCGAACCGATAACGAATACCTCGCACGCGTCATCGAGGCTGTCACCAAGGCAGGAGCCACCGTGTGCAACATCCCTGACACCACCGGTTTCCGCACGCCTTATGAGTACGGCGAGAAGATTAAATATCTGTACGAACACGTTGACGCCTTTGCGGCAGGACGCTCCATACTATCCACCCACTGCCACAACGACCTGGGCATGGCCACTGCCAACACGGTGGCCGGCGTGCTCAACGGAGCACGGCAGGTGGAAGTGACCATCAACGGAATAGGCGAGCGCGCAGGAAACACCGCACTGGAGGAGGTGACGATGATATTCAAGACACACCCCGATCTGGGCATCGAGACCAATATCAACACCACCAAGATTTCGGCCACAAGCCGTATGGTGAGCAGTCTGATGAACATGCCCGTGCAGCCCAACAAGGCCATCGTGGGCAGGAACGCCTTTGCACACAGTTCGGGCATACATCAGGACGGAGTGCTGAAGAACGCTTCCACCTACGAGATTATGGACCCCAAGGAGGTGGGCATCGACGACAACGCCATCGTGCTGACCGCCCGCTCGGGACGTGCTGCGCTGAAGCACCGCCTGAGTGTGAACGGTGTGGAGCTCGACGGAGAGAGACTCGACAATGTGTATAAGGCATTCCTAGACCTGGCGGACAAGAAGAAAGAGGTCACCGATGACGATGTGCTGGTACTGGCAGGCGCCGACCGCACAGCCGCCCATAGCATCAAGTTGGAGTATCTGCAGGTGACCACCGGCAAGGGGGTGCGCTCTGTGGCAAGCATCGGACTCAGCATCGCCAACGAACACTTCGAGAGTGCAGCATCGGGCAACGGCCCTGTGGATGCCGCCATAAAGGCTCTCAAGACCATCATCAAGCGCGAAATGACACTCAAGGAGTTCACCATCCAGGCCATCAGCAAGGGTTCCGATGACGTGGGCAAGGTGCACATGCAGGTGGAGTACGACGGACACATATACTATGGATTCGGCGCGAACACCGACATAGTGACGGCTTCGGTGGAAGCATATATTGACTGCATAAACAAATTCAAGGTATGAACACGCTCTTCGATAAGATATGGGACGCCCATGTGGTGCAGAATGTACCCGACGGCCCTACACAGCTCTACATCGACCGCCTCTTCGTGCACGAGGTGACCAGCCCGCAAGCGTTTGACACGCTAAGGGACAAGCATCTGCCCGTATTCCGCCCTCAGAGGGTGGTGGCAATGCCCGACCACAACACACCCAGCGACCAGCAGGAGGTCATCCACGACCCTGTGGGACGCAAGCAGGTGGAGACCTTGGCACGTAACTGCCAGGAGTTCGGCATCCGCCACTTCGCCATGGGCACCAAGGACAACGGCATCATCCATGTGGTGGGACCCGAAAAGGGACTCTCGCTGCCAGGCATGACCATCGTGTGCGGCGACTCCCACACGAGCACCCACGGTGCTGTGGGTGCCATAGCCATGGGCATAGGCACCAGCGAGGTGGCCGAAGTGCTGGCCTCGCAATGCATCCTGCAGCAGAAGCCCAAGACGATGCGCATCAATGTGGAGGGCACTCTGCAGCCCGGTGTGACAGCCAAGGACATAGCGCTCTACATCATGGCGCAGGTGACCACAGGAGGTGCCACCGGCTACGCAGTGGAGTATGCGGGCAGCGCCATACGCGCACTGAGCATGGAGGGACGCCTCACACTCTCCAACCTATCCATTGAGATGGGTTCGCGAGCCGGCATCATCGCCCCCGACGACACCACTTTCGAGTACCTGAAAGGGCGCGAATATGCTCCCAAAGGCGAGGAGTGGGACCGCGCGGTGGAGCGTTGGAGACAGCTCAAGAGCGACTGCGATGCGGTCTTTGACAAGGAGGTGACCTTCCGCGCCGAGGATATCAAGCCGCGCATAACCTATGGTACCAACCCCGGAGCCGGCATTGCCATCGACGAGTGCATCCCTTCATTGGAAAGCATACCCGAGCAGGAGCGCCAGGGCTTCACGGAGCAACTGGCCTACATGCAGTTTGAGCCGGGCCAGCGACTGGAAGGCACACCCGTGGACTACTGCTTCCTGGGTGCCTGCACCAACGGTCGCATCGAGGACTTCCGCGCCTTCGCCAGCATTGTCAAGGGCAGAAAGAAGGCCGACCACGTGGTGGCCTGGCTCGTGCCAGGCAGTTGGAAGGTGCGCCAGCAGATAATAGACGAGGGCATCGAAGAGGTGTTGCGCGAGGCTGGCTTCGAGCTGCGCCTGCCCAGTTGCTCGGCTTGTCTGGCCATGAATCCCGACAAGGTACCCGCAGGCAAGCTGAGTATCAGCACCAGCAACCGCAACTTCGTGGGCCGTCAAGGCCCGGGAGCACGCACCATCCTGGCTTCTCCCCTGGTGGTGGCAGCCAGTGCCGTGACAGGAGTAATCACAGACCCACGTAAACTTTAATGCACTATGGCTAAAGAGAAATTCAGCATCATAGAATCAACCTGCATACCCATCCGCATCGACAACTGCAATACGGACCTCATCATACCGGCCCGCTATCTGGCATCCACCACACGCGATGCCAAGTTCTTCGGCGATGCCTTCATGCACGACCTGCGCTACAAGCCCGACGGAACACCCGTACAGGACTTTGTGATGAACCGTCCCGAGTTCAGCGAAGCACCTCACCGGGGGGTACACGAGATAATCGTGGGCGGACACAACTGGGGTTCCGGCTCCAGCCGAGAGCATGCCGCATGGGCCATTGCAGGCTATGGAGTGCGCGTGGTCATCAGTGACAGCTTTGCCGACATACACCGCAACAACCTGCTCAACTGCTTTGTGCTGCCCGTGGTGGTGAGTGAGGCGTTCCAGCAGGAACTCTTCGCCACCATCGAGACCAATCCGCAAGCACGGGTGAAGGTGGATGTACCGGCCCAGACAGTGACCAACGAGACCACAGGAAACAGCGAACACTTTGAACTGAACGCCTACAAGAAGCATTGTCTGATGAACGCCTATGACGACATCGACTTCCTGCTTGCAGGCAAGGACAAGATAGAACAGTGGGAAGCAGCGCAAGAGAAGTAAGGGAGGAGTTTGCCCGTGCGCTCTGCCAATACGTGAGCGAACAGCTGCGCGGGCAGGACGGAGCCTACCCGAAGGGTGCTGTGCGCGTGCTGGATGCACGCAACCACCTCTTCACCACCCTACCCACACAGCACACCGACGAGGCTGAGGACACCTACGCACTGCGCGACCTGTGCCATGTAGATGAGATGATGCAGACGTTGCCCGACCCTAACCGAGCCTTGAGTGTAGCGCGCAACTACTTCCCCACCGACCTCAACATCTGAACGCACGATGAAAACCATAGAGATAATGGACACTACCCTGCGCGACGGAGAGCAGACCAGCGGCGTGAGCTTCATGCCGCATGAGAAGCTCATCATCGCCAAGGCACTGCTGCAAAACCTGTGCGTGGACCGCATCGAAGTGGCATCGGCACGGGTGAGCGAGGGTGAGAAGGAGGCCGTAAAGAACATCTGCCGCTGGGCCGGGCAGACGGGAAGGCTGCCCAAGGTGGAAGTGCTGGGATTCGTAGATGGCCACACCAGCATCGACTGGATAGTGGAAAGCGGATGCCAGTGCGTCAACCTGCTGTGCAAAGGCTCGCTCCGTCACTGCGAGGGACAGCTCAAGAAGTCACTGGCAGAGCACGTACAGGACATTCTGGCCACAGTGGCCTATGCCACAGAACAGGGTCTCACGGTCAACCTATACCTGGAGGACTGGAGCAACGGCATGAAGGACAGTCCGCAGTACGTGTTTGACCTGGTGGAGGCACTGCGCCACTGCGGCATACGACGCTTCATGCTGCCTGACACGCTGGGCGTTCTGAACCCGCTCGACCTCATCAGCTTCATGCGACAGATGGTGAAGCGATTCCCCCACCTGCACTTTGACTTCCATGCCCACAACGACTACGATCTGGCCATCAGCAATGTGCTGGCAGCCGTGCTGGGCGGTGCCTCGGGCATCCACACCAGTGTGAACGGCCTGGGCGAAAGGGCAGGAAACGCACCGCTGGCCAGTGTGCAGGCCATCCTGCGCGACCAGTTCCACGCCCACACGGGCATTGATGAGAGCAGGCTCAACGAAGTGTCGCGCCTGGTAGAGAGCTACAGCGGCATTGCCATACCGCCCAACCAGCCCATCACAGGCGAGAACGTGTTCACACAGGTGGCTGGCGTGCACGCCGATGGCGACAACAAGGCCGGACTCTACCAGAATGCTTTGCTGCCGGAGCGCTTTGGCAGGAAACGCGAATACGCCTTGGGCAAGAACTCCGGCAAGGCAAACATCCTGCGCAACCTGGAAGAACTGGGACTCGAACTGACTCCCGAGCAGACCAAGAGGGTGACGGAGCGCATCATCGAACTGGGTGACAAGAAGGAGCTGGTGACGCAGGAGGATCTGCCCTTCATAGTGAACGACGTGCTCAAGCATGGTATGAGCGAGGAGCATGTGCGCCTGCTCTCCTATGTAGTGACCACCGCCTACGGACTCAAGCCGCTGGCAAGCCTCCGCCTCGAGGTCAACGGACAGACTTACGAGGAAAGCGCACAGGGAGATGGCCAGTTCGATGCCTTCGTGAGAGCCATACGGCACATCTACAAGAACCGTCTGGGCCGCCGCTTTCCCTGGCTCACCAACTATGGCGTGTCGATTCCTCCGGGCGGACGCACGGATGCCTTTGTGCAGACAACCATCACCTGGAACTGGGACAACCGCCTGATACGCACACGAGGCTTCGATGCCGACCAGACCGAAGCGGCCATCAAGGCCACCATCAAGATGCTCAACCTCATCGAGCAGGACTACTAAAACGGGCCGCCCAAAGCGCTTCCACGCCAGAGCTGCCTATATAATAAGGTAAGGACAAACCAATAAGATAGAGATATGAAACTGAACATTGCAGTGTTGGCCGGCGATGGCATCGGCCCCGAGATAATGGAGCAGGGAGTGGCCGTGCTGAGTGCTGTGGCCAGGAAATTCGGCCACGAGGTGACCTTCAACGAAGCTCTCTGCGGTGCACATGCCATCGACGAGGTGGGCGATCCCTTCCCCGAGGACACTTTCAACACTTGTCAGCAGGCCGACGCAGTGCTGTTTGCCAGCGTGGGCGACCCCAAGTATGACAACAATCCTACGGCCAAAGTGCGCCCCGAACAGGGTTTGCTGGCCATGCGCAAGAAGTTGGGACTCTATGCCAATATACGTCCCGTGGAGACCTTTGACTGCCTCGTGCACAAGTCTCCGCTGAAGGACGAACTGGTGAAGGGCGCCGACTTCATCTGCATACGCGAGCTCACTGGCGGCATGTACTTCGGTGAGAAGAAGGAGGGAACCGAGGAAGCCTACGACACCAACTACTACACCCGCCACGAGGTGGAGCGCATCCTGCGCGTGGCATACGGCTACGCACGCCGTCGCCGCCGTCATCTGACCGTGGTGGATAAGGCCAACGTGCTGGCATCAAGCCGCCTGTGGCGCAAGGTAGCCCAGGAGATGATGACCGAGTACCCCGATGTGGAGACCGATTTCATGTATGTAGATAATGCTGCCATGCGCATGATTCAAGACCCGAAGTTCTTCGATGTGATGGTCACAGAGAACACCTTCGGCGATATCCTCACGGACGAAGGCTCCTGCATAACCGGTTCGATGGGCCTGCTGCCCAGCGCCTCCACCGGCACAGGCACACCTGTCTTTGAGCCCATCCACGGTTCGTGGCCCCAGGGCAAAGGACTGAACATCGCCAATCCCCTGGCTCAGATTCTCTCCGTAGCCATGCTCTTTGAGTACTTCGAACTGAAGGAAGAAGGGGCGCTCATACGTGAGGCAGTCAACGCATCGCTCAATGCCAACGTGCGCACGCCGGAGATTCAGGTAGAGGGAGCACCCCACTACGGCACACGCGAGGTGGGCGCCTGGATTGTGGAATATATCAACAAGAAGTAAGAAACAGACATGACAAATCATCTTAGTCTGCCGGCTGCACTGAAGAGAGCCGTCGGCAGCACAGAAAACGCACACCAGCCTGCCTCCACCAACACGGTGGGGGCAGTGCTGGTTTTCTTTTGCCTCCTCTTCCCAGGCCTGCAGGCATGGGCAACCGACGAATATGAGGAAGGATTTCTCACCGCTTATCTCAACCGCGGACTGGAGCGTGTGATGGCTCCCGACACGGCCACCCACACCCAGAAACTGCAATACGGGCGCGATGTAACCCGCTTCGTGAGCGCACCCAAGTTCGGTGGTTATGTGGTGGGCAAGTATGAGTGGAGCGGAAAAGCAGGCTCCCACCACGGCGGCGGCTTCTCGTGCCGGCTGGTGAGGGCATATCTGTCGGGCTCCATACTGCGCGACTTCAAGTACCGTGTGCAGATGGAACTGCGCAATGCCTCGCCTGCCATGCGCGACTATACGCTGGAATGGGTACACTGGAAGGAGTTCCAGGTGAAGGTGGGACAGTTTAAGCGCGGCTTCACATACGAGAATCCCAGCAACCCCTGGGATGTGGGCTTCGGCTCCTATGCCCTTGTGGCACAGGCCATGACAGCCATGGCCAGCGAGGACTGCAGCGGAGAGGCGGCACAGAACGGACGTGACCAGGGACTGCAAGTGCAGGGCGACCTGCTGCCCATCAGCGCCGACCGCCACGCGCTGCTGCATTACCAGGCCGCTGTATATAACGGCAACGGGCAGAACAAGGGCGACAACGACGGGCGCAAGGACTGGATGGGCAGCATCTGGATACAGCCTGTCAAGGGGCTTCACATCACTCTCTTCGGCTGGCACGGCTCCTACACCAAGGCTGTGAGCACGGGAGAAAACCTCACGGTAGGCCGTGACCGCTGGGGACTGAGCGCCAAGTTCGACCGCAAGGACTGGAGTGTGCGTGCCGAGTATGCCCACAGCACGGGCCACAACATCAATGCCTACGACGTGGAGAACAAGGTCTTCACCGACCGCGGGAAGGCCGACGGATGGTACGTAGCCTTAGGTGCTCCCTGCACCAAGTGGCTGAAGATATACGCACGCTACGACACCTTCCGCAAGCAGGCATCCTGGGGCAGCTCAAAGACGCTGTACAGTCTGGCACCGAACTTCCAATTGCACCGCAACCTGATGTTCCAGCTGCAGTACAACTATGTGTGTGACCGCCTCGCCCAGAAGCGTCACTACAACGAGTTTTGGGCACAAAGCTACGTGCGGTTCTGAGTGAGAGAGACATAGCACACCACAGCCATCTGTCCCCAATCCGCATACCCTGACCCTGCCATCGCCCCTTTTCCACTTGGGCAGCACCGTCACTAAAAGAAAGAAAAAGGCAAGAACGGGCAGGCAAGTCCATTTTTATCCCTACCTTTGTACAGTCCGTCTGTGAACGAAGAACATTCCTTCACCGTCCAACCCAAGGCTGGACGGTCAGAGAAGCTTGCTTCATACGGCGATGCAATATAGTTGCTCGCACCGTCCAGCCTTGGGTTGGACGGTGAAGCACTCTGCTGCGGACGGGAAAGGAACTGATTACAAACCACACAAAAACTATCTGACGATGCCCATAGACATAGAATGGCAGCAGATGCCACCACAGAGAAACAACAATGACAGCGAGCCTCGGCTCTTCCCACGCATAGTCAACAGCCCCGTCGTGGAGGAGGAAAAACTGGCCGAGATGATAGCGGCCTACGGAGGAGAAAGCTGTGGAACGGCCAAACAAGTGTTGCAGGACTTTGCCGACGTGCTGGCCAGACTGCTGTGCGAAGGCAACGAGGTGCGCCTGCCATCACTCGGCACCTTCAGGCTGACGGTTGGCACAGACGCGGCCGTACACCGCAACACGAAGGGAAGCATACGCTCGGTGGCGGTGCGCGACATAGCCTTCCAGCTCAGTGAAGAACTGCGCACAGCCGTGGGCAAGCCGCACTTCCGCGAGGTACCCCGCAATGCCGCACTCGTGGCAGGCAAGTCTGCCGAGATGGTTCCCTATCTGGATGCCTACTTCCAGAGCCACAGCAGCATCACCTGTGCCGAGTTTGCCAAGCTGTTCAGCCTGAAGCGGAGCACTGCCCACACACGCATAAAGGAGCTTGTAGCACGGGGCGTTCTGCGCCAGACTGGACATAACAAGGACACCAGATACGAGAGGGGAAACTGAGCACCACAGCCCCCTCCCCCGGCCATCCGCAAGCACACCCATAGACTATACAGTAAGTTGACTCTACAACAAAAATGATCTTTTTTGTTTGGCGGAGCAAAAAGAAACATCTACATTTGCAGCAGAGCCAACTAAAACAAGAAGATCACATGAAAACAATACACTGTCTTTGACGTAGGAGAGCTAACCCTACACAAAAGGATTCTGGCTGGCCGCACGCAGAATACAACCTTGATGTCTTAGGCATTAAGCTGTAGTTCTTCATGCAAGTACTATCATGCCCCAAAAGCATGAGTTCACTTATCATCGGTTTAACGATTACATATATACGGCTAACGAAGAACACTGGACATAAAACATCAGATACATGACAAACAAGACACACTGCCCCAGGGGCACAAGCAAGAGGTGGGCATGCTGCCTGCTGGTTCTCTCATGTGCGCTCACCGGTATAGGGAAGGTGCAGAGCAAGACTCTCCCCGTACAGGATTCCGTCACATGCCGCATCACCAATGCTGTCACAGGCAAGGCACTGTCCCTCGCGAGGGTGTCATCCAGCAATGGCTGGCACGCATGGACGAATGAGGAGGGAATGTGCAGGCTACCAACAGACGAGACGATGCAACTGTCGTGTACCAGCTATGAGAGGCGTATGCTCAAGGCTGGCGAGATTGCCCAAGAGGTGGCACTTACTCCCCTGCACGAGAGTACGGCCATCACCGAGGAGGCCACAGCGGAAATCCTGCACAAGGTAGCCAGCCAGATGCAGGCCGAACTGAAGCAAAAACAGGAAGTTGACATCGGAATACTTCATACGCCAGGACAATGAACTTAACGGCAGCAACCATCTGATAGAGGGTGTGTTCTCTGCCAGGAGCGCAGTGTGTCTGGCCAAGACGAAGATGCAGTCGGGAATCCATTACTGCGGCGAGCAGGGTTGCCAGCCACTCAAATACTCAAACCTTCACTATACCCTCTCACTGGGACCAGTGGCCAGATGGGGTAACCTGTGGAATAATCTGTGCCTGCCCTTGATGACCAAGAGCCCCAAAAGCAAGCACTTCCGGTATGAAACAGACTATCATACGGAATGTCACCTGATGACATCGGCAGATGGTAGCCAGCGCCTGTACCGCATACGACTGATCCATAACCCGCGCACTCCCGCTCTGCGTTTCCTGTATGGAACACTCTGGGTGGATGCCCAGAGCACACAGCCCGTATGCTTTGACGGAGAAACCGAGGGGCTGGAGATGAGACTACACAGTCACACAGGATGGCGCAACAGTCCGATGACAGCCCGCGTACACATCAACTATACCAACAGAAACGGGCACACCGAAGTGGAGAGTATGCTCACCTGGTGTACATGCGAGGATGTCACCTGCACCACATCCGTCATGCAGGCGCAGGGAAGGGTGTCCCCCGAAAGGATGTTCCCCAATGACCGAACCAACATGCTCAGCCGACACGTCTATACCAAGGAATCAGACTCCGCCAGCATTGCAATGCCCATGCTGAGGACAGAGAGGCAGAAGGCACTGGTGCAGAAGGGCGGCAAGAACTGTGCAGCCAAGACCTTCACACGCTTCTGACCAAAGGGAGCACAGAGGGAGGCAAGTAAGATGCCGCACCAACATGCTCACAGCCATTCCCTATGGCTTGCCGGGGTGCGATGCAGGCCAGGCACACAAGCCTTGGCTGCAAGCTGCCTCCACCAGCTCCAGCCGCATGAAATCCTTGGGGCGGCCAAACTGACGGAGCAGGCGTACACAGTCGGGCAGGGAGGCATAGCGGATGCCGTCGGTCAGACACACGTGCTCCACCTGCACAGGACTCCACTTTCCTTGGGTGAGCAACTGCAAGTCGCCACACAGGTCTATCTCTACATCTCCTATATATACACGCGCGTGAAGGGAGCGGAAGCGGCTTCCCGGACGGTCGTCGGTGAGCAGACGGGCCTGAGGCAACTGCTGCATGAGGCGCTGCACTCCACCGGATGACAGGAGTATATCCACATCGTGTACATCTACACCCGGCACGCCGTTGAGAGCCAGCGCACATGATCCATAGACACACCACATGGGGTCGGCCTCATGAAGCAATGGGGCAAGACGGAGGAGCGCACTCTTCATCTCCCCGCTCAGCAGTTGATTGTGTAAGAAAGCCATATCGTAGGTAGCTAAAAGACTTCACCCCGGCAACCCAGACCATTCTGGACTGCCAGGGTGAACTGTTTCTGCCTGCAAAGATAAGGGCTAAAGCCTCATCGGGCAAGCATTTTCACCGGGAAAGTGCATTATCCTCTGCCCTTGGCACAATACTTCTTGCCGCCGCGCACATATATGCCGCTGTCGGGCACGGACTTCAGCTGCATGCCCGTGAGATCGTAGATGGCACCGGACTCCACCTTGACGGCAGGAGCCACAGAGCCTACTCCATCGGGGGTGGAAGCCGCAAGGGGATGCAGCGTGATGCGGTCGAAGTTGGGCGCCCAACCATCGGCATAGCTCTGCAGAGTGATGGTATTGCGGCCGGCCTTCAGCCTGACGGGCACCATCTTCCAGCCCATACCCTCGGGGCTGTAAGTGTGGGTCATGTCGTCATTGCCGTTGAACACCAACGGGTCACACAGCACCTCGCCGTTGACCAGCAGCTTGGCATTGCGCTTGTCTTGTGTGATGTAGTAGATGGTGAGCATATATTCCCCATCGTGGTCGGCCACTACATTGTTGAACTGAAGCATGCTGCCTTTGCCCACATAGGTGACATACCCGCCTGCCGAAGCATGCAGCGGGCTGTAGGTAGCACACCGTGCATCGCCGGTGAGTGTGTTGACCGTAGATTCGGCCTCGTATGTGACGCGCTCCACAGGAGTGTCCAAGTCGGCACGTGGAGACACTTGCACGAGGAATCCACCCTCGGAAAGTTCCTTGATATTGAGGCTGCTGCCCTTCTTGACCTGCACTTTGTTGAACTTCAAATCGCTGCGGCAGTTGCCGTCCCTATAGATATAGGCGGTGTAGGTGCGGCCTTCCTCGAGGAAGTCAAAGGTGAGTTTGCAGTTGCGCGCATCGGTGCACAGGCCCGACACCCACCAGTCCTCGCCGCTGCGGCGTGCTATGGTGGCATACTTGAGCAGCTTTCCCTCCAGCAGGCGGCTCTCGTCCCATGCCGTGGGCAGGCGCTTCATGATGTCCTTTCCAAGGAAATGCCTGAGGTTTTCAGGACACTCGGCTATGTGGGTGATGCCGCTCTCGAAGGCCGTCATCAGTGCCATGTGCTGGCCCATACTCACCTGGGTAATGATACTGCCAAAGTATGAGGCGAAGTCGCCAGGCGTATAGTCGGCAGCTCCCACCACATTTCGGGTGAACATCATGTTGATATGGTGGGCGCCCGTAATATTGCTTGGCCACCAGAAGTTGGTTTCTCCTCCGCAGATGCCTTCCTGTGTCATGAGGTAGGGATAGGTGCGTCGCAGTCCCGAGGGGCGCGTGCATCCGTGCAGGTTGACCAGCATCTGGTACTTGCCACACAGCTTCAGAAGGTTCTCCATGCGTATCATGGTCTCGTGCGAATCGTCCTCCCAGAAGTCTATCTTGATGCCCTTGATGCCCCAGTCGGCCCACTGCTTGAGGGTCTTCTCCATATTGCCATTCGAGAAGTCCTGGCTATCGCTGAGCTTGGCTGTCTGCCACAGCAGGCACTCCACGCCCTTTTCCTGGGCATGCTTCACCAGCGAGGGCACCCACTCGGCACTCCATCCGCCATCGATGAGCGTATAGGGCCAGCCCATCTCGGCAGCGAAGTCGGCATGGTCATACTCGCCCTCCCTGATGCCTCCATACACCTTCTGGATGTCGGTCTTGTTGCCATCAGAGCCGCCCCAGTACCATGCTGCCACTCCGGGCTTTATCCACGACATGTCGTCTATCACAGTGGGCGGGCAAAGATTCTCTGTCATAGTGGTCTCGAAGACTGTTGCCAGGTCGCCAGCCACCACCATGCGCCAGGGGGTGTAGGCCGGCAACGCGCAGATTATGCTCTGCTTCTTGTCCTCGGCATAGTCCTTGACCTCTCCCGTCCAGGCAAATGAGAACTCGCCCTTGCGGTTCTCGGCCTTGACAAACGACGAGCAGAAGATGCCGCGATTGTCGGCCTCGGAGAGCAGCAGATAGTCCTGGCCGTCGGAAGCCAGCGTGGGTGCATTGAAGCGGCGGTCGCCTGCCTGGAGCAGAGCAGACCAGGTGGTATAGAGGTCATAATGTCCCTCGTAGGGATAGTTGGGACTCTGGATATTGCCGATGAACTTGCATGCAAGACTGTTTGAGAAGTTTGCCATGCGTATGCGGGATGCCTCCTCGGTAAGTACCACTCTGGAGAGCGAGCGGCTCTTGGGTATCACGTAGCGGAAGGCAAAACCGTCATCGTAGAGGCGGAACTGCACTGTCTGTCTCAGGGAAGACCTCTCTGTCACCACCGAGAGCATGTGGCAATGGTCGCGGTACTGCGACTGCTTGCCCACAGGCAGAGTGTAGGGGTCGTCTATCACTGCGGTGTCAGACGACACGAGGTTCAATCCCTGGGTGAGGTCAACGTTTGTAGTCTTGAGACCCAGCGGCGATGGAGCCACCAGCAGGCGGCCATCCTTGTGCACCGTATAGGAGAGTTGTCCCTCGTCGAGGGTCACTGTGGCGGTTATCTTACCATCAGGCGAAGACACCCGGAACTCATCGGCCCGGGCGGCTCCAGGCAGTATGGCAAGTGCTGCAAGCAGCAGGAAATGGAGTTTGTTCATATTAGTCTATACTTAGAAATTCTGTACGAGCCGTGAGCCGCACCGGCAGCCACGGCCAGCCAATACCCCGTGAGGGTATCAGAAAAGCCCAAAAGCCCCTTCCCAGACGTACTTGCGGGGAAGGGGCTTGAATATTACTTAACCAGAACCTTCACACCATTGATGATGTAGAGGCCGCGGCCCATTGACTTCACGTCGTTCAGGGTTGCGTTCTGACGAAGTATCTGTCCGTCGAGGCTATATACATTGCCACGCTTGGCAACGTTGCTCACTGTGTTGCTGATAGAGGTCATGTCGTCGAACTTGCCGTTGATCTTGATGGCAATATCATACTCTGCACCCTCGGGCAGTGAGGTCTCGCCATATACGAGGTAAGCAGAACCGGCAGGCACACAGAAGTTGCGGCCATTGTCAGTACCCTCAACACCCTTGGCCACATTGTCTGTGAACACCACATTGCCAGTGCCAATCCACTTGTCCATGAACGTACCGTAGAGGCCGGCAGCGCTCTTAGGCTCAGAGGTGAGTGAGTTGCCCAGAGTGAACTGAACGTCCTCGGTGGTCTCGCCATTATACTCACCCTCGGGAATCACAAAGAAGGGAGTGCCAGGCTGGATGTTTACATCCACATTCTTCAGAGCCAGGAATGACTCACCATCCTTGCTGAAGCAGCCCATGGGCATGTAAGCCGAACCGCAGTCAGTGCTCATGCCGTAGGGATAGCACAGGGGAGAGATGTCGCCGCAGAGGCGCTTGATGGTTCTCTGAGCGGAATAGTTCTCGAAATCGATATCCTCGGCAGCCTCGATGAGGAAGTGTGAGTTACAGCCGGGATTACTGTCGTCCCATGTACCCAGGAAGCTGGTGGTCTGCTCCCATGCATTCAAGTGGGCTCTGTTCACTACAGTGCCGTCGATACCGGTCATGTACAGGATGTTCTGGCCATAGCCGATGGGCTTCACGGTGAATGCAGCAGGAATCCACTGCAGGCTGATGCCTCCACTGTTCTTGATCACATCACGATGGATAAAGAGGCCGCTTGCACGGTTCTGGATAGCAAAGGTAGAGTCGGTGAGAGCCACGAAGCGGAACTGGGATGCAGCCTCATTGGTCACCTGATCATCGCTGAAGTAGTAGATTTCAGAACCTGGCTGGATCTGTGCATCATCAAGCACACTGCCCACTTCGTTCTCGTCGGGACGCACACCTACAGCCAGTCTCTGGCCATAGAGAGTGCCGTGCTTGATGTTGTCCTTGCTCCAATTGTGCAGGTTGAAGTTCTCTTCGGTATCAAACTTCAGGTGGTACCACTTGGTGGTGTCAACAGGCAGGGCTGCAGCGAAGAGAGCGTCCTTGGCAGCCTTGATGTCGGCTATGTACTGGTCGCTCTGCTGCTGCGTGAGTACCGACAGGCTGTCGTAGCGCGCGGCATCAGCAATCACCTTGGCCAGGGCTGTTCCTGTCTCTTCTGAAGTCCAGAAGCCAGGAGCATCGCCCACCCTCACATAGTCGGGATACTTGCGGTTGTTGCTGATGGCATTGCGCAAGGGAGCCGGGTCAACCAGTTTGGCCGCAAAGGCATCATAAGCCTGCACCAGCGTGTTGTACTGCTCAATGGTCAGAGCGGCCATGTCCAGCGAGGGATAGGCATCCACCAGAGCATTGAGCGTGCTGGCCACATCGCCCAGCGTCTCATACTGCGAGGGCTTCAGCTTGTTGGCGGGATATATCTGGAAGGTGGCATAGTGGCCGAAGCAGCGGTAAGAGTCCTGGTCCTTGCCGCGCCCGTCTTCCTCATAGAAACGCAGGTACTTGTAGGGCTCGCTGATGGCGAAGGGCTGTGAGTACACATCCTTCTGGCCGCTGTACCAGGGCATGGACACGTTGTCGCAGATGAGTGTCCACTTAGTGTCGGCAGTCTCCTGCAGGGCTGTCTCGTCGTTGGAGCCATAGAGGCTGGTGCGGGTAATGTGGTCGTTATCGGTGTTGCGGCGCACCACATACACCTCATACATGCCTATCAGGGGCTCGTCCACAGTCACATCCAGGCTGGCCTGGTGAGGGCCTGTGGCTACGCCCGAACTCCATGCGCTGTGCCAGAAGGTGTTGGGATCACCATCAAGCAGATTGTCGAGCGAACCCTCCTTAACCTCGGTCCACAGGGAGTGGAACTGGCTGGTGGCCTTGATGACAGGGTTCTTCATGTCGGGAACATATACGTTGCGGATGTCCTTGGCCATATCCAGCCCAGCCTGGGCTTTGCTGATGTACTCCTGATAGTTGAGCACCATCTTGTCGTGGTTCTTCACCAGGTCAAAGGCATCCAGCAGTGCCTGGGCCTCATCGTCACCCACAGGCTCCAGGTACCACTCCGAGGTGCCCTTGTCGCCGACGTATGCCTCACCCTTGTTCCAGGTGGCCTGCCACAGGCACAGCTTGTGGGGAGCCTGGCCAGCTCCCTTGCCATGCCCCCACTGGTGGAAGTAGGTGTTTCCGTTGGCCTCATAGTCTGTGTGCGAGGAAGCATAGCGGATGTAGAAGATGTCGTGGTTGTCCTCGGTGCCCACATAATCGAAGCCCATGAGGGTGTCCACCTCGGCACTCATGCTGATGGCATCACCACTGAGGCCGGCACACTGCATGCCTGTGGCGGCATTGACCATCTTGACATCCTTGCCCACCATGCTGAGCTTCCACAGCTGGCGTGCGTCCTTCTCGTCACGCGCGCCCCACCAGCACCAGCCGTCCAGGCTACCAAACATGGCAATGTCGTAGTAAGAACGCTCCATCACAGGATTGCCCTCCAGGTCGGTCTCGCCGCTCTCCTGCTCGGTGTAGTACTTCATGCCGCCCACGATACGGTAGTAGCCATCGGGCATGCTGAAGGTCACCAGGCTGGCCATGATGGCCTTGTAGTCGGCCTCCACCTTGTCCACGATGGCATTGATGTCCTCCTTGGACACCGTGCCACCCTCGTCCAGGGTCTCGGCATACTTCTGTGCCACAGCCATGTCCTGCTGGAAGGCTGCCCATGCCTCGGTGTCGGAGTACTGGCCAAAGCCTGTACCGATGCTCAGTTCATTGGGATTATAGGGCAGATAGCGGTCATAGGCCATGAGCAGCTCATTGATAGCACCCGCGAGTGCAGCCTGCTCATTGGCCTTGTAAACCTGCAACTCGGCACAGTGCCAGGGGCGTCCGTCGTTCAAGTTGGTGTTGGTCTTTGTGCAAGTGAAGCGCAGAGCCTTGGCACCTCTGAGGCGGAAGAACGTAGAGATGACGTACTTACCCTGGTCATCATCGCCATTCCATTCCAGTTCCACCGTTTTTACATCGGTCCAGCTTGCTCCATCCGCTGTCTGCTGAACCAGCATCTCGGTGGGCTGACACGTGTTGCTGCTGTTTCGGCGGCCGAATACGAGCTGGTAGTAACCAGTAATCTCGCACGGCAGTTCCACTTGTATGTAATGCGGGCCACTCACCTTGCCGTGCCAGTCACTGTGCCAGAAGGTGGTCACATTGTCATCTACAAGCCATTCGATGTGCTTTCCTTCGTCATCGTCACTGGCAGGGCTACTCAGCTGAGAAGCGTCTAAAATCAGTTTGCTGTCGGGATCAAAACCATTGGCAGCAGCATCAAACTGAGCCATCACCGGTAAAGAGCCGACCATTGCCGACATTGCTAATGCCAGCAAAGAGACAATTCTCTTTCTCATCAGAATAAAAAGTTTGGAGTTATAAATAGTTTGTTTAATGGTTCGTGTAGTTTCCTCGCCTACCTCCAGGCCACAATACTGCTGAGCAGACACATTCTCGTGCCTGCACAACACCCACATGGGGGGGGGGGGGGAGATTATATATAAGATTCGGTTCACTTAAACGCGTGATTTGACATTCTTTTGCCCAAATTTACGATTATTTATTTGACTCAAAAAGGCTTTTCAGCACTTTTTGCAAAATAAATTAGAAAACTCCAATCACCGGCACGGAATGTTGCACAGGCTCCGGGAATCCTTCCCAAGCAGAGTGGAGGCGCACAGGATCATCAGTTACAGGAGGCCAAGCGGAAAGGCAAAGCTACCTTAAATATTGTAGAAAAGGCGCCCGGGAGAAAGATTTTGTGTAATTCTGGAAGATTTTTATAACCACTTTATTAGCAAGCAGTTCTGAGGATAAGG